>ERZ1669248.18-NODE-18-length-153339-cov-9.878154_pt1 | contig 153339 bp, 154 predicted proteins | sample MGYA00579296_ERZ1669248 | MGnify/ENA primary metagenome ERZ1669248 (study PRJEB41166, sample SAMN08046057) | hot springs metagenome | biome: hot spring; feature: neutral hot spring; material: thermophilic sediment; isolation source: thermophilic sediment from...
GAATGTATTTGATGTTGTTGATGCAAGATTTAACATTGAAGGTCAAATTAACAAAATCGTTCAGTTCTACGGTGAAGTTGTAACAAGTGGTGCCTATTCAAGTGATGTGTATAAGGCAGTTGGTATTTCTGGACGTGATACTAATGCAAAGCTTTCAGAAGGTGGTATCAACTTAGTATTCTTACCTGAGCTTCAGTTGAGACTTGGTAAAATTCGTATTCCTTTCACCAGAGACCAGCAGGAAGCCCGCTATTCTTACATTATTCAGACAGACTGGATTTATGATCCGCAAGGACTTTTTGACTACTGGAGAAATGGACTTTTAAGACTTTTTGATGGTGGTGCAAATCTTCATGGTGAACTTTTAGGTGGAGTTGTAAGATATGATGTTGGAATCTTCAACCAGGCATCTGATGATGAGCCTTTAAACAGTGTTGCCTGGGCAGCAAGACTTGAATTTTCACCTCCAATTTTAGGATTCAAACCTGAAACAAAGACCACAGGAAGAGGATGGTTGCACGATACCTACCTTGGTAAAAGAGGAGATGTTTTAAGTATTGGCTTGAGTTATTTTACTCAGGATGTTGCTGTTGGTGATTCACCTCCTGATTTCCCTCCTTATGGAACAGTTTTGGGAGGGGCTTTACTTCCTGGAGGATCAAAAAAGGAGCTTGATGTTGATGCCTATAATATAGATGTATTTCTTGAGAAAAAGCTTGGTCCAGCTGTTATAAACTTAGAAGGTGCCTATGTCTACTTTGATGATTCTCACTTGGGATATGATAGTTTAGGTAAGCTTACAAAGAAAGAAGATTCTTATTACTGGTATATCCAGGGTCAGATCCTTTATGATCAGGTTGTGGGAATTGGAAAGCCAGCTCTTTATGCAAAATATGAATACATAGAAGCAGATAATTTATATCATGCCAATGGTAAGAGAGATGATTATGAGATGTATCGTGTTGCTGTTGGTTTAAACTACTACATCCAAGGAAATGCTGCTCGTCTTACTGCAGGAGTTGATTTTGTAAGCTATGACGACGGAGCGGAGGATTACTTAAAAGAGAATGGCTTAGAAGACAACATCACTGATTACTATGTTCAAGCTCAGATCATGTTCTAATTTTTAAACTGAATCAAAGGGGCTGGAGAACTCCAGCCCCTTTTTTTAATACTCATTTTGTTAACCAAAATTTAAATGGAGGTTAACGAATTGATAGATAAAATTTTTTTATTTTTGTTAACCTTATTTATTTTAAATGTTAACGAAAATATCTTTTCTGCTGAAATTCCCTTAAATACTTTAGAAGAAATAAAATTAGAAGAGGTAAAGGTTATCTCACCAGCCAAAGGACAAAATCTTGAAAAAATAAGTCAGGAAATAAAAGTAATAAAAGGAGAAGAACTTTTAGAATTTGGTGCTGAAGCTTTTTCAGCTCTTGAACTTAAAGAAAGGGGAGCCTTTGGGGTTCAAGCTGATATCTCTATTAGAGGAACAAGTTTTGAACAAAATCTTGTTTCCCTTGAAGGAATAAGACTTTCTGATCCACAAACAGGACACCACCTTATGAATCTTCCCTGGGAAGAAAACATATTAGAAAGTTTAGAAATCCTCTCAGCAGGGGCAAGTGCTGTTTATGGACCAGGAGGTTTTGGAGGGGTTCTCAATTTCAATCTAAAACCCTCTGCAAAAGAATATAAATTCTTAGCTGAATATGGAAGCTATGATTATAGATATATATTGGGTAATTTTGGTTTTCCAATCTTTAATTTAGTTTTTTCTCAAAAAAAGGCAAATGGTTTTATATGGAATAGGGATTTTGATATAAGAACCTTTAATCTTTACACAAAGGATGACAAAAAGACTATCTTTTATGGATTTCAGGAAAAAGATTTTGGAGCAAGAAATTTTTATACCACAAAATGGGATACTGAATGGGAACAAACAAAAACCCATCTATTTTTAATTAAAAAAAATATATACAAAACCAACTGGTTCTTAGAACCAGCTCTACTTTATAGAATTAACTATGATTTATACCTTTTAGATAGAAAAAATCCAGATTTTTATAAAAATACTCACAAATCTCAGGTCTTTCGGTTAAATCTTCCTTTAAGATATGAGAGAACCTTGGCTGATTATCTTTTGGGAATAGATTTTTCTTACGAAACACTTGAGAGTTCAAGATTAGGTGATCATTTAAGGAAGGGGGCAGGTTTTTATTTCTGGATATATCCTAAAATAGGCTCTAAAATTTTTCTCAGTTTAGGCGGACGCTATGATGTGATAACCCAGAATAAAGACATCTTTTCCTATAATCTTGGTTTTGCCTATCTTTTTAGCCCTCAATTTAAATTGAGAAGTTCCTTTGGTTTTTCTTATAGAATACCAAGCTTTACAGAACTTTATTATCAATCTCCCACCATTAAAGGGAATCTTTCTTTATCTCCTGAAAAAGCCTATAACGCTGAAGCTGGGTTTGATTATAACAAAGAAAAAATAACTTTATCTGGAACTTTATTTTATAGATACGGCAAGGACATCATAGATTGGATAAGTAAGGATGGAATTATACAGGCTCAAAACATAGAAACTTTAAAAACTTTTGGATTTACTGTAGATGGCAGTATTGATCTCAAATTTTGTAAACCCTTTATCAGCTATACCTATCTTAACCAGATAGCTAAAAATTTACCAAGTGCCCGTTATTCTGGAAGCTATTTGAGACATAATTTTATTTTAGGAATTTCAGCAGATCTTCCCTATGATTTTAAATTTTTCGGAAGTTTAAACTACAGAAAATATTATGAGAGAGATAATGTTTTCTTGGTTAATTTAAAAATAAAAAAGAGACTTCTTAAACATACCAGTTTTTCTCTATGGGTGGACAATCTTTTTGATAATGAGTATGAGGAAATAGGAAAAGTAAAAGCACCTCCTCAATGGATAGGCACAGGTTTAGAAATAAATTTTTAATTTAAAAACTTGACAAATAATTTTTATGATATATTTTTAAAGCCGTCCATCTTATGTTTTTAAGGAGGGCAAAATGAAGGACATCAAGAATATAGAAAAATTTGAATATGGTTTTGGTCAGCACCTTATTATTGATGGATACGGAGCCAACCGTGAAAAACTCATGGATCTTGATTTTATATATAATTTTTTAAGTAAATATCCAGAAGAAATCCAGATGACCAAGATAATGCCTCCTTATGTTTTTAAATATTATTCCCCTATTCCTGAAGACTGGGGAATTTCTGGATTTGTAATCATTGCTGAAAGTCATATTAGTATTCATACCTTTCCTGAAAAATTGTATTTAAGTGTGGATGTATTTTCTTGTAAGCCCTTTGATGTAGATAAAGCCATAAGAGATATTACAGAGATTTTTGAAATTAAAAAAAGTGAGATTAGGTTTTTTGACAGAGGCTTAGAATTTCCTCGGTCCATTAGAGCAGTTGAAAGCTTTATTCGTATGGAAAGAAAGGACCTAATTTTGTAAACAAATGAAACTTACCTTTCTTGGGCTACCTGATCATCCCCAGGCAAAGGTAGCCCTTATTCCTGCTCCTTTAGAGATTACCACTTCCTGGCAAAAGGGCACTAAAGAAGCTCCCACAGAAATTTTAAAGGTTAGTCCTAATCTTGAATTTTTTGATGAGGAAACAGAACTTGAACCTCAAGAAGTACTGGGTTTTTTTACCTTTCCTGTGCCTGAACTTCCCTTTGATATAGATATGGCTCTTGATGTGATTTCAAAAATTGTAAGAGAAACCTTGGAAGAAAAAAGGTTTCCCATCCTTATAGGAGGAGAACACACAGTTACCTTGGGAAGCATAAAATCCTTAAAGGAAGTTTATAAGAATTTAAAAATTCTTCATCTTGATGCACACTTAGATTTAAGAGATGAATATTTAGGATGTAAATTTTCCCACGCAACTGTAGTAAGGAGAATATACGAAATGGGAATTCCGGTTTTAAGTGTGGGAGTAAGAACACTCTCTAAAGAGGAATACGAATTTATTAAGAAAACTAACTTTTCTCTTTTATGGATGAGAGATTTAAGAGAAAATTGGGATAGGAGTTTTAAAATAATAGAGGATTTTCTTAAAGAAGGAGAAATTTATCTTTCCTTAGATATGGATGTTTTTGATCCCTCTATTGCTCCTGGAGTTGGAACTCCCGAGCCTGGAGGAATGAGCTGGTATGAATTTTTGCAAATTATTAAATTAGTGGTTAGATATAATTTGATAGGTATGGATATAGTGGAAACAAAGCCCATCGCAGGAAATGCAATTACAGAATACTTGGCAGCCAAAATAATTTTTAAAATATCTTCTTATTTAGCTAAGAAATATGAAACTTCTTGAAAAATATGCTAAACTTCTTTTTGAATCAGCTTTATTAAAAAGAATCCAGAGAACAGGATATGCTTATCTTGGAACAGGAGGAGAAAATGTAGCCTCCCATTCCTTTGGAGTTATCTTTTGTGCCTGGATACTTTCAGAGATTTGTGAAGAACCTCTTGATAAAGAGAAACTTTTTAAAATGGCATTAATTCATGATTTAGCAGAAACAAGAATAGGTGATTTTAATGCAGTTAACAAAATATACAACAAAGCTGAGGAAAAAAAAGCCTTAGAGGATGCCTTTTCCAGTACACCTATAAAAGAAGAAGTTTTAGCTCTCTGGGAAGAATATAGAAATCTGAAAAATTTAGAAGCTAAATTAGTTCACGACGCAGATATTATTGATTTAATAATACAGCTTAAAGAACAAAAGGATTTAAACAATCCCTATGCAGAAAAGTGGATTGAATATGCAAAAAAAAGGCTTATTACAGAGGAAGCAAAAAAATTGGTTAAAGCAATTTTAAAAACAGAATGGTGTTCCTGGTGGTTAGAATACTTTTTTAAGAATGATGAAAAGGGAAGTCAGAGAAAAAATTCTTAATCTATGTAATCTCTGTGGAAAATGTGTTCCTGTATGTCCCTCCTATAGGGTTTATAAAAAGGAAGCTTTTTCTCCAAGAGGAAGACTCTTTTTACTTTCTCAAGGAATAGAACATGAAAGTTTTGAATTCTGTTTGCTTTGTGAGAGATGTGAAAGAATTTGTCCCCATCATATAGGTTTCCCATCCTTTTACCTGGGAAAACTAAAAGAAGATTTAGGTAGAAAATGGCCAATGGAATTCAAATCGAAAGAGGGGGAAGTGACAGTATATTATTCTTGTGGTTTAAAATATTTATATCCGCAAGCTTTAAGAAGATTTGAAGAAATTCTTGAAAAAAGGGGAATTACTGTAGAGATACCTAAGAATTTAGTTTGTTGTGGAGCTCCATTTTTAAATCTTGGATTAATTTCCAATTTAAAGGAAAAGGCACTTAAAAATCTTGAGGTGCTTGAAAAAACCAATGGCTACATTGTGATGTTTTGTGCAACCTGCTTGTGGATTTTTAAAAAAATTTATCCTAAAATTTTTAAAGATACCCAGTTTGAAGAAAGATTTGGCAAACTTTCTGAAAGGGTTATTTCAGCTTTTACTTATCTTTCTTTAGAAGCAGAGGATGTACTTAAGGTTTTGGAAGAAGAAAGAATTAAGAAAAATATTCTTTTTCACTTGCCTTGCCACTTGACAGAAGATTTTAATTTGGTAAAAAATAAAATAGAGACAAAGGATTTTTGTTGCGGTTCTGCAAAAATTTCTCTTTGGTTAAAGGGTTTCCAGAAGGAAAATAAAAGGGAATGGATTAGAAATTTAAAAGATAAAAAGATTTTAGCCACCTTTTGCACAGGCTGTTATTTAAATTTTAATATGCTTTTAAAAAAACCTCCTCTTGTCTTTCACTGGTTAGAACTTTTATGAATAGGTATCCTTCCTATTTAAATTTGCTTGATTCTGGAGAGATAGATAAAAGAATAGAAGCTCTCTATGAAAAACTTTCTTCTTGCACTTTATGTCCTAATGAGTGTAAGGTAAATCGTTTGGAAGGAGAAAAGGGTATTTGTAGAATTACTAATAAGCCTATGGTTTCAAGTTATGGACCCCATTTTGGGGAAGAAAGACCACTGGTAGGTAAAAATGGATCTGGAGCTATATTTTTTACTTATTGCAATTTAGCTTGTGTTTACTGCCAAAATTGGGAGATAAGTCATTTAGGAGAAGGGGATATAATTGATGAGGAGGATCTTGCAAAAATTATGCTTATTCTTCAGGTATGGGGATGCCACAACATAAATCTTGTTACACCAACCCATCAGGTTCCTTTTATTGTAAAGGCAATTAAAATAGCTGCTGAAAAAGGTCTAAATTTGCCTATTGTCTATAATTGCGGAGGATATGAGTCTGTAGAGACTCTAAAGCTTCTTGATGGAATAATTGATATATATATGCCAGATATAAAATATATGGATGACCAGATAGCCTTAAAACTTTCTAAAGTAAAAAACTACTCTAAAATAGTAAAAGCTGCAGTTAAGGAGATGCACAGACAAGTAGGAGACTTAGTTATAGAAGACGGGATTGCTAAAAGAGGATTAATTATAAGACATCTTGTTTTACCAGGAGACCTTTCCCAAACAGAAGAGGTGATTAAATTTATAGCAGAAGAGATTTCAGTTCATACCTATTTTAATCTTATGGATCAGTATAGACCCTGCGGAGATGCCTGGAAGTACCCTCCTCTTGATAGAAAAATCACCAAAGAGGAGTGGGACAGAGCCTTAAGATTAGCTTATAAATATGGACTTACAAGACTTGATGACAGAAGAGCACGCTTTTGGGACTACTGGGAAGTGTAGAATTTTTGCCATCGGAGATATTCACGGCTGTTTGTGGAGTTTGGAAAAATTGCTAAATATTCTTCCTGCAAATTGGGGAAGTGATTTGATCATTTTTTTGGGAGACTACATTGATAGAGGACCTGATCCAAAGGGTGTAATTGAAAGGGTGTTAGAATTGAAAGAGCTTTATGGTGAAAAAATTATTACTCTTAAGGGAAATCATGAATGGATGTTTGAAAGATTTTTAAAGGGAATAGACATAGATATATTTTTATATAATGGAGGAGGAACAACTTTAAAAAGCTACTACAAAAATGGTAAACTTATAATTCCAGAGGATCATTTAGAATTCCTTAGAGGGCTTAAACTCTATTATGAGACAGAAGAGTATATTTTTGTTCATGCAGGGTTGAGACCAGGAAAAAAATTGGAGGAACAAGTTGAGGAGGATCTTCTCTGGATAAGGGATAGCTTTTATTTTTCTGAATATAAATTTCCTAAAACTGTAGTTTTTGGACATACTCCGTTTCCTATACCTTTGGTTTTGGAGGATAGAATTGGAATTGATACTGGTTGCGTTTATGGTGGAAAATTAACTGCTATAGAGCTACCTTCAAAAAAAATATATCAAATAGATTGTGGAGGGGAGATAGTATGAGCAAAGATGAGGACAGAAAAAAGCTTTCTTGGAGAGAAATTGACAAACTTAAAGACAGGAGCGGGTTTAGTAAAGTAAGAAAAAAATTTGAAAGAGCTGAAAGGGGCTTATCTAAGAATGATCATAAAACCAAGGAAAAATATCTAAAGGAACTGGAAAAACTTTTTATAAATAAGGAAGAAATTGAAAAACAGAACTTTATTGAGACTTTACACAAAAATTACGGAACCAAAAATTTTAAAAAACTTGCCAAGGAATTTGTAGAAAAATATGGTATTCCTGATGACTGGCGAACACTTCTTCTTTTTCTTGATCTTGATGATAGAAACCTTGTTCTTTCAGCTTTAGAAAAACTTAAGGAAGATTTTCCTAAGAGAAATATCTCTGAAAAACAAGGAATACTTTCTAAATTAAAAACCCTTGCTTTAACTTCTAAGGATGAGGTTATAGGATTTAAGGTTGAAAAAGCCTTAAAGGAATTAACTCTTTAATGAAAGAGCTTATAGAAGAATTTTTAAGTTATCTTTCTGCAGTTAAAAATTATTCCCCTAATACCCTTTTAGCTTATCAATCAGATCTAAGAGATTTTTTTGATTTTTGTGGGGCTTTGCCATTTGATGAAGAAAGGCTTTTTGAAAAATTGAAAGAATATCTAGAAAAGTTAAAAAGAGAGGGATACAATCTCTTTAGCATAGCAAGGAAAATTTCAAGTTTGAGAAGTTTTTTCAAATTTCTTTTGCAAGAAAAGGGATTTAATGCAAGTTTCTTATTATTTTTAGAATCTCCCAAACTTCCCCTAAGACTTCCTCAGGTCTTAAGTTTAGAAGAAATTGAAAAGCTTTTAAATTCTCCCAATTTAAATGATCCTCTTGGATATAGAGACAGAACCATGCTTGAGGTTCTTTATGCTACAGGTTTGAGGGTTTCAGAATTGGTAGGGCTTAAGCTTGAAAATTTGAACCTTGAGCTTGGGTTGGTTAGGGTTTTAGGTAAAGGCTCTAAGGAAAGGCTTATTCCTCTTGGAGACTATGCTATAAAATTTTTAAAAGTCTACTTAGAAAATGTGCGTCAGAAGTTTGTAAATGAAAAAAGTAAAAATTTTGTTTTTTTAAATAGAAGAGGCACTCCTCTTACCAGACAAAGATTTTGGCAAATAATAAAAGAATATGCAAGAAAATGTGGACTTGAGGATAAAGTCACCCCTCATGTTATAAGGCATTCCTTTGCCACTCATCTTTTACAGGGTGGCGCAGATTTAAGAGCTTTACAGATGATGCTTGGTCACGCAAGTCTCAGCACAACCCAAATTTATACACACCTTGATTATAAAAAATTGAAAGAAATCTATGAAAAACATCATCCCAGAGCTTAAAACAATCAAATGAAAAAAATTAAAATTAACCTTAAAGAGTTCCTTGAAACTATTTTACCCCATCCAAAACTTTTTGAAATTCTAACTTTAGCTCAAAATATTTCCAAAAAAAGGAAAGAATTCTTATATTTTGCAGGTGGAGTGGTAAGAGATTACTTACTTAAAAAGATTTATAAAAAGAAAGTTTCAAAGGCTAAGGATATTGATCTGGTCTTACAGGGAGATTTAAAAAGCTTTTTGAAAGAAATTTTAAAAGAATTAAAAGGAGAGATTCTTTTTGAATCTCAGTTTTTGACCTATAAAGTAAAGATAAATCTTAATGAAAAAGACTTCTTGATAGATTTCATAACTGCAAGAAGAGAAATTTACGAAGATATATCAAAGCTTCCCATAGTTTTTCCCTCAAATTTTAGAGATGATATTTTAAGAAGAGACTTTACTATTAATGCACTCATAATAGGTCTTTCTCCTCCCTATGAAGGAATTTTAATTGATCTTGTGGATGGAATTAATGATCTGGAAAGGGGTTTAATAAAACCCCTTCATCTTAATTCCTTTATAGATGATCCCACAAGAATTTTTAGAGGAATAAGATATAAAGTAAGGTTTGGCTTTAACTTTTCTGAGGAATTTTTTCTTGCCCTTAAAAGGTGCTTTGAAAAGGAGGCATTAAAAAGACTCTCAGGAACAAGATTAGCAAATGAACTGAAACTTTATTTAAATAAAGAACCAGAAAAAAACTTGAAAACACTTTTGATAACTACTTTAGAGCTAAAAATTTTTGAAAACTCGGGCATAAAAACAGATAAAAACATTCTTAATTCATTGGTAAGTCTTTTAAAAGATTTAAAAGAGGAATTAACTGAAAGGGAAAGAGAAAAATTTTTTCTCTTAGGTCTGGTTAATCCAGAGTTTGTGGATGGGTTTTATAGATTGGGATTTTTAGAATCAGAAATAAAGGAATTGATGAAATATGTGGAACTTATAAAAAAAGCTCTGCCAAACTGGGAAATTTTATCTTTATGGGAAAAGATAAAAATTTTTGAAAAGATTCCACCTACCTATCTTTTAGTTCTAAGCCTTCACTTTCCTTCTACAAAAAAAGAGGTAATAAAATTTTTGAAAGATTATAGAAAAGTAAGACCAGAACTAACAGGGGAGGAATTGAAAGAGCTTGGGATTAAAGAGGGAAAAGAGATAGGGAAGATACTTGAATTATTAAGAAAGGAAAAAATAGAGGGAAAAATAAGAAATAGGGAGGATGAAAAAAATTTGGTAATCCGATTTCTCTTGAATAAATCTGAAACTTAATTTAAAATTTAGCAAATATTTTAAATTCAGTTTTATAAAAAGAGGGAGAAAAGATGAAAAGACCATGGCTTGTTTATGGACTTGCCTTTATTGGAGGATTGGTTGTTTTTTTGATTTTTCTTAGTTTTCTTCTTTCTTTTTTAATGTTTTTTAAAGAAAAGGATTTTGGGAAACCTCAAATTGGAATTCTTCAAATAAAAGGGGTTATTTTGGATGCGGAAGAATACCTCATGGCTATTAAAGAAATGGCTAAAAATAGAGGCATTAAGGCAGTGGTAGTAAGAATAGATTCTCCAGGAGGTTCAGTAGGAGCTTCTCAGGAAATTTTTGAAGAGCTCAAAAAAACAAGAGTTAAAAAGCCAGTTATTGTTTCTATGGGAAGTGTGGCAGCTTCTGGAGGACTTTATGTAGCTCTTGGAGGAACTAAAATTTTTGCCTCTCCAGGAACAGTTACAGGAAGCATTGGAGTAGTTTTAGAGATACCAAATATAGAAAAGTTCTTAAAGAAAATTGGGGTAGAAACAGAAACTATAAAAAGCGGAACCTATAAAGACACAGGTTCCATTTATAGACCCCTAACCCCTAAAGAAAAAGAATATTTAACTGAGAAGGTAAAGCTCATTCATGATCAATTCATAAAGGCTATTTCTGAGGAAAGGAAAATTCCTTTAGAGAAGGTTAGAGAATTTGCTGATGGAAGAATTTTTACAGGAGAAGAGGCTTTATCCTTAGGGCTTGTTGATAAGCTTGGCAATTTTTGGGACGCAGTAGAGGAGGCTAAAAAAATGGCTAATATTTCTGAGGCAAAACTTGTTTTTGTGCCTAAGAAAAAAAGTTTTCTTTCTAAGCTTTTAGAGGAGAAAAGTTCCTCAATTTTAGAGGCTTTATTTCTAAAACCCTGGTATATAACAACCAATTAATTATGACCAAAAGGGAGCTTGTCCAAAAATTAAGCTATAAGTTTTCAGACATTGATAAAGAGGATTTGGAATATATCGTGGATCTTTTTTTTGAAATCTTAAAGGATGAATTAAAAAAAGGAAACAGGATAGAACTTAGGGATTTTGGAATTTTCACTTTAAAAAAGACTAAGGGAATAATTTTTCACAATCCCAAAAATAAACAAAATTATTATGTTAAAGAAAAATACAGAATCTTATTTAAGCTGGGCAAAGAATTCAAAAAAAGGTTAAACACTCCCTTTTTAGCTTCTTTAGACCTTGGAACCCAAACCTTCAGGCTTTGTATAGGTAAAAAAATAAATGGAGAGGTCCTTTTTTTATTGAAAAAAAGAGAAAATGTAAGATTGGGAGAGGGGCTTGCTACAAAAGGTATAATTTCTCCTGAAGCCTTTGCCAGAGGTCTTGAAAATCTAAAAAAATTTAGGGAAGAACTATTTAAATATGAAATTGAGAACTACAGTGCTATTGGAACAGAAGTTTTTAGAAAAGCAAAAAATGCTGAAGAATTTATAGAGAAAGCTAAAAAAGAGACAGGTATTAAAATAAAAGTAATATCTCCTGAGGAGGAAGCAGATTTGAGTTTAAAGGGAATTATTTGGGGATTAAGGGAACTTGGAATAAATATAGAAAACTTTATTACCGTTGATGTGGGAGGAGGTTCTTTAGAAATTACCTATATTAAAGATGGTCAAAAAAAATGGTTTAAAAGTATTGATCTTGGTGCAGTAATCTTAAAAGAAATCTTTAATTTAAGATATCCTTTAAACCTTAAAATTATAAAATCTTTAAAGGATTATATAAAAGAAAAACTTTCTCCAATTCCTGTGGATAGTCCTGATGAGATAATTATTACAGGTGGAACTGCAAGTCTTCTTGGTGGGCTTGATCTTAAACTTAATCAGTATATTCCTGAAAAATTACATGGACACAGAATTACTAAAGAATCCTTAGAAAAATTAATAAAGAAACTTTCTAATTTTGATTTGGAAAGATTGAGAAGAGTAAAGGGTATGGAAGAGGGAAGAGAAGATATAGTAATTCCTGGTATTTTAATTTATTCTGGGATATCGGAACATTTTAATAAAGAAAGCCTGCTTCTTAGTGAATATGGAATTTTAGAAGGAACTTTACTTTCTTTAATCGAGGATTATAATTTAGCAAATCAAATTATAAAAATTTAGAAACTTTATAAAGGTTTTTAGGTATGCTTGAGATCTTATATGAAGCTTATACATTTGATGATGTATTGTTAGTTCCTGCTTATTCTGAAGTTTTGCCAAAGGATGTTGATGTATCAACCTATATAACTCCGAAAATTAAACTCAATATTCCACTCCTTTCTGCTGCTATGGATACAGTTACAGAAAGTAGAATGGCAATAAGTCTTGCAAGGGAAGGAGGATTAGGAGTTATTCACAGAAATATGAGTATAGAAGAGCAGGTAAGAGAGGTGGAGAAGGTTAAGAAATCCGAAAGTGGAATGATTTATGATCCTGTGGTGGTAAATCCAGAAACTCCTGTAAAAGAAGTTTTAAAACTGATGGAAGAATTTAGAATCTCTGGAATTCCTGTGGTTGATGGACCTGAGAAAAAACTTGTAGGGATTGTAACCAATAGAGACTTAAGATTTGAAACTAATTTTGACAGACCAGTTAAGGAGGTAATGACAAAGGAAAATTTAATTACTGCAAAACCTGGAATAACTTTAGATGAGGCGGTTAAAATTTTACACGAACACAGAATTGAAAAGCTTCTAATTGTGGATGATAATTTTTGTTTAAAAGGGCTTATAACTATAAAGGATATAGAAAAAATTAAAAAATATCCCAATGCCTGTAAAGATGAACTTGGTAGACTGAGAGTTGGTGCAGCCATAGGAGTTGGTAAAAACAGACTTGAACATGCAGAGGCGCTTTTAAAGGCTGGTTGTGATGTGCTCTTTATTGATTCTGCACATGGACACACAAAAAATGTTATAGAAACTATTATTGAAATAAAATATCATTTTCCTGATTGTCAGTTGGTAGCAGGAAATGTGGCAACTGCTGAGGGTGCAGAGGCATTAATAAAAGCAGGTGCTGATGGTATAAAGGTTGGTGTGGGTCCTGGATCTATTTGTACTACAAGAATTGTTGCAGGTGCAGGAGTTCCTCAAATTACAGCTATCCATAATTGCGCAGTGGTGGCTGATAAATACGGAATACCTGTTATAGCTGACGGAGGAATAAGATTTTCAGGAGATATAACCAAAGCTATAGCAGCAGGTGCTCATGCAGTAATGATAGGAAACCTTTTTGCAGGAACAGAGGAAGCTCCTGGAGAAACCATACTTTATGAAGGAAGAACCTATAAATTTTATAGAGGAATGGGATCCCTTTCTGCTATGTTTAAATCTGGTGGAAGAGAAAGATATGGACAGGAAGCTGAGGATATATCTAAATTTGTTCCAGAAGGAGTAGAAGGCAGAGTCCCATACAGGGGGCCTGTTTCTAATATGATTTTTCAACTTGTAGGTGGGTTAAAATCAGGAATGGGATATTGTGGATGCAGAAATATTGAGGAGTTAAGGAAGAAAGCCAAATTTATAAAAATAACTCCAGCAGGATATAGAGAAAGCCATGTACATGATGTTAGCATATTAAAGGAAGCACCAAATTACTGGGTGGAGAGATAAAATGCCTGTATATGAATGGCAAGGTAAATCTGTTACAGGAGAAATAAGAAAAGGAGTTTTAGAAGCACCCAATCATCAGCTTGTTGAGGTTTATTTAAGACGTCTAAACATTATTCCCATTAAAATCCAGCTTAAGAAAGAGAGCGCCTTTAAAATTTTTAGAAGAAAAGCTGTCTCTGGGAAAGAACTTACCTATTTTACCCGCCAATTTGCAGTAATATTAGAAGCAGGGCTTCCAATAGTTAAAAGCCTTGAAATTCTTGCAGATCAGCAAAAGAATCCCTATTTTAAAAAGGTTATTCAGGATATTAAACTAAAAGTGGAAACAGGAAGCACTTTAAGCGATGCTATGGCAGAATATCCTAAGGTATTTGATAATCTTTATGTTCAAATGGTAAGATCTGGAGAATCAAGCGGAAACCTTGATATAGTATTAAAAAGATTGGCAGAATATCTTGAAAGGATATTGAGCATAAAAGGAAAAGTAAAACATGCTATGGTTTATCCCTCGGTTATAGTAATAGTTACCATAGCGGTGATTTCAATTATTATGCTTTTTGTTATTCCAAAGTTTGCAGAAATTTATGAGAGTGCAGGGCATGCGCTTCCACTGCCAACGCAGATTTTGATCAACATAAGCAACAATTTCGGAAAAATTCTTATAGCTTTGGCTATTTTATTAGCTGTATTAATTATAGGAATTAGATATTACCGAATTACAGAAAGAGGAAAATACAATACAGATAGGTTAATTCTTCTTCTTCCGGTTTTGGGAGAACTCTTTCATAAAGCTGCAGTTGCAAGAATGGCTCGAACTCTTTCTAATCTTATAGGAGGAGGTGTTCCCTTACTTCAGGCATTAACCATTGCTGGTGAAACTTCAGGAAATAAGGTTTTAGAAAAGGCTATGGAGGAAGTAAGGATAAACGTTTCTGCAGGGCAATCCCTTGCAGATCCCATGTTTTATACAGGGGTTTTCCCCTATCTTTTAGTGGAAATGGTAAGGGTTGGAGAACTTACCGGAAATCTTGAGGATATGCTAAATAGAGTGGCTGACTTTTTTGAAGAAGAAGTTGATAGGATGGTTAATACCCTTTCCACCCTTATTGAACCTGTACTTATAATATTTCTTGGTGTTGTAGTAGGTGGAATCCTTGTTTCTCTTTACTTACCGATTTTCAAACTCGGAGAAGTAATAGGTGGAATGAAATAAATTATTAGATAGGAAAGGCTCCCTTGTTCAGAATTTATAAATCTGAAAATGGTTTACTTGTGTCTGCAGAAAGACCCTCACCAAATACCTGGGTTTGTCTTTTAAGTCCCACAGAAGAGGAAATTTCTTATATTGAGCAAAAATTTCAAATTCTTCCAGAATTTTTAAGATACCCTTTAGATGAAGAAGAAAGACCTCGCATAGAGAAAGAAGGACAACAGATCTTAATCATTCTGAGGGTTCCTGATATAGTTTCAAGAGGTCTTTTTATAAAATATGAAACCATCCCCCTTGGTATTATTCTGACTGAAGAAAACATAATTACAGTTTGTTTAAAGGATCACCCCATATTTGAAGAATTTATAACGCTCGCTAATAAAAGTAAAACTTTTAATTTAGCCAAACCTGTTTACTTTATCTTAAATTTCATGTTAGCAGTAACCTCTCTTTATATAAAGCTTTTGCGTCAGATTGATAGAACCCTCGAGGAATATGAAGAAGAGATCTTTAGATCCATTGAAAACGAAGAAATTTTAAAAATGTTAAGCATTGAAAAAACTCTTACCTATTTCAATACCTCTTTACAAGGAAATGATACAGTGCTTATTAAAATTCAGAGTGGAAGATATATCCGTTTAACAGAAGAAGAAATGGAACTTTTAGAGGATGTACAGATTGAGAATAGACAGGCTATAGAAATGACAAAAGTTTTCCTAAATATCGTTGCAGGAACAATGGATGCTTATACATCAGTTATCAATAACAATCTCAACCTTATCATGAAACTTTTAGCAGGCATAGCTATAATTCTTTCCATCCCCACTATAATTTACAGCATGTATGGAATGAATATTCCCTTACCTTTTCAGGAATTACCACCCTTTAAAGGATCTCCCCATGCCTTTTATTTGGTTAATATAATAACCATATTTTTGTGTTTTCTTCTTTTCTTTGTTCTTCGCAAAAAAAGATACCTCTAAACTGGAATTTAAATGGCTCTTTTTGAAGCTATATTTCTGGGATTAATTCAAGGATTAACGGAATTTCTTCCTATTTCAAGCACAGGACATCTCATTCTTTTCCAAAAATTTTTCAAAATATTTTCTCTTCTTTCCTTTGATGCCTTTATCCACCTTGGATCTTTTTTTGCTATAGTTATTTATTTCTGGAAAGATTTAAAAAAAATTTACAATTATAAGTGGTTTATCTTAGTTTCAGCTATACCTGGTGCTTTAGCAGGGTTCTTTTTAGAAAAGACAATAGAAAGTTATTTTAGAACTCCCTTTGTAGTGGGACTCAGTTTAATAATTATGAGTATTCCTATGATTTTAGGTGAAATTTTTGGTAAAAAAAGATATCAAATAGAAGATCTTAATCTTTTAAAAGCTTTTATCATAGGTATTTTTCAGGCATTAGCTCTTATTCCTGGAACTTCAAGAAGTGGAATAACTATCTCTGCAGGGCTTTTATTGGGGCTTAAAAGAGAGGTTTCAGCCAAATACTCCTTTTTAGCAGGTGCTCCTCTTATTCTTGGAGCAGGACTTTATGAAGGTATAAAACTTGTTAAATCAACGCCTATTCCTTTAGGACTCGCCTTAGCAGGATTTTTTTCCTCAGCCATTTTTAGTTTTTTAGCTATAGCTTTTTTAATTCCCTTTTTAAAGCGCTACCCTTTACATCCATTTATTATCTATAGAATTCTTTTAGGTTTATTTATTTTAATGATGTTTTAAGAATTCTAAGGAGGTTAAGTCTTATGGATATAAGAAATCTTACCCTTGAGACAGAGGAAATTTCTATCAGAGGAAGGACTCTTAAAATCTTTCTTCCTGCAAAGCTTGAAGAAATATTTCAGGGAGACCCTTTTTTAGAGGTTGAAAAATTTCCTTTCTGGGCAAAGATCTGGGAATCAAGTTTAGTTCTTGCTGATTATGTGGCAACTATTGAGCCTCCCAAAAAAATTTTGGAACTCGGGGCAGGACTTGGGGTCCCAAGTCTTGTTGCTGCAAGTATTGGACACAAGGTTTTGGCAACAGATTATGAAGAACTTCCCCTTGAATTTATAAAGCTCTCAGCCAAAGAAAATAATCTCTTAGTGGAAACGAAAATTTTAGACTGGAGGAACCCAAATCTTTCTGAAAAATTTGATCTTATAATAGGTTCAGAGGTAGTTTTTAGAAAAAGCCTCTTTGATCCCTTACTTGAAATTTTTAAAAACTATCTTGAAGATGAAGGAGAAGTAATTTTAGCTCATCCCTCAGAAAGAAAAAGGGTTTTAATTCCCTTTCTTTATTCTGCTCAAAAGTATTTTAAGGTCTTAACGAGCATTAGAAAATTTAAAAGTAAAGAGGAAACTGCAGAAATTATTCTAAACAGGCTTTTAAAGATTAAATGAAGGTTTCAGAAGCACTTAAGTATGTAAGAGAGGTTCTCTCAAAAATAGAGGATAAAGAATATGCAAGATGGGAAGCTCTTCTTATTATTTCCCATCTTTTAAACATCTCCCCGCTAAACGTTTATCTCTATTCTGATAAGGAGATTCCTGAAAAAAGCTTTTTGGAAATTCTTGAAGAAAGGAAAAAGAAAAAGCCCTTAGCTTATATTTTAAAAAATACCTATTTTTGGGGAAGAAAGTTCTATGTGGAAGAAGGAGTCTTAATTCCCAGACAGGATACAGAAGTTTTAATCTCGGTTTTTCTAAAATTGCCCATAGAAAAAGGCAGAGTTTTAGAGCTGGGAGTTGGTGCAGGCACAATTTCCATAACCCTTCTTCTTGAAAGAAAAAAATTGGAAGTCTTTGCTGTGGATATAAATCCCAAAGCTATAGAAATAACAAGAAAAAATGCCAAAGCCTATAAAGTAGAAAAGAGGCTTTTTTTAATTAAAGGAGATTGGTTTAATCCCTTTTTAGAAAAGCCTCTTTTTAATGTTATAGTTTCAAATCCTCCCTACATTTCCTCTGAAGAGTGGGAAACACTTGATGAGGAGGTAAAACTCTTTGAACCAAAATCTGCTCTTGTTTCAGGAAAAGAAGGAACGGAATTTCAAGAAAAGCTTTTAAAATTTGCTGATAAATATCTTTTAGAAGGTGGTTTTTTAATTTTTGAAATGGGATATAATCAGGGGAAAAGGATAAGGGAGCTTCTTAATTTATACCAATGGAAATTTGAGATTTTTAAAGATTTGAGAGGTTATGAAAGGGTGGTTCTTGCATGGAAAGAAAAAGAAAATACGTGATTAAGGGAAGAAAGCCTTTGAAGGGTGAAATAGAGGTAAGTGGAGCAAAAAACGCCTCTCTTCCTGCCATCTGCGCAACTCTTCTTTCTCCAGGTGTATATAAACTTAAAAGAGTTCCTAAAGTAAAAGATGTCTTTTGCATGCTAAAAATTATGGAGCATCTCGGTGCAGTTTGCGAATTTGAAAAAGATTATCTGAAAATAGATACTTCAAAAATAAAAGAACTTTCAGTTCCTTATGAGCTTGCAAGTCAGATAAGGGCATCTATCCTTTTTCTTGGTGCTTTGGTTGGTGCCTATAAATCTGCAGAAGTTCCTTTGCCTGGAGGTTGCGCTATAGGAAAAAGACCGGTTGATTTTCATATAAAAGGACTTTCTCAGCTTGGAGCTGAAATAAACTTAGAAAAAGGAAATCTGATAGTGAAGACTCAAAAGCTTAAGGGAACAACCATTGTTCTTGATTTTCCCTCTGTTACTGCAACTGAAAACTTAATGATGGCAGGAGTTCTTGCTGAGGGAGAAACAATTATTAAAAATTCTGCCAAAGAACCAGAAGTGGTATTTCTTGGAGAGATGCTAAAAAAAATGGGAGCCGAAATAAAAGGGCTTGGAGATGATACTATTTACATAAAGGGAAAAAAGAAACTTAAACCCGTTAATATAGAGATTATCCCTGATAGAATTGAGGCAGGAACCTATCTTGTTTTGGGTGCACTAATGGAAGAAAATGAAATTGTAGTGAAAAACATTAATAAAGAGCATCTAAAAACACCTATTCTTAAACTTGAGGAAGTGGGCATAACATTGGAAAGAGTTGATAAAAATGCCTTTAAAGTGAAAAGGGGAAAAACTATAAATCCTGTAAAAATTATCACTGCTCCCTATCCAGGTTTTCCTACTGATTTACAGCCCTTTTTTGCGGTTCTTCTAACTCAGGCAGAGGGTATATCTTTTATTACTGAAAACATTTTTGAAAATAGATTCCTATATGTGTTTGAATTAAAACGAATGGGTGCAGATATTGAGGTTAAAGATAGAACAGCCATTATAAATGGTCCTACATCTTTGATAGGTTCTCCTGTTAAGGCAACAGACTTAAGAGCAGGAGCAGCTCTTGTTTTAGCAGGACTTTGTGCTGAAAATACAACAGATGTTTATAATGTGGAATTAATAGAAAGGGGATATGAAAATTTTGTGGAAAAACTTAGTGGAGTTGGAGCTGAGATAAAAGTGGAGGAAGATGAAGATTAAAAATTTAAGAGAGATTTTAAAACAAGAATCAGCTGTTAATCTTTTAAAACTTTCTTTTCAAAAAAAAAGACTTTCCCATGCCTATCTTTTTACTGGTCCAAGAGGTGTTGGAAAGGAAACTACAGCTTGGGCTTTTTTGTTTCACCTTTTTTGTGAAAGAGACAAAGAATATCCCTGCGGGGAATGCAAAGCCTGTAGAAAAATAGAAAAGGAAATTCATCCTGATGTACGCATTCTTTATCCTGAGAAAAGAGAAATTACTATTGGACAGATAAGAGATACCATCCACTTTCTCAGATACAGACCTCTGGAGGCTGAATATAAAATCATTTTCATAAAGGAGGCAGATAAAATAAATTTGGAAGCAGGAAATGCCTTACTTAAGTCTTTGGAAGAACCTCCTCCCTATGTGATTTTTATTTTAATTTCAGAAAATTTTAGTAAACTTTTACCCACTATTGTTTCCCGTTCTCAGATTGTAAGATTTAGAAGTCTTCCCAAGGAGGTAATAAAGGAATTTTTAAAAAAAAGATTTCTTTTTGAGGATAATATTGCAGAGACTCTCGCTGATATATCCTTTGGAAGCATAGGAAAAGCTGTTACTATAGCTGAAAAGGGAATTTTGGAAGAATTGAACAGTTTTGTAAAAGCTGGTTTTTCAGGAAGTCCTTTAAAGAAATTTAAGGTTGCAGAGAGACTATCAAGCTTTTTACCTGAAGTACTTGATGAATTTTTTTATCTTTTAAATATCTGGGTCTTAAGATCCTATCTTAAGCAAAAAGCTGATTATCCTTATCCAAAGGCTTTTCCTGAAGAGCTTTTTAAAGGAGATCCTTACTCAGCCATAAAAACTATTTATGAGGTAAAAAACGCTTTAGATTCCTATGCTAATCCTGAACTTTCTTTATATTTTTTGTTTAATCGACTTTTTTCCACTACCTAACAACTCTTTTCATAAGATTTTTTAAAAATCAGAAGTAAATGTGGATCTTTAGTGAAGAGAAATGTAGTAAAAATTAAAAAAGTAAGGTAAAATATAAAAATTATGGAAAAAAAGCCTTGGGGCGGGAGATTTCAGGAAGATATAGATGAGTTCTTTGAAGATTTTAGCGAATCAGTTTCTTTTGACCAAATGCTTTATCCTTACGAAATAAAAGCAAGCCTTGCCTATGCAGAAGCCTTAAGAGATGCAGGTATCTTAACAGACAAAGAATTTAACCTGATCAAAAAAGGTCTAAAGGAAATAGAAGAAGAAATAAAAGAGGGAAAATTTATTTTCAGTAAAGAATATGAAGATGTGCACATGAATATTGAAAAGGCACTCTACGAAAAAATAGGAGAAACTGCCTATAAGCTCCATACAGGAAGAAGTAGAAACGAACAGGTAGTGACTGATCTAAGACTTTATCTGATGGATGAATGTGAGGAATTAAAAGGTCTTATTAAAGATCTTATGGAAGCTATAGTCTTAAAGGCAGAGGAATATTATGGAATCATAATGCCTGGTTTTACCCATCTTCAGCATGCTCAACCAGTACTTTTTTCTCACTGGATAATGGCTTACTATGAAATGTTCAAAGCTCATCTGGAAAGACTTAAAGATTACGAAAAAAGGCTTAAAATCTCTCCTCTTGGAAGTTCAGCATTTGCAGGCTGTCCTTTTAAAATAAATAGAGAAAAAATAGCTAAAAAACTCGGATTTAAAAATCTAACAAAAAACAGCGTTTTTGCAGTAAGCTCAAGAGATTTTGTTTTAGAAATCCTCTCCATTTTGACTTTTATAATGCTTGATCTTTCAAGGCTTTCTGAAGAACTGATTCTTTGGATGACACAAGAATTTGGTTTTATAGAGCTTCCTGAAAGATTTTGCACAGGAAGTTCCCTAATGCCTCAGAAAAAAAATCCTGATTCTGCAGAACTGATAAGGGGAAAGAGCGCTGTAGTTGCTGGAAATCTTTTTCAGTTGATAACTTTGATGAAAGGGCTTCCTCTTAGCTATAACAGAGACTTACAGGAAGATAAACCTGCGCTTTTTCTGGCTCTTAATAATACTAAAAAATCCCTAAAAATGATGAAACTCCTAATTGAAGAGTTAAAACTAAATAAAGAAAATATAGAAACACAACTTAAAAAAGGATATCTTCTTGCAACAGAACTTGCAGACTACTTGGTAACTAAGGGAATACCTTTTAGAAAAGCTCATCATATCACTGGAGAAATAGTTCTTTATGCCGAAAAAAATGGGAAAACACTCGAAAAGTTATCCTTAGAGGAATTCAAAAAATTTTCTCAGGCAATTGAGGAAGATGTTTATCAATGGCTAACTATGGAGAATTTTTTTAAGAGAAGAGAGATTTTCGGAGGAACAGGTTATACCAATGTAAAAGAAAGGCTCGAGGAAGCTAAAAGAGAATTAAAAAAACTTTAAGCTTTATAAAACTCTATGAAAGATAAGAAAAAAATAAATCCCCATTTACTTGTATGTTACGATGGAGGTCCTGCCAGTTATAAAATTATTTCCTATTTAAAGGAACTTTTTTCTGGGGTTGAGATTGAGATAACCCTTTTGAAAATTATTCCCCATCCCGCAACGTTTGAAAGTATTGAGACAGACCTTTATAAAAAACTTTTAAAAGAAGCTTTTATGGAGGATAGAGCTAAAGAGGTTTTTTCTCAGGCAGAAAAGGAATTGAAGGAGCTCTCAGAAAAATTAAAGGAAACTATTCCTGCTAAATTTTATACTAAGGTTCTTTTTAAATACGGAGATATTGCAGAAAGCATAATAAATTTTTCCAAGGAAAATCTTTTTGATGCAATAATTGTTGGTAGAAGAGGGCTTTCAAAAATGGCAACTTTTATTTTAGGTGGAGTAACTCATAAGCTCATATTTTCAAGCCCAATTCCTGTCTGGCTTGTAAGAGGGGAGAGCTGGAACAAAAAAATTCTTGTTTCTCTTGATCTCGGAGAAACAGGCTTAAGACTTGTTGATTATGTAAGCTTTATCTTTTCAAATCATAAAGAAGCAAAAATTACCTTTTTTCATGTGTTTTATCCTTTTTTAGATCTTAAACATTTTGAAGGAGATATAGAGAAGCTTGTTGAGCTAACCGAAAATGAAGAATACAAAGAATTTTTTACCAAAATTAAAAGGATTATAATAGAAAATGGCATGCCTGTAGAAAAAATAAATTTTAAATTTAAAAGAAGCTTTTTAGGACCTGCAGGAGAAATAATAAGGGAAGCAAAAAAGGGAAATTACACCACTGTTGTTGTAGGAAAAAGGGGAAAGGGAAAAATGAAAGAAATTTTTCTTGGTTCGGTCAGTCAGAAAATAATTTCCTATTTCGAGGATAGAACTGTATGGGTGGTAAATTAAAAGTTAGATGCCCTATATGTAAAAGGAAAACCTCTTGGAAAAATAATCCTTATAGACCCTTTTGTTCCAGAGAGTGTAAACTTGCAGATCTTTTTAACTGGCTTAATGAAGATTATAAAATAAGAATTTTAGAGGAAAATTTGCTTGATGATAAAGAGATTCAACAAAATAAGGTAGAAGAATAAAAATTGCAGGGAGTTTACAATGACTTACGATATAGCCATTATTGGTCTTGGTCCTGCAGGTATTCAGGCAGGTATTCATGCAGGAAGAAGAAAAAATAAGGTAATTGTATTTGGTAAAAAAGAAGAAAGCGCTTTAAATTATGCTCATCTGGAAAATTATTTTGGATTTAAAGAAAAGATAGAAGGAAAAGAGCTTTTAGAAGCAGGAATTGAACAACTTAAAAGGGCAGGAGTTGATATTTTAGAAGAAGACATAATAAAAATAGAGCCCCTTGAGAGGGGATTTAAACTTATTACAGAAAAGGAAAAGGAATTTATTGCTCTTGCTCTTGTTCTTGCTATGGGTGTAAAGAGAAAGAAAAGCTTTTTTAAAAGAGAAAAGGATTTTGTTGGAAAAGGGGTTTCCTATTGTGTAGATTGTGATGCTTGGTTTTACAAAGGAAAAAAGACCTTGATTATTGGAGATGGAAGTTCTGCTATATGGGGAGCTAAATTCTTAACCCAATTTGCAGAGGAAGTTTATTTTTATTTTTCTAAGGGGGAAATACCTTCTGAAGAAAAAGAAGCACTCATCCAAAAGGGGGTAAAGATTTTAGCCTCAAAGCCTATTGAAATTTTAGGAGAAAGGGAGGTTGAAGGGATTAAATTAGAGGACGAAAGCATTATAAAGGTGGATGGAATTTTTATTGAGCAAGGAGCAAGAGGACCTCTTGAACTTCTTGCACCACTCGGAATTGAGCTTGATCTCGAAACCTTTAGCTATGTTAAAGTGGATAAAAAGATGAAAACGAATGTAGAAGGAATTTTTGCCTGTGGAGACATAACCGGTCCCCCTTTACAAGTGGCTAAAGCTGTGGGAGAGGGCTGTATAGCTGGTCTTTCAGCCTCAGATTATGTAAGTAAGATAAAGAAGGAGATCTAATTATTATCTGGTATAAAAAATTAGAAATAAATCTTAAAAATCTCAGAAAAAATCTTAAAGTTCTTAAAAAATTTTTACCCAAAAATACTCAGATTTTACCAGTTATAAAAAATGATGCTTACGGACATGGGCTTTTAGAGGTGGCAAAAGTTCTTTCTCAAGAAGGAGTTTTTGGATTTGGTCTTTCTGAACCCGAAGAAGCTTTGATATTGAGAAAAAAAGGTTTTTCTGAACCCATACTTCTTCTTTCTGGATTTGAAAAGGACTGGATTCCTGAAATGTATGAATTAAAAATTACCCCAGTGGTTACCAATTTAAATACCTTTGAATGGCTTAAGGAGTTTGTTAAAAAAAGAAATATTAAATGGGAATTTCACCTTAAAGTGGATACAGGAATGCATAGATTTGGGCTTCCTTTAGAGGAGCTTAATAAAATAATAAATAAAATAAAAAATTTTCCTGCTCTTAAACTTACAGGAATTATGACTCACCTTTCCTGTGCAGAAAATCCTGAACACAAACTTACTCAGCTTCAATTAGAAAATTTAAAAAGAACTTTAGAAAAATTAAAGAACAATGAAATTAATCCTCAATATGTTCATTTTGCCAATTCAGGTGGTATAATATTTTTACCTGAAAAGGGAAACCTTGTTAGACCAGGAATAAGCTTATACGGAGGTTATCCATCTTTTAAGGCAAAAGAATTGATTAAACTTTATCCTGTTATGACTTTAAGATCAAGAATAGTTGAAATAAAAAGGATTAAAAAGGGGGAATATGCAGGATACGGTCCCAATTTTAGAGCTAAAAGAAACACCCTTCTTGGGCTTGTTCCTATAGGATATGGGGATGGGTACTTAAGAAGCTTAAGTAATAAAGGGTTTGCCTATTATAAAGGGAAAAGGGTTAAAGTGGTAGGAAATATTTCTATGAAGGTACTCTATTTAGACATAACACAGGTTGAAAATCCAAAGATAGGAGATGAGGTTATCCTTCTTGGAGGAGAAAAGGAAGAGGTTCCGGCTGACGAACTTGCAAGACTTGCAGGAACTATAAGTTATGAAATTTTTTGCCATTTAGGGAAATCTATTCCAAGAGAATATAAGGATGTTTAACATAGGTTTCTCAGAAGCTGTGATTATATTTTTAGTAGCTCTTATTGTACTTGGTCCTGAAAAACTTCCTGAACTTGGCAAATTCTTAGGAAAACTTTCCTTAGAGCTTAAGAAAAGCATAGAGGAAATAAAAAGGGAACTTGAAGTTGAGGAATTAGAAAAGGAAATTAAAGAAGAGGTTGAGGAAGCTAAAAAAGAAATAGAAAAATTAAAAGAAGAATCAACTGATATCTTAAAAGATCCCTTTAAGTCTGATGAAAAGAATAATCTTTCCTAAAATTTTTGCTGTTGATGTTCTTGAGAGAATAAGAAGAGAAATCATAATTTATGTATTTGCCTTTTTTATTTTATGGGGTTTTCTTTTTTTCTTTTTTCCTTATCTTTTCCCTTATTTAATGTTTCCCTATTTTAAAATTCTTAAAGGTCAGCCCTTAGTTTTTACAAGTTTAGAAGAAGCTCTATTTGTTATTCTGAGAGCTTCCTTTTATTTGGCGCTTACCATTTCCCTTCCCTTTTTGCTACTTCGCCTCTGGAAAACTGTTTCTCAGGAATTTTATGAACCAGAAAAAGTATTTTTTAAAAGGCTTTTTTTTGTTTCTTTTTTTCTTGGTATTTTAGGGTTTTTAGTAGGCTATCTTTTATTTATTCCTGTAATTTTAAAAATTTTTCTTTTTTTTGGCAGAAATTTTGAAGCTAATCTGAAAATTAACTATTTTCTCTTTTTTGTTTTGAAAGTTCTTTTGTTTTCAGTTTTTATTTTTCAAATTCCTCTATTTTTTGCTCTTTTAATAAGAGAAGAATTGATTACTGAGGAGTTTTATAAAAAAAGAAGATTTTATTTTCTGGGATTTTTTTATATACTTTCTATTTTTTTATCCCCAACTGATTTTTTTATTCAGATCTTGTTAACTCTTTTTTTCTTCTTATTTTTTAGATTAGCCTTTGTTATAGCTAAGTTTCTTAAATAAAAGGGGGTTAATAAATGGGAAGAAGAAAAAAGAAAGAGGCTTCTTCACAAGAAGAGATTTCAAAGTTAAGTATTTCAGAAGATATTTTTTCTCCACCTAAGGGAATGAAATATGTAGTACTTATAGGTGATGGGATGGGAGATTTTCCCATAAAGGAAATCAAAAATAAAACACCGTTAGAGGTAGCCATTACTCCTGGTATGGATTTTATAGCCTCTTATGGTGAAATAGGAATTTGTCAAACCATCCCTCATAATATGCATCCTGGTTCTGATGTAGCTATAATGGGACTTCTTGGTTATCCTCCTGAAGAAAAATACACAGGAAGAGGACCAATTGAGGCGGCAAGTATAGGTATTGAGCTAAGACCAGAGGATGTAGCTTACAGATGCAATTTGGTGACTCTAAAATTTGAAAAAGAGGATCTAATTATGGAAGATTATTCTGCAGGCCACATTTCAACTGAAGAGGCTGTAGAATTAATAGAAGCTATTAACAGAAACGCAGGAACAGATAAAATTGAAATAATTCCAGGGTTGAGTTACAGACACATTCTAATATGGAGAGGTGGTTCAGGAGGTCTTCATACCTATCCGCCTCATGATCTTTTAGGAAAAAGTATCTGGTTTGCCTTTCATGCTTATGACGAAGAACCTTATCTAAAAGAATTTATACTTAAAGCTATAGAAGTTTTAGAAAAACACCCTATTAATTTAAGAAGAAAACTAAATAATTTACTTCCAGCTAATGCTATATGGCCTTGGGGTCAAGGAAGATCTCCTGAAATTGAACCATTTTCTGAAAAATGGGGTTTAAAAGGTGCAGTTATTTCTGCTGTTGATTTAATTAAAGGGCTTGGCAAACTTGCTAAAATGACTGTAATTGATGTTCCAGGTGCTACTGGATACTTAGACACTAACTATGAAGGAAAAGTAGATTATGCTTTGGAGGCTTTAAAAGATCATGATTTTGTTCTCGTTCATGTAGAGGCTCCAGATGAGGTTTCCCATCAAGGTTCTTTAGAACTCAAAATTAAGGCTATAAATGAATTTGACAGAAGAATAGTTAGGTACCTTCTTGAAAAAATAAATGAGGTAACTAAAAAATATAGAATTCTTGTTTGTTGTGATCATTTGACCCCAATTTCTATAAGAACTCACTCAGCAAAACCCGTTCCTTTTGCCATTTTTGATGTTACTAAACACAAAAAGAAAATTAGAGATATAAAGTTTTGCGAAAGAGAAGCCTATCAATCTCCAATAGTCTTTAAAAGTGGTTCTGAACTTATACAATATTTTTTACAAAGGAAACTTCTTATTTAAAGAGAATTTTTAAATGGAAATTATTAAAACAGACGTTCTTATAGTAGGTTCTGGGATTGCAGGGTTAAGTCTTGCTTTAAGGCTTAAGGATTTGGGAGAAATAACCATTCTTACCAAGAAAAGAGTCTTTGAAACAGCTACTTCTTTAGCTCAGGGAGGTATCGCTTGTGTTATGGGAGAAGATGATAATTTTGATCTCCATATTCAGGATACTCTTATGGTAGGAGATGGACTTTGCAAAAAAGAAGTTGTAGAACTGGTTGTTAGATCAGCCCCAGAAAGAATAAAGGAACTTATAAAATGGGGGATTATGTTTGATAGAGATCCTGAGAATCCAGAAAAATTCCATTTAACCCTTGAGGGAGGACATTCAAGAAGAAGAATTCTTCACGTAGGAGATTATACCGGAAGGGCTATAGAAAATATTCTTATAGAAAGGGTTTTAGAGGCAGAAAATATAAAAATTCTTGAAAATTATTTTGTGGTGAGGTTATTAATAGAAAATTTCATGAGGCCTTCAAAAATTTTAGGAGCCTTGGTTCTTGACCTTATTCATACAAAGCCTGTAGTTTTTTTAGCTAAAGTAGTTGCCTTATGTACAGGTGGTGCAGGGAAAGTTTACCTTTATACAAGCAATCCTGATACTGCTACAGGAGATGGAATAGTCCTTGCTTATCAGGCAGGATGCAGAATTGCCAATATGGAATTTGTACAATTCCATCCCACCTGTTTATACCATCCTAAGGCTAAAAATTTTCTTATTTCTGAAGCTTTAAGAGGAGAAGGAGCGGTTCTTCTTAATGCAGAAGGAAAAAGATTTATGCATAAATATGATCCAGTAAAAAAAGAGCTTGCTCCAAGAGATATTGTAGCCAGAGCTATAGATATGGAAATTAAAAAAACAGGAGCAGAATGCGTTTATTTAGACATTTCTCATCTTCCTTCAGACTACGTTAAAAAACGCTTTCCCTATATATATGAAACTTGCTTAAAATACGGTATAGATATAACCTCACAACCAATTCCTGTTGTTCCAGCAGCCCATTATCTCTGCGGTGGAATTTATACCAATATATGGGGTCAGACAGACATTCCTAATTTATTTGCTATAGGAGAGTGTTCTTATACAGGTCTGCATGGAGGAAATAGACTTGCCTCCAATTCCCTACTTGAAGCCCTCTGTTTTTCCTATCAGGCAAGTTTAAAAATAAAGGAGATGTGGAAAGAACTCAAAGATATGAGCTTAAAAAAACCTCCCATAAAAGAACTAACAGTTAAAGAAATAAAGGAAGAAAAGGTATTCATTTCTCATAACTGGGATTTGATAAGAAAGATAATGTGGGATTTTGTAGGAATAGTGAGAAGTTTAAAGATGTTAGAGTTTGCAAAAAAGAGAATAGAATTTATTAAAAAAGAGATAAAAGAAAATTGGCCCGGAATTTACCTTGACCTTGATACTATGGAACTTAAAAAAATTACCGTAGTGGCAGAATTGATAACCTGGTCAGCTCTTCAAAGATTAGAATCAAGGGGGGCTCATTATTTAATAGACTATCCTTACAAAAGAGACAATTATCGGAGAGATACCATAATTTTAAAAAATTTTTAAAATTTTCACAAAATTATCTTTACAAAATCGTTTTTTTTGATAAGATTTTTAAATGAATTTAAAATCAGGAGGAGATAGTGAAAGTGCTTTTTGATCCGGATATCCCTGAAGATCTTAAGGAAGATATACTCAATGCTATAAAGGAGGAAAATATAGGAGAAATTTGTAAATTCTGCGGAGGAGATACTCTATATGTAGCTCATTTAGGAAATATATTAGATGTAAAATGTTTTGAATGTGGGCATTCTTATTTAGAAATAGAGTTAGAGGAGGAGTAAAATTTAGTTGGATTTGTACGATTTAGTAATAGTTGGTGCAGGTCCTGCTGGTATAACAGCCTATCTTTATGCTAAAAGAACTCTTTTAGAAGTAATTCTTCTTGATAAAATAGGAGTTGGTGGTCAATTACTCTTTATAGACTTTATTGAAAATTATCCTGGTTTTCCAGATGGGATAACAGGATTTGAATTAGCTGATTTATTTAGAAGACATATTGAAACTCTCGGGCTAAATTTTAAACAGGCAGAAGTTAAAAAAATAGAAAAGAAAAACAATTTATTTAGCCTATATCTTGACAACAACGAAATTTTAACTTCTAAAACAATTCTTTTATCTGTAGGTGCTTCTCCAAGAAAACTGAATATACCTGGAGAAAGAGAATTTACAGGGAAAGGGGTTTCCTATTGTGCAACCTGTGATGGACCCTTTTTTAAAGATAAAATCATTGCAGTGGTTGGAGGAGGAGATACAGCTTTACAAGAATCACTCACTTTAACTAAATTTGCTAAAAAGATCTATCTCATTCATAGAAGAGATACCTTTAGAGCAACTAAAATTTTACAGGAAAGGGTATTTAAAGAAGAAAAAATAGAAATTATTTGGAATACTATTGTTACAACTATTAAGGGAGGAGATCGGGTAGAGGAGATTGAAATTTTTAATAAAGAAAAGGGAGAAAAAAGCGATCTTAAAGTTTCTGGAATTTTTATTTTTATAGGCTATGAGCCAAATACTCATTGGCTAAAAGATCTTGTGAAACTTGATGAGAATGGTTTTATTGTTACTGATGAAGAAATGAGAACATCTCTTCCTGGTGTTTGGGCGGCTGGAGATTGTAGAAGCAAAATAGGAAAACAGATTGTTATTGCCTGCGGTGAAGGAGCAACCGCAGTAATTTCTATAAAAAATTATCTTCAATCAATAAAGACTTAATTTTTTCAAAAGGAATTATCCCCTCTCTTATCAAAGATAGCTTATTTCCTAAAACAGAGATTACAGTTGAAGGAGCAGAAGCTCCAAGTTTTCCTCCATCCAAAATGAAGTCTACCTCAGGTAATTCCTTCAACACGTCTTCTGCACTTTTTGAGGGATTTCTTTCACTTACATTAGCACTTGTTCCTGTAATAGGTAACCCAAAAATTTCACATATTTTTTTAACTACTGGAGAGGAAGAAAGCCTTACTCCGATAGTTCCTGTCTTCGCCGTTAATAAGGGAGAAAGGGACTCTTTAGCTTCAAATACAATGGTTAAGGGACCAGGCCAGAATCGGGAGATTAATTTTTCAGCTAAAGGAGGGATTTCTTTAACTACCAGAAAAAGCTGTTCATAAAATCCTATAAGTAAAAGAATAGGTTTATCGAAGGATCTTTTTTTAAGATAAAATAATCTTTCTATAGCCTTTTCTGAAAAGGGATTTCCTGCAAGACCATAAAAGGTTTCTGTAGGTATAGCTCCTACCTTATCCTTTTTTAAATAAAAAACTACTTTTTCTGCAACCTCATCAAGATTAGAAAGATCTTTTGAAAGTTTAATAATAATTGGATTCATTAAAAAATAATTATTTAAAGAGGATTTGTTTTCATTTTTTGATCTTCCTCCTGAATGTAGATTCTTTTGTAATAAATTAACCTCTTACAATGAGGACATTCGTAGTATCTATTATCCCTTTGCAGTTCATTGTAAAGTTGTGGAGGAATAGCCATATGACAGCCTTCACATACATAATTATCCACAGGAGCTATTCCCAATCCTCCCTTTTTTTGTCTTATTGCCTCATACTTTCTTAAAAGACCAGAGGGAATTTTTTTAGCAAGACTCTCTCGCCTTTTTAAGAGTTTTTCTTTATCAGTAGAAAGCTTGGCACAGAAAGAATCAAATTTTTCCTTTTCCTCCTGAAATACATTTTCAACTCTTTTCATTTCCTCTTCTAATTTTTCTTTCTCTTTTTCTAAGTTTTCTATTTCTTCCATTAGTTTTAAAATTTCATCCTCCTTTTGTTTATTTGCCCTTTTAATTTCTTCAATTTCTCTTAAGAGAATTTGATATTCCCTTGTTCCTCTAATTTGTATTAAACGAGCCTGTGTACTTTTAAGCCTTTGATATTCCTGTTTCAATTCTTCTTCAAAAAGGTCTTTTTGTTTTTTCTTTTCTTCTATTAGATGATTAAGATTTTCCAATTTCTGCACAAGCTGTTCCCTTTCTTTTTGAGCTTTTTGCAAAGATAAGGGGATTTCCTGCATATTTTTCTCTATCTTTAGCACTTCCAAATCTATTTTTTGCAATTCAATAAGTCTTGATATCTCTTCTTGCATCTATCAATCCCCCTTTTATATAAAAATTTTATAAGGGCTTTCATTTTTAAAGATTTCTATTGGAAATTCTGTATTATGGGTTTTCAAAAACTCTTGAATTTTTGTTTTTAAATAGGGTAATATAAAACTTTCTGAAATTCCGTGATCTATAAGGATAAAATTAAAGCCTTCTTCAAGAGCTTCTTTTGCATCATGATATTTTACATCAGAGGTTATTAAAGTATTGATTCCCAGTTTTTTAAGTTTCTCTTTTAAGAATGCTCCTGAGCCTCCACAAAATCCAAATGAAACTATCTCTGTTTCTAAATCTCCTACTACCATCACCCAACTGCCAATGAGATCTCCAATTTTTTTAGCTAAATCTTGCAGTTTAATAGATTTTTTTAAGTATACAACCCTTCCCAGGCCAAAATTTTCATTTTTTTCTTTAAAAATAAAGTCAGAACCTTCCAAATTAAGGGCTTTTATAAAAGCTTCAGAAACTCCCTCAGAAATTTTATCAAGCGGTGTATGCCAGGAAATTAAGTTAAGATCATTTTTTATAAGAGAATAAATAAGTTCTCCCTTATATTCATCTTTAACAATATTAGTAAGTGGTTTATAAATAAGGGGATGATGACTTATGATAAGGTTAAGTTTTCTCTCTAAAGCATAAGAAATTACACTTTTTGATACATCTACAGTTAAAAGGATACCTGAAATTGGATTAAAAAAAGAACCTATTTGTAATCCATTATTGTCTTGAGGTTCGGCTATTTGTGAAGGTGCTATAGTTTCTAAAAACTTACAAAGGTCTTTTACAAAAAGAGACATATATTTTATTAATGGGCCCGCCAGGATTCGAACCTGGGACCTTCCGGTTATGAGCCGGTGGCTCTAACCAGCTGAGCTACGGGCCCCTTTTCTCTGTAATCTTATAAAATAATATAATTTTTAATTCTTGTCAAGATAAATGTCACTGCTTACTTTTTGCTTGCAGTCAGAACAAAAACCAAAAAAGATAATCTGATATTCGTCTATTTCGCAATCCTTTATTTCCTCAGGTATACCTAAATTGTCTTTAATATTTTCAATATCTATTACTTTTCTGCAGGCTTTGCAAAAGAAATGGTGATGAGGATGGGTAAAGGGATCAAATCTTTTTCTTGTGCTTTCTACGCTTATTTCCTTTACTAAGCCCTTTTTTGCAAGCACTTCTAATGTATTGTAAACTGTTGCAAAAGACATACTTGGGAAACGAGGTTTTAAGGCATTGTAAATGTCTTCAGCTGAGGGATGAGACCTGTTGTTTTCCAGAAATTCCAAAATAGCTAACCTTTGGGGTGTAAGTTTTAATCCAAGACCTTTGTAAAATCTAAGCTTTTCTTCAGTCATTTTCCTAATTCCTCCATAAAAAATTTAAATTATAATTTTAAAACTTTTTTTTATTTATGCAAGTTTTTAAAAAATTTTAATTGTTCCCAATTTAGTCCTTTTAGAGCTAAACAGGAATTTTGAATAATTTTAAAACTTTCTTCATCTTCAAAAATGGCAGGAATAAGAGGCCATTCTTTACATTTTTCAGGCTTTACGGGATGAATTTTACACAATCTTTTTTTTCTGTCAAAAAAGATACAAAAACCCTTTTTAACCTTCATTTCTATTCTAAAGTTTCCTTTCTTAGTTGTATATTTTTCTAAAAACTCAGATTCAGAAAGATTAAGAAATTTGGCAATTCTTGAAATTTCAACTTTAGAAAGGCTTACAGTACTTTCACCTTTACAACAGGAACCGCATCTTTTACATTCAAACATTTTTGTAGAAGATTTAAAGTTCTACAGGTTCATAAAAGGGGCTCATTTTATCCCAAAAATGAGGTTCTGTACAACCTATACAGGGATGACCTATTGAAACAGGCCAGGTTTGGACTCCACAAAATCTGATACCTGGACAGTTTGCATAAGTAACTAATCCTTTACATCCTAATTTATAAAGACAGTATCCCTTTCTATGTCCTTCATCTCCGAAGGCCTCTGCAAATTTCCCTTCATCATAATAATCTGATCTTTCGCAAAGATCATGAACTAATTCACCATAAGCAAATTTTGGTCTTCCCAAATCGTCAAGCGGAGGTATTTTTTTAAATAAAAAGATGTAAGCAAGAGTCGCTAAGAAATTGTAAGGATTGGGAGGACAACCTGGGATATTTATAAGCTTCTTTTTTTCAATAACATCTTTAACTCCTACCGCACCAGTTGGATTAGGAAAAGCAGCTGGTATTCCTCCAAAACAAGCACAAGTTCCTATAGAAATAACTAATTTTGCATTATTAGCAACCTTTTTTAAGATATCTTTTGCAGTTTTGCCACCAATTTTACAATAAACTCCTCCATCTTTAACAGGAATCGCACCCTCAATTACACAAAAATATTTTTCTTTATACTTTTCTATAGTTTGAAAGAGAGTTTTTTCAGCTTCATTTCCTCCAGCAGCCATGAGGGTTTCGTGATATTCTAAATTAATAACATCTAAAAGTAAATCTTTTATAGAGGGATTATCACTTCTTAAAAGAGCCTCTGAACATCCTGTACAGTCCATAAAATGTAACCAGACAAAGGTGGGTTTAGGATTAATTTTAGAAAAAGCTCTTTTCATCAGAGAATTTCTAAAAATTCTTATTACCTCTTTTGGTTTTACTTCCATTGGACAAACTGGGACACATTTTCCGCATTGAGCACAATACCAGAAAAGTTTTTCTACAGAGGTGTCTACAAGATTGAGATGTAAAAGATGCATCATTTTTCTGGGATCAAATTCTTCAAATCTTTTTTTAACAGGGCAAACTCCTGAACAAGCTCCACATTTAAAACATAATTCAAAATCAAAAGAGGGAAAATTCATTGTTATCCCCTTAATCTTTTATTACCTGTTTCATGGTTTTAAAATATATTCTTTCCAAATCTTCTCTATCTGCCTTAATTTTCTTAAGAAGTGAGTCAAAATCTTTCAATCCTCTTTTAATAAGTTCTTTTACTTCTAATTCTAATAATTTTACATTAAGTCTTTTAAGAAGTTTTTCTTCCAATTTTTTTGCAATAGTTTGATGAGAAAAATCTTTCAATGATTTAATTTCTGTAGCTATATTTCCAAGGAGAGTTCTTATTTGGACATCCTTACAGATTTTTAAAGCACAATTTAGATATAAAATCTTATCTTCTTCATCCCAATTTTCTTCACTTCCAAGAGGTCCAAGATTTTTGATAATTTCAAAAAATTCTACTAAATTTACAACCAATTTAGCTGATTCGGTAGAGGCAACCCAGCTTAATTTTAAGCGATTTTCATTTAAACCCAAATTCTTCATTATAATTTTTGCAAACTCTCCTGTAATTAAAGCCTGAAGATTTCCCTCAAAATATTTACACTCTCCAAGCCTACAACCACATATTAATACTCCATCTGCACCAGATTTAAAAGCTTCAAAGATAAAAAGTGGATCGACTCTTCCTGTACAGAGAACTCTAATGGTCCTATAATATGGAGGATGAATTTTGCGGGACACTCCTGCCCCGTCTGCAGCTGTATATCCTCACCAGTGACACATAAAACTTAAAATTGAGGGTTCATAAAGCATTTTAACTTGCCCCCTTTACTTCTTTTATTTGTTCTTCTAAAAAATCTACTTTAAAGGCTCTGATTTGATTTAAGAGGGCACTTATTGGGAATCCATCAATCTCAATAGCGAAAACTGGACAATGGGAAGCACATATTCCACAGCCTTTACAAAGGGCTTTTATAACTTGAGCTTTTTTCTTTTTATCAAATTTTACCATCTCAATAGCTAAAAACGGGCAAAGATTTTTACAAATACTACATCCTATACATTTATCTATATCAACTTCAGCAGTAATTGAAAGTATTTCCATAGAAGTTTTTGCAAGCAAAGCACACGCTTTTGCTGCACAGGCCTTTGCTTCAGTAATTACCTCTGATAAAGGTTGTGGTTTATGAGCAAGACCACATATGAAAACTCCATCTATTGGAGTTTCAACCGGTCTTATTTTTATATGTGCCTCTTTAAGAAATCCATCTTCATCTATAGGAATACCAAGTAAATTAATGAAATCCCTTTCCTTATGTGGAATAACCCCTACTGATAAAACTACAAGATCAGGATAGAGCTCCAATTCTTTACATAAAATGTTATCATATACCTTTACTTTAAGTTTTTTGTTTTTCTCGATTATCTTTGGTCTCTTATTTTCAGGAAATCTTATAAATTTTACTCCCTTTCTTCTTGCCTCTAAATAGTACTTTTCATAAAATCCATAGGCCCTTATATCTCTATAGAGGATATAAACATCTATTTCTTGATTTAATTTTTTAATTTGAAGAGCATTTTTAAGAGCTTGGAGACAACAAATCTTGCTACAGTATTCAAGTTCATCTCCTCTTGAACCAGCACACTGAATCATTACTATTTTTTTGATGTCTTTACCTAAAGAATTTTCGAAAATCTTTTTTTCTAAATCAAGTTGGGTAATTATTTTTTTGCCATCAATCTTATATTTAGAGGGTCTATATTCCTTTCCTCCAGTTGCAATAATGATTGCTCCGTGATTAACTAATTCTAAAAGGTTATCTGTCTTAATTAAAGTTTTGTAATTTCCCGCATAACCTGAAATGTTTTTGATTTGAGCTTCTGTATAGACTTTTATATTTGGATGATTTTTCACTTTAGTAATTAAATCCTTAAGATACTTTTGAGGATCTTCACCTGAAATTAAAAATTTAATTTTTCTTAACTGCCCACCAAGTTCTTTTTCTTTCTCAACAAGATAGACTCTAAATCCCTGTTCTGCAACAGAAAGGGCTGCATTAAGTCCAGCAACTCCACCTCCTATTATAAGAGCAGAGGGAGTAATCGAAATATTTTGAGGTTTTACTGGTTTGAGGTTTTGAGCTTTAGCTACAGCCATTCTAATTAAATCTTTAGCTTTTTCTGTTGCCTTTTCGGGATTATCTGAATGAATCCATGAACATTGTTCTCTTATATTAGCCATTTCAAAAAATCCAGGATTTAATCCAGCCTCTCTTAAAGTATTTTTAAATATATATTCATGAGTTCTTGGGGTGCAGGCTGCAATTACAATTCTATTAAGTTTGTGTTCCTTAATTTTTTCTCTTATTTTATTTAAGAAGTCTTCACTACAGGTAAACATACTTGTTTCTGAAAGTGCCACATTAGGTAGAGTTTTTGCATAATCCCTAAGGGTTTCTACATCAATAACTCCTGCTATATTTGAACCACAATGACAGATAAAAACTCCTATTCTTGGATCTCCATTTATTAATTCTTTATCTTCAGGAGGAAAAGATTTTTCTATAGTAGAAGAAAATCTTACCTCTTTTAAAAGTTGAGATACATGAGCAGCTGCAGCTGAAGCCTGTATCACACTTTCATGAATATCCTTAGGGCCCTGGAATACTCCTATAGCATAAATCCTAGAACGACTTGTTTTTAAAGGATTTAAAGATTCTGTTTTTGCAAAACCAAATTCATTAAGTTCAATTCTAAAAATTTTTGCAATTTTTTGAGCATTTTCGGGTGGAGAAAGTCCAATAGATAAAACTACTACATCAAAGTTTTCTATCTTTAGTTTCCCCTCCTCATCTATATAATGAATATAAATCTTGCCATTTTTTCTGTAAATTTTTCCAGGTCTTGTTCTAAGGATTCTGAAATTATACTTTTTAACTGCCTCTTCAAAAACCTTGTCAAATTCTTTAACTGGTGATCTTACATCTATATAAAAAAAGGTAATTTCAGAAGAGGGATAATGTTCTTTTATTAAAATAGCCTGTTTTATGGAAACTGCACAACATATTGAAGAACAATAAATTCTATTATTTCTTAAATCACGGGAACCTATGCATTGTAGAAAAGCAATTTTTTGAGGAACTTTAAAATCCGATTCCCTAACCAATTCTCCTTCTGTAGGACCAGATATACAAAGAAGTCTTTCAACTTCGGTACTACAGAGTATATCTTTATATTTTCCGTAACCGTATTTTTCAAGTATTTCAAAAGGCTGTTCTCCTACTCCAAGTGCAAGTATTATAGCTCCTACCTCAATATTTTTTATTATTGGTTTTTGATTAAAATCTATGGCTTTAGAATCGCAAACACTCAAACACATTTCACAAGGTTGTTTTTGAGACAACTTTAAACAGGCATTTTTATCAATATAATAACTATTGGGGACAGATTGAGGAAAATCCAAATGAATCGCCTTAGTAAAAGAAAGAAATGCATTAAACCAGTCTATGGTAATTGCTTGACAAAATTCTAAACATTTACCACAGGCTCTACATTTTTCAGGAGCTATATATCTTGGATTAATTTTTAAAGTAACTTGAAAGTTTCCAGGTTTTCCTTTTACTTTTGTGACCTCTGTTAGGGTTAAGATTTCAATATTCGGAGACCTCCAGGCCTCCGCCATTTTAGGGGCAAGTATTCATATACTACAGTCATTGGTAGGAAGAGTTTTATCAAGTTGAGCCATTAATCCACCTATAGTAGGTCTTTTTTCCACAAGATAGACATAATATCCAAGTTGGGAAAGGTCTAATGCTGCCTGAATTCCTGCTATACCTCCTCCTACCACCAAAACCTTTCCAATTGAATTGTTCATTTTAAAAAAACTCCTATTATAATTTTTTTCTTATAAAATTTATTAGAATACGATTTTAAAATGAATTTAGTATATGTGAAAAAATTTACAAATTAGAATTGATGAGCATAAGGAAGAGGATCTGGAATTCCTGCTTCTTTAAAAGCTTTTAATCTCAATTTACAGGAAGCACATTTGCCACAGGCAATCTCAGTTTCTTTATAACAAGACCAGGTTAAATGAAAGGGGGTTCCCAATTTAATACCCAGTTTCACAATTTCTTTTTTAGTTAAATTTATAATAGGTGTTTCTATTTTAATTTTAGTTTCTGGTTTAGTTCCTATAGAAATAGCTTTATTAAAGGCTTCAATGAACTCACTTCTACAATCTGGATAGCCTGAAAAGTCTATTTGATTTACCCCTATAAATATTTTGGTTGCTCCTATAATTTCAGCCCAGGCTGTAGCTATACTTAAAAAAATTCCATTTCTAAAGGGAACATAGGTAGAAGGAATTTCTCCAACTTCTGTTTCAGGAATTTCGAGGGAATTTGAAATTAAGCTTGATCCACCCCAGTTTTTAAAAAAGGGAAGATTTACAATTTCAGCTTTTTCGGGTTTAAAAAATTCTACCAAATTTTTAAAACATTCTAATTCTTTTTTATAGGCCTTTTGTCCGTATTGAAAGTGTAAGAAAGCAAGACGATTAGTTTGGGAGGCGATACTTGCACATACTGCACTATCCATTCCTGAGCTTAAAAGAACGATAGCTAACTCTTTCATAGGAAAAAGCGCCCCCAAGGGGATTTGAACCCCTGTCGCCGGCGTGAAAGGCCGGTGTCCTGGACCTGGCTAGACGATGGGGGCAAATTTCTATAACTTTGGGCCGGGTAGGATTCGAACCTACGACTCCCAGCTTAAAAGGCTGGTACTCTGCCTGGCTGAGTTACCGGCCCTTATTTTTTATTAATTGTGTTTACAAATATAAATTAAATCTCTTCTTTGTCAAGCTTTTTATTTAATTTGATTTTAATTTCTATGTCCTCAATTTTTTCTGGAACCCCCTTTAAAGCCTTTATAAATCCAATCAGAGGATATATTAAAATATCCTCAACAAAATTTTTTAAAGGTATTTTTTTATCGTTTACCCTTAATAGAACCCTCGGCTCATAAGCTTTTATAAGTTCCTCAATAAAATCCGCAATTTTTTGCTTATCATCAAAAAGAAAAAATCTCTCCTCAGGATAAAGGGATTTCCATTTTTCAAGCTCATCTTTTACTACAAAACCTAACAAATTTCTAACTTCACCCTTTATTTTTTTTAAATCCTCACTTTTTTCTTTTACAACCCAAATTTTATGAACCATATCAAAACCTTTAAAACCTTCTAAAATAACTAAGTTAAAGTTCCAAAGGAGAGACAAAAAATAGGTATACCAGTCTTTTAATGAAAATAGGTTTAAATTTTTAGGATTTAAATATAAAGTAAAAATATTTTCCTGAAAAAAACCAACCACAGGAATTCCTGCTTCTCTATAAAGCCAGGTGTCTTTTTCTGGTATATCTGTAAAAATGTTCTTTTCCTTAGAGGATTTAATTACTGCAATTTTATATCCCTTGTTTTTTAAAATTTCACATAAAGAAAGAGAAAGAGTAGTTTTTCCAGCATTATGATAGCCTGAAATAGAGAGTAAAAATGGCATAGACTAAAGAGTAATTTCTTCTCCTAATTTTGGAACAATAATGGTAATAGAAAAACCATATCTTTTTAATTCTTTTTCAAAACTTTCTACATCACCTGTAAGAATAGGGAAAGTTCCGTAATGCATAGGTATTACAATTTGAGGTCTTATAAGTTCACAGGCTTTAGCTGCTTCCTTAGGACCCATTACATAGTGATCACCTATAGGAAGAAAAGCTATCTTAGGAGAATAGAGTTCTCCGATTAATTTCATATCATAGAAAAGCCCTGTATCTCCTGCATGATAAAGGGAAATACCATTTTCTAAGGTTATTACAAATCCACAGGGTTCTCCTCCATAACTTCCATCAGGAAAGGATGAACTGTGTAAAGCAGGAACCATGGTAAATTTAAGGTTATTAACTTTATAGGTTCCTCCTATATTCATTCCTGTTACTCTGGGAATTCCCTGTTTAAGTAGATACTGTTGGATTTCATAAATGGCAATTACTTCAGTAACAGAGGTTCTTGCAAGTTTAAGGGTATCTCCCAGATGGTCTCCATGAGCATGGGTTATTAAAATAAAGTCATAGGGACCAAGATCAATATTTTTAGGAGCTAAGGGATTACTTATCCAAGGATCTATAAGAATTTTTTTGCCTTCTTCGGTAAGTATTTTAAAACAGGAATGTCCATAATAGGTTATTTTCATTCAAGATCTCCGAGAAGATAATATAAAGAGCGGGCGACGGGATTCGAACCCGCGACCTACAGCATGGCAAGCTGTCGCTCTACCAGGCTGAGCTACGCCCGCAATTTATTTTTATAATATACCCTAACTTTTAAACTGGTCAAGAATTCTATTCTTCTATTCCAAAGTACTCGGCAAGTTTTACCAATCTTTCGTATTCTTCATCTACTCTTTTCTGGATAATTTTAATCTGTTCAGGTGTCAAATGTCTAAATCTTCTCTGGAGTTTTAGATATTCTTCTACAGGTTTTTGTGGAGTAACCTTTTTTTCTAACACATACTTTCCATACTTTCCAAGTGAACCAGGGTCTACAGGTATATGACCAATTAATTTATTAATAACATATTTTCCATCAATAACCTCATAAAGTGGGAAAACTCTTGTTTCGACAGCTAATTTAGCAACCAAAATACTATCTTCACTTTTACATCCCCAACCAGTGGGACAGGGAGAAAATACATGTATGAAAGTGGGTCCTTCGATTAAAGAAGCTTTTTTGACCTTATTCATAAGGTCAATGGGATAAGCAGGATTTGCTGTTGCTGCATAGGGTATATTATGAGCAATTACAATTCCCATAAGGTTTTTTTTCCAAGTTATATTACCTTTAATAACTTTTCCACTTGGACTTGTTGTAGTATGAGCTCCGAATGGAGTTGCGCTAGATCTTTGAACACCTGTATTCATATAAGCCTCATTATCAAGACAAATGTATATGAAATCATGTCCTCTTTCTAAAGCTCCAGAAAGAAATTGGAGTCCTATATCAAATGTTGCACCGTCTCCTGCAAAAACAACTATATTTATTTTTTCTTTTTTAGAAATTTTATTTTTTCTTTTCATAACTTTAATAGCAGCTTCAATACCTGAAGCAACTGAAGCAGCGTTTTCAAAGGCAACATGTATCCAAGGAATTCTCCAAGAAGTATATGGGAAGGGACTTGATATAATTTCCATACAACCTGTAGCAGATACTGCAATGGTATTTGGTCCAAGCACTTTAAGAGCTAACTTAAGAGGTAAAACTGTTCCGCATCCTTGACAGGCTCTATGTCCAGGAGCAAATCCGTCAAATTCAGGTAAATTTTTTAAATTAAACCCTTTAAAATCCTTTAATTCTGGTCTCATAATTCTTACTCCTTAACTCCATAAATTTCATAAGAAAAATTTGTTTTTTTTCTCATAGCTTCATAAGTTTTTTCAAATAGCTTAACAAAATCTTCTACTGTGACATCCCTTCCAGAAAGTCCAGCAATAAAGTTAACTACTTTCGGTCTTTTTTTGGATTGATAAAGGGCTGATCTAACTTCAATTCCCACTGGACCACCTGTTGCACCATGGCTTATCGCTCTGTCAATAACTCCTATAGCTTTTACTTTTCCTATAGCTTTGAGAAAGTCTTTCAAAGGAAAGGGTCTCCAGAGCCTAAATCTTAAAAGCCCAACCTTTTTACCTCTTTCTCTTAAAAAATCCACTGCATTCATAGCTGTTTCAGCAAGACTTCCCATAATAATAAGAGCAACCTCTGCGTCTTCCATTCTATAGGTTTCAACAGGCTGATACCTTCTTCCTGTTAATTTTTCAAATTCTCTCCAGGCATTTATTATTATTTTATAAGATGCTTTTAAAGCTTCATCCTGAGCTTTTTTTGCTTCTGTATATATTTCTGGAACTCCAATTGCTCCCATGGTAATAGGTCTTTTAGGATTTAATTTATATTTCATGCGAAGGGGTGGAATATATTTGTCAACAAGTTCTTGATCTAAAAACTCAATTGGTTCTATAACATGAGAAAGAATAAAACCATCTATATTTACAGCAACCGGAAGCAAAGCTTTTTCAGCAACTCTATAGGCATGATAAACAAGATCAACAGCTTCTTGTCCATTTTCAGCAAAAGTGGTTATCCATCCAGCATCCCTCATACTCATTACATCAGAATGATCGTTCCATATACTTATAGGAGCAGAAACAGAACGATTAGCAATAACCATAACAATTGGAAGCCTAAAAGCAGAAGCAATAAAAAGATTTTCATACATAAAAAGAAGCCCTTGAGAAGCTGTAGAAGTAAAAGTTCTTGCACCTGTTGCAGAAGCTCCTATACAGGCACTCATGGCTGCATGTTCAGATTCCACAGGTATATACTCTGCATCAAGTTCGCCATTATTTACAAGCTCTGCCAAATGTTCAACGATGTGAGTCTGTGGAGTGATGGGATAAGCTGAAATAACATCAACTCTGCACTGAGCAACTGCCTCAGCTATAGCAATTGAAACTTCCTTTGCTATCTTCTTTTTTATTTTTAAGGGTTCAACTATAGCAATAGGGATTTTTTTTGCCAATTCTTCTCCCATTTTAGACTTCCTCCTCTAACACCATAGTAATAGCTTGCCTGGGACAATTTTTGGCACAAATTCCACAACCCTTACAATAATAAAGATTGCAAATATAGTATCCTTCCTCATCTTTGGTATAACAGAGATCTGGACAGAATACATAACATAGACCACATTTTATACATTTTTCTTTGTCAAGAACCGGTCTAAAAGCTCTCCAGTCTCCAGTTTTGAATTTAACGGAATTACCGGCTTCTAAAATAATCATTCCTGGTGCAAGATTCTTCCAACTGACGAGTCCCTCATCCTTTGGCATAGTTAAACTCCTGAATTAAAGATTTTGGTCTCTTCTAATGCTCTATATAAAGCTTTAATATTTTTTTCTGCAAGCCTCCCAAATCTTTCTTTCAGTGCTTCTTCTACATAAGTTACTTCAATTAATCCTGTTGCCTTTATAAAGGCTCCCAACATAGTGGTATTAGTAATTGGAAGACCAAGTTCTTCAATGGCAATTTTTGTTGCATCAACCAAAGCAAGTTTTCCCCAGTAATTACCTAAAAAAATTCTTACTTCATTTTCTGAAAGATGGGAATTTAAAATAGCTATACCAGTTTCTTTAAGTCCATCTGTCACTTTAATAATTTTTGGGAGGGTAGGATCAAGAACAAGAATTACATCTGGATGATAAATTTTTTCTCTTGTACGGATTTTTTTATTATCAATTCTTGCGAAAGCTTGAACAGGTGCCCCTCTTCTTTCAGGTCCGAAACTGGGAAAGGCTTGTGCAAAACTTCCTTGTTTTATAGCTGCTACAGCAATAAGTTCTGCCGAGGTAACAACTCCTTGTCCTCCTCTGCCATGAAGTCTTATTTCAACCATGGAAAAAACCCCTTTGTCTTTTATTAGAGACTTTTATTAAATAACACATCAAAAAAGTTTTGTCAATAAAAAAAGTTTATTTAAAATAATTTTTTAACAAATTTTTTAAAAGGAGGAAAGTTATGGGGGAACTTAGTGAAAAAATTGCACTAATAACAGGAGCCTCAAGAGGTATTGGTAGTTCAATAGCTTATGAATTTGCTAAACAAGGAGCAACAGTAATCATTAATTATAAGAGTTCAGAAGATATGGCAAAGGTTCTAGCTGAAAAAATAGAAAAAATCGGTGGAAAAGCCTATCTTTCAAAATTTGATGTTTCAAATCCAGAGGAAGTGAAAGAAAAAATAAAAGAAATTGAAAAGGAAATAGGAAATATTCATATTTTAGTTAACAATGCAGGTATAGTTAGAGATACTTTATTTTTAAGGATGAAAGAAGAAGATTGGGATAGGGTTATTAAAACAAATTTATATTCAGTTTTTTATGTAACCCAAGCAGTTTTACCTATGATGTTAAAGGAAAAATGGGGAAGGATTATTAATATTTCTTCAGTGGTTGCTTTTACAGGAAATCCTGGGCAAACAAATTATGCAGCAGCAAAAGCAGGAATTATAGGTTTCTCAAAAGCTCTTGCTTTGGAGGTTGCAGGAAAAAATATCACCGTAAATGTAATTGCCCCCGGCTACATAGAAACAGATATGACAGCTGGTCTTCCGGAAAAGATAAAAGAAGCCTTTTTACAGCAAATTCCATTAAAAAGAGCGGGACTCCCTGAGGAGGTAGCTTATTTAGCTGCCTTTTTAGCAAGTGAAAAAGCAAGTTATATTACAGGTTGCGTATTTCATATAAACGGTGGGTTATATAGGGGCTAAAAATATTCTTGAAAAATTTTAAAAAAAGTTTTAAAATAAAATTAATTATAAATGGGGTAAAAAAATGGAAATTCTTATATTTGGGCATCCAGCACTTAGGGAGAGGGCAAAGCCAGTAGAAAATATAAATGGAAAGCTAAAAGAAACCATAGATAAAATGGCTGAAACCATGTATAAAGCTAAGGGTATTGGTCTTGCTGCAAATCAAGTAGGTATTTTAAAAAGATTTTTTATAATGGATGTTTCTCAAAGAGAAGGAAAGAACAAATTAGAAGTTTACATAAATCCTGAAATAGTTTCTGCGGAGGGAGAAATGCTTTATGAGGAAGGATGTTTAAGCATTCCAGGATACTTTGCTCCAGTAAAGAGATATGCTAAGATTTATGTTAAAGCTTATGATATAAATGAAACTCTTATTGAAAAGGAATTAGAAGGGATTTCTGCTATAGTTTTTCAGCACGAATATGATCATCTGGATGGGATTCTTTTTATAGATAGGCTTTCTCATATAAAAAGACAACTTTTTAAAAAATGGTGGAGAAAACATTACAAAAAGTAAATTTAAAATTATTCAATTAATCTTAATCTTTCTATAAGAATGGTTTTACCTTCTTCATCTAATTCCAAATAAACTCCTTCTAATTTTACTCTTTCGCTTTTTTCAACCTCTAATTTTCTTGGTACCATGGTAAGATACATCTCCAAAGCTTGATTTATTTTCATTCCAATAATACTTTCCACAGCTCCACACATTCCCACATCTGTTATATAGCCTGATCCCTTAGGCATAATTCTTTCATCTGAAGTTTGAACATGGGTATGAGTTCCTATTACTGCTGAAACAAAGCCATCCAAAAAATAGGCTAATCCCATTTTTTCGGAGGTAGCTTCAGCATGAAAGTCAACTACTATAAAGGGTGTTTCTTTTTTTATTTCCTCAGCAAGAGTTTTACCTAACTTAAAGGGATTTTCTAAAGGTTTCATAAAGGTTCTACCTTCCAAATTTATTACCCCAAGCTTTATATCCTTTTTAGAATAAATATTCCAACCTTTACCAGGAGCTCCTTCTCCATAATTTGCTGGTCTTAAAACTTTTTCTGTTTTTTGTAAATAAGGGAAGAATTCTCTTTTCCAGATATGATTTCCTGAAGTTAAAATATCTATTCCGTAAGAAAAGAGTTCTTCAGCAACCTTTTCTGTTAATCCGTATCCACCTGCAGCATTTTCTGCATTAGCTATTATAAAAGTAGGCTTATATTTTCTTGTCAATTCAGGAAGAAAAATTTTAACAGCTTTTCTTCCTGGACTACCAACTATATCTCCTAAAAAGATTATTTTTACTTTATTTTGCATATTCAACAGCTCTCGTTTCTCTTATAACAGTAACTCTTATAATTCCAGGATAGGTTAGTTCTTTTTCTATTTTTTGTGCAATTTCACGGGCAAGTAAATAAGCCTCTTCATCACTTATTTTTTTATCATCAACTATTACTCTAATTTCTCTTCCAGCTTGTATAGCAAAAGCTTTTTCTACTCCTTCAAAAGAAGAAGCAATGGCTTCAAGTTCTTTAATTCTTTTAATATAAGCCTCTAAGAGTTCTCTTCTTGCTCCTGGTCTTGCTCCAGAGAGAGCATCGGAAATTTGTAAAATTATTCCTAGTATACTTGTAATAGGAATATCTTCATGATGGGAAGCAATGGCATTTACTATATCTTCTTCCTCTCCATATTTTCTTACAATTTCAGCACCTATTAGTGCATGAGGTCCTTCCATTTCATAAGAAGCTGCCTTTCCTATATCATGAAGAAGAGCTGCTTTTTTTGCTTTTTTTACATCTACTCCAAGTTCTCCAGCAAGAGCTCCGGCAATTATAGCAGTCTCAAAGGAGTGTTGTAAAACATTCTGGCCATAACTGGTTCTATATTTTAATTTTCCTATCATCTTAATAAGTTCTGAATGAAGTCCATAAATGCCAAGTTCAAAACAGGTTTTTTCTCCAACTTCAATTAAATGTTGTTCCATTTCTTCTTCAACTTGTTTAACAATTTCTTCAATTCTTGCAGGATGAATTCTTCCATCTGCAATAAGTCTTTCAAGAGCAATACGGGCAATTTCTCTTCTTAAGGGATCCGCACAAGAAAGAACCACAACTTCTGGTGTATCATCTATCAAAAGATCAACTCCTGTAAGAGTTTCAAAGGTTCTTATATTTCTTCCTTCTCTTCCAATTATTCTTCCTTTCATATCTTCATTGGGAAGTTGAACTACTGAGACGGTTTTTTCTGTAACGAAGGGAACAGCAGCTTTTGATATAGCATAAGCTAAAATTTCTTGAGATTTCCTTTTAGCCTCTTCTTTTACTTCGTTTTCGAGTTTCATTATAAACTTTGCCTTTTCTTCTCTTAATTCTTCTTCTAATTTTTTAAGAAGAAGTTCTTTAGCTTCTTTTTCTGAGAGTCCTGAAATTCTCTTTAATTCCTCTTTAGCTTGTTTTAATGTATTTTCAACTTCTTTTTTTTCAGTTTCAAGAAGTACTTTGAGTTCTTCAATTTCTTTTAATTTCTTTTCTAAAGCTTCTTCTCTTTTTATAAGATTTTCTTCCTTATGAAGAAGTCTTTCCTCTTTTAGGGAGACCTCTTTTTTTCTTTTTTCAAATTCCTCTTCTAAAATTTGCTTATGCGCCAAGAGTTCTTCTTTTATTTGAATTTCTGCTTGCTGAATTTTCAATTTAGCTTCATTCTCAGCTCTTTCTATAATTTCCTTAGCCTTTTGTTGAGCCTCTTTAAGAAGGTTTTCTGCTGTTTTTTTTGCTTTTAGTTTTTCTTTCTTTTGAATATACAAATAAACTATAACTAAAGACACTCCAATCAAAAATCCTATTATTATTCCCAAAAGGATATTCATATTAAATCCCCCCTTAGCTAAAATAAAAATTTTTAAAGGGAGAAGGAAAGGGATAATAATTGAGGTTTATAAAAAACAAAAAACCCCGGAATGCCGTGAGGATTTCCTGCTCCAAGCTCTATTGAAAATACTTTTAGGGTGGGGTCTGGTAAGCCCTAAACGCCTTTTAAAAGGCAAAAGAGCCCCAGAACCACCTTGCCCCTTCAATTTAATAGTGTTAGCTTGGCAGGTTAATGTCATCCTCACGAACACCCCAGGATAAAGTTTCTTTTTTTAAAAACTCCCCCACTTTATTAAGTTGATTTTTAACACACCTTTCTAAAGCCTCTTTTTCTTTTTTAATTTTTATATAATCATGTGCTACTTGTAAAAGAAGCCAAACAACTAATTTAAAGGTAGGAACCTTTTTAAAGTTTTCTACCTCCCTTTTTTTACCCTCCAAATATTCTAAAACCTCTTTAACTTCCTCTTCCGGAACATAAGACCGGAAGAAGAAAGTTTGCCCTAAAAATTCAAAGCTAATTTCTTTTAATTTTTGCATTTTATCCTGCTATATTTGGGAGAGCTTTTCTATTAAACTGCCAATCCTTTCTTTTATTATCCTCCTTTCCTCCTCCCTCTTATTTATTTCTTCTAAAAGTTTAATATTTTCTTGTTCTTTTTCCTTTAATTTATTAAGTAAAACCTCCTTTTCATTTTTTAATTGAATCACTAAGGAAATGAGAGCATCAATTTTTTCTTCTAAATTGGCAATATCTTGAAAATCCATCTATCCCTCCAATAGGTGTTAAATCTTTAATTAAAATTAAAATCCATTTTAACTTATTTGTCAAGAGAAATTAGTTTAAAATTAATCTTGACAAATAAAAATTTAAAATTAAAATAAAAATAAAAATTCATTAGGAGGTGGGAAGATGGAAGAGGTAAAAGAGATACAACCTATGCCAAGAATAGGAGATGAAGCACCAAAATTTGAGGCAATGACTACAATGGGACCTATTTCTTTTCCAGAAGACTTTAAAGGACAATGGGTAGTTTTTTTCTCACATCCAGCTGATTTTACTCCAGTTTGTAGTACCGAGTTTCTAGCTTTTGCTAAAATGAAAGAGGAGTTTGATAAAAGAAATGTTCAGCTTTTAGGATTAAGTATTGATAGTAATTTTTCGCATATTGCCTGGATAATGAATTTGAAGGAAAAAACAGGGGTAGAAATATCCTTTCCTATTGTGGCTGATGTTGATGGTAAAGTAGCAAGGCTTTATGGAATGCTTCATCCAGGGGAGAGTAGTACAGCTACAGTAAGAGCAGTTTTTATAATTGACCCTAATGGTAAGATTAGAGCTATCATTTATTACCCTCTATCTTGCGGAAGAAATATGAAAGAAATTGTAAGATTAATTGATGCATTACAGACTGCTGATAAATATGGGGTTGCAACTCCAGCTAACTGGGTTTCTGAACCTCAGGTTTGGGAATATACAGAGGAAAATACAAAGGTAATCGTTCCTCCACCAACTACCTATGAAGATGCTGTAAAAAGATTAAAAGAAGGATATGAGTGTATCGATTGGTATTTCTGTAAAAAATCTTTGAAATAAGGAGTTAATTATGTCTCAGGGATGTATTTCTCCAGATGGCAAACCTACAGAAAGAGCTCTTGAGCTTTTAAAGCTCCTTTTAGAAAAGAAAAAACTTTCAGATCTGGAAATTGCTGAAATACTTAAAAGACCTCTTTTTCAGGTAAGAAGTAGTTTAAGGGAATTGGAAAAGATGGGGTTTATAGAAAAAATTGAGGGATTTTATGGAATTACTGAAAAGGGAAGGAGGCTTTTATAAAAAAGTTTAAGAGAGGGGGGTCCCCCCTCTTACACTATTTCTAACATTCTTTTAACAGCATTTTGAGCTTTTCTGACAATTTCTTCTGGTAACTCTATTTCAAATTCTAAATTTTCTAAAGCATTAAACAAATCTTCTAAGGAAATTTTTTTCATAGAAACACAAAACATTTTCTCTGGAGAAGGATGATAAAATATTTTATCAGGATTTTCTTTTTTTAAAGGATAAAGAAGCCCTACTTCAGTTCCTATGATAAATTCTTTATAAGGAAGTTCCTTTGCAAGTCTTAACATTCCACTTGTTGAAGCTACATATTCTGCAAGATCTATTACCTCTGGTCGACATTCAGGATGGGCAATAAAAACAGCCTTAGGGTGTTCTTTTTTTGCCTTTATTACTTCCTCAGGGGTTAAAAGATGGTGAAAGGGGCAAAACCCTTCGTGATAAATAATTTTTTTATCTGGATAAAATCTCTGCACATATTGAGCTAAATTCATATCTGGCAACATAATTACTGTATTTTCTTTAAGTGTTCCTACGACTTTTACTGCATTTGCTGAAGTACAACAAATATCACTCAAAGCTTTTATTTCAGCATAAGAATTTACATAGGTTACAACAGGAGCATTTGGATATTTGTTTTTTAAATCCAACACATCTTCTGGTGTTATCATCTCAGCCATTTCACAGGGAACATCCTTTACCGGAAGGAGCACTTTTTTCTGAGGAGATACAATTTTTGCAGTTTCAGCCATAAAAAACACACCACAAAAAACTATTACCTCTGCATCGGTTTTGCTTGCTTTAAGACTTAATTCTAAAGAATCTCCTCTTAGGTCTGCTATATCCTGAATTTCAGGGGGCTGATAATTATGGGCAAGGATAATAGCCTTTCTTTTTTTCTTTAACTTCAAAATTTTTTCAATAAGCTTTTCTTTCTGCATAGTTTTAATTTACTTTTTCAAGATAATTTTTAAGATTTTCATAGCATTTAAAGGGTACATTTAAATTGTTTAAACCTTTTCCCAATTTGATATCTGGTTTATTTTTTCCATGAAAATCACTTCCCCCAGTTATTAAAAAATTAAGTTCCTTTGCGCAATCTATTAAAAATTTGGTAAGCTCGGGACTATGTTCAGGATAAAAAGCTTCTATCCCAATAAGACCAGCATCTTTAAGGCTTTTTAAATAATTTTTTAGTTTTAAATAATCCAATTTTAGAGTTATAGGATGAGCAAGAACAGGAGCTCCTTTGGCTTGAAGAATAAGTTTAATAGCTTCTTCAGGTGAAAGAAGAGCTTTAGGAACATAAGCAAGGGCTCCTTTTTTTAAATATTTTTCAAAGGCTTCCTCAAAAGAATTTACCACCCCCTTTTTTACTAAAAGAATAGCCATATGGGGTCTTCCTATTTCACCTTGAGCAATTTCTTTTAACTCATCAAGGGTTATTTTTATTCCAAGCACATTTAGCTTTTCAATCATTTTTTTATTTCTTTCTTCCCGAGCTATTTTGAGTCTTTGAAGAGTTTCATTAATTTCTGGTATCTCAGGTTTCAAAAAATATCCTAAAAGATGAAAATGTCCTGGTCCTTCAAATTTAACACTTATTTCCACCCCGCATAAGAAAGGAAGATTAACTTCCTTAGCAGTTTGGTAAGCACTTTTCAATCCATCTATGGTGTCGTGATCAGTAAGGGCAAGAGCCTGCAATTTTTCTTTTTTAGCAAGATAGACCAATTCTTCAGGAAAAAAAGTTCCATCTGATGCTGTTGAATGAGTATGAAGATCTATCAATTTTTTTTTACTCCACGAGAAAGCTTATTTTGATAGGAGGCTTTAATAAAGGATTTAAATAAAGGATGAGGATTTGTAGGTTTAGACTTAAATTCAGGATGAAACTGTACTCCTATGAACCAGGGATGATCTTCCAATTCCACTATTTCTACCAATTCTCCATTTGGAGAACTACCTACAACTTTTAATCCTGCCTTTTCGAAATCCTCTTTGTAAGCATTATTAAATTCATAACGATGGCGATGTCTTTCAAATACTTCATCTTTTTGATAAGCTTCCCACGCTTTTGAACCTGGTTTAAGAACGCACGGATAGGCACCTAAACGCATAGTTCCACCAAGATCACATCCTTCATCCCTTCTTTCTATACGACCAGTTCTATAGTCATACCATTCCCTCATCAAATAAATCACTGGATAAGGAGTTGTTTTATCAAATTCGGTAGAGTTAGCTTCCTTCCATCCAAGAACATTCCTTGCAAATTCAATTACAGCAAGTTGCATACCCAAACATATACCAAAAAAGGGAATTTTTTTTGTTCTTGCATAATTTATAGCAATAATTTTACCTTCAATACCTCTTATTCCAAAACCACCAGGAACAAGAATACCATCTACATCACCTAAGTAATTTTCTATATTTTCTGGAGTTAATTCATCTGCATTTATAAATTTTAGATTGACCTTTAATTTATTAGCAAGACCTCCATGAACAAGAGCTTCATTTAAAGACTTGTAAGAATCTTTTAAGCTTACATATTTTCCAACAATACCAATTGTGACTTCATCTTCTGGATTTTTATAAATTCTTACTATTTCCTCCCACACATATAAATCCGGTTCCCTTGTCCACATATTTAAGTATTCTATGATTTTGTCATCAAGTCCTTCTTTGTGGAAAATAAGAGGAATTTCATAAATGCAATCTACATCCTTTGCAGTAATTACTGCATCTTCTTCCACATTACAAAAGAGAGCAATTTTTTTCTTTATTTCAGGAGGTAAAAATCTATCGGTTCTACAAAGGATTATATCAGGTTGTATTCCAATAGCTCTTAGCTCTTTTACACTATGTTGAGTAGGTTTAGTTTTAAGCTCTCCTGCAGTTTTGATATAAGGAACATAGGTAAGATGAATGTATAAAGCATTTTCTTTTCCCAATTCGTATCCAAGTTGTCTTATAGCTTCTAAAAAAGGAAGACTCTCAATATCTCCTACAGTACCTCCTATTTCTACAATAGCTACATCAATTTGAGGGCTTGCAAGATCGAGTATACAGGCTTTTATTTCATCTGTTACATGGGGAATTATTTGAACAGTACCTCCTAAATATACCCCCTTTCTTTCCTTTGTAATAACTGAATAATAAATCTTTCCAGAAGTATAGTTATTCTTACTACCCATTTGTGCCGAAGTAAAGCGTTCATAGTGTCCCAGATCAAGATCCGTTTCGGTTCCGTCTTCAGTAACATATACCTCTCCATGCTGAAAGGGATTCATAGTTCCTGGATCTACATTTATATAGGGATCAAGTTTTTGTAAAGTTACTCTTAATCCTCTTGCCTCAAGTAGAGCGCCTATGGATGCTGCAGCAAGTCCTTTTCCTAAGGAAGAGAGAACCCCGCCGGTGATAAAAATAAATTTAGTGTGTAATTTTCTGATATTTCTTGGAGATCTCATTGTAGAATTACAACCTATTTTAACATTTATTTTAAAAAAATCCAATCACGGGAGTAGAATTTAATCTTTAAAGCTTGGGTTTAGTTACTAAAAAAGTTTCTTTAAGCCCTATCACTCCCCTTTTTTCCTCCCTGCCGGTTAAGGTGTAAAGGTTTAGTAGAATACCTCTTACAAAGGTGCCAGTAAGATAAAAAAATATTTATGGAAGAAAGGATTAGAGGTAGTATTAAAGGCATTATAATTTTAATTTTTGAGCTTTTCAGCTATAGCAAGAACTGTCTCTGCGTATGGCTCACTTATATTATATTTCATAATTATTTTTTTCTTGTAATTTCTATCTGCATCCTTTTTATATCCTTCAGTTTTTAAATAATTCGCAATACTTGCAAGAGCATCTGAGAGATTGTAAAGATCAACTTTTCCGTCTTTATCCCAATCATAACCATAAATAAGATAACTTTTTGGAACAAACTGTGGATAACCAAAAGCTCCAAAAATAGACCCTTTTATGGAGAAGGGATCCCAGTTATTCTGATAGGCTATCTGAATGAAATAAAGAAGTTCTTTATATCCCCAGTTGCTTCTTCTTTCCCAGCGTCTTTTAATAGAATCATCTTTTAAAGAAATACTTAAGTTATTAATAAATTTTTCAAAAACTTCTTTTTCTCCAGATAAGGCTAAACTGTAAAATACATTTATTACAGGAAATTCTCCTGTTTTTTTGCCAAGGTCTGTTTCTATTAGAAAAATAGCAGTTATTATTTCTTTTTCTACACCAAATACAAACTCGATATCTTCTAAAAGTTTTTCATTTTCCTTTATAAAATTTCTTGCTCTTTCAATCCTTTCTTCTTCTAAAAACTGGTAATAGGGTAATTCCACTTCTTTCCAAGTTAAGCTTTTTATCATAATATTTGGTAAATAGATAAGTTGTGAGGAGGAAAAAATATTTTCTATGTATTCTTCTGGTACTAAGTTTTTTAAATCTGCTTTTATACGGGCTTTCAAATTTTCTTTATAAGGGATAAGAGAGGGATCATTAGCAAAACTTTTTAAAGGAATTGATATAAAAATCAGAAATAAGATGATCAAAATTGAAAGTATTTTCAATTTTTTAACCCTTCTACTCTTTTGCTAAATTTAAAAGAGATCCTGCAAGAATGCATTTTCTTTCCCTTTCACTTAAATCTAAAACTGCAAAGATTTCTCCCTTTCCTTTTATATTTATTTTTATTTTCTTTTCTCCCTTAGAAAGGGCTTTTTTTAAGTTTTTTATTAAAAAGGTATCACCAGGACTAATTTTTTTATAATCTTCCTTATTTTCAAATATAAGAGGCAAGATTCCGAAATTTATTAGGTTACTTCTGTGAATTCTTGCAAAGCTTTTGGCAAGTTTTATCCTTACTCCTAAGTATCTGGGTGCAAGCGCTGCGTGTTCTCTTGAAGAACCTTGTCCGTAGTTTTCTCCCCCCACAATACCTACTACCAGACCGGTCTTTTTTATTTCTAAAGCCTTCTTAGGAAATTCTAAATCCACATTTTTATACACATATTCACTTATAGCAGGGAGATTACTTCTTAAGGGTAAGATCTTTGCTCCTGCAGGCATGATGTGATCAGTGGTAATGTTGTCCCCTACTTTTAGAAGAAAAATTCCTTCAAGATCTTCTGGCAATGGATCTAAAGGTGGTAAGGGAACTATATTTGGTCCCCTTATAATTTCTACCTTTTGAGCCTCATTTTCTGGCAAAGGAGGAATGAGCATGGAATCATTTATGATAAATTTTTCAGGAAGAATAATTTCAGGATATTCACCCAATTCTCTGGGATCTGTTATCATTCCTTTTACAGCAGATGCTACCGCTGTTTCAGGAGACACAAGATATATATAGTCAGGTATAGTTCCTGATCTCCCGGGGAAATTTCTAGTGAAGGTTCTAAGAGAAATAGAATTGGTAGGAGGGGCCTGTCCCATTCCTATACATCCAAGACATCCACACTGATTGATACGGGTCCCCCCATCTAAAATACTTTTGAATGCAGAAAGGGTAACTAAATTTTCTAAAACCTGAAGAGAACCTGGATTGATTTCAAAGGAAACATCTGGATGAACTTTATATCTTTCAAGAACTTTGGAAACTATTAAAAGATCCTTTAGAGAAGAGTTAGCGCAAGATCCTATAATAACCTGAGAAACCGGCTTTCCTGCTTCTTCAGCCACCTTTTTAACATTATCAGGAGAGGAGGGACATGCACATAAAGGTTCAATTTTTGAAAGATCAATTTCTATAATTTCATCATATTTTGCATCTTTATCTGCACTTAACTCCACAAAATCTTTCTCTCGGTCTTGTGCTTTAAGCCAGGAAAGAGTCATTTCATCAGAAGGAAAAATACTTGTTGTTGCTCCCATTTCGGTTCCAAGATTGCATATGGTTGCTCTTTCAGGAACAGTTAAAGTTTTTGTTCCTGGTCCGAAATATTCAAAAATCTTTCCCAGTCCACCTTTTACTGTAAATTTAGAAAGCAAATAAAGGGCCACATCTCTTGCTGAAACCCAGGGTTGAAGTTTTCCATATAAATAAATTCCCACAATTTTTGGCATCTTTAAATAAAAGGGTTTTCCTGCCATAGCCATAGCCACATCAAGTCCACCAGCACCTATGGCAAGCATTCCGCATCCGCCCGCAGTAGGTGTATGGCTGTCAGATCCAAGAAGAGTTTTTCCTGGTACAGCAAATCTTTCTAAATGAACTTGATGGCATATCCCATTGCCTGGTTTAGAAAACCATATTCCATACCTTTTGGCTATACTCAGAAGAAATCTGTGATCATCTGCATTCCTAAAATCTGTCTGTAAAATGTTATGATCCACATAAGAAACGGAGACCTCAGTTTTTACTCGATTTATCCCTATAGCCTCAAATTCAAGATAAACCATAGTTCCTGTAGCATCTTGAGTAAGTGTTTGGTCTATCTTTATAGCAATCTCTTCTCCAGGAACAAGCTTCCCGGAGACTAAATGACTTTCCAAAATTTTATGGGCAAGAGTAAATCCCATTTAAATCCTCCAAAATTTAAATTTCTCCAAAACATTCCGGAAAAAAAATTTTTAAAGTTTCTAAAATTTTTTCTGCGGAATCTTTTAAAACTTCTTCCTTTTGTTTTAAAAGAAAAATGAAAGCTTCAGAAATAGAAAAAGAAGTAAAAATTTGGTAGGGATTTCCTATTTTTAATACATAACTATTAGGAAATAAATGTAAAAGAGTAATTAATTCTTCACAACTTCCTTTTAAGGAAAAAGAAAGCATCACATGTTTTGCTTTTAAAAAAGAGGGAAGCTTTGTTTTTTCTTCTGAGGTAAGGATTTCAGGTATTATATCCTGAGAGGCTAAAATAGAGTGCTTTGGAGAAACATCTTTTATAAATTCCTTGGGTAAAATTTTATTGAGAAAAAGATATAAGTTTTTGGTAAGCTTCAAATCAAGATGGTCCTTTATAAGTTCTCTTAAAGTGTGTATAGAAAGGGTCAAAAGGTATTCCCTTTTATCAATTTCGTCAAATTTTATCCCTGTTAAGGTTCTTTCTAAAAATTTATAAATGGGGCTATCACTTAAAGCTTTTAATTTTAAAGTAATGTAAATAAGTTTAAAAGCCTCCTCTGAGGATAAATAATATCGAGCTTTTAAAAAATTTAAAGAATCCCTAGGTTCTGGAGGAATATTGTTTAGCCATTTAATTTCCATGATTCCTAAAGAACTAAATTTTTTAAAAAACTTATAACAGGTCTTCTATTTTACAATCAATTAACTTTTCTGCAAGAAAAAGATCCTCAGGATAGGTAATTTTAAAATTTAAAAAGAAACCCTCAATAATTTTAACTTTATATCCATAATGTAAAAGAAGGGTGCTTTCATCAGAAAATATGAGATTTTCCTTTTGAGCTTTTTCGAGGAGGTTTTTTAAAATCTTAGCTCTTATACCTTGGGGGGTTTGGATACAGAAAAGGTTGGTTCTGTTAATGTTTTCTATAATTTCTCCCTGAAAAACTCTGTTTATAGTATCTCTTATAGGAATTGCAGGGACACAGGCTCCTAATATTTTAGTATTATCAATTATTTTACTTATTAAATCTGATGATACAAAAGGTCTTACCGCATCATGCACAAGAAAAATTTCCGCTTTAGGAGGTGCAACTTTAATCCCTTTAAAAACAGAATCCTGTCTTGTTTTTCCTCCTTCTGTTATCTTTAAAACCTTTTTCAAATTATAAGAAGAGATGAGCTTTTCAGTATAGCTTATATATTCAGAAGAGACGCTCAAAATAATTCCATCTATTTGGGGGTGTTTTTCAAATTTTAAAAGAGTATAGATTAAAAGAGGAATTCCTTTTATTTCCAAAAATTGTTTTGGTTTTTCAGCTTTGATTCTTTCTCCTTTTCCAGCTGAGGGTACAATAGCTATGATCATAACAGAAAATATAGCATTTTAAAAAGTTTTGTCCATTTTTAAAATTGGGGTTAAAATAAATTTATAAATTCGTTGAAGAGAAGGAAATGAGTGGAAATACCATAGGAAGGTTGTTTAGGGTTACCACCTTTGGTGAGTCTCATGGTAGAGCTCTTGGTGCAGTAATAGATGGATGCCCTCCTGGATTATCTCTTACAGAGGAATATATTCAAAAAGAGCTTGAAAAAAGAAGACCAGGTAAATCTCTTGGTCAGACTCCGAGAAAGGAGAAAGATAAGGTAGAAATCCTTTCAGGAGTTTTTCAAGGTTATACCATAGGGACACCTATAGCTCTTTTAATTTACAATGTAGATGTTGATTCCTCAACTTATGAAAAAATTAAAGATATATTTAGGCCAGGGCATGCTGATTTTACTTATTTTATAAAATATGGAGGTTACAGAGATTACAGAGGTGGAGGCAGAAGTAGCGGAAGAGAAACTGTGGCAAGAGTTGCTGCAGGAGCTGTTGCAAAAAGAATATTAGAAGAATATGGAATTGAGGTTATAGCTTACACTATTGCTCTCGGAGGAATTGAGGCTAAGGAAAGGAATTTAGAAGCTATTTATAAAAATCATCTATTCTGTCCAGATATGAAAGCCTATGAAAAAATGTGTGAAAAGATTGAGAAAACTAAGGAAGAAGGGGATTCACTGGGAGGAATAGTTGAGGTTCTTGCAAGAGGTGTTCCTGCTGGATTGGGAGAACCAGTTTTTGATAAATTAAGTGCTGATCTTGCAAAAGCTATTTGTAGCATAGGGGCAGTAAAGGGTATAGAAATGGGTGCGGGTTTTAGAGTTGCTTATATGAAAGGATCTGAAAATAACGATCCCATAAGTCCTCAGGGATTTTTAAAAAATGATGCAGGAGGTATGCTTGGAGGAATTTCCTCAGGACAGGACATAATTATGAGAGTTGCTGTTAAACCCATTCCAAGCATTAGAAAGATTCAAAAAACTATTAATGAAAAAAAAGAAGAGGTTGAAATTTCAGTAGGCGGAAGACACGATATTTCTGCAATTCCAAGGATTGTTCCGGTAATAGAAGCTATGGTAAGAATTGTACTTGCTGACCATTTGCTAAGACAACTTTCTAATCTTGCCTTTCAGAAAAGGCTAAAGTTTCCCGATTTTTTTAAGGATTAAAAATTTAACCCAAAAATCTTCTTAAATAGGCTCCCTCAAGAAGAAGTTCGCTTAAGTTTGAGGTTACCCCTTTTTTCAAATTCTTTAAAATATTTGTAGTCACTTCTTTATGTTCCATATTAACTGTATATTTTATATTAAGAGAATTTAAAATTTCCAGAGCTTTTACAATTTTATTTTTTTCTTCTTCATTTAATAACTCTAAGCATTTAGGATTGAAATACTGCAGAGCAATGGAAAAATCGTATTCCAGATTCTTATAAACACTTTTAAGATCTTTCAAATCTTCTTTATTTAAGCAATTTACACCTAAGAGTTCAGGAGGAAGTCCGATAGAATAGCAGGCAGCACAAAAATTTATAACTCTGGGAAGAGTAACCCCTCCAACACTTCTTGAATATCCAAAAAGACCAATATGTAGTTTTCTCATTCTTCTTCTGGGTACATATTTGGCAAGTTCGTTTATGGCAGGAGCAAGGGCAGAAATAAGAGTATGATATTCCTTAGAAAACTTTTCTATAATTTTTTGGCAAAAATTTTCGTCAAATTCCTCTAAAGGATAACGAACAAAATTTTTCAACCTTTTAATACCTGCAATAACATCTTCTATGGGAAAATCATATTTAAAAGCAGACTGAACTGTAAAGGTTTCTACAGAAGGATACTCTGCAAGAACTTTATCAACGGTATAAGGAGAAAGATTCCCCCTAAAGGGCGGAGTTCCTGCTCCTAAAATAGGATAAATTTCAATTTCTTTTTCCATAGAAAGTTTTTCAAGTTTTTTGAGAGCAATTTTTATAGCTAAAATGGCACTTACCATTCCGTAATTCATGGCAGGATCAGATCTGGCTAAAAATACTCTTAAGTAATTAAAGTCTTTATCTTTCAGGTATTCAGATAAAATTTTATCTACCTTAAAAAGGGTCTCTACATCTTCAAAAAGAGGGATCACATTTATTTTTTCAGGCAAAAATTCTCCTACCCAATCAGCCACAGTAATATCATCTTCGTAAATCTTTTGATATTGCTTTCCAGAAATAAAGTTTTTATAAAAATAATAAACTCTGTTTAATTCCTTAGCTGAGGTGGTCATAGGAAGAATTACTTCAAAGATGGGTGGGGAGGGACTTTCGTAAAAAACTTTGGCTGCATCCATAGAACGAGGAATACTTTCTAAAGCTTCTACAAGAATTTTAGCTTCTTCTTTTTCTACTGTAGGATTGGGGATTCTTAGAGTTATAAATACATCTTTTCCTAATTTTTTGTTTTTGAAAAAGGCTGGATATTTAGAGAGAAGCTTTTTTACTACAAAATCATCTACTTCCTTTCCTTCACTATCCCACATTTGTTCATCGCATCCAAGATGGGAAAAGGCATAATAAGCCTCCTGAATCTCGTCTTCTCCTGACATATCTGGATGTTCAGCAAAAAATGGAATAGATACATTATCTGGATGTTGGGTTGACATAACTCTTGGGATTTTCATTAAAAAATATTTTATCAGGAAATATCTATTATTTCAAGGGAAAGTTCGGTCTTTAAATCTTCCAATATTTCTTTTACAAAAGATTTTTCATTTTTAAAAAAATGAAGTTTTGCTAACCCCTTTTTTGGATCAAGAACACTTAAAATTGCCAAATGATCATAACCTTCGAGAATGAATTTTAAATAAGCCAGTTTTTTAGAACTTAGTTTTATTAGAAAAAAAGAACTCCTCATAAAAATATTAAAAAATATGAGAATGGGGAGGAATTCCTCCCCGGGTTAGCTTAATTGAGAAACTTAGCTCTGTTCTTTCCTAGGAGCCCTTTTTTGAGATCTTCTGGGACTACCTGCATCTAAAATCCTTACTTTTGAAGCTTGTTCCCCCTTAGGACCTTGGACTACTTCAAATTCCACTATCTGTCCTTCCCTAAGAGTTTTGAAACCTGGCATTTCGATGGCAGAGTAATGTACAAATACATCTCCACCATCTTCCTTAGAAATGAAACCATAACCCTTCTTCTCATCAAACCACTTAACCTTACCTCTGAACATGTTACTTAAACCTCCTTAAAAGTTTTTCTTATAACTTCAACCTACACCTAAAAAAAATTTTGTAAAGGGGTAAATTTTAAAATTTTTTAAAATTTTAAAAAAATTAAATTTTAAAAAGTGCTTGTTAAACCTTAGAAAATCATTAATATTAAAGAGGTGAAAAATTTTAAGTCAAGGTTTTATTTAGAAGACAATCCTTTAAAAATCAAAAATTTTAGACTTTTTATCATTGGGCACTTTATATCCTTTACAGGTTCTTGGATTCAAAACGCTGCACAAGTTTGGTTAGTTTATGAACTTACTTGGTCTTCTCTTTATTTAGGAATCTTTAGTTTTATTAGTTCCTTTCCAACAATTATTTTAACTTTTATATCTGGGATTCTTATAGATCTTTTTGACAGAAAAAAATTACTTAGTATGATTACCTTTTTTTCAATCTTTCCTCCTCTAATATTAGGTATTTTAACCCAATTTAAATTAATAACCTTTTGGCAGATTACTTTTCTTGCCTTTTTATCTGGATGCTTATCGGCTTTAGATACACCTTTAAGACAGGTTTTTATTTCAGAAATAGTTCCCATGAGATTTTTAACTAAAGCCATTTCTTTTCAATCTTTATCTTTTAATACTGCACGCATATTAGGACCATTTTTTGCAGGTTTGATCATTTCCTCTGGTAATTTATATCAATGTTTCTATATTAATGCCCTTAGTTTTATACCTCTTTTTATTTTTTTAATACTTTTTATAAAAACCGAGAAAAAGAAAGAGACTAAGAAAATAGAAAAAGTAGAAATAAAAGGATCTTACAGAGAGATTTATGAATTTTTAAAAAGAGAAAAGAAAATATTAAATATAATTTTTTCTACTGCTACTTTTACAGTGTTTGGCGCCTCAGTAATGGTTTTACTTCCTGTTATTGTTCATCAAATCCATGGTAAAGGGGGTAAGGAATTCGCTTTTCTATCTTCTATTCTGGGATTAGGTGCTATATTTGGAGCCTCTTCAGTAATTTTTAGAAAACCAATCGAAGATGAAATAAAACATCTTTTTAAATATACTGTAATTTTAAGTTTAGGTCTTCTGGGCTTAAATTTTATTAAAAATTGGTATGCCACTTTGGTTTTTTGTTTTTTAATAGGATTTTCTTTTACCAATTTTTTTCCAGTAGCTAATAGTTATCTTCAAGAAAATACTCCTGATCAATTAAGAGGAAGAATAATAAGTCTTTTTATTTTAGCTTTTTTAGGGATGCACCCTATAGGAAGTTTTTTAGCAGGTTTTTTAGCCAATAAAATGGGTTTACAGATAACTCTCTTTTTTTATAATTTATTTTTGTTTTCTTTCAATACTTATCTTCTGGTTTTCAAATTTAAAACTTCTAAAACATAAAATTCTAAAATTTTTTAAACTTTTTATCCATTTGTTCGATAGATATATATAGCGCGGAGGATTTTTTACTTTATGGAAATAAGATTTGACGAGATATTAGATAGGTTTGATACAGGAATATTAATTGTTAATAGAGAATATTTTATAATTTATGCTAACAAAAAAGCTAAAGAAATTTTTAACCTAGATTTAAGTTCTTCTCCCACCTGTTATTTTTTATTTCATCAATATTCAGATCCCTGTGAAAGCTGTGTAAAAGAATATTTAAGCCCTGAAAAACCTCAAATTAAAATAACGCTTTCCTTAGGTAAAAAATCCTATTTTATTGAATACAATTATTTTTCCGAGGATAAAATTATAATTCTTGTTAGAGATATAAATGAAGAGACCTACTATAAAAGTTCCTATTTTAAATTACTGGAAAATCTTCCTCTTTTAGTAATATTTATTAAAAAGGGAAAGATAAAATATTTAAACAGCTTTTTTGAAAAAAATCTGGGTTATACAAAGCAGGAATTATTAGATAAAAACTTTACAGAGCTTATAGTTTCTTCAGAAGAAAAGTTTGGGATAGAAAAGATAATTAATGAAGTATTAGTGGGAGAAAAAGAAGAGGAAATTATGCTGAATCTTATAAATAAGGAAGGAAAAAGCAAAACTTATTTAGGAAAATGCTTTGCTATGAAGGATATTGATGAGGAAAAGATTTTAGTTATAACAGGTATGGATGTTACAGAATTTTTAGATTTAAGACAAAGACTGGACAGTATTCATAAAACCCAGAGTTTTGGAAGTTTCTTAAGAAGTATGGTTCATGATTTTAATAATATATTACAGCAGGTTAGAAATTATCTTAAAGACGTAGAAAAAAACTTAAATAATCCACAGAAAATAAAGAAATATCTCAATTTAACAGAAAAGACCTTATCCTCATGGATTGATTTAAATAAACTGCTTTTAGATTATACCAAGGAATTTAGAGAAATAGAAGAGAAGAGAACAGAAATTATAAGTTTTATGAAAAATAATTTAGAATTGTTTCAGCTTATAGCAGGTTCTCACATTTTTATTCAGCTTGATTTTAATTACCTCTCTTCAGCTTGGGTTCCAGGAGATGAATCTTTCTGGAGATATATATTTCTGAATTTTATAAGTAATGCAAAGGATGCCATAGAAGGAGAAGGAACTATATCCCTTATTTTAAGAACAAAGACAGAAGAAGGAAAAAAATATCTTCTAGTTTTTATTAAAGATACAGGATGTGGAATCCCTGAAGAATACCTTGATAAAATCTTTCAACCATTCTTTACCACCAAAGAAAAAAGCAGTGGATTAGGTTTATTTTTGGTAAAAAGTCATATAAATAATATAGGAGGAAAAATCGAAGTTGAAAGTGAAGTAGGTAAGGGAACTATCTTTAAGGTTTATGTACCTTTAGTAGAGGTTAAAAAAATTGAAAAAGAAAAAAAGAAACCTGAAGAAACTTATATTATATTGGTAGAAGATGAAGAAGAAACAAGAAAAAATTTAAAAGAAATTCTTGAAACAGAAGGATATAAGGTTTATGTCTTTTCTTCAGGTAAAGAAGTTAAAGAAAATCTTTCAGAAATTGAAAGAGCGGATTTATTGATAAGTGATCTTCATCTTCCAGACATAAAGGGAGGAGAGTTGTATCAGATTTTAAAGCAAAAATTTCCTAATATAGATGTAATTTTTCTAACTGGTGATATATTTGGATTAGCTGAGCTTCCAAGTAATAGAGTGATACTTAAACCTTTTAGTATAAATGACTTATTTTTGAAAATAAAAGAACTTCTACAGTGATTGAAAAATTTTTGAAGGATTTTTTAAATTACTTAAGTATTGAAAAAAACTATTCACTTAATACTATAAAGAGTTATAAAAGGGATTTAGAAGATTTTTTAAATTTTTTAGAAACCCAAAAGATTAGTTCTTTGGATTCTTTAGAACCTTTTAATATTAGATTCTATCTTTTTTCTCTCAAAAGAGAAAGAAAATCTGCCACTACTATCGCAAGAAAACTAAGTAGCATTCGTAGTTTTTTAAAGTATCTATTGAAAGAAAAAAAAATTAAAAAAAATTTATTTATCTATTTCTCAAACCCAAAAATTTCTAAAAAAATACCTTTAGTTCCCACAGAGGAAGAACTAAATAATTTTATAGATAATTTAGAAGGGGAGGATAGATTTTTAAATATTAGGGATAGAGCCCTTTTAGAAATTGCTTATGGATGTGGTTTAAGGGTGAGTGAAATAGCTAATTTAACTATAGATCAGATTAATTTTGGGTTGCAAATAATAAGAGTTTTAGGAAAAGGTAAAAAGGAAAGGATTGTTCCCTTTGGTAAAAAGGCTATGAAAGCACTGAAAGAATATCTAAAAATAAGAGAAGAGTTTCTTTTAAAATTAAAAAAGAAAAGCCCTTATGTTTTTTTAAATTTTAAAGGGGAAAAATTAAGTGAAAGGGGGATAAGATATATTATTAAAAAATGGGGAAAAAAATGGGGTTTATTCTATTTACATCCTCATATTTTGAGACACGCCTTTGCTACTCATCTTTTAAATGCAGGGGTTGATTTAAGAAGTATTCAGGAAATGCTTGGGCATTCATCCATTACCACTACAGAGGTCTACACTAAAGTTAATTATGAATATCTTTTAAAAACCTATCTCAAAGCTCATCCAAGAGCAAAAGAAGATTGAGAGTTGGAAAAAGGTATTTTCGTAATAAAATAGGATAGAAATTTTTTTCTTTTCAGGAGGGTTTTTTGATGTTAGAGGAACATCAGATTATAAAGGTAAGATACGAGAAATTATCTGCTATAGAAAAGATGGGGATTAAAAGTTATCCCAATGATTTTCGTCCTAAGGATAGAGCTAAATATTTAAAAGAAATTTATAAAGATATACCCGCAGAGAAGCTTGAGAAAAGGGAACTTGAATTTTCTGTAGCTGGTAGAGTTATGACTAAAAGAGAAATGGGTAAAATTATTTTTTCTCATATACAAGACGAAACAGATAAAATCCAAATTTTAATTGCTAAGTCCGAATTATCAGAAGAGGATTTTAATTTTTTTAAGAAATACGTTGATATTGGAGATATTATAGGAGTTAAAGGAAGGCTTATTAAAACTAAAACAGGTGAAATAACCATTTTGGTAAAGTTTTTAAAACTTCTTACCAAAGCCTTAAGACCTCTTCCTGAAAAATATCATGGTTTAAGAGATACAGAACTTAGATACAGAATGAGATATTTAGATTTAATAATGAATGAAAGGGTGAGGGAAATTTTTAGGATGAGAACACAAATTATTCATTATATAAGAGATTATTTTATTTCCGAGGGTTTTTTAGAAGTAGAAACTCCAATGATGCAACCCATTGTAGGGGGTGCAACTGCAAGACCTTTTATAACCTATCACAATGCTTTAGATATGAACCTTTATCTTAGAATTGCTCCTGAGCTATATTTAAAAAGGCTTCTGGTGGGAGGTTTTGAAAAGATTTTTGAATTAAATAGAAACTTTAGAAATGAAGGTATCTCAAGTAAACATAATCCAGAATTTACCATGCTTGAATTTTATGAGGCATACGCTACCTATGAAGATCTTATGAAAAGAACAGAGGAATTGTTTTACGGTTTAGCTTTAGAGATTAAAGGTAGTCCAATTATAACCTATCAAGGACAAGAAATAGATCTTACTCCTCCTTGGAAGAGAATAGAATTTTTGAAAGCATTAACTGAGTTAGGAGAAGTACCTCCGGGGATTTTAAATGATAGAGAAAAACTTTTAAACTTTGCTAAGCAAAAGGGTGTAGAACTTAATTTAAAGGATCCTAGAATTGGGAAGTGGTGGACCAAGCTTTTTGAAGAACTGGTTGAGCCAAAACTTATCCAACCCACCTTTGTAATTAAATTTCCTGTTGAGGTTTCTCCACTTGCAAGAAGAAATGATGAAAACCCAGAATTTGTAGATAGATTTGAGTTTTATATGGGTGGAAAAGAAATTGCCAATGCCTTTTCTGAATTGAATGACCCCAGGGATCAGAGGAAAAGGTTTGAGGAGCAATTAAAATTAAGAGAAGTAGATGAGGAAATTCCTCCAGAAATAGACGAAGATTTTTTAAGGGCTTTAGAATATGGTATGCCTCCTTGTGCAGGAGAAGGTATAGGAATAGACAGGGTGGTTATGATTTTTACAGATAGCCCCTCTATTAGAGAAGTTATACTATTTCCTCACTTAAGAAAAAAAGAAGACATATAAATAATGAAATTTTTAAATTTGAACTGGGAATTTTGGATAGCTTTAAAATATGTTTTTTCTCCAAAAAGAGAAAGATTTACAGGTATCATCTCTTTAATTTCTATTATTGGGGTTGCTTTAAGCGTAGGTGCTTTAACAGTTGTTAATTCTGTAATAACAGGTTTCAAAGAGGCTGTTTCAGAAAAAATTTTAAGCCTAAATCCCCATTTAAGCATAACCTATAGAAACCCCAAGATAAGAGAAAACCTTTTTAAAATCATAAAAAAGGAGATACCTCCTAAGGAAATTATAAGTATTCAGGAAACTTCAAGTTTACAGGGTTTAATAATTTTTTCAGGGAATCCTGTAGGAATTATTTTGAAAGCTACCAATTTAGAAAGTTTAAAAAAAGAAAGAGGCTTTAAAAAATTTAAAATTGAAGCTACCTATTTAAATAATGAAAAAGGAGCGTTGCCTATTATAATAGGTGAAAAACTGAAAGAAAGACTTGGTCTTAGCTTAGGAGAAAAAATAAGATTTATTAGCGTAGAGGGTTTTTATACACCCTTTGGATTTTTTCCTAAAATAACCACTTTTGTGGTAGCAGGAACTTTTGAAACAGGCGTTTACGACTATGATCTCAACCTTGTCTTTACTTCCTTTAACTTGTTTTCTCAGAAATTTAAACCTAATAATTATTCCTTGGAAATAAAACTTAAAGATCCCTTTAAATCAGAAGAATTCAAAAGAGGTATTCTTTCTCATTTGGGTTTTGGTGTTCACATATTTGATTGGCAGGAGTGGAACAGAAATCTTTTTGCTGCTTTAAAAATGGAAAAACTGGGACTTTTTGTGGTATTAACTCTTATGGTAACAGTTTCTCTTTTTACCATAATTGCAGCTATGATTATGCTTGTTTCCGAGAAAAAAATGGATATTGCTATTTTGAGAGCCCTTGGTGTTTCTTCGAAAAGCATTTTAAAAATCTTCTTTTTCTGTGGTTTAATTCTTTCTTTAATAGGAGTCATGGCAGGTTTAATATTGGGTAGCTCTCTTTGCATACTCCTTTCTCATTATCCTGTAATAAAACTTCCCAGTGAGGTTTATCCTGTCGAATATATGCCTGTGAAATTAAAAATTTTAGATATTTTTATAATAAATGTGGTTGCAGTTTTTATAAGTATTTTAGCTTGCCTATATCCTGCCAAAAAAGCTTCTGAAATAATTCCCGCAGAAATTTTGAGATATGGATAAAACTTTATGGAAGAAAATAATATTATTGTAGAACTTAGAGATATAAAAAAGAAATACTTTTATCCTCAGGGAGAACTTGAGGTATTAAAAGGGATAAATCTTAAGGTTCAAAAAGGGGATAAGATTGCTGTAGTTGGACCTTCGGGGGTAGGTAAAACCACCCTTTTAAATATTATAGGCACTCTTGATTATCCCACCTCTGGTGAAATTTACTTTTTTGGAAAAAAATTAGATTATAACAATGAGGAAATATTATTAAAACTGAGAAGGGAACACATAGGATTTATTTTTCAACTCCATTATCTTATTCCAGAATTCACAGTAATAGAAAATATAATTTTACCTGGGCTTATATCTCAGTGGAAAAAAGAAAATTGTTTAAAAAGAGCATATGAACTTCTTGAAAAGCTTAGTCTCTCAGGAAAAGAAAACCACAAACCCTTTAGACTTTCTGGAGGAGAAAGACAGAAGGTAGCCATTGCAAGGGCGCTTTTTTTAAATCCAACTCTACTTTTAGCTGATGAACCAACAGGTAATCTTGATCAGGAAAGCGCAAAAGAAGTGGTAGAAATATTTTTAAAGATAAATGAAGAATTTGGGGTTACTATAATTATGGTAACTCACAACTGGGAATTAGCTAAAAAAATGGATAAAATATTTTTGCTAAAAAAAGGTTTTTTGGTAAAATTAGAAAATACCTAAAATGAGAGACTCTATCTTGAGGAGAATAGGATTTTTCCTTTTTTTTCTCTTTTTTTTCTTTTCCTCTAAAATTCTTTTAGCAGAAAATTTTCAACTTCTCATTTATTCAACAAAAACCTATGGAGACTATTTACCAGAGGAGATTTTAAAAACCTATTTTGAAAATTTACAAAAAATTTTGTCCCAGGAAGGAACAAATCTTGAGATAAAAAAATTTTCCAAAGAAGAAGCATTTAACTTTTTAAAAGCAGGAACTTATAATGGTATTGCAGAACTTAAAATAATAACTATTAAGGATAATCTCAGTATAGAGTGGAAGCTTTATCAATTTGACAAAAAAGAACCTTATTATTTTTATGTTACGGGAAAAAAGGAGAATATAGGTGATCTTGTAAATGAGACTTTTAAGTTAATAAAAAGTGTTTTAGAAAAAAGAAAGATAATTGAGAAAATTCAGATTGCCGGGAATTTAAGAATAGGAGAAGATGTTATTTTGCCTAATATAAAAACCAAGGAAGGGGACATTTTTGATCTTAAGAAACTAAATGAAGATTTGAAAAACATTTATAAAATGGGTTATTTTGAAAATGTGGAATTAAAGATTGATGAGGGTACAAAAGGGGTAATTGTTACTTTTGAGGTTAAAGAAAATCCGTCAGTTAAAGAAATAGTTTTTAAAGGGAATAAAAAGATAAAAACTGAGGATCTTTTAAAAATAGTGGAAATTAAAGAAGGACAAATTGTTACTCCAAAAGAACTTGATAAAGCCTTAGAGGCTATAAAAATGTATTATGAACAATCTGGATATTTGGGAACACAAGTTTCTGTTGAGACTGAAAAGGCACCACCTGCTCAAATAAAATTAGTTTTTAATATTAAAGAAGGAGAAAAGAAATACATAAAACAAATTGAATTTATAGGGAATAAAGCCTTTTCTGATAGAGATTTGAAGAGCTATCTTTCTATTTCAGAAAAGACTGTTTTTTCACCTGTCAAAAAAATAACCCAATACATTAGAGCTTTTATCCGTCCAGAACCTTTAGCAGAACCTGGAGTATATAATATAGCCTTTCTTTATAGAGACCTCGGTAAGATAGAAACAGCCTATAAAAATAAAGGTTATATAGATGTGAAAATAGGTGATCCCATAGTGGAGGAAGAACCAGATGGTGTAATTATAAAAATTCCTATTGAAGAAGGACCTCAATATAAAGTAGGAAAGGTAAAGATAAATCAAGACTTATTTCCAGAAGAAAAAATCTATAAAAAGATCCAAACTTCATCAGGAAAGGTTTTCAGTCTTAAAACTTTAAAAGAAGATGAATCAATTCTTATCCATCTTTTTTCTGATTATGGATATGCCTATACAAAGGTAGATACAAAAATAGATAAAGATCCTAAAAACAAATTAGTAAATGTAACCTTTGATATTAATAAAGGACCAGTGGTTTATATAGGAAGAATTGAGATTGAAGGAAATACTAAGACAAGAGATAAGGTTATTAGAAGGGAATTTAAAATAGCAGAGGGCTGGCCTTATAGTGCTTCTCGTGTTGAAGAAAGTGAAAGACGATTGAGAAGGCTCGGATATTTTGAGGAAGTTAAAATTGACAAAGAAAAGGGGGCTAAAGAAGAAGAACTAAATTTAAAGGTCAAAGTAAAGGAGATGCTTACAGGTTCCTTTGCTATAGGAGGTGGCTATAGTTCCTATGACAAATTTGTTATAATGGGAGATATTACAGAAAGAAATTTTTTGGGTAAAGGACAGAGGGTTACTTTATCTGCAAGACTTGGAACAAGAACTACGAGATACGCTCTTAATTTTTTTGATCCCTATTTTAAAGATTCTCGCTATTCTATGGGATGGTCCCTATATAACTATGAAATTCAGTACACTGACTTTACTAAAAATAGCAAAGGAGGTTCTATCAGATTTGGATATGGTTTTACTTCTGAACTTTCAGCTTATATTGGATATAGGTATGATGATACTAAATTAAAGGATCTTTCTGAGAACGTTGCCCAAATAATTCTTGAATCAAAGGATATAAACATTACCAGTGCTTTACAATTGGGAATTATTTATGATTCGAGAAACAGATACTTTTTACCTACAAAGGGATGGTATCATAAGATTGATACTGAGTATGCTGGAGAATACCTTGGAGGAGAAAGCCAATTCTTTAAATTAGAAGGAGAACATCGTGTTTATTTTCCCGTTTTTTCACTTACAGGAGATATAGGGCTTGGTTATGGTTATATAACAGAGGGGGGAGCAAAGAAGGTTCCCGTTTACGAAAGGTTTTTTCTTGGAGGTTTAAGGTCGGTAAGAGGATTTAAATATGGGGATATATCTCCTAAGGATCCAAAAACAGGAGAAAAAATCGGTGGAACAAGGATGTTTTATCTCCAGACAGAACTCATTTTTCCTCTTGTAAAAAACGTCAATTTAAACGGGGTTATTTTCTTTGATATGGGGAATGTTTGGGATTTAAAAACCGGTTTTCAGACTTCAGATATTAGACAGAGTGTAGGAGTGGGATTGAGATGGCTTTCTCCCTTTGGTCCACTCAGAATAGAATGGGGATATAACATAAATAGAAAACCTGATGAAGACTCAAGCAATTTTAATTTCCAAATAGGTGGAGAATTCTAATAACCGATCATTTTTTGGCCTTAGTCAAAATTTTGACAAGGAAAAAGTTTCATTTTTTATTTTTTAATTAGGAAATAAATTCCTATTAGGTATTTAAATCCTTTTTTGAATCTCTTAATGCAAAAGCTAAGATATTTTTATTTTTGGGCATAGATTTTGATAAAAAATAAAATAACTACTTTGAAAAAAAGTTTACTATGGGTGAGATTAGAATAAACCCCCATTTGGGATTATTAGAAGCACTTGAAGCAGCTCAATTAATGGATAGAAGGCTAACAGTTACTGTAAATAATTTGGCAAATGTTGACACTCCTGGTTATAAAGCTGATAACATAGCTTTTATTGAAGTTTTAATGAAAAAAATAGGTCCTAAATATAAAAAAATTTATAAAGAAACTCAGCCTTTTATTAGAAAAGAGCAGGGAATTTTGGAATACACAGGAGATCCTTTACATTTAGCTATAGTAGGTGAGGGTTTTTTTAAGATTCAAACACCCAATGGAATAGCCTATACCAGAGCAGGTAATTTTACTTTAGATACTCAGAGAAGACTGGTGACACCTGAAGGTTATCCAGTTCTTGCAAATGGAACACCTGTTATTGTTGATCCTGGAATGACAAGGGAAGGTTATATTACTATGGAAAATTCAAAACTTCAGGTTTCTCCAGAAGGTATTCTATCCATAGATATGACAGAAATTGGAAGACTGGATGTGGTTACTTTTAATGATTACAGCAAGTTAAAAAAACTGGGAGAGAATCTTTATATTTCAGAAGGGGCACAAGAGAGAGTAGCTGAAAATTATGAAATAAAACAGGGATATATAGAAAAGTCTAATGTAAATGTCATAAGGGAAATGGCAAATCTTATAGAGATTCACAGAACCTTTGAAGCGGTTCAGAGATCTATTAAAAGTTTAGATGAAGAAACGGAAAGATTAATAACTACTGCTCAGAGATAAGGAGGGAATTATGATTAGAGCACTTTGGAGTGCAGCAACAGGCATGCAGGGTCAACAGCTTCAATTAGATGTTATTGCCAATAATCTTGCCAATGTTAATACTCCAGGATTCAAAAAGAGTAGAGTTGATTTTGAGGATCTTTTTTATCAAAATTTAAAACTCCCAGGTGCTTTAACTTCAGAGGGTACTCTTACTCCTGTTGGTATGCAGGTGGGACTTGGAGTAAAACCAGTGGCTGTAGCTAAAATATTTACTCAAGGAGAATATCAGCTTACTAATAATGAACTTGATCTCGCTATAGAGGGAAGAGGTTTTTTTAAAGTGACTCTTGGAGGAGAGGAATATTATACACGCGCAGGAAATTTTAAAATAGACAGAGATGGATATATAGTTACTGCTGATGGAGCAAGACTTTATCCTGAATTTACTGTTCCCACAGGGACAGTAAAAATTGAGGTTACTCAGGATGGTATAATTACAGCCCTTGATTCAAATGGAAATGTTTTAGCCCAAAGTCAAATACTTTTGTACGATTTTCCCAATCCTGCAGGACTTTATGCAGTAGGAAGAAACCTTTTTAAAGCTTCTGATGCAGCAGGAGATGAAATAGAGGGAGTTCCCGCACAGAATGGTTTTGGAACTATAGCTCAGGGATATTTAGAAATGTCAAATGTGGATGTGGTAGAAGAAATGGTAAAAATGATTATTACTCAAAGGGCATATGAAGCTAATTCTAAAGCTGTTCTTACTGCAGATAACCTTCTTGAGATGGCAAATAATCTTAAGAGGTAAGGAATGAAAAAATTAGCTGTTTTTTATATATTTTTAATGGTTATTTTTAAAATAAATATTTGCTTTTCAGAAGAAATCTATACTCCTGAAGATTTTAAAAATATATTTTTAGAGGAGATTAAGAAAAAAATTCCATGGATTAAAGGAGAATTTTATGTTGAAAGATTAAGGATAGAACCTGAATCGATAAGTATTCCAAAAAATCTTTCCTATAAAGCAAGTTTTATTGCTCATCCTAAATTGGGTTCTAACCTTCTTATCTTAGAATTTAAAAACGGGGATTTTTACGAAAAAGTAAAAATTTGGGGTTATGTAGAGGCTAAGGTCCCAGTGATGGTTCTTAAAAGACCAGTTCTTAATAAAGCTATATTAAGTGAAGAAGATATAACTATGGAATTAAAGCCTCTTTCAAGACTTCCCCAAGATGTAATTTTAGATAAAAATTCAGCTTTAGGGAAACAGTTGAGAATGAGCCTTAAGGCAGGAACTATTCTTAGATATTCCCATATTGAAAGACCTGTAATCATTAGAAGAAATCAGATAGTTTATATAGTGGTAAGAGGCAAAAATTTTGTGGTAAAAGCAAAAGGGCTTGCACTTCAGGATGGAAGGGAGGGAGCAGAAATAAAAGTTAAAAATATAAGTAGTAAAAAAATTTTATGGGGTAAGGTAATTTCTTCAGAGGAAGTGGAGGTGGCGCTTTAATGATTAAAAATATACAGTTCTTAATTTTTTTATCTTTTTTGCTTTATCTTTACGGATGTTTTGAATATAATCCTAAAACTCCGCCGCCTCCTCCCCCTCCTCCCAGTGTAGATATACCTTATGAAGTTCCACAAACTTTAAGTAAAGGTTCTTTATATAAAGATAGTAGGGTTGCTATTAGTTTTTCAGATTTAAGGGCAAGAAATGTGGGAGATGTAGTTACTATAAAAATTGTTGAAACCTATCAAACTTCAAGCTCAGTAAAACAGCAAACTGCCAAAAGTAGTTCTGCTAAAGCAGGAATAAATAAATTATTGGGATTTGAAAATAGAATTGAAGGAGTATTTAAGGATGCTAATCCTTCTGACCTTTTTGATGGAAATTTAAAGACTTCAACAACTGGTCAGGGTGGTACATCGAGAGAAAGTAGAATTTTAGCTACCATGACAGCAAGGGTAATTAAGGTTTTGCCTAACGGAAACTTGATTATTCAAGGAACAAGAGCTATTAAGAAAAATAATGACCTTGAATACATCACTCTTACAGGAATAATAAGACCAGAAGACATAGGTTATGATAATTCCATTCTCTCAACTCAGATTTCTGATGCCTATATAGAATACAGTGGTAAGGGACCTACAAGTGAAGTTGCAAGTGGCCCAGGAATTATTACCAGACTTTTACATATTTTCTGGCCTTTTTAGGAGGATAGGAAAATGAGAAACCTAAAAATATTTTTTTTAATTTTAAGTTTTTTTTTGACTGCTTCAGGTTATTGTGCAAGGCTTAAGGATATAGTTGATATAGAGGGAGTAAGGGGAAATTATTTAATAGGATATGGGCTTGTAGTTGGACTTAAAGGAACAGGAGATGGTGTATTGAGTAAATTTACAGTTCAATCAGTAGTAAATATGCTTGAAAGATTTGGAATAAAAGTTCCTAAAGAGCAGATCATTCTTAAAAATGTAGCTGCAGTTCTTGTTACAGCTTATCTTCCTCCTTTTGCTATGCCTGGTCAGAGAATAGATGTTGAGGTTTCTTCCCTTGGTGATGCTAAAAGTTTGCAAGGTGGGACACTTCTTTTGACTCCACTTTTAGGCCCAGATGGAAAAGTTTATGCCCTTGCTCAGGGTCCTATCTCTCTCGGAGGAATTGCAGCAGAAGGAGTTGGTGCAAGGATACAAACAGCCCACCCCACAGCAGGAAAGATTCCAAATGGTGCAATAGTAGAAAGACCTGTAGAGAATGGTTTAAAACTCAATGTTTTGCCTCAAGGAACTCCTGAAGAAATTGAAAGAATAATCAAAAAAGAAGAGATGGATTTTTCACCAAGGATAACTTTATCTTTAAAGGAACCTGATTTTTCAACAGCTTATAAAGTTGCTGAAGCTATTAATATTTACTTAAAAGGAAATTATGCTCAACCAAAAGATAACCGCAATATTGAACTTATAATTCCTCCCATCTACAAAGATAAAGAAGTAAAACTTTTGGCTGAGCTTGAAAACATAGAAATTTCACCAGATACACCAGCAAAGGTGGTTATTGATGAGAGAACAGGCACAGTGGTAATAGGAGAAAATGTTAGAATTTCTAAAGTGGCTATAGCTCACGGAAATATAAGCATAGAAGTTAGAGAATACCCTGAAGTATACCAACCCTATCCCTTTTCTCCAGGAGAAACAGTAGTAGTCCCAAGAACAGAGATAACTGCAAAGGAAAAAAAGGCTAAGGTTGTTATTTTAGAAGAAGGAGCAACACTTGGAGAGTTGGTAAGAGCACTTAATGCAGTTGGAGCAACAGCTACAGAACTTATTTCTATTTTGCAGGCTATAAAAGCAGCAGGTGCTTTACAAGCTGAATTGATAATTATTTAAGAGGAGTCAACTATGAAAAATTATGGAATCTATTATCAGAATTTAAGTGAACTTATCAATTTAAGTAAAAAAGATCCAAAAACTGCTTTAAAAAGAGTTTGCTCAGAGTTTGAATCCCTAATTTGGTATGAAATTTTAAAAGGACTTGATGATACTATTATTAAAAGTAATTTCTTTCCTGAAACTTTAGAAAGAAAAATTTTTCAAGACTATCTTTATCAGGAAATAGCCCGGGCAGTTTCAGGAAGACCGGGTAGCTTAGGCGATTATTTATATGGAAGCCTTTTAAAGAATGCCCATTTTAAATATAGAATCAATAATGCCGATAATAAATAAAGAAGGAGGAAAAAATTTATGGTAAGAAAAGAGCTTCTTGAATTAAAGGAAGTTTTAGAAAAAGAAAAAGACGCACTTATAAATGGTGCAGTTGAAGAAATCTTAAGATGGGCATCTTATAAAGCAAGAATTGCGAATTATTTAAGGGGTCAAGAGCTTACCCCTGAAGAAGAAGAAATTTTAAAGGAAATAATTCATATTAACGAGAGAAATAAAAAAATCATTGAGGCAGGACTTAATTTCGTTGAAGAAGCTTACAGATTTTTGACTCAAATCCTTTATGAAAGAGAGTTTTATGGAAAAAGGGTTGTAAAAATGAATCCTCAGATTATTTCTAAGTCAGCATAGATTATGGCAGGACTAACAGCAGCTCTAAATATAGCAAAAAATGCCTTACTTACCTTTCAAACTGCCACCCAAGTAGTCAGCCATAATGTAGCTAATGTAAGTAATGAAGCCTACTGCAGACAAAAACCTATAGAAACTACCTATCCTTCGAGTCCCTCTCCTGTAGGTCCTATTGGAAGTGGTGTAAAGATAGAAATGATCCAGCGTTATTTTGATGCCTTTTTGGAGAAAAATATCAATTTAAAAAGAACAGACTATGGACTTTTTTTAGCGGAAGAAACAGGAATGACCATTTTAGAGACCTTTTTTAATGAAGTTGTAAATGAAAGCGGTCTTGTGCAGATATTACAAAATTTTTGGACAGCCTGGCAAAATCTTTCTAATTATCCTGAAAATCTTTCTGCAAGAACTCAGATAATAGAAACTGGAAAACTTATTGTTGAAGCTTTGGAAGCTAAATTTAAAGGTTTACAGGATCTGGAAACCCAGATTGGACTTAAATTAAAAACCATTGTGGATAGAATAAATACTTTAAGTTCTCAAATTGCCCAATTAAATTTACAGATTTCAGCTATGGAAACAGGGGGGAAATCAGCCAATGACTTGAGAGACCAGAGAGATAAACTTATAGGTGAGTTATCTCAACTTGCCTCCATTCAATACTTTGAAACCAAAGAAGGAGCTTATAATATAGTTCTTGGGAAAGGCTTTAATTTAGTTGATTTAGGAAGAACATGGAAACTTGAGGTCTCAGGAACTGATATTTATTGGGTTAGTACAAAGGGAGAAAAAATACCCTTAACCAGTAAAGAAGTAAGTTCAGGGGAATTAGGGGGATGGTTAAGACTTTTAGAACAACTTTCAGATGAATTTAACTACGAATATGTTTCAGGAAATAAAGTTGTTTTTAATAATTCAGGAAAATTAATAGGGGAAAGCGATAATTTTGTAAGCGATTTTGGTCTTTTTGTAGGAGATACTTTTGGTTTTTCTGGAACTGATCACTTTGGAAATAATATATCAGGAAGCTTTACCGTTTCTTCAGGAAGCACTGTGAGGGATTTGCTTGATGCCATAGAATCAGCTTTTAACTATACAGTAGAAGCCTATATTAAAGACGGAAGATTATTTATTGAAGATAAATATAGAGGTCCTGGAAAACTTAGTTTTTCTATAACCTCTCCAGACCCATCTAAAATAAATTTTGGTTCCTTTGATGATCCCATCTATCAGAGAAGAGTAACCGAGCTTAATCTTGCAGGAAGACTTAAGCTTTTTGGAGAAGAGCTTATCAAAGCAGTAAATGAACTCCATACTCAGGGAGTGGGTTTGGTTTTTTACGAAAAGGAATTAGAAGGAGCCTACTGGGTAAATCAGTATATTAAAGAACTTCCTTATTTTTTGAATCTTTCAAAAACTCCTGATGGCACAGGGCTTACGGGTTTTTTCTATATCTGGGTTAAAGATCCTACAGGCAAAATAACCCCTGTTAAAGTATCTTTAGAAGGATTAAATGTAAATGCAATTTTAAATGATTTAGTAGATAAAATAAATTCGACCTTAAGAGAAGTAGGTTTTGGTACTGCTAATGATGTAAGAGCTTTGGTGAGGAATGGGAGGCTTGTTTTTCAAGCTCAAGATGGATATTCTTTTGCCTTTTCCAATGATACCTCAGGGATACTTTTAGCAACCGGAATTAATATCTTTTTTGTAGGTTCAGATCCAGCTAATTTTCGAGTAAACCAGCTACTTGCTACAAAACCAGAATTGATAGCCTCAGGAAGAATGGATTTAACCGCTTTTAGAAGTGAAAAACCACTTTTTGGGATATTTAAAAGCTCTGGAACAGTTGATCCTTCTCAAACTTTTGATATTAGTAAACTCTATATAAGACTTTATGATAATAAGGGGAATGTAATAAAATCTCCTCCTGTTGATTTAATAGATCAGGGAATAGCTTGGAATAGCACTTTAAATGCCTACGAAATAGATGTAAATTCCTCTGACAGTTTGCAAGAAATTCTCAATAAATTAAATAATCTTCCCTTTCTGAGAGCCTATATAGATACCGATGGAAAGATGGTTTTAGTCCTTGAACCCAATCAAACAATAGTTTATGGATTTGAGATAGGAGAAAATTATGGAGGTTCAGGAAACAGCTTTGTTGATTTATTAAAAAACGAAGCTATGTATATTCCTACCTTTAGATGGAATGGAAGTAAAGAAGAAAGGGTAATAACGGGTTTTGAAGGATTTAATTTTAATCCTACAAAGACCGATTTCCTTTCTTTTTATCTTTTTGATAAAAGTGGGGATCTTATAAATAATGAGCCTTTTAGAATAAATCTTGATCAGATAATAGCAAATGGGGGGACCATTTTTTCTCTTTTAAAAGAGATAAATTCCGCTGAAAATGCAAAATATGGACTTTCTGCTCGTCTTGACAGAAACGGAAGACTGATTATTGAAACAACAGGACTTTATAAGACAAAAACTTTTATTATTCAGGACGAATTATACGATGGGATAACCTATAACCAGGCACCTTATAATTATAGCTTTATAAATACCCTTAGAGGATATACACTTGATAGAGGAGATAATAGAACTGCTCAGGCTATTGCAGATTCTGCAACAGTAACAAGACCTTCTTTAAACTACTCAACCCTTCAGGATTATTATTCCAGTATAGTCGGAGAAGTAGGTTCTGCAACTCAATCTGTTAAAGATAGTAAAAACTTCTTAGAAACTCTTCTTTCTCAGCTAAAAAGTATAAAAGAGAGCATATCTGGTGTTTCTTTAGATGAAGAGATGGCAAATTTAATAAAGTATCAGCAGGCTTTTGTGGCTTCTGCTAAGATTTTAACCACGGTTGAGGATATGTTTGAAACCTTGCTTAATGCAAAAAGATAATTAAAGAGGTAAAAAATGAGGATAGGGTTTAATACAAAGTTTAGAAGCATTTTAGCAGATTTAAATCGTCTTTCTTCAGAGATAAATCTCATTCAGCTTAAAATTTCCTCAGGAAAAAATTTTACTCGTCCTTCAGATGATCCTTCTTCAGTTGTTGTAAGTCTTAATTATAAACAAGGAATTTCCAATATAGAAAAATATCAAAAAGCTATAGATGATGGCCTAAGTATTTTAAAATCTCAGGAATCAACATTGGGGAATGTTCAGGATTTAATTGCCAGAGCAAAGGTACTCGCTATTCAGGCAGCAAACGATACTCAGAATGCTCAATCAAGACAAGCAATTGCGAATGAAATAGATGGTATAATTTCAGTTATCCTTTCCCTTGCCAATTCTCAACTTGGAGAAAAATATCTTTTTGCTGGTAAAAAAACAAGCGGATATTCTCCAGGGGAAAAACCTTTTGAAATAATAAGAGAGACTTTGCCTGATGGAGAGATAATAGAGAAAATTATTTATAATGGTTCTGTTGAAGATTTAGAAATAGGATATGACAAAGATATGGCAATTACTCTAGGAAAAAATGGTCAAGAAATTTTTATGGATTCTGGACTTTTTGAGACTCTTTTTGCTTTAAAAAGGACTCTTCAAGCTAATAATAATATTGATTATAAAAAAGAACAGTATAACATTCAAGAATTTATAGGAAAGCTTGATAATATTTATAATTACATTTCTGCTGAAAGGGGGGGAATTGGTTCTCAGATTTCTCACTTAGAAACTAAGAAAAATCTCTATCAAGATTTTAGACAAACTTTGGAAACCAATTTGGGTAATGTAGAAAGTGCTGATCTTGCAGAATTGGTAACAAAACTTCAGAGTCTTACCATAGCCTATGATGCAGCTTTGAGGGCAACTGCTATGATAAGTAATTTAAGCTTGGCAAAGTATTTATAATTCAGCCCAGTCAGGAAAGATAAAGTTACTTCCTGGAAGATATAGATAAGTAAGTGAAGAATCAAGATGAATTAAATATATTCCCTTTCCATCTTTTCCATTTCCAAAAGCAAGAATATAATCTCCTGTAGGGGAAAAAGTTGGATCCTCAAGACCTCCTAAAAATTTAATCTCTTTTTGTTCTTTTGTTTTTAAATTATAAAGAGTTATTAAGGAAATACCACCACTTTTTGAAAGAAAAAGAAGGAATTCTCCTTGCGGAGAAAATCTGGGAGAGGTATTGTAAATTCTTTTTTGAGGGATTTTGTAAGTTTTTAAAGTTTTTAAATCTAAGAGATAAATTTGAGGATTTCCTGCTCTTTCTCCATATACATAAGCTAAAAAAGACCCTTCTGGAGAAATACTTCCTGCTTGTAAGATTCCTCTTGTTTTAATTAAAAGATTTAACTCCTTTGTTTCTATATTAAAACGATAGAGAGCTATCTCTTGTCCTTCTTCTATAGTAATAGCTAGCTCTTTTTCATCGGGAAACCATACTGGAGTGGAACAGATACCCTTTAGAGGGAACTTTTCCTTAGTTGAATTTTTTAAATTGTAAATTTCCAAAAAATACCTATTTTCTTCATAAACAAGATAGGCAAGTTTGTTTCCACTTTTAGAAAATTTTGGGAAAAGAATAAGATCTGCAGTCCTTAAAAGACGAGGATTTTCCTTTGAGAAATCAGCTATATAAAGCTTATCCCCTCTTGAGGTTCTTTTTACAAAGACTATTTTGGTAAAGGCAACCCCTTTGTAACGGGAAATACTTTCTATTAATTTGTCACAAAGTGCATAAATTAAAGTTTGAGGATAATTTGAAGATCCCGAAATTTTATAAACATTTAAAACTTTATTTTCTAAAGTATCTCTTAATTCAGCTTTAATAGATATTTCATTTCCATTTTTTGCTATATTCCCTACTAAGTAATACTCTTTAGAGGGATAATTAGGAAGAGGAGGATTTTTTAAAGCTAAAACAAATAAATGATAATTTAAAAGCTTTCTTAAAAGGGGAGTGAGTTGAGTGGAAAGTTCCTTATCTCCCTCAAAATCAGGAATTCTTATTATGGTTTTACTGAAAGAAATCGGTTCTACTGTAATAGTGGGTACTTCCTCACATAAAGAAATTTTTGAAGAAATTAAAAAAAACAAAAGGAGATAGAAAATTTTATACTTCATGAGAACCTTCTTCCATTTTTACCACATCCTCAAATCTAATATCCATTCCAAGGATACCAATTATTTCTTCATATTCATTTCTTATAGGAGTTGATATGGTGATACAAAGGTTAGAAGTAATTCTTGAGGTATAGAATTTAGAAGTATAGATTTTTCCAGTTTTCATGGGATTTACAAACCAATCCCTGTTTTCAAAGGTCTCAGTATTTAAAAGTTCACTAAATTTTTTAACATATTCAAAATCGTTAGTAAGTCCTATTATAGGTTTTCCTTCGGTGTTTACAACATAGATAAATTGTACATAGGGATGGTCTTCCAAAAATTTCTTTAAAACTCCTTTTATTTTCTGGGAATCTAAGGAAACTATAGAAGGATCTTGAGCTAAATCTTCTATATATTTGGTCATAAGATCAATTACATAATCTCTTAAATGATCCAATTCCGATACAAAAAGTTCTGGAATATATTTTCTCACATAGGAGAGCATTTCTTCATTAGAAATAGGTGTAATTCTTCCTTTTTCGTATTCTTCAAGAACCTTTTTATAAATTTTTGCCACACCTGGATGTCTTTTATCAATTTTTTTATCTCCTTCGAGCCCAAAGTGGATATTTATCCAGTAGGCAATTCCTGCAGTTCCACTTTTATCTGTAATAATAATTTGAATAGGTCTTTTAAGAAGTTTTAAAGTATCAAAGGGATTGTAAATCTCTTCATTTTTTATAATCCCATCAATATGAATACCTGCTTTTGTAGCATTGAATTCCTCACCTACAAAGGGCTGTCTAATAGGTATCTTTTCATGTAAAACATTTTTATAATAATTTACTATATCCGTAATTACTGTGGTATCCATTCCGTCATTAGTTCCTCTTAGGCATATGTATTCAAAGACCATAGCTTCTAATGGGGTATTTCCTGTTCTTTCTCCTATTCCAAGTAAAGAAGTATTTACATAAGTACATCCATACAACCAAGCAGTAGTGGCATTAATAACTGCTCTATAAAAATCATTATGTCCATGCCATTCAAGAAGTTCTTCTGGGACTCCAGCTTCTTCTATTAAAGCTCTAACTAATTTAGGAACACTTATGGGTAAACAAGCTTCGGAGAAAGGAACAGCTACTCCCAAAGTGTCACAAAGTCTTATTTTTATGTCTATTCCGCTTTCTTCTCTTAATTTCATAAGTTCTATAGCAAAGGGAATAACAAATCCATAAATATCTGCACGGGTTATATCCTCAAAATGACATCTTGGTCTTATTCCCAAGGAGAGAGCTTCTTTAACTATGGCAAGATAATCTTCTAAAGCTTCTTTTCTTGTTTTTTTAAGTTTTAAAAAAATATGATAGTCTGAACAGGAGGTAAGAATACCTGTTTCTTTAAGGCCTACTTCTTTAACAAGTTTTAAGTCTTCTTTTTTTGCTCTTATCCAGCCTGTAATTTCTGGGTATTTATATCCTAAAGAAAGACACCTTTCTAAAGCTTCTCTATCTTTATTGGTGTATAGGAAAAATTCAGTTTTTCTTATTATTCCATTGGGTCCACTTAATTTATGTAAAAATTTATAAAGAGTTTCTATTTGTTCAGGGGTGTAAGGAACTCTTGCTTGTTGACCATCTCTAAAAGTGGTATCAGTAATATAAAATTTTTTGGCAGGTTGAGGTGGTATATACTTTCCATCAAAAAAAATTCTCGGAGGTTCCACATAGGGAAAAAAATCTTTTAATAAATTAGGTTCTTCTGTTTCTTGCAGAATACATAATTTTTTAAAAGGCTTGTATTTGAGCATATGTTCCTCCAATTTACTATAATCTTTAAATCTAATAGATATTTTGGTAAAATCAAGTAAGTAAAAATCTTAAAAATAATCGTTTAAGGGGATTGACAAATAAATTTTTAGGAGAATTATAAATTTTTAACATTCTAAAAAGGGGTTTGATATAAATGAAACAAAATAAGATTAAGCCAGCTTTTAGGACACTTCAAGTAGAATATGCTATAAGAGATATAGTAGAGGCTTCTCAGGAGGCAAAAAAACGAGGAAAAGATTTAATTTATTTAAATATTGGTGATCCTGTAAAATATGGATTTAAAACGCCTGATTCTGTAATATCTGCAGTTTGTAAAGCCTTGCAAGAAAATTATAACTTTTATTCTGAATCTTCTGGTATTCCAGAAGCTATCGAAGCAATAAAGGCATATGCTATTAAAAAAGGTATAAAGCCTGTTGATATTTATATTACTCAAGGAGCAACGGAAGCTATAGAATTTGCCATATCAGCTTTGATTAATTCTGAAGAAAATATTTTGCTTCCTTGTCCTTGTTATCCTCTATACCAGGCTATTGTTTCCAAATTTAGAATAGAACCAAGATATTATTATTTAAATGAAGACAAGAACTGGGAACCAGATATTGATAGCATTGAACCCCTAATAGATAAAAAAACCAAAGCTATTGTAATTATAAATCCCAATAATCCTACAGGTGCAATTTATTCTAAAGAAATTTTAGAAAAAATAGTAGAAATAGCTAAAAAATATAATTTAGTAATCTTTTCAGATGAAATTTATGATCAATATATACTGGAAGATAACATAAAACATATTTCTATTGCCTCTTTAAGTGATGAAATTCCTATGGTTACTTTTAATGGACTTTCCAAAAATTATTTTGCTCCTGGATTTAGAATAGGTTGGGGTATTGTTTCTGGTCCTAAAGAGTTATTGATAGATTATATAGATGCCATTCACAAATTAGCAAGAACACGTCTTTGTGCTCCTCATCCTTTACAATTTGCTATCCCGGTTGCTTTGAATAATGATAATCACTACATTAAGGAAGTGATTCCGAAACTTAAAAAAAGAAGAGATATTTTAGTAGAAGGATTAAACAAAATACCTTTCATTTCTTGTGTAAAGCCCTTTGGAGCATTTTATGCTTTCCCAAGACTATATATTCCTCACATTGATGATCTGGAATTTACAAAAAGATTGATTTTAGAAGAAGGTGTTGTTGTAGTTCATGGAAGTGGGTTTGGACAAAGGCCAGGAACAAAACATTTTCGCATCATATTTTTACCAGAGGAAAAAGTTCTTGAAACCGCTCTGGAAAGAATTGAAAGATTTATAAGAAAACTTACTTCTTAGATGCGAATTCCTTCAGTAAACGAATTAAAAGAAAAATTTTTAAAACTTTATCCAAATTATCCTATCTCTTATTTTACAGAACCCTCAAGAAAAGTAACCCAAATTATAAGAGAAAAATGGCAAAAGGGAGAACTTAAACAACTTGAAGAATCTTATTTAGAGAGCTTGATGAAAGAGGTCTTTAAAGAATATGAAACTCCATCTTTAAAAAGAGTTATAAATGCTACAGGTGTTGTTATTCATACTAATTTGGGAAGGGCAGTTCTTCCTAAAAAGGCAATAGAAGAGATATTAAAAGTAGCAAAATATTATTCCAATTTAGAATTTGACTTAAAAGAAGGAAAAAGAGGAAGCAGATATGTGCATGTAGAAGAAATTTTAAAGGAGATTACTCAAGCTGAAGGGGCTTTAGTAGTAAATAATAATGCATCAGCAGTTTTAATTTCTTTAAATACCTTAGCTTACGGAAAGGAAGTTATAGTATCAAGGGGAGAACTTGTGGAAATTGGAGGATCATTTAGAATACCTGAAGTAATGAAATGGGCAGGATGTATTTTAAAAGAAGTTGGAACAACCAATAAAACTCATTTGTTTGATTATGAAAATGCCATTACTGAAAATACCGCTTTACTTTTAAAGGTTCATAGAAGTAATTTTGAAATAATAGGGTTTACTAAAGAGGTTTCAGTGGAAGATTTAGTAAATCTCGGTAAAAAATTTGGACTCCCTGTGATGAAAGATCTGGGAAGTGGATGTTTTATTGATCTTTCTAAATATGGATTAAAAAAAGAACCTACAGTTCAGGAAGTCTTAAAGGCAGGAGTTGACATTGTTACCTTTTCAGGAGATAAACTATTGGGAGGACCACAGGCAGGAATAATTCTTGGAAAAAAAGAATTTATAGAAAAAATAAGGAAAAATCCCTTAAATCGTGCTTTAAGAATTGATAAGTTAACTTTGGCTGGTTTAGAAGCAACTTTAAGATTATACAGAGACGAAAATCTCGCTATAGAACATATTCCGGTGCTAAAAATAATCTTAACCTCAAAGGAAGAACTAAAGAAAAAAGCAAGGTACCTTCTAAAGAAACTTAATGAACTTAAACTCAGAGATTTTAATTTTAGAGTAGTTGAAACCATAAATAAAACCGGAGGAGGTGCACTTCCCACCTTAGATTTAATATCCTATGCAGTAGCAGTAGAATCTCCATTTTCTCCCCAGAGCTTGCAAAAAATATTAAGAGAAAATGAACCACCTATAATAACAAGGATAGAAGAAAACAAACTTCTAATTGATGTAAGATGCCTTTTTGATGAAGATTACAAAGAAATAATATCTGCCTTTAAAAAGCTTGAAAATGTTGAGAAAATTGCCCTCTAATACTGATTGGTTTATTCCTTATTTAAAGGAATTTAAAACCTTTGAAGAAATTCCTCTGCAGGAAATTTTTAAATATTCGACCGAAGAACTTATACAAAAATATCAAACTTCTAAGAATTTGGTGCCACTACTTTTGGCAGAAAGATTTTTGTGGGAAAATATAGAAGATAATTTTTTTTCTTATAAATTACTAAATCTGGTCTTAAAAGAGAGAGAAGTTTCTGGTTATTTATTTTACTTTCCTAATAAAAATTTTGGAAAAAAAAATAAAAAAGTATTTTCTGAATACTCCTTTATAAAATTTGATAAAACTTATTATTTTTATCCATCAGAATGGGGGAATGGATTTAAGATTTTAATCAATTTATGGAGAAGGGGAATTAAATTTTTTTCTGTAGAGATAAATTTTGATAAGGAGCCTTCAGAAGAATTTATAAAAAACCACTTAAAACTTGCTCAAATTTTAGATTTTTCTCATCTTTCTCAGAAAGCTTTAGAATCTTTAAAAACTTATTTACCTACCTTAGAAATAAACAAACTTTCAAAAATAACAGATAAATTTTTAAAAACCAAGGAGGGTTTTTTGGTTTTATCTTCAAAAAGTGAGATTAAAAAAGATTTAGAGAAAATAGGGGCAAAAATATTAGAGAGATTAGAAGGAGGGAATATAGTTCTTTTAGTTAAAAATTTGGATTTAAATAAAATAAAGACCTTATATAAAAAAAATTCTGAGAACACAAAAGTTGGAATTTTACCTTGGAAGATTTGGAAAGAATTTAAAAATAAAAGTTCAACCCCTCTAATTTTTTTAATAGGAGCTTTTGAACATGCAAGAAGGGCTAATCACATAAGCACAAAAGTTTTTGATGGTTTTACCTATCATATAATAGGGGATCTCTTTTTTGAATGGAAGGACTTGGGGAAAGCTCTTAAATATTATTTGCTTGCCAAAAATCATACTGAACAACCCATTGAATTAGCCTTAAGTGAATCAGCCATTTATTATACCTTTGGAGATTTTGATAAGGCAGAAACAATTTTAAGAAAGCAACTTTGTGGTTGTAAAAAGGAAGATCCCCTTATTCACTATAATTTGGCTTTAATTTATTTAAAAAAAGAAAAAAATGAGGATGCAAAATATCATTTTTATAAAGCCCATCTTTTAGATCCTGAAAATAATATCTTTAGAGAAGCTCTAATAAAATGCCTATGGGATCTTGGAGAATATGAAGAATTGGGTGAATTTCTAAATTTACTAAAAAACCCCTCTGTTAAAGAAAAAATTTATATGGGAAAATATTATTTTTATAAAAAGGAATATAAAAAAGCTTTCCAGTATTTAAAGGATATTCTTACTCTTAAAGAAAGAGATGGGGAAACTCTACTTTTTCTTGCATGGTTATATCTTTATTTTAATAAAGATAAAGAGGTGTCTCATATATTGTTGAAAGAAGCACAAGAAATTCTTTCTACAGAAAAGTTAGAGAAAATTAAAAGAGAGTTTGGATTAGAAATTTAATGAAGCTTATTATTCTCGGATCAGGAACAGGGTGGATTCGTCTTGATAGAAATTCTCCAGGTTATTTAGTGGAAGTAGACGATTTTTGTCTTCTTCTTGATTTAGGACCAGGTATTTTAAAAGAAATTTTAAGAATTGGAAAAAAACTTGAAGATATTTCAGCTATATTTATTTCCCATTTTCATCCCGATCATGTTACCGATCTTATTCCCTTTCTTTTTGCTACAAGGTATAGTTTAGGATATAAAAGAGTCTCACCAATTAGTTTATATGCCTCTGAAGATTTTGCTTATTTTTATAATTCTTTAAAATTGGCTTTTAAAGAATGGATTGAGCCACCAAAAGGACTCTTAGATATAAATTTGCTCCCCAAGCTTAAAAAAAATAAAATTTTTATAGGACCTTTTAAAGCCTATACTTCTCCAGTAAAACATAATCCTGAAAGTTTAGCTATAAGGCTTGAACATCAAGGGAAAAGTCTTGTTTATTCAGGAGATACTGGATATTGCGAAGAATTAATAGAACTTTCTGAGAATGCAGATTTATTAATTATAGAGTGTTCCAATTCCAGTGGATTTTATGTGGAGCATCATTTATCTCCAGAGGATATTGCACTTATTTCAGAAAGGGCTAAAGTAAAGCGAATAATTCTTTCTCATTTTTATCCACACAGTGAAAATGTGGATTTAAGTTTAATAAGAAATAAATTTAAAGGTGAAATAATTTTAGCTAAAGACCTTATGGAAATTGAAATTTAAGGAGGGGAAGATGGAATTTATTAAAGTTACTTGGCAGGGATTAATTGATAAAAATGGGAAAACCTGTGAAAGATTTAACAAAACCTATTTAAACATAGAGAGCGCGCTCCGTAAACTTGATCCACTTATTTCAAATCTTGGAATAAAGATAATTTTAGAGAAGAAAGAACTTACTGAGGAAGAGTTTGAAAAAGACCCTTTATCTTCAAACAGAGTTTTTATAAATGGAGAACCTATTGAAGACATTTTAAATCTTAAGATAGGGGAAAGTATTTGTTGTGGTACCTGTAAAGGATTAGAATGTAGAACTATTTTAGAAGATAAAAAAGAAACAGAGGAAATACCAGAAAAATACATTATAACAGCACTTTTTGCCAAAATAAGAGAAAAATTTTAAGAGGAGGTATTGATTTTGGAAGGAATTGATCCCAAGCTTTTAAGTAAATTAAAAGAAGTATTTCAAAGAGAACTTGTTCAAAGAGAAAAAGAAACCTTAGAATATTGGATGAATGAACTTATAAAGGTTTATCAGAAAAACCATCAGACTTTAGCAGAATTTAAGGCTGATATAAGAAAATATATAGATAGGATGAGAAATAGATTAGAAGTAATTAAAACTAAAGGATTTTAACTATGAAATATGTAAGCACTCGTGGAGAAATACCAAAACTTGATTTTAAAGATACTGTTTTTGAAGGACTTGCAGAAGATGGTGGATTAATTGTACCTGAAAGAATACCCAAACTTTCGGAAAAGGAGATAGAAGAACTAAGGAACCTTAATTATCAAGAATTGGCACTAAGAATTTTTAAGTATTATGTTTCTGATATTGAAGAAAAAGATTTAAAAGAACTTATAGAAAGAGCTTATAAAAATTTTAGAGCAAAAGAGGTGACCCCTGTAGTAAAAGCAGGAGATATTTACATACTGGAATTATTTCATGGCCCCACATGGGCTTTTAAGGATATAGCTTTACAATTTTTGGGTGTTTTATTTGAAAAACTTCTTTTAGACACAGGTAAAAAAATTAATATTTTGGGAGCAACTTCAGGAGATACAGGTTCAGCTGCTATTTACGGAGTTAAGGGTAAGAAAAATATAGCTATCTTTATCCTGCATCCCTATAAAAGGGTTTCTGAAATTCAAGCTTTAATGATGACAACTGTTATTGATCCCCATGTTTATAATATTGCCATAGAAGGAACCTTTGATGATTGTCAGGCTATGGTAAAAGCTATATTTATGGATTTAGAGTTTAAAAGAAGGTATAGATTGACCACAGTTAATTCCATAAATTGGGCAAGGATTATGTCACAAATGGTTTATTACTTCTGGGCTTATTTTAGAGTTTCTGAAAAAGAAAAATGCGAAAGTGTAAGAATTTCAGTTCCTACAGGTAATTTTGGAGATATATTTGCAGGATATTTAGCAAGAAAAATGTTAGGTGAGAATAAAATAGAAAGGTTGATTCTAGCAACCAATGAAAATGATATACTTTGTAGATTTGTTAATAATGGAGATTATTCTGTAAGGGAAGTAAAGCCTACTATAAGTCCTTCAATGGATATTCAGGTAGCAAGCAATTTTGAAAGATATCTTTATTATTTTTATGGTGAAGATCCTAAAAAAACTAAAGAAATTATGGAAAGATTTTCTAAGGAGAGGGCTATTAAATTTACAGAGGAAGAAATAAAAAGGGTTCAAAAAGATTTTCTTTCAGCATCTATTAATCAAGAAAAAACTTTAGAAACTATAAGAGAATTTTACCAAGAAACGGGTTATATACTTGATCCTCATTCTGCAGTAGGAGTAAAGGCTGGATTGAAATTTAAAGATAAATATCCTTTAATTTGCTTAGCCACTGCTCATCCTGCTAAATTTCCTGAAACAGTTAGCCAAGCCTTAGGTTTTCCCATTAAATTACCTGAGGAAATTGAGAAACTTTACCATCTTTCTCAAAGGTTTGAAATTCTCCCTGCTGAAATAGAAAAAGTTAAAGCTTTTATAAGTAAAAGGGCGATTTAAAGATAATTTTGATTTTAAATGAAAAAAAACAGAATCTTTTTAATCACAATTGTTGCGTTAATACTACTAAGCGGAATATGGTATCTTATTAAAAAAACCAATTTTTTTAATGAGATTTTTGGACTTATATTATCTCCTTTTCTTGAAGGTTCTACTTATTCAGGAAGTAAAACAAGAAATTTTTTTCAGAACTATCTATTTTTAGTAGATCTTAAAAGGGAGAATGAGAGACTAAAAAAGGAAATCCTTCTCCTAAAATCTCAACTTGCCAACTATAAAGAAAGAGAGAGAATTTATAAAGAGTTAGAAGATTTTTACAAACTTTCTACAGAAATTACTTACCCTAAAGTTGCAGCAAAAATCATTTACAAACCTGTAGATCCCTTTTCTGGAATAATTTTTATAGATAAAGGAAGCAAAGATGGAATTTTACCTCAGATGCCTGTTCTTGCAGGTGTTAGTGGTGAGGGGATAGCTTTGGTAGGACAGGTAGTAGAAGTTTATAGAAATTGGAGCAAAGTAATACTCCTTACCGATCCTTCTTTTTCTGCTGATGTTAAAGTAGAGAGAACAGGGGACAGAGGCATTTTGGTAGGGAAGGCTGAAAAATACTGTAATTTACAATATTTACCTTCTGCCTCTCAGGTTAAAGAGGGGGATGAAGTTATAACATCTGGACAAGATGCTTTTTTTCCTCCAGGATTGTTGGTAGGGAAAGTAGTGTATGTTAAACGTGATCCTGTGCAAGCCATGTTTAAATATGCAGAGGTTGAGCCTGTAGTAAATCTTTATAATCTGGATTTGGTCTTTGTATTATTAAAATTGCCTGAAATTCCTTTATAAAATGGGTTTCACTATAAATATTAAAGAGATTTTTGGGATTTTTCTACCAATTTTGCTTTTAGTCTTAATTGTTAAGTCTTATCTATCAAGTGTCCTTCTTTTTTATCCAGGAGATATGATTATTGCCTTTACTTTAGCAATTTTGACTTTTAGAGATTCGGGGACTTTACTTTATATTTTTTTAAGTTTCTTAGGTTTGTTTGAAAGTTTAGATTTTTTGAATATGGAAATTTTTTTAGTCTTTTATTTTATTTTTTTAGGAATCTTTTTAAAGCATTTGAAAAAATATTTTGCCTTTGAGAGGTTTGAGTCCAAAATGGCATTTTGGGTTTTAAGCATTATTTTTTTTCTAATTTTAAAATATATAATTTATTTTTATCAGGTTAATATTTTTATTGATTGGATGTTTCTTTTAAATTTAGCTTTGAAAAGCCTTCATTATATACTTGCTACTTTTCTTTGGGTATTAATTTTTTATAAAATTTTGGGTATTTTTCTTTATAAAGAATCATGAAAAGGTTTAAAGAAGATGGCTTTCTTATAAGAGAATTTTTTAAAACCCAACAAAAAATCTTAAAGGGAATTTTTTGGGAAAAAAGATTATTTTGGGCTAAATTCTTAATTGGGTTTTCTTTTGTTGTTTTATGGTTAAGATTTTTTTATCTTCAAGTTGTGAAATACCCGTATTATTTTAAAAAGGCTAAAGAAAGATCTGTAGTAAATTACGTAATTAAAGCCCCAAGAGGAGAAATTGTAACCTCAGACGGAGTGGTGGTAGCAACCAATAGAGCAGTTTTTCAACTTTATTTAGATCCTGAATTGATAAAGAATAAAGAAGATGAAGTTCTATATAAATTGAGCAAAATTTTAGGAGAAGATTTTGGAAGTTTGAAAGAAAGATATTATCTGGCAAAAAAAACTTTTTTGGGAAGGGTTTTAATAAAGAGAAATCTTAATTGGGATGAAGTTGCTAAAATAATGGTTAGAAGATATTACCTTCCAGGTGTAAAGATAGAAGTTGAATCTGAAAGATTTTATCCTTATGGAGAAGCTTATTTTCATTTGTTAGGTTATATTTCAAAAATTACTCTTGAGGAATACAAAATATTAAAAGAAAAAGGTTATTCTATGGAGGATTATATTGGAAGAATGGGAATAGAAAGAGCTTTTGAAGAAAGATTAAAAGGGAAAAACGGAGTTATAGAAATTGAAAGAGATGCATATGGGCGTTTAGGAAAAGAAATTAATCGTATACTACCTGTTCCTGGTGAGGATCTTGTTATTACTGTGAATCACAATTTACAAATGAAAGCTTATGAGCTTTTAAAAGATAAAAAGGGAGCTATAGTTGCTCTTTCTCCTAAGGATGGTTCAATCTTAGCTATGGTTAGTTCCCCTTCTATAGATCCTCAAAAATTTATTGACGGTTTTACTCAAGAGGAATGGGAAAGAGTAAATTCAAGCCCTGAAAAACCCTTTTTAAATCGTGCTTTACAAGCTTATCCTCCTGGTTCTACCTATAAAATAATTACAGCTATTGCAGCTCTTAAATCTGGTATTGTAAGTAGCATCAATAATACGGTTTTTTGTCCTGGTTATTTTAGAATGGGCTCTCGTATATTTAGATGCTGGGAAGCTAAAGGGCACGGAAGTGTCAATTTTATTAAAGCTATCGCCTATTCCTGTGATGTCTATTTTTATACACTTGCTTCTAAACTTGATGTAGATTATTTAGCAGAGGTCTCAAAAGAATGGGGTCTTGGTAAAACTACAGGTTTAGGATGGAGCGAAGAAAAAGAGGGACTTATTCCTAACAGAGCATGGAAAGAAAAAACTTTTAAAGAGCCTTGGTATCAAGGAGAAACTGTAGTTATGGGAATAGGACAGGGTTATTTACTTGTTACTCCTTTACAGATGGCAAGAGTTTATATGGCAATAGCTAATGGAGGGTATCTTTATAAACCTTATGTAGTGAAAAGAATAAGGACTCTTGATGGTAAGATAATTGAAATAGATCCTCAGATAGAAAAAAAATTAACATTAGATCAACAGCATTGGAATTGGATAAAAGAAGGGCTTTTAGAGGTAGTTAAAATAGGTACAGGAAGAGCTGCTTTTATTCCAGGACTTAATGTAGCAGGAAAAACCGGAACCGCTCAAGTTGTAAGTTTGGCTTTTAAAAAAATTAAAGCTTTGGAACATCATGCTTGGTTTGTAAGTTATGCCGGATATTCTGATCCAGAGATAGTTTCAGCTATATTGGTGGAACATGGAGGGCATGGAGGATCTGCTGCAGCACCTCTTGCACGAGAACTATACAAGTCCTTTTTTGGTATAAAAGAACCAGAAAAAATTATTTCAGAAACAAAGGAAGAAACTTTATCTGATGAAAACCAGTGATATAAAAGAAATTTTTAAAGAAAATTTTTGGGGATTCTTTACAGTTTTTATTCTTGCAATTTTTGGAATTTTAAATCAATGGATTGTTGCAGAGACATCTTCAATATTTTGGAAAAATTTGTTCTGGCATTTAGCTGGTTTAATAGGTTTAATTTTTTTAGCTATTTTTATGGATTATAGAAAAATTCCCTTCCACTTAGTTTGGTATTTTTATTGGTTTTTAATTTTTATTCTTTTTATTTTACTTTTTTTTAAAAAAAGATGGCTTAATATTGGATTTATAAGTTTTCAACCTTCAGAGTTTATAAAGCCTACTTTAATATTACTAATAAGTCTAATAGCTTCTAAAGAACCTAATCCCTACTTAAAATTGAAAACCTTAGCTAAACTTTTTTTAATAACTTTTTTTCCTTTGATTCTTATTTTACCTACAGATTTAGACTATGCTTTTATTATGTTTATTATGTTTGCAAGTTTTCTGATTTTCATAGGTATTCCGAGGAGATTAACCCTTTCTTTAATTTTTTTAGGATTAATAATAGGTTTATTACTTTTTCCTATTTTCTGGAAAAATCTTAAACCTCATCAAAAGGGTAGAATTTATGGATATTTATATCCTGAAAAATATGCTCAAACCTGGGGTTATCAACTAAATCAATCCCTTATTGCTATAGGATCTGGAGGTCTTTGGGGGCATGGTTTTAAAAGGGGTTGGTCTACAAGACTTCATTATCTTCCTGCAAAATATACAGATCTTGCTTTTGCTGTGTGGGCAGAAACTTGGGGTTTTATAGGAGTAAGTTTATTTTTGGTTTTATATGGATATTTACTTTATTTTTTTATAAAAATTTCTAATACAGCAAAGGACTGGCTGGGTAAATATCTTAGTTTAGGTGTGGCCTTGGTTCTATTTTGGCAGGCCTTATTTAACATAAGTGGTTGTGCTGGTTTATTTCCTATGACAAGTATACCTCTTCCTTTTTTGAGTTATGGAGGATCTATAACGATTTCAGTTTATTTTTTGCTATCCTTAGTGTTTAATATTGCTTTAAAAAGATATTTCTTTAAATAATTTCAATTTTTATAACTTTTCATCACTTGACTTTTTTAAAATTTATAATACAAATGAAACAATACGCAACGGATTTTAAAAACAATAAAAAATTTTAAAGACGAGGTTAGGGTATGATTAAATTTGATATTACTTTATTTATCCAAATTGGGGAAGCACTTTTAATGACTTTTATTTTATATTATATTCTTGTTAAACCTGTTATGTCCTATATAAGAGAAAGAGAATTACATTTTCAAGCTTTGGAAAAGGAAACGCAGGATTTAATTGCTTCTGCAGAGGAAGCTATTAGAAAGTATCAAGAAGAATTAAACAAGGCAAGAGCTGAGGGGATTCAAAAAAGAGAGCTTTTGAAGGAAGAAGCCCGAAAGATAGAAAAAGAAATTTTATCTAAGGTAATGAAAGAGATGGAAGAATATAAAGCTAAATGGGCTGAGCAGTTTTCTAAACAATTAGAAGAAGTTAGAAAAGAACTGATGGGCAATATAGAATATTTTGCTTTGCTTATGGTTGAAAGATTGTTGGGGAGGAAGGTATGAAAAGATTAAGAAATATAGGGGTTTTGGTTGCAATTTTAATTTTAATTAGTATTTCTTTAGTTTTTGGAGTTGAGGCAGGTGAAGAACATCATGGAGTTACAACTTCTCAAATAAAAAATTTAATCTGGTTTACTCTTAATTTTATAGTCTTAGTTTTAATTTTATACAAATTTCTTAAAAAACCTGTTGTAGATATGTTTAAATCCCGTCAAGAGAATATCCTTAAACAGTATAATGAGCTTTTGGAAAAGAAAAAAGAAGCAGAAGCAAGATATGTGGAGCTTCAGGAAAAAATTAAAAATCTAGAAAAGGAAGCACAGGAAATATACCAAAATTATGTTGAACAGGGGATAAAAGAAAAGGAAAGAATTATTGCTGAAGCTCATGCTCAGGCTGAAAGAATTAAACAGCAGGCAGAGCTTTACATTCACCATGAAATGGAAAAAGCTAAGGCTATGTTAAGAGAAGAAATAGCTGAAGCCTCTGTTAAATTAGCTGAAGAACTTTTAAAGAAAAAGATCAATTTAGAAGACCAAAAAAGAATGGTTAAAGAGTTTATAAATGAAATTAAAGGGAGGGTACTACATTGAGGGCAATGGCAATAGCATTTAAATACGCTAAGGGTCTTTTTACTGCTGCTAAAGAATTAGGTAAGACGAAAGAGTTTGGTGAAGAATTAAAACAAATAAAGGAACTTTTAATTTCTATGCCAGAGGTTTTATCAGCTTTGCAAAATCCTATTTATCCGCCTGATCTTAAAATGGAGATTATAGGGGAGATTTTAAAAGCTATTAAAGTAGATCCTGAAATAGAAAGATTTCTTAAGCTTTTAGTAGAAAGAAGAAGGATTCAGTTTATTTCAGAAATAGTAAGTATGTATCAAGAATTATTAGATGAAGAGTTAAATATTGCCCGTGGAGAGATAATTACAGCTTATCCAATAAGTGAAGAAGAGAAGAAAGAAATAGAAAATGTGTTAAAAGATTATTTGAAAAAGGAAGTTATATTAGAGTCCAAGGTAGATGAAGGAATTATAGGAGGGATAAAAATAAGGATAGGTGACTTAATATTTGATGGAACCTTAAAAACTCAATTAGGAAAATTTAAAGAAATTATAAAAGGGGAGGTGTTATAAATGGAAGCCATAAAAGCACAAGAACTTAGTGATTTAATTAAAAAAAGAATTGAGGAGTTTGAAAAAAAAATAGATCTGGATGAAATGGGGGTTGTTATTTCAGTTGCGGATGGTATCGCCCGTGTTTTTGGTTTGAGAAACTGTGAATATATGGAATTAATTGAATTTCCAGAAAGTGGTGAGGTAGGGATTGCATTAAACTTGGAGTTTGATAATGTAGGTATTCCTGTAATGGGAGATTATTCTAAGATTTTAGAGGGGCATATAGCTAAAAGAACAGGGAAAGTAGCATCTATTCCTGTAGGGGAAGCAGTTATTGGAAGAGTTATTGATCCTGTTGGTAGACCTTTAGATGGGAAGGGACCAATTGAGGCTAAAGAATTTAGAAGAATTGAATTAAAGGCTCCTGGGATTATTAAAAGAAAACCTGTTCATGAACCTATGTATACAGGTATTAAAGCTATTGATGCTATGACACCTATTGGAAGGGGTCAGAGAGAGTTAATTCTTGGAGACAGGCAAACTGGGAAAACAGCTATTGTTATAGATGCTATTTTAGCTCAGAAAGATACAGATGTGTATTGTATTTATTGTGCTATAGGACAGAAAAAATCTACAGTTGCACAAATTATCGAGACCTTACGTAGATATGGAGCTATGGAATATACAACAGTAGTTGCTGCCTGTGCTTCTGATTCAGCTGCTTTACAATGGATTGCTCCTTATTCAGCCTGTGCTATAGGAGAATATTTTAGAGATACTGGAAGACATGCCTTGGTTATTTATGATGACCTTTCTAAGCAGGCTGCAGAATATCGCGAAATTTCATTACTTTTAAGAAGACCTCCAGGAAGAGAGGCATATCCAGGAGATATTTTTTATAATCACTCAAGACTTCTGGAAAGGGCAGCAAAACTTGATGATCAGTATGGTGGAGGGTCTTTAACAGCTTTACCTATTGTTGAAACTCAACAAGGAGACGTTTCGGCTTATATTCCTACAAATGTTATTTCTATTACAGATGGACAGATTTATTTGGAACCTGGACTATTTTTTGCAGGTATTCGACCAGCTATTAATGTTGGACTTTCTGTATCCCGAGTTGGGGGAGCAGCTCAAATTAAAGCTATGAGACAGGTTGCAGGAAGACTCAGACTTGAGTTAGCTCAATACAGAGAACTAGCAGCTTTTGCTCAATTTGGTTCTGAACTTGATAGAGCTACACAGAGGGTTTTACATAGAGGAGCAAGACTTGTTGAAATTCTTAAACAACCTCAATATCAACCGCTTCCTGTTGAAAAGCAAGTTTGTATACTTTTCGCAGGGACCAGAGGATTTTTGGATGAAATGCCTTTAGAAGTATTGGCTCAATATGAAAGAGAACTTTATGAATTTATTGAAAGTAAATATCCAGAAATTTATAAAGAGATAAAGGAGAAGAAAGAAATCAGTCCGGAATTAGAAGAAAAAATGAAGCAGGTATTTAGAGAATTTAATGAAGAGTTTAAAAAGAGAAATAATATAGAGCCTGTTCCGATACCATAAATAAATTGTGGGTTTTTATTTTAAAGGAGGATAAAATATGCCAGCTTTACGAGATATTAGAAGAAAAATAGAAGCTGTCAAAAGGATTGGTCAAATTACTAAAGCTATGAATATGGTTGCTTCAGCTAAATTGCGTACCTTGCAGCAAAGATTAGAGGGGTTTCGTCCTTATAGAAGAAAATTTGAAGAAGTAATAGATAATGTTCTTAGTGCTGGAACTATAAATGTTCAAAGAATTCCACTTTTACAACAAAGAGAAGTTAAAAAAGTAGGAATAATTTTAATAACTGCAGATAAGGGATTATGTGGAGCCTTTAATTCAAATTTAATAAAAGAGGCAGAAAAAGCTATAAATAGATTTAAAAAAGAAGGAAAAGAAATAGAACTTATTTGTGTAGGTAAAAAGGGAGCAACCTATTTTAGAAAAAAAGTTTCTGTTAGAGAATCTTATATAAATATTATGGGTAAGATTTTAATGCAAGATGCTCGCAAAATTGCCCGTTCTGCTATGATGGCATATCTTGCGGGTGAATGGGATGAAGTTTATATTATTTATGGATATTTTGTAAATGTAGTAAGACAAATTCCCAAAATGGAAAAATTATTACCCTTAAGCCTTGAGAGATCTTTAGAACCTGAAGAAAAGAAAATTTCTTATGCTTATATTTACGAGCCCGAGGAAGAACAACTTTTATCCGAGATTTTACCTCTTTATATAAATACTCTTGTATTTTCAGCTATGCTTGAAACTGCTGTTAGTGAACAGGCAGCACGTATGACAGCTATGGATAATGCTAACAAGGCTTGTGGTGATATGGTAAAAAGTTTAACTTTGTTTTATAATAAAGTCAGACAAGCAACTATAACTAAAGAATTAATGGATATTGTGGGAGGAGCAGAAGCACTTATTAAAGGATAAAAATAAAAAAAAGAATTTAAATAAGGGGGGTTAAAATATGGCTGAAGAGAAAGTAATGGGTAGGATAGTTCAAATTATGGGATGTGTGGTTGATGTAGAATTTCCTCCTGGAAAAGTGCCCAAGCTTCTTGAGTGCCTAAGAGCAACCAATCCCATGATAGATGATAGAGAATGGAACCTGGTGTTAGAAGTAGCACAACAATTAGGAGACAATATAGTCCGTTGTGTTGCTATGGAATATACAGATGGATTAAAGAGAGGAGATCCAGTATGGGCTACAGGTGCACCTATAACGGTTCCTGTTGGGAAAGCTACTTTGGGAAGAATTATGAATGCAACAGGAGATCCTGTTGATGAGGCTGGACCTATTGTTTCTGATAAATACTATCCTATTTTTAGACCTGCTCCTCCTCTTACAGAACTTGATACTACCATCAAAGTTTTAGAAACAGGAATTAAAGTATTTGATCTACTTATTCCCTTCCCTCGTGGTGGTAAAATGGGAACTTTTGGCGGAGCAGGAGTTGGGAAAACAGTTGTTATGATGGAGATGATTCATAACATTGCTATGGAGCATGGTGGAATATCAGTGTTCTGTGGAGCAGGAGAAAGAACTCGTGAAGGAAACGAGCTTTATTTGGAAATGAAACGTTCTGGAGTTTTAGATAAAGCTGCTCTTGTTTATGGACAGATGAATGAAACCCCAGGTCATCGCGCAAGGGTTGCTCATACAGGAGTTACTGTTGCAGAATATTTTAGAGATGAAGAGGGACAGGATGTGCTATTCTTTATAGATAACATTTATCGTTTCACTCAAGCAAATCAGGAAGTTTCAGCTCTTTTAGGTAGAATGCCTTCTGCAGTTGGATATCAACCAACTCTTGCTACAGACATTGGAGCATTACAGGAAAGAATTTGTTCTACTACTAAAGGGTCTATTACTTCAGTTCAGTGTATATATGTTCCTGCTGATGACTTAACAGATCCTGCGCCAGCTACTACCTTCGCCCACCTTGATGGAACTGTTGTTCTTTCCCGCCAGATTGCAGAACTTGGGATCTATCCAGCTGTTGATCCATTAGATTCTCAGTCCCGTATTTTGGATCCCAATATTATCGGATGGGAACACTATACAGTAGCTCGGCAAGTTCAGCAAGTTCTTCAGAGATATAAGGATCTTCAGGATATTATTGCTATTCTTGGAGTGGAGGAACTCTCTGAAGAAGATAAAATTATTGTTGCTCGTGCAAGAAAAATACAGAGATTTCTATCTCAACCTTTCCATGTGGCTGAACATTTTACAGGAACTCCTGGAAGATATGTAAAATTAGAAGATACTATAAGAGGATTTAAGGAGATTTTAGAAGGTAAACATGATGAACTTCCTGAACCAGCGTTCTATATGGTTGGAACTATTGAAGAAGCTGTTGAAAAGGCTAAGAAGATAATGGAGGGCTAAATGGCTAGGATTCTTCTTGAAATAGTAACACCTGACAGAGTAGTGGTTAGTGAAGAAGTAGATATAGTTACAGCACCAGGAGTAGAAGGAGAGTTTGGAGTTCTTGCCAATCATGCTCCTATGATAGCTGCGATTAAAATTGGACCTCTTCATTATAGAGTAGGTGATAAAGAAGAATGGGTAGCTTTGAGTGGAGGTTTTTGCGAAGTCTCAAAAAATAAAATCACTTTTTTAGTTGAAGCTGCAGAAAAAGCGTATGAGATAGATGTAGAAAGAGCTTTAAGGGCAAAGGAAAGAGCTGAGAAGAGAATTCAGGCATATTTAGCTAAAACAGAAGAAATAGATTATGCAAGAGCAAGAGCAGCCCTTCAAAGAGCCTTAACAAGACTTTATGTAGCAGAAAAGGCTAAAAGAGGAATTCCCAGATAATTCAAATAGCCCCCTTTTCTGGGGGCTATTTTATGGAAATTTCTTCCAAATCTCAAATAAGAATTTTTATTTTTGAGCTCAGAAAAAAATATTCTTCTGAAATCTTAAAAAAATTCAGTTTACAAATTTGCAAATTTATAGAGGGACTTCCCTTGTACAAAAAAGCAAAAAGTATAGTCTTTTATTTTGCCAAAGAAAAGGAAGTTTCTTTGGAATATTTAATAGGGAAAGCCTTTTTAGAGGGGAAGAAGGTATTTTTACCTAAAACTTGGCTTGAAGAAAAAACCTTAACTTTTCATCAAATTTTTAGTTTTGCAGATCTTAAACCAGGACCTTTTGAATTACTGGAACCTCCCTCTAAAAATCCTGAATTAAAACCAGAAAACTTTGAAATATTGTTTGTTCCAGGAGTTGCCTTTGATCTTGAAAAAGGAAGAATAGGTTATGGAGGAGGGTTTTATGATAAAATACTGTGTAAAACAAAGGCTTTCAAAATTGGAGTAGCTTTTTCTTTTCAAATATTTGAAAAACTCCCTTTAGAAAAATATGATCAAAAGGTGGATATAATTGTAACAGAAAAGGGTATTATAAATGAACTTAAAAACTGAGCTTAGAGAAAATTATATAAAAATATTGGAAAATGTACAAAAAGCCTGTGAAAAATCAGGGAGGAAAATTGAAGAAATAAAGATTTTAGGTGCCTCTAAAAAACAAAGTCCTGAAAAAATAAAGATAATTTTTGAATTGGGAGTTAAAATGTTTGGGGAAAACTATGTTCAAGAGGCTGAAAAAAAGATTTTAGAACTCAAAAATTTTCCTATAGAATGGCATTTCATAGGTAGGCTCCAGACAAATAAAGTAAAAAAAGCCCTAGGTTTATTCTCCATGATCCAGACCTTGGATAGAATAAATTTAGCTCAAGAAATTCAAAAACAAGCAGAAAAAAGAGATTTAAGAATTCCGGTATTAATTGAGATAAACATAGGGAAAGAGCTTACTAAAGGAGGTGTAGATCCAGAAAAATTAGAAGAATTTATAGAGGAGATAAAAAAGTTTGATAGAATAAAAATCAAAGGTCTTATGTGTTTGCCTCCCTATGAAGAAAATCCTGAAAAAACCCGCCCCTATTTTGCAAAAATGAGAGAAATTTTTGAAAAAATAAAACCTTATATGGATTCAGAATTTAGAGAACTTTCTATGGGTACAAGTAATGACTATACTATTGCTATAGAAGAAGGAGCAACTATTATAAGAATTGGAGAGGCACTATTTGGTAAAAGAATTTAAAGCCCCTATTTTTATAATTACCTCAGCTTTTATTTTGGGACTCTTTTTAAGTTTTTACAATTTTCCAATCTTTATTTTTATTTTATTTATTCTTGGATATTTTACTTATACTTATTTTTTCAATAAAAATTATTTTTCTTTAAGTTTATGGCTTGCAAGTGTTCTTATTTTTTATTTGGCAGGTTCTTTTTATTTTAAAAATATCTCTGGTAATAAATTTGAAAAAGGGAAGGTTGAATTAGTAGCTATTATTAATAAAGTTGAACCCTATTATTATGGATATTTAAACACTGCCTTTAGTTCTTCATTAGGAGAATTTATATTTAAAACAGACAAAAAATATTTTTATCCTGGACAAAAATGTTTGATAACTTTCCAGATTAAAGAATCTTTTGATTATCTTAACCCTTTTTCTCCCGAAAAGAAAAGAATACTTTTGGTAAAAGGAATAGAGGAGGAATTAAAGTTTTTGAAAGAAAAAGGGTTTGTATGTGAAAAAGAGAGGAATTTTAATTTAGAAAAAATTAGGTATAAACTCTTTGATTTTTCTGAAAAATTATCAGGAACTGCTAAAGGGCTTATTCAGGCTTTAGTTTTGGGGATTGAATATAATTTTCCTGAAGAATATAAAGAAAAGCTGAAAAATCAGGGACTTTATCATCAATTGGCAATATCAGGCTTTAATTTGGCTATCCTTTTTGGAATATTTTATCAGCTTTTTTATCACATTTTGAAATTTACACCACTTATAAGAATAGGTTATCCCTTGCAAAACATTTCCTATTTACTAGCTTTACCAGGAGCATTTTTGATTTTGCTTTTTTCTGGATTTTGTCCCCCAGCTTCTAGAGCCTTTATATTTTTAACACTTTTTATATTGAGCAAGTTATTTTTTAGAAATACTTCTTCATTAATATTACTATTTTTGACCGCATCCTTAATTTTAATTTTTCAGCCCTATTTAATAGGGAATCTCTCCTTTCAGCTTTCTTTTGTAGCAACCTCAGGGTTAATAATAGGTGATAGGCTATATAAAGTTTATTTTAAGGATTTAATTCCCATTTCAAATATAATTTTAAAAACTATTAATCATATATTTTACCTATTATTGATTTCTTTTACAGTAAGCTTCTTTGTATTTCCTTTTATAATTTATATTAATGGATCTTTTCCTTTAACAACTCCTATTAATAATATTATTGCTACTTTTTTTTGGAGCTTTATTTTTATTCCCTTTTCTATTTTTATAGCTATTTTATCCTTTTTAAATGAAAATATAGCATTATTTTCAGCTAATATTTTAGCTTATATCTTTGATTGGTATATAAAAATTCCTTTATTTGAATGGGTATATAAAATTAATCTTCCTATCAATTTAACTATCTTTTTTTTGATTATAAGTTTATTAATTTTTATTTTTTTAAATCAACTTATAAAAAGTTATAAAAAATATTTTTTATGGTTTGCAATTAGTTTTGGATTTTATTCATTAATTTATTATCTTTATACTAAAACATTTTATATTTTAATTTTTGATGTAGGAAAAGCTAATGCAAATCTGATAAAAAATGAAGATTATTTTATTCTAATTGATACAGGACCAAATTATTTTAAAGATTTTAATTGGACAAAAGTTTATTTGCTACCTGTTTTAAATAAACTTGGTATAGAAATGATAGACCTTATATTTATTTCTCACCCTGATCTTGATCATAGTGGAGGGTTAGAAACTTTAAGAAAATATTTTTATGTAAAAAAGGTAATTTCAGGAAATTTCAATTTTGAGGATTGGGAAAAAACAAATATTTTAATTTTACCAGATCCTATTGAAAACCCAGAAGCTTTGAAAATAAAAGAGGCAGAATTTTTCCTTTTTCCTGGCAAAACACCCTATGAGGATTTAAATAGAGAAAGTTTGGTTGTTTATTTAGAATATAAGGGTTTGACTGTTCTTTTTCCTGGAGATATAGATAAAATGAGATTTTATCGTATGAAAGAAAACAGGGAATTACTTCCAGTAGAGGTTTTAATTTCTCCTCATCATGGATCAAGATATAGTATAGATGAGAATATTATAAACTGGTTAAATCCAAAAGTGGTTTTAACCTCAGGAAGAGGGAAATATTTTCCTCATCAGGAATATTTAAATATTTTAGAAAAGTTTAATAGACCTCAATTTTCTACAGAAAAAACAGGGGCTATTTTTATTTTTCCCAAAAATGGTTATTTTTTAATATGTTTTGAAAAGGAAAAAAGAAAAAGTTTTTTATTTTCAGCCCTCTTTCCTTTTATTCCCTTATATTATGAGGATAGGTTTTGTAAAAAATTTGATTACCATAAAGAATTGTAATATGTTAAAACTTGGAGGGTTAAATATGATGAAATTTGAGGCCTTTGAACATGGTGCAGATATAGGAATAAGGGGATACGGAAAAACACTTTCTGAGGCTTTTTCAAACATTCTAAAAGCTTTAGTTACTTTATTGGTAGAAAAAATAGATTGGAAAGAAATAAATTTAAGAGAAAAACATTCTATAAAAGTTGAGGCTGAATTTTTAGATGAACTTTTGGTAATATTTATAAATAAAGTTTTAAGTCTTTTTTATCTTGAAAAAGTTCTTTTTTTTGAATTTAAAGGAGAAATTGAAGAAAAAAACGGAAAATATATTCTAAAAGGAGAGCTTTTAGGAGAAAATTATTCACATGAGAAATTTGGATATGGAGTAGAAGTAAAGGGAGCAACCTTTACTATGGCTGAAGTAAAAAAGGAAAAAGATCTTTGGGTGGCTCAATGTGTAGTAGATGTTTAGATGTTAAAAATTAAGATAGGAGTTAAAGAAAAGATTATGTTTAAAATAGCTATTGTAGGAAGACCAAATGTAGGTAAATCTACACTTTTTAATACCCTTATTGGTGAAAGAAAAGCCATTGTCGAAAAAACTCCGGGAGTTACGCGAGACATGATAGAGGATTATGTAGAATTAGAAGATAAAAAAGGGGCTCTTCTTATAGACACAGGAGGTATTAATTGGGGCGGAAAGGATTTTTTTAATAGGGCTGTAATGGAAGTAGTAAATAAATGTTTAGCTGGGGCAGATTTAATTTTATTTGTAGTTGATGCAAAAGAGGGATTAACAAGTGAAGATTTAGTAACTGCTGAATATTTAAGAAAAAAGAATAAAAAGGTTATTCTGGTAGTGAACAAAGTTGAAGGAAAAGAAGATGAAGAAAGAGCTATAGAATTTTATAATTTAGGGTTTGAGAATATAGTTTTCATATCTGCTAAAAATCAAAAAAATATTACTCAACTAAAAGAACTTATAAAGGAATATGCTAAAGATTATTTAGAAGAGATCTCAGAAATTGATGTAATCAAAATCGCAATTATAGGAAGACCAAATGTAGGAAAGAGCACCTTAATTAATAAACTTTTAGGTTATGAAAGAATGATTGTTTCTGAAATTCCAGGAACAACAAGAGATTGTGTGGATGTATTGTTAACCCTTCCTGAAGGGAAAAAATACCTTTTAATAGATACTCCTGGAATAAGAAGAAGAACGAAGATTGATAAAAGAGTAGAAAAATTTAGTGTAGATAAAGCATTAGAAACCATCAAAAAAGTGGATATAGTTCTTTTTATGATAACTGCTGAGGAGGGAATAACTAATCAGGATCAAAGATTATTAAGACAAGTACAAAAAAATTATAAAGCTTGTATTCTCATAGTTAACAAGTGGGATTTATTTGATGATAAAAGAGAAGCAGGGAATCTAATGCTGGAAAATATAAAATATGGTATCAGATTTATTCCTTGGATACCCCTTTTAACAATTTCTGCAAAAACTGGAAGAAGGGTAAATCAGATTTTTCCTTTAATTGAGGAAATTTATAAGCAATATAACACAAGAGTAAATACTGCTACAGTAAATAAAATTTTAGAGGACTTAAAAGAAAATTATACTTTTAATGTTAAAGGCAAAAGAGTTAAATTTTATTATGCTACTCAGGTGGATGTTAAGCCTCCTACATTTGTAATTTTTACTAATATTAATCCTGATGATGTTCCTAAAAATATAGAAAAATTTATAGAAAATAATTTTCAAAAATTTTTAGGGTTTAATAAAGTTCCAATAAAAGTAGTTTTTAGGCTAAGAGATTAAAAATTATTCTTTGGAAATAGGGGTAGGTTCTTGAAATTTAACTACTAAAGTAATTCTTCTGTTTCTTGGGTCAAAGGGATTATTTTTAAATAAAGGAAAATTATCTGCATATCCCGCAATGGAAATTATTTTTTCAGGAGGAACTCCGTTTTTTTCCAATTCCAACATAGTAGAAAGGGCTCTTGCTGTTGAGAGTTCCCAGTTTCCCAGTTTTCCTCTTCTTGAAGGAACAGCATCAGTATGTCCTTCTACTTCAATGGTTACAGGTCTTTCTCTCAATTCTTTTGCAAAAAATGCTAATATTTTTTTAGCATCTGGAGTTAATTCAGCACTTCCGCTGTAAAATAAGGGCTTATTAACAAGTTCTATTATTTCCAAACGAAGAACCTTTTTTTCTTCTTCAATATTTATAAGAACGTGTTCTCTGAGAGACTTCAAATTAGTCTCAATAATTCTTCTGAAATATTCAGCCTCACCTTTTACTGGTGGAATTTCTTGGGAAACAGTTGTTAATTTGGAAGAGGTTATTTTCCCACTTTTATAATATTCCATAAGCATACTTATTCCTGCTTTTTGAAAGATGTTAAATTTTTTAAAATAAGCAGCTATTTGAGCTTTTTGTTTAGGTTCCATAATGGTAATTAGCCACATAAGTAGAAAAAAAGTCATCATTCCAGCTAAAAAATCAGCATAAGCAACTTTCCAAGAACCTCCATGATGTCCAGCAACTATTTTTTTTACTTTTTTGATAATAATGGGAGGAGTACTCATTTACTTATTTTTTTCCTCTTATTAAATTTTCTAATTCTTCAAAGGAAGGTCTTAAATGAGGAGAAATATTTCTTCTTGCGAATTCAACTGCTATTTGGGGAGCACCACCTCCAATGAAATGAACAATGGCGATTTTAATTACATTTAAATACTCTCTATGTTGTTCACAAAAAAATTCCATTTTTTGGGCAAGAGGAGCCATAATTCCATAGCAAGTTAGTATTCCAAAAAAAGTTCCAGCAAGAGCTATAGAAAGGTGATGTCCCAATACCTCAGGAGGTTCATCTATTTTCCCCATGGTTAAAATAATTCCCAAAACAGCAGCAACTAAACCAAGTCCTGGCATAGAATCAGCTAATTTTTCCAATCTTTCTACAGGATTTTTAAATTCCTGATAAACTATTTCTATTTCATTTTCTAAAAGAGCATCCAATTCAAAATGGGTAATATTAGTGGTTAAAATAGATCTAAAGGTATTTTTTATAAAATCAATGGCAATGTAGTTATTTAGTATTTTTGGATAGGCAGAGAAAATTCTACTTGCTTCTGGATTTTCAATGTCTTGTTCTATAGAAATTAAACCTTCCTTTTTAATTTTTCTAAAAATTTCGTTTAAAAGAAGAAGTAATTCTATAAAGTCTTGTTTGGTATAAATTTGAGGCTTAGTAAGAGCTTGGATAGCTCCTTGAAAAACGCCCTTTAATGCAGGACCAGAAGAAGCAATAAATAAAGCTCCAAAAGCTGCTCCATATATGATCATCCATTCAACAGGTTGGATAATCACAGAAAAATTACCACGTTCAAGTGCATAACCCCCAAACACACATACTATTACTACAAATAATCCCACTGCAGCAGGCATTACTCAGACCTCAACTCCCTGATTAATTCTCTCTCTTTACAAAGAATAAAATAACTCAGTTTTTCTTTTATGTCTTTAGGAAGATTAACAAATTTAATTGCCACTTCATAAATATCTTCTCTTTTTTCGCATCTGAGAACTTCGCCATAAAGATAAAAACCTACAGGTTGATAAATATCAATTACTGTTTTTATTTCTACTAAATCACCAATTTCGTAAGGAGTTTTAGAAGGAAACCTAATTCCCTTTTCACTGATGTTAATTTTTTGAAGAGGTAAATCGTTAAAGCCTTCTTTTTCTCGTGTTAAAATACTTATTAAATAATCTAATTTTGCATTAATTAATTTGAGCCAAGAATTTAAACCCTCATCTAAGGTATCCTTTAAGGGTATATAAGAGAAAAAGGGTATATCTCCTATTATCCGGGCAATTTTATTTTCTGCTTCTTCAGGAGATATTTTTTGTGCCTTAAAAGGTAAAATCACATCTATTCTAACGACTTCTCTTTCCATAGTTTCTACAATTATTTGTTATAAAATTCGGAAAAAATAAAAAAAACTTTAATTAAGAAATATAACTTAAAATTTTTAGAAAAATTAAATTTTTATTACATTATATAGGGAATTTTAAATCTTGACAAGAGAAAAAGATAAATAATAATAGTTTTTAAATTTTTAGAAATCTTTTTAAAAATAAACTTATTAGGAGGTGTCATATGCATCATGTAATTTATGTAGTCGGTCACAAGAAACCTGATACTGATTCTGTTTGTTCTGCCATTGTATTTGCCTATCTCTTGAATGAATGGAAAAAATCTGGTTGTAAGATTATGAAAGTTGAAAAAGAGGCTGTTCCTGTAATCCAAGGAGAACCAAATGCAGAAACTAAATTCGTTTTGGAAAAATTTGGTGCTAAAGTTCCCGAGATTATGACTGATGGAGAAGGTAAAACAGTTGCTTTAGTTGATCATTCAGATAAAGTTCAGAGTTTAGATAATATCGATAAAGCTGAAATTGTGGCAGTGGTGGATCATCACAAAATTGGAGATGTAACAACTCCTAATCCTATTCTTTTTGTAAATTTTCCTGTAGGATGTACAGCAACTGTTTTAAAGTTTCTTTTCGACAAAACAGGTGTTGCTCTTCCTAAGGATTTGGCAGGGCTTCTTTTAGCCTCAATTTTGAGTGATACAGTAGTTTTTAAATCAGCTACTACCACTCCTATGGATAAAGAAGTAGCAGAAGAATTAGCTAAAATTGTTGGTATAGATGATATAGTAAAATTTGGTGTCGAGGTAAAATCTAAACTTTCTGATGTTTCTGGAATGACTGCAAAAGATATTATTATGAGAGATTTCAAAGATTATAACATGAGTGGTAAGAAAGTAGGAGTTGGGCAAATTGAACTTATAGATTTGGGAATGGTAGAAGGAAGGTTAGAAGAGATCTATAACGAATTAAATAAAATCAAAAGTGAGGGAGCCTATCATACAGTTGTTCTTATGCTTACTGACATTATGAAAGAGGGAACAGAATTGATGGTTATAACTGATGAGCCTAAGATAATTGAAATTACCTTTGGTAAAAAATTAGAAGGAAAAAGTGTTTGGTTGCCTGGAGTGATGAGCAGAAAGAAAGAAGTTGTTCCTCCTCTTGAAAAAACCTTTGCTAATCTTTAAAGAAAAGGGGGCTTTGAAAAGCCCCCTAATAGTTATAAATAGTTTCAATTTTTAGACTTATATCTACTGCTTTTACAGAGTGAGTTAAAGTTCCTGAAGAAATATAATCAATACCAGTTTTAGCAACCTCCTCTATATTCTCAAATTTTATACCTCCTGAAGCTTCAATTTTTATATTTGGTTTAACACTCTTTATCATTTTTATTGCCTCTTTCAGTTTATCAGGTGGGAAATTATCTAAAAGGATGATATCAATTGGTGCTTGCGAATTCAAAATAGTTCTTAGTTCTTCTAATGATTTGACTTCTATTTCAACCTTTAGATAATGAGGAAGATTATTCAATTTTTTAATAACCTCTTTTATTCCACCTAAAGCCTTAATATGATTATCTTTTATTAATATTCCATCTGAAAGTGAGAATCTGTGGTTTTTACCTCCACCTATTTTTACTGCATACTTTTGGAGAATTTTTAAACCAGGAAGTGTTTTTCTGGTATCAAGAAGTATGGTACAGTAAGGAGTTAATTTTTGAACAATTTGGCGGGTATAAGTAGCAATTCCACAAAGATGTTGGAAAAAATTAAGAGCCACTCTTTCCCCCTTTAAGATATTTTTAATATTTCCTTCTACAAAGCCCAATTTGGTTTGAGCTTCTACCTCTGTTCCTTCTTCAACCTGCCAAGTGATTTTTATATCTGGATCTATTACATTAAAAACCTCTTCCACCACAGGTTTACCGCAAATAACAAGGTTTTCTTTGGCTATAAAAAATGCTCTGCCGTAAAGTTCTGGAGGAATTAAAATTTCAGAAGTAATATCTCCGAAAGGTAGATCTTCGCTGAGTGCTAATTTCACTATCTCTCTAATTTTCCACCTTTCTAACATTTTTTTTATTTTTTATTTAAACCTCTGGAAAAATAAAATATAAGTCTTAATTTTTATCATAACTTAAGGAATTAAAAAGTAAAGTTTTGTGGGGGGTTTTTGATGGAAGAACTGGTGAAGGAAGCTCAAGTGAATACTCAAAATGAAGAACCTAAAGAGGAAATACCAAAGGAGGAAATAGAGTTAAAAAAGAAAGAAGAGGAAATAAAATATTGGAAAGATCTTGCTTTAAGATATGCTGCTGAACTTGAAAATTTAAAAAAGGCCTTCAAAAGAGAAAAAGAGGAATATTATAAATTTGCCTTAGAAACTGTTTTTAAAGAACTCCTTTCAAGCATTGATAATCTTGAAAGAGCTTTAGAAGCTTTTAAACAATCTGAAAATAAAGAAGCTTTGAAGGAAGGTGTAGAGTTAACTTTAAAATCTATTATTCAAACTTTAAGAAAATTTGGATTAGAACCATTTATTCCCTCAATAGGGGAACCCTTTAAACCCTATTTGCACGAAGCTTTATCTACAGAAGAACATCCTGAAATACCTAATGGTGGAATCACCAAGGTTTATCAGAAGGGTTACAAACTCCATGATAGAATCATAAGACCTGCTCTTGTTTGTGTTTGTGTGGGTAAAAAAGATGTTAAAGAAGAAACTCCTCAAGAAGAGGAAGAAAATATAATAGAAAATGAATAAATTTGCTTAAAGGAGGGGAGAAAAAAATGGCAGGGAAAAAACCAATTGTCGGAATTGATTTAGGAACTACTAATTCTTGTGTTGCTATACTTGAAGGTGGTGAACCTAAAGTAATTCCTAATCGTGAAGGCACAAGAACTACACCTTCAGTAGTGGCATTTCAAGAAAGCGGAGAAATTTTGGTAGGACTTCCTGCTAAAAGACAAGCTATAATAAATGCAGAAAATACTATTTACGGTATTAAAAGGCTTATGGGAAGAAAATTTAATGACCCTGTGGTACAAGAATGGAGAAAAAAAGTACCCTATAAAATTGTTGAAGCACCTAATGGGGATGCTCATGTAGAAGTAAGAGGAAAAAGATATAGTCCTCCAGAAATCTCTGCTATGATTCTAAGAAAAATTAAACAAGACTTGGAAGAATACCTTGGACAAGAAGTTAGAGATGTAGTTATAACTGTTCCTGCTTATTTTGATGATAGTCAGAGACAGGCTACTAAGGATGCAGGAAGGATTGCGGGACTTAATGTGATAAGAATAATTAATGAACCTACAGCAGCTTGTTTAGCTTATGGTTTAGAAAAGAAAAAAGAGGGGCTTGTTGCTGTTTTTGATCTTGGGGGAGGAACCTTTGATATCTCTATTTTAGAGATTGGAGAAGGGGTTTTTGAAGTTAAAGCAACTTCTGGAGATACATTCTTAGGTGGAGAAGATTTTGATATGAGGATTGTAGATTATATTGCAGAGGAGTTTAAAAAAGAACATGGTATAGATTTGAGGAAAGATAAAATGGCTTTACAAAGACTCAAAGAAGCTGCTGAAAAAGCTAAGATAGAGCTTTCAAGCACTTTAGAAACAGAAATAAACCTTCCCTTTATTACAGCAGATGCAACTGGTCCGAAACATTTGGTTATGAAGCTCACCAGAGCTAAACTTGAAAGCTTAGTAGAAGACCTTATTGATAAATTAGAAGAACCCTGCAGGATAGCTATGCAGGATGCAGGAATAACTCCCAAAGATATAAGTGAAGTTATCCTTGTTGGTGGAATGACACGTATGCCAAGGGTTCAGCAAAAGGTAAAAGAAATTTTTGGTAAGGAACCTGTAAAAGGTGTTAATCCGGATGAAGTGGTCGCTATGGGTGCTGCTATTCAGGCTGGAGTACTGAAAGGAGAGGTCAAAGATATTCTTCTCTTGGATGTTACTCCTCTTTCTCTTGGTATTGAAACATTGGGTGGGGTATTTACAGTTATAATTCCAAGAGGAACCACTATTCCAACAAGAAGAAGCCAGATCTTTACTACAGCTACCGATAACCAAACTGCAGTTACTATTCATGTATTGCAAGGTGAAAGACCTATGGCAAGAGATAATAAAAGTATTGCCCGTTTTGATCTCGTAGGAATACCTCCTGCTCCAAGAGGAGTTCCTCAAATTGAGGTTACCTTTGATATAGACGCAGATGGGATTTTACATGTTACTGCAAAAGATCTTGGTACAGGAAAAGAACAATCTATAGTGGTAAGACCATCTTCTGGTTTATCTGAAGAGGAAATCCAAAGAATTATAAAAGAGGCTGAACAGTATGCAGAAGAAGATAGAAGAAAAAGAGAACTTGCTGAAGCTCGTAATCAGGCTGATAGCTTAATTTACTCTGTAGAGAAGACTTTAAGAGAGCTTGGTGATAAGGTTCCTGAATATCTAAGAAAAGAAGTAGAAGAAAAAATAAACGAACTTAAGAAAGTGATGGAAGGAGAAGACATTAATGCAATACGTAAAGCAAGCGACGAACTAACACAGGCGTCCTACAGACTTGCTGAAATGCTTTATAGAGAAAAGGCATCCAAGGCTACTGGAACTGCAGGAGAAGCTGGAGGATCTTCTAAAGAAAAAAGAAAAGATGATGTAATAGATGCAGATTTTGAAGAAATGAAATAAATAATCATTTTTTATGAAGGGGGATCTCCCCCCTTATTATTTTTACTATGAAATCTTCAAAAATAGCTATTTCAATGGGATGTCCTGCAGGGGTTGGTCCTGAAGTTATTGTTAAAGCCCTTAATCACTTTCAAAAAGAAAAACCAGAAATTTTAAAAAATATTATTGTTATAGGTGATAAAAATATTCTTTCTAAAACTTCTTATAACTTAGGAAAACCAATTCCTGAAGAAGTGGAAATAGATTCTATTTCTAATCTTGATATTACTCCTGGCAATCCGACTTTAGAAGGTTATAAGGCTATGGTAGCTTATTTTAAAAAAGCTATAAAACTAGCAAAGGAAAAAAGGGTTCAAGCTATAGTGACAGGTCCTATTAGTAAAGAAGGTCTTAACAAAGTAGGTATAGGTTATTCTGGACATACAGACTGGCTTGCTAAGGAGTTTAATGCCAAAAGTTATGTAATGACATTTTATGGAGAAAAAATGATAGTTTCCTTAGTTACTGTACATATTCCTTTGAAAGAGGTTCCTCAAAGTATAACTCCTGACAAAATATTTGATACAGCAAAACTTTCCTATGAGTTTTTAAAAAGATTAAAAATCAAGGATCCCAGAATAGCTATTTGTGGACTAAATCCTCATGCTGGAGAAAGTGGTCTTTTGGGAGAAGAGGAAAAGACTATTATAAAAGGAGCAGTAGAAATGTGTAAGAAAGAAGGGATTCCCTTATACGGGCCTTATCCCCCAGATAGTCTATTTTACTGGGCTTATAAAGGGAAATTTAACTTGGTTATTGCTCTTTATCATGATCAAGGATTAATTCCCTTCAAACTTATTCATTTTGAAGATGGAGTAAATATTACTTTAGGGCTACCTATAATTAGAACTTCTCCTTGTCACGGAACAGCCTATGATATAGCTGGAAAAGGGATAGCTAATCCTAAAAGCTTTATTTCAGCCTTAAATCTATCACTAAAACTTCTTTCCAATTAAAATAAATCTTGCATTTTTAAATTAAGTAATATAAAATTTCTTAAGTTATGCTTAAAAAATTTCTTTTTGTTTTTTTTGGCCTTTTTCTTTTTTTGGTTTTAAGCCTTATTCTAATAATTTTAAACCTAAATTATATTCTAAATGATTCTCGAGTAAAAAGTAGATTATCAGAATTCTTAAAGGTAAATTATAAAATAGAGTTAAAATATGATGAGATAAAGATCAAATTTTTACAAAAAAAAGCTTTCTTTAAAAACCTAATCTTTAAATCACCTGAATATGAAGTCATTTTACCCGAGGGAAATTTTATCTTTTCTTTCCGTAAAATTTTAAAATTTAATTTTATTCCAGAAGAAATAGAAGTTCGAAATTCCTATTTAAAAATTTATAAAAGCAAAAAACCTTTCCGCCTAAAAGACCTTGTCGAAACTTTTTCTAAACTTCATCCCTTTTATTTAAATGCAAAAAATGTAACTCTTGATTATGAAACACCCCTTGAGTGGATCAAATTTAAAAAACTTAATTTAAAACTTAAAGTAGACAGATATCAGGCTTTATATGAATTAGAATCTAGAGCAGATTTATTTGAAAGTGCAAATTTTAAAGGTAGATTTGATTATAAAAATCTTTTTTCTGAAAATTCCTTAGAAATTAAAAATTTAAATTTTTCTAACATAAAAAAGTTAGCTGATTATGGAATTTCAGGCACTTCTTTAGATATTAAAAGTGAAATAGTTTTTGAAAAAGATACTCTTAATTTAGCTTTTGTAATATTACATCCCTATATATTTCTAAAAAGAGCTCCCTATGAAAAATTATTAGGTGGCTATATAGAAGGAGTAGCATTTTCCAATAAATATCAAACAGAAATAAAACTTAATCCCTTAATAATAAATTATCCTAAAATAAATGGTTCCCTCGATTTAATTAAGAATAATAATGGATATAAAGTTCTGATAAATGCAAAGGAACTTAAATTTTCAGATCTGGAAAATGTTTTATTAAAAGTTTTTTCTGAAAATAAAGACATAAGAAGCCTTTTAACTCTCCTTAAAGGAGGAGAATTTTATAATATTAAGATAGAAACCTCAGGAAAAAATATAGAGGACATTTTTAAAATAAAGAATTTAGTTTTAAAATCAACTGTAAATCAGGGAAAAATTAAAATTTCTGAACTTCCATTTGATTTTGAAAATATTCAAGGAGAGATTACTTTTGAAAAAAACATTTTAAATTTTAAGGGTAATGCATCAATAAACAAAGAAGTCCTTTTAAAAGTAAAAAAATTAGATTTAGATTTTAGTAAAAAAAATCCAGATTTATTTATAGAAGGAAATTTTTATAGTTCTGCCCAAAGTTTTATAAATATTTTATCGCTTCTTGTTAAAGATCCTGAGTACTTTAAGAAATACGAATTTAAAGGGGATTTAGAGGGAGCCATAAGATTAAATGGTGAAATAACAAATATTAAGGGTAGAATAGATCTTTTCTTAAATAATCTTTTAGTCAAGACTCCATATTCCGAAAATCCAATTTTGATAGAAAAAGGAACCTTAGTTTATAATTTTGATAAAATTTGGGCTGAAAAAGTTAGTCTATCTTCTAAAAATATATATATAAAGGATTTAACGGGTGAGCTATCTTTAAAAAATCTGGATATGGATTTAATTGCTAAAAATATATGGATTTCTCAAAAATTCATTGAAGAATTAAGTGAAAAAAATGAAAAATTAAAGGATTTCATCTCTAAATATCATGCATCTTTTGAAGAGGTATATCTTGATTATCTAAAATATAAAGATAATTTAAGCTTTTTTAAAAATGAAAAATCCAAAAAAACAGATTATTTAGATAAAGATATTTTAGCCAAGGGAATGATAAAGGGGCTTGCCTTTCAAATTCCTTATAAAGAAGAAATTTTCCGTTTTAAAACAGAGGAACTACCTTTTCAATACGAAAAGGGGAAACTTAATTTTGATAATACTCTTGTTAATGCAGAAGATTCGATCTTTAGAGTTAAAGGAAAAATTAATAATAGAGAAAATATAATTACTTTAGAAGGAACAGGGGAGTTAAATAAAAGATTAAAATACAAGATTGAAAAACTTTCAAGCCTATTTTCTGAGGTCTCTATCAAAACACCTGTTAGATTTGAGAGTTTTAAGATTATTTATAATAACAGTACATTTACTTATTTGGGAGAACATGGAATATCCGGACACAAACTCAATTTAAATTTGAATAAGGAAAAAGATTCTTTAAATCTTAATATAGTGTTTTTAAATAAATCTTCAGATTTAAAGATTCAAATAAAAAATAAATCCACCCAAACTGATTTAAAAGTTGAGGGGAACCTTGAATTAAAAGACCTATCAGAGGTTTTTGATTTTAAAAAACATGAATTTGCTGGAAGATTAGAAACATCCTTAAATTTAAGTATTCCCAATAATTTAAAGAAAAAAAATATTAAAAGTTTAATTAATTTTTATTTGGATTCAAATTTGATTTCACAAGAAAGTTATTTAAAGCTTAATGATGTTAAATATATTTTTAATGGTACTCCTGTTTTTTCTATAGATCTTTTGGGAAATTTTACAGAAGAAAAATTAAAGATATGGGATTTTTCCTTAAAGTGGGATAGTCATCAAATTAAGGGCAATTTAATTCTTAGTAAGAAAAAGAAATATCTTTATTTAACCGGAAATTTGTCTGGGAAATCTGCAGATTTAAGAAAATTTATAAAAAAAGAAAAACCTTCAGAAGAGTCAAAGGATATTTTTCAGATATTAGATGAAATTCCTTTAATAGCTAATATAAATTTTCATGTGGACAATTTAATACTTCCTACTTCCCATCAATTTGAAAATATAAATGGAGAAATCACCTTTGATAACAGGAATAAACTATTTATGGTTGAAATACCTGAGTTTCAATTTTGTGGACTTAATGGACAGGCTATATATCAAAAAAATTCCAATAACCAATACACTTTTGTAGAGGTTTTCCTTTCAAAAGGGGATTTTTTAGACCTCTTTTCCTGTTTATATCCTGAGGAAATGCCTGAAGCAATTTTAGAAGGTTCCTATAAATTAAAGGGTTATTTTTATGCAGAAGGGGATAAAGAAAAAATTGTTAAAAATGGTGAAGGAGCTCTTGATATAACTTCTAAGAAAGGTTATATATATAGAGCTCCAGTTTTAGCAAGGGTTCTTGCATTTTTAAGTCCCATAGATTTGTTTAGAGGAAAAGTAACCAACTTGGAAACCAACCTTCTTGAATATGAGGAGCTTAATATAGGAGCCGTTATTGAAAACAGTACCCTAAAATTATATAATGGTTTTCTCTCAGCAATTGGTTTTAGACTTTTTGGAGAAGGAAATGTAGATCTTTCCAAAGAAAGTCTGAATCTTACTTTTTATGTATCTCCCTTTAAAACTATAGATGTGATCATAGAAAAAATTCCCTATCTGGGTAAATTAATTCTTGGTAAACCCAGAATGCTTGTTTATTTACCTTTAAAGGTCATAGGTCCTTATAGAAATTATAATATTATCCCTCTTCATCCAAGTAGCATAGGAAAAGGTGTTTTTGATTTTGTTTTTAGAATTTTTGGTATTCCTGAAGAGTTTTTCCAAAAGGTACCCCAAGTTCAAGAATTGAAGAAACAGAAAATGTTAGAGTTTAAAGAAAAATATGAAAAAACTCGCGAATCTCCCTAAAATAATATATGAAGATAAATACATTCTTGTGGTTAATAAACCACCAGGACTTGTGGTTCAAGGAGTAAAAAGAGATGAAGAATCACTTTTAAGGATTTTAAAAGATTTCATAAAAGAAAGAGATAAAAAACCTGGAGAGGTATTTTTGGGCGTGGTTCATAAATTGGATAAAATGGTCTCAGGTATATTAGTACTTGCTAAAAGAAGTAAATCAGCTAAAAGGCTTTCCGAAAGTTTTCAAAAAAGAGAGGTTATAAAACTTTACTTGGCAAGGGTTGAAGGAATTTTGAAAGGAGAGGGGGTGTGGGAGGACTATTTATTGTGGGATGATAAAAAAAGAAAAGCTTTGGTTTTAAAAGAGACTTCTAAAAATGCCAAAAAGGCAATTACTGTTTATTTTAGTCTTTATTCTCTTAATAATGAAACCTTTTTATTACTAATCCCTTTAACAGGAAGAAAACATCAGTTAAGAGCGGTTTTATCTCGAAGAGGGTGTCCAATAATAGGAGATATAAAATATGGGTCTAATAAGAAAGTTTTTAATGGAGAAGCTATACTTTTACATTCTTTTTATTTAAGTTTCCCTCACCCTATGAGTAAAGAAAAGCTTGAATTTTGGGCAGAAATACCAAATTATTTTTCTTTTGATGCTAAATATAAGAATAAAGTTTTTGAATTTATTAAAAGAGTGCATGAACACTGGGATGGTGTAAAATATAGGGCAAATAAAAACTTTATGTAAAAAGGTGGTGAAAATAATGAGTAAAAACAACAATCAGGAAGAGGAATTGCCTATTCTTTGTGCTACCTGTGCTTGGAGAGGAGTTTGTGCTAAAAAATTTTCTTTCGATTCAACTAAACCTATAAAATGTCCTGACTATACTCCTGATCCAGAGCTAAAGAAAAAGAAAAAGGAGTTAGAAGGTGATAAGAAAGAAGATTAAAGAGCTTATTGAAGAAACTATCAAAGAGTTTTGGGGTGAAATAATTGAGCTCGTTTTTGAAATAGAAAGACCCAAAAAGGAAGTTTATGGAGATTATGCTACCAATGTAGCCTTAGTTTTAAAAAATAAATTAAATCTTACTCCTATGGAAATAGCAGAAAAGTTAGCAGAGAAATTTAGAGAAAAGACAGATCTTTTTTCAAAAATAGATGTAGTTTTTCCAGGGTTTATAAATTTTTGGATATCTCCTAAATATTATATAGAAAATTTAAAAAAAATTTTAAATCTTAAAGAAAAGTATGGAACTTTAGATATAGGTAAAGGTAAAAAAATATTAGTTGAATTTGTCTCAGCTAATCCCACAGGACCACTTCACATAGGTCATGGCAGAGGAGCAGCTTATGGAGATTCTCTGGCAAGGATACTTAATTTTGCAGGCTATCAAGTAACTAAAGAATATTACATTAATGATAAAGGAACCCAAATGGATATTTTAGGAGAGTCAGTATATCTAAGAGCAAAAGAATTATCAGGAGAGAAGATAAATTTTCCAGAAAATTATTATAAGGGAAAATACATTTATGAGATAGCAAAAGAGGCACTCAAGCTATATCCGAATTTATTGTCTATGGAGGAAAAAAAAGCTATAGAAATATGTAGAGAATTAGCCATAAAATTAATTTTAGAAGATATAAAAAAAGACCTTGAAAAATTTAGAGTTTTTTATGATAATTGGTATTCAGAAAGGTCTCTTTATGAAGGTGGAAAGGTAGAAAAGGTTTTGAGTATTTTAAAAGGAAAGGGATTATTATATGAAAAGGACGGGGCTTTATGGTTTAAATCTACTCTTTTTGGAGATGAAAAAGATAGAGTGGTTATTCGGTCTAATGGAGAAACTACTTATTTTACAGGAGACATAGCATATCATTATGAAAAATTTATGGAAAGAAAATTTGATATAGCTATAAATATATGGGGAGCAGATCACCATGGCTATGTTAATAGACTAAAAGCTGCTTTAAAGGCTTTTGAAATTGAGGAAGAAAAATTAAAAGTCATTCTTATTCAAATGGTTAACCTCATTGAGGGTGGAGAAAAAAAAAGCATGTCTACTCGTGAGGGAGAATTTCTGGAACTAAAAGAATTGTTGAAAGAGGTGGGAGTTGATGCAACAAGATTTATTTTTCTTTCAAGATCCGCAGATTCTCCTTTAGATTTTGATGTAGAACTTGCTAAAACTCAATCTCAAGAAAATCCAGTATATTATGTTCAATATGCTCATGCTCGTATTTGTAGCATATTTGAAAAAGCAAAAGAAAGTGGTATAAATGAAATATTTTGGGATAATATAGATTTCGGTAAACTTAAGGAAAAAGAAGAGTTAGAATTGTTGAAAAAATTTGAGGAATTTCAAGAAGTTATAGAGTCTGCAGTTGAATCCTTAGCACCTTATAAAATTACCTATTACCTTCTTGAACTTGCTAAACAATTCCATGAATACTATTCTAAATATAGAATTTTGACTGAAGATTTATCTCTTACCTATGCTCGTCTTGGTTTATGTTCAGCCTGTAAAATTATTTTAAAAAATGGATTAGAGCTTTTGGGAGTGTCAGCTCTTAAAAAAATGTAAAGGGGGTTAAATATGGAGGAAAAGAAAGTTAAAATCGAGGTGAGTAAGTTGGCTTTAGTTTTTATTATTTTATTTGGTTTATCTCTTTTAATTTGGAGTTTTGTAATAGGTGTATGGGTGGGAACAAAAATAGAAAGAGAATCTAAGAAAGAAGAAGTGGCATTGGAACAACCAGCAGTTTCTCCTGGACCTGTTACTCCTCCAGCAACCATATCAAATGAAACCCTCCCTCCTTCTGCACCTTCAGTATCAAATGAAACTATCCCACCTTCTCCTGTTAAGATTGCACCACCTACTAAAAAACCTGCAAAAGAGGAACCTGTAAAAAAAGAGGTGTCAGCTGAAGTAAAAAGACCTGCTCAATATCAAAAAAAGGAGGTAGCAAAGATTGCTTCTCAAATTAAAGAAACTGTGCCCTTTTATTCTATTCAAATAGGTGCATTTTCTAAAAAAGAAATTGCTGAAAAATTAAAGGATACCGCTATAACTAAAGGATATAAAGCATTTATAAAAGATTATAAGGTTAACGGAGAAGTTTTATATAAGGTTTATATAGGTAAATATTCCTCAAAAGAGGAGGCAAAAAAATATATTTCTCAAATAGCTAAGGATTTAAATGTGGAACATCCTTTTATAACCGAGATAAAATAACATAATGTTGAGAAAGGCTAAAATATCAGATATAAAGCATATTTATAAACTTATATTACATTTTTCAAAAAAGGGTGATGTATTGCCTCGCCCCTTAGTAGAACTTTATGAACATCTAAGAGATTTTTTTGTCTATGAAGATAAAGATTTAATTGTAGGTGCCTGTGCGCTTCATATATGTTGGGAAGATTTGGCAGAAATAAGATCTTTAGTAGTTAGTGAGGAATATCAAAATAAGGGAATAGGTATTCAATTAGTAGAAGCCTGTATTGAAGAAGCTAAAACTTTAGAAATCTCCAAAATATTTGCCTTAACAAGAGTTCCTGAGTTTTTTGAAAAATTGGGATTTAAAAAGGTAGCTAAAAATGAATTACCTCATAAAGTATGGGCTGATTGTATAAGATGTAGTAAATTTCCTGAGTGTGATGAGGTACCTGTAATTAAGGAAATTTAAAGATTTTATGACTCTTGACATTTTTTTAAAAATATATAAAAATATCTTAAAAGATGAAAAAAGATTTTTCTTTTAATTAATTTTAAAAACTACTAAAAATAAAAGGAGGTGGTCCTATGCCTATAGTAGAATGGAAAGGTAAAAAATTTGAAGTTGATGAGGATGGTTTCTTATCAGGTGGTTTGGATGAATGGTGTCCTGAATGGGTAGATTATGTAAAACACTTAGAGGGTATTCAGGAGCTCACTGAGGAACACTGGAAATGCATTAAATTTTTGCAGGATTATTATAGAAAGAATGGTGTAGCTCCTATGGTTAGAATTTTCTCTAAGGTAACAGGATATCCTTTAAAGAAAATTTATGAACTCTTTCCTTCTGGTCCTGGTAAAGGTGCGTGTAAGATGGCAGGTCTTCCTAAACCAACTGGTTGTGTATAATTAAAAATTTAAATTATTTTCTTAGGGGGGTAGATTTTTCATTAATTTCCCCCCTCTTTTATTGTTTATGCAAATTTTACTAAAATTGAAAATTTTTATTATTTTTCTTTTCTTTGGTTTTTTAAGTCTTTCCTTTTCACAGGATAAAATAGATATTAACAAGGCAACAGTTGAAGAATTAGAAAAATTGCCAGGAATAGGTCCAAAAATAGCCCAGAATATTATTGAATATAGAGAGAAAAACGGACCTTTTAAGTCGATAGAAGAATTATTAAAAGTTAAGGGTATAGGTCCTAAAAAATTAAAACTTTTAAAGAGATATTTAGAAATCGAAAAAGAAACATCCTATTCGACTAATTTAACCACTTCCAAAGAAAATCAAAATGGTTTGGAAATTTATTATTATAAAGATGAAAAGGGAATAATTCATTATACTCAATTTCCAGAAACTGTACCTCCAAAATACAAAAATTCTCTTAAAAAATTTCAGTAAATCTTATTTTATATGTTAAAATCCTGTTTCAAAAGATACACTTATGGTCAAGAAAAAGCTTGTTCTCCAATTGAAACCATAGAAAAAGCATTTAAAAGACTTACCCAGATAGATACTCCTATTCTTAAAGAAATTTTAAGAATAGATGATTTAGATAGAATAGGCATTCCTGTATATATGTGTAAAGTTAATGAAGAAATAAGTAAGTCATTGAGGATAGGAGAAAGTTTTGGTAAGGGCGTAACTTCTGAGCAGGCAAAAGCAAGTGCCCTAATGGAATTGGTAGAAAGATTTAGTAATTTTTCATTTCTTTTGAAGGATAATTATTTGATAGATTCTTACATAAATTTAGAGAAAGAGACTATCCCAATAGAAACTTTATTAGAACCTTTAGATAAGGTTTTCAAGGAAAATAGTTTTATTAATGAACTTAAAAAGATTAAATTACGATGGTTTGAAGTTTATAATCTTTCAGAATCAAAAAAGGTAGCCTTTCCCTTACATTGGTTTTATCGAATTTATGGAACAACTGGTTGGGCAGCAGGGAATACCTTAGAAGAAGCAACTCTGCAGGCTTTATGTGAAATTATTGAAAGACATTGTATTTCTGTAGTTATGGAGGAGAGATTAGAAGTTCCTACTATAGAGATTGAATCTATTGAAAATCCTTTAATAAAAGACTTAATTAAAAAGATTATTTCTTCAAGAATTGAAATATTTATTAAAGATTTTTCTTTAGACTTAGGGATTCCAACTATAGCTGTAATTGCTTATGATCCTTTAGCTTCCACACCAACTCTTAAAGTTTATGGTTCTGCAGGAACACATCTTAATCCGGAACTTGCTTTAATAAGAGCTATAACAGAATTACTTCAGCATAGAGCTCAGGTTCTTTATAGAGAATTAATTTTAAATAAACCAGGAGGTCCTACTTTTTGTTTCCTAAAATTTAAAGATTTAAAAGAGGCTGGATTTTTAATTAAAGGGGAGAAGAGATCATTTAATAGGCTACCATACTTTTCTCATCCAGATTTTAAAGTAGAAATAGAGTATGTGTTAAATAATCTTTTAAAGAAGGGATTAAAAGCATATTTAGTAGAAACAACCCATCCTTTTTTAGGTATTCCTTCAGTGATTGTTACTATTCCAGGTGCTCGGCTTAATCGTCCAAGTACAAAACTTCATCCCTATTTATTAATTGCTCGCCAGCTTATGGATATTAATAATTATAAGGAAGCACTTTTTTACATAGAAAAAGTTTTTGAAGAAGCTCCCTCTTACAAAAATCTTCCTCAGATTCTTTCCCAAGCAGCCACATGTGCAAAGTTAGCAGGGGAATATAAGAAATCATTAGAATATTGCGAAAATTTGCTCAAAATTTATCCTCAAATTATGGGTTCTTTTAAATTTGTTGAAGAATTTATGAGTGTTATGAAATCAGATTCTGCCGATATTTAAATTTATATGAAGTATAAAAATTTGGGCTTGAAAATTGTAAAAAAGGGGTTATTTTTAATTTAAGTTCTTTGAAAAAATGGGGGCGCAAAGGGCTCGACGGGGATAGGTAGGGTTAAACTGCAGGCCGTGGTCGCACTCACCACGTAAAAAAGAGTGCAAAAACACAACTGCCAACGATTACGCTTACGCATTGGCAGCCTAAAATTGAGCTGCCACGCATCTTTAGACCTCGCCTGTGGGTCTGAAGATGTGTGACCTAAACAGGCTTTGGCTAAAGGAATTGGTAGGGTTCCTTTAGCCGAGAAATAAAAACCTACCTGGTAGAGGGCTTCGGTGCCTGTGACGAACCCTCTACGAAAATTTACACACAGGCTAAGCCTGTAGAAGTTTAACCTGAACTATCTCCGGACGCGGGTTCAATTCCCGCCGCCTCCACCAATTTGAATAATAATTCGAAAAAATCCAAAATATTAATATTTCTCTTTCTTAATGTAAAATCACTATGTTTTATTCTCCATCAGAACATATTTTTATTACCACAAAGAGTGTAATAAAAGATAAAGACTGCATGATAGTAGAAGTGTTGTTAAACTGTGTGATGGAGGAAGAATTTAAATTTACATTTATGGCTCAGAAAATTGATCATAGTTAGATAAAAATTGATCCCATTAAGCTAGATATAGAAGAAATTCTTTCTATTTACAGATATCCTCTTGTAAGAGAATTTTTAAAAAAGTTGTTTGTAAAAATTAAAGATGTATAAACAAAATCTCCTTTTGTAGCTTAAATCTTCTCTAATAATATTGTGTCTGTTAAATTTTGAGATATTTGAAATTTGTCGTTAAACCGTAATGCCTCATTTAAAAATCTAAATCAAATAGGTTTCGATGCGGCAAATATGCTCTCTCAAGTATCCTCTGATATCTCTTTATATTTCTGTAAAGTTCTGCAGGTCTCTTAATTAACTTCAAGTAAACTACAAATCTTCTAACAGCACTATAATTCTTTTGCTCTACATAGCAGTTGTCGTTTTTCTTAAAGGTCTGCTGAAGTTTTTCTTCTACCTCCTTCTCAAAAGAGAACTCATTAAAGAACTTAAGCTTGGGTATTATTTCAGGTAAGATAGCTTTAAGTCTTTTTCCACATTACTTTTTTATCATATCTGGATAGCTTTAAGAGGAGCTATATAGACAATTTTCTCATGTTCGCTTAAGAGATAAGAGGCATATGAGCGGTTATAACCTGTGATTTTTGTGAATTTATCAAGTATTTTGGATTTTTCTTTTTTAGAAGCTTTTTGATAGCGTTTAGCAAGTAAGTTGAACTTAGGGGATATTTTAATTTTTTTGTTTAGATTTTTACATGAGGCATCGTTAAAATTTCATTTAGACTTTTAATGAGGCAATTTGAAATTTGACAAAAATGTAAAAATTAATAAAATAAAAATAAAGTTTAAAATTTAAGTATAGGAGGTCTGCTATGAAAAAAACTATGCTTAAATTGATGGGAATAGGTTTGACAGGTATATTAGTCTTTGGATGTACTTGTCCTGTAAAAGCTCCAGAAACTGCAAAGGCTCCAGAATGTCCAGAATGTGTAACAGAGGTAAAAAACGAACTTGCAGGTTTAAAAGCAGAAGTAGAAGCTTTAAAAACTCAAATTAATCAACTCAAGGTGGATGTAGCAAATGTTAATGAGGCATCTAAAAAAGCATTAGAAGCAGCTGATAAGGCAGAAAAGGCTTCTCAAAAAGCTGTAGAAGCAGCTAATAAAGCAGAGGAATCTGCTCAGAAAGCAGAAACTGCTGCTCAGAAGTGCGAAAGAATCTTTGAAAAGGGATTAAGAAAATAAAAAAAATGCAAAAACCTTTTTTAAAATTAAGGGAGTATCTTGGGGTTCCTCTTGATTTTATTAAATCAAAGAAAAATTATCCTTTAGAAAAACCGCTCAAATGTGAAGAAAAGGACTGGTCTGAAATAATTTATAATTCTAAACCCCTCAAAGAAAAAAATCTATATTGGAAATTTTCACCAAAGGAGGCTTTTTGGGAGTTTAAAAAAGAATGGCCTCCTGAAAAGATAGAAATCAAAATTTGGTTAACTTCTGAATATATAGAAGGTAGAGCACCAGGAGTTAGTAGAAAAGTTATTAAAGCGCTAAGAGAGGGTAAATTTGCTATTAAGAAAACTTTAAATTTGAGAGGTATGTGTGTAGAGGAGGCCAAGAATGCTTTTGAAGAATTTATGAAGGAAGCAATTTTAAATGGAGATAGGTGCATTTTAATTATTCATGGAAGAGGACTTTCTTCAAAAAAAGAGCCGGTGTTAAAAAATAAAGTAAAAGAGTGGTTAGAAAGGGGGCCATTTAGAAAATACATATTAGCCTATTCATCTGCAAGACTATGTGATGGTGGTTTGGGAGCAACCTATGTTCTTCTTTCCTCTAAACCTTTAAAAAGATAATGTTTCTCAATTCTCCCAGAAAAAAATTTTTTATTCTTGGCTCTCCAGGAGTTGGTAAAACAACCTTAACAGAATATCTTTTTAAGTTTTTAAAAATTAATCTTCCTCAATTTAATTTTTCAGGCTTTATTACCTCAGAAATAAGAGAGGGTTTAGAAAGAAAGGGATTTAAAATAAAGGTTTTAGAATCAGGGGAAGAGTATCTTCTTGCTATAAGAAGGGATTTAGCCTTATCTGAAGATATAAAGAAAAAACCTTCAGTAGGTAAATATATAGTAAAAATAGAAAACTTAGAAAAAATACTAGAAACTTTAGAAAAAAATTTGAGAAAAAAAAATACCTTTTTTATTATTGATGAAATAGGAAAAATGGAAATTCAATCTTTAAGATTTTGCAAATTTGTAGAAAAACTTTTAAATTCTTCAATTTATCTTTTGGCTACAGTTGGGAAAGGGGATTTACCCTTTCTAAGAAAAGTAAGAGATTTTGAACTTGCCTTTTTTTGTGAAGTTACAAAAGAAAACAGAGGCTTTTTAAGAAATAGACTAAAATTCGAATTTTTAAGAAAAGGAAAACTTATTGTAATTGAAGGCATAGATGGTGCTGGTAAAACAACCTTTGCTAAGGTTTTATATGAAAATCTAAAAAAGAAAGGAAAACTTGTGGTTTTCTCTTCTGAACCTACCTCAGGTCCTTTTGGAGAAAAAATAAAAACTTTCTTAATCAAAAAAGAAAGTGATCCCCAAAAATTGAGGGTTCTTTTTTTAAAAGATAGAATATGGCATGTGGAAAATATAATAATGCCAACTTTAGAAAAGGGAGCTTATCTTATTCTTGATAGATATTATATTTCTACCCTTGCTTATCAAAGTTCTCAAGGCTTACCTTTTAAGGAACTTTTAATAGAGAATGAAACTATAGCCCCTCTTCCAGATCTGGTTATTTATTTAGATATTCCTCTTGAGATTGCCTTTAAAAGATTGGTGAATCGCGAAAAAAAGCTTACTATTTTTGAAAAAAGAGAATTTTTGGAAAGGGTGACAGAAATCTATAAAAGATGTTTAAAATTATTCAATCATTTAATAATTGATGCTACCAAGAGTATAGAATATAATTTAAGATATCTTTTAGAATATTTAGATAATATTTAGATAGTAAATTTAAAGGTACCTTTCCCTAAAATGTCATGAAGATGTAATATCCCTACCAGTTTTTGATCATAATTTATTACAGGTAAAACTGTAATAAGATATTTTTCCATCATTTCAAGAGCTTCTGAAGCTAAGCGATTTTCCTCTATTACTTTGGGATTTTTGGTCATTACTTCTTCTACTTTTAGATTGCTGTAAGTTTTATATTTAAGAAAAATTCTTCTTAAATCTCCATCTGTAATAATTCCTGTAAGGGTTCCTAATGGATTAATAATAAGAACACATCCCAATTTTTTTCTATCTATTTCAACTATGGCATCTTCTAAAAAAGTTCCTTCAGGTACAACAGGTATTTTTTCGTCTGTAAGCATAATTTCTTTTACTTTTACTTTTAACCTTTCTCCCAAGGAACCCCCTGGATGATTTCTTCTGAAATCCTCTGAACCTAAACCTTTTAATTCAAAAAGACAAATTGCTAAGGCATCACCTAAAGCTAAGGTAGCAGTGGTACTCGTTGTGGGAGCAAGATCAAAGGGACAGGCTTCTTTTGGAATTTTGGTATTGATTACTATATCAGAAAGTTTAGCTAATCTTCCTTCCAGATTTCCAGTTAAACTTATAATTTTTATATTTCTCTTTTTTAAAATAGAGGCAAGCTCACAAACTTCAAGAGTATTTCCAGAATAGGAAATAGCAAGCAAAATATCCTCAGAAGTAACCATTCCTAAATCTCCGTGAAGAGCTTCAACTGGATGTAGGAAAAAAGAAGGTGTTCCTGTAGAAGAAAGGGTTGCCGAAATCTTTCTTCCTATAATTCCACTTTTCCCTACTCCTGTAACTACAACCCTTCCTTTAATATTTAGAATAAGTTCTAAAGCTTGAACAAAAGAGGAATCCAAATTTTTGGAAACCTCCTCTAAACCCAATTTTTCTGTCTGAAGAATTTCTTTAGCTCTTTCAAGAATCTCTTTTTTTCTTTTCATAAAAATTTAATGCAACAAAAAGGGATTAGATGATATTTCAAGAAAGGAAAGCTCTTCAGATTCTATAAAAAGAGTAAGAAGATCAAGTATTTTATTTACAAGATCTGTAATAAGTTCTTCTCTATATATAATTTCTTTAAGCTTTTTTTCAGCCCACTCCAAATCATTTACAGACAGATCCTTGTTAGGAAGATGTTTATAAATCTGATAAAATGCCCTTCTTTTTTTGAATCTTTCTCTTAAACTGTTTATAATTTCTTCTGGATCAAAAGGTGTATTTTTTATAATTAAATCTTGTAGATACTGTAAATCTTCTTTTTGAAAATCCCAAAAAGAGTTTATCCAATCTTTAAGGCTTACTATTTTGTCTAAGGGCTCCATAACGGGTCTAAATGTAAACCAAGAATTTAAAAAATCAAGGTATTTAAGTTAAGTACAACCAAATTTTACCGAAAGATTGAAATAAATAGTTTTTAATTTAATTTTAAAACTATTTTCAAATGGAGGTGTTTTAAAATTGAAACTTACTGAGTTATGTGAAAAAATAGAAAAAAAATTTAAAGAAAAAGTTAAATTTTTGGTTTATATAGAGAATGATTCTGCTTTTAGAGTTTTATTAAATAAATTTTTAACTCAGTTTGATATAGAAGTAATAGAAGCATTTTCAAAGGAAGAAATATTTCAAATCCTTGGAAAAGAAAAGTTTCAGATACTTATAATACTTTCCAGAGAAATTAAAGAGGGTTTTTCCGGTCTCATCTTTCATATAAAAACTTTATCTCCAGAAAGCAAGGTTTTGATAATTCTTGATCTTATGATTTTAGAATATCTTTATCTTTTAAAAATAGATTTTTTAGATTTTTTTTCCTGGGGGGTGGATGATTTTATAATAAAACCCTTCTCTTTAGAAGAATTTAAAGCAAAGATTTTTAAGCTTTTAAAGGAATATCTTTTATTTAAAGAAATAAAGAAAATAGAAAGGGAAGATCCAATTACAGGGGTTTTTAATAGAAAATATTTTGAAGAAATTATAATGGAAGAAGCTTATAGGGCCTTAAGACAAAAATATCCTCTTATAATTTTTATGATAAGTATAGACAATTTCAAGTGGTATACTCGGCATTATGGGCATCGAGAGGGAGAAAAAATTTTAAGAAATCTGTCAGAAATTCTTCAAAAATCAACCAGAGAAAAGATTGATAAAGTATGTAGATACGATGAGGATAAATTTATAATTATTATTCCCTATATTAACTGGAGAAAAGCTCTTAGTATAGCTGAAAGAATTATAAAAAGATGGGAAGAATTTAATAAAGAGGTTAGTCTCTCCATAGGTATTTCTCAGATTTTACCGGAAAAATCTTTAGAAGGGTCAGTTTCTTCTCTTATAAATCGTGCTAATGAAGCTTTACAATTAGCTAAAAAAGAAAAAGAAAATTCCTATGAAGTGGATAAGGAAACTCTTAAATTAATACATTATTTATAAAAAATCTTAGGAGTTCTTTTCTTCTTTTAGCTTACTGCTAAATTTATAAAATTGTTCCAAAATTTCCCCGTTTAATATTCTTTTTGCACCTACGAATCTCTCGTTAAAATAAGGGTCATTCAAAGAATCAATAGATAAGCCTTTTTTACTGGAAGAAAAGTGGACAAATTTATTATCTCCTATATAAATTCCTACATGAGAAATTCTTTCTCTATCTCTATATCTTGAGAAAAAGAGAAGATCTCCTGGTAATAATTCGTTCCTTTCCACATCTATACCTACTAAAAATTGTTCACGGGATGTTCTTGGAAGATCAATTCCCAGTTCTTCATATACAAGTTTTACAAACATAGAACAGTCCAAATAACCGTTTCCGTTGCCACCAAGTTTATATAAATAATTCCTATATTGATTGGAAATTTCCAAAAATTTTTTCTTGAGAAGATTTTCATCCTTTTCGTCTATGACAGATTTAGACAAATAGTTTACGCTGAATTTTTGAGATAATAATTCTTTTGGTTTTTCTCCAAATTGAAGTGCAGGATTTTCCAATACGAAGGGTTTTTCTTCTAAAGGATTATAAGGTATTTTTAGCTTTTGCCCTACAAAAATTATATTATCCTGGATGCCATTCAAACTTTTTATTAATTCTATAGGAACATTATTTTTTAGAGAAATAGTATAGAGAGTATCGCCTTCTTTAACTTCGTAGAATATAAAGTTTTCTTTTTTATTTGTTAACTCTTTAATTACTTCCTTTCTGTGAAGAGAAATTTCAGAATTTTGATATATTTTCAGTTTTTGTCCAGTTTTAAGCTTTGAAGTTCTTAAATTGTTAAGCTTTTTTAATTCCTCAACAGAAATTCCATATTGTCTGGAAATACTATAAAGTGTTTCACCTCTTTTTACCACATGATATAAAATTTTGGTATTTTCTTGGGATGTAAAATGTGCTGGATAATCTAAATTTTGAGAGAAAACCTCCTTTTTATTAACAGGAATTTTCAAGATCTGCCCTATAGAAATGGTATTATCTTGAATATGGTTCATTTTCTTTAACTCTTCTACAGAGATATTATATTTTTTAGCAATACTATATAGAGTATCTCCTTTTTTGATTAAGTAGGGAACGTATTTTAAATTTAAATTGTAATCTTGAAGAGGTTGGGATTTAGAAAAGGCCTTTAAGGGTAGTACAAGTAAAAAAAAACTTAATATATAAAAAAAACTTTTTTTCATCTGCAAAAACTCTTATAGGTAGTAAAATATAGAAGGTTAAAGGATTAACTATTTATTTACATAAAAATTTCCAGAAAGTCAAATAATTGTTTATAAAAAAATATAATAATTTTTAAAAATGGAGGTTTAAGATGATACCCAGATATACAAGACCAGTTATGGAAAAACTCTGGAGTCTTGAAGAAAGATTAAGAGTTTGGTGTTTGGTGGAATTTTATGCTTGTGAAGCCTGGTATAAACTTGGAAAGGTTCCAGAAAAAGATTATCAAATTATAAAGGAAAAATTAGCTCCCTATATGGAAAAAGGTTTTACACAGGAAAATATAAAAAGGGTAGAAGAAATAGAAAAGGAAACCAAACATGATGTAATAGCCTTTTTAACCCATCTATCTGAAATTATAGGTCCCTCTGCAAGATATCTTCATCTTGGTATGACCTCTTCAGATATGCTTGATACTGCCATGGCATATTTAATGAAAAAGGCTATGGAAATTATTATAGAAGATTTATTAAAGATAAAAGAAGTTTTGAAACAAAGAGCCTATGAGTTTAAGGATACATTAATGATTGGAAGGACTCATGGAATTCATGCTGAACCAATTACTTTTGGATTAAAGCTTACTCTCTGGTATGAAGAAATGAAAAGAAACGAAAAAAGACTGAAACAAGCTTTGGAAAATATTTCTTATGGAAAAATATCAGGAGCAGTGGGAACCTTTGCACATGTTCCACCAGAAGTAGAGGCTTATGTTTGTGAGAAACTGGGACTTAAGCCTGATCCTATTTCCAATCAAATTATTCAAAGGGATAGATATGCAGAATACATGGCTTCACTTGCTATTTTAGGAACAACTGTAGAAAAAATAGCTACAGAGATTAGACATTTACAAAGAACTGAAGTATTAGAGGCAGAAGAATACTTTTCTCCCGGTCAAAAGGGTTCTTCAGCTATGCCTCATAAAAGAAATCCTATCCTTTCTGAAAATCTTTGTGGACTTTCAAGACTTTTGAGAGGGTATTTAGTCCCAGCCTTGGAAAATGTAGCTCTTTGGCATGAAAGAGATATTAGCCATTCTTCAGTTGAAAGAGTGATTATTCCTGATGCTACAACAGTGGCTGATTTTATGCTTGTAAGATTAGAGGGTCTTTTAAAAAATTTAGTGGTTTATCCTGAAAATATGAAAAGAAACTTTAATTTATTAAAAGGACTTGTTTTCTCTCAACAGGTTATGCTTTCTTTAACTGAAAAAGGGATGACAAGAGAAGAGGCTTATAAAATTATTCAGGAATTGGCTATGAAAGTGTGGCAAGAAAGAGAACTCAAATTTAAAGATCTTATTTTAAAAGATGAAAGGATTCTAAAATATTTAAGTAAAGAAGAGATTGAAAAAATCTTTGATGTATCCTATTATTTGAGATATGTAGATAAAATTTTTGAAAGAGTTTTCAAGGAATAAAAAAATGGCTTTAAAAGTAGTTGCTGGTTTTTTAAAGAAAGGAGATAGATTTTTACTTGTGAGAAGGCCTCTAAATAAAAGAAGAGGGGGGCTTTGGGAATTTCCGGGAGGTAAAGTGGAAGATGGGGAAACTTTGGAAGAAGCGATTAAAAGAGAATTAAAAGAGGAACTGGGTATTGAAACTAAGGTTAAAAGATTTCTTGGTAAAATAAATTATCAGTATCCAGAAGGTGAGATAGAACTTAATCTTTTAGAGATAGAAACTGAGGAAGAACCCATTTTAAAAGAGGCTTTAGAATTAAAATGGGTCAACTTTAAGGAAATTAAAGAACTTGAAATTTGTCCTGCAGATAAAAACCTTTTAGAAAGTTTAAAGAAGGACTTGTAAAAAATGAAATATAGGTTAATTTAATAATAATTAAGAGGGCGGTTAGCTCAGGGGTAGAGCGCCATCCTCACACGGTGGATGTCGCTGGTTCGAATCCAGCACCGCCCATTTACTCCTTGCTCCCTTTATCTTTTTAAAAGGGGGCCATAAGACCAAAAGGAGGGGTCTATGTTTGAATTGTGGAAATCCGTAAAAAGATTTCGTAAATGGGAGTCTCTTTTTATCATCCATCCAGAAAGATTAGAGGAAAAAGATCAGATCTTAGAAAAGATTAAACAAATTGTAGAATCAAAAGAGGGAGGGATTTTAAAAATTGATGAATGGGGATTAAGAAAACTTGCTTATCCCATTCAAAAGAAAAAGCAGGGGTATTATGTTTTAATAGAATTTTACGGACTTTCAGATTTACCAAAAGATTTGGAGGAATTTTTTAGAATTGACGAAAGAGTTATTAGGTTTATTATTGTAAAATTAGAAGATAGATTTATTCCAACTGAAGAAAGCGCTGAAGTAAAGGAAAATTAGAAAGCAGGAGGGAAAAAATGAATGAGACTTTAAACATAAAAAGAAGATTTTTGACCAGAAAAAAGGTCTGCAAATTTTGTATAGATCCTAATTTGAAAATTGATTATAAGAATCCAGAGATTTTAAAACCCTTTTTAAATGAAAAGGGTATGATTATTCATAGAAAACAGACTGGAACCTGTGCCTATCATCAAAGAAGATTAACCACTGCAATTAAAAGAGCAAGAATAATGGCACTTCTGCCCTTTGTTGCTGATGTAGAAATAGAAGAATAATATTTATTGTAGGTGGAGGAATTTATGGAGGTAATTTTAATTAAAGATGTCCCTAAACTTGGTAGAGCAGGAGATATAGTAAAAGTAAAAGATGGATATGCAAGAAATTATCTTATTCCTAAAGGATTGGCAATTTTAGCTAATCAAAAAACTATTAAAGCTTTAGAAAATCAAAGAAAAATTATATTAGCTAAGGCTGAAAGAGAAAGAAAAAAACTTGAAAGCCTTGCAGAAAAGCTTGAAGGGACAATTTTAACAGTTTATAGAAAGACAATTGAAGAAGACAGAATATTTGGATCTGTTTCCTCTGTTGATATTGTAAATATGCTAAAAGAAAAGGGAATAGAGATTGAGAAAAATCAAGTTGTATTAAATGAACCTATTAAAAAATTAGGAATCTTTGAAGTTCCTATAAAATTAAGCAGTGATAAAATAGTTAATATAAAGGTTGAAGTATTAGAAGAAAAATAAATGCCTTCTAACAAACGCTCAAAAAAGGGTGTAGCGTTACAACTTGAACCTTCCTTTTCTTCAGAGTTTTTACCTCCTCAGGATTTACAAGCTGAAAAATACATTTTAGCAAGTATTTTTGTAGATCCTTCATCTATAGTTAAAATTATTGATTACTTAAAACCAGAGGACTTTTATTCTCCTGCTCATAGAAGTATCTATTTAGCGTGTCTTTCTCTTTTTGAAAAAGATGAACCTATTGATATTGTTACTGTGCATAATGAACTTGATAAAATGGGAGAATTAGAAAAGGCAGGTGGTGCAGTTTATCTTTCAGAGATTGTTGGGCTTCTTCCAACCTCAGCTCATATTCTTCACTATGCTAAAATTGTTAAAGAAAAAAGTATATTAAGAGAAATTATAAGAATCAGTCAGGATTTAATCTACAGAGCCTATTATTCTGCAGAAGATTCTCAGGAATTATTAAATTATGCAGAGAAAGCGTTCTTTGATCTTTCCTATTACGGAAGAAGGGAAAGTTTTTCACCTCTAAAAGAAGTGGTTAAGGATACTATAAAACATTTGGAAAATCTTTATAAAAAGGGAACATCAATAACAGGAATTCCTACAGGATTTTATGATCTTGATAGAATGACAGCAGGACTTCAAAAGGGGGATTTGATTATTCTTGCTGGACGTCCTGGAATGGGTAAAACTGCTTTTGCACTTGATATTGTAAGAAATGCCTGCAAGCTAACTAATATAGGAGCAGCAATTTTTTCCTTAGAAATGGGTAAACAACAGCTTTGTGCAAGAATGCTCTGTGCTGAAGCCAAAGTAAGTTTCCAGAAATTTAGAACTGGACAGCTTGATTCGCAGGAATGGCAGAAAATAACACAGGCTGCATCAACTTTAAGCCAACTTCATATTTATATTGACGAAACACCAGGAATAAATATTTTAGAAGTAAAGGCAAAAGCAAGAAAACTTTTGAAAGAAATACCCTTAGGACTTTTGGTAATTGATTACCTTCAGCTTATGAAAGGACTTGAAAGAAAAGAAAGAAGAGAACAGGAAATTTCAGAAATCTCTGCAGGTTTAAAATCCTTAGCTAAGGAACTAAATATTCCCATTATAGCTTTATCTCAGCTTAACAGAAAGGTTGAAGAAAGACCCGATAAAAGACCTCAACTTGCAGATCTGAGAGAATCAGGAGCTTTGGAGCAGGATGCAGATGTAATCTTGTTTATATACAGAGATGAGTTTTATAATAAGGAAAGTCCAGAAAAGGGCATTGCAGAAATAATTATAGGGAAACAAAGAAACGGGCCTATAGGTATAGTAAAACTAAATTACTTCCCTCAATATACTTCCTTCGGAAATTTGGATACTTCCTTACCTATTTAACTTTTAACTATTAGTACAGGACAGAAAGAATTAGCAATTATTTTTTCACCAATACTTCCTAAGGATTTTTGATTTTCAGAACTATAAGCACCTATTACAATTGCGGTTGCACCCCACTCCTTAGCAGTTTCTACAACCACCTTATAGGGTTCTCCAAATTTTACAAAAATTTCTACCTTAACTTCTTCTTTACTTATGTCTTCTGTAAGTGAAACCAAATGAGCTTCTAAATCTTTTCTGAGAATTTCTAAAATCTCTTGGAGATCAATTATAGGTTCTACAGGAAGCTTAATTACAGATAAAACTGCTAAATCTCCTTTATAACTTTTTGCTATCATTCCTGCCTTTTTAACTGCCTTATTTCCATATTCAGAGGTATCGGTTCCAGCTAAAATTCGTTTAAAGCTTATTCTGATATTCCTGGGAACAATAAGGACATCAATAGGGCTGTGATTAACTACTCTATGGGCTGTGCTTCCTAATAAAATTTTTTCAAAAGAAGTTAATCCTCTTCTTCCTGTAATAATAAGATCGCAACCCTCCCTTTGAGAAACTTCAATTATTTTTTTATAGGGATTTCCTTCTTCAAGGATGGTCTTTATTTTGAAACCAGTCTCTTCAGCTAAATCTTTAGCTTCTTCTAAAGCTTTTTCATAATTTTTTCTGATAAGATCCTTTATGTGACCAAAAATAGAAAAGGAACTTACAAGTTCCTTTTGGGTAGGTATAACACTTATGGCTAAAACCTCTGCTTTAGTTTCTTTAGCAAAATTTAAGGCTGCTTCAAAAGCTTGTCTACTTGCATCTGAGCCATCAAGTCCAATTAAAAATTTTTTATACATAAGTTTTCCTCCACAAATTTGTATTAATTTAGAAAATTATTTTTTATAAATAGATAAAAAAGTCAAGGGTTATTTTGAAGAAGGGAAAACATAAATCCAAAAATGATTTGCTATTTCAACAGGATAAAAGCTATTTCCCAGAGTTTTAGTTCCTGCACTTCTTTTAATGGTAAGAACCCACCAACCTGGTTCCTCTAAGGAAACTACAAAGAATCCTTCTTTATTGGTCTTTACTGTTTTCCTTAAATAAGGATAATTTATTTCTCCATAAGAATCCTTAGGTAAATCTTCTAAGCTTAAAAAAACAGGACTAAATCTTTCAAATTCAACAGTAACATTGGGAAGGGGTTTGCCGTTATATAACACCTGTCCCCAAAAAATTCCTTTATTAGTGAAACCGTAAGGTCTGGTGTAAGGTTTTATTTCTAAATCAAATCCACATAAATTTTCCCATCCCTTCTCTATTTCCACATGAAAGGGCACCTTAGCAAAGGATTTTACCAATTTAAGATCTCTTGTAAGAAAATAATCACTTTCTATACATATATAATAATCTCCCTTAGTTTCTGGGATTAATTGAATTTTATATCCTATTCTTTTAATATTTAAAGCCTTATCATCGTATTTGGTTCTAAAAAGAGTAATTTTAGTTTGTTTTTTATCTGGAGAAAGGAGAAAGAATTTTTCAGGGGGTTTTAAATCGTATATAAAACCAAAAGCTGGTTCTGCTGCCCCAATGTGGAATATCTTTTCTTTTTTTACTTTTCCGTAATTATCAGGAAAAGAAATTATAAAAAGTTTATAAGCAAAAGAAGATGAGATAAAAAAATTAAAAAAAATTAAAATAAAAAGAAAGCCCATTTTTTAGGTGAATCTATTTAAAATCCAGGAGATTATTGCACTTTTGAGTTGCAATTCCTGTTCAGGGGTCAAGCTTGAAAGCCAGTATTTTATCCATTTTTGAAGCCTGTTTAAATGAATCTTGGGTATTTTTTCTTCATAAATCATTTCTAAAGCCCTTAGATACCATACAAAAATTGCCTGAAGAGGCATAAATCTGTATTCTAAAGTAATGGGATACAAGGTTTCATAAAAAGCTCTGGTGGTAAATTTTTTGTCTTGCTCATTAGGGAAGCGTCTTATGCTTAACTTAGAGACTGGTGTTTCATGATTTGTAGATAGATCAAGGTTTCTTAAATATTCCAAATTTTCTTGGAAAAGATCCAATTTTTCTCGATTTAGACGGATAACTTCATCTTGTAAAGCAAGCGAAGCAAGAGGATTTTCTCTTTCTCTATAATACTTTGCCATTTTTTGTTTTAAAATAGATTTACGAGAACGCCCACCCATTTAAAACACCTCTTTTATTTTTTTTAAATTAAGATAAAACCACAAATTTAACTTTTTTCAAGCCTTTGTATATATCCATACTACTAAGAATAGGATAAAATTTCCTTAATTCCATTGTGAATTTTCCTACATTCATAATAAATGTTCTATAAAATGTTTCAAGAGATAGATAAAATTTTTTTATAGGCATTTCTTCTCAGATTTTTCGAAGAATTAAAATTAAATACTCACTTCTATTATCAATCCCTTAACTTATAGGTTCTTTTACTTTTTTGAAACTATCTAAATTGTTTATTAATGCAGAAAGAGAAAGTAAATTCTGCAGAATTGAAGAAAAAATATTTTTGAAAAATTTTTCAGAAATCTTATCTCTGTTTATTAAACGTTTTAAAAGAGCTTTTAAAATTTGGAGTAGAAGTAGATTTTGTAATAGAGGTTTTTTATATTACCCACTACAACTATAGGTTCTTTTTACAAATAAAGGAAGTATGTAAAATAAAGAGCAAGGTTTAACAAGGGAGAGATTTCTGAAGATGACTATTGGATTTTAATGTTATTTCCTTATATTGCCAGAGAAGTCAGGGATGAGTTGAGCAACTTAGAATTCAGCAATTTCTTGAGGTTTAAAATTTATTAGCAAAAATAATTTTTTGTAAAATTGAAGCAAAATTTCTTATTTCTCCCTGAGCTTGAGGGATATTCCTTTTTTCAACAAAGTCTTTCCACGCCATTTTCGGACCTGTTGCAAAAACAGTAGTTGCACATCCTTGAGGGATAACAAATCTTGCCCATTCTCTTTTGATACCCTTATCAAAAAATTCTTTGTAACAATTCATGCATTTTTTGATAATCTCACAATACCTCTTAACAGCATCTTTATTGAAAACTTCAGGAACCACAAAACGGTCAACACTGGTATATCTATGAGATCTTTGATTAAAGTTAAGCCAGGTGTGTCTTACGAACTGATGACTGAAAATTCTTGAAAAGTTGTGTGCAATAACACCGATCCAGCTGATCTTATTTTCATTGGTTTTTCTAAGAATAATTATTTCTTGTTTGGCAAAAATATCATTTTTATTTTTTTCAAGTAAATTTTCCAAAACTTTTGAAAGTCTTCCCTTGAAAGTTACGCTACCACTTTTAATTACTGTAACTTCTATTCCTTTGAGATAAGGATCAATACTTATAATTTTTTCAAATTCTTCATTTTCCAAAACCTCAGCTAAGTGCCTAAGATTGAAAATTGCATATCTTGATTTTTCGTCAACAGGCCAGAAAACCTTGAAAAACATACTTGCAAGAAGGAATTTTTCTTCTGAACCGAGTTTATCTATTCTTACAGGAATAGGGGTGTGAGCAAATATGCTGTAATGTTTCATTCTTTTTAGGTGTATGAGAAAATTTTTGAATTTTTCCGGATTTCTGAATTTTTCCTCATTAAAAATAAAAAGTGGATGCGAAGAAGAATAACACACTCTTGCTCCAAGATAACTAAAAATTATGTAAGCTGGGAGTTCTGAAAAATCGGCATTATTTAATAGGAAATATTTTAGCTTCTTCTGTTTTTCTTTGAATTTTTTGAGATCTTCCATGGTATTCCTCCGAGATTTATGATAATAGAAATAAAGCTCATCAAAGATAAAGATGCAGTTTCTGCCTTTAAAATATAGGGAGAAAGGAGGATAGGGATAAATTTTTTTTCTTTTAATATCTTTTCTTCCTCTTTGCTAAATCCTCCTTCAGGACCAGAGAGCAAAATTATTTCCCTAAAATTGACCAATTTTTCCAAAAGTTCATCTATTAAAATCCCTCCCTCTGGTAAAGCAACAAGCTTAAGAGATAAAGAAAAGGGGTTTTCACACAAAAACTCCTTTAGAATAACTGAGGGTTTAATTTCAGGTAAATAAAGTCTTCCCGATTGTTTTAAGGCATTTATAGCTTTTGTTTTTAAACGTTCCTCTAATTTATGAGAAGGTTTAGCAATACAATAATCACTCTGAAAGGGTATAAATTCACTAATTCCAAGCTCGGTTCCTTTCTCCACCAGAAACTCAGTCTTATTACCCTTTAAAAGAGGAATAAGAGCTACAATTTTTATAGGAAGTGGTTTTTCTTTTCTTAAAAGTTTTATTAATTTTACCTTAGCTTTTAGTTTTTTTCCTTTTTTTAATATTTCTACAATTTTCCCTTCGTATTCGTTTCCCTTTCCATCAATAAGTTTAATCTTATCCCCTTCTTTTTTTCTTAAGACTCTTATTAAGTGATGGGATTCTTCTTCAGAAAGAAATCCCTCTTTTTCAAAGGTAAAGAAAAATCTATTACCACCTTGAATATACATAGGATTATAATACAATTAACTTTAATGTCTGCCAATATAATAATTTATAATGCAAGTGCAGGAAGCGGAAAAACCTATCAGTTAGCCCTCAATTATTTAAAGCTTTTAAATAAGCTTTATCAAGAGAGAGAATTTAATCTTAAAAATTTACTTACCATTACATTTACTAATAAAGCCTCCTTTGAAATGAAAGAAAGGATAATTTTATTTTTGAAAGAAATTTGTAAGCAAACAGAGAGAGGAAAGCTTTTATTTGAAGAAACTGGAATTTCTCCTGAAAAGGCAGAAACATTTTTAGAAGAAATATTTTTAAAATATGACTCCCTTCAAATAAGAACTATTGATAGCTTTCTTTTAAGTCTTTACAGAGCCCTCTCTTATGAATTGGATATGCCTACAGATTTTCAAATAAAAACTTATATAGAGGAAAGTCTTATAGAAAAAGCACTTAATAAGCTTTTTGAAGACACTAAAAATATAGAAGGACTTTTTAATTTTTTGGAAAAATTTGTAGACCATCTTTTTGTTACCGAAGATAAGTTAAAAATTGATATTAAAAACAAGTTAATCAAGTTTTCAGAAAAAATTTTTGAAAAAATAACTTATAGAAAGGAACTTCTTGAGGTTTTAGGAATCTATGAAGAAGATAGAGTGGAAAGGGTTTTGGTAGATTTTTATAATAATGAAATTCTTCAGGATTCTAAAGATTATTATCTAGTTTTGTATACACTTTTGAAAAAAAAGCTAAAAGAGGTTCTCAATAAAGAAAAGTTATTATTTATTGGAATTTGGAAAGAAATATTGTTTCAGTCCCTTGCTCAATTTCCAGAGTTTATTCCTTGGATTTATGTAAAGCTGGGAAATTTAGAAGGAATTATAATAGATGAATTTCAGGATACCGATCGTCTACAATGGGAAGCTATTTTACCCATAGTTGAGGATGTTCTTAGTAGAAATAAAATTCTTATCTGTGCAGGAGATCCTAAACAATCTATATTTCAGTGGAGGGGAGGAGATCCTTTTATTTTAGAGGAAATTATACAAAAGTTTTCTTCCTATTCAATAAAAGTTGAAGTCTTAGGAAAAAATTATAGAAGTGCCCCTGAAGTGGTTAAATTTAATAATCTTTTTTTTTCTTATATTAATAAAAATTTAGAATTAAAAAAAGAATTGTTGGAAGAACTTATTTTTAGTAAAGATGAGTTTGAAGAAAAAGAGAAGATATTAACTTTAGTTTTAAAAGATTTTGACTGGAGTTTTGAAAATGTTGTCCAAGAAGCTGTTAATGATTTCAGAGGTGAGGTAAAATGTAAGTTTTTAAGAATAGGAAAAGATTTAGAAAGAAAATCCTTAAAAGAGAAAGCAAAAGAATTAATAAAAAATGAAATTTTAGTTATTTTAAGAGAGCTTGAGAAAAAAGGAGATTTAGATGATGTAGCTATTTTAGTTAGAAAAAATGAAGATATTACAGAACTTTCTTCTTTTCTTATTTCTGAAGGATTTAAAGTTATAGGAAGTTCCTTTTTGAAAATAAAAGAATCCCCTATTATAAATACACTATTTGCTCTACTTAGATTTTTGAACTATTCAGAAGATGAAATAGCCTTAGCTGGGTTTTTAAGTGGTGGATTTTTTGAAGACTCATTAAATATTTTAAAAAAGTACTACGAATTTAAACTTGCAGGAAGTAATTTAAACTTGATTGAGTTCGTTAAAAACGAATACCCAGGTTTCTGGAAAAATTATATAGAAGATTTCTTTTTCGCAAAAAAATATCTTTCCTTTTATGAGCTTTGTCAATATATAGTAAAGAAGTTTAAATTGGAAGAAAAAAGAAAAGAAGAATTAGCTTATCTTTATAAGTTTTTAAGTATAGTTTTGGATTTTACATTTAAAGGCGGAGATCTGGAAGAATTTTTAGAATATTGGGAGAAATATTCAGAGGATGAGTTAGAAATGCCAAAGGATAAATCAGCTATAAAAATTCTAACTATCCATCTGGCAAAAGGACTCGAATTTAATCATGTTATTCTTCCTCTTTTTTGGGAGGAAAAACACTTTACTTCTGATCTTGGCTTAATATTCTATAATGGAAACATTTATAAAGGAAGAAAAGAAGAACTACCTAATGAAGGGAAAATAGGATGGTATCTGGAGAAAGCTAAAACTAAACTGGAATTATTTAATTTATTATATGTAGGTTTTACAAGAGCTATCAAGAGTCTTTATATTTTGCTTCCAGAGATAGAAGAAATAAAAGGTATTTGGAAATTAGAGGCTACGAAAATTTTTAATAAAATTTATTCCTTTCTAAAGGGTGAAATTGAAAATTTTTCTCTATAAGTTTTTTTAACTCTTTATAATTTTTTACATAAAAATCTGCTCTCAAATCTGGATTTTTATAAGAAACCAATTTGACATTACATTTTTCGCACAACTCCTTATCAACTTTTGAGTCTCCTATATAAAGAGTGGACTTTTGTTCAACCTTAAAATATTTTAGAATAGTAAGAAGTGCTAAGGGATTGTTTTTGGAAACTTGAGAGGCAGTCATAATAAAATCAAAATAATTTTTCAGATTAAAATGCTCTAAAAGAGGATAGGTTGAGGTGGTTCTATTAGTGCATAAAGCTAAATAAAAATACTTTTTTGCCCAGTTTAAAAATTCAAATAATCCTTCTTCAGGAACTATATATTTGAAGAAAAATTGATAAGAGGTTTCCTTTTGTATCTTTTTTGCTAATTCCAATTTTTCAGGATAGTCTCTTAAAATATATTCAATACACTCATTTACTGAATGCATATGAATAAATTCTATTTCTTCAGGAGTTAAGGGAGCTCTACCAATTTTTTTTAATAAATAATTATAAAAATAAATATTTGCTAATTTTGAATCAAAAAGAACACCATCACAATCAAAAACAAGAAGTTTCAAAATGTTCATTTTTTTCTTTCTAAGAGGTAATCACTAATAAAAATAAGTAAATCTTTGTAAAGATTGTTGGGTAAGTTTTTTAAGCAGTTTTTAGCTAAATTTATGTAATGTTTTGCCCTTTCTTTACTTTTTGTAAATCCTTTATTTTTTTCAATAATTTTTTTGGCGGTTTCGAAATCCTTTTTATTTGTATCAGGCATTTTCAAAAGATTTAAAAGCGTATTTTTTTCCTCTTCTGAAGCAATCTTTAAAGCATAAATGACTGGCAGAGTTACTTTACCTTCCTTGAAGTCTTTTCCAAGATCTTTTCCTGTTTCTTCACTAAGATAATCAAGAAGGTCATCTACTATTTGAAAGGCAAGCCCCAAATATTTACCAAAATCTTTAAGTAACAAGCATTCCCTCTCATCTGCACCACCTAAAATAGCTCCCACTTCGCAACAAGCAGAAATTAAAACTGCAGTTTTTCTGAAAATAACCTCTTCATATTGGGCTTCTGTAAGAAAAAAATTATCAAGATTAAGAAGCTGTAAAACTTCTCCTTCACTCATGAGAAGGGTAGTTTGGGTGATTACATCCATTATTTTTATGTTTTCAAGTAAACTTGCTAATCTTAAAGCTTTAGCATATAAATAGTCTCCCACAAGAATAGTTGCCTGATTTCCCCAAATATTTCTGGCAGCTTTTCTACCTCTTCTAAATTCAGCAGAATCAACTACATCATCATGAAGAAGAGTTGCTGCATGTAAATATTCAAAAAGTATTGAAGTTCTATAAATGGTTTCTAAGTAATTGCTATCTAGATCTTCACTTAAAAAGAGCTTTGCAGAAAGAACTGTAAGTAGGGGTCTTATTCTTTTTCCACCAGAAAAGATTATATATTCGCTTACTTGATTTATAAAGGGATGTTGAGAATCTAAATAATTTTTAAGAGTAGTTTCTATAAGATCTAATTCAGATTTTATTATTTTTAAAAATTCTTTATCCATTTCAGAATCTTTTTTCTGGATATTATATTATAAAGAAAAGTTTTTGAAAAGATTTATAATGAATTAAAAAATAAAAAAAATTTTTGAAAAACTAAGAAAAAATTATGTAGACTTGATAAAAGTTAAGATAAAGTTAAAAAATTGTTTATAATAATTGAAAATTTGGTTTGACTTTAGGATTAATTTTTTTATTCTATAAAACAGTTAAAATTTAATAAAAAATCTAATTATAGGAGGTGGACATGCAGGATATAAGAATTAAGGATTTGCCCCCACCTCATGGTGGAAAGCTTGTAGAAAGAGTTGTTAGGGATCCTCAAATGGCATGGAAACTTATGGAAAAATGTTCAGCAGTTTACGACATTAAACCTACTTTACATTACAAAACTGGTGCACCTATAAGAAATGTTTATCGTGAAATTATGTCAGTTTGTTATGGTTTTTTTAGTCCTGTTGAAGGTTCTATGACCAAAGCTGAACTTGAAAGTGTCCTTGATAGAAGAAGACTTTTGAGTGGTTGGGTATTTCCTTATCCAATACTTTTTGACATTTCAGAAGAAGATTTTAAAAAACTTGGAGTTGGTCCAGGGGATTGGCTTCTTTTAAGACTTAAAGGAGAGCCTTTTGCAATTCTTGAAATTGAAGAAGTTTACGAAATTGATCCTCTTGATGTAGCTACAAGAACCTTTGGTACCCCTGAGAAAAATCCTGAAGTAGTTAAAGTTCCCTTTGATGATAAACATACAGGTTATGTTATTTATAAATCTTTTAACAAAATAATTTTAGCAGGAAAATATACTATAATTAACGAACCTAAAATTAGACCACCCTTTGATAGATTTTGGTATCCACCAAAGAAGGCAAGAGAAGAGTTTAAGAGAAGAGGTTGGACAACTGTTATTGCACATCAAACAAGAAATGTTCCTCATACTGGACACGAAGCATTAATGAAAATGGCAGCCTATATTGGGGATATTAAACCCTGTGATGGAATAGTAGTTAATGCAATTATTGGGGCAAAAAGAATTGGAGACTTTCCGGATGAAGCAATTGTAGAGGCTCATGAAATGCTTCACCTTGCTGGTTATATAAAACCAGAGCGTCATATGGTTACCTTTACACTTTGGGATATGAGATATGGTAATCCCATTGAATCTTTACTTCATGCAGTAATTAGACAAAATATGGGTATTTCTTGGCATATGTTTGGAAGAGACCATGCAGCCTTAGGAGAATACTATGATATATATGCTACTCAGATTTTATGGTCTAAGGGAATTCCAAGTTTTGGATTTGACGCGCCACCATATGCAGTACCAGGTGGATTTTATATAAGACCTCAAAATATTGCTGAATTCTGGTATTGTCCAAAATGTAAAGAATTTGCCTATTCTGAAAATTGTAATCATAAAGGTATTTATTCAAGATATTCTGGTAGTTTTATTAGAGGTCTTCTTAATGAAGGTTTAACTCCACCACCAGAGATTTATAGACCAGAAGTCTATAAGGTCGTTGTAAAGTGGTGGAAAGAGTTTGGTTATCCCTTTAACAATGAAAAATATTTAAGAGAAAGAGAAGAGAGATTAGAAGTAGATCTTCCTCATATGGATATGCCTGAGCATTTGAAGAAAAAAATTTCCTAAATTAAAGGAGGTGAATATGGCTAAATATTTTGCGATTATAATAGATGAAAAAAGATTTGCAGCTATAAAGGGTACATCTCTTGAGGAAAAGATTGAACCAATTTTTGGAGGAGCATTAAAAAGGTTGGTAATTGAAGTTCCTGATGAACTTGGGCAGAAAACTATTGAACAGTTTTCAAAAGCAAGATTTGATGCAAGAGGTTTTATTGAGGAAACTCCTGCAGCTTTTAAAAGACTTGTATTTAAAAAGATTGTAGAATTAAAATCTTTAAGTCCTGAAGTATTAGAAAAAGCTTTAGAAGAGCTTCCTTCTATTAAGGAAGAAATTGAAAAAGAGGATAGAGAACTTCCTGTACCTGATGTAGATATAAGTGATATATTGGAATTGCAAAGAAATCCAGTACAAAAACCAACTCAATAAAAAAATTAAAAAGGGGGTGTTAATATGCCAAGTTACGTAAATCCTGAAAAATGTGATGGTTGCAAAGGTGGAGACAAAACAGTATGTATGTACATTTGTCCCAATGACCTCATGATTCTTGATCCTGAAGCAATGAAGGCTTACAATCAGGAGCCTGATCAGTGTTGGGAATGTTATAGTTGTGTAAAAAGTTGTCCTCAGGGAGCGATTTCTGTAAGGCATTATGCAGATTTTGCACCTCTTCATGGAACTTGTCAGCCTATGCGCGGAACAACTGACATTATGTGGACCATCAAATTCAGAAATGGAGTTGTTTTGAGATTTAAGTATCCTACAAGAACTACTCCTGAGGGTTCTGCAGATCCTAATGTAGGGAAACCTGATCCAGATCCTGCACTTATTAATACTAATCAGCTTTTTACTCAAGCGGTAGACGGAATTGAACCTAAGAAACCACAAGCAGTTCTTAATAAGAAGTTTGAAGTAGGTGCTCTTGGTAAAACTATGAAAATTAAAACAGCCTAAAAATTTTAAAATTTAAAAGGAGGTGATACTATGCCTAAGATTTGGTCTTATAATCCTGGTTTAGAGTGTGCAGAACCAGAAATTGTAGAGAAAGAAACAGATATTTTGATAGTTGGTGGAGGAATGGCAGCTTGTGGTGCTGCGGTTGAAGCTGTAAAGTGGGCAAGACCTCATGGATTGAGAATCATTCTTTGTGATAAAGCTGCTATGGAAAGATCTGGTGCTGTAGCAATGGGTCTTTCAGCTATTAATACTTACATTGGCGAAAATACTCCTGATGACTATGTGAGAATGGTTCGTTGTGACTTAATGGGTATTGTTCGTGAAGATCTTGTTTTTGATGTAGGACGCCATGTTGATGATACAGTTCATTGTTTTGAGGAATGGGGTCTTCCTATTTGGAAAAAGGATCCTCAGACAGGAAAGACCTTAGATGGAGCTGAGGCAAAGGCTAAAGGATTAACTTTAAAGGCTGGTGCTCAGCCTGTTCGTTCTGGACGTTGGCAGATAATGATTAATGGAGAATCTTATAAAGTGATTGTTGCTGAGGCAGCAAAAAATGCTCTTGCCGGCTATGATAAAGCTGAAATTATTGAAAGATGTTTTATTGTAAGACCTCTTCTTGATGCAAATGAACCTAATCGTTGTGCTGGAGCAGTTGGATTTTCTGTAAGAGAAAACAAAATTTATATTATTAAAGCCAATGCAACACTTCTTGCAACTGGCGGAGCAGTTAATGTATTTCGTCCAAGATCCATTGGTGAAGGAAAGGGGCGTGCTTGGTATCCCGTATGGAACCCAGGAACAGGATATGCAATGTGTGCTCAGATTGGAGCAAAACTTGTCCTTATGGAAAATAGATTTATCCCTGCTCGTTTCAAAGATGGATATGGACCTGTTGGAGCATGGTTCTTACTCTTTAAGGCAAGAGCAACTAATGCATTTGGAGAAGATTATGTAGCGAAACATAAGGATGAACTAAAGAAATTTGCTCCTTATGGAGAAGCTACTCATATTGGTACTTGTTTGAGAAATCATGCTATGCTTATTGAAATGGAAGCTGGACGTGGACCCATCTTTATGCACACTGAATGGGCACTTCAGGAAGCTGCTGAAAAAATGGATAAAAAAGAATTTAAGCATCTTGTTGCTGAAGCTTGGGAAGACTTTTTAGATATGTGTGTAACTCAGGCCGGACTCTGGGCTTGTTTAAATATTGAACCTGAAAAATTACCCTCTGAAATTATGCCTACAGAGCCCTATCTCTTAGGAAGCCATGCAGGATGTGCTGGTGCTTGGGTTTGTGGACCTGATGAAGACTGGGTTCCTGAAGAATATAAAGCTCCTTGGAGAGAGATTGGACTTTACAACAGAATGACTACAGTAAAAGGACTTTTCTGTGCAGGTGACACTGTGGGAGCTTCTGGACACAAATTCTCATCTGGTTCCCATGTAGAAGGAAGAATTGCTGCAAAAGCTATGGTGAAATTCTGCTTAGACCATAAAGACTATAAACCTACACCTAAGGAAAATCCTGAAGAATTAAAGAAAGAAATCTATGGTCCTTGGTATAGATTTGAAGAATTTAAAAATGCAACCACTGCTTATGATGTGAATCCAAACTATCTTCTTCCTCGTCATATCCAGGATAGACTTATGAAACTCATGGATGAATATGTTGCTGGAACTTCTACTTTCTACAAGACAAATAAAGTTATGCTTGAAAGAGGTCTTGAGCTTCTTAAGATGCTTAAAGAAGATATGGAACTTGCAGCTGCCAGAGATCTTCATGAGCTTATGAGAGCTTACGAAAATAGACACCGTGTATGGACAGCAGAGGCTCACTTACTACATATTCTCTTCCGTGAAGAGACCCGTTATCCTGGATATTTCTATAGAACAGACTTTCCTAATCTTGATGATGCAAATTGGAGATGTTTCACTCTATCATCTTATAATGCTGAGACTAAGGAGTGGACCTTAGAGACTTATCCTTATGTTCAGATTATTCCTGATCCACTTGGACCATAAAAAACTAAGATAAATAAAAGAGGGGGCTTTAAAGCCCCCTCTTTTATTTTTTCAGGATAAATCTCCCTTTTGAAAGGGGGATTTATCCTGAAAAAATATTTTAGGAGGTTATCATGAAAAGTTTACCTATATTAGTTGTAGGTGGAGGGATTAGCGGTATAACAGCAGCAGTTGAAGCTGCTGAAGTTGGAGCTGAAGTAATATTAATTGAAAAAGAACCAAGCTTAGGTGGAAGAGTAGCTCAATTAAAATATTATTTTCCGAAACTTTGTCCTCCTAATTGTGGTTTAGAGATTAATTACAGAAGAATTAAAACCAATCCTAGAATAAAGGTTTATACTATGGCAGAGGTTGATGAAATTTCAGGAGAGCCAGGTAACTATAAAGTAAAGGTAACTATTAAACCTCGTTATATAAATAATAATTGTACAGCCTGTGGTGAGTGTGAAAAGGTTTGTGAAGGGGAAAGAATAAGTGAATTTGATTTTGGTTTGAAAAAGACAAAAGCTATTTATTTACCCCATCCTATGGCATTTCCTTTAAAATATGTTCTTGATAAAAATGCCTTAGCAGATGGAGACCTAGAAAGAATAATGTCTGCTTGTAAATACAATGCTATAGATCCTGATATGAAAGAAGAGACTTTAGAGTTTGAAGTGGGAGCTATTATATGGGCAACAGGTTGGAAGCCCTATGATGCTACAAAGCTTGATAATCTTGGTTATGGAAAATTTGAAAATGTGATTACCAACATGCAAATGGAAAGGCTTGCTTCACCTTGGGGACCAACAGGAGGAAAAATTATAAGACCTTCAGATAAGACCCCTCCAAAAAGGGTTGCTTTTGTTCAATGTGCTGGCTCTCGTGATGAAAATCATTTGCCTTACTGTTCTTACATCTGTTGTTTAGCTTCTCTTAAACAGAGTTTATATTTAGCTGAACAGGATTCTTCTGCTGAAGCATTAATTTTTTATATAGATATAAGAACACCAGGAAGATATGAAAAATTTTTAAAAAGGGCTCAGAATGAAGCCAGAATAACCTTTATCAAAGGAAAGGTTGCTAAAATTGAGGAAGATCGAGATACTAAGGATTTAATAGTAACGGCAGAGGATGTACTTTCAGGTAAAAAAATACATGAAAAAGTTAATATGGTTGTTCTTGCTCTTGGTATGCAACCAAGTATAGCAGGAATGAATATTAAAGGACTAAAAGTTGATGAAAATGGTTTTGTGGTCTCAGAAAATGGAATAATTGCCTGTGGTTGTGCAAAGATGCCTCTTGATGTTATGAGTTCAAATGAAACTGCAACTGGTGCAGCTTTGAAAGCTATTCAAACTATAGTAAGGGGGTAGAAAAATGGAAAAAATAGGTGTTTTTATATGCACTTCTTGTGATATTGAGAAACGTCTAAATATTGCAGAATTAGAAAATGCTGCTCGGGAACAGGGAGCAGCTGCTGTATATAGTAGAGAATTTTTATGTTCTAAAGAGGGAAAAGCTTTTATAGAGGAGAAAATAAAACAGGATGGACTTAATGCAGTGGCAATTTGTGCCTGTTCTCCAAGGGTTAATTACGATGTTTTTGAGTTTGAAAATGTAGCAGTAGAAAGGGTTAATTTAAGAGAAGGGGTTGTTTGGAGTAGATTTCTTGTTGGGGAGGGAGGAGAAATTTTAGAAGATATTGCAGAATATGTTCAGGGAGTTCCTTTTAAAAACGAACTTATGGCCTTAGCCAAAGACTATGTAAAAATGGGAGTTGCTAAACTTCAGGTTTACAAATTCCCTGAGCCTTTCAAACCAGAAGAAGAGATTTCTAAAACCATACTTGTTATTGGTGGAGGGGTTGCTGGACTTACTGCTGCTTTAGAGGCTGCCAATGCCGGATACGAGGTAGTACTTGTTGAGAAAGAGAAAGAGCTTGGTGGATTTGTGGCTAAAATGAAAGCTCACTGTGAAATAAATCATCCTTTTAAAAATATTGTTCCTCCTATTGTAAATGAACTTATTTCTCAAGTAGAAGGTAATGAAAAAATTAAAGTTTACAAAAAGGCAACAGTTGCAAGTATTGCAGGTATGCCAGGTTTGTTTAATGTAAAAATAAATGTAGATGGAAAAGAAGAGGAAGTTAAAATTGGTGCTATTATCTTAGCAGCAGGATTTAAGCCCTATGATGCAAGCAAACTTACGCATCTGGGATATGGGAGTATTAAAAATGTAATTACTAATGTGCAGTTTGAGGAGATGGCAAAAGAAGGGAAATTTGTAAGACCATCTGATGGAGCTCCTATTAAGAGCGTTCTTTTTATTCAGTGTGCAGGTCAAAGAGATGAAAATTACTTACCCTACTGTTCAGGATACTGTTGTTTAGCTTCTCTTAAACAGGCTAAATATATAAGAGAAGCAGACCCCTCTGCAAAGGCGTTTATAATTTATGATCATATGAGAACTATGGGAATTTATGAAAATTTTTATAAAACTTTACAAGATGATCCAGGAGTGTTTCTAACTAAAGGTAAAGTGGTTGAAGTTTCAGAGGGAGAAAATGGGAAGGTAAAAGTAGTGGTTGATGAAACACTGTTAGGAGAAAAACTTGAAATAAATGTTGATTTAGTTGTTCTTGCTATAGGAATGGTTCCTGTAACAGCTGAAGAACCTGTTTTAAATTTAGAGTATAGACAAGGTCCTGGACTCCCTCCTGATGAACTTGAACTTTTTTACGGATATGCAGATTCTAACTATATCTGTTTCCCCTATGAAACAAGGAGAACAGGAATTTATGCAGCCGGTGCAATTCATCAGCCTATGACCATTGCTCAGGCAATAGAAGATGCTCGAGGAGCTGCTCTTAAAGCAATACAATGTTTAGTTGCTATAGAAGAAGGACATGCAGTTCATCCAAGAACTTGGGATTTTGCCTATCCAGAGTTTGACCTTAAAATGTGTACCCAATGTAAAAGATGTACAGAAGAATGTCCCTTTGGTGCTTTAAATGAAGATGAAAAGGGTAATCCTTTACCCAATATTACCAGATGTCGTCGTTGTGGAACCTGTTTCGGTGCCTGTCCACAGAGAATTATTAACTTCAAAGATTACTCTATTGAAATGGTTGGTAATATGATCAGAGCCACTGAAATGCCAGAACAAGGTTACGGGCTTTATAGACTTATGGCTTTTGTATGTGAAAATGATGCTTTACCAGCGCTTGATATGGCAGCCTATCAGAAAAAGCCTTTACCTGTTACTTTCAGAATAATTCCTGTAAGATGTCTTGGTGCAGTTAATGTGTCTTTTGTAAAGGATGCCATGAGCAAAGGTTATGATGGAATTTTACTTTTAGGCTGTAAATATGGAGAAAACTATCAGTGTCATTTTATTAAAGGAAGTGAATTAGCAAATAGGCGTATGGAAAATGTAGCTGAAACTTTACAACAGCTTGCTTTAGAACCAGAAAGAGTAACTTTACATACTGTAGCTATTGATGAAATAGATGAGGCAGTTAAAAAAATGAATGATTTTAATGAAGAAATAAAAGGATTTGAAGAGAATCCATTTAAAGGCTGGTAAAGGAGGGTAACCTATGGCTAATGAAATTATAAAAGTAGAACCAGATTTAGGTGTAATTAAAGAGATACAGACATTAGGTGGAGATGCAGTTAAAAAATGTTATCAATGTGCTACCTGTGCTACAGTGTGTCCTTTATCTCCTGATGAGGCACCTTTTCCCAGAAAACAGATGATTTTAGCTCAATGGGGTTTTAAAGATAGACTTCTTAATGATCCAGCTATATGGTTATGTCATAATTGCGGAGATTGTAGTAAATATTGTCCAAGAGAAGCAAATCCTGGTGAAGTTTTGGCAGCTCTTAGACTTTCTGTAATTAAAGAAGCAACACCTTTTAAATTTTTACACACCTTTTACAGCAAAGCTTGGGGATTCCCTATTCTTATACTTATAGCTCTCTTTTTTATCCTTCTTGCTACTATTGCTACTTTTGGAGGAATTCCAAACTTTTTTGATGCTGATTCTTTTCCTTACGGAGGTCCATCTTATGAGATATGGATTTTACATCTTCCTGCAAGGGTTTTAATGATAGATGTAATATTTTTGCCTTTAGCTGTTTTTGTAATTATTATTTTATTAGCGAGCTTAAATAGAATATGGAATGCCTATGTAGAAACTTATAAAATTCCTCAAGCTTATAGATATGGAATGTGGACTATATTAAAGACCTATTTAATTCCTGCTATAAGTGAAATTTTAAACCATACCAGATTTGAAAAGTGTGAAGCCAATAAATGGAGAGCCTTACCTCATAAAGTTCTTCTTTGGGCATTTATTCTTTTAGCTTTAACTACAGCTATTGTATTTGTTATGGCAGATATTTTAGGTTTTCATACTCCTTGGAATCCACTTCTTCACCCTGTTAAATGGTTAGGGAATATTGGAGGTCTTATGCTTCTTTATGGTATTATTAGTATAGCTTTAGGAAGATCTCAGGCTGAAAGAGAAAAAAGTGTGAGGACAAGTTATCCGGATAGTTTTTTAATTTATTTAATTTTATTAATAGGTATAACTGGATTTGGTATTGAAATCTTTCGTAGTATTCCTGGTATAAGATCGATTACCTCCTTAATTTATATTGCTCATTTAGTATTTGTATTTATTTTATTTTTAGGAGTAGCTTATTCTAAATTTGCGCATCTTGCTTTTAGAACTACAGCAGTTATATTTGATTTATATTTTAAGGATATATCTCAGAAAATGTCCTGATTTCAACTTAAGACTTCTCTTGACAAAAATTTAAATTAAGTTAATTTTATAGTGTGAAATTGGAGGGGTACCCGAGTGGCCAAAGGGGCCGGGCTGTAAACCCGGTGGCTTTTGCCTTCGGAGGTTCAAATCCTCCCCCCTCCATTTAAAAATATTTTTATAAATGCGGGCGTAGCTCAATGGTAGAGCATCAGCCTTCCAAGCTGAGGGTTGCGGGTTCGAATCCCGTCGCCCGCTTTGGGAAGTTGATAATTAGCCCACGTAGCTCAGGAGGTAGAGCACTTCCTTGGTAAGGAAGTGGTCACCGGTTCGAGTCCGGTCGTGGGCTCTGTTGAATTAAAAATGTTGAATTAAAAATTTTAATATTATAATTTTTTAGGAGGAGAAAAGATGGCTAAGCCTAAATTTGAGAGGAAGAAGCCTCATG
>ERZ1669248.19-NODE-19-length-146209-cov-6.082194_pt1 | contig 146209 bp, 146 predicted proteins | sample MGYA00579296_ERZ1669248 | MGnify/ENA primary metagenome ERZ1669248 (study PRJEB41166, sample SAMN08046057) | hot springs metagenome | biome: hot spring; feature: neutral hot spring; material: thermophilic sediment; isolation source: thermophilic sediment from...
CGGCAGCGTCAGATGTGTATAAGAGACAGGGCTGGCACCGCCCACCAGACCACCATCCACGTCCGGCTGGGCCATGATCGCGAAGAAGTTGTCCGGTTTTATGCTTCCACCGTACAGAATCGGTGTGCTTTCCGCGAGCTCCTCGTCGTACAGTTCGCGGAGCAATTTTCTGATGAATGCATGTGCCTCTTGGGCTTGCTCTGGTTTGGCCACGATGCCCGTACCGATGGCCCACACGGGTTCATAGGCTATCACGAGGTTCTGAACTTCCTGCCTCGAAAGACCGTAAAGTGCTTGTCTGATCTGCATCTCAACGACGCAAAAGGTCAGGCCTTTCTCGCGTTCTTCCTTCGTTTCACCAACACACAGTATGGGCCTCAAACCTTCTTTGATGGCCGCTTTCAGTTTCTTGTTTATCATTTCATCAGTTTCGTTGAAGTATTTCCTACGTTCGGAATGTCCGATGATCACGAATTCAACACCGATCGCCTTCAACATCGCAGGTGAAACTTCGCCGGTGAACGCTCCACTACGTTCGAAGTGGCAGTTCTGGGCACCGACAGAGATGCCGGTTCCACGCGTGAGTTCAACCACATCGGCCAAGGAAACGAAAGGCGGGCAAACGACTATTTTGAAACGTTTGCCCGCCAGTTTGTTGACCAGCTGGTTCACGAAGAGCTTGGCTTCTTGGTTAGTCTTGTGCATTTTCCAGTTGCCGGCCAGGATCACCCTATCTATTTTTTTTTGTCAGCGATGCTCTTTATGCCGGGTAGCTCTCGACCCTCCAGGAACTCAAGAGAGGCTCCTCCACCGGTCGAAACGTGCGAGTAGGCCGATTCTAGATTGAACTTGGCGACCGCTGCCGCCGTGTCTCCTCCACCGACCACCGTGGTGCCCTTGACCTTGCTGATCGCCAGGGCGACCTTCCTGGTGCCTTCCGCGAAGTCATCTATTTCAAAGACGCCCATGGGTCCGTTCCAGACAACGGTCTTGGCACCCGCGAGCTCTTTCTCGAACAATTCAGCCGTCTTCGGTCCGATGTCCAGACCCATCCAGCCCTCTGGGATACCGTCCTTCAGGTCGACGACCTTCTTTTCGACTCCGGCCTCTATCTTCTGCGCGATGACACAATCTACAGGCAGCACCACTTTGACCTTTTTCTGCTCAGCCTGTTCGAGTATCTGTTTGGCCAGATCGAGCTTGTCGTTCTCGACTAAGGAAGAACCAACGTTCACGCCCTGAGCTTTGAGGAACGTGAACATCATTGCCCCGCCTATGAGGATCTTGTCTGCCTTGTTCATCAAGTTGGTGATGACACCTATCTTGTCGGACACCTTCGCACCGCCGAGGACAACCACGTACGGATGATCAGGCTCGTAAGTCACTTTGCTCAGGAATTCTATTTCCTTTTCCATCAAAAATCCCGCTACGCTCGGTATGAACGAGGCAATTCCGACGTTCGATGCGTGGGCCCTGTGAGCCGTGCCGAAGGCATCGTTCACGTGGATGTCGGCCAGTTCGGCCCAGGCCTTCGCCAGTTCCGGATCGTTCTTCTCCTCTCCCGGATGGAATCTCGTGTTTTCCAGGACGATGACATCACCGAGCTTAGCTTCTTGAACAGCTTTCTTCACTTCTTCTCCAACAACGTGGGGCACGAAGATGACGTTCAGGCCAGAGATCTGCTTCAGGTGATCCGCAACGGGTTTCAAACTGTACTTTGGATCGACTCCCTTCGGCCTTCCGAGGTGTGAGAGCAGTATGACCTTGGCGTTGTGCTCCACGGCGTACTTTATGGTGGGCAACGCCGCCACGATGCGGGTATCATCTGTGACCTTGTTGTTCTCCACTGGAACGTTGAAGTCCACTCTCATGATGACAGTTTTCCCATTCAGATCGACATCCCTGATGGTCATCTTCTTCATCGTTTCACCCCCTCAAAAAGTGAGGGAGCGAGGCTCCCTCACAGAAGTTTCGCAAGCATTTCCACCGTATCGACGACTCTGCAGGAATAACCGTACTCGTTGTCGTACCAGGAGAAGACCTTTATCAGTTTGCCTTTCACGTTCGTCAAGGTTGCGTCGAAGATTCCTGAGTACGTCGTTCCGATGATGTCGCTGCTCACGATCGGTTCGGTGTTGTACGCAATGATGCCTTTGAGTTTCGTCTCGCACGCTTCTTTCATGACCTGGTTCACTTCTTCTATCGTCGTTTCTTTGCTCACGACGGCAACGAAGTCAGATATGGATCCATCTGGAACTGGAACTCTCAGAGCGACTCCGTCGAGTTTACCTTTCAGTTCAGGAACGACGAGCGCCACAGCCTTTGCGGCTCCCGTGGTTGTGGGAATGATGCTCAACGCTGCTGCCCTTGCCCTCCTCAAGTCTTTGTGAGGAAGATCCAGCACCCTCTGGTCGTTCGTGTAAGCGTGCACCGTCGTGAGGAACCCAGTTTCGATGTTGAACTTCTCGTGGAGCACTTTTATTATAGGTGCGATGGAGTTGGTCGTGCAGGAAGCGCAGGAGATGATGACATGTTCACGGGTGAGCTTGTCCTCGTTGCACCCGATGACCACCGTGATATCTTCACCCTTTGCGGGAGCAGTTATGACAACTTTCTTTGCACCTGCCTGCAGGTGGAGAGCTGCCTTTTCACGGTCGGTGAAAACACCAGAAGATTCGATGACAACGTCCACACCGAGATCCTTCCAGGGAAGTTTGGCGGGATCCTTCTCGCTCAGAACCTTGTAGCTCTTGCCGTCGATGACTATCGTGTCTCCCTCTGCGCGAACTTCACCTGGATAGATCTTGTGTACCGAGTCGTACTTGAACAGATGGGCAAGAGTGGCGGCGTCCGTGATATCGTTGATGGCTACAACCTCGATCTTGGAAGATTTCCTTCTGAGAATCTCTCTCAACACCAACCTGCCGATCCTACCGAAACCGTTGATCGCAACTCTCATCCCTGAAAACCTCCTTTCGTTTGGGTTCACCTTTATGATACTGTTCCTCAATTGAGAAAAAGACAAGATTGTGTAAAAATTCACAAACTCGGTCCGCCCTGGACGAGCTTCGCCATCTCTTCGTCCCTTCGCTTCTGAATTTCTCGAAGAGCCTCGTTGACTGCGGCGATGATCAGATCGTTGAACATGTCCTTATCCTGGAGCAGTTCGTCGTCGTACTCGATCGATAAGATTCGATAATCGCACGTGGCGGTCACCCTGACCGCGCCTCCACCGGCTGTTCCGGTCACTTCCATCTGGCTGAAGCTCGCCTCGAGTTCCTGAACCTTCTTCGCCATCTCCTCTTGCATTTTCTGAATGGAAGCCAGACTCAGATCCTTCGATTCTCCCCTGGGACCGTAACTTCTACCACCAAAACCCTTGATCTTTTTCAACCTCATCACTCCTCTATCCTGATCCTGCCTGGAAACATCTTCTGCAACTTTTCAAGCAACTGCCTTTCGCGCTCTTCATCGAGTTTGAGTTCGACGTCCACACTGGATTTGAGTTGGGTCTTGAAGAGGTACTCCAGTTCGAACAGTTTTTCTCTCAAATACTCGTACTGAAATCTCTGCGAAGGTAAAAGCGATATCTCTATTTTGTTGTCTTTCTTAGAAACCTTGGCCTGGACCAAGGCCACGTACATGGCCATATCGCCATGTTCTTTCAGATATTCCAAGACCTTGGAGATATCTGCTGTCTCACTCTGCTGGGGTTGTTCTTCCACCTTTTGTACTTGTTCTACTCGCTGCTGGACCACTGTTTGCCCGACGGACTCTGTTGTTTTTGCTTTCGCACTTCTCTTCATCGCGATGTCCATCGAGAGCAGTTTGCACGCTATTCTCTTGTTTTCGAAGAGTCTCAACTCGCTGGCCATGTTCATCAGGTCTCTCGCTAAAGCGATAGTTTCAACGGAGGGATCTGCTGCGATCGTTTCCTCCAGTTGTTCCAGACAGAGCTGGACGAATTGGTCGAGGTCGAAGCCGTCCTCATACACTTTCTCGATTATTTCGGTCGCATTCTTTACATCGCCGTTCATGAGTGCTTGAAGGTATTCTCTCACAGTCCTGGCTGGTGCAAGCCCCAGGGCTCGTTCGACCGTTTCAACCGTGATCTTCTCGCCAAAGGCGTAGCTGGATACCTGTTCCAGTAAAGTCAATGCATCGCGCATGCCACCCGAGGCGCGTTTCGCGATGAGGGCGAGGGCTTCTCGGTCTGCGTCGATTCTTTCCTGTGCAGCGACACGGATGAGATGCTGCAGAATGTCCGATTCTCTGAAGCTTTTAAATTCTATCAGCTGGCATCTCGAAACGATCGTTGGCGGAACTCTTTCCAGGTTGGTCGTTGCGAGTACGAACACAACACCTTTCGGGGGTTCTTCGAGAGTTTTCAACAGGGCATTGAAGGCTTCCCTTGTGAGCATGTGGAACTCATCGATTATGTAAACTTTGTACGATCCCATCATGGGTTTGAACACCACAGCGTCTCTGATTCTCCTTATTTCGTCTATACCTCGGTTCGAGGCGGCATCGAGTTCGAGCACGTCCGGGTGGTTTCCCTTGTCGATGGAAGTACAGCTATCGCAAACACAGCATGGTTCATAATCTTTGCGGTTCGGGCAGTTCAAGGCCTTTGCCAGTATCCTCGCAAGCGTGGTCTTCCCGCTTCCACGCGGGCCAGAAAAGATGTAAGCGTGTGACACGCGATCGGTTAAAATAGCATTCTGGAGAACCAATTTGGCCTGGAGCTGGTCTATAACCTCGGAGAAGCTCTTCGGCCTGTATTTTCTGTAGAGCGCTTCCATGCGCTTCACCAGACCAGATTATATCAGAAACGGAGGTTGTGCAGAACGTGAAAACCCTGAAGCTGTTGGTGATATTTCTCCTCATGCAGGTGACTCTCTCATTTTCACAGCAAGTGCCTGACTGGTTCACAAAGCTGGTTGTGGAAACGAGATCGCAGCACGGATTGACCACCGATGAAGCCTATGTGGCGAGCCTTTATGAAGCGATCGTCGATGTGAGCAACCGCTTGGGGATAGATTACCTCTTGATGATCGCACTCATACTCGTGGAGAGCGAGTTCAGAAACGTGGTGGGAATGCACGGCGAGCTCGGTTTAACCCAGATAAAACCGGAGACCGCACGGTTCGTCTGCAAGATTTACAACCTCAACGAACCTGAAGATGGTTGGGCGAGGTTGCTGTGGGATCACCGGCTGAACGTAGAGTTCGGGGCGCTCTACCTCAAGTACCATCTCGAAAGAAACAACGGAAACATACTCAAAGCGTTGGAGGCTTACAACGGTGGAAACTCGAGAAGTTCCTATGCTGCCAAGGTGCTGGAATGCTACAGGGAGTTGATGAACCATTCGCTTGCTGATCGTTGAGGATGACCAGAAGATATCACGCCTGTTGCAGATACTGTTCGAGAGTCACGGCTATGAAGTGAGGATCGCCAGGGATGGAGAGGAAGCCTGGCAGATGTTCCAGTTCTTCGATCCTACCGTGGTCGTTCTGGACCTCATGTTGCCTGGAATGGACGGTTTTGAGGTGCTGGAAAAGATCAGATCGATCGATGATGAAGTCGGGGTCGTGGTGCTCACCGCGCGCGGCGAGGTCGAGAACAGAATAAAGGGGCTCAAGAAAGGTGCGGACGATTACGTTCCGAAACCTTTTCATCTGGACGAACTGCTTGCACGCGTCGAGAGTGTGGCGAGGAGGGTGAGAAAGAGAGACAGTTTCCATATAGGTGATGTTGAGTTCTTCCCAAAAGTGAGAAAACTGCGATACGTGGATGGAAAAGAGGTGAACCTTTCGGATAGAGAATCCGCAATACTGGAAATACTCTGTGAGAAAAGGGGTGCGGTGGTCAGCAGGGAAGAATTGCTCGAAAGGGTCTGGGGAGATTCGGAGAACATCAGCCGTAACGTGGTGGATGTGTACGTGAAATACATCAGGGATAAGCTCGGGGATGCCGCAAGGTTCTTGAAGACGGTGAGGGGCGTCGGGTATGTTCTCGACACTTAAATGGAGATTGACGATAACTCAGACGATTCTGTTCTCCTTGGTGCTCGGGCTTGGATTGTTGCTCGCTTACAACGTGACGAAGCAGGTACACATATCCCGTTCCGTAGAGCTGCTGAGGCAAACTGTTACGGCTTATCTGCGCAATCCTGTGAGGGGCGCACTGAGGGCGGGTCTTCCCACAGGTTTGGTCATCATCGACTCTTCCGGTGAGGTCATCCTTGGTACGATTGACACAGAGCACGAAAATTACAGAAAGTTCTTGTCGCACGTTCTTGCGACCAAGAAACCCACTTATTTGAAACTCGGTAACACCGAGTACCTCGTCGTGAAACTGCTGGTCCAGACCTTCGTCGGACAGAACGAGGTGTATCTGCTCTCTCCGGCCGGCGGAATCGGAGACTTTTTGAAGCTTCTGGCACGCATGTTTTTGATCCTCTGGCTGGTTTTCTCTCTGTTTTCATTCCTCTTGGGGCATTATTTTGTGAACAGATCCCTCGCTCCGATGAAAAGGATCACTGAGGAACTGAGAAACATAAACGCATCGGATCTGACCAGGCGCGTCTACGATCCTGGAGGAACGGACGAGGTTTCCGAACTCGCCAGGACTATCAACGAAATGCTGAACAGGCTCCAGCTCGGTTTTGAAATGCAGAACGATTTTGTCAACGACGTCTCACACGAACTGAGGACACCTTTGACGAGCATACAGGGTTATGCGGAACTGATAGAGAAATTTCCCACGAACGGTGAGATCGTCATGGAGTCGGCGCGAACGATCAAGGAGACGGTCCAGCAACTCACGAGCCTCACGGAAAATCTGCTCACCCTTTCGAAGCCGGTCACGAAGGTTGAGATCGTCAAGATGGACCTGCGAAGGTTTCTTCAAGAAGAAGCCGAGGAATTTTCGAAGCAGTTCAGAGATTTCGCCTTCGAAGTCGAGGGCGAGGGATACGGTTGTGCGGATCTGAGGGTACTCCAAATCGTTCTGAAAGCTCTCGTGGAAAACGCGGTGAAGTTTTCAGCGCAGGAAAAGAGGGTTGTGTTACGCTGCGGTGATGGCTGGGTCAGCGTGAAAGATTTTGGCATAGGTATAGACGAATCGGAGAGGAAGAAGATCTTTCAGAGGTTCTACAAATCTGACCGCTCCCGATCCACTCCGGGTTACGGACTGGGCCTTGCTCTGGTGGACAAGCTGGTCAAGGCGATGGGTGGTAGTGTCGAGGTGGTGAGCGAGGTGGGCAAAGGAAGCGAGTTCATCGTCAAGCTTCCATCGTGCTGAAGGAGGCAGTGCTGTGAGGATCGGTGGCCAGGCGATCATCGAAGGTGTGCTGATGCTTGGAAGCAGAGTGTCCATGGCCGTCAGGGATAAAGATGGAAACATCGTGGTGGAAGATCTGTCGGAAAGTTCCGTGACCGCAAACAAACTCTTCAGGATACCTTTTTTGAGAGGATTTGCGAGTCTGTACTTTTCCCTTTACTTCGGTATCAAAGCGCTGAACAGATCCGCCGAGCTGAGCAGCGGTGAGAAGATCAAGAAGTCCGAACTTTTCTGGACCACGGTGTTTGCGTTCGCTCTTGCACTTGGCCTGTTCGTCGTTTTACCGATGTGGATCACCGGGCTTTTCGGTTTCCTGAGGAATAACGAAATCGCCTTTGCCATCGTTGAAGGAATCCTACGGTTGATCCTCTTTGTTCTCTACGTGTGGATCATATCTTTCTTTCCAGACGTGAAGAGGCTCTTTCAGTATCACGGAGCCGAGCACATGGCGATCAACGCCTACGAAAACGGTGAACAGCTCCAGCTGGAGAAAATCAAAAAATACAGCACCATCCATCCCCGCTGTGGTACCAGCTTCGTGATGATATTTTTGATCTTCTCTGTGGTGATGCTTTCCCTGGTCAGTCCGCTCGCTTCGAAGAGCTTCGTCTGGAGGCTCTTCAGCAGGCTGATTTTTCTCCCCCTGACTGCGGGTTTTGCTTATGAACTACTCCGGATCTTGGCAAAAAGGCCAAAGTTTTTGAAAATTCTCTTCTATCCGGGTTTGTTCTTTCAAAAGTTGACGACCGCTCAACCCGATGACTCGCAGCTTGAGGTAGCGATCGCGGCTTTGAAGAGGGTCCTGCCCGATTCGGATAGAAGCGAAGGACCAGAATATCTGGGTTGACTCACCAGCGTGTTGTGAGCTGAAGCTTCACACTCGGTACGATGTTGTATCTGGTCAGCAGGTCCCTGACGTCCTCGGTAACGTAGACACGCACGATCTGGACCAAATTGCTCGCCAAAAGCTTGTACGCGGGATAGTTCTTCACATAATCTTCGAGAGATATCACGGCGTCGGTCTGGGGTTCGTACAGGAAAACGTTGCTGTTGACGAATTCCTGCGGATGTACGAGAGACAACTTGTACGGTGTGTCGGATTTGAACACAACCTCGAAGTCGTCGAGCAACTTTCTCAACATCCTGCGGTCTTCGTCTGGCACTTCCTTTGAATCGACGAGTTTTTCGAGCCGCAGTCTTATCTTTTGCAGGGTGTCCGCAACGATTCCGACGCTCATCACGTAGGGATCCGCACCTTCAGCGGTGAAACTGATCTCCACAATGAGTTTCCACAAATCCCTGGTCTCCAGCCTTCGCAGAATCTTGTACGCCTCGACGATGTTGTACTCGTTCTCGTCCAAATCGGAACTTTCCAGCTCGCTCTCATCGTTGACTCCATATTTCTCGAATATTTTTCTGGCTTCGAGTTTTATCTCCGCGAAGAGCGCCTGGTCTGTGAGATCGAGGAACTTTTCAAGATCGTTCACTCTCTCGGCGAGCCTGAGGGGTTTGTAAACGAGCGACAGTATCTCCTGTATCATCAGGTCTGCGGCTCTTGAAGTTTTGTGGAAATAAACGTTCTTGTACATCATGAACCTTCCAAAAAGACTCGTGTAGATCTGATCCAGCACTTTCACGTGGTAACAGAGGATAGGTTTGGAATCCTTCGTTTTCAAGTAAGAGTTCCTGATTATCCTGTCCACCGCTCCCACACCGAAATGGGTCGTCCCGCTGTAGTAAGAATCCCGCAACAGGAAGTCCAGTCTGTCCGCACCAAGTGGCCCCTGAACAACGTTGAACTCTGCGGCACCCTTTTCTTCACCTTTGAAGACTTCGTTCACCTGTTGCATGAGCATTCTCAAACTCTCGACGGTCACGTCCTCGATACCTATGGTCTGCTGAAGGTCCCTCCTGATGGCTTCTTTCTTCCTGGGTTCGGATATCTTCTCGTAGGCCTTGGACATCTCTATCGGCATCAACTCCAGCAGAATTCTTTCTCTGTGCTCATCGTGACCGTCCTGCAAACCCATCCTGCGGTAAACCACGTCGTCGAACTGGTGACTGAAGGGACCATGACCAACGTCGTGCAGCAGGCCAGCGAGCCTTATTATTCTCCTCTTCGCGTGTTCCTGGAACAGTCTTTCTGCGTACAACCCGGCGATGTGCATCACACCGAGTGAGTGCGCGAAACGTGTGTGACTCGCGCCGGGATAGACCCATTCGGCTCCCACGAGCTGGGAGAGTTGCCTGAGCCTCTGCACGGGTCTCGTATCGATCGCGAGCAGTTCGAGTGGGTAAAGGAATATCTCCGAATGGATGGGGTCCCTCGAAACTTTGTAGTACAAGTTTTCGCCTCCAAACATAGTATAATCGAGCGGACAAATCGTTCTGCGGGTGATCGTGGTGTACGCCGTTCTCAGATACAAGAAGATCGGTTTGCTGCGTTTTCTTTCCGCCATAGACACTTCCAACGCTGTGGAGAGGAACCTCAGGCGGGCCGGTGCGGCTCTCGAATTCAGCCAGGGTTTTCATAAAAAGCCGAGGGTCTCTTTTCTGGATCCCGCACCCACAGGGGTTTTCGATCTGGCACTGTACGTCAGAGTTCGTTTGCAACAGTACGAAGCAGATCTGCTCCAGCGACTGCAGGAAACTGCTGTGGAAGGTCTGTGGCCAGCACAATTGTGGTGGACGGACCTGGATATCAACAAACTTGTGACAGGTTATCTCTTCAGAATTTTTGTATCGGCAGACTGTGTTGATCTCGTTCGCTTCGATCCTCAGAATCGAATTTTCATTCCTGAGAAGGATAAATCCGGAACGTTGGGAAACTTTTTCAAAGGTGTTCACTTTAAAAAACTTGGCAAATTTATTGCTATAGTGTATTATCAAGACAGAGGAAACCTTGTCAAAGCGAAGTATCTGTACGAATCGCTCCTCGTGAAAGACTGTCCCGTGGTACTCGTTCAGAGGCTCGAGGCGATGTGTGGTGACATCGGACTGAGTGAGTACTTGGAGGCGAAACGTTGAGCTGCAGAGTGCTGGTTGTGGATGATTCCGATGTGCTGAGAAAGATCGTGGGCTTCAACTTGTCCAAGGAAGGTTTCATCGTCGAAGAAGCGCGCGATGGGGTGGAAGCCCTCGAGAGGATGGCATCTGCCAAGCCGGACCTCGTGATACTCGACATCATGATGCCTCGCCTGAACGGTTTCGAGGTACTGAAACGTATGCGCACCGATCCTGAACTTTCAAGCATACCCGTGATCGTGCTCACTGCCAAGGGTGGTGAAGACGACGCCAAGACAGCGCTGCAGAACGGTGCGAACGGTTTTCTCACCAAGCCGTTCAGTCCTGTCAAACTCATCGAGGAAGTGCGGAGAGTGACGGGGTGTGCCGGATAGCTTCGAAGCTGTCTACGAGAGACTGAGCAGGTTTGCAAAGATGCTCTCGGAAAATGGGGCGACGGACAGGAAAGAAGTGATGAAGCTTCTGGAACAAGTACTGGAGCAGATGAAAACACTCCGTCACGAGTACACCAATCTTTTGAACGAGCATTTGGAGGAACTGACCAAAACCTATCAGGAAGTAGCCACTCTCTTCGAACTGAACAGCATCTTCGCGAACGTTGTGGATCCTTCCGAAGTCCTCGAAACCTTGAGTGATGTGCTCAGGCAGACCATACCGTTCAAAGCGATCGTTGTGGAGCTGACGGTGCTAGGAAAGAAGATAGGTTACGAAAAAAGTTTCGACCAGATCGATTCGATCTCCGTGGCCAAGGATTTGCTCGATACTCTCGAGGGTGTTGTGCTGGTAGAACCCGATCACGGGATGAAAGTCAAGAATCTGCTCTCCGTTCCTGTGAGGAGTGGAGGAACCAGCTGGGGACGCATAACCTTGATCGAGAGGGATAACGGCATTTTCACCGCTGCGGACAGGAAAATGCTCGAAGCCGCGGCGTTCCAGCTGGCAGCAACCTGTGAGAGGTACACGCGTCTGTGGAGGGAAATCGAGAGACAGAGGATCAGGGAACAGCTCGAGATCGCCAGGCGTATCCAGATGAACCTTCTGCCCAAGCGATTGCCGAGTTCGGAACATTTCGAGATCGCCGCGAGCATGACTCCTGCCGTGCAGGTTGGAGGAGATTACTACGATGTGATTCCGGTGAGGGGATGCATCCTCGTTACGGTCGCCGACATTTCTGGCAAAGGTATTCCCGCGGCTCTGCTCATGACATCCTTGAGGAGCACGCTGAGGGTACTCGCGAAAAACTCTTCCGAGCTTTCCCATCTGGCGAACGAACTGAACAACGTCCTGTGCGACGATCTGTCGGAAGACAGGTTCGTGACGATCGTGCTCATGTGCCTTCACAGAGACGGAAGAGTCTGTATGATAAACGCGGGTCACAATCCTATCTTGTTGATGCACAGCGATGAGGTTTCCCTCATAGAGGCTCATGAACTTCCCATGGGTATCATGAGAGATGTGGACTACAGGGAAATCGAGATCGGTTTGCACCCGAACGATACGCTTCTGATTTATACCGACGGTGTTACGGAGGCGAGGAACGAAACTGGAGAAGAGTTTGGTCTGGAAAGGCTGATGACAGTCGTGAAAAGCTCGAGAGAAGTGTCTGCGGATGAAATCATAACGAAGGTTCAAAACGAGCTGAAGCGTTTCTGCGGGGAAGCACCCCAGCATGACGATTCCACGATGTTGGTGGTAAAATACTTGAGACGAGACTGAAGGGACGGGAGGTTGGAACATGTCTGGTCACAACAAATGGGCGAACATAAAGCACAAGAAAATGGCTCAGGATGCGAAGAGATCCCAGTTGTTCACGAAACTCATACGTGAGCTGATCGTCGCCGCGCGTGAGGGAGGAGGAAATCCGGATACTAACCCGCGCCTGAGGGCAGCCATCGAAAGGGCCAAGGCGGCGAGCATGCCGAAAGAAAACATCGAAAGGGCTATCAAAAGGGGCACAGGAGAAATAGAGGGTGCGGAATTCCAGGAAATCATTTACGAAGCCTATGCACCGGGTGGAGTTGCGCTGTACATCAGAACGCTGACAGACAACAAGAACAGAACTGCGCAGGAACTCAGGCACGTTCTGAGCAGACATGGGGGCAGCTTGGCGGAGCCTGGCTCGGTGGGCTGGGTGTTCGAGAGGAAGGGCATCGTGGAAGTGCCGAGGGAACAGATCGCGAACATTGAAGAATTGATGATGCTCGCGATCGACGCGGGAGCCGAGGACATAAAAGACCAGGAGGATCCTGTGAGGATCCTATCGAGCCCCGAAGACGTCATGAAGATAAAAGATGCGCTCGAAGCGAACGGCTACAAGGTCGAAGCGAGCATAGGGTACGTACCGAAGAGCACCGTACGGGTCACGGGTAAGGATGCGGAAAGGCTTTTGACGCTTTTGAACGCCCTCGAGGACATGGACGACGTGCAGGAAGTGTTTTCGAACTTCGAGATGGACGACGCTGAGATGGAGGCCATCCTGTCACAGCTTGGCCAATGAAACTCTGCACGGCGTTCGTACTTTTCCTGACCGTAACGGTTTTCGCGGCGACGATCAATTTAGACTGCGCGCTGGGTAGCGATGCGTACTTTGGGATAAGGATAGTGCCGCGTGTCGAATTCTGGCGTGTCAGCGCCGTCTTGGATGTTCCCCTCGGAGTAAAACTGGAGGGGAACTGGTCTTTGCCCATCAGCTCACCCGTTGAAAATCTGAAATACCTCAACATCGATCTGGAACCAGGTGGAGTTCGTTTCAACGCTCCGTATCTGGTTCAAACCATTTTTTCGAACATCGATTTTCACAATCATTCGCTGGTTGCCTGGGCTTTCGACGGTGGCCTGGGTGTCACGTTCGGTTCTGAAAACGCGCTGTTCTTCAAGACGTCTTTCTTCAACGCATGCATAGATTCAGAAGGGCAACACCACTTGGGTTTCACTCTTCCAATCGGCTCGGCGCAGGTGGGTGGTTTCGTCTCGAGCCGAGGATACGGTGCGGGAGTTCTCTTCGATCCGTTCATGTTTTTCGTCATCCCTGGTAATGGTTTCCGATTCGCCGTCGAGCGGAAGAACGTTTATCTGATCGGTCAGTATCTGGATCAGACTTTTTCAATTTCCATGGGCTGGATCAAAGATGAGGAATGGTTTTTCCTCGGGACCAACGGCCTCGAAGCGAGGATAAAATTGGGTCAGATTGCTGTCGTTATGAAACTGCAGAAGGAGCGGTGGTATGCAGGATTTTCTTTCCCAGTCGCCTGGTGAACTGCCCATGGAAGAGTTCCAGTGGTTCGTTAAAGAAGTTCACAGGCATTTCGGACTGGATCTGAGCGGTTACAAGCCACACCGAATGAAACGCAGGATAGAAATACTGATAAGAAAGTACAGATTGTCCTCCTACAAGGAGTATCTGAACCTCTTGCTGACCAACAGCGCCGTTAAGGAAGAGTTCCTCGACAAGTTGACGATCAACGTGACAGAATTCTTCAGAAATCCGGAGAAATGGTGGGAGCTGAGAGACAGGTACCTCCCCGAGCTGCTCTCTCTATCCAGATCGCGCTTCAAGGCTTGGAGCGCGGGATGCGCCAGCGGTGAAGAACCTTACTCGCTCGCGATTTTGCTGGAAGAATTGAACGCACCTGCTGGCGCATACGTACTGGCCACCGACATAGATGACAAGGCGCTTCAGGAGGCCAAAAACGGTGTGTACGAGCCACGGTCCATGATCAGTACACCAAAATCGTACATCGATAAGTACTTCGAGATCGTCGATGGTTTGTACAGGATCAAGGACGTGGTGAAGAAACGCGTGACTTTCCAGAAGCACAACATGCTTCAAGATCCCTTCCCACAGGGTCTCGATCTGATAATCTGCAGGAACGTGGTCATCTACTTCGAGGAGAGCGCCAAGGCGCAGCTTTATCAAAACTTTGCGAAAGCTTTGAGGATCGGTGGCATGCTGTTCGTGGGAAGCACCGAGCGCATCTTCAACTACAACGAACTGGGTTTGAGAATCGTCAGTCCCTTCTTCTATCAGAGGGTGATGTGATGTTCTGGATCACTTTCGTGGTCCTGGTGGATCAGCTGACAAAGATGCTGGTTGAGCGATTCCTGATCGTACCAACTTTCGTTGTTCCGGGTTTCGTCTGGCTGAGTTACACCAAGAACACTGGAATTGCGTTCGGCATGTTTGCAAGATCCCCATGGGTGCTCTGGGTGACGTTCTTCGCGACGTTTTTTCTATCGCTGGTTCCAAGTTTCGTCAAATGCTCGGCCTTGACGAAGATCGGTTTACAGATGATCGTCGGTGGCGCGATCGGTAACGTGATAGACAGGTTCAGACTCGGATACGTCGTGGATTTCATAAACGTCAGGTATTTCCCTGCGGTCTTCAACGTGGCAGATTTCTTCATAAGCGTGGGTGGAATATTGGTTCTCGTGAGCCTCTTGAGGGGTGAGGCACCTCTTGACGATAAGGGTGGGCAAGAATGAAGCAGGGCAGAGGCTCGATCTTTTCCTCCTTTCCCGACTGCCAAAGATCATCTCGCGTTCCTTCCTTCAAAAACTGATAAAGGAAGGCCAGATAAGGGTTAACGGCCGGATAGAAAAACCCAGTTACAGGGTCAAACCTAACGACGAGATCACGCTGCCGGACCGTCCGGCTCCCAGACAGCTGGAGATCCTACCTGAGCCCATAGAACTCGAGATTCTTTACGAGGATCAGGACATCATCGTTGTGAACAAACCTGCGGGAATGATCGTTCATCCCATTCCTTCACACACGAGCGGTACTCTCGTCAACGCGCTGTTGTACCACTGCAAAGATCTTCAGGGCATAGGTGGAGAGCTCAGACCTGGCATCGTCCACAGACTGGACAAAGACACTTCCGGAGTCATGGTGGTTGCAAAGAACGATCTCGCTCACAGATCGTTGTCACAGCAGTTCAAAAACAGAGACGTGTTCAAGATGTATCTGGCCCTGGTTCAGGGCAGGCCAGAGAAGAGCGAAGGCGAGATACAGATCAACGTTGCCCGGCATCCGACTCTGAGGGTGAAGATGACCGTGGCGAAGGAAGGTAGAGTCGCACTGACTCACTACAGAGTGCTGAAGAGTTTTGGCCAGCTCGGATCGCTCGTTGCTGCGTATCCGAAAACGGGTCGAACGCACCAGATAAGAGTTCACATGAAATACATAGGCCATCCGATACTGGGTGATAGACTCTACGGTAGAGCCGATCCCATTCCTGTCGATAGGCAGATGCTCCACGCTTCGATTCTTCAGTTTACACATCCAAGAACGGGTGAGCGTATGAAGTTCATCGCTCCGCTCCCTGAAGATTTCAAGGCCGCGCTGAGACGTCTGTACGAGGAGTCGCTGAGATGATTCCCTGCATCGTTTCACCTTATTCGTTCGATGGTTCCGTGGTTAGACTCGAACAGCTCGCTGAGTTCGCGAAAGAGAAAGGCTTAAAATCTTTGCTTCTGGCAGACACCAACTTTCATGCCGCCGTTCTTTTCAACGTTTTGTGCAGGCAAAACGGGATCATCCCCGTTCACGGTCTCAGGATGAACGGAAAGATCTATTACGCGCGTGATCGCGAAGAATTCGAAGAACTGGTGAAATCGTACAACGTGAGCCGCGAACCTGGACTGAATTTCTTGCGGCTCGACGATGTGAAACTCATCTACCATCTGGACCGCTCGTGCTACGATGCTCATCTGTTCATGGCGCGTCTGGTTGGTGCACAACCGCAGGAACCTTGTGATCTTCCCGATGTCCTCATCGACCCTGCTGCGGCGCTCGGCGCGAGTGCGTACGAACTGAAGGTTTCTCACAAACTTCTGTCTCCTCGATCGGGTTGGCTGGACGAGCTTCTGCACGGTGTCCAGGGAGATCGAAAGATGAGGCTTTCGAGAGAAATAGAACTGGTGAAGAGGCTCGGTTTTGAGTCTTACTTTTACACCGTGAAGCGCATCGTCGACATCGCAAAAGAGAATCAGATCCTGATCGGGCCGGGTAGAGGCAGCGCCGTGGCGAGTCTTCTGGCTTATCTGCTCGGCATAACGTCCATCGATCCGATCGCACACGATCTGATGTTCGAACGGTTCCTGCACGAAGGGCGTACCGAGCTGCCCGACATCGACATCGACGTGGCCGATGAGCAGAGGGAACAGTTGCTGAACCTCTTGAAGCGATCCTTCCCCTACTTCGCACAGATCTCAGCGTTCGTTACACTGACTGAGAAGAATCTCACCAGCGAGGCTTCAAGACTCAATTTGAAGCTGAATCCGAACGTGCTGAAGTGCCTGGTTGGCCTGCCTCTCAGAAGGAGCGTTCATGCGGCTGGCATCATCGTCGCGGCTGAGCCGCTGAACCTGCCCCTGGTGCCCTCGGCGGAAGGGCCGATCGTCGAATACGACATGGATTCCTTAGAGCGCGTTGGTGTGGTGAAGATAGACCTGCTCGGTCTGAGAACTCTGACGGTGCTCGACAGGCTCAAGAAACGTGCCGGTGTGAGCGCAGTCAAGATTGAAGATAATGAATCGTACGAACTGCTGAGCAGAGGAAAAACCTGTGGAATATTCCAGCTCGAATCGAGGACCGCGAGGAGTCTGTGCAGAACGGTCAGGCCAACCAACCTGAACGAACTTTCGATCCTGCTCGCCATGAACAGGCCTGGTCCGCTCGGTGCCGGACTCGAAAAAACGTACGCGATGAAAAAGCGTGGGTGCGTGAAATTCGATCACGATTTCTTCCCGGAGACTCGCGGAGTGATCGTCTATCAGGAGCAGGTGATGAAGCTCGCGATGGATTTTGCAGGTTTCGATGCTGTGGAAGCCGATCTTTTCAGAAAGGCGATCTCCGAAAAGGATCCAAAGATCATTCAAACTGCGATGGACAAATTCAGAGATAGACTCCGAGAAAAGGGTTACACATCTGAATTCGTTGACAGGCTCTGCGATATCCTTGTCAAGTTCGCTTCCTACGCGTTCAACAAATCCCACAGCGTGGCGTACGCGCATCTCAGTTACGAGCTGGCGTATTTGAAAACACACTGGCCGAAGGAGTTCTTTGAAATCTACATCCGTGAGCATTCCTCGGACCAGTACAAAATCTTTCTCGCAGTCCAGGAGCTCCGCTCGATGGGTTATCGCGTTCTACCACCTTCCATCAACCAGGTCCACACCGACGAGAAAACCTTCCATTTGCCGCTGGAAGCTGTGAACGGGGTGAGCGAATCCATCGCGCGCACGTGCAGACAGATGGCGCCCTTCAACGATCTGAAGGACTTCGTTGAGAAGACGAAACTTCCTCTTTCAACGGTTCAGAAACTGGTGTGGGCTGGGGTTTTCGACGAGATGTACGGGAGCAGAGCGGCTGCGCTGGAAGATTTCGAAGCGGTCCAGAAAGGGTTCGATCAGGATTTGAGCCTGGTTGCAGCCAAGGTCTTCGGAAAACGTGTTGAGAGCAGACAGAAGATATCCTACAGCGAAATGGACATCACCGAACTGGAGATGAAGGCTTTTGGATTCGCCCTGAGCCCGTGGAAGGTTGAATTTGACAGAAAGTTTGCACCGCTGTCGGAAGTTTTTGCCTCGGCGCGGACGCTTCCCGTGGCCGTTAAGGTCTCAGGAAAGTTCGCCAGCGATGGAATGACGATATGTCAGTTGAAGAACAGCCTTCCTGACGGCCATTACGTTTTGATCCTCACTCCCGATGGAAACGTGCTCGAGCACGAAAAGCTGGACAGTGTGAAGGGAGTCGTGTACGAAATGGAGAACTGTTTCGACGAGAGAGATTTCGAAGAAGCTTGCGAAACCGAACGCGTCCAAACCGTGCTGTGTGGTAAAAAGGTCCTTCTGGAAGGTGTGAGGCCTCTACCGGACTGGTATCGGATTCGTTTTGTGTGAAGCTCAATCTCTGAACAGTTCCGCATTTTCGACGAACAGCTGGAGCAGTTTCGGATCGAAATGTCCGTCTTCTTCGGCTATGATGTTCAGAGCTTCCTCGAAAGTGTAAGCGTTCCTGTACGGTCTGTCGGCCGTCAGGGCTTCGAGTACGTCTGCTATGGCAACTATCCTCGCTTCGAGCGGTATCTGCTCGGCTCTCAGACCCTCGGGATATCCTCTCGCGTCGAAACGCTCGTGGTGGTACTTCATAACGTTGAACAGAACGCTCAGGAAGTTGTTCTGCGTGAAACTTTTGCTGAGATTCTCAAGAACCTTGGTTCCCAGACTGGTGTGCGTTTTCATGACGGAGAATTCCTCTTCGGACAACTTCGATGGTTTGTTGAGGATCGATTCACGGATCAACAGTTTTCCAAAGTCGTGGAAATAGCTGGCAACGGTGGTGTGATACGCCTTGGATGGTTGTAAGATTCCTTCCTCAACGCAGAAGGCCACAAGAATTTGTGTGAAGGTTTTCACCCTGGCCGAATGTCGATGGAGGTTCAAATCTTTGTTCTTCAAAAGATCCGCCATGAAGTTGATGATGAGATCAAGCTGTTTCGTCGAACCATCGTTGTCGAACAGTGCGAGATCAAAAATCGTGTCTTCATCCACACAGGCATCGACACCGGCCTTGATCAACTGCACGTCGAAACCACATTGAACCACCACGATGCCGGGTAAAACGGAAGAGATGTCTTCACGAACCGATCTTGCGAACTGTATTATTTCCGAACGCGGCAATGTCTTACCATCGATCAGTACGAGATCGTAGTCTGCGTGATTTCTCCACAGCGATCTCAAGGCAGCGTCGGTGTCTTGAACGATTTCGAGTGAGTCTCTCAGCAAGATAAACAACATTTGTGTTAGTAACGAATCGATTTTGGCCGTCACAACGAGCTTTTTGTCCCGCATAGTATGGTGTGAAAATATAATTCTAAGATACACCCCTGCACGCTTATGTTCACTCATATTAAACCGATCATATTTTTAGTCTCGGTGAAGAAATCCTTAACGTATCGGTGAACACCGTGCAGAATTTGGCACACATATTCTTACTTTTTAAACCGATCATATTTTTAGTCTCGGTGAAGAAATCCTTAACGTATCGGTGAACACCGTGCAGAATTTGGCACACATATTCTTACTTTGTTGATAATATTAAACACCATCCCTGCCTTGACCCTTCGAGTCACGTCCTGTGCGATCGGTGTCTGAACATAGTGCGCGATCATCACAGCCGTGTTCTTGCGAAAGAGTTTCAGAAAAAACAGGTGGGTTGGACACACTTGCACCCGCGCGGGGTTTCTGGTATACTTGAGGCGGTGCAGGCGTAGCTTCAAGCGGTGGAGCGCCGCCTTGGTAAGGCGGAGGGTGTGGGTTCGAGTCCCACCGCCTGCTCCATTTTATTTTTGATGTACCAGTTCTCCCGCCACGTAAACCGCAACGGGGTCTTCGTCGAACAGAAGGGGATCTCTCTCGTACAGGCAGAAGTCCGCCAGAAAGTTCGTCCTGATCTCTCCAAGGTTCTTCAACCCCGCCATCCTTGCACCCGCCATCGTGTAGAGTTCTATGGCTTGCCTTTTCGTGAAACCGAGCTTCAGGGCAGCTTCGATGACGTACTTTGGATCTTCCGGTGAGACGGGGGCATCGGTCGAAAAGGCGATCTTGAAACCACGCTCGAACAACAACAGGAATGGATAACGCAACGCCTTCAGATCTTTCGGCAGGGCGGACTCCATGAGGCCACGATCCTCAATGGCGAAGTGTGGTTGGATGGAGAAGAAACTGTCCTTCAACATCGAAAGGTCTCGTTCTTTCACCAGTTGGGCGTGTATGACCCTGTGGTTCGGATGCCTGCTGAAGACCGTCGCCACCATGTGCACCGCTTCGTCTCCTATCGCGTGAACGCACAGCTGAACATTTTTTTCGTCACACAAGGTTGCGAACCTTTCGAGCTGTTCTTCATCGAGCAGTTTCATCCCACAGTTTTCAGGGTCATCGGCGTACGGGACGCTCAACCACGCGGTTCTGGCCCCGACCGAACCGTCCGCGAACACTTTCACCGCTTTCACGTAGACTCGATCCGAAAGCTGACCGAACTCGTTGAAACTTTCAAGCTCACTCACAGATTCGAAGTACACCTTCTCCAGCAACCTCATCTTGGAACTCTTGATGATGTCCTTCAGATTCGCCCAGCTGAGACCGTGAAGATCGTCCGAATGGACGAACGTCACACCGTGCATCAAGAATCGTTTCTGACCGATGGCGAAGAATTTTTCATCTTCCCTCGATGGCAGACGTTTTCTGACTTCTTCCAGTTCTTTCTCCTTGAAAACGCCGTCCTCTTTCCAGATCCCGATCAATTCCATCAGCGCGGAGTTAGCGATCGCAACGTGTCCGCACCTTCTGATGAGAAAAACAGGTTTGTCGATCTGGTCGAGGAGTTGCTTCGTGGGTTTCGATCCTAAACTTTCCTCGCTCCAGCCCCTGCCTATGATCGTTTTCTCAGGGCTCTGTCTCAAAGCTTCCAGCAGTTCTTCGAGCGATCGAACGTTCTCCAGGTTCAGATATCCGTACTTGTGCCCGGTGCCTATGATGTGCGCGTGTGTGTCCACGAAACCTGGCATGACGTAGTAACCGGTCGCATCTATGAAAGGCGCAGAAGGCTCATCCACGAAGATACCATTCTCGACGTGCAGGTCCATCTTGACGAACTCACCGTTCTGATAAACCAAGCAATTTCTGAAGGTCACATCAATCTCCTCCAAAGAGTCTCTCTTCCAGCTCTTTCTTGCTCCGCTCTTCCGCGGCACCGTCTTCCCGTGTACACCAGGCGGGTAATGGGAATCGGATCGTGATCGGTATCCTCATGAACGGTTGATCCACGATCATCTCACCCTGTTGAAGCAGCGCGGCTCTGGCCTTCTGCTCGTTGGTCAGGTGTGAATACTCCGGTTTGGCGAGCTCGGCACCTTTCTGCCTCCCAACGACGGTTGTGGAGGACTGTGTGATGATACGGTAGTCCACCTCTGAGGCCGTCTGCTCGGCGCCGACTAATATGATCCTGAACGATCTTCCGCGTTCCGCTATGTCCCTGAAGATAGAACTCAAAGCTCCTCCACCGTAACGCGGTGCGTACTTGTTCAACTCATCCAGGAATATGAACACCGGATCTTGATTGCTCTTTTCTTCCCTGGATTTCATGACTTCCAGCAACACCGCTCCGACGACGAAGTACTGTGGTCTGCTGCGCAGTTTGGATATGTCTATCACGGTCACCTGGCCTGGCCTGTCCCAATCGATGCGCTTACTTTTCGATGAATCGAATCTGAGAAAATCCGTCTTCGTCCACAGAAGGTCGAACCCGACGGCTTTCGCGGCCTTCAACCTCCTGATTAGTGCCGCGATCGTTGACTTTCCTTGCACCTCCTGCGCGACTCTCGTTTTGAACTCTTCGTCTTTTTCGAACATCTCGATGAGATCGTCCAGCCCATCCGGAAGCCCTGCGCTCGCCTTCACGTCGAAACCATTCGCGATGGCCGTTCTGATCGCCATTTCTGGATCTGCGGGTATTCTTATATGGTTGTTCCTGCAGAATTCCCTCGCTTTCAGGATCGCATCTTCGAAACGCTGCTGAAGGACTTCTTGAACGCTCATGACCGCAAGCTGCAGGTTCTGGTTCTTTTCGAGTTCTTCCTGGTCGAAGAGCAGTTCGAAAAGCCCGAGTTTCATTATGTCCACGATGTCCCATCCGTAGGTTTCGATGCCCCCGTTCCGTTTGTTGACCCAGGGTTCATCCCTGTGCGGTTTCTTGGGAGCGTAGAACTTGACGATCCTGAACGGTTCTGCGTGGATCTGGAGAGTTTCGTACATCTTTTGCCAGGACCTTCCTGTTTCTGTACCCTGCAGTTCTTTCCAGTCCTTCGACCATTTGTCCAGAAACAGCAAACCTTCACCCTTCACGTTGAAGATGATGAAGCGTGCCCTTGCGAGTGCAGCCATCAGTTCGTTCTTGTCTTTCAACCTGTTTCCCGTATCAAGGAAGGACTTGACGAGGAACGTGGCGTAAGACGTCTTTGCGGCCACGCCGGATTGGCCAGATATGTTTATGTGTGCGCCGTTTTCACCCAGTACGTAGCGCACATCCGCGTAGGCGGGCCTTCCGTTCCTGAACACGCCTATGGGTATCGCGTAATGCTTCTGGATTATCTCGTCAAAGCCGAGTGCGGTGTCTATCTCCTCTTCGCGCGCCAGATCCACCGCTGCACCCGGTGGAGGTGGTACCTGCGGAGCGTCCGGTACGATTCTACCGTCTTCGATCTTCAACATCCTCGTCGTCATCACGGTGGCAAGGAAGATGGGACTGGCGGGAGAAAGACCCTTCAAGGCGAGTTCTTCTTCGTAACCCGAAAGGGGGCCGAAATCCCATTTCGCTTCGATCTCGACCACGACACCGTAATAGACGAGCTCCCCCTGTGGATGGTAGCGAAACTGTACCTTGACCACATCGTCTATCTGTAGCATGTGAGAAGGCTTACCATCCTTCTGTTCGACCCTCACGTAGAACACGTAAGGGTTGGACCTGCTAATCCCGGTGACCACACCTATCCTCATATCTTTCCCCCCGAGAGTTTCAGATGGACGTACGTTCCCGGTGCGAGCTGCACCGGCTCGGTGATCAGTCTCACCTCGCGGTCCAGGACGAGCCTTCCTCTGATGTTCAGGTTCCTCTCTTCGGCGTCGAAAACTCCGTTTTGGGGCTTGATGAGCCCTTCGGGGATCTTCAACTCAACGACGCTTTTCGAGTCTGATTTTGAAGTGTTCAGAACAACAGCTTCGAGCAAATAATCGTGACCAAGAAGTCTTTCCGCTTCCTCTATCCTGCCTTCTTTTATCAGCTCTCTGATCCGTGAACTGCTTATGCGAACGTGATTTTCATCCGGTACTTCGTGGAACACTTCGAGGTCTATAGCCTTTTCTCTGCAGAGTTTTTCGAGCAACGTTGAATCGCCTGAGGCGTTTCTACCGAACCTGAAGTCTTTTCCCACGACGAGAATCCTTGTATCCCGTGCGAGGAACTGTTCGAAAAAAGATTCCGCCGTCATATCCTTTATCTTTCTCAGATCCAGAAGGTAGATTTCGTCGAGATACTCACTCAACAAGAGTATGCGCCTTTCATGACTCGTGATCAATCCATCGAATTTACCCTTGAGATGTTCGAACGGGTGTGATACGACGAAGACTCTGGAGCGAAGGCCATGCTCGTCCGCGATCTGCTGTACCCTCTTGAGGAGCGCTTTGTGTCCTAAGTGTACCCCATCGAACACACCTATGGTCGTGACGTACATGGCTCAGTTCTCCTTGAACACCTTGAACGGTTTCAGGATCGCTTCGTTTCTCTCCTGTTCTCGTAGCGTCTTCAAAAACGTCGAGCGCCGTTCGGACCGTGCAAGGCAGATGAGACGATCGTTGTTGAAAACCTGCACGATCGAGTCTTTCTCGAACGGTTCGTGGCGAACGATGTCGTTCAGGTGTATTTTCATCCCATCGAGCACCTTCTTCGTCGCCTGGTCACTGATCCAGACCTTCGGGAAATCCAACACTTTGGACATGGGTATCAACCGCTTCGCCAGTTCCTCCGGCGTGAGCGCGTAAACATCCACGGCGTCTTCAACCCTGAAGGGTCCCACGCTGAGTCTCCTCAGCTCCACGGCGGTGGCGCCACAGCCGAGTTTGTAACCGATGTCCATGCACAGGGATCTAACGTACGTTCCCGGGCTCGTTTCAACGACGAACGAGACGAAAAGGTCTTCGATCTCGACGTTCTCTATCCGATAGATCGTCACCTCTCGTGGGGGTAGTCTCACGATCTTGCCCTGTCTCGCGAGCTCGTAGAGTCTTTCTCCTCTGTACTTCTTCGCCGAATAGGCTGGGGGAATCTGAACGTACGTTCCAACGAAACTGTTGATCGCTTCGAGGATCTGCTCTTTCGTAGCGTTACACGGTCTTTCTTCCTGGATTTTTCCAGTTATGTCGAACGTGTCCGTGATGAGACCGAGTCTCATTCGGACCCTGTACACCTTGCGATGGTTCATGAGATACTCGAGCAGTCTCGTCGCACTGCCCACACCCACGATGAGCAAACCCGTCGCGAAAGGATCCAGCGTTCCCGCGTGTCCCACACGCTTCTGGTTCAGCTTTTTCCTGACCTCTTCGACGACATCGTGAGATGTTGGGCCCTTCGGCTTGTCCACAAGCAAGATCCCAGATAAGCTCACTTCTTCTCCTCCTTGAGCTTGTTGAGAAGTTCCTGAACGCGCACACTCGCCTCTATGCCAGGATCTTCCTTGAAACGAACCTGTGGAGTGACGTAGAGATCCAGATTGTTCGCCAGATAGGTTCTGAAATAACCCTTGATCTTGTTGAGATACTCAACCAGGGCCTTCCTTTCCGTCTCGTCTCCCATCGCGCTGATGTACACATCGACGAAACGTTTGTCGGCCGATAGTTCTGCACGCGAAACTGTGATGATCCGATCCTTGAGTCTCGGGTCCTTCGCTTCCCTCAAAGCTTCGGAGACGAGTTTAACGATTTCCGATTCCAGCATCGCTTTTCTGTAATCCGGCCTCATGATACCGCCTCCTGCTCGATTTTCAGGAATTCGTCAGCAGTTATGAGCTTTTCTTTCAGTTTCTTCAGATAGCTCGTGAGCATTCTTGGCTTGAGTCCCAAAAGGTTCAGCGCGTGTGGTGAAAGAACGAATCCACCATAAGAGTATGACTCTCCATAATTGATTGTGTTCACGAAGAAATCGCTCACGTGGACCATGCTTATCACATCTGAATACAAGCTGTCTGCGAAACTTTCCGGCGTGTGGTGTCCTCCGCACGTGTGCGACACGAGTTCCGGTAATCCCCATCGTTCGATGGTTTTCATGCTGATCAGCGCGTGGTTTGGAAGATCGAGCTTCTTCTCGGCTTCAAAAAAGGATATTTTCAGCGTCTTAGCGAGTTTGGCCACCGCCATGAACATCTCGGGCGAAACGAACTCTAAGGTCACCTTCCCGATGTCGTGGAGCAGGCCAGAAATGAAGAGCTCTTCTTTGTTGGGATAACCCACGAACTGTGCCATCAGCTCGGACGCAACGGCTACGCCCACGAAATGTTTCCAGAGCGCTGTGTGATCTATCGAAGATCTCTTTCTCCTCACCACTGAACTGTAAGTGAACACGCTCAGAGCCAGGTTTCTGACAGTCTTAAAACCGAGTATCATCACCGCCTCACTCAGCTGGGCGATCTTCCTCGGCAGCCCATAGTAGGCCGAGTTGACGAGTCTCAGTATGCGTACGGCCAGGCTCGGATCCAGTTTTATCACATCGGCGAGATCCTTCGCCGAAGCGTTGGGATCCGAAGCCACGGCGATGATCTTTTGAACAACCGGATCGGGCGTTGGAAGCTCTTCTATTCGCGTGATGATCTCTTCCAGTTTCATCGTTCAACCCCCGCGGGTAATTCGACGTACACCGTGGTTCCAACACCTGGCTCGCTCTCCAGCCATATGCGTCCTCCGTGCAGTTCCACGATCTGTTTGGCTATTGTCAGTCCCAACCCAGTTCCCTCCACTCTGTAGTCCATAACGGTTCCCAACCTGAAGAACCTTTCGAACACCTTTTGATGGTACTCTTTCGGTATCCCTATGCCGTTGTCCGAAACCTCCAGCAACACTTTATCGTCCTTCCTTTCTATCTTCACCCTGACGTATTTGTCGCTCTCGTTCTCCTTGGAATACTTCACACCGTTGCTCAGAAGGTTCATCACGACCTGCCTCAACCGCTTCTGGTCCGCCCTCACCAGGACAGGTTCCCTCGTCAGGAGTTCCAGCCTGACCTGTTTCGACCTTGCGAGTTCCTCGAGCGATTTCATTGTTTCTCTCACCAATCCCGTCAGATCGAACGTGGTTTTCTCGAGCACGAGCGTCTTCTGCTCCAGCTTCGAGAAGTCGAGCAACTCTTCGAGTATCGATTCCAGGTGCTGACTCTCTCTGTATATGATCTGAACGAACTCGTTCAAGGTCTGCTGGTCCAGCATTTCCATGCTGGTGAGGATCGTCTCCGCGTAAGCCTTGATCGCTGCGAGCGGTGTTTTCAATTCGTGGGAGATGTTCGCCACGAACTCCGTTTTCAGCTGGTCTATCGCTTTGAGCCTTTCCACTTCTTTCGTGTTCGTCACGTCCGCGATGACCAGCAGCACCTGAGGTCGACCTTCATGCTCTATGGGTTCAGCGACGATCGAGTAAAAGTTTGAACCTTCTTCTATCTCGAGCGTTTGACGAGAATTGGCCAGGAACGTTTTCTGAACCAGCTGGACTATCTTAGAAGCGAATTCCTCACTGAAGGAAAACTTGAGATAACCGCTGTTCGCAAACACGATCCTCGCATCTTCATCGAACACAGCTATGAGCTGCGGAAACGAGTCGAGAATTCTCTGCATGTAATTCTTTGTTCCTTCCACCGCTCTGTGCTGAACCTGCAGCGAAGAGTACAGTTCCAGGTTTTCCAGAACGATCGCGGAAAGAAAGGCAAAGGTTCGCAACAGTTCTGACGTCTCCACAACTACTTCGTCCTTACTCCAGGCCATCAGCACTCCCAGTACTTTGTTCGCCTTGACTAACGGAAAGATGTGCACCAGCGTGTCTCCCTGCGGCAGGGACATGGGAGAATGACTGTCCACCACCCAGCGGATCATCATCCTCAGTTGCTCGTCGAGCTGCACGGTTCCGTTCTTCGCTTTCTTGATGTTGAAGTCTCTGTCGAGCACAACGATGCGTTCACAGTCAACGAACCTTTCAAAGATCCTCATCAGCGCATCGAGCAGAAGTTCCGGTTCCGTTGCGTTCATTATCTCCCTTATGAAACTGGAAAGGAGAGAATAGAGCCTGTGATAGGACATCTGGCTCAACACGGCGACATTTCTCCTCCAGGAAGTTTTCCTTAGTATTATACCTTAGTTTTGAGCGCTACCACTTCCGCTCGGACAGGGGGTTGAAATCTTCAGTTAACTTGACTATAATTCTGGTCAGGGAGGAACGCTGTGAGGAACGAGCTCGAATTCTTCAACCTTGCCGATGCGAAGGCGAAGTTCTCTGAGGTGTTGAAAAAGGCTCGTCAGAAAGACATCGTGGTGACGAAGAACGGAGTACCGGCGGCCGTCGTGATGGACTACGAGCGTTACAGAAAGATCATGAACTTCTTAGAGCAAGTCTACGATCTGTATCTGCTCGAGATCGGTGATCCTTCGGTTCACGGAGCGGTGAGTCAGAAAGAACTCTTTCAGGAAGACATCGAGGAGGTGTGAGTCGATGGCTAAGGTGGAGCTCGAGAACGTTACGAAGATCTTCGACAACAAAGTCGTCGCCGTGAGGGACGTTACGCTGACTGTGGAAGACAAAGAGTTCGTTGTTCTGCTTGGTCCATCCGGTTGCGGTAAGACCACGACACTCAGGATGATCGCGGGTCTTGAAGAGGTGACGAAGGGCACGATAAAGATCGACGGAAGAGTAGTCAACGACGTTGAACCAAAGGATAGGGACATCGCGATGGTCTTCCAGAACTACGCTCTGTATCCACACATGACTGTTTACGAGAACATGGCTTTTGGCTTGAAGCTCAGGAAGTTCCCAAAAGATGAAATCGACAGGAGAGTAAGAGAGGCTGCGAGGATTCTGGGTATAGAGGATCTTCTGGACAGGAAGCCCAGACAGCTCTCCGGTGGTCAGAGGCAGCGTGTCGCGGTCGGGAGGGCCATCGTGAGGAACCCGAAGGTCTTCCTGTTCGACGAGCCACTCTCAAACCTCGACGCGAAACTGAGGGTGCAGATGAGGAGCGAACTCAAGAAATTGCACCACAGGCTCGGTGCCACGATCATATACGTCACGCACGACCAGGTTGAAGCGATGACGATGGCTGACAAGATCGTCGTCATGAAGGATGGGACGGTCCAGCAGATAGGGACACCCTACGAAGTTTACAACAAACCCGCGAACATGTTCGTTGCAGGTTTCATCGGAAGCCCCGCCATGAATTTCCTGAACGCGGTCGTGATCGCAGAAAAGGGTGGGATCTGGATAAAGACGAGCGGCTTCAAGGTTAAGGTCGTGAAGGAACACGAACCCATCTTGGAGAAATGGATCGACAAAGAAGTCGTGTTCGGCATCAGGCCGGAGAACATCTTCGACAAATTGTTCGCTCTGGCGCCGCAACCTGAGAACACCATCACAGGAACGGTCGATGTGGTGGAACCTCTCGGTAGTGAAACGCTCTTGCACGTGACGTGTGGAGAGGACACGCTCGTCGCCAGGGTCGATCCGAGGACCAAGGCGAAGGAAGGAGAAAGGATAGACCTCGTCTTCGACATGAACACGATCCACGTGTTCGACAAAGAAACGCAGAAGGCCATCATCTGAGAATGAGATAGAAGAACATTCTTGTTCCCATCGGGGGCCGCTGGCCCCCTTTGTTCTTTCAAGATGTGTTGACATCACCCGGTGAGAACATCGTATAATGAGATAGAAAGTTCATACGGAGGCGTCGGAGGGTACCCCAAAGGGTTTAAAAGGGAAGTCCGGTGAAAATCCGGCGCGGGGACGCCACCGTAACCGGGGACGAAACCCACGAACGCCACTGGCGAAAGCCGGGAAGGCGTGGGGAGTAGGACGATCCGGGAGCCGGGAGACCTGCCCTTCGACGAGCGCACCACCTTCTCCGGAACCGAGAAGGTGGTGAAAAATTTTGCCGGGAGGTGTCACCATGAGAAGGTTTCTAACCCTGACGTTGCTCGTCGCATTGCTTTCGCTCGTGCTGACGTACCCCATCACGATCGTTGATGACGCCGGCAGACTGGTCACGATCGATCGCAAACCGGAGCGCGTGGTTTGCGCCGCACCCTCCACCACAAAGTTTCTGCAGTACCTCGGCTTGGAAGACAGGGTCGTCGCCGTGACGAACTGGGACGACTTCGAAGCCGAGAGGATCGGAGATCTCTTTCCACTGAACCTCGAAAAGATCCTCAGTCTGGAACCAGACGTCGTGTTCACCTTCGGTGGCTTTCAACTGCCCGAGGTCCCCAAACTCGAACAACAGGGACTCACAGCGGTGGTTCTCAACGCCAACACGGTACAGCAGATTCTGAACGATCTGGTTCTTGTGGGCACGATCATGGGTGTTCCTGAGAAGGCAAAAAAGCTTGCAAACGATCTTCAAGAATACTACCTGACCGTCGCCAAGAAAGCTTACAACGTGCCGCTCGACAGGAGGATCAAAGTGGCTTATTTGATGGACATCCCTGGGCCGGACGTTAGGGAGGTCTGGACCTGTGGTCAGGGTTCTTACTTGAACGAACTGATCACGCTCGCAGGTGGTGCGAACATCGCGGCGGCTTTCACAGGTCCGAACGGGTTCCTCCCGATTTCTTTAGAGTACATCGTTTCTGAGAACCCGGACGTCCTCATCGTTGCGAATTACACGCCAGGCGCTGAGGAGCAGATCAAAGAGAAGATTTCGAACCATCCGATACTGAAATCGTTGAAAGCTGTTAGGAACAAACGCATCTACGTTTACGATGGTTACATGCTGAGCTTACCGGTACCGCAGCTGATAGCGTACATAGAAAGGTTCTACAACGACTTCTACGGTGATCGAAAGTGAAAAGGTTCAGATGGCTCGCCCTGGTGTCGCTGTTCGTGGTCCTGGTTCTCCTCTGCTTGTCACTCGGATCGGTCAAGGTGAGTTTCGTGGAAACGATCCGGGTGCTGATCGATCCAGCTTCGAAGTACAGGCCGATCCTGTGGAATTTGAGACTTCCTCGTGTACTCATGGGTCTGATAGCCGGGGCGAGTCTGTCTTCCGTGGGAGCCGCGTTTCAGGGCTTGTTGCGCAACCCTCTGGTGGATCCTTACCTGCTGGGTGTCTCCTCCGGCGCCTCCTTCGGAGCGGTCCTGTCGATATATCTGGCCACCGTGAGCAGTTTCGAAATTCTGTACAAACTGCCAGCGCTGAGTTTCGCCTTCGCCATGTTTGCCTCGCTGACAGCCATCGTCCTGGCGAAGAAGAACGGCACTATACCCATCGTTGAGTTGATCCTGAGCGGAGTGATGATCAGCGTGCTCTTCAACTCCGCCACGATCACGTTGCTGATGTTTTTACGCAGGAACATAACGCACGCCTACGTGTGGTTGTTCGGAAGTCTTTCCGGTGTGAGCTGGGACGATTTGCCTGGTCCGCTCGCCTCCTTCGTGATTTTCTTCATCGTATCGCTCGGACTGTCTTACCAGCTGAACGCGATGGCGATAGGGGAGCTCCACGCGAAGATAAGCGGTGTGAACACCGAACTGGTCAAACTGATCGTCTACAGTCTCGGAAGCCTCGCGACGGCTTCTGTGGTTTCAAAAACTGGTGTGATAGGTTTTGTCGGTATGATCACACCCCACATGGCCAGAAGATTGTTCGGGACAGACCACAGAGTTCTACTCGTTTCGAGCGCCTTGATCGGTGCGTCTTTCTTGGCCGTCTGCGATGCACTCGCGAGGGTCGTGGTGAGTCCTTCAGAGATGCCCATAGGTGTTGTGACGGCCTTCGTTGGGGTACCCGTGATGCTGGTTTTGATAAAGAAGGGTGAAGGCCGTGGTTGAAATACTCTTGCGCAACGTCGATTTTGGCTACACCGATGAACCCGTCCTGAAGTCCATAAATCTACGAATCGAGAAGGGTGAGTTCGTCTCGCTCATAGGGCCGAACGGATCGGGAAAGACGACCCTTCTGAAGCTCGTGGCAGGGTTGTTGAAGCCGACGAGTGGTACCGTTCTGGTCAGGAACATGCAGCCGAGTAAGACAAGCAGAAGAAAACTGGCAAGAACGATCGGTTTCGTCACGGAAGATCTCAACCCCATCTACCCGTTCCGGGTGAGTCAGATAGTTCTGACAGGGAGACTCCCGTACAAAGGCAGTTTGTTCGCTTCCTGGGACGAACTCGACTTTCAGAAAGCGAAGGAAGCCCTCGCGAAGGTCGACGCACTCGTGTATTTCGACAGATATTTCAACGAGTTGAGCGCTGGCGAGAGAAAGCGCGTTTCGATCGCTCGAATCCTCGCGCAAGACACACCTATTCTTCTGTTCGATGAGCCAACGGCGCATCTGGATCCAGGCCACGCTGTCGAAGTGCTGAACATATTGAAGAAGTTGCACGGGGAAGGAAGAACTATCCTGGCGGCGTTCCACGAGATAAACTTTGCCGTGAGGCTTTCTGACAGGATCGTGATCATGAAAGATGGCAGGATCATCGCCGATGGCCATCCAAAAAGCGTGCTGACCGAGCAACTCTTAGAGTACGTGTACAACACCCGTTTCAGGTTGATCCAGGATCCCTCGACGGGCCTACCGTACGCGATCTACTGAATCGGCGCGCCACCCATCATGTCACGCTGGAGTTTCAGCGCTCTTTCGAGCTCTGTTGCGCTGATGAGCTTGAGTTTGATGAGAAGTTTACCTATAACGAGATGCTCGCTCAGATCGTTCTGGATCTTCAAAGCCTTCTGAAGGTCGAGATCGTTTATCATTCCCAAAGCGATCAGTATCTCACCCAGTCTCATGGGCGGGTACACTCTCAGTATTTTGCCCCCACATTTTTCGCACCTTGGGAACTTTTGATACTCCAGCGGTGCAGCCGAGTAACTCTCGTCCCCATAGTTGATGCACTTGAACTTGTACGTAGCCGTCACCTTCTCTCTTGAAAAAAGCTTAGATGAAAACTCTCAGAAAATCGTAATAAAGAGCTCAGAAAAAACTCAAGAACGACTCAAAACTCAGCGTGCCATCCTCAGGGAAATTTTGCAGTGAGAAGGGCACCGTTTCAAAGCCGATTCTATCCTCTTTTGAATCGATTGCGCGACGGAATCGTCAACGTCGCGTATGAAGACGCCGAGCTTTCCTTTTGAAAAAATCTTGATCTCATCGGCTTCCCTGACAATTCCTTTCAGATACTGAACGACTTCATCGGTTCGATCTGTCTCGATGGTGATGATCCACACGATTCTCTTTCGCTGTGCAAGGAGATGTTCGTAGAAATCTCTGAGTTCTTGTGAGGGAATCACACCGAGCTCCTTCTCCATCCTTTTTGCGAAAGATCTGTAAAAATTCATGGCTTCAAGCTTTTGGCCGAGCTCGCCCATAGCTTTGAGGAGACTCAAACACGCCGATTCGTTGAACGGATCCTTCTCCAGCACCCTTTTCGATAGGTTACACACTTCTGTATACTCATTCTCTGCCTCGTGGAACGCGATCAATTCGAGCAGTGCTCCGATCAAAAGATCTTTGTAATGTTCCCGTGCCTGCACAGTCCAATCTTCATACTCACATTCGATCAGAACATCGTCCAGATATTCGTCCACAGCGCATTTTAGGATCGCAACTTTGTCTTTTACATTGCCACACGATCTCGCTTTTGCGATCTTTTTCTCGAACTCTTCCGCATCCACAGAAACTTCGCTGCTCTCATCGAAGCAGTAAGTCCCGTCACGGTAAGTCAGCAGATCTTTTCCGAGAAACCTTCGAATCATGGATACCGCTGTCTGTAGATTTCTACAGGCGTAATTTTCTTCCATGTCTGGCCAGAAGGTTTCGAACAAAACTTCCTTGGGGATCCTCCGCCTGTGGAAAACGACAAAATATCGCAACAGATCACGCGCTTTCCTCGACCTTATGGATTGTGGATCTAAATCTTTCCCATCGTCATTCATGAACCTTAAATCACCGAACAGGGACACCTTCATTTACCCTATCCCCTTCTGATTTTATTTTACCATGTTTACGTGGGACATATTCTTAGATTTGTGACCCAACCCGAAGGTTAATGTCCATCTTTTCAATTGGAATCTTTTTAGCAGCAAAATTTCCAATGGGACAGTGTGGACTCTGCGTGTCTCACGTGCGACCTTCATGTGCTATATTTTGAATGTACGGAGGATGGAGTGTGCTCAGGAGAATTTTCCTGATCTGTGTATTACTTTTGCCTTTGACCTTTTTAGCTCTCCAGGTACCTGATGCGCTGCAACTCTATCTGCAGCTGGTTCGTGAGTACGAATCGGGCTCGATCCAGCATCCGTTCCTCATCCAGGTGGAAGAGTCACTGCGCCATCTTTCCTTGTATCGTTTCTACAGGTTCCTGATCGCCGGCAGCGTGGACAAAAGGGAGGCCACGCCGGATCTTGGATACTATCTGGGATTGATCTACAGTTCGTACAGTTTCGAGAGCGAAGAAGAACAGCTCGCCGGTGCGCTGTTCCTTTCGTACCTTTCGAGCAAACTGTCGAAGACACGCCTGGCTGCCGATCAGGTGATGAAGAACGCTTCTTTCATAGATTTCTTCACCCGGTACAGAGATGTGGTGAGCAGGGAAGCGAGAACGTTCTTCTCGTGGATCATAGCTTACCAGCTGGGGCTCACGAATGAAAGGCCGCCGGTGAACGTTCAGCAGAGATTTCAACTCGAACTCTCGGACTACGTTTTTACCCCTCCGTCCGATCTGAAGCATCTTCCGGATTTAACGCAGTTCTATGAGGATCCAAGCATTCAAGCGATACTCGATCAAGCCGTGAGCAGGGCGTTCGAAAACATACAGAAGGACCCTGCAAGGGTTGTGGCGCACATAAACAGAGAATCGGCTTTCGTGGCGAGGGACATCGTCAAACCGATCACGAGTCTTCAAGCGAGCGTGGCACAGATGGTGCAGAAGCTGACGCCGAACGCGAGGAACTACTGGTGGCTGAGGTTCGTCGTTTATGCTTTGGTACTACTGGTGACGTTCAGATATTTGAAGATTCGAAATATCGCGTTGAGCGGTATCTTGGTCTTCGAATCCGTTTACCTTTTCTTCCTCTTCGACCCCACATCACGGTACGAGTCTATGGCCTACGGTTTGGTCCTGCTTCTGGGTCTTGCGTTTGCGATTCTCAGATTACCGAAAAGACGTTCGAAGTTGTTTGAGATCGTTTCCATAGCCTTGATAGTGTTGTCTCTCATCGTACCGCTGGTTCCACGATGTGAGGAGCTGTCTATGGACAGACAGGAAAGTTTCCTCGAGTCGAAGTACTACGATCTTCTGAAGCGAGAGCTGTACGTCGACGAACTTTCGCGAGCGGTTTATTACGTCAGGCGTCTGTCTTCGACCATGTACACCAGTCTGGAAGACACGAAGGCCGTGATCGATGACCTCGTCGAAAGACTCGGCAGTCTCAATTCGAAAGGAGTCATAACGGAGATCGTCCTGACACCGAGACACGCCGTGTTTTTCAACGACCGTTCGAACTTTTTCAGCTACAGCAACGCCGGTGCGAGGCTGGGAGAATTTCAACCTCTGTCCGGCACCCTGAGGTTTTACCTGCTCGACGAGAAATCACGCATGAGAAGCTTCAGGAAAGACCTCGATGCGCTACTCAAATACAGTAAGAGGCTGGTAAGCTACTCTGCACCGAAGCTCAGAGATGAGTTCAAACAGCACGTGCAGGATCTGTTCAATGTGAAGTATCCCATTCTCTCTGATCTTTTACCAACGTTCGATCGGGAAGTTTTTCAAGCTTCAAAAGATGTACGGTCACCGCACATCAACGTTTTCAACAACAGATACTCGCTTTCGGTCCTTCTGGTTCTCTTACTCGTCTTCTTGACAGGTTTCTTCCTGAGTCCTAAGATATCTCTCGGACCGTCTGTGATTCTCCTGGCCGGCTCCGTCTGGGCGTGGTTGAGCAGTCATGAGTTGATCCTGATCGTGGAACAAACGTCACCCGTGCTGATATTGCAGACACGTTCGTTCGTCAATCCATTGCTCTTCCTGACGGCTATCTTTCTGGTTGCCATCAACGTTTTCAAACTCTTCAGAAGGGGGGAGTCGGTATGAAAAGGTTGATCGCGTTGTTTCTGATCGTCGCGCTCGCGGTCTTCGCCATGGCGTTCAAAGTCATCATGGTCACAGACGTCGGAGGTCTGGGTGACAAGTCCTTCAACGATGGAACATGGGAAGGCGCCCTCAGGGCAGCCAAAGAGATCGGAGCAGAGGCCAAGGTCATTCAATCCTACGAACAGGCGGACTACATACCCAACCTCACCAGGGCGGCACAGGAAGCGGACGTGGTCTTCGCAGTGGGGTTCATGATGACGGACGCGCTGTTCAAGGTCGCCAAGCAGTTCCCGAACGTGTATTTCATCGGAATCGACATCGTGCCACCCGAGGGAGAGAGCTTACCGAACGTGCTGTGCTACATATTCAAGGAGGAACACGCAGGTTTCTACGCTGGTTACATCGCTGCGGCCATGACTGCCACCGGAAAGATCGGTTTCGTTGGAGGTATTCCGATCCCACCGGTCGAAAGGTTCCGCTACGGTTACGAAGCCGGTGCCAAGATTTACTCCACGCTGCACAAGAAAAAGGTTGAGATCTTGAGGGGTTACACCAACGACTTCGAAGATCCCAAGAAGGGTAAGGACCTCACGATGGCACAGTACGCTCAGGGTGCGGACATCGTCTTCCTGGCGGCCGGTGCCTGCGGTAACGGTGGCATCGAAGCCGCGAAGGAAAAGATGGTCGCACTCGTGGGTTCTGACAGGCTGGTCGACATCATCGACTACGTCACGAAGAACGGAAAAGGATTCTTCGCGATCGGTGTGGACGTCGATCAGGATTACATGGCTCCGGGTGTCGTGCTCTGCAGCGCGATGAAGGGAATCTCCATGGCAGCGTACTACGGCGTTAAAGCGGCGTGGGAAGGCACGTTCGAAGGCGGCTTGAAAGTTCTCGGCGTCAAGGAAGACGGTGCCGGCGTGAGCCCGATGAAGTACACCAAGGGCATGATACCGAACAGGGTCATCGCCGAGCTCGAATACCTCACGAAGCTGATAAAGGACGGTAAGCTCGTCATTCCAGACACGGAAGACGCACTCAAGGCGTTCCAGGTTCCCGCCATATCGTTCCCGTTCTGAAAAAAATGGGGCGCCGCTCGGCGCCCCTTCTTCAAAGAGAGGTTGAAAGCGTGGAAAAGGCAGTGGAGATGATCCAGATAGTGAAGAAATTTCCACAGGTGGTTGCGAACGACCACGTGGATCTGACAGTGTACAGAGGAGAGATACACGCGATCGTGGGGGAAAACGGGGCGGGAAAAACCACACTCATGAACCAGCTGTACGGTCTCTTGAAACCGGATTCCGGCGAGATACGTATTTTCGGCAGGAAGGTCAGCTTCAAAAGTCCTCGTGACGCGATAGCCATGGGTATCGGAATGGTGCATCAGCACTTCATGCTGGTGAACAACCTGACCGTGGCCGAGAACGTTGTGCTCGGTTCTGAAACTGGTTTCGGTTTTCTCTTCGATCTCAAGGCTGCGAGGAAAAAGGTTGCGGAACTTTCCAAACGTTACGGTCTCCACGTCGATCCGGACGCGAAGATAGAAGATCTTCCAGTTGGGATGCAGCAGAGAGTCGAGATACTGAAAGTGCTCTACAGGGGTGCGGAGATCTTGATACTTGACGAACCCACCGCCGTTCTCACACCGCAGGAGACGGAGGAACTGTTTGAAACGATGTTCAAGTTGAAGGAGAGTGGGAAAACGATCATTTTCATTTCACATAAACTGAACGAAGTGATGAAGGTGAGCGATCGGATCACGGTGATGAGACAGGGCAAAGTCACCGGCGTGTTGAACAAGAACGAAACCAGTCCTCGAGAGATCGCGCGTCTGATGGTTGGCAGGGACGTCGTCTTCACGGTGGAAAAGACGCCCGCCAAACCAGGCGAGGTGGTCCTCAAGGTTGAAAATCTCCGTGTCAAGGATTACAGGGGCCTGGATGCCGTTAAGGGGGTGTCGTTCGAAGTCAAAGCTGGAGAGATCTACGCCATCGCAGGGGTGGCGGGCAACGGTCAGACGGAACTGATCGAGGCGCTCACAGGTTTGAGAAAACCTGTCTCCGGCAAGGTGTATTTCCTTGGAAAGGACGTCACCCACGCGACGCCGAGAGAACTCAGGGAAATGGGCATGGGTCACATTCCGGAAGACAGACACAAGTACGGTCTCATACTTCAGTTTCCCGCGTACTACAACGTGGTCCTCGGCAGACATTACAGGCCACCGTTCGCGAACGGTGAATTTCTGGTTCACAGGAAGATTCTCAGCTTCGCAGAAGAACTGTTCAAAAGGTTCGACGTTCGGCCCAACAACGTGAGAATGCTTGGGGGCAATTTTTCAGGCGGCAACCAGCAGAAGATCGTGATCGCGAGGGAAATTGGCCTGGAACCGAAGCTCATGATAGTTTCTCAACCCACGAGAGGCTTGGACGTTGGCGCGACGGAGTTCGTCCACAGAACGCTCCTGCAACTCAGGGATTCGAACGTCGCCGTTCTGCTCGTCTCGATGGAGCTCGATGAAGTCCTGTCGCTGGCCGACCGGATTGCGGTGATGTACAACGGTCAGATCATGGGAGAGGTGGATCCAGGTTCCGTCACGATCGAGGAGATAGGTCTCATGATGGCTGGACACAGACTGGAAGAGATCAGGGGGCGTGTGGCTTGAACCAGAGGCTCTGGTCATTCCTCGTACCGGTACTTTCGGTGCTCGTGGCGCTGATCATCGCGTCTTTCGTGATCCTGATGATAGGTAAAAACCCCATAACTGCCTATGCGGCGCTCTTCAGAGGTGCCTTCGGCTCTAAACTGGCCATAGCTTCCACCATCGTTAAGACAACTCCGCTGATTCTGACTGGTCTTGCGGTTGGATTCGGCTTCAGAGCTGGTCTTTTCAACATAGGTGCCGAAGGTCAGATGATCGTCGGTGCGATGGCGGCGACGGCCTTCGCTATCAACGCAGGTTCCATTCCAGCCGTCATGGCGATCCCCCTGACGATGCTCGTCGGTATGCTTGCAGGTGCTGGCTACGCTTCGATCGCAGGTTTCTTGAAGGCGAAAACTGGCGCTCACGAAGTGGTCACCACGATCATGCTGAACTGGATAGCGGATTATCTTTCCAGCTACGTCGTCACCGTGCCGATGGGTGTGGGTTTTGGGACACCGAAAAGTCCAGAGATCGCATCCAGCACGAAGCTACCGCCTTTGATGGTGGTTCAGGCGACCGAACTCACAAGTGGCATCATAATCGCCGTGGTCGCTGCCATCCTGGTCAAAATACTGCTCGATAAGACCAGCAAGGGATACGAATTGAAAGCCGCGGGCTTCAATCCCTACGCTGCCGAGTACGGAGGGATAAAACTCGCGCAGAACATAGTCCTCGCCATGGCGATAAGCGGTGCACTGGCAGGCCTCGCGGGCACCCTGGAAGTCATGGGAGTCCATCACAGATTTCTGGGGACGCTCTCTGGTGGGAAAGGCTTCGATGGTATTTCCATAGCGTTGATAGGTCAGAACAATCCCATAGGAATCATCTTCGCCGCTCTGCTCATGGGTGCGCTCCGGAACGGCTCGAACGAGATGCAGTTCATAGGGGTTCCAAAGCACATCATAATGATCGTTCAGGCGATCATCATTTTTTTGGTTGCGGCCGATCGTATCGTCAGGACCATCTTTTTGAGAAAGAAGGTGGCCAGATGAGACTCCTTCTGGCGCTGATAGATATATTCACCAATCCTGCGTTCTACAAGCTCACGCTGACGGCTGCCACACCCCTGATCTTCGCTTCCCTGGGGGGAGTTTTCAGCGAAATAACGGGTGTTGTGAACATCGCTCTGGAAGGCATCATGCTCATGGGTGCCTTCGTTTCGGTCGTCTTCACCTGGCTCACGGGCAACGCATGGATCGGTGTGCTCTTCGCCGTCTTGGTGGGGCTGGGAATGGCGTGGTTGCACGCGTGGGCGAGCATAACCTGGAGGGGAAACCAGATAGTCTCCGGTACCGCGCTGATACTGCTGGCACAGGGAATTACGGGTTTTTTGATGGAACCCATATTCGGCAGGCCAGGTCAGACCGACATCGTGGGCAAGATTCCGGAGGTCAGGATTCCTTTATTGATGAAGAACAGGTTTTTAGCGCAGTCCATTGGAGAGCTGAGCCCGATGATTTACATGGCCTTCGCCTCCGTGGCGATCGCCTGGTTCATCATATACAAGACCAAGCTCGGACTGAGGATGAGATCTGTGGGAGAAAACCCTGAGGCTGCCGATACGCTGGGTGTCAACGTGTATGCGGTGAGGTATTTCGGTGTTCTGATGAGTGGTGTAATGGCTTCGCTGGGTGGGGCGTTTTTGAGCGTTGGGGAAGTGGGTAACTTCCGCGAGCTGATGACCGGTGGGCGAGGCTTCATAGCCCTCGCTGCGATGATACTGGGCAACTGGAACCCGGTGGGCGCCATGTGGGCGAGCCTGCTGTTTGGTTTTTCCGAGGCGTTCGCTAACCAGCTTCAAAGCAGTCCCTTGCTGAGAGTTGCATCCACGACAAAGCCGCTGTTCAACATGTTCCCGTTCATCGTCACTTTGATCGTGATCGCGGGCTTCATCGGCAAGACGCGGCCACCCGCAGCAGACGGAGTACCGTACGAAAAGTGAGGTGGGTCGATGAGAAGAAAGTTTTTGTTGCTTATGGTTCTCGCTCTGGTCGTTCATGCTTTTGCCTCGCATTTCGTCGTGTCTGCCGGTCTGTGTTTGGCTGAAGTGCAGGGTTGGAATCTCTCTGCAGGTTTTCTGGATCGAAGGTTTTCCGTTGAGACTGGCCTGACCTTCGACGTCGGTGGGATCTTCGGTGGCTCTCAGTTCGACATGTACAGCTTTGAAGTTCTGGCGAAGGTCGGCCTGTACAGTTTTGAATCTTTCTCCCTCGGGCCCATGGTCAGTGCGACTCTGGGTAATTTCACAACGGGCGAGTCCACACCGACTTGGTCAGCGAACGTGGGAGCTGGAGTTTTCGTCGACTACGTTTTTGAAAACCTCGAGTTCAGCGTTGGAATGATGTATCCATTTTTGAAGGGATTCGATGTCGTCGAATCCATTTACGTTGCCGCGAACTTCTTTCTAACACCGCCTGAAGGCAAGCGTTTCACAGACAGGTTCTTCGTCGGGATGGACCTACTGAACGGGAGGTTCAGATGGCGTTTCGGATTCGTCGAGACCTTTTGATCTGGCAACGAAGTTCAGTTCGTCCCCATCCTTGATTCGATCGAGAAAGCTGGCAGGTTTTCCGTTGAGTGTGAGTGTGTAATCTTTCAAATTCTTCAGATCTATTTCCACGCTGGCCAGGACGTCGGCCACGATGGGTTCAAACTTTGGAAGTTGCAACGTCATCCCGTCCCAGAGCGGTCTGTCCGAACTGACGTACTCGCCATCCACCAGGACGATGTGATTCTTCTGAAAGATCTTCACTTCCCTGCCGTTGAACTTCACCGTTACAGAACCAGGTTCCGGGAGCAGATCTTTTATCCGCGTCTCCCTACCTTCGAAGTGGTACAGTATTCCCGATTCGCCCTCTTCGATCTTCTGCAGGGTCAATCTGTACCTATCCACCCGCTTCGTTTCCCCATCGATGGTACAACTCACAGAACCGAGTCTTTCCTGCAGGAGTCGTTCGATCTCTTCCTTCTCTGGCCACACGATCAGGATGTCGTCACCATCTCTGACGACTCGCTCGAGATCTTCCACCGTCTCACCGTTGACGCGAACTTCTGGCAAAGTTTGGAAGACTTCGCTTTCGTTGAAGAATATCCGGACTGGTTTGATGAGATCCTTCAGTTTTGGAGGCTCCACGCTGTCCATTTCCACCGGTTCCACCACAACTTCGTCTCCCGTTTTCAGGGTCTCGTGCAGAGTGCATTCTCTGCCGTTGAGCTTCACACGGAACTTCTTCTTCACAAAACCGTGAATCGTCTTTTGCTCACCGTTGACTCTGTACTGGATGGGTGGCTGGACCACGCCTATGAGTTCCTTCAAGCTGTAACCTGCCTGCGTGAGCAACTGCAGAACGGTCGGATTTTTGTTCAACCTCAGAACCCTCACGTCTTCGCCGTTGAGCCGGACCACGTCGTAGACAGAACCGAGTTCTTTCGCCTTCATGTACGCGATACCGGCGAGCGTCACGTACTCGCTGCCGACAAAACCTTCCTTGATGGACCTGACCGTTTCCAGTTCCTCAACCGACTTGAGGGCCACCCGTTCTTTTGGTAGTTTAAGCCGTTCAGCGAGTTTCGTCCTCAGCGACGAAAGTTTGGCCCCTCCTCCGACGAGTAAAACCGCACTCGGATTGCCCAGGTTCAGAGCTTCGATGCGCTCGGCTATGCTTTCTGCGATCTCTGTGACGGTCGGTTCTATGACTCTTTCGAATTCCGATCTCTCCACGAGGATGGTCTCACCTGTGATGTTCCTGACCTCCATGAACTGCAACGATTCGATGTTCCTTTTGAGCGTTTCTGCTGTCTTGAAATCGAGCAGGTAGTGCCTGGCTATCGCCTCGGTCACCTCATCGCCTGCGAGCGGGACCATGTCGTAACCGAGCACGCTGCCAGCCTTCGCAATCGCGATGTCGCTGGTTCCTGCACCGATGTCCACCAGGGCCACGTTCAGGAACCTCAGCTCGTCTGGCAGCGCTATTTCGAGCACCGCCATGGGCTCAAGCGTCAGGAAAGAACACCGTAACCCTGCGAGGTGCAAGGCGTTGATCATCGCGTCTATGACCTGGTTGGGCAACATCGCAACGATCAGCTTTGTGTAGAGTTCTTCTCCTCTGTGCCCGAGAGGATTCTTGATCCAGAAGCCATCCAGCTTGTATTCCAGAACTGAATAGCCCGCGCAGTAAAGCTTGGTGGTCGAATCGCTCGCGAAGTTCACATTTTCCAGTGCGCGCGCTTCGAGTTCTTTGAGGATCCTCTCGTCGATCGGACGGTTTGGTACCTTCATGGCGGCTTCCACGATCTGCGTTTTCAGAAACCTTCCAGCAACTGCGACCGCAACTTCTTCAAGCACCGTATCGTTTCGATCCTCGAGGTTCTTCTTCACCTTTTCGATTATCCTCGCGACACTCTTGATGTCGTGTATCTGACCGTCCACCATGCTCCTCACGGGATGCTCCATCGTCTCGTAATCGACAACGGTCAGAACCTCATCTTCAAACGTTCCTATGAGACCCGCCACTTTCCTCGTTCCGATGTCCAGCGCGAAAACGCTCTTCATACCTCGACCACCGTCACACCCGTTCCACCCTCGTTCGGTGTGCCGAACCTGTAGCGCTTCACCCTGGGATCTCTCCTCAATATCTGCCAGATCCCCACAGCGAGCCTCCCGGTGCCCTTGCCGTGTATGATGTAACCGACCTTGAAATCCGAAAGACACAGATCGTCTATGAACCTCTCCACCAGTGGTTCTGCCTCTTCGACCGTTAGGCCCCGCACATCTATCTCTGGTTTTTTCAGCTCGAAACTGATGGAGGGACTCACTTCTTCCTGCTGCGAAACTTGTTCCACCTTGACCAAATTCCTCTTGCGCGCCTCGAGCCTCAGACCGTTGAAATCAACGATGTACCTATCTCCCCTCTTTTCAACGACTTTTCCAACAGCTTCACCGTTTCTCAGTCTCACGGTGTCTCCAACGTCTATCTGAGAATCTGAAACCGTTTCCTGTTCGAACTGTATCTGTCTGACTTTCGCTGCGTGGTCTTCGAAGTGCTTCGAAGCGCTCCTCAAGCTCGCCAGATCCTCCTTGCTCTTTATGGACCTTATGGTTTCGTCGACCTGCTTCTTCGCCTGTTTTATGTAGTCGTACAGCTGTTTCAATTCTCTGTCGAGTTCTTCTATCTTCTTCTGCCTGAGCTCTTGATATTTCTGCTCGTACTCTTGCTTCACCTTTTCCAGCTGGAGCCTTTCTTTCTCGAGATCCTCTATCCTCTTCTTGGTGAGCACGAGCTGTTTTTGATACTCTTCCACGACCTTGGCTACCTCGACGTAGTCTTTGCCGAGGTAATCTCTGGCCATCTGTAGAACAGATCCATCCAGGCCAAGTTTTTGCGCTATTTCGAGCGCGTGAGAACCACCGACAACGCCCATGAGTATGCGATAAGTCGGTTTCAACGTTTCAGGGTCGAACTCGAGGGAAGCACTGACCAGGCTCTCGTCGTTCACGGCGCGGAGCTTGATCGGCGTGAGGTGTGTGGTCACGATGAACTTGCAACCGATCTGTTTCAAACGTTCTATGATGGCGAGACCCAGTGCCGCACCTTCAACCGGATCGGTGCCGGCACCGAGTTCGTCGATCAGGACCAAACTGCTTTCATCCGCACTCTGAAGTGCGAGTATTATGTTTCGCAGGTGCGACGAAAAGGTGCTGAGGTTCTGCTCGATACTCTGCTCGTCTCCAACGTCGACGAACACGCTGTCGAATCCAAATATCTCCGTACCGTGCGCGCAAGGCAGAGGTATGGCAGCTTTCATCATGCAGCAGAACAAACCCACAGTTTTCAGTGAAACCGTTTTACCACCGGTGTTGGGACCCGTCAAGATGAGACCGGATTTGTTTACTGGGAGCGAAAGGTCTATGGGTACCACCCTCGAACGGTCGAGCAACGGATGTCTTGCCTGAACCAGATGCACTATCCTTCGTGAGGACGGATAGACCACGATGGCTCCGTAATCAACCGCGAACGAGGCTCTCGCATGAATGGAATCTATCGTCGCGACGAAGTTGAGACCTTCTTCTATGCGCTTCAGGTTCTGCCTCACGAGGCCGGTCAGTTCTCTCAGAATTCTGTTTATCTCCTTCGTTTCCTCCTCTTTGAGCTCGTACAGTTTGTTGTTCAGAGGCACGAATTCGTCCGGCTCGACGAAGCAGGTGGCGGACGAAGCCGAAACGCCATGGACTATGCCTCTGACCTGCCCTCTGTGACTCGCCTTGATAGGAAACACGTGTCTTCCATCTTTCAGAACGCAGATGGGATCTTGAAGAAACGTCCTGTTCATCTTGATGAAGGCATCGCTTCTTTTCCTTATCTCTTCCAGAGAACTCCTGATTTGCTGCCTTATCTCCTTCAGCTTTTCAGAGGCCTCGTCTTTGATCAGTCCGTTCGGATCGATACATCCGTGGATCTTTGCAACGAGGTCCGTGGCTGGTTCAACACTTCGGGCTAATTCTTTCATCGTGAATCGGTCCGGAAGTCTTTCGAGCCTCTCTTTCAAAACCTTCGTCACGGCGATGGCGTCCGCCAGTCTCAAAAGCTGTTGTGGCTCGAGAACAGAGCCAGCGTTGAGTCTATCGAGCACGTCTTCCACGTCCGCGCTCTGTACGTTGCTGGGCAGCAAGTTGTGCGACGATCTGATCAGCTCTATGGCTTCTTCCACAAACTTCAACTCGTGTGTGGGATCCTTTTTTGGTTTCAGAGCGCGCACGAGTTTTTTTCCAAGCTGTGTCACCGCGTAGGACGAGAGTAACGAGAGAAATTTGTCGTAATCGAGTCTTTCAAGCGTGTGGACCTCTATGAAGAAGCACCTCCAATGATATTCTACTCGCCGATCTGCATGGTGGTTTCAAAGTCCAGCCGATCGTTTTTCGTGGCTACTTTCACCAAGAGCTTGTAGGTACCGGGCTGTGTTATGGCAGCGGCGCTGTAAGGGTAGAACTTGAAGATCTCGTACTTCGAATACGGCGTCAGCCACATCCTCGTTGGCCCCTTTCTAACGTCCAGTGAGGATGGTAAGAGTGAAACAGCTATTTCTTCGACTTCGAGATAGACGTTGTCTTTCGTATCGTTCAGAAGATAAACGGAGAATTCCAGCGAACTTTTCAAACTGGCAAGCTTTGGAGCGTCGGTGTAGATCTTGACCTTTCTCAAGTTCCTTTCCGAACTGCTCACGCACGCCACTGGCAGGACCAGAGAGTTCATCGAACCGTTCACGACGCAGTCGAACTGGATGGAGTACACACCTTCTCTGTCGAAAGGAACTTCAACGTCCGCCAGCTCGACCAGCTCACCGACCCTGACGTTCTGCCACAACGGTTTGACCTGGACGGCACTCTGCCAGACGAGCCTGCCATCCTGCTTCAAGCTCGCGCTGAAAGCGTCTATTCTGAGATCCTGAGTTCGCGAAGTCTGATTGAGTAAGTTGACCTTCAGTCTGGCCCGTTCTCCCACAAAATAAAAATCTTTGAGGTTCTCCACGATCAGTTCGTATCTCTCGACACTCAGGAACTTTTTCTCCGCTGAAACTTTCTTGCCATCCACAGCGAGCTCCACCCGGATCAGGTATTCTCCGGAAGGAAGGTTCGTTATTTCCTTCTCTCTCTTCAGATCGAAGAGCAACCGGCTGACGAAAGGATCAAGAACTCCGCGGACAGGCTGGCTCTGCCTGAAACTGTAAATCTGCTCGTTCTGAGAGTTGAGGATCTGAAAGGAAAAATCTGTGATGGTAACCTCTCTCCGCTTGTCCGAGTTGTTGTAGAGCCTGACTTGGACGTCGAGTGGCGATCCCGAACTGTAGCTGTCTTCGCACTGTATGAGGATCTGGTTCAGCGGGGCCTTTTCGATCGAAAGTTGGCCGTAATAACTCCTGATACCGAAAAAGAACAGAAAGACTACCACAAGATTGAGCAATAAAAAATAAAACCCACGTCTGCGGTACTTCTGGGTTCTCTCTTGTTCTCTCTTCAAGATTTCTCGTTCTTTCATTTTCCAGCTTTCTGGATCTCTGGAAAAATACTTCATATCGAAGAGGTCACCCTGAGCACTTCTTCGAAGGACGTTATGCCTTTCAAGACCTTTTCGAAACCGTCTATGAACATCGGGCGCATACCTTTACGCAGTGCAAGATCGTATATTTCTCTTTCGCCACCACCCGAAACGATCAGATCCTTGATCTCTCTGTCGACTATGAGGACCTCACCGACTGCGACCCTTCCTCTGTAACCCACCCCGTTGCATGCGGTGCAGCCTGGTCCAACGGAGTATTCCACAGGTTCAAGGTCCGGAAAGACTTCCTTCCACATCTGCAGATATTCGGGCCTGAGATCTGCCTTGACCCTGCAGTTCTCACAGAGCTTTCGTACGAGTCTCTGGCTGATCACCCCGATCAGAGCAGTTGAAAGGAGGTGTCTGTCGATACCGAGGTTCACGAGCCTGTCGACGGCCGCGGCGGCACTGTTGGTGTGGAGCGTGCTCAACACTAAGTGTCCGGTGAGTGCGGCCTCGATCGCGAGGTTCGCGGTTTCTTTGTCCCTCATCTCACCGATCATGATGATGTCAGGGTCCTGCCGCAGGAACGATCTCAGGAATCTCGCGAAGGTCAGGCCTATCTCCGGATTCACCTGGCACTGAGTCACCCCGTCTATCGTGTACTCCACAGGATCTTCAGCAGTCACGATGTTCACGGTGATATCCTTGAGCTTGTTTATCATGGCGACGAGTGTGGTGGATTTTCCACTTCCGGTGGGTCCCGTCACGAGTATTATGCCGTTCGGCCTGGTCAGGAGGCTCGAGATGAGTTTGTAGTTGTACTCGCTGAAACCAAGCTCCTCCAGTTGTCTGTAGGCGGAGGAAACTTTGAGTATCCTCATCACGACCTTTTCTCCATGAACTGATGGCATAGTGGAGACACGGAAGTCGTACTGCTCACCCTGTATGTTCATGTAGAACTTTCCATCCTGGGGCAAACGTTTTTCGGATATGTCGAGTCCCGACATGATCTTTATTCGCGTGACCACAGCGTTGTGCTGGGCTTTGGAATAATCCACTATTTTTCTGAGAAGACCATCTATTCTGTACCTCACCCTGACATAGTTTCTGAAGGGTTCTATGTGGATGTCGCTCGCCTCCATCTGCACGGCTCTCTGAATGAGGGCGTTCACCATCTTGATGATCGGTGCCTCTGGTTCTGCCTCCAGTTCTTCAGTTTCTTCGATGGTCAGAACTTCAGGTTCAGGTTCCTCAGAGACCGGAATTTGCTGCGCCAGTTCGGCGATCCCACCGTGGATGTACTGTTTGTACATGAACGCGAACAGCGAGGGGGTTGTGAGATAAACCAGCGGTTCCTGCCCGGTAATGAACCTGACTTCTCCCATGATTCTGCTCAAATTGTGGACGGTGTCTGTGACGAGCACGAGTCGACCATCACGTTTGTCTATGGGAATGACGCGGAGTTCCTCGATCAGGGCTCGAGGCAAGCTGCCCAGAACTTCCGCTGAAACCGCCCTGGGTGGATCCTTGAGTATGGGCAGGTTGTACTGCTCCGCGAGGGCCTCCGTGAGTTCTTCCCAAGTCACGTATCCAAGCTCAACGAGTGTTTCGCCCAGCGGTTTCTTGGTCAGTTTCTGTTGTTCCAAAGCCCTGTTGAGCTGTTCTTTTGTGATGATGCCCTTCTCGAGGAGGACCTCGCCGATACGTCTGTATCTGATCTTCTCAGGCATTGATCGTATCCTCCAAACCGAACCTGTATATCGCGGGAATGTCCGTTTCCGGGAAAAGGATCCTCTCTTCCTGATCGAAACCCGTCGCTATGACCGTCACCTTCATTTCGTCTTCCTTGAGTTCGTCGTCGATGATCAAGCCGAATTTGACGTCCGCGTCTTCACTGCAACTCTGCCTGACGATCGAAGCGGCTAAGTGCAATTCTCTCAGCTGTACCGTTTTGGGTGCAGCAACGTTCAGTATAATCGCCCTGGCGTTCTCCACAGGTTGCTCCATCAACTTGCTCGTCATGGCTCTCTTCGCTGCCTCAGCCGCCCTGTTCGCTCCTTTCCCTATCCCGATCCCGAGCATCGCCACACCGGCGTTCCTCATGACCGATTCGACATCGGCAAAGTCAAGGTTTATGTAGCCCCGTTTCGTTATGAGTTCTGAGATACCTTTCACTCCCTGATGGAGCATTTCATCTGCTGCCGCGAACGCATCAACTGCGGTTACGTCTGGCGGCAATTCTTCAAGCAATTTGTTGTTCGACACCTTGATGAGTGTGTCCACGCTCGGCTTGAGTCTTCGCAATCCTTCTATCGCCGTTTGCCAGCGTTCTTTACCTTCGAAGTAGAACGGTGTGGTTACGACCGCCACGGTGAGGATTCCCATCTTCTTGGCCACATCCGCTATCACAGGGGTCGCTCCAGTCCCGGTACCGCCACCGAAACCCGCCGTGAGGAACAACATGTCGGTGTCCTTGAGTACCTGTTCTATTTTGTCCAAACTCTCCAAGGCGGCTTCTTCCCCAACCTTCGGGTTTCCACCCGCACCGAGCCCACGCGTCCTCCGCTCTCCTATTTGAATCTTCAAATCCGCTTCCGTTTCTTCCAGAACCTGCACGTCCGTGTTCACAGCTATGAGCTGTACGTTCTTCAGTCCCATCCTCGCCATGCGGTTCACGGCGTTGTTACCCGCTCCCCCAACCCCTATGACTTTTATGATCGGTATTCTCTTCCTTGAAAGTTTTTCTGTCTCTTTGCCTTTTTCCGATTTTCCCAGCTCGAAAGGCATAGGACCGCCTCCTCGTGTTCACCACAGACTCTTGAACATTTCAACGAGTTTCTTGAAGAAACCCTGTTTTGAACTCGGAGCTTTCGCTGCGACCACCGACTGAGTCTGTCTCAGAAGCTGGGTCATACCACCCAGCAAGCCACACAGTGCGGGATCCTCGACAACGTCTTCATCGTTCAGAATGGGAAGGTTCGGAACGTTGAAAGTTCCAACACGCGCAGGGCCTTCGAACACGTCTAAGGCCAGATCTATGAGCCTTGGAATCTTCGCCCCACCACCAACGAAGACCACCCCACCGGGCAACCTCCCGATCGTGCTGGAAGGATTCTGCAACGTGAACTCTCTGATCGTTCTCCTGGCCTTCATGAGTATTTCTCTCAAACGTGCGTGTATTATTCGGGCGAGTTCTTCTTTAGTTGTGACCTTCAAGGTTCTTCCGTCCAGGCCTCTGTACTCGATCGTCTGCTGAGCGTACGCCGCCTCTCCGTAAACGGCGCTGCCCTCGGATCTGAGCAACCGTTCGGCTTCCTCCATGGACGTACCGAGAACGATCGATATGTCGCGCAGCACGTTCCTGATGCCGAGCGGTATCACCTGCAGTCTGGCCGGGACGGAGGCTGAGTATATCACGACGAAGGTGTGGGAATGTCCGAGGTCGATCAGACATACGCCGGTTTCTTTCTCCACATCACTCAAAGCACATTCTGCGGCGAGAAGACTTGAATGACCAACGAGCAACGGTTCTGGTAAGACCTCGCTCAAGAAATCGAAGACGGAGCCTGAATCTTTTTCCATAACGGCGGCCGTCACTTCGAATCTGATTCTGTTCGCGGTCATTCCGATCGGGTTCAGGACGAACTTCGTCCCATCGACCACGTACCTCTTCGGGTAGAAGTGCAACAGTCTGTACTTGTCTGAGAGTTCTGACTCCACTGTGGCCCTGAGTGACTCCACGATCGATTCATCGACCGGTTTCTTCTCGTTCTCTGAGACAGTCAACTCCGCTCCATGTTCGACCAGTTTCACGCCACTGTGGCTGCTCGAGATTATGAAGTCTGCGCGCCTGACTCTCGATTCTCGCTCGAGCTCATCCACGAGCGATTCGACCGCTTCACTGACTGCCGTGGCATCTCTAACGTCCCCGCCCTCTATTCCTCTCATCCTCATGGAGGCTTTTGCCAGGACTTCCAGACCTTGATTTGTATGCCTGAGAACCACACCTTTGCAGCTATGACTACCAACGTCGATCAGACAGTAAGTTTCACCTTTCCTCATCGTCCCCACCTCTTAACTTGTAAAAAAGCCCGTTGGAGGACAAAAAATATTCCCCCTTGGGCTCCATCTTCTTGATCGCCTCGTTCAAAGTGCTCAGATTCCTCAGCAAATCTTCCCATTCGTTGAACCTCAAGCTCACACTCTTCAAGAGTACGACCCTTCTCTCTTTCGGTACCACCTCAACAACGTATGGATTGCTCAGCAGCGGTTTCAACTTCTGTATCAAGTTTACAACAGATTCCTGAACACATCCATCCTGAACCTCCACCCCGCTCACGTAGGCACGCGACAAGGCGTCTTCCACACTGGCAACTTCGAGGAGTCTACCGCTTCGTCCTACCCACCACAGTCTGCCTTTGTGAGCAACAAGAAAATCGCGTTCTTCTTCGATCAGCGTAGTCGTCGCGTCCACAGACCTCGATATCAGAAAGAAGACACAAATTGAACAGAATAAAGCAAGAAAAGACACCGCTTTTCTAAAATCATACATCCAGATAGGTCACCTTTAAAGCGTGTCGCTCGATGAAATTTTTTCTCTCCTGCGTGTCCTCACCCATCAGAATCTCGAACAACGCATCCGCTTCCTCCGCATTCTCTATCGTAACACGAATTAAACGTCTTGTGGCAGGGTTCATGGTTGTTTCCCAGAGTTGTTCCGGGTTCATCTCTCCCAGACCTTTGTAACGCTGCACCTCAACGATCTTCTCGGAGCCGTTCAGCTCTTTCATCAGAGCTTGGTACTCCTCGTCGCTGTAAAGGTACAGTGTCCTGTCCGGCAGCTGAATCCTGTAAAGCGGCGCGACGGCTATGTAGATCCTTCCTTCCTCTATCAGTGGTCTCATGTATCTGAAGAAGAAAGTGAGCAAGAGTACTCTTATGTGTGCCCCGTCGATGTCGGCATCGGTCATGATGATGATCTTTCCATAGCGCAGTTTACTCCTATCGAATCTCTCACCTATCTGGGTTCCAATCGCATAGATTATATCTTTAATCTGCTCGTTGTTGAGCAATTTCTGCATCGACGATTTCTCTACGTTCAGGATCTTTCCCCTCAACGGCAGTATCGCCTGGAATTCTCTATCCCTCGCCTGCTTCGCAGAACCACCGGCGGAGTCACCTTCAACTATGAACAGTTCCGATTTCTCCACATCGTTAGTCACACAGTCTGCGAGCTTGCCCGGCAACTGGGCCCCTTCGAAGGCACTCTTTCTTCTCACCAATTCTCGAACTTTTCTGGCTTCTTCCCTGGCCCTCTTGGCTTCCTGAACTTTCTCCAAAATGGTCTTCAGCAGACTTTTGTTGATTTCGAAGAGTTCCGTGAGACGTTCCCTCACAACCTTGGTGACCGCGGTTCCTGCACTCTCGCTCCCGAGTCGGCCCTTCGTCTGTCCCTCGAACTCCGGATTCGGCATGAGAACGTTCACTATCGCCACAAGGCCTTCTCTCACATCCTCACCCTGGAACGAATCGTCTTTGCGCAAGTAACCGAGATTTTTTCCGTAATCGTTGAGTAACCGCGTCAGGACGTTCCTGAACGCCGTCACGTGTGTTCCGTGATCTATCGTTCTGATGTTGTTCACGAAAGAATAGATTTTTTCTTCATCTTGAAGTGCGGTGTAGACGAAGGCCACTTCGACCTTGATATCTTCATGAGTGCCGGAAACATGTATCGTTTCGTGCAGCGGTTTGAGATTGTTGTTCTTCACGATGTAGGCTATGAATTCTTTTATGCCACCGACATAGTAAAACGTGGTTTTATAATCGTTGATCCGATCTTCGAACTCTATGGTCAAGCCCGGGTTCAAGAAGGCGAGCTCCCTCAGCCTGTTCTCGATGACGTCAGGATCGAACTCCGTTGTTGAGAATATCTCTGGATCGGGTTTGAACCGCACCGTTGTACCATGTTCGGTGGTTTCCCCGAGTTCCTTGACCTCGCAGATGGGCTCACCCCTCGAATATTTCTGGTAATAAACTTTTCCGTTCCTTCGAACCCAAACTTCCATGACCTCAGACAACGCGTTCACCACGGATGCTCCGACCCCGTGGAGCCCTCCACTGACTTTGTACGCCGAGCTGGAAAACTTTCCACCTGCGTGTAGTGTCGTCATGACAGTTTCGAGCGTGCTTTTTCCAGTCTCCGGATGGACTTCGATGGGAATACCCCTTCCGTTGTCTTCGACTTCCGCAGACCCATCTTCGTGGAGGATCACCTTGATCCTGTCGCATGCTCCCGCCATGGCCTCATCAACGCTGTTGTCGACGATCTCGTAGAGCAAGTGGTGCAGTCCACTTTTGCCTGTGGAACCTATGTACATACCAGGTCTCATGCGCACCGCTTCGAGACCTTTGAGCACTCTTATGTCTTCCGGTCTATAATCAGTCGCCATCTCGACCCCTCCTGAACACGACGTTGTTGACCATCTTTTCGCCGAGCCTTTCGTTCAGCTTTTCAACGATCTTTCTGGACATGAAGCGTGCTTCGGTCAACCAAACGTCGTTGTCGCATTCGAACAGAACGGTTCCGTTGGAAAACTCAACGAACTTACAGTGGCGAGCCAGGGATTCTCCCAGAACGCTCGAAAGATCGGAGAGAACAAGCCTGAGTTTCAGCTGGTTGAAAAAAGGATCAGACTTGGCGAGCGATTCAAAAACATCCTTCAACCTTTTCATTCCCAGTTCTCCTCGATGCTCTTTATGAATTCCTCGAACTTACTCGCGAGGAACTGGCCAACTTTGGTGTCGTATCGTCGCCAGCCATCGAGTTCGTTCACCGGAACGATGCCCCTGCTCGTGTGGGTCAAAAACAGCTCGTCGGCACCGTATAGTTCCGACAGTTCAACCCAGCGTTCTTCGACGATCATTCCAAGACTCTGACACAGCTTTATCGTGTTGAGCCTCGTGATGCCAGGCAGAATGCCGCTGTCGATGCTGGGAGTGATCAGTCTGCCATCCTTCACAAGGAAGACGTTCGTGAACGTTCCTTCGCACACCTGACCGCGGTTTCCAAGCATTATGACGTCGTACGCGTCACCCTTGAAACGTTTGGCTAAAAGGATGTCCGTTCTGCCAGCCACCTTCAGATCCGCAGGCGTTGAGAGTGGATCTATCTTTCTCACGTTACTGACCTTCACTTTGACGTAACCGAGTGGCTCCAGTTTCAGTTCCCTGACGTAAACGATCAGCTCGCAACCAGCTGGAACGTAATCGAAGGCGCTGAACCTGCCCTTCGGCGTCGCGACCACCCTTATCGAAGCCTCAGCACCCAGCTTCTCTACACCTTCTTCCAGTATTCTTCTGAAGTCCGCATAGTCCATGGGTAGCGACAAACCCAGATGTGAAAGCGTCACCAGCAGGCGCTCGTAATGGTATCTCGCGGCGAACAGTCTTCTGTCGTAAGTTCGAAGGGTTTCGTAAGCCACGCCCCCGTACAAGAATCCGGGTTCGTCTATCTCGAGTTTCACATCCTTTTCATTCCACCAGGTTCCTCTCCAGACCAGCAATTTGGGACACCACCCCCGCGCCGTTGGGCTTCCTCACCATCACCTTTGTGAGAACGCCCACGCTCGTCGAAACGAGTTCGTGGCGAACGTAGTACTCATCGTAACCGTAACTCACGCCGTTTTTTCTCATCTCAACCAGCACAGTTCTGATCTTTCCAACGGCGTTCATTCTGTAATCTGCAGCGACCTTCTCTGCGACTTCTCTGAGCAGTTTCATACGTCTGTCTTTCTCTTCTGGTGGAACCTTCTGTTTCATTCGAGAAGCCGGCGTACCCGGTCTGTCCGAATATTTGAACGCATGGACTTTGGAGAACACCGCTCGCTCAACAAGCTGTAGCGTTTTTTCGAAATCACCGATGGTTTCACCTGGAAAGCCTACGATTATGTCACTCGTTACGGAAAAGTCCGGATCGATCGTGCGCAGTCGTTCAAGAAGGTTCAACACTTGCTCGACGGTGTAGTTGCGGTTCATCGCCTTCAAAATCCTGTTCGATCCACTCTGAACAGGTACGTGCAGGTGTGGACACAGCTTTTCTTTGTTTTTGAACATCTCCATCAGATCCTCAGAGATGTCCTGTACGTTGATCGAGCTCAGTCTGATACGGAATTCCCCCGGCACGGCTTTCAAGATCTGTCTCAAAAGCCGTGCGAGGTCGTCGCCAGTGTCTCGGCCGTACCTGCCAAGGTTCACACCCGTCAGGACGATCTCTTTGTATCCCGAGGAGACCAGGTTCCTCACTTCCTGAACCACGATCTCAACGGGCTTACTCCTGATCTTCCTGCCCCTCGCGAGTGGTACGATGCAATAAGTGCAGTATTCGTCACAGCCATCTTCGATTTTCACGTAGGCCCGGACCCGTTCCGCGAGGAAATTGTTCACGCGTTCGTCGATTTCATAGTCGGGTTGCGAGACTTCGACCTTCTGCTCTCTCTTCTGAAGCCACTCGTTTATGTAGGTGAGGATCTCTCTTTTCTCTTTGTTTCCAAGGATCAGATCAACACCACATTTCTTGATCGAGTCTGCGTCCAGGTGCGAATAGCATCCCACTGCAACGAGCAAAGCGTTTGGATTCAGCCTTCTGAGTTTTCTCAAATACTGTCTCGACTGCCTGGCGGCTTCGTTCGTCACCATACACGTGTTCAAAACGCATATATCGACACTGGTGGGATCTGGAGACACCACGATCCCAGCACGCTCGAGTTGTTCTATGATCAGCTCCGTTTCGTACTGGTTGACCTTACAGCCAAGGAAAGCGACGAACGCCCTCATAGGTATCCTTCCATGGCTGCGCGTACGACGTTCGTCCTTGTTATGATGCCAAGGAGTCGACCGTGCTCATCCACCACTGGGAGGACCTTCACGTTGTGCTTTATCATGAGGTCAGCCACATGAACGAGAGACGCGTTTTCGTTGACAACGAGAGGAGGATGCGTCATGATCTCCCTAACAGGTTTATCCTTAATTTTGGCTGCCATTTTGAGAAACTGGTTCATGTCCGGTATAAAGGTGGTCGACTGCAAGAGAGAAAAATACCCTGGCACTACTGCCCTTATTATGTCGCTCTCGCTCACGAAACCTATCACCCGCATGTCTTCGTTAACAACTGGAATTCCGCTCAGAAACTGGGACGCCATGATCCTTACAACATTCTCAACTGTTTCGTCCTGTGTGACGGCCGTCACGTCCCTGATCATAACGTCGTAAACCCTCATTTCATCATCCCCGCCTCATCTCAGGCGCTCCAGTGTGCACAGACCAAGTGCTTCGTTTATCTCATCGTACGTCGGCATCTCCTTTGTTAGCTTTCTGGTCTTTGCCAGAGCGGCAGCGTAACCAAACTTTGCCACATCAAGCATGTTCGCATTTTTATCTGTGAGCCTTTTGTAAACCATCGCCGCTACGTAGGCATCTCCCGCTCCGAGGATGGTCTCTGGTTCAACTTCCCCTTGGGTGCTGATCAACCACACTCCATCCTGCGTTGCGACCACGTCGTTTTTGACTTCGTACGATATGACAACCAGCTTGCAACCTTTCTTGACCAACCTGACGGCCGCATCGACGTAGTCTTCCAGTTTCTCGAGCCGTTCTCCCAGGACCGTCACGCTGCCCCTCACATCGGGCTTGACCACATCAGGAACGCAGATCTCAAGGGCAGGAGTCAGATACTCGTCTATCATGTCAAAGAACACCGTTTTTCCTCTTTCCTTAGCCATTTTGGCCATTTTCCCGTAGATCTCACCGGTCAGTCCTTGAGGCAAACTTCCGGAGAGCACAACGGCCTCCACTCTGGAGAGGTATATTTCGTAGCGTTTCATGAGCAGTTCGATTGCTTTTCTTTCCACCCTCGGACCGGGAGAATCTATGGACGTCATGGTGTGATTCACTGGATCCACGATCACGATGTTTTCCCTCGTCTCCTCCTCGATGTGTACAAAACTCGTGCTGATCAATGGGCTCACCTTGTTCAGTTCCGTGAGCAACACGCGACCGGTGTAACCGCCGAGTATACCTATCGCGATGGAGGAAACTCCCAAACGTGCGAGCGCCATGGAGACGTTGATGCCTTTACCACCAGGGCTCATGACCATGTGCTTATGGTCCTTGATCCTGTGGTAAGCGTTCGTACTGAACTCCTCTATTATGAACTGTCTATCCAGTGCGGGATTGAGTGTCACAGTTACAACTTTCAACCTTTCACCTCTCCAGAACGAATTCTCTCGCAGGACCCCTGTATTCAATTGTACCACTCTTCATCATCACGAACTGATCCGCGATGGGTAAAAATCTCAGTTTCTGCCGCGTACTGAGCACGACGATTCTGTCCTGCTTTATATTCAACAGTTCTTTGAGAACGGGAACCAGCGTGTCGTCGTCCAGATGATCCAGTATGCAGTCGAGTACAACGATCATCGACTTTTTGACTATCGCTGCGAACAACAGAAGCATTATTTTTTCCATCGTGTAGAACTGCCTCACGGGGGTCTTGAGCTCACGTCTGAGGAACTTGAGGATGCCGAGCCTGTCGAGCTCCGAAGCGAAATCATCTAAGGAAACACTGGATTCTGAAAGGGTTATCTTTATGAAATCAGCAAAAGTGAGTTCATCCATCGCCTCGACGAAAGAAGGTTCAACGTAAGAAACCATCTGTCTGAGCAGTTTTTTATCGTAAACCTGTACGGGCTTTTCGTTTATGAGCAGTTCCCCGGACCAGCTGACGTTTTCGTAGATCTCCCGGTTCAATCCGGAGAACGATCTGAGCAGTACCGATTTACCGGCTCCTCTGGGGCCATAGATGACCGTGAGCTGACCGGCTTCGAGGAAGAGGTTCACGTCTCTCAGCACCGGTACGCTGTCTATGGTCATGGAGAAGTTTCTCAGTTCTACGGAGCTACGACTCCTTGTCCTTTTCTGACTTTCTTCCATTCCCATCACCGTTCTCTAAGTACATCCTCCTGAGCATCTCTTCTTTCGCTTCTTCCTGGCCGTCTTTGAGAAGCTTCAACAGTTCGTACTGAGACAGGGTTTTGAGGTTTTTCTGTGACTTCTGCATTGGATCACCTCTCACGATAAATACTACGGCGGGTGAATTACCTCAGCTTTTAGCAAAGTTTAAGACTGATGTTTCTTACCCGCAGGTCTGACGATCTGCAACAGTTTCATCCTGTGGTACAGTGTTCTAACACTCATTCCAAGTTCCTGAGCAGTTTTCTGAACATTCCAGTCGTTGCGTTCGAGCGCCCTCAATATCAGCCCTTTCTCGTACTCTCTCAAAGCCCTTTTCAGGTCCTTCACATCCGTTGCGACTTCCTGCGCCTGATAGGTCAACCTCAACGGTGGCAAGTGGTGCGCCCTGATGAACCTCTCATCCGGCTCCATGATTATCATGGCTCTACCGATGATGTTCTCGAGTTCTCTCACATTCCCAGGCCAGTCGTACGAGGTCAGTTTGTGTAAAGCTTCTGGGGATATTCCCTCGACCGTCCTGCCGTACTCCTGGTTCAGCTTCTTTATGATGTGCTGTACGAGCATTGGTATGTCCTCTTTCCTCTCTCTCAACGGTGGGATGTGTATGGGGAAGACGTTCAGCCTGAAGTACAGATCTGCCAGAAAGGAACCTTCTTCCACCATCTTCTCCAGGTTCATGTTCGTTGCGGCGATGATCCTCACGTCGATCTTGATCGGTTTCGTACCGCCCACAGGTGTTATCTCTTTCGTTTCTAAAAATCTCAGCAGTTTCGGTTGCACTGCCAGAGGCATCTTCCCTATCTCGTCTAAGAAAATGGTGCCTTTGTGAGCTTCTTCGAACAGACCTTTCTTTCCTTCCCTGCGGGCACCTGTGAATGCGCCTGGGGCGTAACCAAACAACTCCGATTCAAGCACCGACTCTGGTATCGCCGCACAGTTGACGCTCACGAACGGCTGGTCTTTTCTGTCGCTCGCGTTGTGTATGGCGTGTGCGAGTAGCTCTTTGCCCGTACCGCTCTCACCCCTCAACAACACCGTTGCGGGAGTCTGTGCCACCTTCATGGCTTGTTCCACGATGCGCTTCATCTTGGGGCTCTCGGCAACGATGTCGTCGAAGGTGTACTTGGCACTCATCCGCCTCACGATTCGGCGCATTTCTTCGAGTTCCCTGCTCAGTTTCACAATTTCCGAAACATCGTGTATGACTCCGACGCTGCCCCTGAACTCGCCCTTCACGAACAATGGCGTGACGTCCACGATCACTTCTTTGCGAGTCGGCCCGACGAGTAGCCTCGCTCCGTATATGGGTTGTTTCGTCTGTGCGACCTTCATGTGCATGCTCTCGCCTTCTGCGATGTCTATGGTGGCGGGTTTACCGATCACTTCCTGCGCAGAGAAGCCCGTGATTCTGGTGTACGCCTTGTTCACCATCACGATCTTTCCCTCAGCGTCCGCCACGGATATGGCATCGTTCGTCGATTCTATGATCGCCTTGAGCAACGCCTCCATTTCGCGCAGGTTCGTGACCTCTTCAACCATTTTCTGAACGCTCGTGATGTCCCTGAAGATCGCCACGGCTCCTATGATCTGTCCGTTGTCGTCTCTGATGGGTATCCTCGAGGTTATAATCTTGACGTTTCCGAGTTCCTGGACGTGGTCTATCTCAGCCTTACCCGTCTGAACAACGATGTGCAACCTCGTGTTCGGTATAGCGTCAACCACGTGCTTGTTGATCACGCTCGAGGCCGGTATACCCAGTATGATAGACGCCTGTTTGTTCATGTACACAACTCTCGCGTTCCTGTCGACGATGATGACTCCCTCGACGATGGAGTTCAGAACGGTTTCAAACAGTTCTTCTCTCGTCATGCAACCACCTCGAATAGATGCTCACCAGCTGTTCTACCCGCAAATCGCGCACTCTCACGTTTTCTAAGTCGTCACAGTCAACCTTCATCTCTTTGAGGACGGATTTCACGTTCCTGTTCGGCCTACAGAAAAGCTCTCTCAAGAAACGTTCGTAACTGTCCAAATCCACCGCCACACTCTTTCTCGCCATTTCCACCAGCACGGAGTCCACCTTCGGAGGAGGTTCGAAGCAGTGTCTCGGTACTCGACGGAGGATGGACACATCGAAGAACGTCTGGCACAACGCGGTCATGAACGTGCCCTTGTGTTTTCCACGCCCCCAAACGATCTTCTCGGCAAATTCCTTCTGGACGATGAAGACACACCTCTGAAAACCGAGTTCGATGGCCTTTCGAACGATCCTGGAGGATATCTGATAGGGGATACTACCGTAGCACAGCTCTGCACCTTGGAGCTCTTCTCGGGTCACACTCAAAAAATCTTTTATCCTCAGCTCGACGTTCCCATAAGGTACGTTCTTCGCGAATTCTATGCTCAGCGATTCGTCTATTTCGTAACACAGAACTCTGCACCCTGTCTGGGCGACGAACCTCGTGAGAAAACCCGTTCCGCACCCTATCTCAACGACCACATCTTCCCTGCGCGGGTTCAACCTTTTTACGAGTTCAAAAGCGATTTCGTCACACCTGAGAAAGTGCTGACCGTAAGGCCTCACTGTTCGAGGAACACTTCCGCCTGACCTTCGATCGCGACCGTACCGTCAGCTTTCAAAACGTTCGTTGAAAGCATGACCCTGTGTTTTTCTTCTCTTTTTTCGATCACCTTCACGTGAACCTTCACCGTCTCGCCCACGAACACGGGCGCCCTGTAAACGAGTTGCTGTTTGACCAGGATCGTCCCCGGCCCTGGAAAGTCCATACCGAGAACCTTCGAGATCAGCGATGCGACCAGCATACCGTGGCAGATCCTCTTTTTGAACCTCGTGTTCCTCGCGTAATCTTCGTCCAGATGAACGGGGTTCTTGTCACCGGTGATCTCTGCGAACGTTTTCACCATATCGTCGCTCACCGTGAAACTCGCTTCGTGTTCCTGACCTACCTGTAATTCGGAAAATCTCATCGTTTCACCCCACGACACATATTATCACGTACCGCGGTAGAATGTAATTCGGAGGTGGAAAGGCTGGACAGAAAGATATATCTCAAAAAGATGGATCTCGATCGGGCGCTACAGCTTTACCTCACCCGTTTGAAGGAGATAGGATTCTTCGAACCAAAGGTTGAAAAGATCGCAGTGGGTGAGGCACTCGATAGAGTCCTGGCGTCCGCCGTTTTCGCCCGCAGGAGCGTTCCACATTACAGCGCGGCTGCGGTCGATGGAATAGCCGTTCGGAGCGTTGACACAATCCAGGCCTCGAAACGCAATCCAAAAAGGCTCACGAAAGACCAGTTCCTGTTCGTGAACACAGGCCAGCCGTTATCCAACGGTTTCGATGCGGTGATCATGATAGAGGACGTTCACCTGCTGGAAGACGGATCGGTGGAGATACTCGATCCTGTGCCGTTGCTCCACAACGTCAGAACCGTCGGTGAGGATGTCGTAGAGCACGATATGCTCTTCACGAAGTTCCACCGCCTCGCACCGCAGGATCTTTCACTGTTGCTCGCCGCCGGGGTGTTCGAAGTGGAAGTCATCAGAAAGATCGGTTGCGCCGTTGTCCCCACGGGTGACGAGATCATCGAGCCGACCGGAGAACTGAAAGACGGTTTCATACCGGAAACGAATTCCACGCTCGTCAAGGCTTTCCTCGAAAAACTGGGAGCTAACGTGAAGGTGTACGGAACACTCGATGATGATCCTGCCAGGATAGAATCGACCTTGCGGCAGCTCCTGGCCGAGCATGATCTTGTACTCTTCATAGGAGGCTCTTCTGCGGGAAGCAGAGATTTCGTCTACCGCGTGCTCGAAAACGTCGGCGAAGTCATGGTACATGGTCTCAGCATCAGACCGGGCAAACCCACGGTTTTGGCCGTGGTGGAGAACAAGCCTGTGATCGGTCTACCCGGTTTTCCGGCGTCGTGTTACACCGTGTTGGAACGCATCGTCAAGCCCATCGTTCAGGAATGGTACCACCAGCCGGTTGAAGAGAAGGAGTGTATCGAGGCAGAGAGTGCGGCGAGGATTTTTTCATCGGTCGGTGACGAGGAGTTCGTCAGGGTCGTTCTCGCGAAGGTGAGGGACCGATACGTCTGTGTTCCTTTGAAGAGGGGAGCGGCCACGATGTCATCTCTCACAAGAATGGATGGTACGATCGTCGTTCCGAAGGGGCAGGAAGTTGTGGAAGAAGGCGAGAAGATCACCGTTCAGCTCGAAGTTCCGAAATCCCGGATCGATGGAACCGTTCTGTTCATCGGTAGCAACGATCCTCTGATCGACCTCATGGCGAACCTCCTCGCAGAGCGTGGCGTGAGGTTGTCTGCTGTGAGCGTGGGTAGCTTGGGTGGTGTGCGTGCGATAGCCAGATTCTTCGCACACCTCGCCGGAGTTCATCTTTTCGACCCTGAGAGTGAAACTTACAACCTGCCCTATTTGAGAAGAATGCTGAAACGCTTCGTGCTGATCAAGTTTGCTAAAAGGCTCCAGGGCATCGTGGTTCAGAAGGGGAACCCAAAATCCATAAAAACGCTTTACGATCTCACACGAAAGGATGTCAGGTTCGTGAACAGACAGAAAGCTTCGGGAACGAGGATCTTGCTGGATCACTATCTCTCCAAACTCGGTATAGATCCTCACGAAATCAACGGTTACGACAGCGAAGAGATCACACACATAGCAGTCGCGCTGAGGATCAAGAAGAACCAGGCGGATGCGGGCCTGGCGGTCGCCCACGTTGCCCAGCTCATGGATCTGGACTTCGTACCCTTGTGCTGGGAAGAGTACGATCTTTTGATCCTTCCAGAGTTCGTTGAAGATGAACGTTTCCAAATCATAATCGATACGATAAAGTCGAAGGAATTCAGAAACCTCGCCTTACAATGCGCCGGTTATGATATCTCGGATGTGGGGAAGATCGTTGTGGAAGGTGAACCTGTGTGAGAGTCGCAGTCGTGGTGGTCAGCGACAGGGTGAGCCAGGGTATCATGAACGACAGAAATGCGGACACGGTCGAAGAGCTCATGAAACAGATCGGCGCTCGGGTTGAGAAAAGGTCCGTCGTCCCGGACGAACTCGCGCTGATACGTGACGAGCTTTTGAAGCTGAGCGAAGAAGGTTTCGACGTGGTTGTCACCTGTGGAGGCACGGGAGTATCACCCAGGGACGTCACACCGGAAGCGACCGTGCAGGTCATAGAAAAGAGGCTCTACGGCATGGAGATGGCGATGATGCTCGAGGCACTGAAGCACACACCCACGGCGATGCTGTCACGGGCGGTTGTGGGTGTGAGAAAACAGACCTTGATCATCAACCTGCCGGGCAGTCCAAACGCTGTACGGCAGAACCTGAAGGCGATCTTGCCGGCCATACCGCACGCGATCGAAAAGATCAAAGGTTCGACGAAGGATTGTCATGTTCCGGAAGGTGAGTGAATTGAACGGGTCGAAATTTCTCAGACTCGCCACCCTCGACAGGGTCTACTCGGAGTACCTGCAGTCTGTGAAAGCCATCGATGAGGCCTCAGATGTTTCCGTGCTGGAATCGCTGAACTTCGTGGCCGCCGAAGACGTGTTCGCACCTCACGATCTACCCGGTTTCGATAAATCCTTGGTCGATGGTTATGCGATCAGATCGAGAGATGTCGTCGGCGCGAGCGCCAACTTTCCGTCGATGCTGCGTTTCGCCTTCGAAATCAAGGTGGGAGAAAAGCCAGAGAGGTTTCTCAATGAGAACGAAGCCGCCCGGATCGCCACCGGTGCGATGCTTCCAGATGGTGCCGATGCGGTGGTGATGGAGGAGCACACGCAGAGGTTCGACGAGTTCGTCGAGGTGATGAAGCCCGTTGCCGTGGGTGAGAACGTACTCAGAAAAGATGAAGACGTGAAGAAAGGTCAGCTCGTACTCGGCAAAGGTCAAAGGATCAAGCCAGGGCACATCCAGCTCATGCTGCAACTTGGTGTTGATAGAGTGAAGGTGTTTCGACGTGCGAAGGTTGGGGTGATAGCAACGGGGGACGAGATCGTCGAGCCTTTCGTTAAGGATAAGTCCATCGTACAGGTACGCGACAGCAACAGTTATGGACTCGTCGTCTGGCTGAAATCTATGGGTTTTGAAGCCGAACGCGTCGGTCTGTGTCGTGACGACGAAGATGAACTCTTTCGTTTGCTGAGAGATTCTTTCGATAAATACGATGTGCTGATCATCAGTGGGGGAAGTTCCGTGGGGGCGAGGGACTTCACCGAAGCTGCGATTGCACGCATAGGAAAACCTGGCGTGCTCTTCCATGGGATTTTGATCCAACCTGGAAAACCTACGATCCTCGCGCACGTGGACGGAAAACCTGTCGTGGGGTTGCCTGGAAATCCTGTCTCTTTCACCGTCAGTGCGAGGTTTGTCCTTCTACCTGTTTTGAGGAGGATGGAAGGTGAGAAGGACTTTCTTCCGAAACCTTCAGGGATGGTGAGGTTGACGAAGAACGTATCTTCAAGGCAGGGCAGGGAACATTTCGTCAGAGTGAGAGCGTTCGTGGAGGATGGTCAGGTCTGGGCCGAACCCTTGGAGAGTGAGACTGCTCAGGTGTCGAACCTGGTCGAAGCCAACGGTGTGGTACGAGTGCCGTCGAACGTTGAAGGTTTCTATGCGGGCGATCTGGTGGAATTCTACACGCTCTGGTCCGGGTGGTGATGTCGGATGGTCAAACAGATCCTGGCGCTCTGTCTCTACTTCGGCGCGTACTACGTGATCCTCAGCCGTGCTCAGAGGACGTCCGTCAAGGTGTTCTTGCTCGGTCTCATCGCTGCTGTTCTGAAGATCTCGGAAAGTTTGACGATGGAGAACATATCGCACGTGGTGGACTTCAACACCATAGGCCTCCTGCTGGGCATGATGATCATTGTGGCCGTTCTGAAAGCCACAGGTTTCTTCCAGATGGCGTCAATCTACGCGGTCCGGCTCGGAAAAGGAGAGTTGAAGAAAACTGTCGCGTTGCTGATGATCTTCATAGCGATGCTCTCGGCAGTGCTGGACAACGTCACAACGCTTCTGATATTTGCCCCCATTCTCTTTCTGGTGAGCGATGCGGCCGAAATAGACCCATCCAGGTTGCTGGTGCTCGGTGTGATCGCGTCGAACATCGGTGGTATGGCGACGATGATCGGTGACCCTCCGAACATCGTCATAGGCAGCGCGAGCGGTCTGAGTTTCGTTAGTTTCATTGTTCACCTGGCACCCGTATCTTTGCTGATCCTGTTGATAGCCGTAAGGATGTTCTCAGGTACGGTATCCAAAGAACACGTATCCGAAGCGGGTTTGAAGAACCTGGCGGCGACCGATCCAAGGCAGGCTGTGACGGACAAGAAATTACTCGTGAAGATTGCCTTAGTCTTTTTGGCAACGATTCTCGGTTTTGCGTTCCACCAAGTTCTGGAGATCGACTTGGCTTTGATCGCGCTCCTCGGAGCGGCCCTGAGCCTCGTTCTCGCGGGAAAGAGTTTTGAGGACGTCGCTAAAGAGATCGAATGGGACACGCTCTTCTTCTTCATGGGATTGTTCTCACTCACGCACGCCGTGCAGGTGACCGGCACTCTCGATCGGTTCGCCAGTCTCATCTCCAACGTACACTACGTACCAGTCTTGTTCATCGTCCTCACCTGGCTCAGCGCCGCCATGGCCTCTTTGCTGAGCGCGGTACCGACGGCGATAACTCTGGTACCAGTGATCAAGTACTTGATCGGTCTGGGTTATCCTGTTCAGCTGTGGTGGACGCTGGCTTTAGGTATTGGACTGGGTGCGAACCTGACACCGATAGGTGCCGCCGTGAATATAGTCGGTGTTTCACTGTTGAAGAAGTTCACTGGAAAGAGTCTTTCGTTCCGAGATTTCTTCCAGACTTCCCTTCCGCTCGTTCTAATAGCTCTAACGATTTCGAGCGTGTACAGCTTGCTGATCGGTTTGCTGGGATGGTGAGGACCTCTTGGAACAGCTTTTTCAGGAATACTTAGAGTATCTCAGGTACGTCCGCAGGGCTTCTGAGAATACGATCACAGCTTACAGGATCGATGTCGCGCAGTTCTTGCAGTTCTTGCAAGCGAAGGGTATAGACCTGGCGGTGTTCGGTGTGAAGGATGCCGAAGACTATTTGAAGCATCTTTCGAAAAGTTACGACAAACCGCCGAGCGTTTCAACCCTGGCACGGAAGATTTCATCGCTCAGGAACTTCTTCGATTACCTTCTGCTCAGACACCACGTTTCCAGCAACCCGTGGCTGAAGGTTAGAAGCCCGAGACTCAGAAAGAGGGCGCCGGATTTTCTGACGAAAGAAGAAGCGGAAAACCTGCTGAAAGCCAGCGAGCAGAACGAGAGGGACCACCTGATTATGTGCATGCTGTACTACTGTGGTTTGAGGGTCAGTGAGCTGTGCAACCTCAGGGTTGGAGATGTTTCTTTCTCACCGGCGTTCGTGAGGATAGAGATGGGCAAGGGAAGGAAGGACCGAATCGTTCCTTTGAACAGGCATCTTGCGAACGAACTGAAAATGTACGTGGAAAGGAACGGGAAAGAGAGCGATGAGTACCTCTTCGCAGGCAGAAAAAGGTTGCACCCGAGCACGGTGTTCAGGATCGTTCGAAAGTATGCCAACCTCTGCAACATAAGAAAGAAGGTCCATCCTCACACGCTGCGTCACTCGTTCGCCACTCACCTGCTGCAGAGGCGGGTGAGCGTCAGGGTCGTTCAGGAACTTCTGGGGCACGCGAACCTCTCGACCACGAGCACTTACTTGCATCTGCTCGACGAGGAGAAGTTCGCGGCGGTCAACGTTCTGGTGGAGGAGGAATGAGCTGTGTCGGGGAAACTCACCGTCATTGTGGGACCGATGTATTCGGGCAAGACCACGGAACTGCTTTCCTATCTGGAGATCTACAAGCTCGGAAGAAAGAAGACGCTGCTCTTCAAGCCGGCTCTGGACGTTCGTTACGGCACCAATGTTGTCAAAACACACTCCGGCCTTGAAGCTCAGGCGATATCCGTGGAGTTTTCAAAAGACATGCTTCCCTATCTTCAGGAGAGAGTCGATGCCGTGTTCATCGACGAGGTCCAGTTCTTCGATAAAGATCTGATCAAACTGGTCAGAAAACTGCTCGACGAGAACGTGAACGTGTTCTGTGCCGGATTGGACCTGACCTTCAAACAGAATCCTTTCGAAACGACCATGTTGCTGCTCGCGTTCGCGAACGAGGTCATAAAGAAAAGAGCCGTCTGTCACGTGTGCGGCGAGCACAACGCCACGCTCACCTACAAGATTTCCGACAGCGACTCTGAGATCGATGTGGGTGGCAAAGAAAAGTACATCGCGGTCTGTCGGGATTGCTATAACGGGCTGGTGAAGCAGGGCCATGGAACGGGTGCTGGTGTTACCATCGAAGATCGTTGAGGGTTTCGTCGACGATAGAAACGGCGTGTTTCAGATCGAACTGGACAGAGTGAGAGAGGCGATCGAAAAGAATGCCTTTTTCATCGACAGACAGATCGCCGAGTTCGATGAGTCTGTGAGACAGGTGATACCTTACGTGTTGATGCGTGAGAACGACAAATTCCTCCTGTTGAGAAGAACGAAGAAACAGCAGGAAAAGAGGCTTCACGGCAAGCTCTCTCTCGGTGTGGGTGGTCACATCAACACGAACGACGGTGATACTCCCTGGGAAGCGTTCCTGAAAGGGATGGAGAGGGAGATGCACGAAGAAGTGAACGTTGAGCTCGAGCGACTCTCCTACGTTGGGCTTCTGAACGACACGAGCTCGTCCGTGAGCCGTGTGCACGTTGGACTCGTCTATCTGGCAGAGGTCAAGTTTTTGGGCCTGAACGAGCCGGACATGTTCGATTTCTGGTTCGCCGATCTATCGGAGATAGAGCGAAGAGAAGGAGAGCTCGAAGGATGGTCGAAACTGGTCCTTGCTTTTCTGAGAGGGCGTACGCGAAGCTGAACCTCTATCTGGACGTGGTTGGCAAACGTTCAGACGGTTATCACGACATCCTCGGTCTGTTCCAGACCATCGACCTGTACGATGAGCTCCTTTTCTTTCGAACAGAGCACGCCGGTGAGATCGTTGTGGCGTGCGATGTTCAAATAACGGGAGAAAATCTCGTCGAGAAAGCCTACAGAAAGTTCTTCGAACGTTTTCCGGTCGATTTCGGTTTGAAGGTGGTACTCAAAAAGCGCATACCCATCGGATCCGGGCTTGGAGGCGGCAGTTCTGACGCCGCAGCCACGCTCAGATTCCTCGCGAAGAGTACGAACGTTCCGCCGTCCGAACTCATCGAGATTGCCGTTCAGGTGGGTTCGGACGTCCCCTTTTTCCTCTTCGGTGGTACGGCGATCGTGGAAGGGAAGGGCGAGAAGATCACGCCGTTACGCCCCATAACCGGTTACACGGTGGATCTGTTCTGTCCGGGCGTGAGTGTGAGTACGGCGAAGGCTTATTCGATGCTGAAAGAACACGATTTTTGTAGAGGTCCAAAACCTGTCGAGAGGCTCTACGAAGCTTACATCAACCACGAACACGATGTGATCGCACGCATGTCCTACAACGTTTTTCAGACTCTCGTGTGCTCGATCCACAACGAGATCGACGAAGCGTTGAAAACCGCGTGGAGCACAAACCCCATAGTTGCCCAGCTCACAGGTACGGGTTCGTGCGTTTTCGCCGTTCGTGAAACACATGGACGTCACCGTTTCTGCTGAAGGCCCATCAGTGCGGCACCGAGTGCCCCCGTCGTCACGGGATTCTTCGGGACGATGAGCTCGACACCGAGCAACCGTTCCAGCGCGTTCTTCAATCCTTCGTTCAGTGCGACACCACCCGTGAGCACCACCGGTGGGACACCTTTGACCCTTTCGTACATGGTCGCAAGCCTTCTGGCGATCGCGTTGTGTGCGGCGAACAGTATGTCCTGCCTGCCGTAACCCTTGCTGCGCAACGATATGATCTCGCTCTCGGCAAAGACCGCACACACGCTGCTGATGTTCAGCACTTGCTTCGCCTTCAAGGATTCCTCGCCCATCTTCTCCAAGGGAACCTCCAGAATCGATGAAACGATCTCCAAGAATCTGCCCGTACCCGCCGCACACTTGTCGTTCATCACGAAATCAACGATCTTTCCCTTTTCGACTCTCATCACCTTGCTGTCCTGTCCTCCGACGTCTATGATCGTTCTCACATCGGGATAAAGGTGGCTGACGCCCACCGCGTGACAGGTCAGCTCGGTCATCCTTTCGTGAGCGAAGTCGATGGCACCGCGTCCGTATCCCGTGGCAACGACGAAGCAGTTTTCTTCATCGAACTTCAAAGTTTTCATCGCATGGTCCATCAAACGCTTCGCAGTTCCTCTCGGATCGGCACCGGTTCTGGAAATTTGTTCGAACAGGATTTCTCCACGTTCGTTCAGAACGACGATCTTCGTGCTCGTGGAACCGCTGTCGATCCCGACGAAATAGGAAGAACCGAAATTCTTTCTGTCGCCTCTTTCCTTCACTCTTTCCAGTAAGGCTTCGATCCTGGTTCTGGACTGTTCCAACGCGTTCGTGAAGTCGTTTTCGATCGTCACGAAGGGCAATCTCAATTTTCTCAGCACTCCTTCGTCGAAATGGTAAAAATCACAGAATTTCGCTGTGTGGAGGACGATGGCATCCGGGCGAAACCGCTCGATCAAAGATCGCAGATCCCTTCCGCGTGCGAACCTTCCACAGGGAAGTTTTCTGTTCAGAATCCTTCTGGCCACGGATTCGAAGACGTCCGAGCTTGCCTGCACGTTCGAGATGAGTGCGTAAGGACCAGAGCAGGTCGCGTTCAGGGCAAAGCTTCCGGTTTCTTCCACGATCTTCACCACTTCATCGTCTGCCCAGGAACCCAGCAAAAGGACGAGGCCATCTTTCTTTTCGAGCGAGCCTATCCATTCCTGGTTTGAAAGTTCCTCGAAGATCGCCTTCGCCCTGTACGGATCTTCAACCACGGCCCGTTCCAGCTCGCTCGATCTGTCGACGAACCATTGATGTGTCTTTTCGAGCTGGTCTAAAGATGCTTCGCTGTTGAACGTGGTTTTGAGGAACTCCCACAGCCTTTGAAGTTCCCTCGCGAAGAAACGTACCGAGATCTCATCGTTCTTCACAGGAACGTGCAAATAGAAAGAACGGTTCTTCTTAAAAAAATCGTACGATCTTCTCATCGAATCGCACGAGTCCGTCCACACCAAAACCTCGTCAGGTTTGACGGAGCACACCGCGGATCTGCAAAAAGCGCACGCGTTGGGATGAAGGTATTGAAATTCACCCGAGCTTGGTTCTATCCTCCTGAAAGGGATTTTCAGTGCGTGAAAGAACTCGAACGGAACCAGAGGGCAGTTGTACACGATCATCGGATCATCTCCAGGAAAGCCTCGACCCTCGTTTTGAACTGTTCGGCAGAACCGTTCGTGTGATCCACACAGTCTCCGTCCAGCGACAGAAAGGGGATCTTCAGTTCTTCGAAAGCTCTCTTCACGAGTTCGACGGAACCGCTCGATTGTTTACACCCAAGGTGGTTGAAGTGTATAACGCCATCGACTCTGAAGTCGAGGGCGAGTTTCTTCGCAAACTGTGCTCTTCTATCCACCGTACTCAATAAAGGATTGAGCAGCAGCTTTTCCGCGATACTTTTGAACGGATGGTTCACGTCCACCTTCCAGTCCATCCAGTCCCACGAAAGTTCGCAGGCCACCACCGTGTAGCGGCTGTGTTTGGAGAAAATTTCGTTCAGAACGTTGTCGTAGTAGGGGCTCAGGTGCATCCAGAGGAACCTTTTATCGATGTGCTCGGTTGGAGTTTCGAGCTGTTTTCTGAGCGATCGGACGGCCCTCAGCATGTACACATCCGGCCTGACGTGAAGGGCGTAGAGCAGATTCACGTGCTGGTACAGATGCAGCTTGACGGGTCGCTCGCACAGCTTTGGATAGATCTCTCTCAACGTCTCGAAGATCTCCGACTCCACCTTCAGCTGCTCTTCGAACTTCCTGTGGTCGAACTTCCTGTTCAACTGGTTTTCCAATTCGTAGACTGCGTTTTCCAGCTGTCTTGAGACGTATTCAATCCCTGACTGGTCGAAGGTCCGCGGAACGTCGAGCACCACAGGCTCGACACCGTGCAGCTGGGCCATCGTTCTGAACGCGGGAATGTTGCCGTCGCAGAGCATGTTAGTGACCGCAACGGCTTTGACGTTTCTCAGCATCTTCAAAAGGTTCAAACCGAGCCCTGCACGGTGGAAGGAGCAGGTGTTCTTCGAAACGCCCATCGCCTCCGCCCGGGCGAGCGCGAAATCTTCCAGGTGCATCGCGGCGAGCGTGCCCGCAAGCCCTTCGGCAGAGACGCACTTCAAGCCAAAACCGGCCATGATCTCCGTCGGGAAGAACAGATTGACCAGCGCGATCTCTTCGCCGCTGAAGGCGGAGGCAACGATCGAAAGTGCCGAAAGATCGATCCAGCTCGAAAAATCGTTTTTCACAGCCGCGACAGCCTTGCGGCGCGCAAGTTCCAGCCCGACACCGAATTTGAGCAACTTCCGCGCCGCGGTCGGTCTCTTCCAGAAGAGTCTGACCAAGCTACCGTAAGCTACACTCTTCCTGCTCATCGGTTTGAGCAATTGAAAAGGAGGTCTTTGAACGAGACACCGTTGGCGAGTCTTTCAACCTGGAAGATGTCGGCCACGGTTTGTCCAAAATCGGCGAAGGATTCTCTGACGCCCAGATTCACATCTTTACACACGCGTTCACCGCAGACCAAGATGGGCACCCTCTCTCTCGAATGGTCCGTCGATGGTGTGGTAGGATCGCACCCGTGGTCCGCCGTGATGAACAGAACGTCGTCCTGCTGCATGGCGCTCCAGATTTCTGGAAGCCTCGCATCGAACTCCTCGAGTGCCCTTGCGTACCCTTTCACATCGTTCCTGTGTCCGTACTTCATGTCGTAGTCGACCAAATTGGTGAAGATCATGCAATCGTGCTTTTTGTTCTTCATCACCCAGATCGTTTTGTCCACACCGTCCATGTTGTCCTCGGTCTTGAAGCTTTCCGTTATTCCCCTTCCAGCGTAAAGATCGTATATTTTGCCCACGCCGTAGACTGGAATGTTGTTTTCTGTCAGTATATCCAGCAGCGTGCGTCCCTCCGGCGGCAGGGAATAATCGTGTCTTCTGGGCGTTCTCACGTAGTTGGGCCACTCGCCCGTGAAGGGCCTCGCGATCACTCTGGCGACCTTGAATCCCATCTCGTCGAGCAGGTTCCGCGCGATCTCGCAGTATCTGTAAAGTTCTTCGACGGGGACTATTTCTTCCTTGGCGGCGATCTGAAAAACGCTGTCCGCGGAGGTGTAGACGATCAGGGCTCCCGTTCTTTCATGCTCCGGTCCGAGTTCTTTTATGATCTCGGTGCCCGAGGCAGGTTTGTTTCCGATCACTTTCCTGCCGGTCCTCCGTTCGAATTCCTCTATCAATTCTTTCGGAAAACCGTTGGGGAAAAGATCGAACGGTTTTTTGAGCACGATACCCGCGAGTTCCCAGTGCCCCGTCGTTGAATCCTTCCCGGGACTCTTTTCGAGCATGATGCCGTAAGCACCCATGGCGGGCATTCTCGGAACGCCTGGGATGTCGTCCAGATTACCGAGGCCCATCTTCGCCAGATTTGGTAAGTTCAGGCCTCCCACGGCCCTCGCGGTGTTCACGAGCGTGTTGCTCCCCTCATCACTGTAGAGGTGTGCATCGGGGAGTTCACCTATACCGACGCTGTCAAGAACGATCGCGATCACCCTCATCTCCAGATCCTCCTCACCCGAATCCTCCGCTGACTTGGTAACAGAAGACACAGAAGAACAAAGCCGACGCAGAACCACACCACGAGGTCTCCGTACTTCGTGTAGAAGGTGATCCCTTCGCGCGGGATCAAACTCACTTCCAGCGCGTCGTACATCCTCACAGGTGAGACCTTCACGATCCTTCCGTAAGGATCCACGACGCCAGTTATGCCCGCGTTGGAAACCTGAACCAGTTGGCGTCTGGTCTCCACCGCTCGAAAGACAGCTTTTGAGAAATGTTGCATGAGAGCGGTGTTGTAGGCGAACCAGCCGTCGTTCGTACAGACTATCAAAACTTCGGCACCCTTGCTGACAAGCTTTCGAGACGGCTCGCTGAAGTACGATTCGAAGCATATCTGAAATCCCATCGAAGGATAACCTTCGACCTTCACGGGTGAGAAAGCTTCGCCGGGCTGGAAGTAAACCAGGCCCTTCAAAAAGTCGAAGGCACCGAAGATCTTTTCGTAAGGCAACGTCTCCACGAACGGGAAGAGCTTGACCTTGGAGTAGATCCTCCTGATACCCCACTCATCGATCAAGAAGAGGCTGTTCTTCGGCCCTTCTTTCGATACTGCACCAAGTACGATCTTCAAATTCCTTTCGCTGGCGAGTTTGTAGAGCCTTTCTCCGACTTCATCGCTCGTTGGATCTGAAGGAAACACGTCTTCCGGCAGGACGATCAGCGCGTTTCTGAGCTTCTCCAGGTGCCCTTCAAGTTTTTTGTATAGCTCCATGCTCGAGGATCTGTACTTCTCCTCAGGTGTGACATGGGTCTGCAGCGCCACCAACTTCGTTTCACCGTCTTGAGGCAGGGGCAGGAAATTCTCCACACTGTGCGAAACGAGAACGATCAAAAGCACGATCAGGGCGATCCTTTCGATCGGTCTTGAACTCTTCTTCATCATCGTGTACAGCAACCTGTTGACCAGAACGATCAGAAACGTCAGACCGTAGGAACCCACGATGGGTGCAAGCTGGAGCAATCCGACTTCTCTGTACAGGGCGTCCGCGAGCGTACCACCCGTGAATCCCATCTCACCGAGACCCCTCAGATAATCCATCAGGGTGTAGAGTGATGCGACGAAGATCGCGTCGAACCACATACGGTTCTCAACCGATCTTTTTCCGATCGCGTACAGCAAGCCGAACAGGGCGAAGGGTAGCGCCTCGATGGCCAGCATGAGCAGGAAGACGAAGAAACCAAGCCAGCCCGGAAACCGCGAAAACGTTCTGGGCAGATTCTCCACGAGAACCGGTAGCACCCAGTAGAGGTTGATCGCACTGAAGAAGAAAAAGTACAGAAAACCGTACAGCGTACTTTCGAGAACGCTTTTGTTCTCGAGGGCCATGAAGAGGAATATCAAACTGAACCACACGAAAAAGCCAGAGAGAAAACCTGGCATCGCCAGAGCCGTCAAGACACTCGAAAGGGCGAGGAAGAGAAGGCTCATTCTCGAACACACTCCTGAAGGATGAACCTTTCCAGAGCTTTCGCGACACCAGAATCGTCGTTGCTTTCTGTGACGTACGTCGCGATTTTTCTAACCTCCTCTGGAGCGTTCATCATCGCCACGGAGATGCCAACCATGCGCATGATCGAGATGTCGTTCAGATTGTCCCCGATGTACATCACTTCCTTCGGACTGATGCCGTACATGTCCAGGAAAAACTCGAGCGCTTTCTCTTTCCCAACGTTGGGTCCGAAGATCTCCACGAACGCTTCTCCATCCTTCTTCTGGTTTTCCACGATCGTGTAGCCATCGTGGAAGATCGAAGAAACTTTCCCGATCGTTCTGTTAACATCTTCGACGTTGCCGACGAGTGCGACTTCGACCACACCGTTCCTTTTCCTGAGCTCTTCAGTCAGATCCTCAACCAGTGTGATCCGATGCGCGTTCGATCTGAAATACTCTTCAAAGGCACCGTGGTAAGGTCCTTCAACGAGCATGTCTTTCTCTGAAAAGAAGGATTCGTAGACCACAGGATAGACCGAATGCGCGCGGCACGATTCCACAAAGTGACGTGCCAACGTTGAATCGAGCTCGATGCTTCTGTAGACCTTCATGTCCACAGGATCGATGATCAGAGCTCCATTCTGAAAGACGGCTGGAATGCTTATCTTCAGCTCCCTCACGTAACGCGCCGCCGAGCCAAAGCTTCGACCAGTGAAGATCGTGACGTGGACTTTGAGTTCGACCGCGCGGCGTATGCTCTCTCTGTTCCTTTCCGATATGCACTTCTTGCTGTCCAGAAGCGTACCATCGAGATCTATGCAAACGAGCTTGATCAAGCGCCTCACCGTTCAAAGTATAACAAAAAGAGGGAGCTTTCGCTCCCCCTGGTGCCGAGGGCGGGACTTGAACCCGCACGGGCCGAAACCCACATGGCCCTCAACCATGCGTGTCTGCCAATTCCACCACCTCGGCAGTCCGTACAAAATTTTACCACGCGATCGTCATCACTGTCAATCTGTACACAGACCTCCTCTACCCATCGTCTTCGCTCTGTAGAGCCTTTCGTCTGCGACTCTTATGAGCGTTTCAAGATCGCTACCGTCTTCTGGAAACTGTGAAAGCCCTACCGATACGCTCAGATTCAGGGTGAGATCGTGAACCTGGAAGGGTTTCTTGACTGCTTCTTGCAATCTTTGGGCCACGTTGGAACCTGCTTTCTTGTCCGCGTTGGGAACTATCAACAGCATTTCGTCTCCCCCATAGCGGATCAGTATCGTGTCTTTCCTGGCGTTCTCCCGCAACCTGCGGGCGACTTCTTTGAGCACCTCGTCTCCCACGGTGTGCCCATAAACGTCGTTTATCTCCTTGAAGCCATCAAGGTCGAGCATGACCACACAGAATTTTTCACCGAGACTCTGAAGATTGTGAGAAATCCTCTCCAGAACGTTCCTGTTGGCCAAGCCCGTCAGCCGGTCGGTCTCCGCTTTGGATTTCCAGAAGTCTATCTGCTTCATCTGCTGGGTCGTTTCGATCAAAACGAAGATCGTCTCAACCGCTTCTCCAGCCTCGAAACGTGGGACTGCGTGCACTTCGAACCATCTGTTTGTTCCATCGATATGGAGTGAGGCTGCTTTCACCACGTTCCTTTCAACCTTTTTGATGTGGTTCAAAATTGTCTCGAACATCTGAACGACCTCTGACCTCAGCCTTTCTGAGTTTTCAGCTTCTTGCACGAACGTTTTCCTGAAGGCTTGGTTCATGAAAATAACCTGTCCGTTCCTGAGCACCGCGATGGGTTGTGGTATCGAACTCAGGATGATCTGTAACCTTTCTCTCTCTTGCGACTGCAACGACAAAAGCTTCTCTCTTTCTTTCTGGTAACGGTTGAAAGATACCACGAAGAACAGCGAGATCAGAACGTAAACAGCACCGAACATGACGATCACGCGCCGGAACTGTCCTGCGATCTTTTTGAACTGTTCCTCTAAGGTTTCGCTGTACAGACCCGTACCTATTATCCAGCCCCAGGGTTCGAAGGTTCTGATCGCGGAGATCTTTCTCTCCAACTTCTGTTCCCCGTAGACGTACCATTCGTACTCGGCGAATTCTCTGTTCTGCTTCGCTGCTTCGACGATCGCACGCACTGCGGCGGCGAAAGCTGGATCGTTCGAATCGAACCCGCTCTGCCCTTCCAGATCCGATCTGTAAGGATGTGCCAGGAGGACTCCTTCTCTGCTCAACACGAAGAAGTAATCTTTACCCTCTGGGCCGTACCGAAGAGTTTTGAGCTCTTCGAGTGCGTTCCTCTGGGCGGTTCGTTCGTCGAACGCACCTTTCTCGTAACTCGAAAAGTAGTGCTGCACCAGCGCGATCGCTGTGTCCATCTGGTGCTTCAGACTGTTGAGCTGGTGGTTCAGGGATATCTGGTACAATTTTGGAAATACCAGCCAGATCGGATAAACTATCAGTGTGAAAACCGCTGCGAGCAAGACCAGCCCTAATGGGATGGCGTTCGTGATTCTGAACCGCACGCTGCACCGCTCCTGTGTCACGCTTCAATGCGATTATACTTTACACACTTTCATCGAGGTGGTCCAGGTGTACTTTCTCGGTGTGGACGTTGGAGGTACGAAGACGCACGTTCTGATCGTGGACGGATCTGGAAACGTGATCGCCTTTCACGAAGGACCCGGTGCGAACTATCAGGGAATGGGCGTGGAGAAGGCTCTTCACAATCTGAGACAGGCCATAGCAGAGGCGCTGGAGAAGGCGTCGCTGACAACCGACGAGCTGAATGCGAGTTTCTTCGGTGTCGCTGGGGCCGACTTCGAGTACGAGAACAGGATCGTGCGTTCGATGCTGGAAAGACTCGGATTGAAAAATTACGCGTTCGACAACGATGGCAGGATCGCCTTAAGGTCCGGAACCATGGACGATGTTGGCATCATGATAAGTTGCGGCACCGGTGGCATCAACTACGCGTGCGATGGAAAGAGGATCGAGAGGATTGGGGGATTCTCAACGTTCTTCGGTGAGCGTCTCGGCTCGTACATCGTTGCGGGTAAGGTGGCCTCTGCGATCGTGAGGGCGAAGGATGGAAGATCGGAAAACACGATCATGGTGGAAATGTTCGAATCTCAAATCCAATCGAACATCGAAGACATCATGCACTTCGAATACGAAGGGAATTACGAAAAGATGAGGGAATACGTGGTTTTGTTGATAAAAATCCTCTTCTCTGCCGCACGAAAACATGATTTTGTCGCCCTGAAAATACTCTGCGAAATCGTTGAGGAGGTCCTCAGCATCGTCAGGGCGTTCAGATCGAAACTGAGTTTCACACCCCCGATAAAGCTGGTGCTCGAAGGTAGTTTCTTCAAGAACGCGGATCCCATGCTTCTGGATATGATCCAGACCGCCCTCGGAAGAGATTACCGGCTGATCGTTCCGAAGCATCCGCCGGTGGTTGGGGCGGTGCTTCTGGCTGCCGAGCTGGCAGGTTACAGATTCAACGAGGAGTCGGTCGAAAGATTGATCCGTCACTGGGGGGATGGCGCGTGAAGATAGCGATCGTGGGAGCGGGTAGCAGTTACACTCCGGAACTCATATCTGGTCTGTTGCAGATCTCGAGCGAGATCGGACTCGAGGAAGTCTGGATGCACGATATAGACGAAAGAAAGCTTCAGATCATGCACGCTTTCTGCCAAAGGCTGGTGAAAGACAACTTCAAACTGTTCAAGACTCAGGATTTCGTTGAAGCTGTGAAACAAGCAAAGTACGTGGTCTTCCAGTTCAGACCCGGTGGTTTGAAGGCGCGCAGGCTGGACGAGGAGATCCCTCTCAAATACGGTCTCATAGGACAGGAGACCACGGGAGTTGGGGGCTTCGCTGCGGCCTTGAGGGCGTTTCCCGTCGTTGAACGGTACATCGATCTTTTGGACAAACACAGCGAGGCGGTTGTCATCAACTTCACCAACCCTTCGGGTCACGTGACGGAGTTCGTGCTGAACTACCTCGGTTTCGAACGGTTCATAGGTCTCTGCAACGTACCCATCAACCTCTTGAACCAGCTCGCTCGTCTACTTTCCTGCGAGATGAACGATCTTTTCTTGAAGTACTACGGACTGAACCATTTGAGCTTCGTTGAGAAGGTGTGGCTGAAGAACGAGGATGTCACGGAGAAGGTTTTCCAGTTGGTCTCACACTACGACACTCCGGAGATGCCGGCATGGATCTTGGAATCGTTGAGGCTCATCGTGAATCCGTACCTTCGGTACTATCTGTCGACACAGACGATGTTCGAAAAGATCGTTCATGAAGGCACACGCGCCGAAAAGGTGATCCAGATCGAGGAACAGCTCTTCAAAAAGTATGAGACGGAGAGCGAGATTCCGAAAGAACTGTCCCTGAGAGGCGGGAGCCTCTATTCCACGGCGGCAGCCATGCTGATCAGAGATCTGGCCCTTTCGAACAGCTCGGTGCACATCGTCAACACGAGGAACAGGGGCGCGATCAATAACTTGCCGGCCGATTACGTGCTCGAAATACCGTGTCTGACGAAGGCCAACGCAGTCTCACCGATCAGCATGAACGATGCAGATCATTTCGCAGTCGGGCTCATCCACACGATAAAGATGTACGAAAGACTCACCATAGAGGCGTATCTGAAGAGATCGAAAGCGACGGCGATCAAAGCCCTACTTTTGCATCCGCTCGGTCCGAGGTCTCACAACGTGAAAGAACTGCTGGAAGACATATGCGACGCCAACAGGGACCACTTCCAGCTCCATTGAAGGGATGATCACTCCTGCTGCAGATCACGGGAGGTAGTCTGAGGGGAAGGAAAGTCGAGCCCGTTCCAGATCCAAGAACGCGCTACACCAGCTCGATGGTGCGTCAGGCGCTGTTCAGCATGATCGATGTGTCCGACAAAAGTTTTCTGGAGCTCTTCTGTGGCAGCGCCGTGGTCTCCATCGAGGCGATCAGCAGGGGCGCCAGGAGGGCCGTGGCGGTCGACGTTTCGAAGCTCGCCGTTCAGATCGCGAGGAAAAACGCCCATAGGCTCGGCGTGGATCTCACAGTGCTGTGCATGGATTACAGAAGGTTCCTCGAAAAGAACATGGAGAGATTCGATGTGGTTTTTTTAGATCCACCGTACGATCTGGGCTTTGTGAGCGAGGCGTTGAAGCTCTTAGCGGAGAAAGACGTCGCGGAGACGATCGTCGTGGAAAAGTCGAAAAGAGAGAAGGTGACGATCCCGGATCGCTTCGAGCTGATCAGGCAGAGGACTTACGGTGACAGCGAACTGCTCATCTTGAGACGTTCACCGGCTTTGGAACCAGAAAGTAAGGAAGTTCACCCGGTTTGAGGTTCAGCTTCTCTCTCACGTTCGAAGGCGTGGCGTTGAGCATCTCGAAGCACAGATTGCCGATCCTCACACCCCAGATACCTTTTTCTTCATAGAAACTGATGGGCTGACTGGATCTGTAGACTATGTTCACCCCATCGTTTGCGATCCTCTTGATCGTGTAACTTTCCTGCCCGAACTCCACCCTGTACCAGACCAGTTTCTCCTTGCCGTCAACCTTCTCCCAGAAACTGATCGCAGAATCGCTCACACGCGCTGTGCTGATTGATCTGTACCAGAAATCGTGCCTCAAGAAATCGACCGCCATCATCAGATCTATGTCCTCTTCCAGACGTTTCGTCATCTGAAAGAAGTGCGTGATCGTCGTGTTCAAACATAGCCCAGCTATCGCGATGAAGCAGAGCGAGACGATCAGATAGACGAGCATCTGGATCGTTATGAAACTCACACGCCAGCTCGGTACAGAGCTTCGTAGGCTTCTGCGTTCAGAACGGCACATCCTGCAGCACCCCTGATCGTGTTGTGCACCAGAGCAACGAACCTGAGCGCGCGATCGGAAACCTTCACCAGCCTTCCCACGCTCACCGTCATACCGTTCCCCATATCTCTGTGGAGTCTCGGCTGTGGAGCGTCCTTGGCGGGCAGATACACCAGAGGTTTTTCCGGGGCCGTGGGAAGTTTGTATCCTTTCAAGGGCGCAAAGTTCTCTATGGCCCCTATCAACCTGTCGATGTCGACCCTTTCACTCGTCTCGACGTAAGCGCTGACCATGTGACCATCCTGAACGGGCACCCTGTTGCACTGCGCAACGATCTCGAATCCGGCGAACTCGATGCCACGCCCTGTGAACTTGCCCAGTATCTTCTTCGGTTCGGTGCACATCTTTTCTTCCTCGTTCTTTATGTACGGTATCACGTTGTCTATGATGTCCAGGGAGGCGACCCCAGGATATCCTGCACCCGAAACGGCCTGCATCGTTACGACGCTGACGAACTCTATCCCGAAAAGATCTGCGATGGGCTTGAGCGCCATCACCAGGCCTATCGTGGAACAGTTCGGGTTGGTGATCAGCCTGCCGGGCGTTTTCTGTAGCTCCACGAGTTTCATGTGTTCAAGGTTCACTTCGGGCACGAGCAGGGGTACATCTTCGTCCATCCTGTGGCTCGCCGCGTTCGAAAAGACCGTATAGCCCCGCTCCACCAGACGTGTCTCAATCGGTCCAGCCACGTCGGAAGGCAGTGCCGAAAAAACGTAGTCACAGTCGAAGTTCGAATCGACGCTGACGATCTCCATGTCCTTGACCTTTTCTGGGATTTCGCAGGGTAAATGCCAGTGGACAACGTCCGCGTACTTCTTCCCGGCCGATGCTTCGGAGGCTGCGAGCACAGTTATTTCGAAGAACGGATGGTTCGCAAGTAGCTGTACGAACCTCTGCCCCACCGTGCCTGTCGCGCCGAGAATCGCCACCTTCCTTTTCATTCCTCGATCCCTCCTCAGACCTGTTTCGAATAGAGCAGGCTGAGCATGGCCTTCGTCGCCTTCGCCCTACCCATGGTGAAGATGTGGATGCCGGGAGCACCCGATGCGAGCAACCCTTCTGCGAGTTTCGCGGCGAACCTCACACCGATCTTGAATTCTTCCTCGCTACTGCGTGCCTGTTGCATCTGCGATACGAAGTGCTCAGGTATGGTCACGAAGAACTTCTTTGGAATGGAGTAAATGCTCTTCAGATTGACGACAGGTTTTATCCCGGGTATGATGGGAACGCTTATGCCGAACTCTCTCGCGAGCTGGACGAACCTTCTGTATATCTCCACGTCGAAGACCATCTGCGTTATGACGTAGTGTGCCCCGGCGTCTATCTTTCGCTTCAAATTCAGAAGATCTTCCTCCATGTTCGGCGCTTCGAAGTGTTTCTCAGGATAACCTGCGACACCGATGCAGAAATCTGTGGGCACATTCTGTTCCGTTGGATACAGATAGATTCCTCTGTTCAGATTCGCAATGTGTCTCACCAGCTCCACCGCGTGCTTGTAAGAACTTCTATCCTGCTGTTCGCTCATGGGATTTTCGTACTCGCCTCTGACGGCGAACACGTTTCTGACACCTATCAGGTGCAGGTCTATCAGCAGATCTTCGATCTGGTACTTGTCCATACCGTAGCAGATGACGTGAGGTACAACGTCGATCTTGTAACGGTGCATGAGCGCCGCACTCAGACCGACCGTACCAGGCCTCTTGACCTTGGTCACCTTCACGATCTGATTGTCGATCTCGACGTAGGCGACTTCGGGGGCGTGCCTCGTGACGTTGATGAAGGATATGGGAAAATCCATCAGCTCGTCGACCGTTTTGAAGATCTCTTCAACGTCGTGTCCCCTGTTCGGTGGGAGGACCTCTATGGACAAGATTGGACCTTCCTTTATCTTATCGACCAGCTTCATCCGAATCACCTTCCAGCAGAACGATCTCGAACTGTCCTTTCACGCCCAGTTTGTCCTCGAAGATGACCAGAACGCCGAGTACATGTTCGTTGATCGCACGTTGCAACAGATTTTCCACATCCTCCTTCTTTTTCACCTTGTTGCAGTAAGCGGTGGCGAAAGCATCTGCAATCGTTGCGTTCCTGCTGATCACAGTTACCGCGTCCGCGTTGCCAAAGCTCAGCGAGTGTCCAAACCGTCCAGAGGAGGTGCAGACGCCCCAGCTACCTTCTGGAATCTTCAATCCCACCCTGCCAGAGAGGGGAGAATCTCCCGCGTACACGGCCGAAACGATGCCGCCGTTGCATTTGATGAAGATGTCCCCTCCGTTCTCCACGATCACCTCTTCGCAGCCGAAGTTCTTCGACAGGAACTCACCAACCTCGTCCGCGAACGCTCCAGCCACCGCCGCGGTGGGACCGACGCCGGCAAGCTTCGCAGCCTCGACCATCTTCATCGCGATCTTCGGTCCGTCGAACGGTTCCACCGGTTCGAGCGAAGAGAAGAACTCCGGACAAATTTTCGCAACCTCCAGAAGCTGTCGATACAGATCCTGAACAAGCCCGAGCACGGCCTCTGGCATGTGTGGATCGTACCTGTCGACTCCGATCCACAGATCGGTTTCTCTGTATCGAACAATGAAGGTTTGCAATCTCTGACTGTGAAAATCTCTGTAAAACCTTCTCACAGTGGAGGCAGCTTCACCCCGACGGGACACACGTCGCTGCACAGTCCACAGTTCGTGCAGAGATCTCTCTCGAACTTCAGAACATCGTCGACGAGTTTCAACGCGTCGAAGGGGCACACGCCCACACACATACCACAGTTCACACAGGTTGGTTCTTCCATTCTGAAACTTTCGGCTTGCTTCACTTCCTCGAGCCCCTTCATGCTCCTCGGCTCGTCGAACAACTTGACGGGACTTGTGAGTGTGAACTGACCTTCGTGGATCCAGCGTTTCAAGACTTCTGCGATCTCGCGTGCCATCGCAAGGCTCGAGATCGGTGCAGTCTTCACCTTTTTACCCTCTATCTCGATCCATCCAGACCTGAGTTCTGCGTAGTTGACGAGCCTCAGCACGGGTCTTCCTGCTTTTCCGTAGTCCCTCAGCTCCGTGGTTATCTCTTCGTTCGATCTGCTCACGTAATAGGCGATCTCTTCGTTCAGGACAGGTATCGGTACGCCTATGCCGATGAACATCGTCACACCGTAGTTTTTGAAATACGCAGCCCTCAGATACCTCGGATTCATCCTCTTCGCATCGCCTATCACGGCGAGCGTCCTCGCGGCGGAGATGGGTATGCCGTGTTCGTTCGTCTGCACGTTGTTTCTGAACTGCGTGCCTGGCCACACCACGTAACCTTCCGTGCCACAGAGGAAGATCTTCGTTCCCAGGCCGATCGTGAGCATCTTTGGATCTTTCAACAACGGGCTCAGCTCGCCCGAGGTGGAATAAGTGACGTTTCCAAAGTTCGCGAGCAGTTTACCCATGTAGGTGTATATGGTCCTGTCAGAACTGTTGGTGGCCGCGGCGTAGTTCTGGTACGCGTTCCTCGGGTTGAACATGAAGAAATCGTTTATCATGTCCTTGTTCACGTAACCTTCGAACTGCTTCCTCGGATAACAGTCCGTCCCTTTTCCTTCCGCTTTCAACCTGAGATTCTGTCCCCTGATGAGCAGTTCTATGATGTGTGCTCCGCCGAAACTTTTGTCCTGCTTCGATTCCTGCGTCACACCTATGTAACCGTCCACGGCCGCCAGACCGCCGTAGACTTCCACACCTTCGATCTCTATCCTCTCCATCCTCATGGGTGGTCTGGTGTGACCGAAGTTCACGAACGCTCCACTCGAGCACATGGGTGCGAAGGTGGCCGTCGTCACCACATCAACCTTCCTGGCGACTTCCTTAACGCCCTCTTCTTTCGCCAGCCTGACGACCTCTTCTGCCGTGAGCACCACCGCTTCGCCGCTCAGAATCTTTTTGTTGATTTCTTCAATCGTTCTCATTTTCGACACCTCCAAAAAATTCTTCATGTATCGCTCGGAGGGCTTTGTCTCTGTCTTCAACACTGACGATGAAATAGACGGTCACTTCCGACGCACCCGCCGAGATCATCAAAACGTTGATCTTCTCCTTAGACACGGCGGAAAAGATCCTCGCCGCGATCCCGTGTTTCTGGAGCACACCGTTTCCCACCGCCGCGATCAGAGAGATGTTCGTCTTGAAATCGATCTGTTCGACCTCCGGGATGTTCAGCTTTGAAACGATCTTCTTCGATTTTTCCAGATCCTGTCGCGAGATGAGCACGTTTATACTCGTCTGAGCCGTTATCACGGATTTTATGTTGATGTTCTCGGCACCGAACGTCGATGCGATCTGACCGAGCAAGCCCGGCACACGACCCACGTTGGAACCTTTGAACTGAACGATGGCGATGTCGTCGGTGAAAGAAATGCTCTTGACCACGTCCTTCGTTGTCGAACCGTTCGCGGTTATGATCGTGTCAGGTTCGTCGATGCCTTTGAACTGGTTTATGTTGAACACGTACAGCGGTATGCCCTTCTTTCTCAAAGGTTCAACGGTCGCATGGTGCAGTATCTTCGCTCCGAAGTAGGAGAGCTCTGCAGCTTCATCGTAAGAGAGCATCTTCACGGGTTTGACGTTCTTCACATGCTTCGGATCGCACGTCATGAAACCGGACACGTCTTTGTACAGGTCCACCCTCTCTGCGTCCAAACAGTAAGCCAGTGAAGTTGCCGTGTAATCGCTCCCACCGCGACCCAGTATGGTGACTCTTCCATCGTGAAGCCCGTAAAAACCGGGAACGACGTAGTTTCTGTTCTTCTTGAAGAACGCAACCGCGTTCCGGCGGCTCGCCTCAAGGTCGACCGTCGCGTTACCGAACTTACCGTCCGTCACCAGTCCGAACTGCTCGGGCAACGCCTCTTCGAAGTCCAGACCGTGTTCGTTGAAAAATCTGGTTATCATCAGAGACGAACAGCGCTCACCGTGGCTGACGATGTAATCCTGAAACTCCACGGGAACTTCTTTCAGAAGTTTCGAGCCCAGCAGAACGTTTCTGATTTCGAAAACCCGATCCTTCAGCTCTTCGTCGTCTTTGCCTATGAAGGATCGGTAGCGCTCGTAGAGAGATTGAAGAAAAGCATCGACGTCGAGCCGATCGATCTTCGAAACGGCGTCTATCAACTGGTTCGTGACACCGTAGACGGCGGATACCACCACGATCAGGCTGCCTTTGTACATCTTCACAACGTCCAGGATCTTGAAAAGATCGTCTCTGCTCTTCAGATTCGAACCACCGAACTTGAGCACGAACCTGCTCAACTCTTCTCACCTCCGACCAGCCTTTTGCATAGGTTCAGCGCTTCCAGTGCATCCTTCGCGTAGTACACTTGGAACTGCTGTGCGAGCTGCTGGTTCATCGATGCCCCACCGGCCACGATGAAGACGTCCACGCCGTTTTCTCTCAAAAGGTCGGCGGTTTCTTTCACATAGCCCACGGTCGTCGTCATCATCGCTGAGAGGCCCACTATGTCCGGTTTGATCTCCCTCACCGCCGCGAGTATCTTCTCCGCTGGGACGTTCTTTCCAAGGTCTATCACTTCGAATCCACCGCTTCTCAGCACCGTGGCGACGATCTTCTTTCCTATGTCGTGTATGTCATCCTGCACCGTCGCCAGAACCACGGTTCCGAGCTTCTTCTGGGAACTACCTATCAGGCTGTTGAGATGATCGAAAACGGGCTGAACCGTCTCCGCCGCGAGCAACAGGTGTGGTAGATAAATCTTCCCGGTCGCGTAGAGCTGACCGACCCTCTCCATCGCCTTCGCCAGGATGTTCTGGCTCACGTACAGCGGATCGTGGTCCTTCAACAGGTCTTTGACCAGTTCCATTATCTGCTCGCGCTGACCTTTCAGTATGTAATTCACCAAGGGTTCCTCTTCGAGCTGTTCCAGTTTCACGATCTGTTCTCCCCTCAAGGTCAGCGCACCTTTCAGAACGTTCATGGTCGTCTGCTCCCTGCTGTTCAGTATCGCCGCGTTCAGACCGGCATCGACACAGAGAGACAAGAACGCCGCGTTCACACTTTCTCTCTCGGGCAGACCAAAACTCAGGTTCGAAAGGCCTATGCTGCTCTTCAGACCCAGTTCCCTCAGCTTTCTTATGGTTTCCACAGTGACGCGGTAGTCCTTTTTCGCGCCGACCGGCAGTACCAGAGGATCGAAAAAGACTCTGTCCAGATCCACGCCTTCGGATTTCAAGATCTCCGCGGCCCTTTTCGCGAGTCTCACCCTGCCTTCGCTGTCCTCCGGAATCTCCTTCTCCATGCACAGCACGATGAGCATACCACCGTAGCGCTTGATCAGCTCTATTCTGGAAAGCAGATGCTTTTCATCGCACGTCGCGGAGTTCAGAATGGGTCTGCCGACGTACTCTCTGAAGCACACCTTTAGAAAATCCAGCGTCTGAACGTCTATGGAAAGCGGCAGGCTCGCGTACCTGTCCAGTTCGTTGATCAAAACCTTGAAGTGTTCTTCACTGAGCACCTTTTCGAGTCCAAGGTTCACGTCTATGATCGCGCATCCTTCCTGTTCCTGCTCCTGTGCGAGCCTGATCAGCTGGGAGAAGTTCATCTGTCTGATCTCTTCCTGGAGCTTTTTCTTCCCAGTCGCGTTGATCCTTTCCCCGATGATCAGAAAAGGTTCGACCGACTTCAAAACGGTTCTGGACGAAAGAAACTGCTGCTCAACGACCTGCCTTTCAACCGGCCTTCTTTCTCCCACGTAGCTGGTCATCATCTTTATGTGCTCGGGACCCGTGCCGCAGCATCCACCGACGATGTTCGCACCCATTTCAACGAAGTCCCTCATGTAGATGGCGAACTCCTCAGGGCTCGTTCTGTAAACGATCCTGTTCCCGACCAGCAACGGTTTTCCCGCGTTCGGCTCGACGCAGAGTGGTTTTCTGCAGTACTTGGCAAGCTTCGAGAATACGGAGAGCATCTGTTTCGGTTCGAGCGTGCAGTTTATCCCTACCACGTCCACGTCCAGATCGTTCATGAGCGTGGCATAGATCTCCACCGATGTTCCGGTGACGGATTTTCCGTCCTCTTCGAAGGTCATCGACACCACCAGCGGAATTTCTTCAGACACATCCCTCACGGCGAGTATCGCGGCCTTCAACTCTTTCAGATCGCTCATCGTTTCGATGATGATCCCATCCACACCCGCATCTATCAGGATGGAAGCCTGTTCTTTGAAAACTTCGTACGCCTCCTCGAAGTCGATCTCTCCCATGGGCTTGACGAAACTGCCAGTCGAAGACATGTCACCGAACACGAGCTGACCGTTCTTGCAAACAGATTTTGCTATCTCCACCGCTTTCCTGTTGATACGTTCTATCGATTCTGCAAGACCGTACTGGCTGAGCTTGAATCTGTTCGCACTGAAAGTGTTCGTGAGCAGTATGTCCGCCCCCGCGTCTACGTAATCCTGCTGGAGCCGTCTGACCATCTCGGGATCATCTATGTTCAAAGTTTCGATCAGCTTTCCCCGAAATCCCCTTTTGAACAGTTCGGTACCGTAAGCACCATCTAAGAAAAGCACTCGCTTTTCGAGAAGGTTCAGAAATTCATTCCTCTTCATCGTACCACCCTATCATGCACGTTGTGGTCTTCCGCGGGACCATGATGCCGCTGTCCAGAACTTCAACGTTTTCTATCTTCAGGAGCCCCACTATGTATCTGTTCCACCTTATATCCACATCGCCGTAGCCCGGTGAAAAACGCATCGTTCCTCTGCCGAACCTTTCTCTCAGTTTCCTGTCGAACGCTTCGTTCAACGCCTCCAGTGCCTCGGAAGCCCACGCGTCCAAAACGGCCGCATCGTACGTTCGATTCTCTTCGAGCAAAGAATTCACCAGTTCATCGATTTCTTTTCCCAGCGTCGAAAGGAAAAGACTGACACGCTTCACACCAGTGAAGGAACGGGGAACCAGGGGGGAAGGAAGTTCTTCTACAGGGAAAACGGCGTGATGAACGAGAGGTTTTGAAACCTTCAGTCCCTCGAGGAAGAGTTCGTTGAAACGCACGAGCATCTCTGTTTCGGCAACCACGCTTCTGTAACGCGTTCTCAATCGCGCAAGGAACACCGCTTTGTCCGGCATGTACTCTTCGAGTTTTGGAACGTAAAGTTCGACCAATTCTCATCCCCCTTTGTCCACGATGATACAACATCTGCGCCGAAACATTGTGAAACGTGCACGAACAAAATTTGAAGGTTCATTCAACCACCTGGCTTGCGGCCTTCCTGAGTCTGTTCATCACCGAGAACAGTATACCTTTCTCGGGTAGGCCGACCACGATGGCGACATCCGCAGCGTAGTTGTCCACGGATCTGAGCACCTTGAAAAGGTTCTGGGCGATCGTGTAAGGTTCTGAAAGTTTTCCCATGACGATGATCCTTCTTCCGTAGAAGTTTCCCGCCATCTCTTCGGGACAGACGATGGGCGCATCTGGATGCATCATCAGAACGCTGTCGAGTTTTCTCTCATCTAAGACCAAGATCAGAGGCTTGTTCGGTGCGTAGTGTCTGTACATCATGCCTGGCGCGAGCGGTCTCTCAACCTGGGCTTTTCCGAGCAGAAAATCGGGTATGTGCAGCTCTGGAACCACCCTGCGTATCTCTTCCACCGTCGCAGGACCTGGCCTCAAGAGCGTGGGCCTTTCCCGGGAAAGGTCTATCACGGTCGATTCCAGACCCAGGGGGGTTTCACCAGCATCGATGATCACGTCCACCGATCCGTAGAGATCCTCTATGACGTGCTGTGCACTCGTCGGGCTCGGTCTTCCAGAAAGGTTCGCACTCGGTGCAGCGATGGGCGTATCACTGAGTTCTATGAGCATCTTCGCCACGGGATGACTCGGCATCCTCACTGCGACCGTTTCCAGCCCGCCAGTGACCTCCTTTGGAACCTGCGGCTTCTTTTTGAAGATGATCGTCACGGGGCCTGGCCAGAAGGTTTCGATCAAAGTTTTTGCCTTGTTGATGTCGTCTTCGATCAAAAGGTCGAGTTGTTTCAGATTCGATATGTGCACGATGAGTGGATTGTCCGCGGGTCTTCTCTTGATCTCGAATACACGAAGGACCGCCGCCCTGTCGAAACAGTTCGCTCCAAGACCGTACACGGTCTCCGTCGGGAAAGCGACGGTCCCACCTCTTTTGATCACTTCAGCCGCCTTCTTGAGTATTTCGGCGGAAGGGTTTATCGGATCCACCTTCAAGATCAAGCTCAAGACGAACACCCCTTTTTCACAACCATTCTACCTTAGGAGTGACACACGTACACGTAGAAAAGTTCATCGGGAGGCAGATCATGTTCAACACCAACTTTCAGATCATAAAGGTTGCCATGGACGTTGCGATGCTCAGGCAGAGCGTTCACGCTCAGAACATAGCGAACGCCGAGACGCCCAACTATCGACGCAAGTACGTTCTGTTCGAAGAACTTTTGAAAGAGGCTTCGAAAGTTCGCCTCACCACAACACACGAAAGGCACATAGCCTCAGTTCAATCTTTGCCGCGGGCACGCATCGAGGTCGACAGACAATCTTTCTACAGGAACGATTTCAACGGCGTGGACATCGATTACGAAGTGTCTCAAATGGTCGCGAACGGTCTGAGATACGAGGTGCTGTCGAGGCTCATGTCCAAGAACATCGAATACTACAACACGGTTTTGAGAGGTGTATAATATGGACGAGTTCACGATTTTCAGAGTCAGCGCTTCTGGAATGACGGCTCAGCGTCTCAGGCTCGATGTCATAGCGAGCAACATAGCGAATTCAGAGACCACCAGGACAGAGCGCGGTGAACCTTACAGAAGAAGGATTCCGATCTTCGCCGAGTACATCATAGACAGAGCCAGCACCTCGGCTGTGAGGGTGGTACGAATAGAAGAAGATCCTTCTCCGTTCAGGCTCGTCTACGATCCAGCGCATCCAGACGCCGACGAGAACGGTTATGTGAGGTATCCCAACGTGAACGTGCTCAGAGAAATGGTAGATCTGATCAACGCTCAGAGGTCTTACGAAGCCAACGTTTCAGCTTTCAACGTCACGAAATCGATGATAAACAGCGCTCTGCAGATCGGAAGGGGTTGATCTTGAGTGATAGATGGGATCAACAGGATTGAACCTTCTGGCATTCAGAAGCCTCAGGATCAGAAAGGCTCAAGAAGTGCTCCGGACTTCGCCGAAATACTGAAAGAGGCCTTCGATAAGGTGAACCAGGTGCAGAAGAACGCCGAAAAGATGGCCTCAGACTTCGCCCTCGGAAAGATCAGCAACATCCACGAAGTCATCATCGAAGCGGAGAAGGCCACGATCGCTCTCAGACTCACCACCGAGGTGAGGAACAGGATCGTTGAAGCCTACAGAGAGATCATGCGCATGCAGTTGTGAGACAGTCACATCCATCGATCGGTTAAACCTTTGTTCATGATCGTTGGAAGGATCTTGTGCGGCGAGTAGTTCCCCCCGCGAGTTCCTCAGTGATTTAACATCTCACTTTCCGCAGCTCTTCAGGTTAGATTCGAAGAGCAGGGATTCTGGTTGAATTCCTTTTCCGCATTCGAAGTTGGAGCTGTTCGCCGAAGTGCTACAATCGAAGCAAGGGGGGATTCCTGTGAAAAGGTTGCTCGCAACGATCTTCGTCCTAACGATCGTCGCAACTTTGCTGTCTTCCACGCCTGGTGTTCCCAAAGACGTGCCTTCTGTTTACACAGGGATGGTGGCCACATCACATCCTTTGGCATCCTTGGTTGGCGCCAGGATACTCCAGCAAGGTGGAAACGCGGTGGACGCCGCCGTTGCGATTCAGTTCGCGCTGAACGTTGTCGAGCCCATGATGTCGGGCATCGGTGGCGGGGGTTTCATGATGATCTATCTGGCTAAGGAAAACAAAGTTGTCGTGATCGATTACCGTGAGCAAGCGCCTGCCGGAGCCAAACCGACGATGTTCCTCGACTCGGAAGGTAAGCCTTTGCCTTTCAGAACAGCCATACTCACTGGTCATGCGATCGGTGTTCCAGGTACACTGAAAGGCATGGTTACAGCACTCGAAAAATTCGGTACCATGAGCCTCGCCCAGGTGATCGAGCCGGCGATCGAACTCGCCGAAAAGGGCGTGATGGTGAACAGGGTTCTGGCTCAATCGATCAAGGACAGCATGTACAAGTTCAACGAAGCGGCCAAGCAGGTGTTCGCACCGAACGGTGAACCGTTGCCCGAAGGCGCACTGCTCGTACAACCTGATTTGGCCAAGACGTTCAAGCTCATTAAAGACTACGGACCCGACATCTTCTACAAGGGCGACATAGCCAAAGCCATTGTCGAAGCCGTCCAGAGTCGTGGCGGTACGATGACCCTTGAGGATCTCACAAATTACGAAGTCAAGTTCAGGGAACCGATACGCGGAACGTATCGTGGCTACGAAATCGTGTCCATGCCTCCTCCAAGTTCGGGAGGGCTCACACTCTTGCAGATGTTGAAAATACTTGAAGCTTACGACATTCGCGCGCTTGGGCACAACACCACGCAAACTCTGCATTTGATGATCGAAGCCATGCGTATCGCGTACGCCGACAGGGGTAAATATCTGGCCGACGCAGATTTTGTCAAGATACCGTTCAAAGGATACCTGGACGATCGCTACATCGAACAGAGACGATCGCTCATAGATTTCCAAAAGGCAAATCCGAACATAAAACCGGGTAACCCCTGGGAATATGAAGAGGCGAACGTTGAGGCAGATTTGGACAGATTCGCCGCGTTGAATTACGAGAGCGAGACCTCTCAAACCACACACTATACGGTTCGCGATAAGTGGGGTAATCTGGTCGCCTGCACGACGACGATCGAAGATGTTTTTGGATCTGGCCTCATGGTACCGGGCTTCGGTTTCATGCTCAACAACGAAATGACCGACTTCGACTTTGTGCCCGGTGGTGCGAACGAAGTTCAACCCGGAAAACGCCCGAGAAGCAGTATGACACCTACCATCGTGTTCAAAGACGGAAAACCCATCTTCAGTGTTGGTTCACCCGGTGGAGCGAGGATCATAACGACGGTCATGCAGGTGATCATGAACATGATCGATCACGGTATGAGCGTTCAGGAAGCTATCAACGCACCGAGGATCTTCAGTTCGAGTTATCCTACGGTTCAGTGGGAAGCTGGTATAGCAGAGCACGTGAAACGCGAACTGGAGCTTCGCGGGCACAAGATGGCGGAAAACCCGATCGTGATGGGTAGTGTGCAGAGCATAGTGATAGACATCGAGACCGGTAAACTTTACGGTGGAGCGGATCCGCGAAGGGAAGGTACAGTGATAGGAGTACCGTGAATGTGTTTTTGTCGGAAGACTTGACGGGAGAATTGAACTGGTTGTAGACTCTAAATGTGGTGCCGGGGTGGCGGAACAGGCAGACGCTGCGGACTTAAAATCCGCTGGGGCGAGGCCCCGTGTCGGTTCGAATCCGATCCCCGGCACCATTTTTTGTTAACTGTCTTGACAGACGAAAGACAAGGTGATATACTCAATCCAAACAAGTGCGAACGGGGGTTTCTATGAAAGCGATAGCCATCAGGACCGGGTTTGGTGAATTTGCATACGCTTACTGGTGGTTTAGGGGAAGGCCCTCTTCCGGGATTCCCCCTAAGCCACTTGGCACATAGGGGAATCCAGAGTAAAAAGGAAGAGGGCATCCAGAAAAGGATGCCCTCTTTTTTTAAACCATTCGAACGTGTGGAGGTGTGGGTATGCTGAGGAAGTCTTTGGCCGCCGTGGTAGCTTTACTGCTCGTGTCAGTTTTGAGCTTTGGAGCTGTGAGAATCGGCATCACCCAGATCGTTGACCATCCGGCACTCAACGCAGTCTTTGACGGCATCGTCAAGGCGCTGGAAGACGCGGGCTTCAAGATCGGTACCGATGTTCTCATCGACAGACAGAACGCTCAAGGTAGCGTACAGAACGCTGCAGCGATCGCAAGAAAGTTCGCCAGTGAGAAAGTGGACATCGTCGTCGCGATAACAACTCCAAGCGCTCAGGCCTGTGTTCAGGTGATCACGGACAGACCCGTGGTGTTCTCCGCGGTCACCGACCCCGTTGGTGCGGGACTCATCAAGCAGATGGGAAGGAACGATTCCAACGTTGTGGGCGTTTCGGATATGGTGCCAGTTTCGACACATTTGAGATTGATCAAGACGGTCTTTCCCAACGCGAAGAGGGTGGGGGTTCTCTACAATCCCGGCGAGGCCAACTCCGTTACGCTGACCAACATGGCCAAAGCTGCCGCGCCATCGCTCGGCCTGACGATAGTGGACATGACGGGTACCAACGCGAGCGAGATGGTCGCCGCAGTGAACAGCGTCGGGCCAGATGTGGACGTCATCTACATCGGAACGGACAACACCGCAGCAGCCTCGATGCAGGCGATCGGAGCCGCGGCGCTCAGGTTGAAGAAACCCATCGTGGCTGCCGACATCGACATCGCACGTCAGGGTGGACTGATAGGTTTCGGTTTCGACTACTTCCAGGTGGGTGTCGAGACGGGAAAACTCGTGGTCGAGATCCTGAAAGGCAAGAAGCCCAGCGAGCTGGAGTCCCACCTGATTGGTCCTGAATCTCTGCTGTTGTTCATCAACCTCGATCTGATGAAAGAACTGAACGTGAGCATTCCTCAAGAGATCATCAACAGGGCCAACATCGTCGTTCAGAACGGTCAAGAGGTGAAAAGATGATAGCGATCCTCGAGCAAGGCCTGTTGCTGGCTCTGGCCGCCATGGGTGTTTACATATCGTTCCGCATTGTGGATCTTCCCGATCTGACGCCCGACGGCTCCTACATCGTTGGTGCGGCCGTCGTGGCGGCCCTTCTTCGCTCCGGCCATGGGTGGGTCAGTTCGGTTTTTCTGGCTGCGCTTGCCGCCAGCGCAGCCGGATTCATCACCGCGCTGATAAGCACACGCTTCAAGATCCACACGCTCCTCGCATCGATCATGGTCATGACAGGTCTTTACTCGGTTGCCATACGCATCATGAATTCACCGAATCTGCCGATCCCACGCTTCAGCACCGAAAAGGTGCTCTCTTACGAACAGATCGTGGGAAAAACTCCTCTGGACGACATCCTTGGAGGTTCTGTAAGTTTTCAGTACGAAAAGGAAGGCGTGAGGGCTGCGATCGTGCCGTTCAACAACAGGGCCGATGGGCATGACCTGTTCATCATCGCGATGTTCGTAGTGGTCATCGGGTTCCTTCTCTGGTTGTTCCTCCGTACCGAACTCGGTACCATGCTCAGAGGTTACGGTCGCAACAGGTTCGCTGTGAAGGTACTGGGTGTGAATCCTAACTTCTTTGCGTTGATGGGACTCACGGTTGCGAACTTTTTGGTGGGCCTGTCTGGTGCACTGTTCAGCATGTACAGTGGTTTTGCTGATGTGAACATGGGCGCGGGCATGGTCGTGGTGTGCCTGGCATCGGTGATACTCGGGGAGATCATCTTTGGTTCGAGAGAATTCGCTTATGGACTGCTATTTCCAGTCGTGGGTGCCGTGGTCTATCAAATTCTGTTGTCGCTCGCGATGAAGTACGGCTATCGCATCGGTTTCAAACCCAGCGACATGAAACTGCTCACCGCGATGTTCGTTGTCAGCGTGATAGCCGCAAGAAGGTTCAAAAAGAGCGAGGTGACCGTATGATAGAGCTCCAGAAAGTCACAGTCATTTACAACAAAGGTACGCTCGACGAGAAAATCGCGTTGAGGGACGTCGATCTGTTCGTTGAGGAAGGTCAGTTTGTTGTCATCGTGGGAGCCAACGGGGCGGGAAAGAGCACGCTGATGAAAGTCATCGTGGGTGAGGTGAAACCGACCTTCGGGGTCTGTCGAATCATGGGTCAGGTGTTGAAGGAAGAGAAGATCTTCAAATGTGGCAGCATCGTCTGCCAGGATCCAAACCTCGGTATCTTTCCAAATCTGAGCATCGAAGAGAACCTCATGCTCGCGAGGAAAAAAGGTTTCAGAGGTCTCACCTTCGGCCGCGTCGATACCAGGGCGTTGGAGCTGCTCAGATCCTGCGAGCTCGGGCTTGAGGAGAACCTGAAGAAGAAAGCGTCGAAGCTTTCAGGAGGGCAGAAGCAAGCACTCGCCATGGTCATGGCGGTCTCTTCGAATCCGAAGCTCCTGCTACTGGACGAACACACGGCTTCGCTGGATCCGAAGAGTACCGAAAAGATCATGGAATTGACCGACAGGATAAACAAAACCTTGGGCACCACGATCTTGATGATCACGCACGACATGAACATCGCCGAGCAGTACGGTGATACCGTGATCGTCATGGAAGATGGGAGGATCGTGGCGCGTATCGACAAATCGAAACAAAAAGTCCAAGCGAGCCAGCTCAAATCGATGATAAAATCCAGATTAACAGCGACAACCTGAACCAGGGAGTGATCGAGCGTGGTTGATCCTTCCGTTCTGCTTTCCGCCGCCGAGGCCTTCGGCACACCCTTCTATTTTTACGATCTGGATTTCATCCGCGGCAGGGTCAGAATGCTTTACGATTTCTTCAATCGGTTTGACTTTCAACTGGCCTACGCGGTGAAGGCCAACTTCAACATCGACATCCTTTCCATGCTCAACGAACTTGGCACCATGGTCGATGTGGTTTCTTTCGGTGAGTACGAACGCGTCAGAGAGGCAGGTTTCACACCTGATCGGATCGTTGTGAACGGAAACTGCAAGAGCGTGGGCGAGTTGAAGCACTACGTTGACGATGGGGTGTTCTGCATCAACCTCGACAGCCTCGAAGAGTTGCTCAGACTCCAGTCCGTGGCGGACAAACCCGTGAGGGTTGCGATCAGGGTCAATCCGAACGTGGACCCGAAGACGCACCACCACATCGCCACGGGTTTGAAGGAGAACAAGTTCGGCGTCGATTACGAGACCGCGGAAACGATGGTGAAGATCATTTCAAAGAGCAAGTTCATCCAACTTGTGGGCTTGCACTGTCACATAGGTTCTCAGATCGTGGAAGTTGGTCCTTACAGAGAGGCGTTCGAATCGATGAAATCTTTCGCCTCAAAATTGGATCTGGATCTGGAACTTGTGAACCTCGGCGGAGGCTGGGGTATCGATTACGGTGACGGAAGACAGCTCGATCTGGAAGAGTACAGAAGGACCATTTTCCCTATCCTCGAAAGCTTCAACTGCAAGATACTTTTAGAACTCGGCAGGTGGATCGTGGGACCCGCGGGTTATCTGGTTTCAAAAGTCGAGTACGTGAAGAGGACGAAGAACAAAACCTTCGTCGTGATCGACGCGGGAATGTCACATTTGATAAGACCAGCGCTCTACGGCGCGCGGCACAGGATAGAACCTCTTTATTCCTCGAACGGCAGGCCCACCATCGTCGCGGACGTCGTCGGTCCAGTTTGTGAGAGTGCGGACACTTTCGCGAAGGGCCTCTCACTCCCACGACCAGAAGAGGGTGAATACGTGGTCATAAGGGACGTGGGTGCGTACGGTTATGCGATGTCTTCACACTACAATCTTTTGAGAAAGGCCCCGGAAATTCTGTACTGCAGCGAATCTGGTTTCAGACTTTCTTCAGTTTGACGGCCGTTCCGTAGGCGAGCACCTCGGCTGCCGACTGCATGATCGACGCGCTACTGAACCTGACACCGACGACCGCATCCGCGCCGAGCTTTTCAGCTTCGGCGATCATCCTTTGAAGTGCTATGTTCCTCGCCTCGGTCAGCAACTCCGTGTAGGATTTGATCTCCCCACCAGCCAGCGTTTTGAACGCAGCGGCGATGTCTTTGCCGAGGTGTTTGGAATAGACCACGTTACCCATCACCATACCGAGCGTTTCGACGATCTCGTAACCTTCGAGCCTCTCCGTTGTGGTCAGCAGCATTCTATCAACCTCCTTCAGAATTCCTTTTTCAGAAACAGCACATAACTACAGATCAGCAGGAGAACGATCAGGACAAGCAATCCAAGCGTGTAGGGAACGTCCATGCGCCCCGTGGAGAGTATCTTCCCACCGAGTATGTAGGTGTAAGTGTTCATGAATCTCAGCGGTTTGAAGATCCCGACCACGGTGGTGCTCGCGAGAATTCCGACAGTGGTCAGAATGGGTTTGACCTGATCATCGTACACCACGGAGAACATCATCGTGAGCATGAACCAGAAGAGCGAACCTACGATCGTGTGAACGGTGTACGCCGCGAGGTATTCGTACTTGAAATCTTTCGAAGCGAGCCAGGAGTAGATACCTGGCAACAACGAGAACACGAACATCTGAGCGATCAGAACCAGGCTGGCAACGCAAGTTTTCGACCAGAAAACCTTTTCTCTGCTGTTTCTGGCCAAGAGGAACTCCATGGTACCGTTCTCCGTTTCCCTGGCGAACAGCGGAAACGCCATGATCGTGGCGAGTATGGGCACGAACTGACCAAGATTTTTCCCGAACCACTGCGTGTAGATGAAGAAACTCCACTCAGAAAGTCTTTCTATGAAAGTTTTTGGAAGCAGTCTTTCAAGGAATTTTGGCATGTTCTCCAGCTGTGTGTACTCGTTCAACATTTCCAGAGCGAATCTGTGCAATGGTGCGACCGTGAAGAAGAGCCCCACACCCAGACAGAAGATGACGATCGATCTCAGTCTCATGTCTGCCAACTCTTTGCGGATCATCTTTTCACTCCTCTCGCCAAGGCTTCGAAGATCATTTCAAAATCCGCCGGTTGAACCTGTCCAGCCGCCTTATCTTTCTGTACGACGTAGACATCCTCGCTCTCCATCGACCGATAGAGGTATCCATCGATCTTCTGACCTTTGGGTACGACGCACGCAACGTATTTCTCTTTCAAATTGTCCAGGCTGTCCATTTCGACGATCTTTCCCTTCACCATGATCGCGACCACGTCCGCCACCTTTTCGACCTCGGAGAGAATGTGGCTCGTGTAGAGCACGGACTTTCCATCCTGAGGTAGTTTTCTGATCATTTCGATCACCTTGCTGCGCATCAACGGATCCAGTCCCCAGGTGGGTTCGTCCATCAGGTACAGATCCACGTCTTCTGCGAGGATCAGAGAAAGGTACGCCAGCGTGTTCATTCCGTGCGAGAGGTTCGCAATCTTCTCTTTGAGAGGTATTTGAAACTCTTCGAGCAAATCGAAGGCCTTCCTCGCATCGAAACTGCGGCTGATGCTTTCACTGGTTCGCACCATCTTTTCTACCGTCATGTATCTGTAGAGCTCTTTCTGCTCTGGCAGGTACGAATAGGACCCTTCGATCGAGATCTCACCAGCGTCCGGCTTCCTGAGTCCAAGGATGCACTTGATCGTCGTTGTTTTTCCCGCGCCGTTCGGTCCGAGCAGGGCAAAGATCTGTCCCTTTCCAACTTGGAAAGAAACATCATCGACCGCACGCCTTTTCCTATAACTCTTCACGAGTCCCTTCACACTGAGAACCATCGTCCCGCCTCCCGTAAACTTCTTCGAGCAAGACTATGAGTCGTTCGGGTTCGATCCCAACCCTTTTGCATTCTTCAACGGTGTTACGAAACCTATCGAGCGTCGACTCCACCAGTTCGTTCAAGTTCAGCCGCTTCACAACGTATCCTTCACCCCGGACAGGCTCGAGCACGCCTTCCGCCACGAGTTCTCTGTAAGCCCTCGCGACGGTGTTGACGTTCACACCAAGATCGTTCGCGAGCGTCCTGATCGAGGGAACGAAATCTCCGGGCTTCAGCTCTCCGCTGAGCAGGAGAAGTTTCAATTTTTCCTTTATTTGCTTGTACACGGGCACGTGCGACGAGAAATCAACCCTGAACCACACACCATTCACCACCGTAATATTACAGTATTACAGTAAACCTGTCAATGCAACGGGCGTCTACTTGATTCTTGTTGCCCAAAAATGTTAGTTTAACTATCAAGAAACACTTCACAAGGGAGGGGTCGTTGTGCTTAGGGTTCTCGGCAACGTGTTCTCGAAATTTGCAAAGAAGTACCTACCGGACGCTCTGATCTTCGCGATGATCCTCACTCTGCTCACCTTCATTCTCGGAATGGTGATCCAGAAGAAAAGTCCCATCGACATGATCGTGTACATGGGTGATGGTTTCTGGGGTTTGCTCTCGTTCGCGATGCAGATGTGTCTCGTTCTGATGACGGGTCACATCCTCGCCCAGACGAAACCCATGGCAGCGCTCCTGAGGGCCATCGCGAGAGTTGCAGATACGCCGTTCAAAGCCGTGGCACTCGCATGCGTAGTGATGATCGTTACGAGCTATCTGAACTGGGGTTTTGGACTCATATTCACCTCTTTGCTCGCCATCGAGATCGCGAGGAACATGAAGGGTAAAGGCCTTCACTATCCGTTGCTGGTCGCATCGGCCTATTCTGGATTCCTCGTCTGGCACGCCGGTCTTTCAGCTTCCGCACCGCTGCTGGTGAACACCAAGGGACACTTCCTGGAAGCCAAGATCGGATTGATTCCAGTCTCCCAGACGATCTTTTCACCCATAGGTTACGTACCGGTGCTCGTCCTGCTCGTGACACTGCCTTTCATCATGGGAGCGATGCACCCGAAGAAAGAAGAAGTGGTAGAGGTCGATCCAGCGGTGTTCGCTGAGAAAAAGGAAAAACCGAAGAAGAATCCTTCCGAGATGACACCCGCTGAGAAAATGGAAAACAGCGCAGTCCTTTCCATGATCATCGGTATCATCGGTTTGATATACATCTTCTACTATTTCTTCGTCAAGAAAGGTTCTCTTGATTTGAACATCCTGAACTTCATCTTCCTCATGCTCGGCATCCTTCTGCACGGAACACCGAGGAACTTCATCGATGCAGCCATCGAGGCCGGTAAGACCGTCTGGGCGATCGTGGTCCAGTTCCCGTTCTATGCCGGCATCATGGGCATGATGACCAGATCGGGTCTTGCAGCGACGATCGCGAACTGGTTCGCGTCCTTCTCCACGGCCAAGACGCTTCCTTTGTTCACCTACTGGAGCGCCGGCTTGATCAACCTGTTCATCCCGTCCGGTGGTGGGCAGTGGTCCGTTCAGGGTCCGATCATGGTCGAAGCGGCCATGAAGATAGGTGCGTCCGTGCCAAAAGTGATCATGGGCGTTGCCTGGGGAGACGCCTGGACGAACATGATCCAGCCCTTCTGGGCGTTACCGTTGCTTTCCGTTGCAAAGCTCGAGATCAGGGACATCATGGGTTACTGCGTCATGGCGTTGATCTGGAGCGGTATTGTAACCAGCGTGCTGTTCCTCATTCTGTAAGCTGTAAGGAGGTGAATCGATGCGTAAGGTTTACATTGTCGGTGCAAAGAGAACCGCCATAGGAACGTTTGGAGGCAGTCTCAAAGACATTCCCGCGGTGCAGCTCGCCGTCACGGCCGCGAAGGCTGCGATGGAACAGGCCGGTGTGAAACCTGAATGGATCGATGAAACGATCGTGGGAAACATCCTCATGGCAGGACAGGGTATGGGACCAGGAAGGCAGGTTGGCATCTACGCGGGCATACCAGCAGAAAAACCGGGTTACACCGTGAACATGCTCTGTGCTTCTGGTATGAAGGCCATCATGATCGGCGCGACGGATATCATGCTGGGTGAAGCAGAGATCGTTCTTACCGCAGGTATGGAGAACATGTCCATGGCACCCTATCTGCTTCCCAGAGCGAGGTTTGGCTACAGACTGGGAAACGGTGAGATCGTAGACCACATGGTGTACGATGGACTCACCGATGTCTTCAACATGTACCACATGGGCGTTACCGCTGAGAATCTGGTCCAGAAATACGGAATAAGCAGAGAAGAACAGGATCTTTTTGCCTACAAGAGCCAGATGAAGGCGAAGAAGGCCATCGAGTCTGGAAGGTTCAAAGACGAGATCGTACCGATCGTCATAAAGGAAAAGAAAGGCGAAAAGGTCTTCGACACCGACGAGCATCCCAGGTTCGACACCACGCTTGAGGCACTGGCGAAGTTAAAGCCTGCTTTCAAACCCGATGGCACTGTCACAGCCGGAAACGCTTCTGGAATCAACGATGGTGCTTCCGCCGTGATCATAGCGTCTGAAGATGCCGTCAAGAAGTACGGTCTCAAGCCCATGGCCGAGATCGTTTCCTTCGCTCAGCACGGTGTTGATCCTGCGATCATGGGTATAGGACCTGTAGGTGCGATATCCAAAGCGCTGGCCAAAGCCAGGCTCAAGCTCACAGACATAGGATTGATCGAACTGAACGAAGCTTTCGCGGCCCAGTCCATCGCCGTTCTGAGGGACGTCAAGAGAGAGCACGGTGTGAGTGACGACTGGCTCGAAGAGCGTGTCAACGTCAACGGTGGGGCCATCGCGCTGGGGCATCCAATCGGTGCGAGTGGAAACAGGATCGTCGTGACGCTGCTTTACGAAATGAAGAAGCGCAAGGTTGAGTTCGGTCTTGCCAGTCTGTGCGTAGGTGGTGGCATGGGTACGGCCATTGTCATCAAAAACGTTCAGGAGGGTTGAAACATGAAAAACAAGCTCATCAGCGTTGAGAAAGCGATCGAGATGATTCCAGACGGCGCCGTGCTGATGATAGGAGGTTTCCTCGGCGACGGTACACCTGAACTGCTCATAGATGGGCTCATAAAGGCTGGAAAAAAGGATCTGACCGTGATCGCCAACGATACGGCATTTCCAGACAGGGGTATCGGCAAGCTCATCGTGAACAGGCTGGTCAAAAAGGTCATAGTTTCGCACATCGGTACCAACCCCGAAACGCAGAAACAGATGATCGAAGGCACCCTCGAAGTTGAACTCGTTCCTCAAGGTACGCTCGCGGAGCGCGTCAGAGCCGGCGGGTTTGGGCTCGGTGGTGTTCTCACTCCCACGGGCGTTGGAACGATCGTTGAGAACGGAAAACAGAAGATCGTCATAGATGGCAAAGAGTACCTCGTTGAGACGGCACTGAAAGCGGACTTCGCACTCATCAAGGCGAAGAAGGCAGACTTTCTGGGCAATCTTGTCTTCAACTACACGGCGCGCAACTTCAACCCGCTCATGGCCTTCGCTGGCAACATAACGATCGTTGAAGTCGAGGAACTGGTTCCAGTTGGAGGCCTCGATCCGAACGAGATCCATGTACCGCACGCGGTTGTGGATTACATCGTGAGGGGGAATGCAAGATGATCACGGATCCAAAAATAGGTAGGACCGTCATAGCGAAGAGAGTGGCGCTCGAACTGAAAGACGGCGACATCGTCAATTTGGGTATCGGCATTCCCACCCTGGTGGCGAACTACATTCCCTCGAATGTTACGGTCTTCTTCCAATCCGAAAACGGTATCCTCGGCATGGGCCCGGCACCGGAACCAGGCTACGAGCATCCGAATTTGAACAACGCGGGTGGAAATCCGGTGACGTTCCTGCCCGGAGCGGTGGTTTTCGACTCCGCTGTGTCTTTCGGATTGATACGTGGAGGCCATGTGGACATCACCGTGCTCGGAGGACTCCAGGTCGACGAGGAAGGCCACCTCGCAAACTGGATGATCCCGGGCAAGTTGATCCCGGGCATGGGTGGTGCGATGGACCTGGTCACGGGCGCCAAGAAAGTGATCGTCGCGATGACGCACACGGAAAAGGGTGGAGCTCCAAAGATCGTCAAAAAGTGCAGTTTGCCCCTCACGTCCGTACGCAGGGTGGATCTGATCGTCACCGATATGGCGGTCATCGAGGTCACACAAAAAGGATTGCTCCTGAAGGAAGTGGCGCCCGAAACGACCGTCGAAGAAGTCCTGAAGTTCACAGAAGCCAGATTGATCGTTCCGGAGAAGGTTCCAACCATGCCGATAAGCCTCTGATCAGGTTGAGATGAAACACGAAAAGCGGGCTTCGGCCCGCTTTTTTCATCTCAGATTAATGTTGACGAACCTGCACTCTTGAAACTTTCCCTGCTCGGTCATTTCATACCACTCGTGTACGGCAGGTTCACAACCGCCGTGATGGGATCGCTCCACATGCACCAGAAGTATGCGAGGCTCCACGCTCTGACGTATCTTGTCTTTGCGTTCTTCATAACCTGTGTCATAGCCAATTTCGTTTCTCAGGCTGCATCGATGGAGTATTTGAAATATCGTGCGAAGAGGTTGTCTTACGTTGTCGCGTCGCTATCCGGTACGATTTTAGCTGTGTGTTCCTTGCACGATCCTTGCGTATCATGAACGAAAGAGCGGGCAATCGCCCGCTTTCATTCCTGTTCCCTTATAATATTTCTTCAGAGGTGTGCCCATGTTCAAAGTGCTCGTTGTCGATGATGACAAGCTTTACAGAGTTATCCTGGAAGACTCGCTGAAAAAATGGGGATACAACGTGATAACCGCTGAGGATGGCTACGAGGCGCTTCAGATGCTCGAGCAACCGGATGGCCCACAACTGGCCGTGATCGACTGGGTGATGCCGGGACTGGAAGGTCCAGAGGTGTGCAGGCGCGTGAGACAGCAGAGAAAGATGGGATACATCTACATCATCCTGCTCACGGGAAAGGATGCGAAGGAAGACATTCTGAAGGGCTTTGAAGCTGGTGCGGACGACTACATGGTTAAACCTTTCGACCCGGAGATCCTGCGCTACAAACTGAAGATAGGCGAGAGAATCATCAGAATGGAGAACGAACTGTTCCAGCTCGCGACTACGGACCACCTCACGGGTCTTTTGAACAGAAGATCCTTCATGGATCGACTCGAGGCAGAACTGAACAGGTGCATCAGACTCAGGAGACCTCTGGGTTTGTTGATTGCAGACATCGATTTTTTCAAAAAGATCAACGACACCTACGGACACAGAGTGGGTGACGAGGTACTGAAGAACTTTGCAGTGATCCTCAAAAAGAATCTTCGAGCCTACGACTTCGCCGGCAGGTACGGTGGCGAAGAATTCATCGTTTGCCTGGTGGAGTGCGACATCGAAGAATCGTTCAAGGTGGCTGAGCGTCTGCGTACTGCGATCCAGTCGCGACCCATGTTCCAAACCGAAGACGAAAGGGAAATCTTCGTGACGGTAAGTTTTGGTGTCACAGCGCTCGGACAGGAACCCAAGAACATCGATCAATTGATCAAGGAAGCGGACGAAGCTCTGTACGAAGCCAAAAGATCGGGTAGAAACTGCACGGTCAGAGCAAACCACTGAGTGGTCAGACCTTTCCCATTCGTTTTCCACCAGCATGCTGGTCGGCGCGCCCTTCCACTTATAAGATACGGACTGTGAAAAACTAACAATCGCGGTGAAGTTCTTCAGAAAAGAAAATACGTTCATTCAACCACTGTCGTGCGGTTTTACAGGCTGGCCTGCATCGATTCAGCGTACCTTAAGAAATTGCGATTCGAAACGACATACCACTTTTCATTCCAACCGAATTTTTGAAAACGAGGCGCGGAAGATTTGTCAATGAGATCGCACGGTGTTGAGCTGAGAGTATCTTCTGGAGCTCTTCTGGTGAATGAGCGAGCTTTTTGGAATCGCACAAGGGTTGACCTTTCGGGAATTTCAGTCAATCTTTACAGAAATTGAAATCGGTGCTAAAATAAAAAGCGGGAGCACATACTCCCGCACTGGTGGGCTCGGGAGGCTTCGAACCCCCGACCACCCGGTTATGAGCCGGGCGCTCTACCTACTGAGCTACGAGCCCGGACCACAGTTCATTATACAGCCTGCCCTTGAACGTGTCAAGGGCGACGAGGACGGTGATCACCTTGGAAACCAAGACCGTGAAGGTCGACCCGATCCAGAGACTCATGAAGCACTATCCTCGTATCGTCATCATCAAAGCGGCTCTCATGTTACTCCAGTCTGGACAGAAGATGAGCGAGGAAAACATAGAAAAAGTTCTCAAGCAGATACTCAACGATGACGAAGAAGAAAGCAGGGGCTGATCCCTGCTTTCTTCGTTGTTGTGAAGGGAGGTAGGTGGATGCAGGAGAAGTTGGAAAAGCTGCTCGATTTTCTGAAGTCCAAGGGTGCCAGGTACGCCGATGTCCGCTACGAGGAGCACGTCAGACAGGAACTGTACGTGGAGAATGGCGTGCTGAAAAGTTTCACACACTCCGTTGACATCGGCACGGGCATAAGGGTGCTCTACGGGAACGGTTGGGGGTTTGCGGCGACGGACGAGCGTGGAGAGGCGGCGCTGGAAAAAGCTGCGTTGAGGGCCCTCGAAATAGCGATGGCGTCAAACAAAAGGTCGAACAAGGAAGTTCACCTCGCACCCGAACCAGTTCACAGAGCCGCGTTCAAATCACCCGTGATGAAGGATCCTTTCCTGGTGAGCGACGCGGAGAAGATCGAACTGCTCAAAGCGGCGACTTTGAAAATGAAAGAGAATCCAAGAATAGTTCGCGCCACAGGTTCGATGGTCTTTCGAAGGATCGACAAGTTGTTCTTGAGCACCGAAGGTTCCGTTATAAACCAGGAGATATACATCTCCGGTGCGGGTATCGAGGCAGATGCGATCGGAGAGAGCGGTTTTCAGAGAAGGTCTTATCCTGCCAGTTTCGGTGGCGACCACGCAACGCGGGGCTGGGAGTTCGTGGAAGAGATGAAACTGCTCGAGCACGCACCGAAGGTCGCCGACGAAGCCGCGGCACTCGTGGACGCACCGGAGATAGAACCTGGCGAGTACGACATCGTCATCTCCGGTAACCAGCTGGCTTTGCAGATACACGAGTCGTGTGGACATCCGAGCGAGCTCGACAGGGTCATGGGTTCTGAGCTCAGCTTCGCCGGTGGAAGCTTTTTGACCCTCGACAAGCTCGGAAAGCTCAAATACGGTAGCGAGCACGTCAGCATAACGGCGGACGCCACGATTCCGGGTGGGCTTGGGAGCTTCGGTTTCGACGACGAAGGCGTGCAAGCACAGAAAAGCTACATCGTGCGTAACGGATTGTTCGTGGGTTATCTGATGGACAGACAGACCGCAGCTGAGCTCAATCTGAGATCCAACGGTGCCGCGCGGGCAGACAGCTGGTCTCATCCACCCATAATAAGGATGACGAACATCAACCTGCTTCCCGGAAGCTACACGCTCGAAGAGTTGATCGCAGGTATAGACTACGGTTTTCTGCTCGACACGAACAAGAGCTGGTCCATAGACGATTTGAGATTGAACTTCCAGTTCGCGACGGAGATCGCCTACGAAATAAAGGCCGGGAAACTCACGGGAAGGATCTTCAAGAATCCTGTTTACTACGACATCACGCCGAACTTCTGGAACAAGTGCGACGGAGTGGCGAACGAGTCGTACTGGCACGTGTGGGGTGTGCCGAACTGCGGCAAGGGTCAACCCATGCAGGTGATGTACGTCGGTCATGGAGCATCGCCGGCCAGGTTCAGGAGAGTGAAGGTAGGTGTTAAAAAATGAGGGGCGAAACGTTCTATAGAAATCTGTTCAGGCTCATGAACGAACACTTCATCGGGATGAAGTTTCTCGCGGTGGTCTGGGAGCAAGACCAATCACTCACGCGCTTCGCAAACAGCAGGATCCATCAGAACGTGGCCGAGAAGAAGGCGTCTCTGTCTGTGCTCGTGACGAAGGACAACAAGCTGGCTCTGGCAACGAGCAACGATCTGACAGTTTCCGGACTGAAATCTCTCAGAGAAAGGTTAGAAAAGATGCTGGAGTTCGCAACCCCGCTGGACTACAACTTCAAACTCCCCGATGTCTCCGTCGGTTATCCAGTTGAGAACGTGGCAGAATCGCTCAAAAAAGTTTTTGCGGAGCAGAGGGCCAGCATCTTCGATCGCATGCTCAGGATCGCGGGCGAAGATGTGCTCTTGTTCGGGTACGTCAGCGACAACGTGACGGAGAACGTGATCATGAGTTCGAACGGTACCTTCCTGTACCAGTCCTTCGGAGGTGTGTCGTTCAACGTCGTTGCGATGTGCGACTCCGGCAGCGGTTACGCCTCGGGTGTGGCGAAGAGCTACGAGGAACTGAACGTGGACGAGAAAGTGGAACGCGCCGTGAGGTTCGCGAAGATGTCTAAAAGCCCAGTTGAGATAGACCCGGGCACCTACACCGTGATTCTGGGACCCGAGGCTGTGAGCGATCTGTTCATGTACTTCGCCTGGCTGTGCACGAACGGCTACACTTACGAGCTCAAGCTCAGTCCCTCCGTGAAGTACCTTGGAAACAAGGTCGGCCCGGACGAGCTGAACGTTTACGATGATCCGACGCATCCCATGCAGCTGCCACTGATGTACGATCTGTGCGGTAAGAAGAGAGAGAAGATGCCCATCATAGAGAACGGTGTGTTCAAAAACGTCTTCTACTCACACGGTGCGGCGCTGAGGTTCAACAGAAAGCCCACGGGCCACACCCTGAGCCTGGACGATCTGGACAGCAGCACGCCACCCAACTTGGTCGTCGCGGCGGGAAGCACACCCGTCGAAGACATGATAAAGAACACCGATAGAGGAATCTACGTGAACAGGTTCCATTACATGAACATCGTCGATCCGCAGCAGGCCATGTTCACGGGTATGACGCGCGATGGAACGTTCATCGTTGAGAAAGGTCAACTCACGAAGGCTGTCAAGAACATGAGGTTCAACGTGAAGTTCTTTGACTTCACTCAGAACATCGAGGCGATCTCGAAAGAGATCGAATCGGTCGCGTCCGAGTACTTCCCACAGGTCGCACCGTACATGAAGGTGAAGAACTTCAATTTCACCTCGAAGACCGCGTGAAGTCGAGCTGAGACCTGAACCGAAGGATCTTGAAAAGGTCTTTCGATGATGGTATGATTGTTAACGTGGTCGGGGCGTAGCGCAGACGGCTAGCGCGCCTGCCTTGGGAGCAGGAGGTCGCTGGTTCAAGTCCAGTCGCCCCGACCAATTTTTTGTATCGCTGTCTCTGGGGGGATAGAAGATGGCGCGCCGTCGGGGAAGCTTCTTGTCCAGCTTCCGGGGTTTTCTCTACGCACTGGCGCGACTCATCGGTGACGTTCAAGCTGTTAGGAGAGGACCCAGAGCCGTGGCGAAGCGACTGGCACGCAGAGCCGCATGGAGGGCGGCAGGAAAAGTGATGCGAAAGATTCTGCGATGAGCCTCAGAAAGTTCCGAACCCTACTTATCTGAATTCGACCCTGAGCTCGCTCCGCGTTGCCAACGCTTCATCGACGTTCAGTTTCAGCAGTTCGAACTCCACGTCTTTCAGGAGCGAACAGAACGTTCTTCTGTATTCTTCGTTCTGGAACATACCACCGAAGCCGAAAACTTTCGAAGCGTTCGTGCTGGCCAGGACCTGACGGACTCTGTCTGTGAAGAGCTTCAGCTCTGTCTTGATGATCCTTTTAACCAGAGGCGTGTTCGGCATCACTTTAGCGAACGAAGCGATCTTTTCTTTGAAGTCGGGGAGTCTCTGCAGGTTGGCGAGTTGCTCGAGCCTGTCAAAGTTGAAGTGGTTCAAGAGTTCGTAGAAGACCGGATCGTGTCCCGCGAGGCCATCCACGTGGAGCAGCGCTTCTGAGATGAGGCTTTTCACTATGCTGAACGCACTCGCCTCGTCGTCGAACAGATGTCCCCAACCACCGGCGCGCACGAATCTGCCCGTTTCGTCCACGCCGACCACGATCGAACCTGTCCCCGCGATCGCCACAACGATCGGCTTGCCATCGTAGCAACACGCCAGGACGGCTTCTGCGTCCGACATGACGATCCGCTTAGCCTTCGGAAAGACTTTCTCAAGGATATTTTCAAGAACCATCCTTCTTTCAGGATCACCCGCGCCCGAAAAACCAGCCCTGACCTCGTCCACGGGCCCGGACCAGCCCCTGACGTCCCTGATCACTCTTTCTAATTCTTCAGCGCTCACCGCACTCATGTTCACACCCTTTTCGAAACTTTTCTTCTTCATCACCCGGCCATCCTTCGCGACCGTGGCCTTCAGGCTTGTACCGCCACCGTCCAGCCCGAGGATCGTCATCTTCTTCCCTCCTTTTCAAAGTTCCACCTGCGAGTATAATATGAGCTGGAGGCGTGTCCGAACTGGCTAAGGAGCCGGTCTTGAAAACCGGTGGGGGCGAAGCCCCCTTGTGGGTTCGAGTCCCACCGCCTCCGCCAGAACCCGTACACCAACGTTGGGAGGTCTGCCTATGCCACTCGTCAGTTCGAAGGAGATGTTTCAAAAAGCCTACGGCAAGTACGCCATAGGTGCGTTCAACGTCAACAACATGGAGATCCTTCAGGGTGTCATTGAAGCCGCGAAGGAAGAGAGAGCCCCCGTGATACTTCAGATCTCCGCCGGTGCGCGCAAGTACGCCAAGCAGGTTTATCTGATCAAGCTGATCCAGGCCGCCTTGGAAGACGCACCCGACATTCCCATCTGTGTCCATCTGGATCATGGAGATTCTTTCGAACTGTGCAAGGCCGTCATAGACACCGGCTTCTTCACTTCAGTCATGATCGATGGTTCGCACCTTCCTTTCGAGGAGAACGTCAAGCTCACGAAGCAGGTCGTCGATTACGCGCACGCACGCGGTGTCGTGGTTGAAGGGGAACTGGGAAGGCTCATTGGTGTTGAAGAACACGTCGTGGTGAGCGAAAGGGAAGCCTTCATGACGGATCCAGACAAGGCGGTGGAGTTCGTCGAGAGAACGAACGTCGATTCGCTCGCGATAGCGATCGGAACGAGCCACGGTGCGTACAAGTTCAAAGGAGAGCCCAGGCTCGATTTCGATAGGCTCAGAGAGATCGCCAGCAGATTGCCTGGCTTTCCATTGGTGCTGCACGGGGCCTCGAGCGTCCTGCCGGAGTTCGTGGAGAAGGTGAACAAGTACGGCGGAAAGATCGAGGGCGCTCAAGGTGTACCCGAAGAGATGATCCGAAAGGCCACCACGATGGGTATCTGCAAGGTGAACATAGACACCGACCTGAGGCTCGCGATGACCGCGACGATCAGAGAAGTCTTCGCACAGCATCCCGAGGAGTTCGACCCGAGGAAGTATCTGGGACCAGCGCGTGAGGCGATAAAACAGGTCGTGAAGCACAAGATGAGGAACGTCCTTGGTTGCAGCGGTCAAGCTTGAAAGAGCTTGGCCGCATCGCTCCAGAGTCCTTCGAGATCGTAAAACTCCCTCCCACGTGCCGTGAACACGTGGACAACGATGTCTCCCGCGTCTATCAGCAACCAGTCGTAGCCTTCACCTTTGTCATAGTAGATCAGCGAGTGGTTGTTGAGCAGAAAAAACTCGACCACGGCATCTCTCAGCGTGTTCATATGGGTTTGGGAGTTCGCCGTGGCGATCACGAAGAAATCTGCAGGCATCGGAGTTTTTCTCATATCGAGTACCACGGGGTTGATCGCTTCTTTCTCGTTCAGCAGGTCAAAGAGCTTCTTCAAAAGTTCCATGACATCACTCCACGGTCACGCTCTTCGCCAGATTCCTCGGTTTGTCGGGATCGTGTCCCAAACTGTCCGCTATGTAGTAGGCGAACAGCTGGATCACTGGAGCCATCAGCACAGGATAGAGCTGTTCATGGTAGGTGTTCACGCTCAGCACGTCGTCGGCGATCTCGTTCACATCTTCGCAATCGTCGCTGGTGAGTGCGATCAGTTTTGCTTTTCGCGCCTTGCACTCTATCATGTTGTTCTTCACCTTGTTGTACAGGGCATCGCACGGCGAAATCGCGAAAACTGGAAAATCCGGTCCGAGCAGCGCTATCGGTCCGTGTTTCAGTTCGCCCGCAGGGTAAGCAGTCGCATGGATGTAGCTGATCTCTTTGAGCTTCAGGGCGCCTTCGAGCGCTGTGGGATAACCGATGCCTCTTCCTATGTACATGAAGTGTTGAAAACCTTTGTACTTCAGAGCCACTTCCCTTATCTGCTCGGCCCTGCTGAGCGTCGCGTCCAGCACTTCCGGGAGCCTCAAAAGACCGTCAAGGATCCTTGTGGTGTTTTCGTTCCATTCACCCTTGAGTTCAACGATCTTCAATCCGAGCAGGTACAGAAGCACGAGCTGTGTCACATAACTCTTCGTCGCGGCGACGCTGATCTCCGGTCCGGCGTTCAACAGGAGTGTGAAATCGGATTCCCTCATCAGTGTCGAGCCGACGACGTTGGTGATCGCCAGAATCTTCGCTCCTTTAGAACGTGCCAGCCTCACAGACTCGAGCGTGTCCGCAGTCTCTCCAGACTGAGAAACGGCGATCAGGATCGTGTTTTCATCGAAGTTTGGTCTTTTGTATCTGAACTCCGAAGAGACCTCCACATCCACGCTGACATCGCACAGATTCTCGAGAAAATACTTGAAAGACAGCGCCGCATAGCTACTCGTGCCGCATGCAACCACTTTCAAAACCTTCGAATTCTTGAGCGCTTCGTGCAGTTCTTCTATCTCTGGTAAGTTCACCCTGTTGTTCTTGATCCTTCCAGAGAGTGTCGCCGCAACCGCGGAGGGTTCCTCGAAGATCTCCTTGAGCATGTAATGCTTGTAGCCAGACTTCTGTGCCGTTTCGTAGGACCATTCCACCCTCAGCATCTTTCGATCCCTTTTTCTCCCCATCACGTCGAAGACCTCAAACCCGTGGTTGCTCACCCAGAACATGTCTCCATCCTCTAAGAACACCATGTCTCTGGAGTACTTCAACAAGGGCGTCACGTCCGAAGCGACACCTGCAACCTTTTCACCGATCGTCAAGATCAGTGGAGAACCTTTCCTCGCGCCCACTATGAGGTCTGGATGGTCCACGTGCATCACCGCTATGGCGAAGCTTCCTTCGAGCAGTTTCACAGCCTTTCGCACCGCCTCAACCAGGTCCGACGTGTAGTACTCTTCGATCAAATGCGGGATCACTTCCGTGTCGGTGTCAGAGACGAACCTGTGGCCGACTTCTTCGAGCCTCCTTCGAAGCTCTTTGAAGTTCTCTATGATTCCATTGTGCACAACGCAGAGTCTGGAGTGGCAGTCCGTGTGAGGGTGCGCGTTGATATCGTTCGGTTCTCCGTGCGTCGCCCAGCGCGTGTGCGCGATGCCGATCGGGATCCTCTCACCGAGAAGCTGCGAGAGTTTTCCCTTGAGAACCTCCACCTTGCCCTTGTTCTTCTCTATGTGGAGGTCTGAATTTCGAAGAAAAGCAACGCCAGCCGAATCGTAACCCCTGTATTCGAGCCTCTCGAGAGCTTCCACAAGATCCGAAACGGTGACCTCACCCACCAACCCCACTATCCCGCACACGTGCGATCCCTCCGGCGATCTTCTCAACCAAGTCCATCTGCACTCCTTTCAGTGCGACCTCTAAAGCGTTTCTTATCGCTTTTCTGTCCGAAGAACCGTGCGCTTTCACGACCAAACCTCTCACACCGAGAATGAAACCTCCACCGTAGGTCCTCGGATCGAGCCTCTCCAACATCTTTCGCAGAGTCTTCGAGAGCATCAGCGCGCCGAGTTTTTCAAACAAACCCGCACTCTTGATCTCGTTCTTCAGCGTCGTGACGATCAATTTCGCGGTGCCTTCCATCGTCTTCATGGCCACGTTTCCGGAAAAGCCGTCGCACACGACCACGTCAACTTTTCCAGTGTTTATGTCGTGCCCCTCAACGTTGCCCAAGAAATTCTCGGGAAGGTGATCCTTCAAAAGCTGGAACGCCTCCTTCGTCGTTTCATCGCCCTTGGTCTCTTCCTCACCTACGTTGAGTAGCCCTACCTTCGGATTCTCTTTACCCAGCACCCTCGCGTACGCAACGCCCATGATCGCAAAATCCAGTATGTGCTCGGGTCTCACCCTGACGTTCGCACCCGCGTCTATGAGAACGGTGAAACCGTTGAGCGAGGGAACGGGAATCGCGAGCGCGGGCCTGTCGACCGTTTCAAGTCTACCAACTATGAGGGTCGCACCAGCAAGCAAAGCGCCGGTGTTTCCGGCGCTGACGAAGGCATCGATCCTCTTTTCCTTCAAAAGCTGAAGCCCCACGTGCATGGAAGAATTTTTTCTGCGGACGACTTCGGTCGGCTTGACGTCCATGGGAAGGAAGTCGCTCACTTCAACCTTTTCTACTCCGTCTATGCCGCTCAACGCTTCCTTCGTTCCGATCAGGACGAGTTCGCATTTTTTGTCTGCAAGGAACAACCTGGCGCCCTCAACGATTTCAACGGGCGCCCTGTCTCCTCCCATGACGTCAAGACCTATTCTCGGCATGCCTCACTCCGCTATCTCGAGGATCTGTCTGCCGTTGTAATAACCGCAGTGCAGGCAAACCCTGTGGGGCAACTTGGGCTGTCCACAGTTCGGGCACACGGCCATCGGCACGCGTATCGCCCTGTAGGTCTTTGCCCTCTTCATGTGGGTCCTCGATCTCGATCTCTTCTGTTTTGGGTTCGCCACGGTTCAGCCCTCCTTCGTCAGGTTCTGCTTCACGAGGAAGAGTTTTTTCCATCTCGGATCGAAGTCCTGCTCAACACATCTGTGGTTTTCCTCTTCGTTCAGATCGGCACCGCAGTAAGGACACAGTCCCTTGCAGTTCTCGCTGCAGAGCACCTTCATCGGTATATCGACCACGATCGCTTCGATGATTCTGTCCGTCAGATCTATCTGGTCCGAATCGTAGTATAGCACGTTCCTGAGCGAGTTCAACTCCTCTTCTTCGCTCGTTGGCATCTGTGAGACTGGTTTGTACAGTGCTTCGATGGTGCCGTTGATCGGGAGAAGCACGGGTTTCAAGCACCTGTCGCACGGGTGCTCGATGACCGTCCTCGCGTAGCCACCAACCGCTATACCGTCACGGGCGGCGACCACGACGATCTTCACCTGAATCGGTTCGACGACCCTGCAGCGTGCATTCGGTGCGTCTATGTAGTCCGCTTCGAAGATACCGTTCAGGATCAGTCTTCTTTTGAGCAGAACGTCTTCAACGCTTATCGTCCAGTCCAACGCACTCACTCCGTTTCCATTTTACACCCTTGAAGATTTCCCATCAATTGTAAAGGCTTTTGAGGTGCAAATCATTACGAACGTGTTTCAGAACCATCGGTGACGGTTTTGAACTGCGACGATTCCGTGATGGTAAAATAAATCAGAAGAAGGAGTGATCCTTCTGGAATTTCTCAAGAAAGTCAGGGAGTTCATCACCAGGCTCCTCGAAAAGTGGAAGGCCCTGCCGACGGCGAGCAAGGTTCTGTTCGGAGGCATCATCGTTTCTATCTTCGCTGTCATCGTGATCATGACAGTTCTGCTCACCGCACCGGGTTACGTACCACTGGTGAGTGGCCTGTCCGAAGAACAGGCAGGCTACATAGTCCAGCAACTCGACGCCATGGGTATCAAGTACAGAGTCGAACCTGGCAGGATTCTGGTTTCCAAGAAGTACAACGTCTACGAACTTCGTATGAGACTCGCCTCAGCGGGGATACTGGGACCGACAACGAGGGGCTTTGAAATTCTGGACCAGCAGAGCCTCGGTGCGACCAGCTTCGACAGGCAGGTTCGCTACCAGATAGCCCTGCAGGGAGAACTGGAAAGGAGCATCATGACGATCTCCGGGGTGAAGAGCGCACGCGTTCATTTGACGCTTCCCAAGTACACCTACTACGTGCGCGGCGAGATGACAGAACCAAGAGCGTCGGTGCTCGTGGTTCTGGAACCAGGAAAGGATCTGACCCAGCAGCAGATCAAGGGAATCATGCAGCTGGTCGCGGGTGCGGTTGAAGGGCTCAAGCTCGAAAATGTGCGCGTGATCGATCAGTACTCCCGCGTGCTGAGCGATAGGGTCACGACTTCGACGGAGATGCTCGTTGCAGCGGACAGAACTGAGCTGAAAATGAACCTTGAAAGCTATTACGCTAAGAAAGTCAAGCAAACTCTCGAAGCCGTGTTCGGGGTTGGCAGGGTCGAAGTGATTCCGGACGTAAAACTGGACTGGGAGAAGATCGAGCGGCAGATTACGAAATACGAGCCAATCGGCAGACAGGGTGGTTTGGTCAGGAGCCAGGAGCAGGAGACTGAAAAGAGTGTGAACATGCCGCCGGCGGGTGGCCCTGTGGGTACAGAATCGAACATTCCTCCCACCTATCCGAGCCTCACTCAGCAGGGAACGTCCACGTACGAGAGGACCAAGACGATCACGAATTACGAGCTCAGTTCGATAGTCGAGAACATCGTGCAGAACAGGGAAGGCGAGATACGCTCCGTATCCCTCTCGGTGATCATCGATGCTTCATCGACGGTTTTCAGCGGTTTCAACGAGGCTGAGATGAACAGGTGGGCCAAGATCGTTTCGGACCTGATCGAGAAGGGTATAGGTGCAAGCGCCACGGACCAGAGTTTGTCCGTGTCTGTGGCGTTCCTTCCGTTCGACAGGAGCGTGGAAGAGGAGTTCAGGAAGAGTCAGCTGGAAATGGAGCGACGCAGAAGGTACACGACGATGATGGTGGGTCTCGTCCTGCTCGCGGGCCTGTCGTTCATGCTGGTGTATTTGATCATCTTGCAGGTCAGACGTGTCAAAGCGAGGAAGGCTCTCGAGGCGAGAAAGGTGAGAATGGAAGAAGAGCTGAAACGAATGTTCGAAGAAGAGAAGGTGAAAGAGGTGGCAGTTTCTCCAGAGGAGAAAGCCATGCAGGAACTGCGTGAGAATCTGGAGAAGGTGTTCAGACAGGATCCCGCAGAGGTCGCGAGCATCATAAAACTCTGGTTGGCTGAGAGAGGGACCTGAGATGCCCGAGAGGAAACAGCTCACGGGTAAGAGGAAGGCCGCGATCCTTCTGGTCATGCTCGGGCCGGAAAAGGCAGCCTCGGTGCTCAAGCACCTGGACGAATCCGATGTGGAGCAATTGACTATAGAAATAGCGAACCTCGGTAAGATTACGGACGAAGAGAAGAGGCAGGTACTGAGTGAATTTCAGGACATCACGCGTGCGAGAGAGATGATCTCTCAAGGCGGCATAGAGTACGCCAAGGAGGTACTTCAAAAGGCGTTCGGACCGGAGAAGGCGATGAGGATCATAGAGCGGCTCGTTTCGAACCTTCAGGTGAAACCGTTCGACTTCCTGAGACAGGCGGATCCGTTGCAACTTGTGAACTTTTTACAGAACGAGCACCCGCAAACCGTCGCGGTGATTCTGAGTTATCTGGAACCACAGCTTGCAGGAAGGATCCTCTCGGCTCTCCCGGAAGACCTGCAGGTCGAAGTGATAAAGAGGATCGCCCTGCTCGAACGCACCTCCCCCGATGTGATCAGGGACATCGAGAAGAACCTCGAACGCAAACTGTCTGGATTCGTCATGCAGACGTTCAGCCAAGTGGGTGGTGTGGACACAGCGGCTGAGATCATGAACAGCATAGACAGATCTTCCGAGCGGAAGATCATGGAAAAGCTCTCCTACGATTCGCCCGAGCTCGCCGAAGAGATACGCAGAAGGATGTTCGTGTTCGAAGACATCGTCAAACTGGACGATAGGTCGGTCCAGATCGTGCTCAGGGAAATCGAAACGCGCGATCTGGCTCTCGCGCTCAAGGGTGCTTCCGAAGAGGTGAAGCAGAAGATTTTCAAGAACATCTCCAAACGTGCGGCACAGTTGCTGCAGGACGAGCTCGAATACATGGGACCCGTGAGGTTGAAAGACGTTGAAGAAGCACAGCAGAAGATCATAAACGTCATCAGAAGGTTGGAGGAAGCCGGCGAGATCATCATCGCACGCGGTGGAGGCGAGGAATTGATCGTATGATCATCAAGAAGAAGCAGCTCCTCATAGATGCACCCTGCATTGTGGGGAGGAAGGAAAAGCGGGAGAGCGACGATCCTCGTTTCGATCCCAACGTCGCGAAGAAGATCGTCGAAGAGGCTGAAGCGAAGGCTAACGAAATCTTGCGACAAGCACAGGCAGAAGCTTCAAAGATTCTGAACGAGGCGAAAGAGAAACAACAGAAAATGTTGCAGGAGATCGAGCTCGAAAGACAGCAGTTCAAAAAGCGCCTTTCGGAGAGCGCACAGCGTCTTGCTGTTCTTGTGTCGAACTTTCAAAGGCAGTTCGAACAGAAGAAAGATGAGATCTTCGAAGAGATGCTGACTGTGCTGAGAATTCTCATAGAGAAGATCGCATTCAGAGCGATCGATGAGACGGATTTTCGTGAGAAGATGAAGAAGGTCTTCGCGAAACTGTCGGAAGTCAGAAATGCGAGGGTGATGCTCAGCGAACAGGATATGAAGGACTTTCCAGAGATCGTCGAACAGTGTAAAGCCCTGGGTTTCGACGTGGTGAAATCTTCTTCTTTGAAACCGGGAGAGGTGCTCGTCGAGACCGACATCGGTGTACTCGACGGAACCGCGAGGACCGCCACTAACCTGATCGAGAAGTTGATAGAGGAGGTCTTCGGCCCTGCCGGAACCGAAGGAGTTTCTCAAACGGTTCAGGGAGAAACTGAACGGTCTTGAATTTCCAAAGTATAACGGCAGGATCACCAGGATCGTGGGATTGACGGTCGAATCCATCGGGCCGGACGCGTCCCTCGGTGAAGTTTGCGAGGTGAACCTCGATTCGAAAAGGGCTCTCTGTGAGGTCGTCGGGTTCAAAGACGGCCGTGTTCTTTTGATGCCTCTCGAGGACATCTCTGGCGCAAAGCACGGCACTCTGGTTTTCGGAACGGGAAGACAGCTCGATGTTGCCGTGGGAGAAGACATGCTCGGCAGGGTCCTGGACGGTCTCGGCCGTCCGATCGATGGTAAACCCTTGCTCACCTCGAAAAGGTATCCTCTCGTCAGAACGGCTCCACATCCACTCAAAAGAATGCGCATCACAGAGCCCATTCCCGTTGGGGTTCGGGCGATCGACGGTTTCATAACGATCGGGAAAGGTCAGAGGATAGGTATCTTCGCCGGTAGCGGTGTTGGAAAAAGCACGCTGCTCGGTATGATAGCGAGAAACACGGTTGCCGATGTCAACGTCATAGCCCTGATAGGTGAGCGTGGAAGAGAAGTGAGGGAATTCATAGAAAAGGACCTCAAAGATGGACTCAAACGCTCCGTTGTTGTGGTTTCAACTTCGGATCAACCGGCGTTGATGAGGGTCAAGGCGCTCTACACAGCGACCAGCATCGCGGAATTCTTCAGGGACTTGGGCCACAACGTTCTTCTCATGGTCGATTCACTCACCCGCTGGGCGATGGCACAACGGGAGATCGGTCTGGCCATAGGAGAACCTCCCACCACCAGAGGCTACACGCCGAGCGTGTTCGCGGGGCTTCCCAGCATTCTGGAAAGGGCGGGGAACTCGGACAAAGGAAGCATCACCGGCATATACACCGTCCTGGTGGAGGCTGACGATTTCAACGAGCCCATCTCCGACACGGTGAGGAGCATCGTGGATGGTCACATCGTGCTGTCCAGGAGGCTCGCCGAGATGAACCATTATCCGGCGATCGATGTGCTCGCGAGCATAAGCAGACTCATGATAGACATCGTGAGTGAAGAGCATCTGAACGCCAGCAGGACGTTGAGAAGTTTGATGGCTGCCTATCAGGAAGCCAAAGATTTGATCGACGTCGGTGCGTACAGACCCGGCTCGAACGAGCTGATAGACAAGGCCATAAAGATGAAAGGCCAGATCGACGCGTTTCTCAGACAGGACATCGACGAGAAACCAACCTTCGAAGAAACGGTTGAAAGACTCATAAAGCTCGCTTCGATGTGAGATCAGGATGACTGCGATCTGACTGGGGCGATCTTCACGAGCTCGAGGTAAAAGATTTGATCGTATTTTTCTTCTTTCATCACTTTAAATCCTCTCTCTCTGGCGATCTTTTTGACCAATCCGCTTGGCTGTTCCCTTCGCCATTTGGTCACGTGAACCGTTCTGATCAGTTCGTGACCGGTGTCTATCAGCAGCGGGACTACGAAGAAACTCTTGTGCGCCATCTTTTTTGGTATCGCCACATCCCATATGTAGAGTTTCCCCCACTTTTTCAAAACGCGGTTCACGTTCTCGATGATCGCTTCGTGTTTTGGCAGATAAAAGAACGTGAAAAAGAGAATCACGGTGTCGAAGGTTTCCGGGGCAAAGGAAAGCTTTGTCGGGCTCATCACCAACCTGATCGACCTCGGGTCAGCGAGTTTCAAAAATTCTTCGTCCGTTGTCACGAACACGGCCCGGTCTAAAAGAAATTTCGTGAACACATCCTCAGCGCCCGAGTTGACAACAAGTACACGCTGACCGTTTATTTCACAGTTCAACTTCAAAGTCTGGTCCCTTACGCTGTAATAGCCTCCCATGACATGAATCCAGTATAGCAGAATCCATGTCGCAGAAAGTTAACTGTGCGAACCAATTTTTGGCAAACCAATTCTGGTATGAGTTTTTCGGTGAAGATCTTGAAGTACTCTCTTTTGAAATACTCTGTGAGTAAAACCGAGCTCAAGAAGATTTCAAGAAACCTTCTGAAACTGGCGCTGCCATCGATGGTAGAAAATTCTCTGCAGATGCTGTTCGGAATGGTTGACACGGCCTTCCTGGGTCATCTCTCCTGGCAGGCCATGAGCGGGGCAGGTCTGGCGAACCAGCTGATCTTCGTCTTTCAAGTCGTTATCGTTGCGGCGTCTGTAGGTGTCAACGTGATCGTTTCGAACGCTACAGGTGTGAACAACAGGCGCAAGGCCAGCCGTTCGTTGTGGAACGGAGTTCTTCTCTGCCTGCTCTGGTCTGCGGTACTTGCAATCCTTGCACCTTTCTCTCGCAACTTTCTGAAGATCTTCGGTCATGTTGACGAAACGGTTCTCCAGCACGCTGTCACGTATCTGAAGACCATTCTACTCGGTATGAGTAGCATGTCGCTCATGGCGGTGCTTGGCGCCGCACTGAGGGGTTCTGGTGATACAAAAACTCCCATGTTTGCAACTGGTCTTGCGAATCTATTGAACATCTTTCTCGATTATGCCATGATCTTTGGAAAGTTCGGTTTTCCGAGGATGGAAGTCTTTGGAGCGGCGTTCGCCACCGTTGTCTCAAGGTTCGTCGGCGTGCTGGTGCTGTTCGTGGCGGTTTCGAAGAATCCGTATCTGAGCGAAAGGATCAGAAAAGCTATAAAGCCGAGTCTTGAGGATCTTCGAGACATCATTTACGTGGGATTGCCTGCTGCGGGTGAGAACTTCATGTTCTCTTGTGGTCTGCTGGTCTTCGCAAGCATACTGCTGGTCTCCGGTCCGATGGCCTATGCGGGCCACAGGATTGGAATAAACATCGAATCTCTCTCCTTCATGCCAGGATGGGGTATCTCCGTGGCCGTAACAACGCTTGCTGGTCAGTACAACGGCAGGCGCGAGCTCGAGAAGGTTTCCACGGTGGCCAGACAAGGTTTCTTGCTCGCAGCACTCATACAGGTTTCTGCCGGGGCGTTCATATTCCTGTTTCCAGAGATCATGATAAGACTTTTCACGAACCAGGTTGAAATCGTCGAGATCGCGAAGATTCCCGTCCGGCTAGTGGGACTGTTTCAGATCTTTCTCGCACTCGAATCGAGCATGAACGGCGTACTTAGAGCCACGGGAAACACAACCTTCAGCATGATCGTTTCTGCGATTGCGATGTGGGCAGTGAGATTACCCTTGGCTTACCTTTTCTCCGTGAAGTTGAAACTGGGTCTGCTCGGAGCCTGGATGGGTATGATGAGTGATATGAGCTTTCGGAGTGTTATGAAACTGCTCTTTTACATGTCCGGTGCCTGGGAGAGGACCGCGCAGAAAGTGTCCTCCAGCGTCAGGCGCGTGGAAGGGTCCGATCTTTCCTGATCATTCGTGATAGATCGCGGATGAGTCTATACTCCTCAAGGGCTTTTTCGTTCTCTCCGACGCGTTCGTAGAGCATGGCGAGCTGTGTCCTCAGGTTCACGTCTGTTGGATTCTTTTCCAGTTCTTTTCGGCACAGTTTTATTGCGAGCCCGTACGCTCTAAGAAACGCAAACAGTTTTATCTTCAACCTCCTCGGCATGAAAAACAACGCTGAGACACACAGGCAGATCAACAACAGGATCGAACGCGGCTGGATCTTTTCGAACCACCGAACCGAACGCTTAACCGTGACGTCGATGTTGGATCTTCTGGCGATCTGATCGAGCAGCACCTTGAGATTGTCCTTCTTCAGGTTCAGCTCGTTGAAGAGTTGTGAGAACCTTCTGTAATCTTCTTCCGAAATCTGCGATGCTGAAAACCTTTCAAGGCTTGTCATGAGTTCGATGTACCTGCTCAATTCGTTCTGGAACTGTGAGCGGACCCCGTCGAGCTGTTCAGCGAGCACCATCAACCTGTAGAGCGCAGGATAATACTCTTCTCTGTCTTTCATTCTTTCGCATTCCTGCCTGATAACGCTAGCGATCTCTCGCCTGTTAACAGAGTTCTTCAGCAAGAACACCAGGTTCCATTCGAGCAAGAACGGATCGTTCAGGAACGAACGCACTAGCCAGCTCGCGAAATCTCTGTGCACGTTCGGCTTGTAACCGAGTTTCCATAGCGCGGAGACGATCGGCAGCTTCGAAAAGTCTCCACGTTCAAAGTTCATCACATCTTCCCTCAACTTTGGAAACAGCACGAAGCACTCGTCCAGAAGATCTTCCCGAACCTCTTCTGTTTCTGAAAGCTCGCGGACGAATCCTTCTAGATCTTCACGGAGTACCGCTTCCCTGACAGGATCGAATTCGGCGAGCCTTTTCTGAGCAGAAAGTTTCCTTCCAATCTCTATCAGCTGGTCCGAATCTGGTTCTCGAACGATCCTTTGGATCAGATCCGACCAGCTTCTTTCAAGATCTTCCATCGTAGTTGCTAACACGCTCGCTGTGAGGAAAACTATCGCGAGGAACAATCTCTTCGCTCTCACGTTTCTTCAAACCTGACCTTCAAGAAATGTTTGTAGAGGAGCGTGAAGAACGCGGCCATGGGTGCTCCAACGAAAACGCCCGCAAATCCGAAGATCATTCCGCCGAGCACGATTGAAACGATCATCAAGACAGGATTGACTCTCATCGAGCTTTTCGTCAGCTCGAAGAACAGAATGAAGACAAAAAGATGCAGTCCGCTCGCGAGCACGAGTACCAACAGAAACGTTTTCAAGCCGAACGTGAGCGAGAACAAGAGGATGGGTATCAGCTCGAGAGGTACGCCGACTATGGGAATGAAGTTCGTTACGAACCCCCACAGTCCGATAAGGGGCGCATATGACGGGCTGATGAAAAAGAAAGTCATACCGAGGCCCAGACCAACTATCAGCGCATTGAAAGTCAGCACGGCGATGAACTTTCTCATGCTGACCTTGAAGTCGTCCCAGAACTCGTTCACTACAGTCCTACATTTCAGAGGGTACAGCTTTGGAACGAACTGCGCTATGCTACTGGCGTAGAAAGAAGCGTAAATGCCGAGGAGGATGGTGAAAAAGGTAACGACGATGAATTCTGGGGCTCTCTGTGCGAACCACTTGAGCACGAATTCCACCAGTTTATCCAAATACGGGAGCAAATAGTCTGCCAGATCGCTGAGCAGTTCTGCGAGGCCCTGTTTCGTCTCAAAGTACTGTTCCCACGCTTTCTCTCGTATCACCTTTGCCACCAGGCTGTAAAAATCCGCAAACTGTGTGAAAGCTCTTGGCAAGACCTCGACCAGTGCCCAGCCGAACAGGGAGAAGAACAGAACTAGCGCGAGGATCGTGGCGAGTTTCTTGTGTGACAGTCTGAGAACCTTTCTGAACACGCTCGCTATGGCGTCGACCACCATCACGAGTATGAAGCTGAACAGGCAGATCTGGAAGAAGGATCTGAAAACAATCCACAGAAACATCACTATCGCGGTGTAAAAGAGCGTGTAGTACAAAGCAATGTTCCTCTCTCTCAGACCGTTCACCTCCCAACCAGAGACGCCTTACTGTCTTGAACCTTGAGCAGAGAGATCGGCACCATGAGCATCGAAACCACGAAGAGAACAACCAGTTGCGCGGTTATGTTTTCACCCAGTGGCAGTATCAACAGGTATCTGAGCGCCACGCCGCAGGCCCAGGCGAATCCCATCACCGTTGAAGATGCGAGCGCTGCATTTTCGGGCATCAACTGCTGAGCGTGTGCGACGTTCGTTGACATCGTGAGATAACCACAGCCGTTCACGAGCAAATAACCGAGGATCAGACCGATAGGAGGAGTGGGAAACGAGAGTATCAGAACGCCTATCGCCATACCGCCGAAACTCACCACGTTCGTGATGTGGTTGCCGAACCTTTCGCTCATCCATGTACCGAGTAGCGTCGTCGCGACACCGAGCCCGACTCCCAGGCTGAGCAACAGTCCTCCGAACACGAGTGGAAGGTTCCTCTTACTGGCTATGATGGGACCGTAAGTGTTCGAGAGTGAGATTATCAGAGTCCTGACCGTGACGATGAACCAAAGAACGCTTATCTTGCTCAAGCCTCGCAAGCTCTCTCTGAAACTTACACCATCGTTCACCCTGCTCGTGTTCCCTCTGTCCGGCTCTCTGAGGTACAGAAACAGGAAAACAATCGCTGCAATCAGCGACACGATCCACATCTTTTCGAAGCTGTACCGTGAGACATACTGCGTCACGAAGATTGGACCGAGCGCCGTTCCCAGAGTTCCTGCCGCCACAAAGATCGAAAGAAAATACGGACTGCTTCCTCTCGCCATGACCGCACCGATGGGATGAAAGGCAGAATTTCCAAAGAACGCTGCTAAGAACAGCAGAAGTAACGCACTGATGCTCGGTGAAAATCCCACGAACGCCATCGCACCGATCGTTAAGAGCATGCTGACCAGTAATCCACGCTTCAAGCTTTCGAGCTTCGAAGCGATCATTCCGAAGACTATCTGGAATATCGACGAGAAAAAACTCACAGAAGTTATCAACAAAGCTATTTCCTTCACGCCAACATTGAACCTCTGCATGAAATACGGAGCCAGCGGATTCAGAAACGAGACGAAAAAGTCGGTTGCGAAATGGGAAACGACTGCGAGCAGGTTTATTTTCCTTCACCTCCAAGCCTCGAGATCAAGCTGGCCACAAGTTGTCTGAACGCTTTCTCTACCTCACTGCCTCTCATGTGCATTATCGCGTTCTTTCCTGTATCGAGGAACTCTGCAAGCTTCGGTTCAAGCGGTATCGTGGCCAGGCATTCCAGGCCGAGGAGTTCTGAAAGCACGTTCGAAGAGTCTTTGCCAAAGATGTCTATCCTGCCCCCACAGTGCGGGCAGATCGTGTAAGCCATGTTGTTGACAAAACCAAGCACTTGTTGACCCATCTCTTCGGTGAAATGAACAGCACGCATTACGTCGTCCAGCGCCACTCTTTGTGGAGTCGTGACGAGAACGACCCCGTCGAGCTTGACGAGCTGCATCAAACTCAAAGCCTCATCTCCAGTCCCGGGTGGAAGGTCGAAGATCATGAAGTCCTGCTCTCCCCATGCCGTGTCGGACAGGAACTGCTGAATCGCGGAGTGTTTCAAAGGTCCCCTCCATGCGACTGCCTGATCCTGATCGACCAGCATCCCGATCGAAAGCACGACCATGTTCGGTCCGTACTTAACGGGCACGATCATGCCTTCCTGAACCGATGGACCTTCTTCGATGCCGAGCATCCTCGGTATGTTCGGTCCATGCAGGTCCAGATCCAGCAGCGCCACTCTGAAGCCTTCCTCAGCCAGCGCGACCGCAACGTTCACGGCCACGGTGGTCTTTCCGACACCACCTTTACCGCTCAGGATCGCTATTTTGTGCCTTATTCGTGCCATATTCTCTTGCAACTTCTTTTGCCTTTCTTTGATCTGCTCGAAACGTTTGTTCGTTTCCACGTTCTCACCTCTTCTCTATTTTACACAGTTCTGATGATAAAATGAATTGGGAGGAAAGGGCTTTTGGAACCTCTGAGAGTGGAGAACCTGACGGTTGTTCTCAACGGACAGGAGATCCTCAAAGACGTCAGCTTCTCTATAAAGAAAGAAGGCCTGTACGTGATCGTGGGACCAAACGGTGGGGGCAAGACCACCCTCGTGAAGACGATCATGAACCTTCTCAGCCCGACGCGTGGAAGTGTTTACATCTTCGGCAAACCCAACCACGAATACCTTCGAGAAAACGTTGTGGGGTATCTGCCGCAGAAAGCGAATTTCAGAAGGTTTTTCCCCATACGGGTGTACGATGTGGTGAGGATGGGCCTTCGTGAAAAGAAAAACGAAAAAGAGCTGATCATGTGGGCACTGAAAAAGGTCGGTATGCAGGAGTTCGTTCACGCCAACTTTTCCACCCTCAGCGGGGGACAGCAACAAAGAATTCTCATCGCCAGAGCTATCGTTTCACGTCCGAAACTGCTCGTGCTCGATGAACCTGTCACAGGTCTGGACTATCAGAGTCAGAACGAGTTCTATTCTCTGCTCAAATCTTTGGTAGAGGAAGGCACAACCGTATTGATGGTGACACACGATGTTGGCTTTGCGATGGATTTCAGTGATCAGATATTCTGCATAAACGGCAAACTCGTCTGCCACGTTTCATCAGAGGAGAAGCTCCCGATGGACTATTTCTTGCTCAAACTCTACGGCTACAATGTGAAGCCGTTGACGCACAGGCACGGTGAAGAAGAATGACGAGCTTTTTGAGCCTTTATCAGAAATCCCTTCTGGCTGGCGTGTTGACCGCGATCGTGACTGCGATCATGGGGATCCACGTGGTGTTCCGCAGGATGGCTTTCTACAGCGACGCGATCGCACACGTGGCTTTCGCTGCGGCTGCCATAGGTGTGACGCTGGGAACATCGAGCTTTCTCAGTGCCCTGGTTCTGTCGGTGGTCGTTTCGCTCGTCCTGGGTAGTGTTTCTAAAAAGAATATCGGCGAGGATACAGCGATCGGGGTACTCTTTTCACTCACGATGGCCGTTGGAATCGTGCTCTTCTCGGTCTCGAAGAAGCAGAGGAGTTTGATGTCTTATCTCTTTGGTGACGTTCTGGCCATCACGAACCAAGATCTTCTGTACCTTTTGCTCGTCACAGGATCGGTCATCATTTTTGACCTTCTGTTCAGGGACATCCTGGTTCAGTTCACGTTCGACGAAGACTTCGCCAGACTCATGCATCCAAAAGTGGATCTTGTGTACAGACTTTTCCTCGCGATCCTCGCAGTCACCGTTGTTGTTGCCGTCCAAACCGTCGGTGTGATACTCGTCTCGGCGTTTCTGATCATCCCGGCTGCAACCGCAACGATACTCCTCAGCGACTACAGGAGGGCGTTTTTGCTGGCTCCAGTGCTTTCTTCAGCCAGCGTTGTCGCAGGGCTTCTTTTGTCCCTCCAGATCGATGTCCCCCCCGGCGCTCTCATCGTGCTGGTGCAGGGAGCAGTGTTCTTCACGACGCTGTTTTTGAGAAGGTGATAGGTGTGTATCTGCTTTCGAAGGATTTCGTGTTCGATGCCGCACACAATTTGGAGCGATACAGAGGAAAGTGCGAGAGTCTGCACGGTCACACCTACAGGCTGCGCGTGACGCTGATCGGAGAACCCGACGAAGAGGGCATGATCATCGATTTCGTCGAACTCAAGCAGATCGTGGCGCAGCACGTTCTTTCCCTGCTGGACCACAGCTATCTGAACAGGATCATCCCGCAGCCCACAGCGGAGAACATAGCCAGGTGGGTGTGGAACAGGCTCGAACCTTTGCTGAAGAACGAAAGGAGGAGGCTGTACGAAGTGACCGTCTGGGAAACGCCAGAATCCTTCGTCACTTACAGGGGAGTGAACGATGAAGGACGTGCAGAGTCAGAGGGATGATAGGAACGTTTATCTGCAGAGAGTCGGCATAAGAAATCTTTCCTATCCCATCACGGTAATGGACAGAACTAACGGTTATCAGGACACCGTCGCCAGAATAAACATGTACGTCGATCTTCCCGAGCATTTCCGTGGCACGCACATGAGCAGGTTTGTCGAGGTTCTGAACAGATACAGGCTCGGGATCGACCCAAAACTGATCAGACAGATGCTCGAGGAGTTGAGGGGCAAACTGAAGGCTTCCACCGCCAGGGTTGAGATAGAGTTCCCTTATTTCATATTGAAGAAGGCTCCCGTTTCAAACCAGAAGAGTTTCCTCAGCTACACGTGCAGGATCGAGGGTCAGAAGACGCACGAAAAGTACGACTTCATCGTCAGCGTTGGTGTGCCTGTGCTCACGCTGTGTCCATGCTCGAAGGAGATAAGCGAGCGAGGCGCGCACAACCAGAGGGCGATTGTCTGGATCCACATAAGATCGAAGAAACTGGTCTGGTTTGAAGAACTCATAGAGTACGCAGAACAGGCGGCGAGTGCCCCGATTTATACTATACTCAAGAGGCCGGACGAGAAATTCATCACAGAGAAGGCTTACGACAATCCAAGGTTCGTGGAGGACGTGGCCAGGGAGATCGCCCTGAAACTGAACGCCGACGAGAGGATCTATTGGTACAAAGTCGAGGTTGAGAGTTTCGAATCCATCCACGCGCACAACGCCTATGCGTGCGTGACGAAGTACAAGGAGGAATAATGATGCGCATCAAGGTTCTCGACAAGGGTTTCGTCGAGCTGATCGATCACATGGGGGACGATACATCGGTGGTCAGGGCCGCCAGGATCTGCCACGCTTCACAGCCGGGCGATGAAGAACAGGACAGGCGCCTGATCGAATTCTTGATGAAGAATCACCACGAGACCCCCTTTGAGCACGTCACCTTCACGTTCCACGTCAAGTGTCCCATCTTCGTTGCCAGGCAGTGGATGAGGCACAGGATCGCTTCCTACAACGAACTCAGCGGCCGTTACACCGAGTACGAAGACGAGTTTTACATCCCGAGCAAGGAGAGGCTCGATGAGAGGTTCATAGAGAAGATGAAGGAGGTTTACGAATTCTCCTACAAAACTTACCAGGAGCTGGTCGACTCTGGTGTGCGTAAAGAAATCGCGCGCATGGTACTGCCGACGGCGCTGTACACCCAGTTCATCTGGACGGTCAACGCCAGGAGTTTGATGAATTTTCTCTCGCTTCGTGCTGATTCGCACGCGCAGTGGGAGATGCAGCAGTACGCGCTCGCCGTCGCGCAGATCTTCAAAGCGATCTGTCCGAAGAGTTATGAGGCGTTCGTCAAGCATTCTTACAGGGGCGATCTGTTGAAGGGGTGATTTCAATGAAACTGACGGAGATTCTGTCTGAGCTCAGGGCAAAGGTTGTGGCCAACGCTCAAAAGGCTGATCAACTGCAGTTCGAACGCGCAGCCGCCTCGGATTTGATGAGTGAAGTCCTCGCAATAGCGAAGCCGGACGCGATTTTGATCACCGGTCTGTGCACGCCCCAGGTCATCAGAACCGCCGAAGTGGTAGGTATACCCGCGGTGGTGATCGTCAGGAGGGAAACTATCCCTGCCGAGACCATCGAGATGGCTGAGTCCAGCGGGATCGTGCTGGCTGTGACCAGGATGTCCATGTTCGAAGCGTGTGGCAGGCTCTACGCCAAAGGTATCAAACCCATCTGGGAAGTGTGAAAGATGGAAAAGGTCCTCGATCGTGTTCAGAGTTTTTTCCTCGACATGCCTGTGGTTGAAGTGATGAACCCCAACGTCATCTCCGTGCATCCGGACAGAACGCTCAGACAGGTCAAGGAAATATTGAGAATAAAGCGCATCTCCGGTGTTCCCGTGGTGGATTCGGAGAGGAAGGTCGTTGGCATCGTGAGCATCGAAGACATCATCAAGGCACTCGAAGGAGGCTACATAGACGAGAAGGTTCAGGATCACATGACGAAGAAAGTCGTGTGTCTGAAGGTCACCGACACGCTGAAGGACATCATAGAAACATTTGAGCGTTATTCTTATGGTCGTTTTCCGGTCGTGGATGAGAACAACAGACTGGTGGGGATAGTGACCAAGAACGATGTGATGATGGCGCTGCTCGCAAGGCTCGGCTTGGTGTATCTGCATGACGAGCGGCGGAAAGAAGTGCTTGAAAGTCCCGATTACTTCGAACGGTCTTTGATCACTGGAGAAAGCCTGGACAAATCCGGCGCCGATTTCTTCTTCCCGATAGATTATTACGACATCAACCTCGCCGGCATAGGGGCTTCCAAACTGAGACAGTTCCTCCTCTCCAGGGGGGTCGATCCAGAGACCGCCAGGAGGGTGGCCATCGCCACTTACGAAGCCGAAACCAACGTGGTGATACACAGTGGGAGCACCGGGGCGATATACTGTTTCGTTAAGCCCGATCGGATCTTCGTACGCGTGGAAGACACCGGAAAGGGCATCGACAACGTCGAGTTGGCGATGAAGGAAGGTTATTCCACCGCGCCGGACTACGTTCGAGAGCTCGGCTTCGGCGCCGGCATGGGTTTCACGAACATGAAACGTTGCTCTGACAACCTTATGGTTGTTTCCAAAGTCGGTGCGGGGGTGGTGGTCGAGATGGAGTTCCGCAGGGACAGGGAGGGGAACAAATGAAGGTGTCGAGCATCGTCGAAGCGCTGGGCCTTGAGGTCTGCTGTGGAAACTGTGACGTGGAAGTGAAGCATGGGTGTGTTGGGGACCTTCTGAGCGAGGTGATGGCGCACGCCAAGCCCGATTCGATATGGGTGACGGTGCAGTCTCACGTGAACGTCGTGGCGGTCTCTGTCATTACAGGAATACGCGCCATCGTACTCTGTAACGGTCACAACTTCTCGAGCGACACCGTTGAAAAAGCCAAAGCGGAGGGCCTGTGCCTGCTGAGAACAGAGAAGAGTCCTTTTGAGATCGCTGGAAGGTTGTACGGGATGGGCATAGAACCGTGATCAGGGCCGATTTGCACGTTCACTCGTGCCTTTCACCGTGTGCGGACATAACGATGGTCCCCGGTGCAGTTTGTTCAAAAGCGAAGCAGGAGAAGATCGACGTTCTGTCCATCTGCGACCACAACAGCTGTGAAAATTTAGATGCTTTCGAGAAAGCCTGCGGTGCGATTTTTTTGCCAGGTGTCGAGGTGACATCTAAAGAGGAAGTCCACGTGCTGGCGTACTTTCCCAGCGTTGGGAAGGCCAGAAAGTTCTGTGAAGTTCTGAACGCTTATCTTCCAAAGGTGCATCTGGATCCCGAAGTGCTGGGCTATCAGCTTTTAGTGAACGAGAAAGACGAGTTCCTCTCCATAAAGGAAGAGTACCTTCTGGTGGCTGCGGATCTCAGTGTCGGAGAGATCGTACGGCTGATCCTCGGTCACGGTGGAGTTCCGGCGTACGCGCACGTGGACAGACAGTTCGGATTGCTTTACCAGCTTGGAATGTTTCCACCGAACGATGAGGTGAGGTTCGCGGAGGTCAGGACGAAGGATGGCTGGCAGAAGGTGCTGAGAGCGGGTTACATCCCGTTGACCAGTTCGGATGCGCACAGGATCGATGAAATCGGTTGCAGATACACGCGTTTCGATCTCGATGTGAAGAACACAGAAGAATTCTTCAATTTTCTGTGCGCGCCTGACAGGAGCAAGGTGTTGACGATATGGGATTGAGAAGTATCGTAGACCATGTGATGGACATCGTGCAGAACTCCTTCAAAGCGCAGGCGAAAAAGGTGAGGCTGAGGATCGCCCAGAGCGAGAACAGATTCTGTTTCACCGTCGAAGACGACGGGGTGGGGATGACGCAGGAAGAGATTTCAAAAGTGTTCGATCCCTTCTACACCACGCGTGATCCAAAGGTTCGCAGGGTTGGCCTTGGGCTTCCATTTTTGAAGCAGGCGGCTGAGGCTACGGGGGGACACGTGAAGCTGGAGAGCGAGAAGGGAAAGGGAACGAGAGTGACAGCGTGCTTCAACACGGACCACATCGACTGCCAGGAGATCGGCGACGTGGTGGGCTGTCTGGTGACGTTGCTGACAGGTACTCCTGAAGGTGTAGAATTGTGCGTAGAAAGATGCTACAAGAACGATTGCTACACGCTGACGACGACTCAGTTGATGGAAGTTCTTGGTGATCTTTCTTCGCCGATGGTGATCAGGACTCTGTATGAGGTCGTCGAGGAACTCGAGAAGGGCTTGTTCGAAAAGGAGGTATCGCAATGAAGAGGGTCTTTGCTTTGCTGCTTTCGTTGACCTTCGGTTTGACGCTTTTTGCGATCGTCATATCGGACGTGAAGTTCGTCGGCCTGGTGACAGTATCGGAGAAAGAGTTGATGCCTCTCGTGAAGGATTACATCGGAGTTGAGTTGAAAGACGAAGCCATTGCGGAGATCGCCAAGAAGGTCTTCGATGTGGGTTACTTCTCGTCCCTGGAACCGAAACTGGTTGCATCGGAGGGACGCTTCATCCTCCAGTTCGTTGTTCAGGAGAATCCCATCGTCAGAGACTGGAAGCTGAACCTGGAAGGTCCGGAGCTGGTGAAGCTGACGGATGTTGCCAGCGTCGTTACACTCGAAAAAGGTAAAGCCCTCAACATGTCGAAGGTGAGAGAAAGCCTCAACGCGATCAAGCAGAAGTTTGACGAGGCTGGTTATTTCCTCGTTGAAATAAGCGGTGATTTCAAAGACAACACGTACTTCTTCAACGTCGTTCCGTACGCTCTCTGGGACATATATTTCGTGGGTGAAATCGAAGGACTGGACATAGCTCAGGTGAGAAGACAGATAAAGATCGACACGATGAAGGATTACTACACGACGCCCTCGTTGTTGAGAATCCTGATCAAGGATATAAAGCGCTGTTATCCGACGGTGAACGACATCTCTGCTGTACTGTCCACGCTCGCAAACTACGTCTATTTTGGCCCAGAAACTTCCATAGACTTCGAGAAGATCGAAATTCCGAACGTCTCCGAAAAAGCCGTCGCCATGAAGGTGAAGGTGGTCCAACCCAAGTACGTACCGGACGAAGGTAAGGTGTACGAGAAGATCGAATTTTCCGGGAACGAGCTGATAAACTCTGAGCAACTGCGCAAGGTGGTGTCCGTCGGAGAGTACAGGCTGGTGAGAAACTCAGACGTTCTGAGATCGATGCAGGCAATATTGGACCTTTACAAAGAGAAAGGATATCCTCTGTGCTACGTTGTGGTCCAGGACCAGGACAAAACGTTGCAGTTCAGGATCATCGAGAAGTACGTCGCGAACGTCGAGTTCAAAGGTTTCGAGAGGACCAGGACGTACGTCGTTGACGACCTTGTCACGTTCAAACCCGGTCAACCGCTCAGTCAGAAAGACTTCTACGATACTGTCTCAGCATTGAACAGGACGCAGTTCTTCGAAGCCGTGAAGGTTTATCCTGTGGCTAAGCCCGAAAACCGCGACGTGGACGTCGTGGTCGAGGTCAAAGAGAAAGACAAGAAGTTCAGTCTCAGCGGTGGAATCTCCTGGAGCCCCGTGAAAGACAGGCCGTGGTATGAAGGATTTTTCGGTGAAGTGTCTTTCTCGACGATCAACCCCTTCGGTTACGGTCAGACGTTCGCGACCACCCTGAAGCTCGGTTTTGAGAGCAAGTTGATACAGTTCGATTACTCCATCAGAAAGCCGTTCAAATTGCCAGCAACGCTCGGTGCGCTCTTCAGCTATGAGTGGACGAATTCCACTCAAATTCTCAAAGTTGGAGGCAACGCTTCCACGCTCAGGTTCGCCGGACACGCGTTCGGCGGGGGCGTGACTTACGAGAACAGAAGCTACATTGATTTCTCAGAGAACATGCTCATCCTTTCGGGCAACTATTCATACGACACCAGGAGCGATCCGATCTTCCCCACACAGGGACGATACCTCTACTTCGGTCTGGACAAAGCCGGTCTGTTCGACCTGGCAGACAGAGATTACTGGAAGTTCCGGCTCGATGTGCGCATGTTCATGCCCGTCTGGAACGAACAGCTCGTCGCCGCATTCAGATTCTTCACGAGTGCAGTTCTCCTGGATAAGTACACCAATCCGGGTTCTACCGAGGAAACGATCCTCTTCTACGGAATCGACTCTGTGCGTGGCGTTGACGCCACAAAAGCCAAGGCAGGCATTCTGGCCTCCGGAGAGTTGAGGTACGATCTGAAATCTCAGACCTTGCCCATGTACGTACTGGCGTTCGTGGATGCCGGGGGAACAGGCGAAACGCTCGCTCAACCCACGTTGAAGCTCACGGCGGGACCGGAACTGGACGTCGTAGTTCCGATGCTCGGCGTGATGGGGTTCGGCGTCGCCTACGATTTCAACGGTCAGTGGACCTGGGAGAACTTCAAGCCGTTCTTCAGATTTGGAGCAGCTTTTTGAAGAAATAACGAGATTCAGAAAGAAAAACGCCCGAATCAGGCTATTATTTGACCGAGAAATGCTATAATGTTTAAGGAAGTGGTACCTTTGCCGAAAAGTATGACAGGCTATGCGAAGGTAGAAAGAGTGCTCAACGAATACAGGATCGATTGTGAGCTGAAGACTCTCAACTCGCGCTATCTCAACATCGAGATCGTCGTTCCTTCGTTCCTCTCTTCCCGCGAGATCGAGCTGACGAAGCTCGTTCAAAGATACATCAAGCGGGGTAAGATGTCGCTGAAGTTGTACCTTGAATTCCTCTCACCGCCCGTGCAGGCACTGCGGATCGATTTTGGACTCGCCAAGGTGTACTACGATGGTTTTGAAGAACTGGTGACCAGGCTCGGCATCCCAGAACCTGTGAATCTCGATCATCTGCTCAGATTTCGTGAGCTGGTGAGGTTCGAGCTCCCACCGTCCCAGGAAGAAGAGATCTGGCGACTCTGTGAGACAGTTGTAAAGGAAGCTCTCGAGAAATTGGATGCCGAAAGGTCAAGAGAGGGCGAAGAGATTTCGAAACATCTTGGAGCCATCTTAGACGAACTAAAGCAGCTGACGCGCGATTTGAGAGAAATCGCCATCAACTCGATGCCATCGGTGAGGGAGAAGATCCGCGAGCAGATTGAGCAGCTGCTGGGTGGTAGCCAGATCGATGTGAACCTTCTGGAAAATCTGGTGGCGGTGAACCTGCAGAAACTGGATGTGCGCGAGGAGATCGACAGGCTCGAGGCCCATCTGAAACGGGCGAAAGATGTGCTCGAAAGTGACGAAGCGGTTGGAAACCATCTGGACTTTCTCGCCCAGGAGATCCTTCGAGAGCTGAACACGATCCTTTCCAAGTCTGAAGACATGCAGCTCGTAGAGCTGGGATTGAGAGGAAAGGTGCTCGTGTCTCAGTTCAGAGAGCAGGTTCAGAACTTGGAATGAAATATTCCGGGGAGGTATAGAGTGTGTACGGTCTGATCAACATAGGCTTCGGGAACGTCATCTCGGGTGACCGTGTGATCGCGATAGTGAACCCGGAATCTGCACCTCTGAAAAGGCTCAAGGAGGAAGCGAAGGACGAAGGAAAACTCATCGACGCCACGTACGGGCGCAAGACGCGCGCGATCATCATCACCGACAGCAACCACATCATACTCAGCGCGATCCAGCCGGAGACGATCGCCCAGAGGTTCAAACAGTCCATGATAGAGATCGAAGAAACTCTGAGCAAAGTGAGGTAGATCTGTGGCGGGAGTACTCTACGTGATAAGTGGCCCTTCAGGTGTGGGCAAGACCTCGATCATCGACGGCGTGATGAAAAGAGTCAAGAACGTGGTGTTCTCCGTTTCGTGCACGACCAGGCCCAAGAGGCCCAACGAGGTTGACGGGCGCGACTATTTTTTCGTTGACGAACAGACCTTCAGACGCATGGTAGAACAGGATGAGTTCCTGGAATGGGCCGTGGTGCACGGCTATTACTACGGCACACCGCGGAAGTTCGTAGAGGAGCAGCTGAGAAACAGTGTCAACGTCATACTGGACATCGACGTGCAGGGTGCCATGACGGTGATGAAGAAGGTGAAGGATGCGGTGTTCATTTTCATCGCCCCACCCTCGTTCGAAGAACTCAGGCGTCGTTTGCTGAAACGCGGCACGGAACGGCAGGAGGACATGATGAAACGACTCGAGGACGCCAAGAGGGAGCTGGAACAGATCCCGAAGTTTCAGTACCTCATAGTTAACGTGGACTTGCAGGAATCGATCGACCAGCTCACGTCTATAATCGTTGCGGAACAACTGAAGGTTGAGAGGGTTATGGAGCGACTCGGATCGCACAAGATTTTTTCGGATGGAGGTGATTCTCGGTGAGCAAGCAGATCTTGCATTACGACAGATTGTCGAGCAAGATTCCATACAAGTACGCGATCCCGATAGCCGTGGCGAAGAGGGCTGAGGCACTCAAAGAATACGCAAAACCTTACGTCACGACTCAGGACAACAACCCCGTCTCCATCGCGTTCCAGGAACTCCAGGCGGGCTACGTGAGGATAAGGAACGAAGAAATCCTGCGTATACTGGTTCCCAACGTGAAGTGATCTTATGAAGATCCTCGTTGGTGTCACCGGTTGCATCGCGTTGTACAAGGTTGTCGGACTCGTCAGCAGCCTGCGCAAGGACGGGCACGAACTGAGGATCGTCATGACGCAGAGCGCAGAAAAGCTCGTTTCCAAAGATCTTTTTTCCGCCGTCGGGAGCTGTCCGGTGTACACGGACAGGGACGCCTTCGACATAAAGGACGGTTTCATACCGCACACCGATCTGTCGAGATGGGCCGACGTTTTGATCGTCGCACCGGCCACAGCGAACACCATTGCGAAGATCGCACACGGTATCGCGGACAATTTGCTCACGATGATCTGTCTTGCGTACGCGAAGGAAAAGAAGCTTTTGGTGCCCGCCATGAACGTGCGCATGTTCGACAATCCCATCACACAGGAAAACATCGAGAAGCTGCGCCGGATGGGATGGTGGGTCCTGGAACCCGCCGAGGGCCATCTGGCGTGCGGCGAGGTGGGCCGCGGGAGATACCCGGAGAACGAGATCGTTCAGGAAGCCATCTACATTCTGACGAGTGAAAAGCCTCTGAAAGGTCTCCGTCTGCTCGTCACGGCGGGTCCGACCTGGGAGAGCATCGACCCCGTTCGTGTGGTGACGAACCGCTCGAGCGGGAAGATGGGCTTCGAGATCGCAAAAATGGCGGTCAGACTCGGCGCGAAGGTCACGCTGATCAGCGGCCCGACGTGCCTGAATCCCCCATTCTTCGTTGAGGAGTACGTGAAAGTCGAGAGCGCCCAGGAGATGTTCGAAGAAGTGGTCCGGCGGTTCGATTCCGTCGATGTTGTGATCATGTCCGCCGCCGTGGCCGATTACACTCCGGCGGTGAAGAGTGCGTCCAAACTGAAGAAAGTCGATGAGAAGCTCAACATAGAGTTGGTGAAAACTAAGGACATCCTCGAAGAGCTGGGCCGGAGGAAGACCAGACAGATCCTCGTTGGGTTCGCCGTGGAGACTGAAGAACTCGAAAGTTACGCGGAACAGAAGTTGAAGAAAAAGAATCTGGACATGATCGTCGCGAACAGTGTGCAGGCCATGGGGAGCGATCAGAACCAGGTGACGATCATAAGGAGAGACGGCACGAGAAAACGGGTGGGTCCGGATGCGAAAGATCGTGTTGCTCTGGCTATTCTTGATGAGCTCGCTCACCTCTGCGGCCGTGCATGAGTTGTTCGTCAGGTCCTTCGAAAAGGACTTGATAGGGCTCTCCGTCAGACCGATCTACACACCGGAAGAAAAACCAAAACTGTACCTTTTCACCCAGACCGGCCACAGAACGGCCAAGGATGTGAAGGACGATTCCGTCGTGTTCGATGTGTCCCGCACCGACTGGATCATCGTTGAAACTTTCGGACGAAGCGTCATGGGCTATCCTATGCGCGGTTCTGAGCCGACGATGTTGAAGCTTTCAACCTACAGGCAGGAACCACAGATCTTCCTCTTCACGGATCCTGAAAAACAGAGGTTTTACATCACTCTGAAAGTACCGGAGGAATGGAAACCGCTCGGTTGCGAATTTCAAAACCTCAATTTCCAGAAATTTTCTTTCAACGGTTTCTGGTACTTCTACACTTCCGACAGACCCAAAGATGGAATCCACACGCTCAAACTGTCCTTCGAGCTACCCCACGGTTTGTTGAAAGAAACGAAGCTCGACGTGTTCGTCTTTCACGGCTTAGTTAATTTGCTCAGGGGTTCCACAGCCCCCATGCGCGTCGAACCAATACCACCTTACACCCACACCGTCAAGCCCGGTGAGACGCTGTGGTCCATCGCCAACATGTACGGCTTGACCGTGCCGGATTTAGAACTCGCGAACGGCATAGCGGATGGGGGTCGCATCCTCTCCGGTACCGTTCTGAAATTGGCGAGGGTGCGTTTCGATTCCTCGCTCACCACCATAGTCATAAACACGTCAACTGGCAGGCTCGCTCTGTACTACAACGGGGCCTTGGTCAAAGTTTTCCCGGTGGCCGTTGGGCGCAGCGACATGACTCCACCAGGAACGTACTGGATCACGAAAAAGGAAGTCGATCCAGCCCTGTACTGGTTTGGAGAATACATTCCGCCGCGTTCTCCGATAAACGGCCTCGGTACGAGGTTCTTCCAGCTCTCTAACCCCACCTACGGTATACATGGAACAACAAAACCGTGGGAAATCGGAAAAAGGATCTCCCACGGTTGTATCCGCATGTTCAATCAGGATATCGAAACGATCGATGCCTTCATTGATGTCGGAACAAAAGTGGTTGTCGTCAGAAATACGGAAGAGTTCCCAACCAGATGGAACTTCTGATCAGAACCTCCCACCTTTTTTCTCCGCTCTCTTCTTGTACTCCGCGAACTTCCGCTCGCTGTCCTTCAGAAACTTCGCCAGCTTCTTTTCAAACTCGGCCTTCTTAGCATCCTTCTGCTCTTCCTGACTCTTCTCTTCCTTCAGTGACAGTTCCCATTTCCCGTCGCGCGTTTTGCCTATGACCCTCGCCGTGACTTCCTGACCCTGTTTGAGAAAGTCTTCGACGTTTTTCACGTACTGATTCGCGATCTTAGAGATGTGGATGAACCCGGTTTCTCCATTCTCGAGTGTGACCACTGCTCCGAATTTTGTTATCTGTGTGACCTTGCTCTTCACGACGTTGCCAACCTTTACCACAAACTGACCCTCCCTGAGGATTTATGGAACATCAATACTCAACGCCTTCGTATCTACGCTTGAACTTCTCGATGCGACCCTCGGTGTCTATCACCAGGCCCGTGGTTCCCTGTCCCTTGTACAGGGGATGACAGTTGGAGCACACATCTATCCTGACCGTGTCCCTCGTGCTGTAGAATTTGTGCTCCGCACCACACGCACATCTCACCGTCAGCAACTTCATCTCCGGATGAATGCCTTTCTTCATCGCGACTCACCTCTCCCAGAACTTTTTACCCTATAGATGATACCACAGTAAACCTTCTCGTCAACATTTTTCTTCGAACAAACTCATGTCTTTCCCGACATAAATTTTCGCTCCTCGATGATACTATAATAGTACAGGAGCAAGGAGGGAACGTTCGTGCAGGAAAAAGAAGAACTTCTCAAGAGGATCAAAATGCTGGAAGACCAGCTCGAGTACTACAGATCCCGCGAAGCGCAGATGGAACAGCTCATCCAGGAGTACAACGAGTTGATTCGAAGGCAGTTCGATCTCTACGATCAGTTCGTCCGCGACATCGGAACGAGTAAGATCATCGATCCCTACACACGTGTGTATTCGGCGGACCACATCAGCAAGCTGATAGCTTACTACCACCAGCGCGCGTTCGAAGAGAACCGCAGCTACGGTCTGATACTCGTCCGCTTGGTGGAGAAAGATGAGAACTTCGAAGCGAACCTGCTCGCCTTAGCGAAGCTTTTGAAGAACACGGTCCGGGTGCCCATGGACAGCATTGGAAGGCTCAGCGAGGACACCTTCGCCGTTTTGCTCACAGAGATCAACAAGGAGAACACGCGTAAGGTTGTCGAGAGGATGAAATCTTTCATCGATCAGCAACTGGCAATTCCGGTCAAAATCTCCTTCAGATGTTACCCAGAGGACGCCTCGAACCTCGAAGAGATGATGAGAGAAATGTACGCGGAGGTCAGCTGAATGGGCAAATTCATCGTTCATGGAGGAGTGAGGCTCGAGGGATCGGTGAAGATTTCGGGGGCGAAGAACGCGGCGCTGCCAATCCTTGCGGCCACAATTCTGCTCGACGAACCCGTCATTGTTCGTAATGTCCCAGATCTGATGGATGTACGCACGATGCTCGAAATCCTTCGGTCCGTGGGCTACGGAGTGAGGTTCGAAAAGAACGCGGTGCTCGTGGAACCTTCGGCGGATCTGAAGGGAGAAGTGCCTTACGAGCTCGTCAGGAAGATGCGAGCTTCCTTCAACGTTCTTGGACCACTCGCCGTGAAGTGTGGAGAAGCTTGCGTTTCTCTACCCGGTGGTTGTTCCATCGGTGTCAGACCAGTCGATTTTCACCTGGAGGGCCTTCAGAAACTCGGTTTCTCCATAGAGATAGAGCACGGAGTGGTCAAGGCCAGGAGAGAAAAGAAGTTGCAGGAATGCTACGTCTCTTTTCCGTTTCCGAGCGTCGGTGCGACCGAACACATAATGACGACCGCCGCCCTGCTCGACGGAACTAGAACGATCATCGATAACGCCGCCATGGAGCCGGAGATCGTCGATCTCGCAGATTTTCTCGTCAAGTGTGGTGCAAAAGTTTCCGGCGCTGGAAGCCGCAGGATAGAAGTCGAAGGCGTGAGGAAATTGAGTTCGTGCGATCACGCGATCATTCCTGACCGGATCGAAGCGGGTACCTACGCGATCGCCGCCGCGGCGACGCGGGGTGAGGTGCTCTTAGAGAACGTTCGACCCGACCACATGATGGCCGCCATAGATGCGTTGAGGCAGTCCGGTGCAGAAGTGAGCGTTGAGAAAGAAAGTATTCAGGTGCGGATGGACAAGCGTCCGAAACCACTCAAGCTTCAGGTGACACCGTATCCAGGTTTCCCAACAGACCTTCAGCCACAGATGATCGCTTACCTGAGCGTGGCGGAAGGTACGTCCGTGATCGTCGAAACCGTGTTCAAGTCACGATTTCAGCACGTTGACGAACTCCGCAGGCTCGGTGCACGGATAGAGTTGACGGACGGAACCGCCATCGTTTACGGGGTGGAGAAACTCCAGGGGACGATCGTGACCGCCACGGATCTCAGGGCCGCGGCCGCCCTGGTCATCGCCGGTTTGATGGCCGAAGGTACGACAACGGTGGAAGAAATCGATCACATCTTCAGAGGATACGAAAACCTGATGGAAAAACTCTCAAAACTCGGTGCAGTCGTGGAGTACCAGAATGGTTGAGAGAATCGAATGGTTCAAGGGCCATCTCTCCAGCTGCAGACTGTGTCCAATTGAATGTGGTGTCGATCGTCGAAGCCAGCTCGGTCGGTGTGGTGTCGGTGACGCTGCAAAGCTGAGCAGCGTTGTTCTCCACTTCGGCGAGGAACCACCCATCAGCGGTGAAACCGGAGCGGGCACGATCTTCTTCACAGGTTGCAACATGCGTTGTGTCTACTGTCAGAACATGAACTTCAGTCAGAGAGGTCTGGGCGTTGAGGTGGAAGTGGAGGAGCTCGCGGATTTCTTTCTGGACCTTCAACGGAGTGGGGCGAAAACTTTGAACCTCGTCACGCCGACACCGAACCTGATCTTCACAGTTGAAGCGCTGTGGATCGCGAGGCAGAGGGGATTCAACCTGCCGGTGGTTTACAACACGAGCAGTTACGAGAAGTTGGAAACGCTCAGGATGCTCGAAGGGATCGTGGACATATACCTTGCCGATCTGAGGTACGCCGACGATGCAACCGGTATGAAATATTCCAAAGTTCCCGACTACTTCTCCGTGGCCAGCAAAGCATTGATCGAGATGCACCGGCAGGTCGGACCCTTCGATGAAAAAAAGATGAAGGGCTTGATCGTGCGCCATCTGGTGTTGCCCAACGATGTGGCGAGATCTCGAGACGTGCTGGATTTCGTCTACTTCTGCCTGTCCCCGTCCGTTCCGGTGGCGATCATGTCGCAGTACAACCCTGTCTTCGGAGCGAGGAACGATCCTGTCATAGGAAGAAGGATCACGAAAGAAGAATACGAGCGCGTCGTAGATTACGCACTCGAGCTCGGTTTGAACGGCTGGATGCAGACAGAAGAGAAGAAGAGGGTGACCGTCAGACCCGTCGCGTCCACCTACAGAGTCATCGAGAAGCTGAGATCAAGAACATCAGGAAAACCGCTCCCAAGCCAATAGCAGATATCGTCAAGATCTTTTCCTTTGTGTAGGTGTAAACGCTCCTATCCACCAGCACTGTTTCTCTCGCGGTGTAGGTTTCCTCAGCCGTCCTCGCCACCGCCTCCACAACGTATTCACCATCTTCGACACCCGTACCGTACCAGACCACCGTGTTCGTACCTGCCTTAGCTTTGAGCGATCTCGTCCACACGGTCCTGCCAGACCGATCCAGAACACGGATCTCCAGATCGGCAGGTTTTGAAAGATACACGTAGAACGTCGTCGTGTCCTGGTACCAGTCGTTGTTCGGTGAGAAGGTCTTCGGCTCCACCTTCAGGTTCACGACGAGCGCTTCCTCGATGAGCGTCAGATTCACCGTGGATTCTCTCGAGTAGGCTACGTTCACGAGCAGCGTCTGTGGTTGATAACCACTCGCTTTGAACGTCAGATACTGACTGCCTTCCGGAACCAGGATGGTGTCTCTCACGCTCCTGACCGTTCCAAGGTACAGATCTTCCGCGTAGACTTCGACCGGATACACGTTCGAAAAGACCCTCAGCTGTCCAGCGCGTCTCAATGGTACTTGCACGATGGTCTGGCCGGGCTGTGTTACCACCAGAACGGTTTCGAAGGGCAGATAAAACGCCTTGGTCACCGTGATCCTGTACTGACCAGCGCTCTGGAACGTGAGCACGAGGACTCCGTCCAGATTCGTCATACCCTTGTACATCCCATCGACGTACACCCAGCTGAGCGGTTCCGCCCTGACCACCACGACATAATCCGCAAACGCAGCGATACAAACGAGCGCCAGCAACAGAATCCAGGCTCGCCTCACAACCCTCACGCCCCTTCAAACGCGTTCTTCACCGCGAAAAGCACTTTCTGTCGATTAAATTCTACAATGGATCTCGCCAGTTTACCTTCCGCTCACCATCCCGTCGTGGCGTACCAGTCCACAACGTTGTCGACCTCGGCGAGCTCATCTTCCCGCCAATATTCGACTGCCAGGACCAGCGGCACGTTCGATCTCACATCGATCACTCCAAAATTGCCAGCCTCCGCGATCTCTGTGAGGTCTACGTAATCCACTGCGTAGGGTTCCAGGGTACCGGAAAGTACGTCCACCTGTCCACCCTGTTTTCCATCGTAAACGTAAACCTCCACGTCTGCTTGCACCTTGTTCGGGTTCATGATCGCAACCCACGTTTTCCAGGTGTCGAAATTCACGTAGTTCACCGCGTACCAGTAGTACTTTGCGTCACTGTTAATCGTGATCGGTTCTATCACGTGATCGATGGAGGTGAGTTTTTCACTGCCCGTGTACAGGGCCAGAACGTACAGAAGCTGGTCCGACTGCAGCATCGCGAGGCCCCAGGATGTCGTGCTCGGCGTGACAACGCTCGTCAGATCCAGGAACCACGTCTGGTACGGTGCGAGAGTTTGAATCTGCTGGAACAACCTTTTTCCATAGCTGTCGAAGAGCAGGAGCCTCAGACTCGCGTTCTCATCGCTCAGGTTGGTCACCATGATCGCGGTCTCTCTGTCGGGTGAACAGTCGTAGTAGAACGCGTAGTCGCTCGCGAACACTGCAACGGAGAGAACCAGAAAGAAGAGCATCAGCTTTTTCATACCTTTCGCCTCCCTCGGGTTAGTTCCATTATACCGCTTTTCGGACGATCCCACATCTTGAAAGGAATCAAAAATGGTGGTACAATAACAACGGCGATGGGAGGTCGTCTAAAGGTAGGACAGCGGACTCTGGATCCGCCGGTGGAGGTTCGAGTCCTCCCCTCCCAGCCAGAAAGCGATACGGGGCGGGACGCTGTGCCCGCCTTTTTTGTGGTCGTTGTATAATGTGGCGTGTGGAGGAGGCAGACCGATGGAGAAGAACACCGTGAGCGTTGATCAAAACGTTGTGACGTACGAATACCTGTTCAGCGAAGAAGAAAAACGCGCGGCGGAGTCTGTTGCGTTGAAGAGAATCGCGCGCGACGTCGAAGTGCCGGGTTTCAGGAAAGGAAAAGTCCCCGAGTTCATCGTTCGGGCGAGGTTTCCTGAAACGCTGAAGTCCGAAACGCTCGAGGAACTCATGAACCGTATCGCAGAAGATCTGAAGGACGAAGACCTCATTCTCCCCATCTATCCTGTAGACATCCAGCTGGACGAAAACAGCGCGAAGTTCGTCATAGAGGTTCACAGAAGACCCGCCGTTGAGCTGAAACCTTTCGAGGAGTTCGAACTGAAGAGAATCGATAAACCTTCAGTGCTGGCGAGGTACGTTGAAGAAAGGCTCAAAGAACTCCAGCAGGAGCACGCGATCGTCCAACCCAAGGACGGTCCCGCAGAGTACACGGACCTCGTTCGTGTGAAGCTCACGATCTCAACCGACGGCAAGGTGCTCGTGGACGGGAAAGAGACCGAGTACGTACTGCACGAGGATGACGATCGTCCCGTTGTGACGGAGCTCGTAGGTAAGAAGGTCGGCGATGTGGTCGAGTTCGACAAGACCTTCGAAGACGGCAAGACCTACCACTACAGGATAGAACTCCTTCAGGTGAACAGCAGGACCCTGCCGGACATCTCCGATGAGTTCGCCAGGACGGTGGGCTCGCAGTACGAAACGCTCCAGCAACTCAAAGAGGCGCTCGAAAAAGAGGGAAGCGAAATCTACGAAAGGGACATAAAGAGGTTCCTCCAAGGCCAGGCCATAGACACGCTGATCAGAACGAGCGAGCTCAAAATCTCAGACAAAACCCTCGAACGACTCGCGAAGCGCGCGCTCGAAAACATCAAATCCAACCGTGAGGAGTACGAAAGACTCTTGAAGGACTACGACAACGACGAACAGAAAGCCCTCGATGCCATGAAGCGTTATTATCTGAGCGAACTGAGAGCCGAGTACGCCATCGCGGAAGCCGTCGCGCAGAATGGTGTTGAGGTCAGCGACGAAGAAATCATGGCGCAGGCCGAAAAGCTCGCACCCGCATGGGGCATCTCGGTGGAGCGCGCGAAGGCGCTTCTGAGAAACAGAAAGGACATCTACGAAGAGGTTCGCTACGAGCTCATCAAGGAGAAACTCGCGGACAAAATTTTGGAGAAATGCAGGATCGTGGACGTGAAACCCGAGGAGGTGAACACGAATGAGTCTGGATCCAACAGCCCAGCTCATACCGATGGTGATTGAATCGACGGGGCGTTACGAGCGTGCCTACGACATATATTCTCGACTCCTGAAGGACCGGATCGTCTTCCTCGGCTATCCTATAGACGATCACACCGCGAACTTGGTGGTCGCGCAGTTGCTTTTCCTCGAAGCTGAAGATCCCGACAAAGACATCCATCTGTACATCAACAGCCCCGGAGGTTCGGTCACGGCCGGACTCGCGATCTATGACACGATGCAGTACGTCAAGTGCGACGTCGTGACCATATGCGTCGGTCAGGCAGCGTCCATGGCGGCCGTCCTGCTGGCGAGCGGCACGAAAGGGAAGCGTTTCGCACTTCCGAACGCCAGGATCATGCTGCACCAGCCCCTGGGTGGGGCGGAAGGACCGGTTAAGGACGTCGAGATCATCACGAAGGAACTGCTCAGGATAAAGAACCTCATCAACAAGATCCTCAGCGAGAAGACCGGCCAGCCCATAGAGCGTATCGAGAAGGACACCGACCGCGACTTCTTCATGGACGCGTACGAAGCCCTCCAGTACGGACTCATAGACAAGGTGATCGAGCCGAAGAGAAGGTGAGTTCTTTGAAACTCACCCCCATGATGCAGCAGTACATGGAGATAAAGTCCAAATACAAAGACGCGATCCTCCTGTTCCGTCTGGGCGATTTCTACGAAGCCTTCTTCGAAGATGCGAAGATCGTCTCCGAAAAACTCGACATCGTTCTCACGCAGCGACAGGGAGCACCTATGGCGGGTGTTCCTTACCACGCGTTGAACTCGTATTTGAAGAGACTCGTTCAGCTCGGCTACAAGGTCGCCATATGTGACCAGATGGAAGATCCCGCAACCGCGAAGGGTCTGGTGCGCAGAGAGGTCACCAGGATCGTCACACCGGGAACTCTGCTCGAGGAGGAACTCCTCGAAGGAAGTTCGAACAATTACCTCGTTGTGGTTTGCAGGCAGAACGGGTCCTACATCGCCGCGGGCGCGGACGTCTCTACCGCTGAGACCTTCTGGACCTCCACGAAGGATCTGGACGAACTGTGCGATCTTTTGAGGTCGATAGGTACGAGCCAGGTGCTCTACGAACCATCGTTGAGGAAGGAACTCGAGGGAAAGTTCGCGGAGAACGTCGTGCTCGAACCTCTGCAGGACTGGCACCTGAACCCTTCGAACGCGGACCAGGATATAGCACAGGCGTTCTCAATCGCCATAGTCGATCATCTGGAGCTTTCGGAAGGGAAACTCGCCTTCGCCGCGCTGGTCAGGTACATCCGTTACACCCTCATGTCCGAGCGGATCTTTCTCAAGCCTCCGAAGGCTCTCAGATCGAACGAATACGTCTTCCTCGACGCCACGACGGTGGAACAGCTCGGACTCGTTGCGAAGAACGGCCAGGCGAGCCTGTACGACGTGCTGAACTTCACGAAAACTTCCATGGGGGCTCGTCTCTTGAAACAGTGGTTGCTCCAGCCTCTCAGAGACAGACAGAAGATAGAGTGGAGATTGGACAGAGTCGAAGCGCTGGTGAAAGATCAGCTCTTGCTCAACGAACTGAGAGAATACCTCGCCTCCGTGAAGGACCTTCAGAGGATTCTGAGCCGACTCGAGTACAACAAAACCAGTGTGAAGGACTTGCTGCACGTCAGATCAACCTTGGCCGTGGCCCCGTCGATCAGAGACGCGTTGCGGACAAACGAAGCGTTCGAACCGATGTGGGACATGGACTGTCTGGAAGATCTCCACGACGAGCTGGGCAGGGCACTCGAAGAGGAACCTTCTGTCAACGTTGGAGAGGGAAAGGTCATCAGAACAGGTTACGATCGGGAACTCGACGAGCTGAAGAGTCTGGTCTTCAACGCCGAAGACTTTCTGAGGCAGATAGAGCAGAGGGAGAGGATTCGAACCGGCATAAGCAATCTGCGCATCGGCTACAACGAGGTGTTCGGATACTACATAGAGATCACCAAGTCGAACCTGTCGAGGGTGCCGAAAGACTACGTTAGGAAACAGACGCTCGTCAACTGCGAGCGGTTCGTCACCGAAGAACTGAAGCAACTCGAGGAAAGGATACTCTCCGCGAAGGAGAAACTGGAAAAGAGAGAAAAGGAACTGTTCGAAGGACTCTGTTTGAAAGTCAAAGAGAATTCTCCACGCCTTGCACACCTCGCCGACGTTCTCGCCGCACTCGACGTGCTGTGCTCGCTCGCCATGGCGGCCGTTCGGTACAACTACGTCAGGCCCGTCTTTTCGGACGGCAAACTGATCCTCAGAGAATCGAGACATCCCATCGTCGAGAGGAAGGTGGAGAATTTCGTTCCCAACGATTTAGAACTGGACGAAAAAAATTCCTTCGTGATCCTGACAGGACCGAACATGAGCGGAAAGTCGACCTTCATCAGGCAGATAGGTCTGATCGCGGTCATGGCACAGATGGGCAGTTTCGTGCCCGCGAAGGAAGCTGTGCTGCCCATCTTCGACAGGGTCTTCGCGAAGATGGGTGTGCGCGACGACGTTGTGGCTGGAAGGAGCACGTTCTTGACGGAGATGAACG
>ERZ1669248.20-NODE-20-length-145353-cov-7.058115_pt1 | contig 145353 bp, 155 predicted proteins | sample MGYA00579296_ERZ1669248 | MGnify/ENA primary metagenome ERZ1669248 (study PRJEB41166, sample SAMN08046057) | hot springs metagenome | biome: hot spring; feature: neutral hot spring; material: thermophilic sediment; isolation source: thermophilic sediment from...
ACCAACAATAATAAACAAAATCAAAACTTATAAATCTAACCCCTAATCATCAACTAAGTAACTGCCCCTTTCGGAGTACAGCTTTGGGATATACTCTATTTGTTTAAGCATTGGCTGTGGAGAATACACCGGGGGGCCTTGGGTATCCTGCTGACCTCCTCCCCGCCCTGAGGGGCGAGGGTTCCTTTGGGCGGTTCATCGGTTCCCGCATCTATTCGGGGATACATCTGTAATAGACCCATAGACCCAAAGGCGATAACAAGCTCCAGAGAACTCGACGAAGCAATAAAGAGGCATAGACTAGACAATCACATAGCCTCAGCATACCTGATAGCCATAAAGGGGGCTAAACAACTCTAACTTACCTTATTTACGGAGAAAAGCCCGTGCTGTTGGGCTCCATTGCCACCAATGAACTTTTTTTCGGTCGCTAGAGCCCTGTAGGCTCGATGGGAATCCACGATGCATCAATTAAGCATGAACAAATGAAAATGAGCATCCTGGAACAAATGGTGCTTCTACCTTATCTGCTCAGTGAACAAATGCTTCTTGATGTTTATTTATCACTTTGTTTTAAATGGCTTTAGTTGCAAGTAAAGCTTTATGATATTAACGTATGTTTATTTTTTATTATTATCAAAATTTATTTTTAATTAAATTATTTAATATATAGATTTATTTAAAGTAAATATATTTTGCAAAAATGTTTAAATATTTAGATTAAAGAATAATTATTTGATGCAAAGAATAAAAGATAGGTGAACTAAATGGGAGAGGTCCGTGTTTCGCGCAGAGGCTTCGCTATAGCTGGTCTTAGTGCCTTTCTAGGCGGTGTTGTCGGGGCAGCCATAGGGAGAGTCGCGTTGCCACCGGTAGAAAAAACAGTCACTGAGGTCAAAACCATCACGAGCCCCGTGTTAACCACGCAGACACAGTTACAGACAGTAACTGTGACGAGCCCAGTTGTAACGACCCAGGTGCAAACAGTAACGCTGGAGAAACCTATAGTTGTCTCTGGAACCCAGATCGTCCTAGAGAACTTACCCCTAATCCAGACAATACCATCTACGTTTCGGTTTGACTACAAATACGTTGCGGAGAGAGCGTTCTCTGCGTATAAAGCCATATGTTGTGGCTTCGGTGTTGGAGACGCGTTGTTGGGCACACTGATTGACCAGCTAAACAACACTCCGTGGAGCAGCCTACCGGGCAGAGGTGCTTATGACCCAACACAGCCCCTAGGAGCATCCAGGTACAAGCCTCCTCTCTACGACCCAGACAAGAAAGACTACAAAGGATTCACGGGCTTCTTCAGGTATGGATGCGCTGGAGAGAACATGTGGGGCATGACCTGCGGTGCAGCTTTGATTACAAGCATGATAATGCACATGCTGTTCGACAAGGCTACCGCAACTGCTGCCGCTAACCAGCTATTATGGTCATACGCAGAGGAGCCATTACCAAAGGGAGAATTAGTTGATTATCTGGTTAGCAAACTCAACTTCACGGAAAATGTCGATTATGTGAGGCTAGAGGCTCCTGGCACAACCATGTGCCACGCTGTAGCGTCAAACATTATGGCAAAAGCATTTAAATCAGGAATAACCGACAATACCAAGCTATTAACGATTCGATCTAACACGTGTGCACTGATCGTCGCGGACATGGCTGTTAGAGCCGCACAAATAGTTAACAACTATCTTGAGACAAACCAGATACCGCAGAAGTACAGCCAGCCAGCCATTGCTAAGACATGCTTGACATGCCATGGTGCCAACGGCCCATCTCCATATAGAATAATCTTCAACATGAATTCCTACTGCGATACCTGCCACAAGCAGGGATGGACTCATCCCTAGCTCTTTTTTTGTTCTAATAATTCGTTTTTTATATCTCTGTATCCATAACTTGTTTTTAGATACAGCCAAGAGTAGATAGAGATGATAACCGGATTTGATAAAACACGGTTTTTCAAGAAGACGATTATAGCTATTTATTTACTAGTGCTTATCATTGTGATAATCACTCATGGAGAACCGGCTGGGCAGACCCCATTTGTATTGAATATTAAGGATTACAGCGTAATGCTCTACCCGAACAGCAGTAGCTATACTTCCGAGCCCCCTGGCATATACGTGGAAATATTAAGAAATAATGAAGCGCTAGCCAGATATTTTATGTACACATCTATAAACAGCTTCGTAGTTGTATACAATGATTTCTTGGTTTCGCAAGACCAGCTTGTTCTTAGTGCTCTATTAAAAAGCATCGCACAAGTATACCGATTACATGATTGCCAGGGTAACCTATCTGTGCGCTTAGCGTTAAGCCTTTCCAGCGATGGCTCGTATTATATTTTCTACATTGAGTGCAACCATGATTTGTATAAAACACTAGTTACGCCGAACGAGGTTGTAGTTGATAAGTCTGGAGAAAATGAACCAGACATGATTATGCAGCTTTACCAAGAAGTATGGGGGGTAGAATTACAAAGCATGAAATCAAATGACACGATGAGTTCTTCGGCCTCGATAAACAGCGCGGGTATAGTCCATGAATATGCATCAGCCACTCAGCCCGAGATGAGAGCTCAAAGCATAACAAATGAAGCTGTAGAAAAACAGGAAGCTAGCGGAAAAATTATTCTAACTATCATTTTGCCGCTTGTAGCTGGACTAGCCACTTATTTTCTGCTTAGGAGATTTTTGATTTAAGCCTCTCTATCTCCTTTGTGAGCTTCTCGATGAACTCGTAAAGGTCTCCGATAATGGCATAATCACTTATATTTACTATGGGGGCGTTCGGGTCCTTGTTGACCGATACTATTATTTCGGAGTCCTTCATCCCGATTACGTGCATTGGGCTTCCCGATACGCCTAGCCCAATATATATTCTTGGCTTAACTATGTTGCCGCTGTAGCCTACTTGGTTTTCCTTAGGCATCCAGCCCATATCTACGAGAGGCCTCGTGGCTCCTACCGATGCTCCTATTATTCTCGCTAGCTTTTTCACCAGCTCTATGTCCTCTTTTCTTCTTAGGCCTCTCCCCACTGTGATTATAACTTTTGCCTCAGTTATTGATGCTGTCTCACGGTGTGTCTTACTTATGGTTCTCAAAACTCCTCGAGGACACAGTGTCTTCGGCATAACCACTGCTTCCCCTGTTCTCCCAGGAATCCTTTGAATAGGCTTGAATATACCGGGCCTAACCGTGCTCATAGCCGGCTTTGTCCTGGAGAGTATATGGGCATATATGTTACCTGCATAGGCAGGCCTAACCTGTATGAAGTTTCCTTTTTCATCGAAGTACAGGTCAGTGCAATCAGCTGTTAGGCCCGTGGCTAAATGGGCAGCTATTCTCGGGGCAATGCTTCTTCCCCTGTGAGTGGCGCTTATCAGTATTACCTCCGGTTTTGCCTCTTTAATTATAGATATGTAGGCTTCTTTGTAAGTTGCAGGATCAAAGGTCCCTAGCTCCTCACAGTCCATGATGTAGACCCTGTCGGCCCCGTGCTCGAACAGGACCTGTTTGAGCTCACCCACGTTGTTGCCAGCCAAAGCGACGGAAACAGAAGTTTTCCTCGAATCAGCCAGCTCCCTTGCCTTGCCGAGAAGCTCGAGAGTTGACCTATGCAAAATCCCATTTTCAATGTCGGCTATAACCATTATTCCCTCTCTTGTCTCCACACCCATATTGTCTACGGTTCCCGCTTTTGATGGAGAGATGCTCATAGCAACCCCTCCTTCATTAGCAGGTCAACCACTGCTTTTACTCCCTGCTCAGTATCCAGGATGATTCTTTTTCTCTCCTTCTCCTTCGGGATAACCACTCTGTAAACCATTGTGGGGGATCCCTTGATTCCGAACCTGTTTATATCAGCGATATCAGCCAGTGCATCAGCGCTCCACTTCTCCACGATTGCTTTTCTAGCTTGTAGCTTTCCCTTAATGGTTGGTATTCTAGGCTTAGCTACATTCAGTGTTACCTGCAGGACGCATGGCAATGGGACTTCATAGGTAACTACCTCGCTCTCTAGGTCTGACTCAACAATGGCTCTTGAGTAATCAATATCGATTAGCCTTGATACATAGCTAACGTGAGGTAAGCCCAGCATTTCGGCCACCTCTCCCGGTACCTGCGCTGTATCTCCATCAATACTTTTCTCGCCTCCTATGACCAGGTTAACGTTGCCTAGCTTCCTTATGGCGCTCGCCAAGGCGTACGATGTGGCCAGGGTATCAGCACCGGCGAACCTCCTATCCGTCAGCAATATCGCCCTATCAGCTCCTCTCGCGATAGCATCTCTGAGAGCTTCCTCTCCTTGAGGCGGAGCCATGCTTATGACAATCACTTCTCCTCCGAGCTTCTCCTTTACCTGAACGGCAAGCTCTATTGCGGGGAGGTCATATGGGTTTATTATGAGCTCAACGCCCTCTCTGATTATTGTGCCCTTCTCAGCATCGAACCTAACCTTGTCAGGGTCTGGCGTGGGCTTCATGAGCACAACTATCCTGAAGTTCACGTATTCACACCCAGCTGCTATTTGGTTTTTTTGCATTAACAATAAAATATAATTGTGGTTAACAGTTGAACGCCTAGTCGAGGGGCCTTTTGATGTTCCTGAATATAACTAGTCTCTGAATCTCCGATGTGCCCTCAGCTATCGTTAATATACGGACATCCCGGTATAGCCTCTCGATTACCTGGTCCCTCGTGTAGCCTATACCACCATGTATTTGCAGAGACTTGTCAACTATTAGCTTTGCCGCCTCCGTCGCGTACAGTTTAGCAACTGCTGCCTCAAGCGTTACATCGGCTTTTCTGTCAGCCAGCCACGCCGCCTTGTAGGTAAGCTCCTCTGATGCTCTAAGCATAATAAACATGTCCGAGAGCATGAACTGTATTGCCTGTTGATTAATTATTGGTTGACCGAACTGCACCCTGTTCTCAGCATAGTTAATGGCTAGCTGCAAGGCCAGCCTCGATATACCGATTGCCTGTGCAGCCATGCCTATTCTCCCCCTCGTTAAAGCCTGCATAGCTATCTTGAACCCCTCGTCAACCTTGCCTATGATATTTTCTGCCGGGACCTCAACGTCATCAAGGAAAACCTGGTTGGTAGGAGATGCCCTTACGCCAAGCTTCTCCTCCTTCTTACCGATAAGAAGTCCGGGTATGCCTCTCTCAACAACAAATGCAGTTATTCCGCGAGCCCCTTTCTCTGGACTGGTTTTAGCGAAGACAACGAAGACGTCAGCTATGCTGCCGTTTGTTATGAAGTGCTTCTCTCCCCTAAGCACATAGTAACCGTTTTTCTTCTCAGCCCTAGTCACAATGGAAGCCGCATCAGAACCGGCGTTAGGCTCCGTGAGAGCGAAAGCCCCTATCGAATCTTTAACTAGTCTGGGAAGAAACTTTTGCTTAAGAGCTTCATCCCCACCTATCAAAATGGAACCAACAGCTAAGTAGTGGCCCCCAAGCGAGAAGGCTGTAGCCGCGCAACCTCTTGCTATTTCCTCGAGGCTGAGCACAACGCTTCTCTCATCAAGCCCTTGCCCGCCATACTGCTCAGGGACATTGATTCCAAGGAAGCCGTGCTCGGCAAGCATCTTGAGGTTTTCTCTCATTATCTCCTCGCTGCCTTTTTCATCAGCCTCGCGCGCCCTCTTCTCCAATTCCTGCGATACGTTTTTGGCTAAGCTTTTTATATCCTCGTGAAAATCCTCGAAGTAAGGGTAGTAATTCCTTAGCTTCATATTAGCACCTGTTCTACTTTTTTTTGATGAGCTTTATAGAAGCATGAGTTAACAGTGAATAGCTTGATGAATCGCGTTTGCGTTAATTAGTTAATGGAAACTAATTTATTGACATACACATTATTTTTGATTGGTGAGCTATTGTCGACTAACAGTGTATCATTCGACGCGATAGTTGTTGGGGGAGGGCCGGCTGGTCTATCTGCAGCTTATTTCCTAGCTAAGATGGGATTCTCGACACTGGTGCTGGAGAGAGGAAAAAGCCTTGGCTCAAAGAACGTTTATGGTGGAAAAATTTATTCTCACTACATAAGGAGCTTGTTTCCTAACTTCGAGAAGGAGGCTCCCATTCACAGGTGGGTCGCTAGAGAAAAGTTCTCGATCGTCAGCGGTGATGATATCGTTACTCTTGAGTATGCTTCGCCTCGCTCATCGAGTTTCACTACAACCCTAACCGAGTTTACTAGGTGGCTTGGTAAAAAAGCAGAGGACGCGGGGGCAACGGTGCTAACCGAGGCAAGGGTTGATGGCCTGCTGAGAGAAAATGGCCGAGTGAAAGGAGTGATAGTTGGTGAGGAAAGGATTGGGTCTGACCTCGTCGTGATAGCTGAGGGTGCAAACAGGCTTTTACTGGAGAAGGAGAAACTGGTCCCTGAGTCTAACCCCGAGCAGCTGGCTGTTGGCTTGAAGGAGGTTCTAAGCATACCAGAGGAGAAAATTAACGATAGATTCGGCCTCAGTGAGGGGGAGGGGTTATCATGGCTGTTCCTTGGCTCAATAACTAACGGGTTGCCGGATGGAGGGTTTCTCTATACGTTCAAAAACCATGTCTCAATAGGAGCTGTTGTGTGGCTTGGCTCGAGAAAACAGGTTGGAACAGCCATATACGAGTTCGCCGAGAACATTCGGCTACACCCAAAGCTCATACATCTGTTCAGGGACGCCGTTATAACTGAGTATTCCAGTCACCTAACAATAGTTGATCCCCTTGACTACATGCCCTCAAGGCTGTCGGGGCCGGGATACATTATTGTTGGTGACGCGGGAGGGCTCATAGGGAACCTTGGCTACACTTTCCGTGGGGTTGATTTCGCCGCTTACTCGGGGTATCTTGCGAGCATTGCCTACGAGAAAATAAGAGGAGGGGGGGACTGGCTTATTTACGATGAGCTCGTTAAGAAATCAAGCATGTACAGAGAGATAGCGAGGTACTCCAAGACACACGAGATTATGAGGAGCCCGAGGCTTCTTAGGGAGTATCCGGAATTGATTAATGACATAGCGAGGCTTAAGCTAGAAATAAGCGAGGAGACCCCGAAGCTGTGGGACGCCGTGAAGAAAAAGGTTGGCTACAGGAAAGCCCTTAGTATTCTCCTGGAGTTAATCTCCTTGGTGAGGAAGATATGAGTAAAGGCAAACTCGACTTATCTCAAATCATGACGAATAACAAGTGGGTTGTTGATGAGGAGCCCCACATAATCGTTGATTACGAGAAATGCGAGAAATGCGATACGAAGGCATGCATATACATGTGCCCAGCCGGGTGCTACGAGCTGGATGAGCATGGAAAGCTCAGGTTTAATTACGAAGGGTGCCTCGAGTGCGGTACATGCAGGCTTATCTGCGACAAGAAAGCCATAAAATGGAGCTACCCAAGAAGCGGGTACGGAATACAGTATAGATATGGCTGACTTCCTCCCCGCCCTAAAGAGCAAGGCTTTCGGTTGTAACGCCGCTCGTCTTTCTCTTTTTATAGCCAGCGCTTTAAGGATTAAAATTGGTGTGAAAATGAGCACTGAGATTGTCAAGACCATCGATGATTCACTGATAATCTATGAGGGCAAAGAGCACAAGCACGTGTTAACTTACTACTTGCCAGGAGAGCCTTCTTACGTGGAGTTCGGTCTTGATTACGCAGAAAAACGTTTAGCCATAAAGCTTATCGGGATAGGCCCTGGCAATGAGGAAACAGAAGACGAAGTGGAGTTTACGCTTGGATTCCCCCAATTAGAGAAGCTGAAATCAATTATCGACGAAGTACTTGATGGGAAAAAAAGCATAGCTGAGCTCTTATCTTTGGTTTACAACATGAAGAAGCTGAAGGAGGATTACGGCTTTGATGATGCAAAAGCCTTTGAGCTAAGCCTAGCAATCAACTACATTGAGAAGGGGTTATCACCCGAGAAAGCCTTCATGATTACTGAGCCAACAATAGTAAGCCCTAAAGACATAATCGATTGCCCATTGTACATGTACACGGTTGTGAAAGCGAGGAGTAAAAAGAACGCTGATGTTTTTGCTTATTAAGGTTCTAGCTTTTTTCCAACCTGCAGTTTTCAGTTATTCATAATTTAAGTTGCAATTATATTAACAAGCTTTATAATGTATAGTTATGTAAATATTATTACCAGGATGTAGCTGTGGTTTTAAATTTGAATAGGAAAGGACAGTCAAGCATAATAGCTCTAGTTATACTCGTAGGAGTAGCTCTAGCTCTGGGTATTGGTTTTCTATCGTACTTTAACTCCCTGTCCAGGGAGAGCACTAGGGAGATGCAGAGGGACTCTCTACTAGCTTATGAGCTGACTAGCCAGCTTGTCAGGACCATCGCCGTAGATGACTCGAGGGGAGATATATGGCTATTATTCAGGAGACTAGATAACAGCAACGGGACATTCTTTGTTGCAACCGAGGTCTTTGATGAAACGGGGGCCTCCTCTTTTCTACAGTGCTCCAACGTGAGGGTCTACATGGAGAACATGGAGAACGGCGACAATCTATTATGCTACAAAAGCGATGGAAGCCTCGATGAGAACGAGTGTCCTGGAGCCCATCTGTATTCCACCATGAGCCCAGAAAAAATTTTGTTAAGGCCTCAAAGCACGGCGAACTGGGTAAACCTAAACTACTATAAGGCACAGAGAAACGAGCTTCTATCTCAGCAGGCGGTTCCCATATGTAGATTAGACTACCGAGCTGGAGAGAACGAGATAGTTCTTGTCTCGCCCGGAGAAAACGCTTTTAAAGTAAGGTTGTACATAGGGGTTCCTTTCCAGGACTCCCTCTACATTATAAAAACATATGACGTGAGCCTGAGATAAATGAAGATAAAGAAAGCCCAGGCGGGAGCTATATCCTTTGTGCTATTAGCCTTTATTCTCCTGGTCATCGTTGTCCCAGCCTACATAGTTTTTCATGGACGCTCAGCGCAACTATACTCGAGCTCAATCAGCACTCTTCAGGAAAACCTGTACTCATCGGGCCTCGAGGCAACCGGCGATTTAAGGCTAACTGGGGTCGTTGATAGCAGCAACACGGCGCAGATAATCCTGAGCAACAGGGGACTAGTCCCGAAGAAAATAGAGTACATCCTCGTTATGCTCGGTGAAGAGCAGAGGATAATCAGGAGCACGAAGGTAAACATAGAACTCAATCCTAACACGTGGATAAGCAACGCGCTGGACCTAAGCGACCTTTGCCAGCAAAACGGGTGCAACAACATAGTGGTTCTAGCAATCACTAGCGACGGAGAGATAATCAAGAGCAGAATATACACGCAGGAAGAGCTGACCAATATATATGGAGAACAAAACCAAACAGCATACCTCACAGCTATTCAGGTCTTCCCACTGCAAAGCGTAACTGGAAGCACCCTTAGCCAGCAACTCTCAAGCGGTGGGCTAATATACAATGAAACACAGGTAGCGCTTCCAACGCTTGAACTGGTCCAAAACGGCACATTCAGTGGCCTCGGCGTTTACAAGTATATAAGCAACGTTGATCCAAAAAGTAATACTAACAGAGATGCTTACTTCTTAAAACTATACTATTCTAGTGTAAACATTACTTTGAACAATATAATGGCTGGCAACATTTTCTTCGGATATCATCCATCAAGTAACGATAGTTTCAACATCATGGTTACTGGCGATATGGTTAGTGGAAGCATAGCGGTTAACAATAACCAGTCTACCAGCTGGTGCGATCCTAACTCGAAGAGTTTCAGAATAAAAATACTTGGCTTCAAGAGCTTTTCCCCTAGCTATGTATTCTCTCTTACCCTGCCAAATGGAGTGAAAATTAATTATACATATCCACCGGACGACCCATCTAAGCTTCTCTATCTATCAAAATCTGGCGAAGCCAAGCTTTCATTGAATGGTACTGCTGAAGCCGTGTACGTCTACTGTGCACCTCAGTTTACTAAGCCTTTTAATTATCCTTCAAGCTACGAGCCATACATACTGTTATATAGAACGAGCAACACGTAGTAGGGAATGGTTAGAGGGATGGGCGTCTTTGGCTGGGAGGCGTGAATCATGAACAAGACAACCAAGCCCAGGATGGGTAGGATGACGAAGTTGTAGAGAGAAGGCATGAACAAGCTTGCTTGAACCTGACCAACAGGCCTACCGGCAGTAGCTGCTGATAAGGTGCCAGACACAGCGAAGAACACGAATATCGTTATGCTCATGATGACGCCGATAACGATGTACAGCTCGAGGAAGCTGCTGAGCCTCTCAGTTATACGCTTAATCTCGTTCATCCTTGCCTCGAATATCTCCTGTGTACGTATCTCCATGTAGTGAACAACGTCTCCTCCCGTTCTAAGCGTGATTGTGTAGCCAAGCATCAAGTCCCTGAAAACAGTGCATGGGTGATGGCGAACAACGTTCTCGATAGCGGTCATTGAGTCCTGACCGAAAATCCTGATATGAGTAAGTACTCTCTGCGCCTCCTCTCTCATAGCCTTGAAGACCCTTAGGTTAGCGATTCTTTCAATGATTTTATCTATGCTCAGGCCTCCCCTCATCATTGCTGATGCATATGCCATGAAGAATGGGAGCTCCGTCTCCACACCGCTCTTCCTATCACCAGCCCTGAAGGATGGCAGTGCTAGATGAATAGCGAATGTGACTACTGGCGCTGTGATTACTATCAATACCATGATTATCTTAGTTAAAAGAGTGGTTGAAGCCAGAAGTAAAGAAATAGTAGTGGGTATTAGGACTGCTAAGAAAACAATAAAAGTGTTGAGGAGAGCCTTGGATAAGTAAAGCACGGGGTGAACATTCATGCCGGCCCTATCAATAGCCTTGTCAATCTCAAAGGTCTTAACAAGCCTTTTAGCCAAGCCCTCAAACAAGATAAGAGCTGCTAACGCATAGATTTCGCCCAGAGAAGCCTGGAGCTCACCTGGCTTTCTCTGAGGAGCTTTCTTCTTGTTTTTATCTCTGAATCTAAGCTTAGGAAGTGTAAGCCTCATATAGTGGGCCCTCTCTGAGCGTTCTGACAGGGTCAATGTAGTATCTCTGAATCCACGTTGCTACTTCCTTGTACTCTGTTTTACCCGTCTTGACGAGCCACTCGAGCAGGGCTCTCCTGTTCTTCAGCTCCTCGAGGAGGCTGTCCCTGCTTTTTCCACTCAAAGCCATTATCTTCTCGAGAACAATGCTCTTGGCTAAATTAATACTGAAGGTATTGGTGGCTGGGTCCCAGCGTGCAATCTCTAGGTAATCCTCGTAGTCCTTTACCTCCCATATACTGACTATTTTTCTCGCCGGCCTCAGGTTCCCTTTTTCATCCCTTATGGTTATTCTCCTTATGAGCAAAGCTATGTTTATTAATGGTATGTATGATGGGGGAATATTCATTGGTGGGGATGTTAGCCTCTTAACGGCAGCATCAATGCTCTCAGCATGCAGAGTTGTCAGGCCGGAGTGCCCCGTAGCTATGCTCTGAAACAACACATACGCTTCTTCACCTCTTATCTCCCCCACAATTATGACGTCGGGCCTGTACCTGAGGCTCAGCTTAACCAGATGGAAAAGGGTTACCTCCCCTACTCCTCCCAGGTATGACGGCCTCGAAACAAGCTGAACCCAGTTCTCGAGCGGTAGCCTGAGCTCAGGCGTATCCTCTATAGTTACAACCTTGTACGTGGGCCTAAGAAGAGTGGCTATAGCATTAAGCGTTGATGTCTTGCCGGCACCCGTTACTCCAAGTATAAGGGTGGTTAGCTTGTAATCCATGGCCAGCCACAAATAAGCCGCCATATCAGGATCGATGGTTCCGAACTTAATCATATCCGCGATTGTTATTGGTGACTCGCTGAACTTCCTGATAGTGAAGGTGGATCCTCCTGTGGATACCTCCCTGCTGAACGTGGCCGCTAACCTGTGCCCACCAGGCAGAATTGCGTCGAGTGTTGGGTAAGCAACGGATAAGTGCTTTCCAGCCTTGTGAGCCAGCTTCAGTAAATATGAGTCTAGCTCCTCTTCTGTTCTGAAAACAATGTTTGTCGGGAGCGACTCGTATCTCCTGTGCCACACGTAGACAGGCTTCCCAACACCGTTGCAGGAGATATCCTCCACGTGTCTATCCCTGAAGATCGGGTCAAGCACCCCGTAGCCGAAGATATCCCTCTCTATGTAGTAGTTAATCTTGTTCCACGATAGAGCGGGCGTCCTGGTGAACCTTAATTGGAAGAGCCTCATAACCCTAGCCGCTGTTCTCCTGAGAACCTCTACTGAGTCCGTGCGTAATGCCTCCGAAGGCTTCAGCTCCCACATAAGGTGCTCGTATATCTGGTTATAAATTCTTCTCTCTTCTTCTGTGAGCGATATCTCGTACACCTCGTAGTAGAGTAGACCAGTATCTATCTCCTCAACGATATTTATCCAGGCGAAGGGCTCGTTGACAGGGTAGGACTCAACAACCCTGAAGTTAGGCTTAGCGCTGAGTAACTCGTGGGAGTAAACCCTCGTTATCTCCTCAAGCTTGATTGCTGGCTCCTCCTCTTCTTCCTTTCTTCTTTTGGGAAGAATCTTTTGTAGAAAACCAGCACTTATTTTCCTAGACAACTGATAATCAACCCTTCATAAACAATGTGTGATTTACAATAAGATATATTTCTTAGTTGATGAATATAAATTGATAGTTTTTGGTGAATAAAGTGGACAAAAAATCTTCTATAAAACCTTGATTTTCACTGTCTTGATAACTACTGCAGCTATTGGAATATACGCTAGTGCACAGGCTCAGAATGAAAGACCAACCCTTATCTACGGTTACAAGCTCTCAGCATATCTTCCAGGAAACCTCAGCCTCACTGAAATATACAGTGTTTCTCCAACAACAGTGATGGGGATAGCTACAAGCGGTAGTAATTACTACATTGTTGTGCTAGAGTTAGAGAACCCATACGAGGAGCCACGGTTAACTCAACTTTATCCTGTTTTAGGGGAAATCACGGCTATAGCGACGAATGGGTGGCCTGTCAAAAGAATAGCGGTAGGCACATCCATGGGAGAGCTACTGATATTCAATATAGAGGGGGGCAGAATATACCAGCTTGTAGATAGGGTTCTAGGAGCGGACTTCTACGTTAAGAAGATTCTTGTTCTGAGAAACTCCACTAGTGATAACTTTGTGTATGCAGTGATGGTTGACGAAGCGGGAGGCGGTAACGTCTGTGCCCAATGCTCTATATATGTGGTCAGCGAAATTCAGCCTGGGTACATAAGAATTGGTTCCTCGATGAGCGATACAAGTTTGTATGTACCCAACAAGCTGATATCAGATATGACTGCTCGTGTTGTTTACGCAGAGAACTCGTACTACTATGATGCATCATACCTCGTTGTTTCCAGCATCGATAAGCCAAACCTCATCAGAATAGATGTAAACGTCACGTACTATGATTACCAGGGAAACCAGACGAAGCCTGCCTCCGGGGCCTTAATTGATGTATATGCGTATAGCCAGGCAAAGTCTTATAGGTACAGCGTTAACGCAGACCAGAACGGTATAGCAACAATATTCGTCGAGAGAGGCATGATAGCTGAAATCACTGCGTGGGATACAATATACAGAAACTACACCATTGTTATAAACACCTCTAATATACCTTCGTATCAAAGCTTTGCTTCACAAACTATAACTCTATACTACCCGCCGCTCGTGGTGCCAGCTGAAACGAAGACTCCTCCCTACCTGTTGTGTTCACTGGATGTATATGATGTGACGCAGGCGCCTAACAAGTTTATCAGTAGGGGAAAAATAGCTAATATAACAAACCCTGCTTTTCCCTTTGATTTAAGCGTATCATTCTTCAATAAGGGACTAAGCTTAATCTACTTAAAGCAAACAGGAGAACACGCGTTAACGTATTATGATGTTGATACACAAAGCCTGATTTTGTGGAGAGTAAAAGAAAAGGATGGAAAACTACAGGCTTACTATTACAACAAGGATTACGTAGGAAAGCAGACATTTCTAGTAAATACCTTTACTACTCCGACAGGCAGTTACTTATACGCCGTCCTCTCAGACGCGAGAATCAGGATATACAGAATACCAACAAGCATTGATGAAGGCTACAGGCTACTTGACATATACAGAGCGGGCTCAACCCTCAACAGCTCGAAACTAGTACTAGCAGCCAACAAGTACATCTTGGCTGCTGAAACGCCCGAGGGAACACAGATACTCGAGCTAAGCGAAGATTTGGTCATACCTGTACTGAGAAAAGACCTGACTCTTAACTATAGGTTGCCTGACCAGATCGATTCGGATATAAGCGATGATTTAAGCAGCTTTTTTATACTTGCTAGTAACAACCAAATTACTGTTTACAGAAACCTGAATTTGCACATTGGTGACCAGCTTATTGACCCTAACCAATACATGACTGGCTCGTTAACACTGTTCATAAAGGTTAACCCCGAGGATATGGACAGCTTAACAGTTTATTTCCGGCATCCATGGGGCGAGACGAAGATAAAGCCGAGTATAAACGGAACAGTGATTATACCCAACATTATCCCAAACGTAACCTACACTATTTACATTGAGTCCAGCAAGCCGTACATAATTCCTCTCTCGACAACTATTAGTTTCAGCGATTACGAGGACCACGTAGTTGTGCTGAAGCCCGAGTACAAGTCGTATGCGCTTAAATTGCGACTTGCAGATGATAAATCTATTGTTCTCATAGCCCCAATAGATATTCTAATCGATAATGAGCTGTTAGTTTCAAACAACACGAAAAATGAGATTGAACTCAGGGTTTACTATGGAAACCACACGCTGACAATCAAGCCCTCGACTGGTTACGAAAATGTCTACGAGGTTCTCGAGGCACCACTTTATATAACGCAGGACACAGAGCAAAGCTACACGCTTCAGAGAAGAGCCTATATGTTGCAAGCAACAATGATTGATAGTGAGGAGCAAAAACTCCTAGGTCCGGTTAAAGTGCGAGTCACAGATGAAGCTGGAAGCTACTTCGAGACAATAATAACTCCTCTAAATCCATCACTACTGGTCTCCTTGCCATACGGACAGTACACTATTAACATCAGCCCAACTGACGAGACACAAGGGATATACAAGGAAATATCAGCAACAATAAAACATGATAGAGACCAATCAACAACGCTGATAATACCTCGCAGAACATATCTCTTAAACATAATTATCAAGGACATAACTTTTGGTGCACTGCGAGGAAGCTTCGTTGTATATGTCAATGACAAGCCCGTTTCCAGTCCATTTAGCACCAACACTACGTTAACATTGCCTTATGGTAAATACATAATTCGTGCCCAACCAACCGAGCAGTACGCAAAGGTGTACAACCCATCCCAGAACATATCTTTGATGCTAACAAGGGATACCGAGCTAGTCGTTAACATGACAAGGAAAACGTATAAGCTAGGTATACTCGTCATGGAGAAGAACAGGCCCGTGGAGGGAGCCGAGATAAGGTTTATGAGTATTGATGGGAGAAGGCTCGTGACTATCCTAACGACAAACCAGGACGGTTATGTAGAAACAAGCTTGCCTTATGGCGACTACACTATTGAGGCCAGTTTGAAGGGGTACAACCCAACAACCATTACCTACACACTTGAGAGCTCATCATCGCTTACAATCCAGATAAAGCCGACAGTAACGACGCTTGTAATTAGGGTTATCAAATTCACGCTTCCGTACGTCGGCGTAGCTGTAGCTATCGTTGCATCTATTTACGGCCTGATGAGGCTCAGGGACGTCATAAGAAGAAGAATGGCCAGAGAAGAAGCTCCTTTCTAAAGAATCAACAAAGTTGATGAAGGGCATTGATGCCTAATGCTCATTGAAAAGCAATATATTGTTTCACGAAATCTTCATGCTCAATAAGATATGTGTATTTTTCTAGGTATCCCGTCAAAATAGTATACCACGATTCTTAACGAAGACTTATACTGAGATAGAACCTCCAGCTCTTTCCTTATTGATAGCAATATGTTTAGTTTACGGTTCATTAAATCCAGAACCCCCTCCAGAGCCTCGATTTCCTGCTCAACTGTAGGTCCAATGACTAGCTGGGCCTCCCTAAGCTCAATGGCATTTCTAGGCTCAGCAGCCCTGTACTGTGGGAAAATCTTCTGTAACGTTTGCTTAATTAGGTTCTGCTGATCAACTCTTCTCCTCATATCCTCCAGTTTTCTGAGGTTCTCTGCGAGGAGCTTCCGCAGCTCGTTGATATCCTCGTCCAAAGCAACCAGGAGCTCATCGGGGCTTTTGTACTCCCTTATCTCCGTGGACCTCATGTATGTCTCCTCTGTGTATCCTCAATAATAATTTGTTTAAAGCCTACTAATAAAAACTGAGTGGTTATAACGGTGTTCAAGCTTACTCCGTCATAGAAAAGACTCATGATGTGAAAACCGCTATGCTTCTAAGCTCATCAGCCACGTCCTCGGTTTTGTCGGCTGAGTTCTCAAGGTACTCAAGAATGTCTTTTAGTAGCAAGCAATTGGGGATGCCTGTTTCGCTGCATCGTGTGAGAATTATTGATAACCCCTTGTGCCTTAGGTCATCGACCTCTTCTTCCAGTCTCTCGATTTTATCGCTTATCTCAAGCGTCTTTTTCTTATCGATGCTCAAGTAGCTGACAGCCTCTTTTATTAGCATTACGGACTCATTTATCCTGGTTATTATATCCAGGAGTACATGGGCTACATCGAGTGGTGGTTTACCATTGTATAGCAAAGCCATTCTGCTGGCCTCTTTGGCGAACGTGGCTATATCATCCGTGGCTAGTATCAATCTTATTAGCTCTTCGCGGTCGATAGGGTGAACAAACTCCTCGGATAGCTCTCTTATTATTTTCCTCTTTATATCATCAGCTTTTCTCTCAGATTCAAATATGATTCTCCATTCATTCTCCATTAAGGATTTATCTCCTTCACGAAAGGCCGTTAGCAGGTTATTAACGGACTTGGTTACCTTGGTTATCTCATCTATGTGCTGGTCGTAGAGCTTGAGCACCTCCTTCTCTCTACGCGAGGCAAGCCACTCCCAGAAGCCCATTCTAAACACCTACTACTGACCTAATCAATAAGTAAAAGGTAATACTTAATGTTATCGTGACCGGCAACGTAATAACCCAAGCCGACATGATGAAAAGAACTGTTCTGGCGCTCACTCCCTTAAGGCTCCTGCTCCTCGCTATGCCAACGCCAATTATTGAGCCAGCGCAAGCGTAAGTAGTGGATATGGGTAGCCCATAGCCAAAAAGAACATATGGCACAGTCGTGAAAATCCACACGACCAAGAAGTTTGCTAGTCCCGAGGCCAGCCCTGTCTGTAAATCAAGCTTGGTTATCTTGTAGGCCATTGTCCTCAGGACTCTCCCACCAAAGATGTATCCACCCAGGAATATAAAGAAAGAAGCATAAAGAGATAACAATCTCATCGTCTCCATGTCAGGGGCCCCGATGGCGCTTCCAGCAATTGTTACGTATATTCCCGTGGCGTTAGCGACGTCGTTAGCTCCAAACGAATAAGCAGACATAAAAGTAACGAAAGAAATCAGAGACAATAATACCCTTCTACTCTGCAGCCTTGAAGCTATTCTCCTATGCGTTAGCAATACGAACAGAACAAAAGATAAAGCAATAGCAACCAATGGTGATACAACCCAGCTCAGTATTATTTTATAAACTACGCTTAAGTTCACCAGCAACTCCTTTGTGAGGATCCAGTCAGCTATACCTACGCCTATAATTGCTCCTGTAATGCTCTGGGAAGTAGATATGGGAGCACCAAGGTAGGAAGCTGCTATTATCCACACAAAAGCGGCTAGCGAGGAAGCTACTGCTTTCTCGATAGTAACGTTCTGGATAACTCCTTTACCAAGGGTCTTCATAACCATGAAGCCCTGGAGAAAAGCGCCCAGGAATAATCCAGCAAGGAATAGCATTAATGTCTTTCTGTAGCTTAGAGCGCCTGAACCAACAGCTATGCTGGCTGAGTTAGCCAGGTCGTTAGCACCTATGGACCAGGCAATCATCGCTGATAGCGCTAAGCCTATTGCTAATAGCCCAGCATCCATGTAGTCATCACTAACGATTATCTCTTGGGGCTTGTCGGATTAAATTATTTATGACTAACAATGCTAAACATAATAAAATAGGTGTGAGCATGGTTAAGGTCGCCGTAGGGTCAGATGATGTTTATCCCGCCGTTGAGTTTATTGTTAAGTACCTTAGCGAAAAAGGATACGAGGTGATAAGGTACGGTGCTGCCTCATCGGGAAAACCTGAGCCATGGCCAATAGTGGCAAGAGATGTTGCAAGAGCTGTTGCCAAGAAACAGGTTGATTGGGGAATAGTTATTTGCTACACCGGCACAGGTGTAAGTATTGTTGCAAACAAGATACGGGGAATAAGAGCGGCGCTATGCAATGACGCTGAAACAGCAAGAGGGGCTAGGCTATGGAACGACGCGAACGTCCTTGCTCTCAGCGGCAGGCTGGTGACACCCTATCTAGCCAGAGAAATCATTGATGCATGGCTGTCTGTTAATCAGCCTGACCAGAGCGAGATTGAGAACATCAAGTTAGTAGCCATAATAGAAGAGGAAGAGCTAAAATCCCAGCACTCATAAGTATTTTATATAATAAACCTAAGGCTCTTTAACCGCAATGAAACCGAGACTCTTCTCGCTGAACTTCAGCACTCTAAAACCTGCTTTTTTCAGCCTACTACCTATATTACCAACAATATTTGCTCTACCGTGGATGCCTGGCTGCCCAGTATAGTGATATAGAACTCCGCCTGGCTTGAGAACCCGGTTAAGCTGCATATAGAAATCAATTGAGTATAAATCCCCATAATCTTTTGTTAGCCTTGGGGGGTCATGAATAATCTTGTCGAAATAGTTTGCTGGAAGGTCTCTTATCTCATCAACTACGTCTGCATGATTAATGACTATTCTTTCATCCATGAGCATTCTGCTCCAAGGATTCATTCCTGCTATTTCTATTACGTTTTCATCTACCTCGTACGTGAAAACACGCTGAGCACCTCGAATAAGAGATATTATTGATGTATATCCAAGACCCATGCATGTATCAAGCACAATGTCTCCTTCCTTAACCCTGGCGTCAAATACTTTATACAGCGAGTCTGTCCATGGATCGATATCGACAATTCTGTGCATGTGAATACCATTAATTTCTATCGTGGGTGCTTTATCCATTCCCGTAGCTTTCAGCTTGTAAAACCCTTTGTCACTACTAATAATGGCTTCAAGCACACCGACCTGCTTATCAATAACGACTACTCTGTCATCTCTGGATGGCTTAACCTCATCTATTATTACTGGGGACGATAATCTTTTTGTGTAAAGCCTTCCTTCCTCAACGCAGACTTCCTCCCAGGATAAACCTATGTCGAGCGTGGATGTGAAGCAGCCCTTTCTTTCTGATAAAATCTTGTGAAGCCACGATGTAATCCATACATCACCTATTAATTTGGGCTTCAAAAATGACACATCGGTTAAGTTTCTTACTAAAAAAATAATGTAAAGAAGCGAATTAGGCTTACTCTTTCTTGGTTATGACCAACAGCAATACAAGAGAAATCATTGTAGCTGGTATAGGTAAGTAGATAAAAGCCGTAATTTTTCCGTAGGTCTGGTACAAGTAGGATATTATCATGCTACCGGCAAACCACGAAGTCCCCTGGATTAGACCGAAAACACCGTAGACATAGGCGAGCTTTTCTTTCGCAACAAACAATGGTATAGCAGACCTAAGTATAGTCTCAAAAGCTGACATCACGAGCCCGAAGACAATAGCTGATAAAACACGGAACAAGGTAGATGTAGCTAGCACCAGGAAAACGGGCAGAAACAACGCGAGAGATGGAACTAATAGCAGAGTTCTCAGCCCATTTTTATCGAATAAAACCCCTATCGGTATAGCTATAAGCGCATCCGCGAGCATCGCTATGCTGTACAAATAAGCTATTTCCGAGGCGTTTTTCCCAAGCTCATAGCTCATATAATACGATATAATTGACCAATGAATAAACCCTATAGATATAAAAGCTACAAACAAGAAGTACAACAATGCGTTTCTATCAGATATGGTTAAATCTGAAGCACTGCCACCATACTTTTGTGTATCCCCAACAGTAGCTGGCTTGAGCAGATAGTATTTCTTCATTAGGTAAAACAGGGTAAGCAGGTTCAATGCTCCCGGAACAGCGAGTATTAAGAAAGCTGGCCTATATCCACCATAGCTATAAGTTAGCCCCACTAGTAATGGTCCCGTTATTGCTCCGAGCTGGTCGAGAACCTCGTGAATCCCAAAGCCAAGCCCCCTGCCAACACTTTTGCTTACCTCTGCTAGCAAGGCATCCCTAGCGGGTGTTCTAAGGCCTTTTCCCACTCTCTCTAAAAGATAAAGTATAACAGCTATTCCCCAGCTACCAGTAAATGCTAGTAGAGGAATAAATACAGCCTGTATAGCGTATCCAACAAATACAATAGCCCACAGGAATTTCTCGCTTCTAAACTTAAGTGAAAAAACACCGCTAACAAACCTAAAGCCATACCCCAGGAGCTCTCCCGCCCCTATTAATCCAGCAGCTATAGCTGGGCCCCTCAGATAATTGATGTAATCACCGGATATCGATCTAGCCCCCTCGTAAACAATATCGGCTAGAAGAGAGACCACGCCGAAAAGGATGATTAAAGTATAGAAATCTTTTTTATTGTTTCTCATAGTGATTCTCCTTTCAGGCTAAAATCAATTCTCCGTTACAACGTGAAGGTGAGTAATTAATTTTATGTTCATAGCGTCTCTAATAAATAACTTATAGCTTTAGCTTACTTATAGATATCCGTAACAATGGATGGGCAAACCCTCTTGACTCCGGGAAGGCTGGATATATAATTATGTATTCTCTCCAGTAATTCCTTGTTCTCAGCGATTATCTCCGCGATTATAACATGATCGCCAGTTGTTAGATATAGCTGGACTACCTCGTCTTTTTGTTTTAGCTCATTCAAAACTCGCCATAAATGCTCCGGCTCCACGTCTATGCCCGTTAAACTCGAAGTCAGACCTGCCTTGACGTAATTAATTTTAGCCTTGTACCCAACTATTACTCCGGAATCCTCGAGCTTTCTTACCCTGTATCTAATGGTTGATTCATTTACTCCCAGCTCCTTTGCAAGCGTTGTCCAGCTAACCCTTGCATCCACTAATAGCTTGTTCATTATCTTTTTATCGATTTCGTCAATCAATTCGCGAATCACCATACATAAGTTTATATATTCGTGGAATATTATATGTTTTTGGTGAAAAAATTGATACTACTCGGGGAGAAATTTCCTGAAATAACGGTAAAAACAACGCATGGAGTAATAAAACTACCCGACTACTTCAAGGGTAAATGGTGGGTTCTGTTCGCACATCCAGCTGACTTCACGCCAGTATGTACAACTGAGTTTATAGCTTTCCAGAAGAGATACGATAAATTCAGGGAGTTAAACGCAGAGCTTATTGGCCTTAGCATTGACCAGGTATTCTCTCACATAAAGTGGGTAGAGTGGATAAGGGAGAAGCTAGGCGTTAATATAGAGTTCCCAATAATAGCTGATGATACGGGGGAGGTCTCAAAGACTCTTGGACTAATACATCCTGGCAAAGGAACAAACACTGTTAGAGCAGTATTCATCATTGACCCCAACGGCGTGGTTAGGCTGATAATCTATTACCCACAGGAAATAGGCAGGAACATGGATGAAATCTTGAGAGCACTGAGAGCACTTCAAATAAGCGATGCATACAAGGTAGCCGTGCCCGCTAACTGGCCGAACAACGAGTTGATAGGAGACAAGGTAATAATACCGCCAGCAACAACAGCCGATGAGGCATTCAGTAGACTTGAGAAAATAAAGAAGGGCGAGCTTGAAGGATACGACTGGTGGTTCGCCTTTAAAAAATTGTAATTTTTTTTTTCAGTTAGCCTGGTCTCATCATTAATCAGGCCTTACTAGGCTCTTCATCTTTTTCTTATTTCAGCTCTGTTTAACCATCATGTTCTCGAACTTGGTTCTATGCTCCGTTTCATCAGCAAGCAGGTGCCTAGCAACCTCCTCGGTTACCGGGTCCACTCCATGAACATAATCATAAAGCTCCTTGTAAGCCTTTATAGCGCACTCCTCAGCCAGCACACCCGCTTTCAGCAGACCTTGAGTGTTGTATGGGTCTGATGGGACTTCGGGGAACTTGCATGGAGATAAGTCCCATAGAGACTTGAAATCTGATGGGGGATCCTCGCCTAACTGTTGTAACCTATCTGCCAACATCTTGGTGTGTTCTTCCAGCTCTTCCTTCGCTACTTCATTGAACAGCTCTTCTATGTCTTCGCTGAAGGGCCCTTTAACGAAGTACCCTATATACAAGTAGTAGTAGCCAGCAATCCATTCATCGGCGTATGCCTTCTTAAGCATATCTACTAGTTTTTTATTATCTATTTGTCTCTTATGCTCCATTACGCGCACCTGTTATTATATTGTTGCGGGTTAGAAATTAACTTATCTATATATGCAAATATTTTATTATTTAAGCTAGCAAACAATTCTGGGATGCTACTATGAAAGTAGTGGTTATTGGTGGAGGGGCTGCTGGGTCTAGTGCTGCTTCAAGAGCGAAGAAAACGATGCCTAACAGCGAGGTCTATCTTTTAGAGGAGACAAACATCATTACTCATGCTCCATGTGGTATTCCATACGCCATAGGCGGGTTATCCCCAATTGACAAACTGTTTGTCTATAGCCCCGAGAAGTTCGAAAAGGAAAGAGGCATACGCGTTCTTACAAACACGAAGGTAGAGGAGATAGATATAGATAAACAAGCTGTTACCATAAGTAGAAATGGTCGTGTGGATAAAATCGTGTTCGACAAGCTCATTATAGCCACGGGCGCTAAGCCGATAAAGCCAATGATAAATGGCGTTGAGCTGGAAGGAGTAGAGACCATCAGGCACCCTGCATTCACGGAGAAGCTTAGAGAGAAGATAAACAGAGCCCATAGAATCATTGTGGTTGGAGGAGGCTATATAGGAGTAGAGATAACGGAGAACCTGCTAAGGCTAGGTAAAAAAGTCTTAGTAATAGAGAAGCTTTCATTACTTATGGAAAAGGTGCTCGACAAGGAAATCGCGTCATTGCTGACTGAAGAGGTAAAGAGAAATGGAGCTGAGCTTCACCTGGAGGAATCATTAGTTGAAATCAACAGGAAAGACGATAAACTAGTTGTGGCAACCGATAAAAACGAGTACGTGGGAGACATGGTTATTCTTGCTCTAGGCGTGACTCCCAACAATGATTTAGCAAAAAAGGCTGGGATCCCCCTTGGAGTAAGCAACGCTATTATAGTAAATAAGCACATGGAGACATTAATTACTAACATATATGCTGCTGGAGATGTAGCTGAGAAAACAAACAAAATTACTGGAGAAAAAACTTGGGTTCCCCTCGCTCCGGCAGCGAACAAGGAGGGATACGTGGCAGGCAATAACGCTGCTTTAGGCAATACCATGGTTTTCCCGGGGATAATTGGAACCTCCATAACCAAGTTTAACGAACTATACATTGGTCGTACAGGCTTAACGGAAAAGGAAGCCACAAGCAAGGGGATAAGTGTTAAGGCAAAGCTAATAAAGCATCACTCAAAAGCCCATTACTACCCTGGTGGAAGCGAAGTATACGTAAAGCTAGTAGTTAGGAATAGCGATGATGTTATAATTGGAGCACAGGTGGCTGGCTATACGGAAGCTGTGGCCGGCTATCTAGACGCCTTATCCATAGCTATAGATAAATCAATGAGCATTGAAGAGCTGTTCTTCGCCGACCTTGGCTACATGCCTGCCGTGGCTCCCGTTTGGCACCCGCTGGTTACAGCTGCCAGAGTTCTACTAAAGGAATAGAGGGATTAAAATGAAGATAAGAGTAGTTAGGACTGATGACGCTGTCGGTAAGATAATCGCTTATGATACCACGGCCTCCACTCCAAGCTTTAAGGGAGCTATCATTAAAAAAGGGAAGAGGCTAACACCCGAGGACATTGAGATACTGAAGGATAATGGCCATTACTACGTGTACGTATATGATGAAGGTGAGGAAACGATAAACGAGGTTCACGAAGATGAAGCTGTGCTTAGGTTAGCCCAATCTCTCAGTGGCAGAAACATCACTGCATCAAATGCTGATGAAGGCAAAGCCATCATGAAATCAGTCGCTAGGGGTTTGCTATTAGTAAACACAAAGCTATTATACGATATAAATAAGCACGGAGTCTTCGTCGTAATAACAAGGAGAACCGGAACACTCGTTGATAAAGACGAGAAAGTCGGAATCGTGGACCTTATACCATTCTCCATCCCCGTTGACGTTATGAATCATTTTCTCTCTCTAGCAAGCATTGAGGGGCCATTGATAGAGGTCAGAGAAATTGTTACAACCCGGATAGGCCTTGTAGCCACAGGCACCGAGCTATACGAGGGTAGAAAGAAGGACCTTTCAGAAGAAATTCTCAGGAAAAAAGCACAGGTATACGGCTTTGAGTTAACGGAGAAAATCATTGTTCCTGATGACCCAGAGATGATTAGGAAAGCGATCTTGAGCTTACTTATGAAAAACGATGCCGTGGTGATTACTGGAGGAATGAGCGTTGACCCCAACGATTATACACCCAAGGTAATAGCTTCAATTGCCGATGAAGTGGTCGCTTACGGAATCCCGGTCAAGCCTAGCACTATGACGATGGTGGCTTATCTCGAGGGCAAGCCTATAATCGGGGTTTCAGGAGGCATTATTCACTACCCAGATTACAACATTTTAGATATACTTTTGCCCTGGGTTTTATCAAGAACAAGAATAACGAGAGAATATCTTCTAAGCTTAGCTCACGGTGGACTAAGTGATTATTACCTGTCAAAACACAAAGATTAGTGAAGAACCACTGAACAAATGATTAGATATGTCCCTAAGCTACTATGACCCAATAAAACTTGGGGAAGCCGTATCCAAGGTTGTTACGAGGGGCCAAGGCCCCAACCAGGAAAGAAAGTACTACAGGTTCAGGGGGGGAAGATGGTACGGAGGAATAGCAACAGCTGATTGCGTAGGCTGTAACCTTAGATGCAAGTTCTGCTGGAGCTGGAGAGTAAGAGATAACGCTGTGAATGTAGGAGAATGGAAAAATCCTGATGAGGTTTCAACAAGGCTAGTCGAGATTGCGAGAAAAAATGGTTATAGATATGTAAGGATAAGCGGTGGGGAGCCTACACTTTCACTTGACCATACCTTGGAAGTAATCAAGCAGGTTGGCATTAAAGCCCCCGAAATACTATTCATTCTTGAAACAAACGGTATTCTTATTGGCTACAGTGAAGAAAACGCTAAAAAACTAGTGGGACTGGATAATTTGCATGTGAGAGTATCTATTAAGGGATGCACTGCACAGGATTTTTCGTTGCTAACAGGAGCATACCCGTGGGGATTTGAGCTTCAGTTAAAAGCACTTGAATATTTATCTAAGCATGGAGTCAGCGCTCACCCAGCTGTTATGATGAGCTTTAGCGAAGAAAGGGATTGCCTTAACCTTAAGGAAAGGCTGAGAGATATAGACAAGAAATATGAGGAAGAGTATGAGGAAGAATACGTGTTTTTGTATCCACATGTTAAAGAACTGCTAAGAAAACACAAATTATTCCCTAAAGTGTTCTTTGAGCCCGATAATATACCGGAGAAATATATATGACCAAAACTGGCTTCATAGAAATAGTGAATAACAAGAAATTTAATCTCGATAAAACGATTTACCCTTCTTTCAATTACTCGTTGATAAAAAAGATAAACAATAAGTACATCGTTATTCATGGGAAACTAAAAAACGCAGTAATTGTAGTAAGGAACAATAATATACTATTCAGTGGATTAACACTTAATCAAGCTAGAGAGATAACAGGGTTATGGATAGACATCGAGAATGAATCGAGAAAACTAACCAGGAAGAATAAAAGATTAATTGATGAGCTAATCAACTACTACGCTGATGTTGGATTATCCATCAATATGGTGGACAAAGACATAATGTTTTTATCGTCTTTTTTATCAAGGAACACGGATTTCCACAGAAATGTTTCTCGATGGATTAACTATTTGTGTGACTGTGGATTAAGCCTTAACTGCTTTGAAAAAGCATACTTCAGGTTTAGGAGCTATCAACTAAAAGACCTCACCAACGCTTACTTGGCATTTAAAAAGATCGAGAGAAAGATTAATGATGCTCCTCTTCTGCTGAAAACAAAGAACATTGGGCCTAAAGTAATTATTGCTTATCTATTATTCTCATCTAGGGTCGGAAAATACTATGCTCCGCCGGACAAAAACTATCAAAAAATGGTTAAGAAACTCGGTCTTATTGAGCACTACGTCCTCCCCAACAAGAATTTATGCCTAACTCATTTAAGTAGGAAATGCTATGGCTGCGTGCTATATGACAAATGCATTGTAGGCCAATCCATAAGGGAATTCAAAGGTCTCAGTGGATGGCTACAGACTATACTATACATTCACTCCAAGACATACTGTAGAAAGAAGCTGTGCCAATCATGCTTTCTGAGAGATTTGTGTACCTCACGATAGCGAAAAACTCAGAGGGCATCCTCTATCCTCACATCGATCCGTTTTCTTTCATAGTTCCATTCTCTCTTGCTGTACTTGGCTTCGTATAGATATTCCGCTAACTTATATTCTTTCTCGCTTGGCAGGTCTATAACTGGCTTCTCTCCCAAAAGCTTTGAGTATGCTTCTAAAAGTTTTTCTACTAGTTCTTGAAGCTCTATTTCTCGGCCCAGGAGCTCGTAGAGGTTAGCAACTCTGTACTTGACATCTGATACTCCCTTATCCTGCAGTTTAATCCTCGGAACTTTTAGTAGCTGCGACATTAATTGAAGATTTGTTTTTAGCAACAAAGTGCCGTGTAGCAAATACGCTCCTTTTCTATCGAAAGTCGCCGCTGTTCCCGAGACCTTTCTGTTATAAATTACTATATCATTAACGTTCTCTACCCTTACATCAGCATAGTTTCTAAGAAAATCTATGAATCCGCGAAGCAGGTATCCATAAATGTAGTTGACCCCTCCATCCACTGGTCCCCTAGTTATTATTGACCAAAGTAGGCAACCATAATCATGGTATACTGCTCCCCCACCAGTCAGTCTTCTCACAACTCTAACGTTTAGTTGTTGTGCTTTGTCAAGATTGACCTCCTCCTCTGCTCTCTGGAAATAGCCTAGTATGATGGCGTTGCGATGCCGCCATATCCTTAGTATAGGGGGGCTACCGAGCCTAGCTACTGAGTGGTAAAGAGCTTCCTCCAGAGCCAAGCTGTACTCGGGATTTTCCGGGTGCTCTGTTATCAGTACTCTAAGCATACTCTTGATGCCTCGCTTAAGGCTTTTTGGAAAGAGGTTACAAAATCATCTACTGTGCATCCGAAGAGCTCTGCTTTCGATAATATTGTTTGTATCTTTAAAATATAGTAATCAAGGGCCTTGGGGCTACCACCCAGCTCTTCTTCCAACTGGAAAACGATTTCCTCCGGGTAAACCATAAAGTCCCCTGTAAACTCTATTCTCCATTCTTTATTCATGCATACAATCTTTGTTCTTATTACGCCTTTTTGGGCCTTTACCTCGCCAACTATCACTTTCATTTTTTCCCCTCTTTACGTATATAGCGCGCATCTAACCTTATGTTTATCATTAACATCGATAAGCTCCGGTATTCCTTTTTCACATTTAGGCGTTTTCAACGGACACCTATCTATGTATCTACATTTATCATCAAAATATTTAACTGTGAGTTCATCCGGTATAGCTGGGGTCCACTTCACGGTTGGGTCAGGCGGCGGGTAAGCGCTAATCAAGCTCTTGGTGTATGGATGGAGAGGATTTTCAAAAAGCTCTTTCTTATTGCCCATCTCTACTATTTGACCAGCGAACATGACAGCAATGGTATCAGATATGTATCTAGCCACGGCCAAATTGTGCGTTATAAATACGTATGTGATTTCTTTTTCCATCTTGATGCGCTTAAGCAACATCAACACCTGAGCTTGTGTCGAGACATCAAGCATTGATGTTGGCTCATCTAGTATTACTAAGAGTGGGTCAGTGACCAATGCTCTAGCTATCAATACCCTTTGTTTTTGCCCACCGCTGAGCATGTGTGGATAAAAGTTTAGATGCTCTTTTTTTAGTCCTACCAGCTCTAAGTATTCAACAGCTTTATTTATTGCTTCTTCTTCTTCATATCCAAGTGCTAGTAAAGGCTCTATCAAGCTGTCCTTTATCTTTAATCTAGGGTTGAGCGAAGAGTAGGGGTCTTGGAAGACAACTCTAATTTTTCCTTTCAAGGAGCTTGGCATCTCCATCGTTATATCCATACCGTTAAATAAGTATTTCCCATCGGTTGGTTGTATTAGTTTCCCTAGGACCATCCCCAAAGTAGTTTTTCCAGACCCGCTTTCTCCAACTATGCCTAGGGTTTCACCTTTCCTTATTTCTAGGCTCACGCCATCTACTGCCTTGACCACACCTATGGTCTTTCTAAGCAACTTGCTTTTTATCTCGTAGTACTTCTTAAGATTTATTGTTCTCACAAAAAAACCGTTGCTACTCATACAAGAAACACCTAACCATCGCTTTATTGAAAATCACTAAACCTGGCTCGATTTGTTTACATTTATCCATCGCGAAGGGGCATCTGGGATGAAACCTGCAACCAGTAGGGAAGTTCCCCGGCACTGGCGGTTCTCCCTCAATAATGAATAGCTCCTCGATATCCCTATCCACTCTCGGCACGGAGTTAAGCAAAGCCTTTGTGTACGGATGCCTTGGATTCTCGAACAACTCATACTTATCTGCAATCTCTATTATCTGCCCGGCATACATAACAGCTATTCTATCAGCAACCTGGCTAGCTAAAGCTAAATCATGCGTTATGTATATCATTGGTATCTTCCTGCTCTTCACAACGCTCATTAAAGTTTGCAGAACTTTTGCCTGAACAGTGACGTCGAGAGCCGTCGTTGGCTCATCGGCTATGATTAGGTCTGGCTCCATAGCTAAAGCCATAGCTATCAGAACTCTCTGTCTCTGGCCACCGCTTAGTTGATGTGGATACTTATCAATGGTGTTGTCAGGTAGTCCTACCTCTACGAGCACCTTCTTTGTTTTTTCCAAAGCATCTTTCTTCTGCATATTTTTATGATAAACATAAATCTCAGCTATTTGTTCCCCAATAGTTAGTACTGGATTCAAAGCAGCGAGTGCATCCTGGAAGATAACCGCGATTTTCCTAGAGTCAGGGTTCTGAACAACATCTTGGCCTTTAACAAGAACTTCGCCTGTGACTCTTGAATTGGGTGGTAGCAAACCGGATACAGCTAAGCCCAAAGTTGATTTTCCGCATCCAGACTCTCCTACCAAGCCTAGAATCTCGTCATCACTGTTTATTTTCAGGTTAACGTTATCAACGACCCTAACCCATCCCCTAAGCGTCCTGAAATCCACATTAAGGTTCCTTATCTCCAGGGGAATCATGGCTAATCAGCTCCTCAGCTTTCTCTTGGGGTCAAGATAATCTCTTATTCCATCACCAATGAGATTAAAGGCCAGAATAGTCAGGAACATATGTATGCCTGGAAAAACGGGGTACCACCATGCCTCTCTGATGTATTTTCTCCCTACACTCATCATTAATCCCCACTCAGGTGTGGGCTCCTGTGCTCCAAGACCAATAAAGCTTAATCCAGCTACGTAGAGAATAGCGTTGCTAAGCTCCATGGATGCCTGAGTTATGAATATAGGCATCACATGAGGCAAAATGTGTTTTATCATTATCCTAAATGATGAGACTCCTGCCTCATAAGCAGCTGTAACAAATAGGTTCTCCTTTATTGATAAAACCATGCCTCGCACAAGCCTAGCATATATAGGTATTGACACTATCGCTACCGCGAAAATCGCGTTCCAAAGGCTACTCCCAAGTGCAGCGGCTATCGCGATAGCCAGTATAAAGCCGGGTATGCTAATTAATATATCCATTATTCTCATTATAACACTATCTAGTATGCCTCCAATAAATCCTGAGATAAGCCCGAGAGATAAACCGATCAAACCAGATATAGTAATTATTACTAGACCCACACCAACGTCAAGGTAGAACGCATATGAAAGCCTTGTAAGCAGGTCTCTACCCAAGCTATCAGTTCCAAGTATAAAGGGCCATCCTCTACTACTGGTACTAAGAGGCTTAGCTAATGAATAATATGATGTCTCGGTCGGGTCAAATGGCGAGAACAACAACACTAGTAAGCTGATTAAGGCTAACGCTGATAATAATAATAATCCGTACTTTATCCTCCTTATTGCTAAGAAATTGCTGATTCTCTCCACTCTATGCATTAGCTTTCAACCTCTTATTCTAGGGTCTAGATATAGATACACCAAATCGACTAGTAGGTTCACGAATATGTATATCACCGAGATAACTAGAACTGTGCCTTGAATAACCATATAATCTCTAAGCATCACGGCCTCGTAGATTAGCCTGCCTAAGCCGGGCCAAGCGAAAATCGTCTCCACAATTATATCTCCCGTAACAACAACCGCAAAGTAGAGGCCCATAACCGTTATTATTGGTATCATAGCATTCCTCAGCACATGTCTGTACAAAACAACTCTTTCAGGCAGTCTCTTCATCTTAGCTGTTTTGACGAAATCGAGGCTGCTTACCTCCAATATGCTGTTTCTTGTTAGTCTAAGCAATAACCCTGACAATGGAATAGCTAGCGCCAGCGCGGGCGGCAGCAATCTCTTCAGCGCATCTAGAAACGCGTTAACGTTACCGTTAAGCAATGTATCTATTAGCATAAACCCGGTATATGTATTGATGCTATACCGGGGATCCACTCTCCCGCCTACTGGGAATCCTAAATACAATCCAAACAACAGCAAAAGCAGTATCCCTACAAGCATTGTTGGGAAAGACAGACCGAAAATAGCTAAGGATGAGAGGGCCAGGTCTGTTTTTGAATCAGGCCTTCTTGACGCTATTATGCCCAACGGCAACCCTATCAGTATTGCTAAAATAAAGGCGAATATGACTAGCTCGAAGGAAGCTGGTAGTCTCTCACTTATTAATCGATTCACACTGTACCCCATCACATACGCTTCGCCAAGCTCGCCGTGAAACAGTTTTGATAAATAAATAATGAATTGCTCCGCAAGAGGCTTATCCAGCCCCCACTCACTCATTACCTTCTGTATATTTTCTGGAGTAGCTTTAGGACCCAGAATTGCTAGCGCGGGATTTCCGGGAAGTACTCTTGACAGAACAAATATAATTACTATTACTCCTAGAAGCGCGATGAAGGATTGTATTAACCTGAAAAAAAGAGTTGTAATTAGACCTCTCTCCATGTAACCTTCACTTTAGCCAGTCTTGTATACAGGACTGAAGTCAATGTAGTAAGCTGGGTACAACACAAAGCCTTCAACGTTCTTGTTCATGAAGACATATAGCTTCGGAACATACAGGAAAGCCCAAGGTGCATCCTCAACGATTGTTTTCTGCAGTTGCTTGTATAGCTCAAGCCTCTGAGCAGGGTCAGTTATCTGTCTTGCCTGTAAAGCTAGTTGGTCAACCAAGGGGTTTTTGTATCCATCAATACCCATCCCCTCAGAGCTAAAGAGAGGGGTGATCCAATCGTCAGGGTCCACATAGTCAGGGAACCAGTCAACCATGTACATATCGAAATCATGGTTGTAAAATCTATCGAGGAATGTTGACCAGTCTAAATCCACAATTTTCACGTTTATTCCTATTGCCTTTAGGTTGCTTTGAATTAATGTTGCTACCTCTCCTCTCTCTGGCCTCTCCTCCGTGCTTATAATTAACTCTAACTCCCTTAGCCCCTGACCATTGGGATATCCTGCTTGAGCTAATAGTTGCTTAGCTAGCTCTGGGTTGTACTTGTAGCCGTACTTTTCTACCTCTGGGTCGTAGCCAAACACGCCTGGAGGCAATGGTCCGTATAACCTACTGGCTGTTCCCTTTAAGATATTATTTAGTATATAGTCATAATCAATAGCATAGTTTATAGCTTTTCTTACAAGTGGGTTGCTCAGTGGCTCTTTTCTAAGATTCATACCTAGATACTCTATAACAAGGCCATCGATGGAGGCAACCTTTATGTTCGGGTTATTAGCTAGAGCTTGGTAGTCAGAGGGCTGTATTCCAATAGCTAAATCAACCTCCCCCTTCTCCAACGCAACCCTCAATGAGGTGGGGTCAGGATATATTTTTATGATGACTTTATCTGTCTTGGGAGCGCCGCGCCAATAATCCTTATTCGCAACCAACACCACCTGCTGTCCCTTTATCCATGACTCAAGCTTGAATGGGCCTGTGCCGATTGGTTTAGTATCCAGGTCTGTCGCATTAGGAGGTACCGGTGAAAATATCGTGAAGGCTGCTAACGCCGGGAACGGGGAGAATGGGTATTTCAGTACGAACTTAACGGTGTATTTATCTATTACCTCAATTCTATCGATAACATCCAGCAAGAATGAAGGAGGACCCTGCAAAGCCTTGGCTCTCTCAATGCTTTGCTTAACTATATCCGCTGTTAGTTCAGTTCCATCGTGGAACTTCACGTTTTTCCTTAGGTAGAAAATCCACTCAGTGCCATTAGCGTTTGATTCCCACCTCTCAGCCAGTTTTGGCTCGAGCTCGGTGGTCCCTGGCTTATAACCTACTAAAGAGTCATAAACGTTCTGAATAACCATAGCTGAGGCAATATCATAAGCTAATGCCGGGTCAAGCGTTTTGGGGTCATATGTTGTCCCAACTACCAGTATTTTTTCTTGTTGAACTGTCTGTTTCGGGAGTAAAGCTAAGAGCACGCCTATTAAAACTACGGCTATGACTACTATTGCTAGCACAAGCTTCTGGTTCATTATTCCCACCTTAATATTTAAATTACTGTGTGATACATTATAGAAAAAATATCATGGATTATAAATTAAACGCTACATGTGTGAGGAGGTTGCCTTGAGGGTTTTATCAACATTTTCAATCGTGGGATTCGACAAGGAAACAGGTGACCTTGGAGTAGCTGTTGCATCGAAATTCATAGCTGTCGGTGCCATTGTACCATGGGTAAAAGCTAACGTGGGAGCCATAGCTACCCAAGCCTATGCTAATCCACTGTATGGTTCAGTGGGACTCAGCCTTCTTGAGAGGGGATACAGCGCTAAAAAGGTTGTAGAGCTACTGACAAGCCAAGACCCATTAAGAGAGCAAAGACAGCTGGGCATAGTTGATGCAAAGGGAGAATCAGCTTCATTCACCGGCAGGGAGTGCTATCCTTACGCTGGCCATATAGTTGGTGATGAATACGCTGTTCAAGGAAATATTCTTGTTGGCCCTGAAGTACTTGAGGCTATGGCAAGCGCGTTCGAAAACACGCGTGGCGAGCTAGTAGATAAGCTAATCAAGGCTCTAGAAGCGGGGGACAAGGCTGGTGGTGATAGAAGAGGAAAACAGTCAGCAGCAATAATAGTAGTTAGAGAAAAAGGAGGTTACGGAGGCCTAAGCGACAAATACGTTGATATAAGAGTGGATGACCATCAGGAACCTGTTAAAGAGTTGATAAGAATATTCGAGATATGGGACCTTACCCTTTTAAATAGGGAGGACCCAAGCGACGTTGTTAAGAAAAGCGAAGTTGCGCTCATCGTTCAGGAAGCTCTCTATAGGCTAGGTTATCTAAAGATGAAACCCACGGGAATATGGGATAATGATACTGAGAAAGCATTTATTGATTGGGTAAACATCAATAACTTTGAAAACAAGCTGAGAAATGACGAGTATATTTGGGGCAGAGTATATAGGTTCCTGTTAAACCAGGCGGGTATTAAGTAAAGTTTCTGCTTTGTTATCACAGTTTACCTCTATGTTCTTTTTCTTAATAAATATAATTAATGCATGGTGTTAAGAGTGAGTGTAGGCATTATAGGAGCATATAGCTTGAAATACGAGAGTAGGTCACAGCTAGAAGCTTGGGATATGATAAGGGAGTCAATAAAAGGTGTATTAAACAGTGTTGATAAGGGGATAGACCCTAGGGATATTGAACTAGTCATCGTCTCTAACTTCTCTGATGGCTATGGTAACCTACTGCATTCAGGACCTTTGGCTGTTGATTATCTGGGTAACCCGAGCGCTAAGGCCTTCAGAGTGGAGAACGCTTGTGTGAGTGGCTCTACTGCTTTATATATAGCTTATAATTTTCTAAAGGCTGGATTAGCTAGAAATGCCTTGATCGTTGGATTTGAGAAAATGAGCACTCAGCCAAGCGGGTCGGCTGCTAACGAGATTCTAGCTAAAGCCGCTCACCCACTCGAAATAGTTGCTGGAGCATCCTTCGCTGGCCTATATGCACTTATCGCTAAAGCTTACATGGATAAGTACGGGTTAAAAGAAGAAGATATGGCGCTTGTCGCGGTCAAGAACCACGAAAACGCTGTGCGTAACCCACTAGCACAGTTTAGGAGAAAAATAACTATCGAGGAGGTTCTATCATCACAGTATGTTGCCTGGCCCCTGAAGCTCATGGATAGCAGCCCATTAACCGATGGGGCAGCCGCGCTTATCGTTAGCGCGGAGCCAAAGATGTATACAGATACTCCTGCTTATATCAAGGGGATATCTATGGCTCATGATAAACCGGGCGTTTTCCAGAGAGAAGATATGGCGATGTTACGTGCAATCAAGGAGGCAGCTGATAATGCTTACAGACAGGCCGGAGTTACGGCGAGAAACATTAATGTTTTCGAGGTTCACGACGCGTTCACGATTGCGGAGATAGTGATATACGAGATGCTTGGGCTAGCTGAGAGAGGAAAGGGGGCTTCACTACTAAAAGAAAGAACGGTATGGTTCGATGGCTCACATCCAGTTAACGTATCAGGAGGACTCAAAGCTAAGGGGCACCCGATAGGGGCCACAGGGGTGGGCATGCTGGCCGAAGTATTCTGGCAGGTAAGAGGAGAAGCGGGCGAAAGACAGGTGAAAGACGCAGAGATAGGTCTCGTTGAAAATCACGGAGGAACAGGAGCTACAGTTGTGGTTACCATACTATCGAGGTGATATGCATGAAGGGAAGAATACTTACCTATACAAAACAAATGATAGCGATAGAGCCTTTCAAGCAAATATATGGAATAGCTGTTGTCGAGCTGGAGAACGGAGAAAAAATAGTATGCAGAGTAGATAAAAAGTACTTTTCTGTTCTGAGAACAGGGTTAACAGGAGCAGTTGAGAAAACTTGGAGCGTGTTCGGAGAGTATTACTCGTTCGAGCCCGAAGAAAAGCCAGTAATCAAAAAAGTAGCTTTAATAACTGGTGGTGCTAGAGGCATAGGAGCCGCTATAGCCCTCGAGCTCGCAGAGCATGGATACAACGTAGCTATAGCTGATATATCCTTTGACAAAGAAGCCGAAGAAACACTGAATCAGCTGAAGAGCAAAGGTGTTGACGCAATATTCGTTGAAATGAATGTCACGGAACCCAACAGTGTTGAAAAGGGAGTCAAGGAGGTAGTAAACAAGCTAGGGCGCATAGATGTACTGATAAACAACGCTGGAATTACCCGGGACCAGTATCTTCAGAAGATAGCTCCTGAAATGTGGGATTTGGTTCTTAACGTGAACTTGAAGGGAGCATATCTATGTAGCAGAGCTGTTGTTCCAATCATGATAGATAATGGCGGCGGAGTAATAGTTAACATAACATCAATTGTTGGGATTGTAGGGAACATAGGCCAAGCCAACTACGCTGCATCAAAAGCTGGAATGATAGGGTTAACTTATACATTAGCGAAGGAGCTTGCTCCTTATGGCATAAGAGTTGTTGCTGTTGCTCCCGGCTTTACCAAGACAAGAATGGCTTTGGCTGTTCCGCCGAATATACTTAGAGACTATATAAGGAGAATACCTATACCAAGGCTCGTTGAACCAGCAGAAGTGGCAAAGCTCGTATACCATCTAATAGAGAATGAGGCTTTAAACGGAATAGTTGTCCCAATAGACCTCGGAACAGTAATATCCACACCTAAAGCATAACTTCTTTTTTGTCCTTCTTTTCAAGTTTCCTTAGTTGTTTTACTAAGCTAATGCTTTCCTTCAGAATTACTCCCTCGGCTTTTCTTAGAAGCTTTGTTACAGCCACTCTTGATACCCCTAGTTCCTTAGATAGTTCTATGGTGTTTGATTTCCTAGGCCAATCATAATATCCTTTAGAAACTGATAATTCAAGAACATCGATTTGCCTATCTGTGAGAGTATAGGTTTTTTCAATAAAGCTAGTAATAGGTATGTATCCGAGGCTTATCTTAGCTATTAGTTCCTCCGGGACTTCTTTTACAAGGATGTTCTTGATTATGTCCTGCTCCTTTACAATGCTAAGATAATCGTTTAAGAGCTTTTTGTTATGAAAACCGAGAATCCACTTCTCATAACCGTTGGATGCAACCCATGGAGCTAGCGGCATAGCATCTAAGTCGACTGTTGCTTCCATAGCTCTCGTTTTCTTTATGTACATCAATAATTTAGCTTCTTTTTCTGTTCTCCCTAGGACGTTCAGATTCTTAACCATTCCATAAGCGTTTATTTTCTTAATTGCGTTGAAAAGCATGTTGGTGTCATCCGAGCTCATCTTGATATATATTTTCTCTACGCCCTCCTTTATCAATGAGTTATTCGCGGCGAGAACAACGACCTTTATGTTATCTATGTCTTCGGTAATCCTAACTATAGGGCAATCGTACTGTGCTATGTCTATTGAAGCAATAATCATGTTTAATCACTTTCATAAATATGCAATTTTTCAACAAAAAATTTGTTGAAATTGTCTTTTAATGGTTTTGTATATTTTACTTAGACGATTGACGTAAAAGAAAACCGAGCACTAAGTAAGCGAGAGCTGATGCTTTCTCTATCACCAGGGCGTGCCCAGCTTTCGAAAAAATTACTAGTTCACTATTTTTTATCTTGTTAGCTATTATCTCGGAGTATTTCGGTGGCTTAATCCTGTCCTTATCTGCTGCTATGACTAGCGTTGGCACATGTATTTTTTCTAAGCTGGATGTGAGAGGATTTCTCTCGAGCTCGAAGAACGCGTTCATTAGGTTAATCGCTGAGTCGAAGCTGAATTCCGGTGAGGAGTAGACCTTTATTAATTGTTCCACGAAGCTAAAGCCAACGCTATTAAGATATTCTTCTGAATAAACATCGTTTATCCAAGAGTAGACGAATGACTTTGGGTTACGGCTACTGATTCCATCCAACCATCTTTGTGCAGCGAGCTTTGTTTCCAGACCGATTTCGCTAACCGAGCATATTATAGTCAAGGATTTAACTCTCTCTGGATAATTGATAGCGAAGTATAGGGCTACTTCCCCCCCATAACTTGTTCCCACGATGTGTCCTTTCTCCACCCCTAAATGATTCATGAGGTTAAGCAAATCTTCTGCATGAGCTCTGAAGGAATACTTTTCTTTTTCGACGGGCTTATCAGATTTCCATTGTCCACGCATGTCATGAAGAATAACTCTGAAATACTTTGAGAGTAAGGATGATATAATGCCCCAACTAGCAGTGTTCATGAATATTCCATTTAGCAGGAATACAGGCTCTCCTTCTCCTTTTTCCTCATAGTATATTTTGACGTTATCCGAAAGTATGTAGGGCATCGTTACTCTCCATAAACAATTCTTTCTTCAATGAGCTTATTTATCTCGTCCTCCGTGTAGTCGAGAAGGTATTTAAGAACAGCCCTTGTATCCTGACCTAGTCTTGGTGAGCCCCTCCATATTTTTGGCTTAGTATCCATCAGGAACTTAGGCACGATACCCCAGCCCTTTATTTTATCACCCAATGACTCGTCAACCCACTCTACGAAATTCTCTCTGGCATTATAATGGGGGTCCTCAACAGCATCCTTCAAGGTATACACCTTCATGCATGGAACAGCGTACTTCTTCATTGTTTCTATAACTTCTTTTGTGGACCGTTGCTTGACCCATTTTCTTAAATATTCATCAAATCTTCTTCCTTTCTCTGTGTGCATAGCTTCATGCGCGTAATGCACATCCTTCCACTCTTCGAAATTAAGGCCTATAGCGTCACATAGCCTCTTAAATAAATCATATCCAAGCGCCCCAATGAACACGTAATCTCCATCGGCAGTCTCGAATATATCATATGGCTGGAAATAAATGTCCTTGTTACCCGTTCTCCGCGGTAGAATTCCTAACTGTGTGTATTGTAGCCATAAGCCTCCAAATAGGTTTGCTATTGCTTCGAACTGAGCTACATCGATTACAAGTCCTTTCCCAGTCTTCTTCGCATATATATAACCAGCAAGAGCAGAAGCCAAGGCTGTTAGTGCCGTTATATAATCACCTGTGTATGGGAACGGCTTGTACGGAGGAGAATCAGGGAACCCGTTAATGCTCATCCACGCTGAGTACGCCGCTGCGACGGCGTCGTATGCAGGTAGTCCTAAATAATCTGGGTGACCGAACTGGCCAAAGCCTGATACGTGTACTATTACTAGCTCTGGGTTAACCTTGAGCAAAAGCTCGTCTGTTAAGCCAAGCTTCTCATAGGTACCAGGCCTGGAGCTTTCCATCCATATATCTGATTGTTTAATTAATTTTAGAAAGATTTCTCTGCCCTTATCAGCCCTCAAATCAACAACTATTGAAAGAACATTTGTTCTGTCCTGAGCCCACCATACATTGACTTTTTTGCCTCCCCTCTCTATGAATGGAGGAGAATACCTATACGTATCCCCACCAGGTCTTTCAAGGTGAATTACCTCAGCTCCCCATAAAGCTGCCAAATGAGCGGCGAATGGCTGAGCTATCAGTATGCCAGTGGATAAAACTCTAACTCCTTGTAGAGGGCCATGTCTCAAAGGGACAAGGAAAGGAGCAGGTTTTTTGTTCAGAGCCTGAAACTTCGCTAAATCTATCTGGGTCAATTTTACACCCACTACAAAATTAACAAGATAAATTATTATTGTTTTATAGTTAACATGTTAATACTCAATGTTATTTCCAAGTTGATACTTAACTATATCCAGGTGAAAAAATGGCGAGAAGCGCGAAGATAGTCTCAACAGGTGCTTACATTCCTCCAATCGTTGTCACACCCGAGGAATATGAGAAAATGTATGGAGTCAAGGTTGATCCTAATTTTGTTGAGAGAACAAACGTTAGGGTAAAAAGAATAGCCCCCCCAGGCGAGACGCCTGCAACAATGGCTGCAAAAGCAGCTCAAATGGCTATTGAGAATGCAGGGTTGGACATAAAAGATATAGACTACATAATTCTTGGTACAGATACGTTCGAGGCAATAGCACCCCCCACATCACCAAAAGTGCAGTATCTACTTGGCGGTCATAAATACGAGATACCAACGCTTGACATAGGCGCTAGCTGTGCTGGCAGCGTTTACTTATTAGATGTGGCTCAATCTTTCATACGTGCAAACGAGAAATACAATAACATTCTTGTTATAGGGGTCTATGCAATGACCAGGTACCTGAGAAACAAATTTATGTGGGAATGGCTATTCAGCGACGCTGCTGTAGCGGCAGTTGTTTCGGCATCCGAGGAGCCAGGATACCTAGCAACCAAGCTCCGAGCAGATGGAAGCTTCTGGGATTACTGGGGCATATACTTCGGTCCAACCAAGAACGTGGGGGAGCTCATCAAGGAAAACCCGGACATTATTTACCTTGACCTAAGAAAAGCTTATCCACCAGTAAATGAAATGTATTGGCCAAAACTAATTGAGGCGGTTATGCAGGAAGGCAGATTCACGAAGGATGATATCACTCAAATTCTATTTACTCAGGTAAGACTACAGACAATTCAAACAGTTATGAAGGAGCTGGGGTTACCGCTTGAAAAAACACATTGGGTTATGGATAAATATGGTTATACTGGAAACACCAGTGCGCTGTTAGCGCTACATGATGCTTTGGCTAATGGGAAGGTAGAAAAAGGAAAGGTAGTTGTATTTGTTCAGAGCGGCGTTGGTTATCAACAAGGAGCTATAGCTTTTAGATGGATTTAATAAAAAACTAAAGTTATTTTTAAATCATTTAGGTGGCCAGGGTACTTCTACCCAGACTCTCTGGCCGCCCTCCAGCTTGGGGACAAGCAGCTTTGTGCCAGGCGCAACTACGTTTAGTGGCCATATAACTACTCTCTGGCCGCTCTGCCACTGGAAGAACACTGGATAAATCCTGTCCGGCACACATTCAACTGTGTGTAGCGCATTAAACTCGTATACACCTGCTACTCCTTCATATTGTATTTTCTCAAGAGCAGATACTACCGCGTCTCCATCAAACGTTCCTGCTTTCTCTACTGCTTTAGTCCATAAAGGGATGGCGTCGTAAGCATACCAAGCTGTGAAGAATGGTTCGATGCCTACTCTTTGCTTGAATTTGTTGTAGAAATCCATTGTGTATCTTGTTATATTGGTGGGAAACCCCCAGGAAACGGTAATTAGGCCTTCAGCCTTTCCGCCTGTCTGGTTGTAGAACTGGTCAAGCATGGCATTAACCGAGCCTCCTGGAGCTAGAATTGGTATCTGCATGTCATAGTAGTCCCTGGCGAAGACGTAGTCCTCCGTCCCCGAGAACCTAAAAACTATGAGCTGAGCGCCTGCATCCATTACTTTTTGGAAAGCATCTGCGAATGACGATACATCGGTTTTTACCCCTATAGTAGCAACAAGTTGCATGCCTAGCTCTGGAAACGCCTTTTTATGATACTCGAGTTGCGGAGCAAACCATGGTAAATCTTCATATATAATTGCTACCTTGTTGTAACCAAGAGCTTTCCCAATGTCATAAACTATTTGTGTATGAACACGGGCTTGACATGTAGAGTTGATGAAAGCCCTGAACCAGTACTTGTAAGAGTTGTAGTCCTTTGAGAATGTTAAGTCTATTTGGTCAGAAACTGCACCTGAAGCAATAACCGGGATTCTATAAGTAGCTAGTAAATCCATGATGGCTAGGGCCTCGTGGCTTCCGAAGACTCCTAGAACGACTTTTACTCCTTGTTGAGCGAGGTACTTGTATCCCTCAGCTGCCTTGTCAGCCTGCCACTGAGTATCATATACTATAGGAACTACTTTGTATCCAAGAACCCCGCCCTTTGCATTAATATCCTCAATAGCCATTTTGTAAGATTCAAGCATTTGTTGTGCTACGGGGAGGTTCAGTGGCAATAGTATTCCGATCTTTACTTCTCCCTTAAAAGTTGGTGTTTGTGGAGCGGTCGTTGGAGAAACCGTGGTTGTAGTTGTCTCAGGCTTGCCCCTATACATAAAAGCTACTCCAACAGCCACAATGAGTATCACTATCACTATTCCCAGAACTAAAAGAGTATTTTTATTCATTATTTCATCCAAAGTAATTCTTTATTAATAATCAATATAAAAGTGTATAGTTTACTATTAAACCAAATGAACAAAAGTAGCGCTAAACTCCAAGATAAATCTTCCTTAGTTCCTCTATGGATACTCCCAGAATCTCGCTTGTCGGCCCGCTCTTCAATACCGAGCCATGCTCCATTACGTATGTAGTTGTAGATAGCCTAGCTACTAGTGTGGGGTCCTGCTCCGATAGCAAAATAGAGTATCCGAGCTCCTTCACGATGTACTCAAGCGAATCTCCGATTTTCTGCTTTACTATTGGAGCTAAACCCGATGATGGCTCATCGAGAATCAACAATGAATCCGACAAAATTAGTGATTTAGCTATACATAGCATTCTTTGCTCTCCGCCACTAAGTGTACCTGCTAGTTGTTTTTCTCTTTCCTTAATAACAGGGAATAATTTGTATATTTCGCCTAATCTTTCTCTTCCTTCCGGGTTGTATGAAAGAGATAATTCGATGTTTTCTTTTACGCTCAGTGACCTTAGCAATCCGCCTCTCTCTGGGCAAAAACCGATTCCCATTCGTATTCTATTGTACATGGGTAACTTCGTTATGTCTTTATTATTGAATAGTATTTGACCACTCCATGCTTCGAGGTATCCAATTATTGTGTGCAAAAGCGTTGTCTTCCCAGAGCCGTTGGGGCCGATAATACCCACGAGTTCTCCTTTATCTACCTTCAAATTGACATCAAACAGGACTCTGACTCTACCATACCCCGAAGACAGGTTTCTGACCTCAAGTAGCGGCATGGTTATGTCACCCCAATATAAGCTTCAATTACCTTTGGGTGCCTAGCTACTTCATCGGGTTTACCCTCAGCCATCTTCTCTCCTAGGCTCAGAGCCATTATTCTATCCGCTATTCTCATGAGGTATTTCAGCTTGTGCTCAATAATGATAAATGTAAGTCCATTTTCCCTGAGTTTAAGGATGATGCCTATTAATCTCTCTATTTCCTCAGGGCTAAGACCAGCGAAAGGCTCATCAAGCATTATGAGTTTGGGGTTAGCAACCAAACACCTAGCGAACTCAAGCATCTTTAGTTTATAGGGCGTGAGTTTTCCAGCCAGCTCTCCTGCTTCTCCCAGCAAGCCTGTTATAGTTAATGCCCAGCTCACCCTAGCTTTAGCAATCCTTGAATCACTGTACACAGAGCTGGCTGTAACCATAACGTTCCAGTAAACAGGCATATATGGAAAAACCCTTATTGTCTGAAAAGTCCTAGCAATACCTAGTTTTACCCTATCGCTAGGTCTCATATGGGTAATGTCTTTATCTTCAAATATGACTTTCCCCTCATCAGGACGGAGGACACCGCTTATTACGTTGAAAAGCGTTGTCTTCCCAGAGCCGTTGGGGCCGATAATACCGAAAATCTCGTTTTTATTAACGCTCATCGATACGTTACGCAATGCTACTAGCCCACCGAATCTTTTGGTAACGGATTCAACCTTGAGCATTATCATCCTATCACCTTATCAACAAGCCTTCTGATACGGAGATAAATATCAAAGAAAATCCCCTGAGGTCTTATGAGTACGAATGCCAGAAGTATAATCATGTATGCAACCGTTCTCCACAGACCAACCAACCCCCATAAATATTGGTAAAGAAGAGTCAGAAGAAACGCTGCAATGGCTGGACCTATAATCGTGCCTGCTCCGCCCACGATCATCGCTGTCAATGTTGGAAGAAGAATGCTACCTGTATTAACAAAGTCCACTGTTATTGGAGGTCTCATTCCAGCGTAAAGAGCGCCAGCATAGCTAGCGAATACTGCGGATAGCAAAAACCCCTTGATTTTCATGTTAGTTGTATTTACGCCTGCCGCCTCTGATAACTCTTCGTCTTGCCCTATGCTTCTAAGCTTAAACCCAAACTCATTGTAGGCCAGCTTGTAAAGCACAATGAAAGATGCCACCATAAGTATAAACGATAAGTAATAGTATGCGTTGTGCAGAAAAGCCAGCCTCTCCGTTGGGGGAAGTTTTCTAGCTATATCTAGGAATAATTGTTTAATGCGTAGCCCTCCCTCACCGCCCAGATAAAGTGAAAATGGTTGAGTAGTAACTATTCCAATGAAAATAATGGGGTAAAGAAGCGATAGAATAGCGAAGTATACTCCTCTTACCCTTAAGCTAGGTAGTAATAAAGCTAAGCTACCGAAAGTCCCTAATAAGCCTGCTCCCAATATAGCTATTTCTGTCGGTATTTTTAAGTAAACATACAATATTCCCGTAAGATAAGCGCTAAGGCCAAATATAAATGAGTGACCCAGATTAAGATACCCCGTGGTTCCAGAGAAGAAATCCAGAGTTACGGCCAAGATAACGAATATGTATGTTCTTACAAGAGTATCCAGTAGAAAGTCGTTAGCCCTCATTGGAAGCAAAGCTAAAATCAACAATACAATTATTCCTAACAGATTCTCCCTTACTTTATCAGCAACTGTTTTTTGCCTAAACATTATTTATACCTCCTACTCCTTCTCACCAAACAGACCTGTTGGTCTAAATATAAGGACAAGAACTATAAGAGCAAGCGGTACTATAGATGCGAATGCTCCGCCATATTTCCAAGTTACAAACTGCTCAACAAAGCCATAGATAAATGAAGCCACAACCGTCCCCTTTATGCTTCCCATTCCCCCCAGAATGACTATGGCAAAGCTAACGAATAATGGGCTCCACCCCATAGATGGAACCACGGCTTTGAGGGGGGACAAAGATATTGAGGCCACTCCAGCGAGCAAGCCTGCGATAAGCATAGTTACCCTGAAGACCTTGTATGGGTTTATACCGATAATCATTGATTCATACCAGCTCTCAGCCACGGCTCTTATGGATTTCCCTGTGGCTGTTTTAGATAGGTAGATAAGTACAAGAAAAGAAGATACAGCGCCAATAATTAAAACAGCTATCCATTGCTGAGCTACAGGTACACCTGCGATAGTTATAACGCCTCTGAGAGCTGGGAGAGCAACCGGGGTTAAGCCCATTTTTATTCTGAAGACCTCCTCAACAATGTAGCTCACCGTCATTGTTGATATAAATATGCTTAAGGGGTTTTTCATCGATGGTTTAACTATATAGTCCCCAATAACAATGCTGAGGCCGCCAACGGCACCTATAGATAAAATCGCCGATATAATTGTTGGGACACCTGCCTTGGTAAGTAATAAATGCATCAGGTAAGCAGATAGTGTGTAAAGACCAGCGTACGATAAATAAGGTATTTTAGCAACACCAAAAACAAGAGAGAAACCGAGAGCAAACGATAAATAAATGAATGAGTGAAGAACCCCAAAAATAAAAATAAATTTGATTAAGGTAAACTCCATGCTTTTCTCCCGTAAACACTGTTTTACTTAGGTGGCCAGGGTACTTCTACCCAGACTCTCTGGCCGCCCTCCAGCTTGGGGACAAGCAGCTTTGTGCCAGGCGCAACTACGTTTAGTGGCCATATAACTACTCTCTGGCCGCTCTGCCACTGGAAGAACACTGGATAAATCCTGTCCGGAGCCAGTTTAGCTGAGTGCGACTGTGTAAACTCGTATACGCCTGCCGCCCCTACGTAGACTGTTTTCTCTAGAATCGGTATTACTTTCTCTACATCAAACGTGCCTGCGCTCTCAACAGCGTTTGCCCATATGTACAACGAGTCATACGCGTACCAGGTAGTGAATATGGGGTCTGTCTTAAAGGTCTGCTTGAACTTGTTGTAGAACTCCATTGTTTTAGGAGTGAAGGGTGCGGGGAATCCCCATGAAATGCATATTAGGCCTTCAGCCTTTCCGCCTGTCTGGTTGTAGAACTGGTCAAGCATAGCGTAAGAGCCACCGCCAAGAGCTATCAAAGGTACCTGCATGTCATAGTAGTCCCTGGCGAAGACGTAGTCCTCCGTTCCTGAGAACTGCCACACTATTATCTGTGAACCGTTGCTCAACACCTTCTGGAAGGCATCAGCGAAGGATGTTATATCTGTTTTTACTCCCACCGCAGCAGCTAGTATCATCCCCTCTTGCTGAGACCTGACTTGCCCGTACGCTGCGTGTGGAATAACCCATGGGAGGTCCTCATATATCCATCCATACCTAGTATAGTTAAATGTCTTAGAAATATAGGCTAGCAGGTCCCATGTCGCTGCTGCCTGCATTGTTGCGCTTACGTATGCTCTAAACCAGTACTTGTAGAGATCATAGTTCTTCAGGACCATTTGGTCTAGCTGGTCAGAGACTGCTCCTGAGGCTATTACTGGGACTTGGTACAAAGCTAGTAAATCCATGATGGCTAGGGCCTCGTGGCTTCCGAAGACTCCTAGAACGACTTTTACTCCTTGTTGAGCGAGGTACTTGTATCCCTCAGCTGCCTTGTCAGCCTGCCACTGAGTATCATATGGAACAACTATCACTTTGTATCCCAGAACTCCGCCCTTAGCGTTTATCTCATCCGCAGCCATCTGTATAGCTCCTAGCATTAACTGGCCTATCGGCAGGTTGAGCGGTAACAGTGCTCCTACCTTTACTTCTCCCTTAAACTCCACCGGAGTGGTTACCACCACGGTTTGAGTAATGATTGTTGGGCTAGGAGTAGTTGTTGGTGATGGGCTAGTGGTTGGGCCTGGAGTGCCAGTGACCGTGACAAATTGCGTCTGCGTTGCTGTCACGGTTTTCTCCTGAGTAATGGTTGTGGTTACCGTTGTAGTTGCTCCTTTACCAGCATAGTAAGCTACAGCTCCAACTATCACCAGTATTACAACGAAGACGCCTATAAGGACATTCTGACTCATGGGCATGACTAATACCCATGTTTAATATGTATTTTTGTTTATAAATAGACATCGGTTGAATAGTAAACATTAAAATAAAAATACTGGAACTAGATCTTCTGTCTACGCCTAAGAAAATCAATCGTGATGTCTGCTAGCTCTTTCTCATGCCCAGTAAACAAGTACTCAGAGTCTATCACGTGTAGCTCCACGTCTCTGCCCAGTTGTTTTAACTTTTCATACAAGACCCTTGACTGGGAGACAGGAACCATGTTGTCTTTTTCTCCATGAATAATGAGGACTGAGCCGTTAATCAGCTCCACGTAAGTTAATGGGCTCGATAAAGAGTAGATATCTGGGCTTTCCTGCGGCGTTCCTACAGCCGCCTTCATAGTCTCGGCAATGGTTTTTTGAGGAGTACCCTTAGGAAACTTCTCCAGAAATTCGTAGAGACCGGCCATATCGACCCACCCGCCGTAATCGCCAACAAAGGCAACATTCTCCTGCGTCGAAGCTAAAAGAGACACCGTGCCTCCCAGGCTTATGCCTGCGACCCCTATTCTTGCGGTATCAAATTCTAGGCGCGCTTTCGCGTATCTAATAGCACTTATTGCTTGGTTAATCCCGTCAGCAGCATCAACATACTTGGGAGCCAGAACAAGAATACCGTTTTCGGCGAACATCATTGCAAGGCTCCTCACGTCATCGGGCATCTGGTTAAACGCGTGAAGCAATACCAAGGCGAACTTTCTCTCGCTTCCACTTATAATTAGACCTGAGATATCACTGCTCCTCTCGATTTTCACGCTCATGCTTCATCTCCGAACATATAATTATATTTTTCTTTTTAAATAAATCATATAGTTCCAGTTTTAACGGAGATATTTATGAGCGATTATAGGCTAAGAATAGCTATTCTTACGAGCAGGAGAGCCTACCCTATAATCAAGGAGGAGGCCGAGAAAACCGCCATATCTCTCAAAGAAGCCGTCGCGATAGACGTCTATGCTTTACCCATAGATATCGCTGGATTTTTAAGTGCTGATGGCATTGCAAAGATTATTCTAAGCAACAAGGCCTTATTGGAAAAACTCAGGTCATACGATTACATACTTATTCCCGGAAACGTAAAGGGGGATGTCGAAGCAATAACAAAAATTACTGGGGCAAAGTGCTTCAAGGCTTCAAGCGAGCCTGGGCTTTTATTACCAGTTATTGAAGAGCTTTTAAGAGGCGGAGAACTTAGCACTGTTTTACCAGCAGAAGAGATAATTAGGGAAAACTTGCTTGAAAATGCCTATAGATACCTAGAGGAGTCTTGGAGAAAAACAAAAATAGCATTTACAATAGATGGCTTAAAGATACCCCTTAGGAGCCCTCCCTTTGTCCTGGTAGCAGAGATTCCCTACAGCTTAGATGTTGAGGACGCAATCGAATACGGATTGAGGTTTGAGGAAGAGGGTGCCGACATAGTTGTCGTAGGAGGTTCATCGCCTTTAGATGAAGAAAGGTTTTTATTAAAGATAAGAAGACTTGGAGACGAGCTTAGACGAGCTATAATTGGCGTGGATGTTGATTCCCCGAAATTAATAATTAAATCTGTAAAGGAGGGAGCAAGACTCGTCCTAACAATGACTCCGCAGAACTACATGGCTCTCAGCGAGATTAAAAAAGAAGCTGCTTTCGTTGCATCTGTATTTCCATCTAATACTATCGATGAAATAGAAGCTTACACGTCTTTTTTAAGTAAAGCGAAAAATACGGGTTTCGAAAACATTATTGTTGACCCCCTCTTAAGTACACCTAGCCACGGAATTATTAATACAATGAACAAGTACTCTGCTCTTATGGAGAGGTTGCCTGACTACCCATTCTTCGCTTGTTACGGAAATTACGCGGAGCTAGCTGACGTCGACCCGCATGGAGTCATAGCGCTATTGTCTTTCATGAGCGCTGAGTTAGGAATAAGCGTCATAATGGTTACAGCGGATTCGTGGAAAACCCACGAAAGTGTTGGCGAAGCATGGATAGCACTACAAATGGCTAGCTTGTCTATACCAAGAAAATCCAACCCCCACAACGTAGGCCTAGACCTACTACTATACAGAAGTAAAAAACCGTCACCAAGACCCATAATTGATGAGTCTATTCGAATAGTTAAAATACCTGACGAGAAACAAAGCCCTCAACTAGATAAGTGGGGCTACATTACAGTTTGGGTCGATAATAACAATGAAGAAATCACTGTTTGTCTTCACCATTACGATGATAAGAGCAGTGACATGTGTTATCGCGGAAAAAACGCCGAGAACCTTTACAAAACCATTCTCAGAAACCACAGCTACTTTTCACTGGAGCATGCCGCGTACCTGGGCTATGAGCTGTCCAAGGCGAATATTTCTCTCATAACAGGGAAAAGCTATGTTCAGGACAGGGAGCTTTTCGAGGACATAAGAACAAAAATTCAGAGCTACGAAAAACTTAGAATCATTAAAGAAAAATGGGCCCGCGGGGATTCGAACCCCGGACCTCCCGGTTATCAGCCGGGCGCTCCACCAAGCTGAGCTACGGGCCCAACTCATCGCTATGGCTAAATATTTTTCCTAATTTCCTTATAAAATTGATTTTGCTTTAACCAAAGCTAGCCTTCGTTTCCCAAAACGAACTTTCATCTGTGAACAAAAAAGGTCAACCAAACTATGCTCACCAATAACTGAAGCGTCGTGACGACGAATGCCTTTTTAACCCAATAAGAAAACGAAATCTTCTCTTTGTTCTGCTCCAGTATACCCAAAGCAACTATGTTGGCCGTTGAGCCAATAGGAGTGTAGTTACCTGCCATCGTACCGCTGAAAAGCAATGCCCAGTAGAAAACAAATGGATCCCACCCAGTTACATGAGCTATACCTTTCGTTATTTCGATAAGGGTGGCTACAGCCACTACGTTATCGAGAAAAGCTGTCATTGATGATGAAATCAATATTAAAGACAACATTGTTGATAATTCAGGGTTGTATATTGCATTGGAAATTATGCTTCCTAATCGAACAGTGTATTCTCCTATCTTTATGTTGGCACCTGTGTATTCAAGCGTTCCTACCGAGGCGAAGAGTAGCATAAAAAATGTAAGCGTCCACCAGTCCACTCTTGTAGATACTATCTCTTTTGCTCTATGTCTTTCTATAAGTAAGCCTATTGATGCCCATAGGAAGGGTGCTCCTAGAAGCATAGCGTTGTGCATTGAACCTTTGGGGAGTGATAATGTTTCCTCAAGAAATATTTCTAATTGATGATGCAGAATCAGCATGGTTATTGTCCCGAGGAATATAACAAAGTTTACTCTTTGCTTTTTATCTACTGCAACTTTCTCTAGAGACGTCAGACTTCGTTTGTACCTAGCATCAAGCTCAGATACGTAAGGTCTCCATACAATCAAAGATAGGGCGACCGTGAGCATCAACACAATAACGCTGTTAGGGCTTGCCCACCTAATAAAATCACTGAAAGAGAATCCAGCATTAAAAGCTATCATTACCCCTATAGGGTTGCCTACAACAGTTGCGCTGCTACCCACGTTCGTAGCAAGAACAGCCCCAATAACGAATGGGTAAGCAGATATCCCGAGGCGCCTCGTTATTTTCAGTATAAACGACGTTATAAACAGAATCGATGTAACCTCGTCTACCAAAGCCGCCATCAGCGCCGACAACAATAGGACGACAATGAACAGCTTCTTTCCATCATTTATATAAGAAGTAATCTTTGCAAGCAAGAAATCAAAAAACCCTCTTTCCTCCAGTATACCTATAACAATCATCATACCTATAAGGAAAGCTATGACATCAAGCTGAGAAAACTCGATAAAGTGCTTTATATCAAGCAGACCAAGAGCAAGTAAGAAAAACACTCCTAATAACGCGAAGGCAAGCCTATAGGACCAAAATAACAAACTAGCGGATATGAATAAAGAAAGAACAGCTATCGATACCCTCTGCTCAAAGGTAAAACCGCCAATCCCGGCTAACGTATAGATGAAGAGTGGAACAACGATTGGAGTAGCTATCTTAGCGGTGTTGCTCTTCATCATAGCTAGTCATGAACAATAGATAAATCTATGTCTTAAAAATTTTTGGTATAATTCATGTTGTTAGAGTAACTTTATTTTATAGTAAATGAAAAACCAGAAGTAGAGCTTAAAGGGGTGATAATGATGAGTAGCAAGGCAGATAATGAGGCTAAGATAAAATCAGCAATAACCATGCTTATGAGAATAATAAATGATGCAAGCGTTCCGAGGAACATAAGAAGAGTCGCGACAGAGGCGGTAAACCAGTTAAGAGCGGAGAACCTCAGCCCGGGAGTTAGGGCTGCGAATGCCATACATGTTCTGGACGAAATAAGCCAGGACCCCAACATGCCTGTTCATACAAGAATAGCCATATGGAATGTTCTAAGCATACTCGAGACAGTTAAAGATTAATGTATTACTTATGTGTCGTAAATAGATAAAAACTTCCATGTTTTTTGTTTTACTTACAGTATTCTCAGCTAGTTGTTAATAAGAACACATGGAGGACCAGGAGCGGTCATGGCGACAAATAGTATCACGGTTAGAATTAGAGGGCCTTACGCAACTGCGCTAACAAAGATACTCATTGATGAAGGATACGAAATTGTACAGGCATCCGAGCCCATACAAAAGAGATTCTCAGTCGCCTTTAATCCTAAACCAGCCGATGTCACTGTAAAGAGCGATGAAGAAAGACCAAATACATTGTTGCTTATTGGTTCACACACAAAAACAAGTCTATTATCATCAACAATAAAGAAAAAGACAGGATTAATTTACTCTGAGGAAAGCTTAGTTGACCAATACTCAACTATTGCGTTAACAATTATCGAGAGAGGGTCTAATGGCTGCATAGGTACTTTCAGTAACTTAAAGGTTCAAGTAGAAACGGAAGAGTGTATAGCTGGGAAGGTTTTACCAGCAGTAGTTATCACGCCGGTATTCAGACAGCAGGAAACTGTGAAAGCAAAGAAAGGGCTCGCTTTGTATACACCGCTTTACACTTTGTTCTCATGGAGACAGACAAGCATAAGCGAGCACATAAGAGACAGAAAAATCATCGATGAGCTGCTGGGACTATCTCAGCAAATTCTGAACGAGGGCCTCGGTATTAAGTGGAGCAGCAACTCCGCGTACGTCTCGTTATCTGAGCTCAAAGAAATGTTAGCAAACGATATCGATAAACTAAGAAAAATAATGAAGCAAAACGTCTTTGAGCCGGACAAAGTGATTTCTGAGGGGAGAAGAATCGTTAAGCTATACTCAAACACTCAATCTGACCTGGTCATGGATTGCGCTAGAAGCGCCGTTACCCCTACAGCCCCTGCTCATCACACATTAAAGACTTTGTCGAAGGACCTTGATTTGATTATCGATTTCGCTGAGAAAACAATGGAGATTTATCCCGAGTCCTCTCAACTGATTAGGAGCGCTTTCAGAAAATTCATTAATGAGAAGCTGGTTGGAGCAAAGAAAATTTTTATTAGGCATAGAAAGCTGAACGGCAATGAGTTTCTCATAGGGCCGTTCCAAATAAGAGAGGCTAAAGAAGATATAATTATGCTTCAACGATACATCAAATCACCTGGCTACTATGATGGAATAAATGTAAAAAAGGAGCCAGGCGACATTGGTTTAACTATTACTTCTTATCAATCAAACATCGTTATGCATATATACTTCTCCATCAACGGTGAGTTAAAAGGAGTCTACGTGAACGTAAATACGCCTGTTATTTTTGGTTGGGACAGCATTATTTACGATGACCTAGAAGTAGACATCGTTTACTCTCCTATTATGGGAGTTAAGGTTCAAGAAGAAGAGCTGCTTCGCCAGGTTTTAATGGAAGGCGGCATAAACGATGATATACAAAACATGATACTGAGCTACGCGTACGAAATCAAAAAAAGAGTTGAAAATAATATACAATTGCTGCCTGAGCCTATTAGTTTCTATGAGAAAATAGCTCTACAGAAAGCGCAACCAGAACTGTTAACTCAATATTTAAAACAGGAATGACACAGTTATTTAAATCCTCGTATCCTGTATAAACCGATAATGTGTCCGGGATGAGAAAGTTTATTCCAAGAACAATGGCTACGCAGCATCCCGATAACGCCGTTGTTCCTAAATGGTCAAAATGGGAGATTATCCAAGGAGACGACGAGGTATACGAGGCTTATTATAACTATTCAAAGCTTGATATAAAAGAGGTGATGTGGGACTCTGAGGGCAAAGACGTTGATTTACATGTAACGAGGAAGCTACTTGAGAGGTTCCCTGATTTTTTCAGTAAGAATAAGTTAGGGGAGGACTATTACTTAACATACAGGCTTCCGAACCCATTAATCGAGGGAGCTGATAGAAAAGTCTTCATGGAGACCATAGAAAGCATAACAACAGCTTGTGATGTAAGCAAAGCTTTCTACGGCGATGATTCGCCCTGCCCTATCTTTGAGGTAATAATTCCGATGACAACGAGTCATAAGCTTCCCGTCGCTGTCTCCCTTTACTACGAGAAAGCTGTTAGGAACAGGCAAGACATAGAACTAATAAATGGATTAAGAGTAAAAGACCTTGTAGGGCTTATTTACCCAGAGAAGATAGAGGTCATACCACTAATCGAGGATATGGAATCAATTTTGAATATTAGAGAAATTGTGGGGAAAACCATTGATATGCTAAATTTAGATTACATAAGGGTCTTCATAGCCAGGTCTGACCCAGCTATGAACTATGGGTTAATACCAGCTGTTCTTCTCGCGAAGATAGCTATCAGCGAGCTTTTCGCACTATCAAGCGAAGAGGGAAAGGATATCTATCCAATCATAGGTGTTGGGTCCCTTCCATTCAGAGGCGGGTTAACCCCCCTAAGTGTCGAAGACAACTTAAGGGAGTACTCCGGCTTCTACACCTTTACTATTCAGTCGGCTTTTCGATATGATTATGGCGAGGACGCGGTTATCCAGGCTGTTAGAAAAATAAATCAGAGCACTCCCGGTAAACCAAAAGTTATTGATAAATCAGATATTGAGGTGCTACTGAGAATAATAAACAAGCTTGTCCCTGAGTATCAACTCAGAATTGAGGCTTTATCTGAACTTATAAACCAGGTGGCTGAGCTAATTCCGAGAAGAAGAGCCAGAAAGCTACATGTAGGTTTATTTGGTTACCCACGCTCCATGGGGAAAATCAGGCTTCCCAGAGCCATCCCCTTCGTGGGAAGCATGTATTCAATTGGGCTGCCACCAGAGATAATTGGTATAAGCGCGCTGGACAGGCTCAGTGAAGAGGAATACTCACTGCTAAAGGAACTATACGTAAACCTCGAGCAAGACTTGGCTAGAGCTTTTCAGTACTACTCACCGAACACTCTTCAATACATAACCAAAATCATACAGTTGCCGGATGATGTATACAGAAAGATCCTTATGGACTACAAATACGTAGAGGAAAAAATAAAGCTAAGAGAAAGTGAGGGATTCGAGGAAAGAAAGCACACCGTCTTAAGCGAGCTATTACTGTTGTGCCTAAAGGAGAAAAGAATAGAGGAAGCAAAAAAATACATAGAAGAAATGGCAGTTCTGCGAAAAAGCCTTGGATAACAAATCAATGACAGAGCAATAATTACAGCTTACAACTCAATTTTTAGATAGGAATCATTTCTAAAAAAGAAATAATTCCTAATTTATGTTTATCTTGAGTACCAATTCGTGTTTTCTATTAGTTAAGAACAATTATTTCTAAAAATTAATTTTATTTATCTCAAAAGATATGTTTTTAATCTTCATTATTAATAGTATTATTAATAGTAATCAATGTTGGTGTAATGTATGTCTTCTTCTCCCCCAGAGAAGCCTAGGTCTACTCGAAGAGAGTTTCTAGCTGGTGTCGCGGGCGCTATCGTCGGCCTCGCCGTCGGAGCGGCCGCGGGCAGCCAGGCGTTCCCCAGGAAAATAACCGAGACTGTTACTCAAACAGCAACTCAGACGGTTGAGAGAACAGCTACGGCAACTGTTACGCAAACCGTGACGCAGAAGGTGGAGGTCAAGCCATGGATACCTGATAAGTGGGACTACGAGACGGACGTGGTGGTTGTAGGTGGTGGATTCGCTGGTCTCAGAGCGGCTATAGCCGCTTACGATGAAGGAGCAAGTGTTCTCCTAGTTGAAAAACAGCCTCAGCTAGGCTTATGCAACTCGGCAGTCTGCGGAGGAATTATGAACGCTTGGACATCGAAACTAAAGCTACAAGAAAAACTCGGCATCCAAGACTCAGCTGAACTTCAGTATCAAGATACTCTGAAATCAGGAGACTACGTAGGGGATCCAGAGCTGATCAGGGTCTTCGCTGAAAACGCTCCAAGAGCAGTGGACTTCTTTGTTGACCTGGGAGTACAGTTCGCTGATACTTTGTCATGGGCAGGGGGGCACAGCGTGCCGAGGACCTATAGTGCCGTGGGGAGTTGCCCAGCGCTTTACAACGCTATCAAGAAGGCTTTCGAGTCGAGAAACATAAAGGCTCTGTTTCAGCACAAAGTTATCGAGATTATTAGAGAAGGCAAAAATGAGGGAAGAGTACTTGGTATAAAAGCGATCGGCCCTGATGGAAAACCTGTTTACATAAAAGCAAGAAAAGGAGTAGTGCTAGCAGCAGGAGGATTTAGCTTATCACAGGAGCTGGTAAAAAGGCATGCCCCCAGATTCGCTGGGCTACCATCAACAAATGTCCCAGGCACAACCACCGGAGAAGTACTAATGGCAGCCACAGCGATTGGAGCTGGTACTAGAGGGATGGATTATATACAGTGCTGGCCGATGTGCGACTATCAGACAGGAAGCTTAGCAACACTCGCCGCGGTAACTGAGACAGGAGGCGGAATACTAGTAAACATTAATGGAAAGAGATTCGTGGAAGAGCTGGAAAGAAGAGATGTAAGAAGAGACGCTGTCCTCGCTCAGCCAGGAGGATTCGCGTTCGCGATTCTAGACTACGACCACGTCGCTAATTTCCGTGCATTCGGGGATCCATTCGTAATAGCTGAAGACCAGATAAAAAGAGGAGTAGCGTGGAAAGCTGATACCATTGAGGAGCTTGCAGAAAAAGCCGGGATTAACAAGGAAAATCTCGTTCAGACTGTCCAGAACTGGAACAGATACGTGGATGAGGGATACGACCCTGAATTCAAGAGAAGAGATTTGCCATCAAAGAAGGGTGACCCGTACCTCAAAATAGATAAGCCGCCTTTCTACGCTGTTAAGGGAAGGCCGGCTATTCATCATACCATGGGTGGACTATACATCAATGTTAATGCACAAGTACGAGATGTATATGGAAACGTGATACCGGGCCTATACGCAGCCGGAGAAATAACGGGAGGCATACACGGTACAAACAGGCTTGGTGGAAACGCTATTGTTGATTGCATAGTCTTTGGAGAAATAGCTGGTAGAAACGCGGCTAGAGGAATATAACTAACCCCATATATATATTTTTTAAATCCCAATTTATTCATCTCTTAGCAAAACGGGTCTTAGTTCTAATATTCATAATTAACAAACTGTTTTTAAGCTCTGATTGGTGATTTTTATATAGCTGTGCGGGGGTGCCCGAGCATGGTCAAAGGGGCGGGACTTAGGCTCCCGTGGCGTAGGCCTGCGTGGGTTCAAATCCCACCCCCCGCACCACAAAGTTAGATGAAAAAGTTATTGTTCCGCTATAGATGCTTTGTTTACGACGAATAACGCGCACGGATTTCGTAGAGAGCTGCTTCCTTGTTGTTGCATAGTTATGGTTTTTGTCTTTGCAACAATAATAATTATCATAGATAAGCGGGAGAATGGTGAGAATGATTTTATGCTAACAAGAGTTGCTAAGGTGAACCCTATACAGCCAGAGAGAACCCTAATTGCTGAGGCAGCTGAGGTTATAGTTAAGGGTGGTTTAGTCGCTTTCCCAACAGAGACTGTTTACGGTCTGGGGGCAAATGCATTCAACGATGATGCTGTTAGGAAAATTTTCGCTGTTAAGAACAGGCCGCCGGATAACCCATTGATTGTTCATATATCAGATTTAGAGATGATTCATCGAGTTGCTTTGGATGTGCCAGAGAAAGCTTGGAAACTAATAGAGAAGGCCTGGCCTGGCCCCCTTACGGTTATATTAAAAAAGAGGCGAGAGGTCCCCAAAGCTGTTACAGGCGGGCTCGATACAGTTGCCGTCAGGCTGCCTGGACACCCCGTGGCTATTGAGCTCATAGAAACTGCCGGTACCCCCATCGCTGCTCCGAGCGCCAATCTGTCCGGCAGGCCATCGCCAATTACAGCTGAACACGTGATAAAGGACCTATGGGGAAAAATAGACATGATAATAGACGGTGGGGAGACCTTTTTTGGCGTGGAATCAACCGTTGTTAACGTTCTCCATGACCCACCTGTTCTTCTGAGGCCCGGACCTGTCGGTGTTGAGGAAATAGAGGCTATAATTGGAGAAAAAATAGTAGTTCCAGAATGGGCTAGAGGCTACGCAGAGCAAACAGTCCCGGAGAGCCCAGGAATGAAGTACAGACACTATTCACCGGTAACCCCAATCATACTTGTTGAGGCTTATCCCGGCAATCGTGAAGGAATGATTAGAAAAATCAAAGAAATAGCTAGAGAAGAGAAGAAAAAGAAAAGAAAAATAGTTGTAATCACTAGTAGCGAGAATAATAGGTTATATGAGGAGGAAGGCATAAGAACAGTTGTTATTGGCTCTTCAAAAAATCTGTATGAAGTAGCCAGAAACCTGTATAGAGTACTACGAGAAATAGATGAGCTTGAGGTTGATATCGCTATAAGCGAGAGCTTTGATGAGAAAGGAATAGGACTCGCGATCATGAATAGATTAAGAAAAGCCTCAACATTGATACTGAAGGTTTAACGATATTCTTTAGAAAACAAACATGCTATTTAATACCGTTTGTCCCTAACACATTACTGCTTAATAACCAGTCTTCTTCTCGTAGATGTTTTCACCAAGCTCACGACGTGTTTAGGTAAAGGACTACTTGGTTTTACATATAGTCTTTGCTCATCAGTTAGGAAAGCCTCCTTTACCTTAACGCCAATAATTTCGAAAAGCTCTTTTTCATCTTCTATCTCCGGCAGATTAGACGTGTTGCCACATGGGCCATAATCACACATATAGCATGATTGACTGTGAGATGCTACGTTAGCGGCACACGCCGCTGGGTAAACCACAAATCCAAGGGACTCCGCTACTCTTTTTATAGCTTGTTTAAGGTCGCTGGCATAAATTGGACTTAACCTCGACCTATCCATTGACTTCGCTCTGCTTTTAATCTCATTGCTTAGGACTGGTAGGCCAAGCTTGTCTATCTTGCTCATTATCCAGGTATTAATCATCAACGAGCCTAGAACCAGCTCTTTTATGCCAAATCTGAGTGACTCTCTCAAAAGAATCTCGCTTTCTTTATCTGTTACTCCCGGGAGAATAGGCCTTATGAAAACCGAGGTCATCAATCCAATTGAATTCAAGTAATGGGCATTGTTTAGCCGCTCTATTGGGGACGGAGCGCGTGGCTCGAGTAGGTTAGCCATGTTAATTGAGGTAATAGAAATAAGCACGCTTAGGTAGGGATCCCCCATTGACAATATTTTTTCGGCTATCTCCGGCTTTATTATCATCTTTGTGGACACTTGTTGTGGGTTGCCCAGCTCTTTGTTAATCCAGAACATATACTCAATTGTTTTCGCTGTGACCTCCTCGTTCAGAAAGCACTCCGTTATGCTGCCTAGAGCTATAAATGTCCCCCATTTACCTGGGAGGAAGTGAGGGTTGAAGGATAAAGCCGTGACTAGCTCGGGCCCGCTTAGTTTATTGACTTCAATGCCTTTTTTGGCGTTGGGCTTAACATAACAGTATATACAACCAAGCGTGCATCCATAAGCAGGATGAATAGTCATTCCGCAAGGCCTGGGCTGCCTGACCGCATGTTCATCGGACTTAATTAGTGTTATTCTTGGGCCATGCTGCTGCTCGGCTTTTTCGATCACGTTATTCTTTAATCTCAAGCCATCCTCAAGTATTTTAGCTGCTTTAACCAAGTTAACAACCTTCTTCACGATAAAATAGCTGACCTTGCCTTTATAAACAACATCAAGGCTAACGTAGCTATTATGCCACTCGCGATATATGCGTACCCGACGCTGTACTTAGTTACGATAAGCGTTGATAATAGAGAGCCTATGACGGTTCCGAGGCTTGAGAGTGCATTGAATGAGCTTGCTGCACGCGCCCTATCATTATGAGGGACGAGAGAAAGCAGGATTCCAAGCATCGTTGTACCTAGAAAAGCCCATGTATAGCCAACGAGAATCATTATTGTTGTTATAAACCACAAGTTTGGTTCAACCAGGCCGATAGAGAGCAGGGATGGCAACACGAAGAGAATGCATCTAGCCAGAGTAGCTAGTGATAGAACACTGTACATTTTCTCAAAGGTAAGATTCAGCGAGCTTATAGATTGATAACCAATAATACTAAACAAGTTGAAGAAAGCGTACTCGATGTATATCTCCTTCTTCGTTAATCCAGTTAGAATAAGCATTGATGGTAGTGGAGTGAAGAAAAGCCCCACAGCGATGAAGAAAACAAAAATGCCTAAAAGCGTCAAGAAATGCCTCCGCTTAATATTAATGCTCAGTCTCCTCAGAAACAAACGTAGATAAAAAACATCGTATTTTATGTCAGTAAGTTTATCTACAACATCTATGTTAATATGAAAAGAGTGATGATGAGGCAACGGGCCAGTCAATATCTTGGGTACTCCATACTCAACTTCTCTTCTAATACTAATCACGTTAACCAGAAATACTACCGCTAAAGTTAGTATGAGGAAACCCAGGTTAATCACGCCTGTAAATGCTCCAGCCAATAAATACCCTATTGTAGAGCCCAACGAGTTGTAATAATTGTATTTTAAGGAAATCTCGGATTCTCTCTTGATCCTCCTGCTAATCAGATTCACAGTTAATGGGTTTAGAATGGCTAGAGAAAATGAAAACAAAACAAAGCTAACTAGAATAACATAGAAGTTTTCACTAAAAGAAACGAAGGCAAATATAGGGATTAAGGCGCCTGATAATAAAACAAAAAGAGCCTTGATAAATCTGTTTCCTAGCTCTACATGCCTCCATATAAAACTCATAAACGTATAGCCAGCATTATACGCGAACAAAGCCAAAGTCTGTTTAGCAGGCGAACCAGTAATATCAAGGATTCTTAGTGATACGTATAGATTGAAAACTACAGACATCATTGATAAGACAATGACGAGAAAAGAAGCAGAAGATACTATTTGTTTTAAATATCTCTTTGCAGCAATGAACGGAAACTTTGTCTTCATATCAGCATCACTAGTTCTTTGTCATCGAGATTCGCTGATTCAAGAACTTATTCATATTATTTCGTGACCTATTCTGGAAGAAAAATTAAAAATCGTGATGCCAACCACTCTGTTATTTTTCACTCGCACAACAACTTCGTTTTCAAGAAGAAGTTCTTCATCGGCATCCTCAATATCATATCCAAAATTTATGTACAATATATCGTTTCTATTATCATACTCAAGCCACAGCTTATCCACATCCTTTATTGTAAACTCTTTTCTATCTTCCATGCTCAACGATATTCACCGTATATTACTTAGTTTGGCTTATACATAATCATTGAGATTAGCTTTTTTATGTCTAAATAAATCTTTTCGAGCACCAATAATCAAATCAGAGTAAAGAACACTAATGGTTCCCATAAAAAACATAGTTAAAAAACATCTCTAGAAACCGGGTTTCCTGATCCTCACTACGTCAGGATTAACTAGGTTTGGGGGGATCCTTCCCTCATAGAACGCAATTAGGTTTTCAGCTACCGCGTCTGCCATGGCGATTCTGGCTTCCCAGGTTGCACTGCCTATGTGCGGTGTTAATACAACGTTCGGAAGCTTCGTTAATGGATGATTAGCTTGTAGTGGTTCTTCCTCGAAAACATCGAGGCCAGCTCCATATATCCATTTATTTTCAAGAGCTTTAACCAAGTCTTCCGTTTTCACAACCCCTCCCCTCGAAGTATTAATGAATATGGCCGTCCTCTTCATGAGCTTGAAGTGCTCCTCTCTTATCAAATGCCTCGTTTCCTGAGTTAATGGTATATGTACAGTCACGATATCGCTTATTTTTAAAAGCTCTTCTAGAGGCAGGTATCTTGCCTTAAGCTCTTCTTCTTCATGCTCTGGTAATCTTCCTCTATCATAATAAACAACATTCATGCCGAACCCCAGAGCTCTTCTAGCCACCGCCTTACCTATTCGGCCCATGCCTATGATACCAATAGTTTTTCCTCTAAGCTCTATTCCCAGCATCATTGACGGGTGCCAAGCCACTTTACTCTCCCACCACTTCCCGCTCACAACGAAATCGTGAGCCTCGATAATCCTCCTTGCAACAGCGAGTATCAGCGCGAATGTCAAATCAGCTGTGGCATCCGTCAATACGCCGGGAGTATTGGTTACGTAAATGCCCTTCGCCGTCGCGTAATTAACATCTATGTTGTCATAGCCAACAGCGTACTGAGCAATGATCCTGAGCCTTGGCGAGCTATCTATTAGCTCTTTGTCAATCTTATCAGTTAGGAGGCTTCCGAGAGCATCAATATCTCTAGTCTTCGATAACAACACGTCTCGTGGAGGAGGAGTAGGTTTATCCCACACCTCAACTTCATAGTATTTTCTTAACTTTTCTATAGCTCCTCCCGGCAACTCCCTTGTAATAAATAGCTTTGGCTTGGGAATGGTTATCACCACCAAGGGTTTAACTAGGATATACAAACAATAAATATGTTTCATTCAAACAATTAGCATAGATGGCCTCTCACATCATAGAACGTGGCCTCATCTATACAAACATCAGCGATCTTTCCAAGCTGCTTATCAGTAGCGTTCTTAACAACGATTGATACATAATTATCCGTTCTTCCAACGATATAGTGTTGACCTTTCCATCTAAACCTCTCGACAAGATAAGCCTTAACTCTCCTACCAACAAGTTTGGAGTGCCACTCATAACCGATTTCTTCATAAATCTTGTTGATCAACAAGCTTCTTCTTTTCCTCTCTCCATAGGTTAACTGCTTCATTCTAGCGCTAAGGGTATGTGGCCTTGGCGTGTACTGAGCTATGTGAACTCTCTCGATTCTAAGCTCCTGAAGCAATTCTAGTGTTTTCTGGAAAGCTAATTCATCCTCCCCGGGGTGACCAACAATTATATCGGTGGCTATCTGGACATCTTCTATCTCTCTCCTAATAAATTCAACCATTTGCTTAAACTCGCTGACGCTATATCTTCTCCTCATCAACCTAAGTACTCTATCATCGCCAGATTGAACCGGGAGATGCAAAAACCTGTATACGCGCTGATCGTTTTTCATTATCTCAACTATATCGTTCATAATAAACTTGAACCAATTGGGGGTCATCATCCCAAGCCTGATTTTCAGCAGCTTGCCACCATAATCAATTGAGAAAATGCTCTCTAGCAGAGAGGGAAGCAAGGGTTTCTTGACTATGTCATACCCGTAAACAGCTAGATCCTGACCTGTTAGTTGAACCTCCACTACCTCGTAAGGAAGAGAAGACACTGTTTCCCGTAGCTTTTCTATTACCTTATCAGGCTTACGACTAAGAAGGTTCGGCCTAGCTAGTTTGGTAATACAGTAGCTACAGTTATCCAGGCAACCATCAGCGAGAGGGACGGAGAGGATCGGGCCTTCTCTGTGGATAACTGGATTAAGAGCTTTTTCGGCTAACGCCTTCTCTCCTAACTGAAAATTAAACCCGCCATTAAGGTATAAATGAATGAGCGATATAGACATGTTGTCAAGCACAATCGCGTCTTTGCATTCGCTTTTCACGAATGCAGGCTGAGCGGACGCCAGGCACCCTGTCACAATCAGCTTCTTGCCCTCAATGCACAGTTCTTTTATCCTACGTAGCATTCGTTCTTCGGTATCAAGCCTAACTGTGCAGGTATTAATAATTATGATATCTGCCTTATCGATGCTGTCAACGCTGATGTACCCTGCACTCCTGAGTCTTGCCTCGATTAAAGCTGAGTCGGTCTTATTAAGAGTACAGCCATAAGTCTCAATGTAATAGCTTCTCATCTTTCTTCAGAAGTATATCTTTTTCATGAGGATAATTTTATTAACACATTTACCAGAAGCTCTATCGCTTTAATACTGTCTCGACAATCCCTCCTAGCATAAGCAAATATGGTTGGTGCTTCACCAGCTTTCTCAATTGCAGATATGAATGGAGATACTTTATCGATGCTTACTGTAAACCCATCAACATCAACTAGTGGTAATTCCTCCTTGAGCGATGATATAGGAGGTATAATCTTAACTATAAGCTCACAGTCAAGACTTTTCGACAGCTCCTCCGAAATTCTTTTCTCTAGAAGTTCAATGTCCTCGTACATACGATACAAATCCTTTAGCAGCTCTGCGGGGTCTCTGTAAAGCAGGCCTTTCTGCTCAGCAATTCTAGAGAAAACTATGTGAAAAGTAGCTTCTCTCTTGAAAAGCGGCTTCAGAGTTTTCTTCCTAAGAAAAACCGCGTCAAACCATTCTTTTTCATTTGGCCCCGAGAACCTATAGGCCGTTTTGAGTAGGTATTCAACAAGAGAATCATCTAACAAAATTCCTTTTGTGAACGCATAATCAAATATCTTCTTAGAGAAGAACAAATCTCCAGCCTCAGTAACGGTTCTTCCTAGAATAGGGGTCAATGATTTTTTAACTGTGCTCCAGTTATCAAACACGAACTTCAGTGTTTTTTCGTAGCAAGCCTCTGTAGCTATTACTCTATGATGAAGGTAAACGTACTTAAACATCATGTACCTGGCGTAATACAAATCTTCTACGTTTGACAACAATTTTGCCGGGATGAGAATTTTTATTTTATTATTAATCCTTTTTGCCTTGATGCTACTTACAAGTCTTTCAATATCGATTAGTCCAAACTTTGCCCCAGTATTGTACGCATCTCTTACCAAGTAGTCTATCTTATCTATATCCGTTATTCTGCCTGAAATAACGCTTCGAACAATGCTTATTAAGTCCTCCGTGAAAAAGTCTCTCCAGTAACCATAAACCTCATCATCACATAAAACCTTGAGTGAAGCCTCAACGACTCCTGCCGGAAACTTCCCTAATTTTTTCATTTTATTTACCAAAAGTTTAATCAGATTACATGTAATTGCTTCATGTAAACTTAGATTACGTGCGACAGCGTACTCGTAGTCCTCGATTACCCTGCCGCTGACCCATCCCTCTTTGATTCCCTTAGTCAGTACAGCCTCAGTTGCGTGGCTGTATGGCAGATGACCGATGTCGTGAAGTAAAGCCGCAACTCTAAATAGCTCCTTAAGCATAAGACTATCAGGTTCTTTTCCTATAATCTCTACTAGCTCCTCATCAGCGTTTTTAACCAGGCTATCAGCGATTAATCCAGCAGTATGCATGGAGCCCAGCGAGTGCTCAAAACGAGAATGCTTAGCTTGTGGATAAACGAGATAAGTGAAGCCTAGTTGTTTTATTCCATGCAATCGTAGGAAAACCGGAGAATCGACGATTCTAGCCTCCAAATTATTCAGGTATATAACCCCGTGAATTGGGTCTTTGATAAACGTTTTGTAACGTAGCCAGTCAGTGATTTCTTGACGTGATTTGCTCCTCAATCCTAAGCACCAATTACACCATTATTAATAACGCATTTCAAAATAATTATTTTTGAGGAAACATCAATGTTGCTTGACAAGCTACTGGTTAACTCAAGGCTGATTATTTCCGGGGGGCTTCCAGAAAAAATTCTTGTGAAAACAATAGACTACGAGCCAGGTGCTATTACTCTTGGAACCTACAGCAGTGAATTTATCGCCACTCATCCTCCACCATGGATAGCAAAGGTGTTTGATGATTGCTTGGTTAATGCTTATGGTGTCAGAAAAACAATTATGGAAGCCGCTGAATTCATGAAAGAAGCGATGAGAAAAGCAAAAGACAGAAATATCTCCGTTATATGCAGCTTTTTAGAGAAAAATCATGATAGGATAAAGCAGGCAGTAGATATATATCATAGTCTAGGTTGTGATATCATAGAGCTTAATCCCATGCCTTTATATATCACCATGCAGACAATGCTCCCAGACGAGAAATCTTTTATTAATTTAGTATCAAAAATTATCAAAACAATCAAGGAGCAGACAACTGTTCCCGTTTCAATTAAGTTCCCGGGCTTCATCAACAAGGTCGCTGATGCTTGGAGAAGCTGGAAAAACAGTGGATGCGATATTGCTCATGTTATGAACGCCATGATTCCAGCTACATATCTCGCCCCTCCTAATTATAAGCCATTACTTGGGAGCCCCAGCGGTCTGGGCGGCTTAACGGGTAGATGCATAAAGCCCATAGCAATTGCTAGAGTAATGCAACTTAGAAATTCTGGTGAAACAGAGATAATAGGTACAGGCGGAGTAATCGAACAAGAAGACGTTATGGAAATGATTAGTGCGGGGGCCAAGGCGGTAGGTATACATAGCGTGATATATCTTAAGGGGCTAGACCAAATCAAAAAACTAATAGAGGCTGCCAGGGAGTAAACGTTGAGTGAAAGAAAGATTCTCGAAAAAGTATCTGAAGCCTTAACTATACTTATAGAGAAAAATGCCCTGAAGGTGAAAGAAAAGTTAAACATAGGTAGTTTTTCTTTTTTATTATTGCTTGAAGGATTTAAAGAAGCTCTTAACATAAAGACCATTATAGACAAAAACCGCGTATTTATAAGTAAAGATGAAGGAAAGACCGAAGAAATAAATATCTACAAGATCGACAAGTATTCTCTCGTCTTTATCATGAAGCGTAAAATCTTGGAAGAATGGCCTAACGCTAACGTAGACGTTATGGATGAGATTATAAAAGGTAACATAAGATTTATTGGAAACATAGCGTTACTTATGTATTTGCTAGACGAGAATAACAGTGTTGCTTAACCCTTTCTAAGCTCTTTGCAAGAAATCCCACAACTGGTTCATCGCTTTTTTAATTGAATCGCCAATAAGAAATGGTGGCAAAAGCTCTCTATACATTTTCATAGCTCATGATGCTATCAGGAGGAAGAATTAGGCTTTTGTTTACAACTGAAAGCCTTGCTTTTCAGGGCGGGGATGAGAGGAAAAGCTCATAAGCTTTTCTTGTTTTAATCGTAAGCTGTGGTTGCCCCTAAACCAGCGTGGGATGCGGGGAGCGCAACCACTAAGCAAATGCATCATGTGGGGGGATCTCTGGCCACCCCGACTGCCTCGCAAATGACAGATGTAAACCCGAATAGATGCGAGGAACCACTGAACCGCCCAAAAGAAACCCTCACCCTTCAAGGGCGGGGAGGAGGTCAGATTATTATTGAAACCAAAGAGACTCGTCGACCACAATTCCCTCGGTTACGAGAAATATCGCTAGGTCTTTAGCGCTTATTTCCTTGTTATTAATGACTGCCTCACTTATATCCCCCCAGTCTTTTTCCACACTAATACCGAAATCCTCCTCCAGCCACTCAACCATTTTTTCCATGAGGGATAGACCCTCCTCCTCATCAACACCGTATTCTTTTTCAATGCTAATTACATATTCAAGTAGCTTTTCCTTTATTCTTCTTTCCTTTTCGTAATTATATCTGACCTTACTCAAGCATAGTCACAAAAATAAGTAGTTTTGTAAAGGTTAATTTATGAATCTATTTTTTTATTAGCCTTAGTTAACAATTATTGATCCACGCAAATTACACGTATTAAACTCGAGGAGTGGAACATTTAGTGGAGTTACCTCACCCATCTAAAGAAATTATTGGAGAAGAAAGCGATGTATTACTTGGGAAAAGAATAGTTCTCGGCGTGACGTCCAGCGTTTCTCTTTACAAGAGCATAGACTTAGCTAGAACCCTTATGAAGAGAGGAGCTGAAGTCACCGTGGTTATGAGCGAGGAAGCTACCCGGCTGGTATCGCCTGAGCTGTTTGAATGGGCAACAGGTAATAAGGTATTTCACACGAGGTTTGGAGGGGAGGTTGGCCACATAGCTTTATCTGAACATAATGATGCAATGGTTATTGCACCAGCAACAGCTAACACTATTGCTAAGCTGGCTCACGGCATAGCTGACTCGCCGGTAACGCTCACGGCGTTATCGTTCATGGGTGCCGGCAAACCACTCATTCTTCTCCCAACCATGCATAAACAGTTATACACGAACCCGCCAATCCAAGAAGCTCTGAGAAAACTGATTGACAGCAAAGTCATAATCCATACGCCGAGATTCGAGGGAAACAGGTTAAAGTACCCTGAAGTATGGGAAATAGCTTGGCATATTGAAACCGCTGTTCTAAGGGGAGAGGATCTAAAAACCCTCAGGGTACTTGCTACAGCCGGCCCAACGAGGGAGTACATAGATAGGGTGCGGTTCATAAGCAATGCTAGCACCGGTAAAATGGGTGTATCAATAGCTATGGAGGCGCTCTTTAGAGGGGCTTATGTGTCGCTAATCCACGGTCCTTTAACATGCGTTGAGCACACGTTAAACAGAACTAATAAAACTGTTACTACAGAAGAAATGTATAACGCTGTAGTCGAGGAAATCAAGAATTTCAAACCAGACTTGGTATTCCTAGCCGCAGCCCCGGCTGATTTCACCCCCTTACAGAAAGCGCCTGAGAAACTACCCAGCGATAGGGAATACGAAATAAAGTTGAAGCCTACGCCAAAAATAGCTGAGGCGGTATCAAAACTAATTAGCGAGAGAAGCGTCTTAACAATATTCACGGCAGAAGTAGCCGAGGATGACCAGCAACTTCTAGAGAAAGCTATTGCCAAGATGCAGAAATATCGAGCACACATTGTGGTAGCCAACAACGTTGGTAGAGAAGACATTGGTTTTGCTTCTCCATTCAATGAGGTAATAATTTTTGATGGGGAAAAGACAATAAAAACGGGGAAGAGAAGGAAAGAGGAAATAGCAAGGACGATAATAGATGTCGCTGTTAAGAAACTCAGAGAAATGCGTTGAAGTCCCTCATCACATAACTGGTTTTTGGAGGCCCATATATACCGGTGACCCCTTAACAACAGGTTCTATTGGAGCGGGTTTAATCATATCTCCCTACACAAAGGCCTGTCTGCATGATACAAATGAGAAGCTCAAAGTACTAATTAATAACTCAATATTAGAGCATACAACGTTGAAAACAGCTCTCGAAAAACTGTTAGAACGCAACAAAGAGATAATGGGCACCATCCTAGTGAATGAACCTCTTCCGATTGGAGTAGGCTATGCCACAAGCTCAACCATAACATTGTCTACGTTACTAGCACTAAAAGAAAAGCTTGGTTTACCGAGCACTTCTTTAGCCCAAATAGCACATGTAGCCGAGGTTATCAACAAAACCGGTCTTGGAGATGTGCTATCAATATACAGTGGGTACGGGTTAACTGTTAGAACGAAGCCTGGTGCTCCTGGAATTGGAGAGGTAATTAGCGTTCGAGTCCCCGCGAGCATAAGCATAATTACATGCGCGCTTGGAGTTATGAGCACTCAAGCCATGCTAACGAGTTACAGTGCCTACCTAGAAAAAATCGGAGAAGAAATTTTTAACAAGTTCATCGAGGAAGTCGAGCTCTCTAATTTTCTGAGGCTTGCAAAAGAGTTTTCTACAAGAATCGGTTTTCTCAATGATGAGTTAAATAAAGAAATAACTTCAATATGTAAAAACTGCCTTGGCTTCTACGCCAAGAAAAAAGTGCTGACAATACTTGTAGAGAATGCTTACACCACCGAAATAGTTGAGAAAATACTTAAAACCAAACTCTGCGTTATGGGCGTTCATGTTCATTATCCAGTTAATACTAATAAATTCACAGAGAGTTAAAACCAAATATTTTAGAGGGAGTTAATTAATTGAAAATCGAAATTCCTCCATCTCATCCTAGATACAAAAGTCTGTTGATAAGGGAAAAATTAGTTGAAGGCTTCGAGAAAGGACTGGTGGTTCCGCAGGGATTGATTGCTCAAGGAAGAGGAGAAGCCTTTGACTACTTAATTGGAGAGAAGACGGAGAGCTTCGCGGTAAAAGCAATAGAAGCAGCTGCAGCATTGCTCTTATTATCAGAAAAACCGGTTATATCCGTTAATGGTAACGCTGCAGCACTTGTTGGCGAAGAGCTCGTGGATTTTTCTAATGCATCGAGAATACCATTAGAGATCAATTTGTTTTATAGAACGGAGGAGAGAGTAAACAAAATTCGTGATTATCTCCTAGAGCTGGGAGCAAAATATTTGTATTGGCAAGCAGACGGTGTTCTTCCCGGTCTCGAGAGTAATAGAAGGCTTGTAGCAACAAGAGGAATACTGAGCGCGGATACCGTTCTCGTAATGTTGGAAGACGGAGACCGAACGGAAGCTCTTCGCAGGCTAGGAAAGAACGTAATAGCTGTAGACTTAAACCCATTATCAAGAACATCGCTAGCAGCAAACATAACCATTGTGGATAACGTTGTTAGAGCAGTACCGCTTCTTAAACAAAAATACTTCGAACTATCAGAGAGACCAAGAGAAGTATCTAAACAAATTATCACTGAATATGACAATAGAAGAATAATTAGTGAATCGCTAGATTATATGTCAAAAAGACTTAGAGAGCTAGCTGGCAACTTGTTAACTCAGAACACTTAAATCACCAAAACTATTGTTGCCTTCCAAGCCTTTCTTTTATCAGCTCCTCAGCCTTAGCAACAGTTTCTCTAACGATTTTTCCTACCTCTTCATCATTAATTCTTTTGAAAGCCTCAATTTTCAGAGTCCCGTATAACCACTCGATTTTTCCATCATTAACATTATACTCTATTCTTATTCTAACTGCATCTCCCTTGTCTATCTTTAGTCTATTAACCAATATTTCATATAATACGACGTTAAGTTCAGCAGATGCTCTAACCACCTCATCAGTTGAAACATTGATCGACTTAGCTTGGGCAAAAAGAGTTCTCCTAATTTTATCCGCGTAAGCCCCGGCTATAACTAGCCCAGAACTCAACTCATAGGGCAAAATTCCACCCCTAAATAAACTAATTTTACTAATAACTACTTTATTCAAATCACATAAATATTAATCTTCCAATTAAGATGTAACACGAATTTCAAAAAAGTGTATTTGTTTTAGAAACAAAGTTTTTATATTGAGGTTGCGACGAATGAGCAACAATGATATAAAACTAATACCTCTATATGCTTCAGGCTACTTCAGAGTAGATGTGTGGGATGGAATAACGAGTGTTATTGAGTACGTATATCATGATGCTAACTGCTATTACTATGGGATTGCGAATAACAGCGAAGAAATAGAAAGAGAGATTTTCATTCTTAAAAAGAATTTTCAAAGCTTTCTAGACGAGGAAGAGGTATACGTTAACGATGAAAAAACGAAGGGGAAATGCATACATGTAGAAATCTCTGCACCTACATGTAGCCCCGTGATGATATACTTCTACAACAAAATCGGGGGCAAAATAAAGAGGGGGCTAAATCGTTACATGAATTTCTACGAAAACGAGGAATCAACTTATCCATATCACTTTGTTTGGTGGTTTCCCGAAGGAACAAGTATTAAAAAAGCAGATTTTTGTGGCAGCAACATCATCGTAACGAAAAATGTTATTATTGGAAGAGTAAAACCGGGGGAAACTCTATGCGGCGAAGAGCTCATAGAGTTCGTTATTGAGTGATAATATACAAAATCGTTATGGTGTAAGTCTTTCCGGGTCTCTTGGGAGAAGCCTAGCCTCCCTGATGTTCTTTAGACCTAGTGTCGTCATAGTAAGCCTTTCTAAACCTAGCCCGGCGCCTCCATGAGGAGGAGCACCATACTTAAACATCTCGAGATAAAAGCTAAACTTTTCTGGCCTCAATCCTTTCTCCATCATCTGCTCAACTAATTTGCTGTATCTATGCTCTCTTTGGCTACCACTGACTATCTCTACACCCTTATATATCAAGTCAAAACTTCTTGTGAATTCAGGGTTATCATCAGATTTCATTGTGTAGAATGGCCTAGCAATCCAGGGGTAGTCAGTAATGAAGAATAAATCTGTTCCGTACTCGTTAGCTACCGCTTCCCCTATAGCTTTTTCATGCTCAGTTGAGATATCATAGTTGCTAGGACATGGTGTTGGAGTGCCCTCAATTAATCTGCAAGCATCAGTAAGCTTTATTTTAATAACTTCTTTAGGAAGAGTAATATCAACGTCCAACAGTTCTTTCACCAGCTTCGAGTAGCTTGATGCAACCTCGCTTAACGCCCTTAACGTAGCTCTTTCAACCATATCCATGACATCTTCGGGGCCCTCGATAAATCCCATTTCTATATCAATGGATTGATACTCCGTCAAATGTCTCGGTGTATGGTGCTTTTCCGCTCTATATGCCGGGCCAGACTCAAACACTCTTTCGAAACCCGCTATAACCATCATTTGTTTATATAGCTGTGGACTTTGAGCAAGAAACGCTGTTTTATCAAAATATATCACTGGAAATACCTCTGCTCCTCCCTCAGTTGCTTCTGCGACGAGCTTTGACGTATGAATCTCGATAAAGCCATTCTCCCTATAGAAATACCGCATAGCGTTTTCTAGTTTGTCCTGAACCCTGAATATTAATAGATTTCTGGGAGACCTTAGGTCCAGGAAACGCCAGTCAAGCCTCTTCGCTAAGGAAGTTTTCTCCCAATCGTCCGGAAATATTGGCAAAGGAGCTATAGTTTTTGATAAAACAACCAGTTCTTCAGCTACGAGATCAACGCCACCTATGCTTGCCTTACTAGGAACTATTTCTCCTTTGACAGCAATAACGTCTTCTTGCTTGAGCTGAGAAGCTTCATCAAACATTTGAGGCGACTTGTCTCTCTTTACTACTACTTGTATTAATCCTTCTCTGTCTCTAAGTATAACAAAGCAGATTTTCCCCACTACTCTGAGTCTATGTACCCATCCAGCAACAACTACTTTTGAGCCAGGCGGAGCCTTAATAGCCAAGCTTGTATATATCCTATCCTTCAAGCTAAGCAACCTACCCCACCCACGCTTATACCGATAAGCCCTCGTACCTCTCGTAAACCAAGAGTGTCGTGGTGGATAATATTCCATTAATTCCTCTTATATGTTTCGTCACCAAAGTTCTCAAATCGTCTCTCGTCGGAACATCAATAACTACCACGATATCATACGTTCCATAGACTAGATAAACCACTTTTACCCAAGGCAGTGTTCTTAGCTTTTGCGAAATCTCGTCTTCTTTTCCTGGAATACAGTTTATAAGAAGAACTGCCTCCATTGCATCCACGACAATAATGTAAATTGTTGTAGTGGATTTTAATCTTTATTCAATTCATGGTCTTCAAGCTCAGGGTCATGTAATTAAATATGCATGTTTATGCTCATCGTCTTCACTTTTCAAACAAAATTCTCTGGACTTTTGCTCCGAATAACGGGTTAATAGAGGAGAAAAACCTAATGATTCTTCTTATTGATGCGTAATCTAGGGCTTTCGGCGATTTTTTTACATATGAGTAAAGAAAATTTTCCATGTAGTTGCTAATTTCTCTTGGAGAAGCCCCCGTATACGTGATAGAAACCGCCAGTATGTGAAACAGAACGTCCCATACTCTATAAGCATCTTCATAGCACTCCCTAATTGCCTGCTCAGCGTCAATTACATACAGTTCATTGTTAAGCACTACAAAATTGGATGGCTTGGTGTCGCCTAAGCAGTAATTTTCATTGTGCATTTCAGCTAGTTTTTCTCCGAGCCTAACAGCATCATCTGTGCTCAGCATTACTTTTTTGCCATCAATATATTCCCTTATCATTACCAGTTCGTTTGGATAGTAGCCAATAATGATGGGAGTTCTCACGGCACTTGGGGGATTAACGAAGAATTGGTATTCTCTAACCATTCTTTTCCAGGGGTCAGTTTCGAATGGATACAATAGTTGTACGAATGGGAAATTAGCTATTATCCACTTGGTTATCCCAATAATTTCCCCATAGCTTTTCTTAACGTATTTTTTTCCGTTAATTTCAATAATTATGGATTGACTCAACATGTTTAATTCCTTGACCCTTAAAGATGTGTGGGAGCCGATGGTTTTTCCTCAGTTTCTATTTCTCTTAGTGCCTGGGTCGTTATTTTTTCCTCAAGCTCCTCTCCTTTTCTGAACAGCTCTCTTGTATCAAGCTCGATGTTAGCTATTTTCGATATTGCTTCTAAGACTGATGCTACAGCTAAGTAATCCATCAGGTTGCCAGCTACGTATATTTCTCCGGTTTCCCCTAGGAGAACCGCGCCAGGCAAGCCATACATATATGATAGTCCTGGTATCAAGCCGTTTAGGCCTGAGATTCCACCCTCCATTGGGCTTAAGCCAATGTCGAGTAATCTTCTGAGAAACTCCCTGTGCGTTGATGCTACGTACACTTTCCTAGGTTTGGATGGATTTGATGTAACATACGCGGCTGCTGATATAATGCTTAGCACCTTTTTATTGGCGAGGTATTCAAGAACAAAATGAGCAACTATGTTTTGGCCTTCATCTGTTTGTGGTTGAAATGATGAGGTCACAACAGCAATGTCCACGTCTCTTTTCGAATATATATTAATGCTTGGAGTGATTATTAGTCCATTATCAACAACAACGTTGGCTGGGCTGTGAATAGGATGCATGACGACCTCTAGCTCGAGACCAAGAGCGTTTATCAAATACTCAGCTACTCCTTTACCAACCAACGCCATTCCAGGAAAACCAATAAGCACTATTTTTTGTTTCAGCATTGTTTTCTTTTTCTCAATGATAATGCCGGTTTTAGCGTATTTCTCCATAAATCTCACTTATTCCTATAGTTCTGAGAGGGTTCTCAGCTATATGTGTAAAAACCCGGCTTCTCCCCCATTTTGTTTAGTGATGAAGTGGTTAATAACCTAAAGGTTCTCGATTCGTTTATGAAAAGCTAACATTTTTTGCCTATCAGGCGATTTAACGAGCTTCGCTCAAGAGGCTATCCTCAATGAAGGTTATGGTCGAGCGACTTTCAACGCAAGCATAGCCGAATTCAAGACAATAAGTTAAGAGAGTTTAATTACAACTGAAAGCCTCGCCTTTTAAAGCGGGGATGAAATATAAGAGCTTTTCTTGTTTTAATCAAGAACCGTATTTGCTTCCAGGCACGTAAATGCGGGGAGCGCGACCACATATACGATGAACAAGCAGTGATGGGGGGATCTCTGACCGCCCCGACTGCCCCTCAAATGACAGGTGCAGACCCAAACAGATGAGGGGAACCAGTGAGCCGCCCAAAGGAAACCTTCGTCATTCAGGGCGGGGAGGAGGTCAGAGCTAGTTTTACTAGAACACTAAATTATAGACATGCCCTAAAACATAAGTTATTAGGTTACTTAAAAGCCCACCAATAGCTAATGCTGGTATTGATTTTTTCCCTAAGCCTAAAACATAGGATACAGCGCTACCTGTCCATACTCCCGTTAAGGGTACTGGAACTGCCACAAACAAAACTAGTCCTATGAATGTGAACTTTTCCTTACTCTTCGCTCTTAATCTTATTTTCATTATGTAATTCTGGTATAATTTATTCAGAACACCAAGTTTTGGATTAGAAAAAACTCTATCCAGAAAAGGAAATATTAAGGGAATGGTAAAAGCGAGAGTCAGCGTCGCTATTGATGCAATGAAGAAGCTATCTGTTAGGTCTAACCCAAGCAGAGGACCGGTAAGAAGCGCGTATCTCCCTTCAAATCCCGGAACAAGAGATAACAAATATACATATATATAATTTTGGACCATAATATGAATACCTTTAAAGCATGATTTCAATTAGTTGCTCTTAGGTTCCATGAAGTATTTATATGTATTTACGTATAATTGATGCTCCTTGTATCTTCTTATATCTGGAATATGCTTATCCTTGACGCCATATCTATGTGGATGAGCAGTTTTAGCCCATTCCTCAATGGGGACAGAGTGTTTCTTCAAAGCGTAGTCCCTGTAAACATCATTTAGAACATTGTATGCACAGAAGGGAACTATTCTCCCATCAGGCAGCGCGTAATGAATATTGCATCTCATGACTCTCTCCACATCATAGTTGTACTGGTCCATAAAGTGCATGATGCCAAGGAATATCGTGTTGTAGTGAAACTCTCCTAGTGCATCGTAGTTTCTTTCTAGCAATACTTTTCTTATCAACGAGCTAATCCTTGTTCCTGTTGGAAGCTCGTCCTTCTTTATAAACGATGGTAACTTTCTTAACAGCGATAGTAACTGAATGTAGGTGAGGACCTTACCTTTAGACTCAACCTTCGATGCAAGGTTATCCAGCGTCTCTATGAATCCTTCTACATCAATGTACTCTGTTACAGGGTGATAGATTACTTTTCCATTATTTTCTTCGACGAATATATAGGTTGCAGCGCCGCATGCAATATGATTAGCCATGTAGAACTGCTCCTTCTTCGTGACAGCCTCTATGAACTTAGCGAACTTGGCTGCAACTGGTATTGGATACCATGAATCCTTGCTTATCATGCCTCTTGTCTGCTCTTCTACTAGGTTAATTACATCTGGAATAGTAATCCTGAATCTATTTACATCGCTCATTCTTAATCTTCCGACAAGGCTTACGGGCTGGAAGTTCACTGACCTAACTATGTCTCTGTTTCTAGCTGCAAACTCAACTATTTTTCCAAGCTCATGGTCATTAACAGTCTTTATAACAGTAGGAACGAGAACAACACTAGTCATCCCAGCTTTCCTAAACGCATCAAATATAAATGGTATTTCGTAGTGATTCTTCGGGTTAGTTTTAGGCGTCACGCCATCGAAGCTTAGGTAAACCGTGTTGACGCCAGCCTCCCTGAGCTCTCTCACCCACTTTACAGCCAGGTCCGGGTTCTCTAAATATACCTCGGCTATTGCAACCCCCTCAGTATTAAGCTGGATATGCCTGACCCCCTCTTCTTTAAGGGCCTTGATAACGTCCACCAAATCATCACGCATTAATGGTTCTCCACCCGTCAGCTGCACAGCTATAGTTACATTTTGTTTCTTAACCTGCCTTACCTGGTTACGAATTTCATCGATAGATGGTTCATAAACATAGCCAACCTTATCAGCATAGAAGAAGCAGTACCAACAGCTAAGGTTACATCTATTGGTGACCACAATGTTTAGTAGAGCAGTATGATTTTTATGTAGACTACATAAACCACAGCTAAATGGGCATGGCGCTGTTACAGGCACATACGGATAAGTGCCTCGGCCCTCCTCAGCGTATTTCATGAATTTATAGTACATCGAGGCATCTCCATAGTAGAGGTCCTCGATTACCCCGTGCTCAGGACATTTTTTCCTTATGTACAGCTTGTTTTCTCTCTCAACTATAATGGCTGGGAGGAGACGCTCACAGTAAGGACAAACACTATTCGTGTATCTTATGAGCTTTTCTCCTTGGAGAAGCTCTGGAATTTCTCCTCCGATTTTAACGACTTTATCGCCAATATGTACTTCTGTTCCATTAAACTTTGATGCTGGTTTTAGCATCTCTGTTTCCTGGATAACCATTCTCACTATCACTCTCGAATGCTTCATTCACCATGTTTAAGTTTTTAAAGGTTTTTTCTCTTTTTACCGTAAAAAAGAGAAAACAGTAACTAATATTTGTGGTCAAAGGGTTTAAGTAATAACAAATGAAAAAACAGGAGGATAGCGAATGCAAAAAAAGCAGAGAATGCTTTTCAACTTGATTGTGACTCATTATCCAGGCTACGATAACTATGTTTTAGCGAAGACACAGCTTCAACAAGCACTTGAAAATATACAGATAATAGATTCCCGCCAAAGCTTGATGCTTATTTTAGTCGATGATCCCTACAGAAGCATCGAGATTATAAGAGAGAAAATTAGAGGAGAAACGCCTCTACTGAGAGTTATTCCCGTTGATGCCATAACTGATGTTTATGTAGATAGAGTTGCTAAAGCGGTGAAAGAAGTATTCAGCTCCAAGGTACCGAAGGATAGTACATTCAAAATTGAAATAGATGGAAGGCTTTTCATGAGTAAGGAGGGGGAAGTTATCCCGTTACATACGATGGAGGCAATAGAGCAGATAGCGTCTCTCATAGATAACCCAGTTAACGTTAGAAACCCAGACTATCTAGTGTATATTAAGACCCTACGTCTATACAGAGTAACTGAGTTGGCAACAATAACTGTGTGTAAACCAAACCAAATACTCAGATACGCCGCGGGTATTGAGCAATGAAGTATTTCGGAACAGCCGGTATCAGGGGAGAATATCCTCACTTTGTCTCGCCTGAGCTAGCTTTCAGGGTAGGACTAGCGTTATCAGCCTATCTAAATGAAAACTCGAACATAAACGTAGCATGGGACTCCCGCACAACAAGTCAACTACTAGCGTTAAGCGTAGCATCAGGCATCATGGCTGGAGGCTCCAAGGCCCTGTTACTCGGGATGCTACCTACCCCTGCTCTTGCATACAGTGTTCGTAAATTAGGTTCCAAGGCAGGCGTAATTATAACAGCTAGCCACAACCCACCTAAGGATAACGGTCTCAAGATTTTCGATGAAAAAGGAATGGAGTACACTGAGTCTAAAGAAGAAAAAATCGAGGAACTAATAGAAAAATCCGATAATTTAAAATTACCCTGGAACAAAGTAGGAAGTTTCGCTATACATGATGGGATGCTGCAAGAGTTTCTGGACGACATATACCATCGCTTCTCAAACATAACTCCATCGCTACAACTAAATGTTATAGTGGATTGCGCTAATGGCTCAGGCAGCTATGCTACACCAGTTATTCTAAGAAAACTAGGAGTAAAGGTACATTCACTAAACTGTAATCCCGATGGGTTTTTCCCCGGCAGATACCCTGAGCCAAGGCCCGATGTACTAATGCCTTTCCACTCACTGTTGTCTTCTCTTAACGCACAAATGTACTTAGCCCACGATGGAGATGCTGATAGGTTAAGCGTGATGACACCTAGACATGGTTTCCTTAAGCAGGATTACCTTATAGCAATATATGCTCTAGATAAGCTAAGCGAGAAAAGAAGAGGAAAAATCATTGTTTCTCCAGACGTGGGCAATAGTGTATACGAGATAGCGGAGAGGTTCAGCGCAGAAATAATTGTATGGAAGCTCGGGAAACTACATGAAAAACTGGTTGAGCACCCTGATGCAATCCTTATTGCTGAGCCCTGGAAACTAATTGACCCGCAATGGGGACCATGGGTAGATGGAGTATATCAATCGGCGTACCTTGTAAGCATCCTCTATAAAAACAAGATGAACTTAGACAACCTTGTTGAACTTATACCAAGATACTACTGGGCAAGAGGAGACGTAGCTTACTCTTCTCATCAAGAAAAAAACAACGTGTATTCAATTGCTATAACTAAAATAAGTGAACTTGGAAGCAATGTCAGAGACATAGTTAGGATTGATGGCGTTAGAGTCAACTTCAACGATGACTCATGGGTTCTGCTTCGAGCAAGCGGAACAGAGCCAAAAATAAGGTTCTATCTCGAAGCTAAGACTAAAGAAAGATTTCAAGAACTAAAGGATAAAACACTAAGCATAATAAAGAAAAGCACGGAAAGTAGCGAAGCAAAAATTATAGATATAAAAATCAATGAAGGATACTGATAACCTATTTATCCTAGGCCTGTAGGAATAATCTTTATTAACGAGAAAAAACTTTGTTAACTCAGGTTTGTCTCAAGTTGCATGGTAACGAATCCATAGTAATCAGAGCTTTGTGTACAAAACTACTTCTCGGTGCAATTAAATGACAAGATACAGAGAACACAGGGAAATCTATACTAGAGATTTATCGAAGTACAGTATATATCCATCGATAAAGAAGCCCGAAGAATACCAGGCGAGAAAACTGCATGTAGGTCAGGTAATAGTTGTTGACGTAAAGGATATCGATGAAACAGGCAGAGGAGTATCCACTTATGGTCCCTACACTATAAAGATAAACGGCGGAGGAACAGTAGGAGATAGAGCAAAAATAAGGATAACGTCTATCAAAGAAAACGAGGCGATGGCTGACCTAATTGAACTTTTATAACGAGAGATTACTTGATTGTTAATTGGAGAGCTCATAATGAGCGTGAAAATGAGCGTTGTTAAAATAGAACTTCCGCAAAACTCAAACATCATAATTGGCTTAACACACTTCATAAAATCAGTTGAGGATATATCTGAAGCTGTAGTTACTTCTTGCCCAACAGTGAAGTTCGGCCTAGCATTTAACGAGGCAAGCGGTAAAAGGCTAATTAGGTACGATGGTAACGATGAGGAACTGGTAAAAGCCGCTATAAAGGCAGCTCAAGACATAGGTGCAGGGCATTCATTTGTACTTTTCATAAGAAATGCCTGGCCAATCAATATACTTAATGCTCTCAAGCACACTCAGGAGGTCACGAGCATACTAGCAGCTACAGCTAATCCAGTCCAAGTTATCATAGCTGAGACTGATCAAGGACGAGCTATACTAGGTGTGGTGGACGGCTACACGCCGCTGGGGGTTGAAAGAGAGGAAGATAAAAAGGAGAGAGTAGAGTTTCTAAGAAAAATCGGTTACAAGAGAGCCTGATTTTTCATATATAGTTGTTTTTTTCCAAAAATTCTTTTATTCTATTGACGCCCTCAATGATGTTTTGCTTTGAAGTAGCATAGCTAAACCTTACGTATCCTTTGCCAGCTTTATCTGGAAACGCTGTTCCAGGAACAACGACTACTCCCGCTTCCTCTAGTAGCTTATCACTAAACTCTTCTTCGCTCAGCGACGCCCTCTGTAGTATACCCTGTATTCTTGGGAACATGTAAAACGCTCCCTCAGGCAGGTTTGGCTCGAAGCCGGGAATCTCGCTTAGTAACTTGTAGAGAAGATCCCTTCTTTCCTTGAATTCCTTAATCATTTCATACACAGGCGTCCAGTCTCCCTTTAGGGCTGCTATACCGGCTTTTTGCACAAAGCTTGGAGCACAGCTATAAGTGTTCACGGCTAGGCTTACCAAGCGATCAATGATTCTCTCGTGAGCTACCACGTAGCCTAGCCTCCATCCAGTCATACTGAAGGTCTTGCTGAACGAATTAATGAGTATACCATTCTCTAGCCAATCATCAAAAGACGCTATACTAGTAAAGCTACCATTATATACGAATCTCTCGTAGACCTCATCGGATATTAACGCAATGTTGTTTTCACGCGCTACTTCGAGCAATCTCTCAACATCTCTCTTGTCATAGACGGTGCCTGTCGGGTTATTTGGATTGTTTATCACGATGGCTCTTGTTTTGGGCGTGACCCTCTCTATTAGCTTATCTATGTTTATCTTGAAGCCCCTCTCCCTCGACCATTCCATAGGCACGAAGACCGGGTGAGCCCCGAAAATCTTTGCCGCCTGTGAATAAGCATAGTACGTTGGCTCAGGTATGATTATTTCGCTTTCCCTGCTGGCCACTGCTCCTATAGCTAGGAGGATCGCTGTCTTAGCGCCAGTAGTTACCACTATGTTTCTCTCAGTAACCCCGGCGTTATACGATTCGTTGAGGTAATCAGCTATTGCTTTTCTCAATTCAGGTATGCCGGCTGCCTCGGTATACCCGGTAAATCCTTCATCGAGAGCTTTTTTAGCTGCCTCCTTAATGTGTGGAAACGTATCGAAATCTGGTTGACCTACACCGAAGCTTATTACTTTTATGCCCTTCCTTTTCTGAACTTCCCTGGCTTTTGCTATCAAGGCAAATGCCTGTTCCCCTGTAAGTTCGTTTAATAAAGGATTGATGGAGAACATATCGTGCACCATGTAGTATGAATAGCTGTTTATCATTATCTTGGAATAAAGTATTAATAATTATTAGTTCATGCATAACACAATATCCTTGGTTATAAGATATGAATGAGGAACAACGCCACTTAGTAATGGTTTGGAGCATAAGAGTACTTGAGCCAAAACTAATCAGTATCGGCCCGGTAGTGCTGAAATGCTACGTCAACAAACCCGAGCTAGAAAAAATTTATGAAAAAACTCTATCTGTGAAGGAAAACCTGTTTGAAACAATATCTAAAGAAGTAATCAAAACCAAGAAGGAAATAAGCAAGAAAGCAAAAAGCAATAGCCTAATACTAATAGAGGTAAGCGGTAAAGGCTTCGCCTATAAGCATGGCGGTAAAATAGAGGATACAGGCGAAGAAAAACTGCTATTCCCAGCTCCATCAAAACTCATAAAGATAGGCGTCTACCAAAAAGGAAAACTCTCTTGGTTTAAACCAAAAAAAGGAGAAGAAATCTACGTATATGAAGGAATAATAGATGTTCCCGAGGACGTGGACTTTGTGGTTATAGACACTGATAATGGCTCTCACGTACTGGTCGTTGAAAAAATAATGCAAAGTGAAGAAAAAAATGAAGAAACAGGAAATTCTCAGAAACAGTGAAACAAGCCGGTTATGGAAGGCCTTTTATGCCTCCCTGCTCATAGAGGATATCCAACTAGAGGCACCTGAGTCCTTCAATCAGTTTATCTATAACTACGAAGATGGAATCCTGTGCCTAGAGAACATTCCAAGCGATCTATTGAGATATGTGAATGAAGAATATGGAGAAATAATAGAGATATCAACGGAGAGATGCTTAGGCAATGTCTATACTCTGGAGAAATTCAACGAGTTCCTAGCGTATAAAAGCCTGAATATTGTCAAAAAGATTCTCTACGAAAAAGTCTGTTGCAACCAGCATGAATATGCACTAATATTGCCCTACAATGTAGATGAAATCATTGTCGTGGAGGGAGAAGAAGAGAGGATTTCTCTGCCATCTTTTTCTTCATTCGTTTTCTTTCATACACATCCAGCGGGTGAATGCTTCTTCTCCGACAATGATTGGAGAAGCTTTGTTGAGTTTATTCTGAATGGTGGATTCATAAATGGTGTTTTGTCAAATAAATGCACATACATATTGTACAAAGTATACTCAATCAGCGAAGATGATATTATCAGACTAAAGGATTATATTGATAAAAAGGGGTATTTGAAAAACCCGTTCTTCGAATTGAGGAATAACGATGGAAAAGCCGTCTTGAAAAGCTGTCGCAAAGATGTTTCGAGCTTCATGTAGGTTGTGCAGTTTGTTATTAATCCTCCACCATTATTCCTATGTATACTCATTTGCCAGGTAGCCACTCTACCTTCTCTAGATGCTTTGCCAGCAAGTAGGGAAACATTATTCGCGGCCTGGTTTTTATCGCTAAGCACCAGGCATATGTGAATTTAGATATGCCGACACCAAAGGCATGAGGCAATGAAAAACAATAAGCCATATAAACCTATATGAGAGCCTGACACCTCGTTACTTATTAAGCGATGCGTTCAAAGAAGCTTCTCGAGAACAGAGCCGATGCTCTCGTTAAGCTTAATGTTCTTTATTGCATTTGGAATAGCCAGTAACCTTAGGTCGCCCGTGTCTTTTGATAGCATCTCTGCTTTTTTGTTAATAATAGCCTCGATGTTACGTGATGATATATCGCCTATTGGCTCGTCCTCGTATACCTCTATCGTTTCTCCACGCTTTGTTTTCACGATGACTCTTACTGGCTGCTTGGATGGGTAAAGCAAACTGAAGTCCTCTCTGGTTTTTATTTCGATTTTCTTCTCTAGTTCTCTTACAAGCGGGTTCCTCAGTCCTGCACTTATGCTCCTTATTCCATTCACTTCATCCACCAATGACAAGCTAGCCACGAATTTTAAGCTGAACTTCGCTTCGTCTATGGATTGAGGATTCTCTATATCAGCTACTTGGTATGCCTCCTCAAACACCTCTACTGTTACGCTTTCTATTTCATTAGGTTTAACATTCTGTTTTATCTTGTTGCATGCCTGCACAACCGTCTGGATGTTCCTAGCTATTGGGTAGAGCTTAATTGAGGTTTTCTCTATAGCTAATCTCCATGGAACATTCAATGCCTTCTCGTAGTTGCATTCGCCGTTTAGTAGCTTGCACAGAGTTTTGTCAGACGAGAAGAAATCGCTGGAAGGCTTCTTAATCACTTCTCTTGACTCATTGGATAAGTAAGCCAGGAAAACCGCGTGAACCGTGCTGAAAGGCTTGAGATACACATCTGACATTATTACTTTCCATATCCCCGATGAGTATCCCAGACTTAGCGTAAATGCTTTCTCAACCTCATCCAGAGAGCCATCGCTCGCTAGGTAAGCAAGAGAGGAGGCTGATGCGACCCCGCCGACCGTTGATGTGGGGTGCCAGTATCGGAAATGCTGTCTTCCAAGAAAGCCTCCGAGCCTAGCGCCAACCTCGTATCCAAAGAACACGGAATCTATAACTTCCTCTAGAGTGTATGAGTAAATCTCGCCATAGGCAAGTAGAGGCGGAATGATAGTTGCGGAAGCATGGAAAAAGCCGTAAGGCATCCAATCATCAAGCTCTAAAGAGTGGGCTGAGAAGGCATTGGCCATCATAGAGTTAAGCAAGCTTGTCTTTTTCCAAAGACCAAGAATAGTTGCTTGCCTCTGTTCATTAATCATCTTCTTTGCGAAGGCTCTGGCGTCATCATCAAGAATGGTGCCAGTGGCAGCTACCATAATTAAATCCGATAAAACAAGCTTAGCTTTGTCATAATCACAATTGTTAGCTTTCCTCACAGAAGACATGGACTCGGAGAGCAGAGATTCAATGAAGTCCCTTAGGTTAGCGTTCTTCACAGACATCTTATCCACTGGTATACCTTTTATACTCTAATTCCGTATCTCAGCTATACTAATGAAGATTTAGGATAATAACCGATTAGCTTTTTCCCGCGCTAACAATAGACCGTGACTGTTGAAAGAATACTTTCGGTCAACTATAGATTTATATCACGATTCCTCTATAAAAGAACATAGAATAATGAGGTAGTCTGGGTACCAGTAGTAATGGGGGAGCCGGAACAGGAGTGGGCTGAGAGCATCCTCGGTCAAGTGATTCATACCTACAGTGTTTTCAAGGACAAAACCAAGCTATATCCAGAGTATCTCCCAGATAGGCTACCCCACAGGGAGCCCCAGCTGAAAAGCTTAGCCCAGGTCTTCAAGCCATTACTAACATCGAAAAGCGAAGGCATACACAGGGTAATACTGACTGGTGGGTACGGAACAGGCAAAACCGCTACATCGAGAATGTTTGGAAAAACAATAGCAACTATAGCACAGAAGCATGGATTAAGCTTGAAGTATATACACATAAACTGCTACAAAGCAAGAACCCTCCCACAAGTGCTCATAGCCATTTCTAATGCGCTTCAAATATCCATTCCACACAGAGGCTTGAGTTCTCAGGAAATGATAAAGGGTATAATAGATGAGTTGGAGGACACGGATTCCTACGCTATCGTAGCTCTCGATGAGTTTGATTACTTTGTACAGTCAAATCCCGTAAACTCCGTTTACTTTCTTGTAAGGATGTATGACGATGATTTCCTGGGAAAAAAGAGGGTGCATTTCATATTCATAACCAGGAATACCTCCCTTATCCATTCACTAGATAAGTCCATAAGCACTTTCTTCATGCATAACGTAATTTACTTCCCACCATACTCCTCGAGAGAACTATCAAGCATCCTTAAAGATAGGGTGGAGCTAGCCTTCTATGATGGCACAGTGAGCGAAGAAGTCATCAACTACATCGCTCACCTCGAAGGATACGACAAGGATGGAAGCGGAAGCGCTAGAACAGCTATCGAGATACTCATGAGAGCTGGGGAAAGCGCTGATTCTTCAGGTCGACAAAGAGTATCGGTAGATGATGTCCGCAAAGCACATATTGTTGTTAAGCCCGAGCTAGCCATGCTCCAAGACACGCTCGAAGCTCTCAGCACTCATTATTTAATACTTCTCCTAGCAATAGTGAAAACCTTGAAGAAACAAGAATCCTCTTTTGTAAGAATAGGAGATGTAGAGGAGACGTACAGGGTGTTATGTGAATCATACGGGGAAAAGCCTAGAAGACACACACAAATATACACATACATCATGGATATGAAGAAAATGAGAATTATTCACACAAAAACTAGTGGAAAAGGCTTCAGAGGAAAAAGCACCCTAGTAGGCATAAGCTCAGCTCCCCTCGATATACTGGAGGCAAGGCTCGAGGAGACAATAAAAACAAGGCTGTAAGGGACTGAGACATGAGCCTCAAGGTAAAAGTAGAAGACCTACTCTCAAGCCGAGGAAGAGTAAAAGTGATAAAAACAATACTCAAGTATGGAGAAACGAACATAACAAAAATCGTTAGAGAAAGCGGCCTGAACCACAGAACCGTGAAGAATCACCTAGAATTTCTTGTAAAAATAGGGCTTGTAAACGAAAGAAGCTATGGAAGAGTAAAGCTATACTCTATTAACTATAAAAGCCCCCAGGCTCTTGTACTAAAAGATATCCTCCTAACCTTCGAGGGTTAAGCAATGAGCATAAGCAAAGGTATTGAGAGGCTGTCCACCGGTATCAGAAAATTCGATGAACTAATTGAGGGAGGCATACCAAGAGGCTTTTTTGTCTCAGTTGTAGGTGAGCCCGGAACAGGAAAAACGATCTTCTGCATTCACTATGCTAACCAAGGAATAATCGATGGAGACCGCGTAATATATGTTACAACCGAGGAAAGCAGAGAATCAATAATTAATCAAGCAAGCCAGTTCAACCTTGATTTCGAGAAAGCCATTCAAGACAAAAAGATGATAATAATCGATGCTTTGATGAAGGAAAAACTAGATGAGTGGAGCTTATTTGAGCTAACGGTTGAAGAGCTTGTAAAAAAAGTAATAGAAGCTAAAAAAGAGCTTGGGTATGGGAGGACAAGGCTTATTGTTGACAGCATGAGTGCCTTCTGGCTCGATAAGCCAGCTATGGCTAGAAGAATGAGCTACTTTGTGAAAAGAGTGCTCCATAAGTGGGACGTAACTGCTCTGCTAGTTTCGCAATACGCAGTCACCAGTGATTTATCATACGGCTTCGGGCTTGAGCACGTAGCGGATGGAATAATAAGGTTCAAGAAAGTAATTATGAGGGGAGAGCTAAGGAGATTTGTCTTAATTGAAAAGATGAGGCAAACAAACCATGACTTAAGAGCCCATGAGATAAGGATCCTCCCCGAGCAAGGACTAGTTCTTGTTTCTCCGACCGAAATGCGTTCTCAGGACCTGAGAATGCCTCCAAAAATCATTAAGAAGATGGAAGAAGCAAAAGAAAAGTCTAGAGCACAGATTACTGATGAGCCGGAATGGTCCTCAGAGTAACTATTCTTGATGGATACACCGATGAGCCTGCTGGCCTAGGGGTTCCTCCTTATATAGATGTTTACCCCAGGTACGCTGCTGGGGCAATTTGGTATCATGATAAGCAAGCCGTGATTAGGTATTTCACTATTGATGAGGCGAGGAGCAAATGGGCAGAGTTTTACCGAAGTGCAAGCGAATCACAGTTAACATTAATTATAGCCGGGGTCGTCGTTCCTGGGAAGTATCTCGGCGGAACCCCTATATCCCCGAGAGAAATAATTAATGTAGGCTTAACGCTAGCATCACTTCCTACAAAAAGCATTTTGGCAGGCCCAGCAGCAATGTTCGGCATGGGTATAGAAGGTGGAAGCGTAGCCTATCATCCAAAAGACCTCGGAAAACACTATGACTTCGTGGTGAAAGGGGACATAGATGTTTTCCTGCACAACATGCTGAGCCTTGGCGAGGAGCACGCTAATCCCTTAGAGAGAAGGAGAAGCTACGATATGACTGATAAGTTCGCTGTTCTTGGAGCAAAAATAGTTACGCAACACCCAAACTATAGATACAACTTGATGGTGGAGTTGGAGACTTATCGAGGATGTAGCCGATGGTTTACTGGTGGATGTAGCTTCTGTGTTGAGCCATTATACGGAAAGCCGATTTCGAGAAATCCAGAGAACGTATTGCTAGAGATCAGAGAGCTCTACATGCTCGGTGTTAGGGGCTTCAGGTTCGGTAGACAGGCAGACTTTTTAGTATATGGAGCTAACCTAGAGAAGGGAGATGAGTATCCAAAGCCCAACGTTACGTTCATGGAGCATTTCCTAAAACATGCAAGACAAATTGCTCCCGACGCACTTATACACATAGATAACGTTAACCCGGCTACTATTGCTAAGAATCAAGAGGAGTCCACGAAAGTATTACAAATGACTGCATACTACCTTTCACCGGGAAACGTTGCTGCACTAGGCCTTGAAAGCGCCGATGAAAAAGTAATAAGAACAAATAACCTCAACACCACCCCAGAAGAATCTCTCTTAGCTATAGAGATAATAAATAGAGTAGGGGGAGAGAGGGGGGAGAATGGGCTACCAAGGCTTCTTCCAGGAATAAACTTTGTTTTAGGGCTACCAGGAGAAACAAAAGAAACTTATTATAAAAATATCGAGTTCCTCGAGATGCTGAAAAAGAAGAAGCTGATGGTTAGGAGAATAAACATAAGAAAGGTCCTTGTTCTCCCATTCACGAAGCTAAGCTTGATATGGAATGAGAAGATTCTCGTCAAGCACGATGAATACGCTAAGTGGTTTACATGGAAAGTAAGACATGATTATGACCCCTTCTTTCTAAGCATTGTAGCTCCAAAAGGAACAATACTGAGAAATGTATATGTGGAGAAAACGGAGGATAATCTGACATATGCGAGACAGATGGGAAGCTATCCCATAACAATAGAGATTCCCAAGAAAATAGAAAAACCATGCATACTGGACATACGTGTATTACGACACAAGGGCAGAAGCGTTATTGGCGAGCCGGTGACACATTGCTCTAAGGCAGGCTAAGCATTTAGTTTAAGATAAACCAACGAGCCTTCTAGCCTCCTCTATCAGCCTTACCGATAAAGCATCTCCTATCCCCTCTATTTTTTTCAGCTGAGACGGGGTTGCCTTCGCAATATCTTCAATGGTTCTAAACCCCGCTAGATAGAGCCTGCGAGCCCTGACTCTTCCTACCCCCTGTATAGCCAGCAACTCTATTATGTCCTCCTTAACTCCATATCTCAGTCTTATTTCAATGGTCTCGAGTTTCTGGGCTACGTAACTATCTATACCTTCCAGCATCAAGGAGACTTTCTTTAATCCATGCGCTATCCACTCAGCCGTCTCCGCAAGCGACCTTATATCACCGGGGCCCAGATCGTATTTCTCGACTATCTCTTGTTCAGGCTTTTCGTTAATCCAATCATATAGGAATAGAGCAGTCTTTAATCGGGATAAATACTCCTCCCAGCTAGGAATATAGGCATCATCCATGGTGCCTGGAATCTCGTTGTAATAAACATCGAGCAGAGACTCTAACTGTTCCTCCTCTCTTCTCCTAACTAAAAGTGATGGCATATCCGGAGATACAGCTATTATATAAAGCATCCCGAAGTCACTTAGTCTCCGCGTGGCCTTCTTAACAAGGTTTCTGAACACAACCACAGTCATTGGGTCAAGATATACTTCTGAAACGACTTTTCCAAGCTTAGTTGCGGTGTATCTACCGTTCCTATTCTCAATAAAATCATTGTTACTGAGAAAATCAAGCACTTTTTCATATGTTGATTTAAAACCTATCAAGGATGATGTTTTTCCGTGAAAAGTATTTTTGAAGAACTCCTTGACTCCATCCATTCCAAGAGGACCAAGAGTCGCGATGAGCGCTAAAAGATGGCTTCTAAGCGCTTTTATACTCATTAGCTTAGACTCAATTTTCTCCGGCTCGCCCTGAATGAATTTTTCCATCAGTAATTTAACATCTGTTTGACTTCTAGCTATAAGAACTGCTTCGCCAAACTCGTCGTAGCCAGGCCTACCGGCTCTACCGGCGAACTGCTTATACTCAATAACCTTTATCTCCTCATACCCTACTATGCCGCTGTATCTCCTGTAGTCTTCTACAACCACTCTTCTTGCTGGAAGATTAACGCCAGCGGCAAGCGTCGGTGTAGCATATATCACCTTTATTGCTCCTTTCCTAAATGCCTCCTCAATAATTGTTCTTTGCTCATGAGTTAGCCCAGCGTGATGAAAACATACACCCTTCCTCACCAGGCTTGATAATAGATTATTCAAGAGAGGGACATCGCTCGACTCCAATAAAAGCTGTGAGTAGTATCTTGCTTCAGCGCTTTCTTTAATACCAAGTTTAGCGGCGGTTGCGTTGGCCAAATCAACGGCTCTTTTCCTGCTATGAACAAAAACTAATGCTTGCCCATTATCGGATATAGTGTCAAAAACCAAATCGAAGATGGGGTGGTCAAATACCTTTTTTACTTGTAACTCCTCGCCGTTATCAAAAATTATTCTGTGCTTGTAAAAAACGCCTTGCTTTAGTGGAACCGGCCTCCAACTACTGATTATCAACTCTGCGTCAAGCCACTTGGCAAGATCACGTGGATTACCGATAGTAGCGCTCATCCCGACGAGCTTAACGCTTGGCACTAGAAGCTTAAGCTTAGCTATTAAGCTTTCTAGCACTGGTCCTCGCTCCTCATCATCAACAAAGTGTATTTCATCAATAACAACGAGGTTTATCTTGGACAGCCATTTGGGCTTGTGTCTAAGCAAGCTATCCATTTTTTCGTAGGTTGTAACAATAATATCATACTGCTCCAAGTAAGCATCTGCCTTATCGTAGTCGCCTAGGGATAAAGCTGTTTTTACTCCGAGCTTCTCATATAACAGGAAGTCACGGTACTTCTCTGATGCTAAAGCTTTTAGAGGTGATAGGTATACGCTTAGCCCCTTCTTCCTAAGAGAATTCTCCACGAGTAATAGCTCGGCGAGCAGGGTCTTTCCAGAAGCCGTCTGGGTAACCAAAAGGAAGTTTTTCTGTAAATCAAAAAAACCTTTTTTAATTGCTTCTTCCTGTGGGGGAAAAAGCTTCTTTATTCCCTTCTCAGTCGAAACAAGAGTCTTTAAAGAATCGCTTATCGGTAGTTCATTTATATCCATTTGGCTATACCCTTTTTAAACTGGAGGTTTGGAGTAGCAGCCCGTCCTCTTCTCTATAAGCATTCCTTCCCTATGCATCCTGTTGATAAGCTCGCTTATCTCCTGTGGGTCCAGCCCTTTCTGCTTAGCTTTCTCGGCTACTTGCCTTATAGGAGCGCACTCATATGTCGTTTCTTTCACTAGTTCCTCTATGATTTCCTCTATTAGCAACATCTTGTCTCTTATGCTCTTAGGTTTCCCAGCAGTAATGATGTCGATGTCTGGAACTCCTCCCTCTGTTACGCCGAACTGGTATAGGTACTCCCTCATTAAGCGTATAGCCTCGGCTGCGTCTTCCTCGGTAGCGTATTGTTTTAGAGCCATCTTCGCATGAGCCTCAGCAAGCCTAATTAAAGCCTCGAGTTGCCTTGGAGTTATAGCTACGATTCCTCCAGCCTCGCTTCCCAGCTTTCTCATCTCGACATAGAATGATTTAAGCATATCCTTGGCTTTATCAGTGATGATGGGCCTTATGTTCTTCCTCGCGTAGCTTATATATTTCTTCAGTAAATCAAGAGGTATCTCGGGCTTCACGTCCTCTGTTCTTATATGAACATTGAGTACATGCTCAGCAAACTGCCCATCTACTTCGGGGGATGGCTTATCCTTGAGTATATAGATTAAATCAAACCTGCTGAGAATAGTTACGGGCAGGTTTATGTTCTCGGTTATCAACTTATCCTCCATGTATCTCCCGTACTTAGGGTTGCCTGCCGCTATGACCGTGGACCTAGCGTTTAGCCTCGCGACGATTCCCGCTTTAGCTATACTAACCGTGTTGTGTAAAACAACACCGTTGCTTACGAACACTCTTGTAGGCGTAACGGTTAGGTCATAAACCCATTTAACACTATCATCCCTGAACCTACGAACACTCTTGACCTCGTGCCAATCAAGATTCACTATTGCCTTTATTCTCCTGAGCTCCTTCTCAACTTTAGATACATGTTCTTCAGGATAGTTTATCAGGCATGAGTCTATGAAAAGGTTTAATCCTTCCCTTGATACCCAGTCAGGCACCCCGCAACCAAGCTTTGGAAGCTCCCCGTTGATATACTCTAAAAGCAAATCGAAGTATTTCTCTGTTGTGCCTTTTGTTCCGGGCGCTGCTGGAACAAATACGCCTGGCTGAAGCCTGAAGGCCTCGATAGTTTCTAAGCCCTTCTTTGTTAAAACGAAGAACGGGTGCTCAGGCGTAACGATGACTTTGTACCCATTGGAAAACTCGACCTCTATGAACTCCCCGCTTGATACGTGCCTACTAACAAGCGAAGGCTTAACCAAGAATGTCTTCTCGAAATCAGTAGTATATATCGTCAGGTCATCAGGAATAACCCTCAAGTACTCCGTGTCGCCTGTTCGATCAAAGCCGTATTGTGCCCCTAACTTCTCAACAATCTCTCCTATTTTAACCAATCCCTTTCCCGGCAACTCAATCATGGTATCTGGATGGAAACTCTGTTGCTCCATTGCTTCGTGAATAGCTACTCTGTCTTCATCCTTCATTTTGTCTATCTCATCTATCAGCGCGAAACCGCCATCAGCGAGAACCAAGGCGCCCGCCTCAAGATAGAACTCCCCAGTCGACTTCTCCCTTATCACGCTAGCAGTTAGTCCAGCCGCGCTGCTTCCCTTACCAGTGGTGTATATTGCTCTTGGAGCTATTCTTGCTACGTATTGCAATAGCTGGCTGTTATGCAAAAACGCGCCGGAGGGCTCCACAGCGAAGTTCTGTGTAACATCAACGTCGAAGTCATAGACGTATCCCTCGTGGCCAGCGATGTACTCTGTTGCTATGACTTTTCTCCACTCGATATTCGAGGCCTCGGTTGCAATAGGGATAAGATCCCCTTCCTCTATGTCCGCGCCGTCTATTGTTAGTATCTTCTCTTCTCTCTTAACAATGAAGCTGTGGCCCAGGGTAGCCTCTACTTCGTGACCGTTATCAAGCTTTACTCTAAGCAAAACGCCGCTACTAGGGTGCCTGGAAAAAGCTCTTATCTTTCTCCACTCGCTTCTTCCTTGAGCAGTGTTGTATGTTAGGGTTTCTAGTTCAAGCTTTGTAACAGATAAATCAAGTATCTCGGATTCCTCGTCGAAAACAACTTTTTCTCGATACTCATTCATGTAGTAATCGATAAGCCTGCCTATCTCAACCAACTTCTCCTCGCTATCTCCTTTTCTCCTTATTTTAACCAGAGTGCTTCCTGGAACACTTTTAGCTGTGCCCGGGTCACCGACGAGTAGAATGTGGATATCCCCTCTTATTCTCATGCCATCCTTTGTTTCCTTGGGGTTCCCTCCAAAAAGAGCTAGCGCTATCGCCTCCTTTATATCCCATAATCCATAGAGGCCGGGCGCTATGCTCAAAATAATCTTTTTCCTAACCCATGGGTCACGGGCAAGCTCCAGTATTTTCTTCTCATCATCACTCGTGATTACTATTTCCTCGAGGGTTTTCTGGCTTACCTCAACACTGAGAACATCCACGTACATGCCATAAACTGGCCTTGCTTTCTTCCCCTGAACGTCAACCCTTAGTATACCAGTAACAACCACGCGGTCCCCCGGTCTAGCCTTGTCAACTATATCCCTAGTTAATACAGCCTCCACGCTCCTGGGAATCTGCCCTGGTGGAATTTCCTCTGGACGCTCCTGAATAACCACTTTCTGCCAATCAACATAGAAGCTCTTCTCGGGCTCAGGCCTTATCGGGCCTCCCCCGCCACATATTGGGCATCTCGGAGGGATCTCGAGAATATCTCCCAGCTCTCCTTCCAAAGGCCAGTAAAACTCACACTTCTCTGAGGCTGATTTATAGTGAATGAACTTGGCTTTAACCATTTTTTGCTTAACCGGTGTAGCCCTAACCATTATTCCTTCTATAGCTACTAGCTTGTTTAGGTACTGGCTTCCAAGCTCCCTTATCCTTATTGTTCTGAGAAGCTTTGTTGGCCTGACGTAGAATTCCCCTTTCTCCAGGGCATAATCAGGGTTTATTTGTTCTACGAGCCGCTTCAAGGCCGAGTTCGCGTATTTCAGGAAATCATCCGGTTTCTCCTCAAGCTCCTTAGCTAACTGTGGATTATAGAGGTAAAGGTCTGGATAATCAAGCTCTAAGCTGTTTTTTCCTGTATCAATCATCTCCTTTACTCTATCAAGATACTTCAGCTTTCCATCTTGTAAAGTAAAGTTTCGTAGAAACTTTAAGAACTCGGCCTCAATATCTATCGCTAACAAACTGTTACCCAATTCTTCTGCCAAGGAGAATTTCCCTCCAGGAGTTAATTGTTAAACGTACCCATCTGTACAGGGCTTCCTCCTCAGGGCTCATTTTGCCTAGAATCTGCTCTTCTCCCCTACCACTAATAGCTATGTAGAGAATAGTGGTTAATCTTTTTTCGATAATCTCGTTGACGAGCCTTTCAGCTTGCTTAAGCTGATTAATCGCCTCTGGCGTAGGCTTCTCACTAATCTTCTTCTCCAATTCCTCAAAGAACTTCCTTGTTCTAAAGTAAAAGTTATCCGGTAAGCTTGATAGCTCTCTGCTTGATTTCTTATGGGTCTCGTCATGATGCACCTTAAGGATATCGTTGATCGTAAGCATTGGCTCCTCCTGTTTAACCAAGCCCTTGCTCTCAAGAATACTGATTATCCAAAAAGGCGCCTCGAGCCTCTCACCTCTCATGGTGACTATCTTGTTCCCGCTAGGCAAGTTAATAACAACCTTGTCTGCGACAACGATGGCTGAGGTGTTTTTCTCCTCAACACTGAACAACAAGTTCTTTACTTGACTAAGAACACTCATTTTCCGATAACCACATCTAAGTATTAAGATTGACAACAGATTTAATTCTATTTCTCCCTAATAGATAATGTGTAAGTAAAGGTGAAGCCACATGAGCACTGAGCTTGAATACGTGTTGTGGGCCGAGAAGTATAGGCCGAAAAGTCTGGACGAGGTCGTTAATCAGGCAGAAACTGTTCAGCGATTAAAGAAGTTCATACAGGATGGAAATGTACCGCATATGCTCTTCGCAGGCCCACCTGGAACTGGCAAAACAACAGTTGCGCTGGCGTTTGCACACGACCTATACGGGCCGGATTACCAGAGATACATACTTGAGCTTAACGCCTCTGATGAAAGAGGAATAGATGTAATTAGAACCAAGGTCAAGGAATTCGCTAGAACAATGATCGTTGGTAAAGTTCCTTTCAAGCTTATAATTCTTGACGAAGCAGATAACCTAACAGCTGATGCGCAACAAGCTTTGAGAAGAATGATGGAGCTTTTCACGCCAACCAGCAGGTTTATACTAATAGCTAATTACCCCAGCAAAATCATTGAGCCTATTCAATCCAGAACCGCTGTGTTCAGGTTTACCCCACTTAAAAAAGAAGACGTTATAAGCAGGCTGAAGTATATAGCGAAAAATGAAGGAGTAGAGTACGATGAGAAAGCGCTGGAAGCAATATTTGATATTTCCGAGGGAGATATGAGGAAAGCTATAAACATCTTGCAGGCAGCCGCGGCGGGCGGAGAAGTTACCGTTGAGCAGGTATATAAGGTCGTGGGCCTAGCCCATCCAAGAGAGATAAGAGAGATGATAAAGCTAGCTCTGAATGGAGATTTCCTCAAAGCAAGAGACAAACTACGTAAACTCATGATTGACTATGGCTTGAGTGGCCTGGATGTGATAAAGCAAGTTCACAGTGAGATATTCAAGTCCGATATGGACTTGTCTGAGGAGGCCAAGGTACTGATAGCTGATTATGCAGGTGAGATACAGTTTAGGCTTGTGGAGGGAGGAGATGATGAAATACAGCTTAATGCATTCCTAGCGTGGCTAACGCTTCTTGGCAAGAAGATGTCCATTCAGGCCCAAGCGACCAGATAGATACATATATATAAGTGGTGGAAATGAGCATAGCTGTTCCATGGATAATCAAGTATAGGCCTAAGAACCTTTCTCAATATGTAAACCAAGAAGAAGCCAAGGCGTTTTTATCAGCATGGATAAAGGAGTGGCTTAGGGGAGGCACACCCTCCAAGAAGGCCGTGCTACTGCACGGTCCTCCCGGAGTAGGGAAAACCGCCTTAGCTGAAGCATTAGCTGGAGAGTTCGGTTTACAAATAGTGGAAATGAATGCCAGCGACTTCAGAAGAAAAAGCGATATAGAGAAAGTCGCCATGATAGCCAGTAAGGCCAGAAGCTTTGATGGAAAACCAAAAATAGTTCTTCTAGACGAAGTTGATGGCCTGAGTGGGAAGGAGGACCTGGGCGGCGTTGAAGCAATAATTGACGTAATAAAGAACACCAAGAACCCGATAATAATGACCGCTAACAATGCATATGCAAATCAGCTTAGAACAATTAGAACCATGAACGAGGTAGTATTAATAGAGCTTAAAGAACTTCACCAAAAAGATGTTCTCGAAGTACTAAGAAGAATATGTGAAGCAGAAAAAATATTCTGCGATGATAAAGCACTTAAGACAATACATGAAAGAAACAAAGGAGACCTAAGGTCATGTATCAACGACCTGGAGAGCATAGGGAGAACCTATGGCAAAGTGACTCTTGATTTAGTTGAAAAGCTCTTGCCATACAGAGACAGGGAGCTGGACCCATTTGAGACTCTAAGAAGCATTTTCTTCGCTAAATACACTTGGCAAGCCAAAAGCGCAGCTATGCATAGCCAACTGGACTTTGATACCCTTCTACAATGGATAAACGAAAACATACCTGTACAGCTCACCGAGCCAGAAAACATTTATCAAGCATACGAAGCCTTATCAAGAGCCGATGTGCATAAAGGCAGAATAATAAAAAGCGGCTCATGGGATCTTCTTAGTTACGCTAATGACCTAAGCACCGCTGGCGTATCGCTGGTAGCAAAGAAAGAGAAGCTGAAATGGATTAAGTACAGCTTTCCAGCGATGATAAAAATGCTAGCTGAAACAAAAGCATCGAGAGAAAAACTGCTTAGCGCTGCCGAGAAGATAGCGAGAAACGTACATGTATCTAGGAGAACTGCACTGGCTGAGTTTATACCATTGATAAGAGTAATATACAGGCTCGATAGAAACAAGGCTGCATACATAATGAAGTCGCTTAACATATCCCCTGATGAAGCGGTGGTAATAACGGGGGAGCAAGAAGCACGTGAGCTATTAGAGAAGAAATTAAGCGAACTAGCAGCCTTAGCGAAGAAACGGGAGAAAACTGAGAAAACATCTAAGCCAGAGAGTAAGGGCTATAAACCAGCAGGTCAATCGAGAGAAAGCTCTTCAAAGCACTCAAGACAGAGGACTTTATTCTAGTGTGGAGAAACGTACTATTGATTATTCTGCTGGTTTCAACAATTAGCTTAGGTGCGATAGGGTATCTAACTCCAACCAAGAATAGATTCTGAGGCTCGGCTGCTCCCGGAACCCATTTATCAATACACTCATTCAATTCACATCTGCATTTTGCCTTTCTTAGAAAATCAACTATTCTCCTAACCATATTCCAAGCAAAGCCTTCTCCTCTTACATGAATGATTATTTGTTGCTCCACCGGTAAAACCCTAATAAAATAGAGCATTCTCCAATCAGACCCATATGGAGGGGTTCTCCAGTCTTTGTATAAGAACCGATAATTATTCATCCTAGCCATAATTTTCGACAAGGCCTGTAGAAAAGATATATCGGGACAATTATACTTATCGGTAGTATCGATGTATATGTAGTCTCTATAGATAGCCGATCTCGATGCATGAAACTCGTAAGGCAACCTTTCTCTTAAGCCCCATACAAGTATTCCTTTCCTCGAGTTCAAGCACCTAGTAAAGCCATGTAAAGCCTCGTCGCGAAGAAAAAAACTAATTGTCTGCCATAGAGCACTTACTCCAGCATCTGTTCTGCCAGAATATGTCAACCGTGCTTCATTAATTTCAACAGCACTTTCAACCATGCATTCAAGAACTTCTTTCTGAACCGTCCTAAGGTCGTCCTGAACTTGAAATCCGTGGAATAAAGTTCCATCATAACTAATGAAAAACGCTTTTCTATCGTTCATGATATTCCCTTGAGCCTTGCTGGAAGAGCTCCAATAGCTTATCGATAAACCTGTCAATGTGTTTTTTCTTAATATGAGGCATGAAAACTATTCTGAGGCCTGGAGGCTTAGAGCAGAAGTATGTTTTAATTCCATAGCTCCACAGAAAGCTCCAAGCCCTGGATACTAATTCTTTTTCGCCTAGTCCCACACATAACAAAGGAACATCGGGCCTTGGGATGGAAAGGTTCCACTTTGATTTGAGGGTATTCATAGTTTCGAGAGCAAGGTTGTAAGACCTTATTGCGGAGTGAGCTAGTCCATCCCTTCCTTTGAGAAGCAGTGTGGCTAGAGCACCTGCTGCCGAGTACCCCGGCCTAGTGCCGAGCAGGCCTTTCTGATACCCTGCAGGCATGTAATGCGAATTCCATTTAAGCTTATCCTCCAGCATACTACTGAGAAACAAAACAGATGATGGAATTGGCGCGCCGGGGAACTTGTGATAATCAGTTGAGAATGATGCCAGGCCTTCGTTAACCAGCTCGACATATTTGCTAAACTCCTTGGGATTTGTGAATGGATAGGTAAATCCACCCATTGCTCCATCGATGTGAACATGGATATGATATTTCCTTATAGAATCAATTATAGGAATTATAGGGTCTACTCTTCCTATCTCTGTTGTTCCCATAGTAAGAACTAGTACTGAGTTCGGGTAGCGAGCAAGGATCCCCTGTAGCTCATCAGGATTGTAGTAACCATCATCATTGATTTTTACCTTTACGATATTAAGCTCAAGCAGAGCTGCAGCTTTACTTATGCTTTGATGAGCTGATTCTAGCGAAATGACCGTCCTTGAACTAAACGTTTTCTTGAAAGCGTAAAGAGCTAGAATATTAGATTCCGTTCCCCCACTAGTAATTACTCCACTAATATCTTCACTTAACCCAAGAATACGTTTTGTTTCGAATATAAGCTCTTCTTCTATTACAGATAAGGATGGAAAGAGTACATGGTCATTTTGGTTTTTCTCAATGAACTTAGCAATAACATCGAAGACCCTTGGATGAATACTAGTTGTCATGGAGCCAATTATCTCGCCTGTCTGGTGTCTAGGGTCTAAATCAGCAATGCTCATTAAATCATCAATGGATTTGATCTTTTTTTCCAATAGATACACCTTGAGAAACCAGTATTACTAATGCTAGTTGAAAAATAAGATGTGAATAGCGTATTAAAAATATGGTTATGGACCCAGGAAGTCCTTTGGGCTTGGTATCTGGGGTGGCAGTCCTTTTCTCTTCCTTATCTGAGCTACGATATCCATTAATAATGAGTCAGGGACAGGTGCCCATCTGCTGAACTCTGTTCCCCAAAAGGCTCTGCCCGCGCTGGCTCCTCTAAGCTCAGGGGCTAAGTCAAAGCTTTCAGCTACTGGTATCTCAGCTATTACTCTTGATAGGTCTCCCACTTGGCTGACTTCTAATATCTTGCCTCTCTTCTTTGTTATTACCGCTGTAACTGCGCTTAGGTAGTTAATTGGTATCCTGATATCGAGCTTTTGTATTGGCTCAAGTATTGTTGGCTTAGCCGTTAACATGCCTGCATATATAGCGTTTCTGACGGCAGGGTATATCTGCGCTGGTCCTCTATGAGCTGGATCCTCGTGGATAACTGCATCATGCAGTATTACTTTAACCCCTCTTACAGGCTCCATGGCTAATGGCCCTTCCTTCATAGCTAACCTGAACGCCTGTAGTACTGTGTCCCTAACTTCTCTTAGGTACTGCTGACCAGTTGTTCTATCAACAAATATGTTTATGTTCTCATCAATGGTCCATATTCTCCTGGCCTCGTCCATATCCCAGCCAGCCTTCTCCTTAAGTATCTTTGCTCTTTCTCTCGGGTCTTGGTCTTCAGTTATATAGCCATCCTGGATAAGCTTAATTGTCTCCTCGTCCAGTGGCTCGACGCTGAGGTAGAACTTGTTGTGCTTGTTGGGGCTCTTACCCTCAAAGACTTCGCTTCTGGCCCTCACAGTTTCTCTGTACACAACTATTGGCGGAGTTGTTGATACCTCGACTCCGTAGTTCTCCTTGAGGAACGTTAAGGCTATCTCGATGTGAAGTGGTCCCATACCTGACAGGAGATACTCTCCTGTTTCTTCATTAATTTTGACTACAAGGTTGGGGTCCTCTATAGCTAGTTTGTATAGAGCATCAATCATCTTTGGTAAATCAGCTGTGTTCTTTGGCTCAACAGCAACGGTGACCACGGGCTCGCTGACGTATCTCAGCTTCTCGAAGGGAACCATTACGTCTTTGAATGCTAGGTCAACGACTGTTTCTCCAGCCCTTGCCTTCTCTAAACCAAGAGCAGCCGCGATGTTGCCGGCCACGACTCTTGATACAACCTCTCTGACTGGACCCATGTAGAGGCTAACCTGTAGTACCCTATGCTTCATCTTGCTGTTAACAAGCCAAACTTCTTTTCCCTGCTCTAGCGTTCCCGAGAGTACCCTACCGGTAGCTACTAGTCCCGCGTGCGGGTCAATTTTAACGTCGTTTATAAGGAAGACGAGAGGGCCGTTGGGGTCAGCCTCCATCATGGCCTTAGCAATATCAGAGTTGAGGTCCCCCCTCCATATCTTTGGAATACGATACTTCTGGGCCTCTCTTGGGTTCGGTATAAACCTTACAACCATGTCTAGGAGTGCCTCGGCTGTTGGGACCTTTTGGGCTAGCTCCTCGACGGCCTCTTTACCCTTGTTGTAAGCCTCTATAACATCAGAGATTCTAACACCTTTCTTGGCAGCCATTGGTACTGTGAAGGCCCATTTATCTCTTGAGCTGCCGAAGGCCACCATTCCTTTTGATGGATCAAGCTGCCATTTCTCCTGGAAGTCCGGGTCAGCGTAGTTAGCTATTAATCTGTTAACCTCCTTGATTATCTCCACGAATCTCTGCTGTATTTGCTGGGGCGAGTACTTAAGCTCCTTTATTAGTCTATCAACCTTGTTTATGTATAGTAGAGGCCTCACTCTCTCCTCGAGAGCTTGTCTAAGCACAGTCTCAGTCTGCGTCATCACGCCTTCAACTGCATCAACAATTACAATGGCGCCGTCTAATACCCTCAGGCTTCTCGTAACCTTACCAGTAAAGTCTACATGGCCAGGCGTATCTATTAGGTTAATCACATAGGGCTTTCCATCAAGCTCGTGGTACAAGCTAACGTTAGCTGCCTTAACCGTGATTCCTCTTTTCTGCTCAACCTCAAGGTAATCAGTAGCTAGGGCCTCCCCTGCTACCTTGTAGGAAATAATGCCGGCCGCGGCTAGCAAGGTATCCGTAGTTGTTGTTTTTCCATGGTCAACATGAGCTATGATGCCTATGTTTCTTACATTCTCCAGGTTAGTCATTAGCTTTTCTATTTCCGATACTATTTTGTATTTAGGCAAACGACTTACACCTTTTCTCGATTATTCTTCTATAACCAAGCTGTTTTTTGTTTCATCAACTTCTAGTTTAAGATTTAAGAGGGTTAAAAGAATTTAGTATTCCTGACTAAGCGTTTGATAAGGCACTGCCTAAGAAGTCACTTAACTTCTTGCAGAAGCTAGGCAACTCTTTCTTAGATAATGACCTACCGAGAACAAAAACCCACGCTCTAAAATGGCCACCATGGCTTGTGGGCTCGAGGTTTCTGACAAACAGCTCAGTGATTCTTCCCCACATATCATTATTTATCTTGCCGCTACCTCTCACGACAACTCTAGTCTCGTTGTCTTTTGGAGAAACAACGACAGCCAAATCTGCGCCCAGAGATACCAGAGAAGTTGCTACGTCGGACTCAAAGCTACCAACATGAGTAACCACTATTAAGTAATCGCCGGACTTCGCGACGATTGCTCTCTGCGCAGCTTTTAGCTTCGCTAACCTCTTGCTTAGTTCCTCCTCAACTGTGAGCATAGCTAGTAGCTTCCCGTAACCAAACAACCTTGCTAAACTATATGATGCTTTGAAGGTCATTGGCGAGGCTCTCCTGAACCTGGACGTATCATTGATGATACCAGCGAAAAGCAAGCCAGCCAGCTCCTTGTTATCCAGCATATCTTTGAACATTATAGCTACAATTTCACTCGTGGAATAGGCCTGCCTAGGCATAACGACATAATCCACTAAGCGAATTAGGTCGCTTTTTCTATGATGATCGACTAGAAGCTTTTTATACTCCTTGTTCAACAAATCCTTAAATACCCCTAATTGACCGAGACCTCCAGCATCAAGAATGATTAAGATAGTGTTGCTTGTAGGCAGAGAAAAATCGGTTTTGAGGTTATCCATACAGCTCGGCTCTAGCCCAAGCCTACGAGCTAGGTTTAATGCCTGAGCGCTTACTCCTTCTGGACAGAAAAACGATACATGCTCATAGCCGTACTTGTTGCTAAGCACGTATCGAAAAGCTAGAGCCGAGGCCAGAGCATCTACATCTGCGTATCGATGCGTTAATAAAACCGCGTTTTTAAAGCCACTGAGCAACTCCCTAATATGACTAGGGCTTTTTATCCTCCTCGAGGAGCTCATCTTCTATTTTCCTCCTCGCAACATCAATGACTTCCGCTGCTTTCTCATCAACGCTTGGAATTAATGGAACATCGCTATACAGCTCGACCTCCACTCTCGCTCTAAGAGCATTATCGAATGTTTTCTCCAAAACAACAACCGTTGAAGCTAAATCAATGTTTTCTTTTTCAAGCTTCTCTATAATGCTATCGATTACCTCAAGAGCTGTTTTTTCCAGCTCTTCATCACTTATTTGTTGCTTTAGTTTTTTCCTCAAAACAATCAACTACCAGTTATGGTTTTTTTCTCCTTAGTTGCTAATGACTGGTAATGCTTAGCTATCATGTCCTTAAGCTTTTCTTGTAATGTTTGAATCTGTGTTTTCAGGGATTGTTCTTCTTTTCTATAACGATCAAGTAAGAGCTCATCGAGCTCCAGCTTCTCGCTTAGCTCTTTGACAACTTTCTCCTTGCTCTCTTCAAAGAGTACGTTACCGATATTCTTAAAAACCTTGTATCCCTCTGGGAGCTCCTTTAAATGCTCCAGAACTCGTTTAATCTCGCTAATCTCGCTTTCAATAATTGTTCTTTGATTAACTATAGCTAGGTATCTCTCCTGGAGCTCCTCTAGCTCCTGAGCTGCTTGTTGAACTTCTGGAGGGAGCTTTTCAACCATGACTTAACACCGCTTAATTTATTCATAGTTTCTTAATCACTACTTTTCTCAAGGATTCAAGTAAATAAGCATATGTGTTTAGAAGAGCTCTTAGGTCGCTTAGAGACTTCGAGGTTATTTTGAGATAAACGGTGCTACCACGACGATAAGCCTTTATTTTCCCCCGCTTCTCATCAACTGGGGACTCAATCTCAGGTAGGATGGCCTTATATAAGGCCTCTGCCTCCGCCTCGCTCTCCAGCCTAAGCATAAATTCCAGGCTAACCTCCCTCAAATGGTTTTCCAATAATCCTCGCCTCGCTAATTTTTAAGACTGGGCCTACAAACTTATCGCTCATCTTGAAAAAAACATAGAATAAATTATCCTTAGGGATAACGTGAACTCTTAGCCCATCCTTCCCGGACGTTGGTCTAACTATGGTTGCCGAGAATACTCTTGTGAAAGCCAGAGAAATGATTCTATGAGTCTCATTCGCGAAATCACTCGAAACAACATACACATTAGACACAGGTTTCTCGGGTAACCCGTGACGTCTTTCCCTAGATAAGCTCACACCTGATATGAAAAGGGTGAAAATATGAATAGGTGGTTGGTTCATCCATAATGGCTCGGTATCATAAACCCTCATAATGCTCGGGTTCCCCCTAATCTCGCCGACTATAACCAATGTCTTCGCTCCTAGGGCAAATGCCCTCGAGAGAAGCTCCTTAAAAGTCATTTTACCTCTATTTAATCGCACGATGTTGGCTGATAGTGAACTGATATCCTTAATTAAACTCCTGGTTCTAGGAGATGGTTCTCTGCTTGTAGTTAATAGAGTCAGTGACCTTGATGGTGGTTCGCTAACTTCACTCATGCTCGCATCAACACTAGATTTGTGTAGAGAGAGTCTTAATTAGTTAAGCTAAGCGCATACAGAACCTGTTCAGTGATAAGGTGAATATTTGCCTTTGTTCTAAAAAACAAGTTATCTCTTAATTACCGTGGGGAAATACTTAGAGAGCTCACTTCTTGGAGTGTAAGCTGCTCCAGCCCAGGTTGCACCGCATTTCTTGCAAGCCCATATACCAACGGAAATCCTGTATACTCTCCCAACGAAGCCACAAAATGGGCACTGATGATCAGCGTACCTTTTCTCCATTACTTCTTTCCATCTTTTCCTCAAGGTTGAGCCATAACGTGGACCGAACCTTCCCGCTATCCCCACTATCTTTGTTCTTCCCATTAAAATCACCGTGAGTAAGCTAATTTTGAATAGATGCTAAAAGTTAATTAATCTTCAATTTGTTTTTCTTCTTCCTGTCCTTCCTCCACGCTCTCTTCATCTACGCTTGGTTTCTCGACTGGTAGCTTCTCAATGATTACTTCTTTTTCTTCTCTGGGCTTCGACAGCTGCGCCGCCAGCTGTTCGTTTATTTCCTTTAAATAGATGTTGGCTGCCCTCCAAGCTAAATCAACCATATTGTCCAGCTCGCCTGAGGTTATGAATCCCATACCGCTCTTCTGCAAACCAACTATTTCTCCATGTTCATCAAACGAGACTGAGAGCCTAACGTCAGCTATGCTTTCCTCCTCATCGTTGGGGTCGACTACAAGGTAAGAGCCTATCTTAGCAACTGTTGCTGTTACGACCTTCTTGTTGACCTCCAAGAACTCGTTGTCAGAGCTTTTCTCAAGAATTACCTGTTCCCCATTAATTACTACTTTCGGCACCTTCGTTGTGAGCAGCGCGGCTAGAGTAGATATAGCGGAGGCGTCAATAAGATTGCCGTTGTGGTTCAACACGTAAATGTCTGTCCACAAAACCATTACTTTTTTGCCTGGGACAATCCCTAGCTTGGATAGATTGATAGCTTTGCTCTCCCTGAAAGACCTATCGATTACCCTGGCCAGCTCGTAGGCGTTCTCATCAGGCGGCCCGGGCTCAAACAAAGGTGAGGCAAGAGGAACAAACTCGGCGTTCACGATAAGCACTCCCTCGCTTGGATTATCTGGGTATGGAGCGCCTGGCTCTATCTTCACTCCTGTAAGAACAATCGTTTCTCCGAGCTTGACGTATGCTGAGCCATCTGCCCTGGGAACATAGTTGGTGATTATGCTAATAGGCCTTACATCGCTTGGCCCTCGCCCATCAACCCTTTTTCCATCCTTAAGCAGAGATAGAATATAATCCTTCCTTATAGTTGGGACAAGCTGATAATTAGAGGGAGTTATGGACATCACGCTTCACCCTCCTTCTCGTATTTTTCCCTTAAAGCCTGCTTCTGGAGAACATAAATTGTCTTTATAGCGTTTCTAGCCATCTCTATACCTTTCTTGAACTCATCCCTCGTGAGCCTACCGTTGAGCTGTAAAAGAACAATTTTGTCTAAGCCAGGCATCATTGCAACAGGCATATCAGCCTCACCTTTGCTGTCCTCGAACTCATCTATGTCTAAAACAAGAACTCCTCCAACCTTTCCAACAGCTACACCTGCGACGAGATCCCTCATTGGTATCCCTGCATCAGCTAATGCTAGTGAAGCAGCTGTTACACCAGCAGTTCTTGTTCCACCATCAGCTTGTAAGACCTCGATGAACACGTCTATCGTTGTTTTCGGATAAAGCTCGGAGATAACGGCTGCTTCCAGCGCTTCTCTTATGACCTTGGATAGCTCTATTTCTCTTCTACTGGGAGCAGGCGATTTTCTCTCCTTAGTGCTGAATGGGGCCATGTGGTACCTGACTCTTAGAATAGCTCTGTCGGGCAGAGTCATGAACCTAGGGAGCGCTTCTCTAGGGCCATACACGGCTGCAACCACTTTTGTCTTACCGAACTCCACGAGGGCGCTTCCCTGAGCATTAGGAAGTACGCCAACGCTCATCTTTACTGGTCTCATCTCATCGGGCTTTCTTCCATCATGCCTTAGCCCAGTTGACGGGTCAAACAGCAACTCGCTCATTTTATGCCACCTTTCATCTTCACTTCACTTATTAACTTTGATATATCGCTGGGCGTTAATTTAGTAAATGGACTGTAATCAATTTTCTTCAAGACGAGAATAGCTGTATCCTCTGCCTCTTGAGAAACACCCTTTATCCAGGCTCTTCCATTAGATGTGATAAGCACGCTGACCCCGAGCTCCTCCTCAAGCGCATCTATGACCTTCTTTCTCCTCAAAATAGACCAAACCACTCGTGATGACCTGAACTCAATGACCTTACCCTCAGCCAGTTTACCTAGGTCTTTGCCCTTAAGGGTTATCAGGGGATCCTTGTTTCTCTCAAAACTAATGATTTTGGCTAGCACATAGTCACCTATATCGAGGAATTTTCTCAGGTTCTCCGTGCCTATAACCTGCTTCAGTGGAGTCTCAGATACGTTTAGCTGCGCCTCGTATGGCGAGTTTATATCAACAGTCCAGTAAGAGTGCCCTACATCAAGGATTATTCCTATGACCAGGTCGTTTACCTGCGGAATATAGGTCGTGTGCAGGGGAATTATTCTTGGTTTCCCCTCCTTTATCTCCACTATTCCTAGTACCGTGGAGAAAAGCTTTCTTCCCTCAACATGTATGTAGGGAGAGTACTCTTCGAGCTCGCCTTCACCGATAAGGTCTCCTGGAACAACGATATCCATGTTCTGTACATAGAGCTCGAGCTTTTGTGTCTCCATTCTACTCCACCTTGAGTATGACTATATTGGCTTCACCTTGAGTCAGTTTATTTACTTTATCAATAAACTCTGTCTGCATACCAGCGGGTATCTCGACCTCAACGAGGAGGGATCCATCGTTTCTCCATTCAGATTTCCTGATTGCCCCTAGCATCTTAAGATGAGAAGCAACTTTGGATGAATGGCTCGGGGGAATTTCAATCTTCACAAGCGCCTTAGCTATCTTTATTGGGAGAATCCTGTTGATGGCTTTAACAATCTGTAACGCCTGCTCCTCAACAGGCTTGTAGAGGTCAACCGAGACCCTTGCCTCCTCCATTGCTCTTTCAATTCTCTGGGGAGGTATTGGAAGCTTTGTTTTTGGGTCAACAGCGTTTCTTGATATATAGGTAATTATCAGCTTCTTTTTATCCTCAAGCATCTTTCTCCTTTGCTCAGTGGTTAGCTGAAGCTCCCCCTTCTTAAGTATCACGTCAGCCACGGCGTAAATATCCTCGGTGCCGAAGACCTTCTTTATATCCTCCGGGCTGGCCTTCAATCCCTTCTTAGCATCCTTATAGATAAACTCGCCTACAAGTACTTCCCTTATATCGGGCTTCCCCGTCTCCTTGTACTGAAAAGCCAGCTCCGGCTTAACCAGAATCTCGAAAACTTTACCGCCTGTCTCGTACTTTGCTATAAGATAATCCTTCGACGACATAGCGTTTTTCACTTCATATTTTTTTAATACATAAAGAATTATTTATTTTCGATATCTAGACCAGCAATTTCTCATAAAACCTGACTTCCACTTCTGAAGGGTCCCCCGCCTTGAAAGGCGAGGCTTTTGATAGTAGGTGAAAAATGCAACTAAACTTTGTTTTTTATAACAGTGTATTCTCCCGGAAAACCAAAGATAGCTTTGTAAAGAGAATCCTTCTTTTCCCCGGAAACAAAAGCGACCTCGGAGCAGAAACCCTTCTCGATGCATAACAGTGATTTTCTAAGCTTACCTATTATTCCTCCCGTCACGTCATAGCCCCTAAGCCTGCCAACCCTTTCAAGCTCCATAAGAAGATTATGGGCTTCTCTAGCGTCCATTTCCCTTATCAAACTGCCCAGACCCCCCTCTCTCGTAGGCATGTAAATACCTTCAACATCCATAGTGAACACTATCCTGGCGTTGCGATAAATGCTGGCTATGTCAACAGCAATATCATCACCACTAATTATGCTTGGGTTACAAGTACCTTTACTAACTATGACGTCACCGAATAAAAGTGGTATAAGCCCCTTCTCTATTACTGCGCGGACCATATCGTAGCTACACGCATGACTATTTGATTCACAGTCATAAATGCAGAATGCCCTTGGAGGCAAACTAACTGCTGGTACACCGGCCTTCACTAGCTCTTGGAGGACTATTTGATTCAAAGTTATCATAGAAGATGCTATGCGAGGGTACCCTTCATAGCTTAGATGACCGTGCTTCCGTATATCCATCAATGCTTCGTAATGACCAAACGAGCCTCCTCCATGTATCAGGACAAGATTAACCCCGGAACCAATTACTCTTCTCGCAAGGAAAAGGGCAAGGCTTTTGATAGCTCTCCTCCTAGCTTTAAAGGGCTTATCCTTAAACGTTAAAAAGCTTCCTCCAAGCTTAAGAATTACTAAATTGTCGCTAGTCAAATCTATACTTCACCAGCCATCCCGGGATAGATATTGAGATTATGTAGCGTTCATCTTCAGTATGGTCCCCATTGCTCCATGGATGAAAACCCATGATATACCAAATTCCATTGAACAATCTTAATAAATAACTCTTACTTGCATCTCCGCTTAGGTAACTAGCTATATCTGATATAACAAGGGAGGATAGCTTGGCCAGCAAATCCAGATACTGCTCGGAGAGCCCTGGCTCAGACCAAGCGATGGGAAATTCTACTTCTCCTGATACCATCCACTTATTAATCGATAGTGACTCAAGGAACAGTACACCGTAAGATTCAGAGTAAATCACTGATTTGTTGTTCAGCATACAGTTAGCTATACTTCTAGATTGATTAAGGGTTAACCCGGCCTTGATTAGTGCTCCCGCAAGAACATCAACGTAGTCTGCGGGCTCTATTTTTTCTTTGTAGAAGGCCTGTAAGCTTTCCAGCAACGCATGGACGCTTGTGGATAGTAATGATAACCCGCTAGGCCTAGTGCTTGTCCTGAGGGATATTGATGCCTTTATGGGTATAGGCGATATATCCCTGAGCAGGTCAATCAACAGTTTTCTTAGCCTTTCCTTTTGGCGCGCATTAATCTCTATATCGAGGTTTATTGATAAAGCATATTCGTCGTGTTCCTCCATGAAAACGTTGATGGTGATTGTATCATTACTTATCAAACATAACGAGGGGGGATCCCTTCCCCATATCTGATGAGAAATGACGATGGGCAACCTATATGTACTGGATAACAGCATTTGCTACTCAACTTAAACGTGATTATTTATCGGGGGAATATCGCTGCTAGGTACCCAACCGTATGCGCTTTATCCCCGCTGGTGTCTCCTGATGTAGCGTGTTTAAGCACAATTGGTCTGCCGGTATTCAGGTCTTTCGCGATAACAATCAAAGCAATGACTCCTCCCGGTCCACACATACTAACTCCTTCCCTGAATACAGCCTCGTATAGCTTTTCCTCATCTAGATTTAATATAGCGTTAATTACTTTTTCATCCTTGCGAATTGTGACTTCGTGAGAATCATAGTGATTCAAATCTGTACTAGCAATCATAACGAAGTCTCTTCCCAGCTCTTTCATGGTCTCAATAATCTCCCTAGCCATCCCACGCATAGTTTTAGGTCTATGGTCCATAACTACTATTGGGAGTATTCTTGGTTTCTTATCTCTCCTCATGTATATGTACTGGATAAATGGTAGCTGGACCTCCACGCTATGCTCCTCTATGTGAGCTAGGTAATCAGGCTTTATTATAGAAGCGTTTCTAATTAGGTAATCCCTGGCCTCGACATCAACGGCTAGTTTCCCCAGCGGTGTTTCCCACTCTTTCCAGGGAGCCAGAGAGACCTCTTCTCCCAGGCCCGAGTGATTTGTGCCTATAATCACTATTGTATCAGGGGTTTTCTCAAGCGACAAACGATAGTAAACATGAGCAGCGACAGGGCCACTGTAAGCGTAGCCGGCGTGAGGGGAAACATAACCCAATGATAAACGATGAAGGCCCTCACTAGTTGAGGGGAGAACACCGGGGCCAACGTGGTGATGAAAACTCCATTCAATCTCCTTGATAAGAGAAGATGGGTTATCGCTATAAAAAAGGCCTGAGACTACGGGTTTTCTTACTAATCCCTCCATTAGCCTTGCACACCAAGCTTGGTTTCGAAGGCTGAGGGGGGCTCCGGCAAGTCCTTATCCCTTGGTATTAGCCCCGCCTCCCTGCTGACTTCCCTCGCCAATAGCCAATACAATAACGCTAGGCTTTTCCTCCCCTTATTATTAGCAGGTATTATGAGGTCTATTCCCTCCGTTCTATTATCGGTATCGGAGAACGCGACTATCGGCACACCGGCCTTGAGTGCCTCGTTTATTATCTGCTGGTCAGCTCTGGGGTCAGTCACAATTATGAGCTCAGGCTCAATATAGTGCTCTAGATGCGGGTTTGTCAGTATACCTGGGGTGATCCTTCCCGTGATTGCCTTGGATTTGGTGTACTGAGCGAACTTGAGAACAGGGGTGAATCCGTACTGCCTAACGCTTACAGCAACTACCTTTTCCAGCGGGTAAGAAGCTATCATTCTGCTAGCTATTCTGAGCCTCTCATCTATTTTCCTTACATCCAGCACGTATAGCCCATCAGGCCTTATCCTATAGATAAATGGCCTCATGCCCTTTGTGCACACGGATGTTCCTATGTGAACACCTGCTGCTAGGTACTGCTCTATTGGGACTAGGAGCTCTACCTGAGTTTTCTTAATTTCTGTTATCTGCTCAACTTCCTTTTCATCGAAGCTCATGCACTAATCACCTCATAGGCTTAAACTTAAGCACTTGTTTTATAAGCGGAACATGTGCAATAAGGGTTCTCCTGCAACAATACCTATCGAGGCCCAGGTCGTTGAGCACCTTTTCGGGGTCCTCCCCACTCTGAACCCTCCTGCTGAACTCATCCCAGTAATGCGCGATAACCTTCCCACACGTGAAGCATCTCACGGGGATAATCATGTGATTTCACCTATAAGACTTCTGCCAAGCTCTCCTTGCGCTGTAGTGCATATATTTTTCAGGCTCGGTTTGCCTTGGGTCACCAGCCAGAAGCGTTCTGTCGTACTCCTTGTATACTTTCTTAAGATTTGTCTCTGGGAAGAAAGCCACTAGCGCCCTCGCAATCGCGAACCTAACTGCATCGGCCTGCCCAATAACTCCTCCTCCCCTAACGTTAACATAGATGTCTATGTTGGACCATATCTCTCTGCCAGCCAGCAATAACGGCTCCATAACCTTCTGCTTGAAGAGCTCGTTTGGATATATCTCCAGCGGTATACCGTTTATGAATACTCTGCCCTTACCGGGCTTGACAAGGGCCTTAGCTATAGCTGTTTTTCTTTTACCAGTGGCTACGACGATTTTCATAGAGACTCACCCTTCCAGCCCATTTGTTTAGCCAGCTCACCAAGAGTTATGTATTTTCTCGGGAGCTTTGATGCATCGGAGTCTTCGAATCTTATAAAGCTTGCTTTGTCAAGTCCCTCAGGAACGCCCAGATGTACTGTTAGCCTTCTCAAGGCCTCTCTCCCCTTTGGCTTCTTGTACGGAAGCATGCCCCTTACAGTCCTCCTGAATAAATTAATTGGGTTTCTTGGTCTCCTTATACCCTGTTTCTCCAGGTCCCTGAAGTTAGATACGTTGAATAGTTTCTTGTATGCCTCTATAACCATCACAGGGTCTCCGGACACGACTGCCTTCTCAACGTTGACGACTATCACCTTCTTCCCCTCGAGCAGGAGCTTCGCCACCCTGCTCGCCAATCTGCCTAGAATCTGTGATGTGGCGTCAACGATGACTATGTTCTCACCAACGCCTTTTTCCTGCACGCTCATCCCGGTCACCTCTATATTACTAGTTTAAGCCCTTTCTTCCCCTCAACCAGGCTTGGGTTTGAAACAACATCGTAGAGAGTGTATGGTTTTCCGCCATTATCGAGTATTTTTTGCCAAGCCGTCTTGCTGAAGCTCTCGGCTATTACAACCAGCTTCTTCTCCAGAAGCCCTCCTCCTAGAACCTTGCCGGGTACAATGATTATTTCTCCATCGTTGGCTAACCTGTTTATCTTTCCAATATTCACAGCTACCCTTTTTCTCCTAGGTCTACTCAGAATCTCTGATACCTTCTCCCAAATAGCTTTATCCGTTTTATCGGATAGTTTTTCCAGTTGTCGTATGAGCTTTCTTTTATATATATTAGTCGATATTACATTTCTGCTCATTGAGATACACCCTTCACTCCTGTTTGTACGATTGGCTTTAGCTCATTCATGAAAGCATCCAGCTTTTCCTTTAGCTCCTTAATGGCTAAAAAAACAATCTCTTTTGGAGTTAAAGACCCTATCGACTCAAACCTCAGTATAAGCTCGTCCTCCAGGTACTCAACCATAACATTGTTACCGCAGACGTTAGCTGCACAGTATCTAAGCAGAGAAGTTGGCTTTAGGGGATCCAGTTTAAGCTCTCCCCTGAGAGTTCCAGCCATTTTCTCGGCTACTTTTGAGTCATAGTTAGATATGCATGATATGCATTCCCTCAGGCTGGCTTCACTTAGAGCGGTTAAGTCATACTTTACTATTGGCTGATAGGTTAGTGTTGAGACCGAGACAGGGCTCCACTTGATATGCTCTTTTCCTTTACCGAGCCTTAGAGTAGCCTCGAGCACAACCCTCTGGCCCTTGGATAAAATAATTATGGGTATATCGGGGTAAACGGGCTTGACGTCGGGATCCTCCACGCGCAGGTGGCTAGCTAGAACAACCATCTCCTCGCTGTTATCGTTTTTTACCTCAAGGTAAGCTTTCGTCGAGCACCCCGTCTCCTCAGGCCTCTCCATGCACTCCTCGGGCTTTCTATACTTGTTAACTGCCTCGGAGCTTACAAACGGAATTAAACCAAGCCTGTGTGCAAGAGCCTCGTCGTGAAGGACACTGTTGTTCTCGACAAAAATAACTGTGTCTATAGCTAGTGTTGGTACCTCCTCTATTATTGCTCTTCTAATAGCGTTTAGAACGTGGTGTGGAGCGTCAGTGAATCTCAGAGCCAAGATAAAAGAATCGCTTCTCAATACTTCAGCTTTAACCAAAAAGTAATCCCCCTAGACTCTCCTACCTCTCCTTCCTCCAGGCTTTCTTATGCTATCATGAGGCAGCGGAGTAACATCCTCTATCCTACCAATCACGAAGCCTGCTCTCGCGAGAGCCCTTATAGCTGCCTGAGCCCCGGGACCAGGAGTTTTTGGTCCATAGCCTCCAGGAGCCCTTACCTTGATATGAATAGCCGTTATGCCTCTCTCCATCGCTTGCGAGGCAGCTCTTGCAGCAGCAACCATGGCTGCGTAGGGTGATGGTTTCTCCCTATCAGCCTTAACCACCATACCACCTGAAACACGCGAGAAGGTCTCTGCCCCGCTAATATCGGTTATATGGACAATCGTGTTGTTCAAGCTGCTGTATATATGCGCTATGCCCCATCTCAGCTCCCTGCTCAACGACAACCAAGCTCACCTCAAGCAGCTTGTTCCTCCTGAGCTTTTCTAAATGGACTGTTAGGAGCTAAATCTACGAATGGCTCTTCCTCCCTGCTCACCAAGTATCCAGGCGAGTACACGCGTCTTCCCTTAACAACTATGTGTCCATGAACAATTAGCTGTCTAGCTTGATAAATGCTCCTAGCAAGACCCTTCTTGTAAACGATTGTCTGCAGCCTCCTCTCAAGAATGTTCTCGGCGGTGAGCGACAAAACATCATCAAGAGTGGCTCCCTCGGGTAAGTAGCCCATGCTTACTAGCCTTTTGAGAAGAAGCTCTTCGTCCTTTCTCCTAAGCTCCTCGCTCAGACCTAGCAGCTTACGGGCTCTGTGCCTGAACTCCCTAGCAATAGTGTTAGCTAACCAAAGCTCTTTCTTATTCCTCAATCCATACTTACCTAGAAGGACGATTTCCTGTTGTAGCCTCTCCTTCCTCCAAGGATGATTAGGGCCAATCCACTTTTTCCTTGATTTCCTAGGATCACCCATCTCTCGATCACCTACTTCTGTGTGGGCTTCTTCTTGGTTACACCCACGGTTGGGCCGAATCTTCCAGTAGTGGCTGTCCTCTGTCCCCTTACCTTTAAGCCTAGGCTATGCCTTATTCCTCTCCAGCTTTTAATCTTTATTTCCCTCTCAATGTCCTGTCTAGCCTTGAATATCAAATCAGAGCCTGTTAGGTGGAGGTCAAGGCCTGTTTCATAGTCCTTCCTCCTGTTAAGCATCCATCCGGGAATACCGTTGGATAATGGGTCAACGAGGATCGATTCGATCTTTCTGATTTCCTCATCACTTAACTCTCCTGTTAGCTTCCATGGGTTGATCCCCGCTACGCGTAGAATGGCTAGCGCCATGTTGTAGCCCACTCCCTTGATGCCTGCTAATCCGTAAACGAGTGGCAGGGAGCCATCTAGGTCTGTGTTCGCTAGCCTAACCACGTGTCTGTATCCTGTTTCCTCACTCACGAGCTATCCACCCATTATTTTAATTAAGGGTATAACCACCTTCCAGAGAGTTAAAAGTTTCAGGCGTTTAAAAAGATGTTTCTTTTTGGAGCTAAAAAAATCATGTTCCAATAAATAGCGATAAGTATAGAGCAGCGACTATGGCTGTGGTCACGACGCCAGCGACGTTTGGCCCCATAAGCTCAGTTATCATGTAGTTCTCAGGGTTGTACTTGAGAGCTAGCTTCTGAGCTAGCTTGGCTGTGGTAGGCACACATGATACTCCCGCGACTCCTAGCAGCGGGTTGTATTTTCCTTTCGTCACCACGCTCAGCAATATACCGCCCAGCATCCCGCCGAGGCTTGACAGCACAAGCGCCGTTATGCCGAGCAACAGAATCTTGCCTACAACGGGGTTAAGCACAACATCGCTTGTTGTTGAGGCGCCGAGAACAAGGGCCAAGAAGAACGTTGAGACACTGAGAATAACTTCGTCGAGCAACTTGACGTACCTATCAATCATGACCTCCCTTATTAAAACACCGATGAAGAACGATAGCAGCAGCGGTGAAGCTGAGGGGAAAATAGCGCTGAGAATAATGGGCATCAGTATAGCGAAGGCTATCTTCTCGCTTCTGCTGACCTCTACACCAGTGCTAGGCATAGGCTTTGAAGCCATAGATTTAGGAATAACTACTCTAGCAAGCCTCTCGTGGTATAGGTATAGCAAGCTTAGGTAAAGGTAGCCGACAACTGTTATCGGGATGAATAGATGAGGCGCTAGAGTAACTGATGAGAATAGGACGATGGGTCCATCAGCACCGCCTATGAGAGCTACTGATGCTGCCTCCTTGAGGTTTAATCCAAGATGAGTAGCTATAGGCAAAGTAAAAACTGTGCCGAGCTCAGCGAAGGCAGCTAAAATGAAGCTAACGTACGGCCTCGCTAAGAGGAAAGATATATCTGTTAGCACACCTATGCCCATGAACACTAACGCAGCTATGAGACCTGTCATAAAAGTGAAGTTGTAGAAAGGCTGAAGCCAGAAGTACTGTATCCATTCATAGCCAATGAGGTTCCAGGAGAGATGTGGATTATTGATTATAACTCCATTAACGCTCAGAGCTAGGTATGAAGCGTTAGACACCGCTAACCCCAGGCCGAATGGCACCATTATAAGTGGCTCCAGAACCTCCTTTATGCCGCCATAGATGACGAGTATGCCGCCCACAATTAAAAACAGCCTTAACAACAGCTCGCCTAGGGGTAAACCCAGGAGAGGAATAACCTGCGAGAACTCCATGGTTGCCACCTACCTCTTAGCTACAACTCTTCTAATTAAAAGTCTTAGAGTATCAATCATGAATGCTATAGACAGACTGATGATGAATAGCGAAACATACACTAATAGCGCAAGTACCCAGACGTTCATGCTCATCTCTCCATGCCTGTTTTTTGAGTTTTTGTTTATAAAAGGAAGATAATAAACAATTATTATTCCAATGCGTAAGATTTCCTTAATCAAAAACAATATACGCTACAATAAAGATTAACTAAACTCATTTAATTAACCAACAATTGAAATCCTGTCTTTTTTAAGAGAGAGGAAAGAGCAATCAAGCATGAGTGACAAAAAGGATTTATCAACAATACATAAATAAATAATTATTTCCGTGCAAATCTTTTCCATAGAGAACCACACGAGACATTAAAGCTGGTCATCATGAATGAACACGACATTAAACTCAGGAAACTAGACCACATCTTCATAACACTATCAAAAAGAGTAGAGGAGGGAGAAAGCCTCCTAGACGAGGTAGCGCTTATTCATCAGTCATTACCAGAGCTGGATTTCAATGAGGTATCCACAGAATCCCTCTTACTAGGCAAGAAGCTATCAGCGCCTCTCATAGTAACGGGCATGACGGGCGGCCACCCTTTAAGTGGGGAGATCAACGCTATTCTAGCTGAGGTCGCAGAGGAGAAGAAAATAGCTATAGGGGTTGGAAGCCAGAGAGCTGGTCTACTGAATTCTTCCCTTTGCTGGACATACAGAGTTGTCAGGGACAGAGCTCCAAGCGTGCCGGTCATAGGAAACCTCGGCGCGCAGCAGCTTCTCCAAGATGATTTTATTGAGCTGGCCGAGAAGGCCGTTGAGATGATTGAGGCTGATGCCCTAGCTATTCATCTAAACCCTGCCCAGGAAGTCTTCCAGCCTGAGGGAGACCCTCACTACAAGGGCATTTTTAACAGGTTATCCATCCTTGTTGAGAAGCTGGGTGTCCCGATCATCGTTAAAGAAACAGGGAACGGGATATCCATGGAGACAGCCTTATTGCTTAAGAAGTCGGGGGTAAAAATTATCGATGTCGGTGGTCTTGGGGGGACAAGCTGGGTTAAGGTAGAAATGTACAGGGCAAAAAGAAATAGAGATACACTCAGAGCTAGAGCATCAAAGTCCTTCGTTAACTGGGGTATACCAACCGCGCTCAGCGTTCTGGAAGTAAAGACAGCTTATCCAGAAGCAACAATTATATGTAGCGGTGGAGTTAGAACAGGCCTGGATATAGCTAGGTGCATAGCACTTGGGGCTGATTACGCTGGTATGGCTCTTCCATTTCTCAAAGCTGCTGTTAAGGGAAAGAGTGCTCTGCAAGAGCTGATCGATAAAGTTACCTACGAGCTAAAGGTCGCCTTGTTCCTAACAGGCTCTAGAAACATAGAGGAGTTGAAAACCAAGAAGCCTGTTCTAGGCCCGAGAATAACAACTTGGATTAACCAGAGAAACCTAAAATACCCGGGGGACAAGGCACATGAACAGTAAGCTAAGCGAATTTCTATCTACAGTAGCGAAAAAAGTAGACGATTACATATTCAGTAATATCAAGGGACAGCCCGAGGAGCTGTACGAGGCCTCACTACACATAATAAGGTCAGGCGGAAAACGAGTAAGACCCGCAATCCTAATGGCATCAGGCCTGATTTTCACCAACAACGAAGAAGACCTAATACCCTTCGCAGCGTCCGTCGAGCTAATACATACCTTCACGCTGATTCATGATGACATAATGGATAAAGACGAGTACAGGAGAGGCGTAAAAACAGTGCACACAATATGGGGAGAACCCATAGCTATAACTGCCGGTGACCTCCTCTTCGCTAAGGCTTTTGAGATAATCACCAACGATGATGTGAGAAAAAGAATAGATGCTTCGAGGCTGGCCTGGGCTGCCCACGAGCTCTCAAAAGCAACAGCAACAGTCGCTGAGGGACAAGCGCTTGATATGAGCTTTGAGAAGAGAAAATGGGTAACTCTCAATGAATACTTAAAAATGGTGTACATGAAGACAGGCGCTCTGCTCGAGGCATCAGCGAAAATTGGGGGAATAATAGCTGGAGCCAGCCCAGAAAACGTGAGATTACTCGGAGAGTACGCAAGTAAGATAGGAATTGCTTTTCAAATAAGAGATGATTATCTCGGCCTATACGGCAGAGAGGAAGTAATAGGAAAAGCTGTCTTTAATGATATAAGGAGAGGCAAAAAGACATTCTTTATCTCTCTAGCTTACCAGAGAGGGGACGACGAGCTTAAGGCTTTACTCGACAAACTTCTAGGCAATCAAAGCGCTCCCAGAGAAGAACTTGAGAAGCTGGCAATGAAAATGGAGTCCGCAGGCATAAAAAAGGAGGCTGAAGATTACATGGAGAAACTGATGGGTGAGGCCATAGAAGCTATATCGTCATTGAAGAATACACTTAATAACGAATACATAGAGATACTCAAGGAACTTGCCATCTTCATTGTCAAGAGGGAAAAATAGTCTTGGTTACAAAATGCTATCTAGCGAGGAGCGTGGAAACCATAGATTGTTATATAAACCAGGAAGAGAGCTCCAAGGAAGGGCTTCAGCAGATACCATGTGAGGAAATCTTAACAAAGTACTCCGAACTAATAGATGAATCACGCTTAAAGGTAAAGGAGAACATACTGATTGTGAGTAACCATGAATGTTTCTTCTCGAAAAAAGAAGAAGAAATAAAAACCATATGCAGGGAGGGCCATAAAGTCTTCTTCTTGGTGAAGCCTGGAGAAAAGATATCTGTTGGAGAAACCATTGGTTTTATCTATTCCGGAAAAAGAGTGATTAGAAAAATTAAAGCTCAAGACAATGGAATAGTCATAGCTATTATACAATCACCGTTCACAAGGCCAGAGAAAACATGTGTTTTGCTAAAAACCCTAGAGGTAGAAGAGCATGGGAGAGAACATTGAGGAAAAAGTATATGAAATAGCGCTTAAACACGCTGTACTAAACGCATACAAGCACGAGGGAAAAGCAGATTTAAAAGCAGTAGTGGGCAAAGTAATCGCTGAGCTACCATCTATACGTAATTCGCTTAAGACATTAATGTCCATTATACAAAAAGCCGTTGAAGACGCCAACAAGATGAGCGCACAGGAACAAAGAGCATTCTTGGAGGAGAAGTACCCGGAACTCCTATCCGAAGAAAGAAGAAAAGAGGAGGAGAAAACTCTTCCACCCCTCCCAAACGCTGTTGAGGGGAAAGTAGTTACAAGGTTCGCTCCTAACCCGGACTTTGTTATCCATATCGGCAACAGCAGAGTAGCTATTCTTAGCCACGAGTACGCGCGTATGTACAAGGGAAAAATGATTCTTCGCTTCGAGGACACTGACCCAAGAACTAAGAAACCAATGATTGAAGCGTACAACCTGATTAAAGAGGACTTGAGATGGCTAGGCATCAAATGGGATGAGGAGTACATACAAAGCCTGAGAATGCCTATATACTACGAGGTCGCGAAGAAATTAATCGAGCTTGGAGGAGCATATGTAGATACAGTTAACATAAAGGGAGCGAAAACCGATGAGGATGAGGAAGAGCAAACAAAAGCATTTATTCCCCCGCCCACAAGGGAAGCTGACCCCTCCGTTAATCTTGAGCTCTTCGAGAAAATGATTAACGGTGATTTCGGCGAGGGGGAGGCTGTCCTCCGCGTCAAGACAAGGTTGGATTTACCTGATAAAAGCTTGGTTGACTGGGTTGCCTTCAGAATAATAGATACAGATGTTCATCCGCATCCAATCACAGGGTCAAGATACGTCGCTTGGCCCACATATAACTTTGCCGTAGCTGTTGATGATCATTTACTTGGAATCACGCATATCATTAGAGGAAAAGAGCATTTATCAAACACGTACAAGCAGAAATACATTTATGACTACTTTGAGTGGACAATGCCAGAGACAATACACGTTGGGAGGCTGAAGCTTGAGGGCTTCATAATGAGTAAGTCAGTCATAAAGAAAATACTTATGGATAAGCCTTTCCACTACCAAGGCCCGGAGGATCCCAGGTTCGGAACAATAGCTGCTCTGAGAAAGAGAGGCATAAGGCCTGAGGCCATTAAGAAAATAATGATTAATGTAGGCATAAAATCAACTGACGCTAGCATTAGCTACGCTAACCTCGCAGCTGAGAACAGAAAGATAATTGAGCCTATATCTCCTAGGGTTTCTTTCGTCTGGAGCCCCGTTAGGCTGAAGATAAAGAATCTACCGAGCTGCATTAAGGCGACGTTACCTTTCCATCCCGACAACCCGGCGCTTGGAAGCAGAAGCTACGAGCTATGCGAAAACGATGAGGTAGCTATAACCATGGATGACTACAAGTTGTTCAATGGAAAAATAGTCAGGCTCATGGAGACAGCTAATTTCCTGCTGAGTAAAGATTACCTGGAGTTCCATTCCCATGGTCTCGAAAAAGCCAAGGAGCTGGGAGCACCGATTATTCACTGGGTCAAGACAGCCGAGTCCGAGGAAGCAGTCTTGTACAAGCCGGAGGGAGACGAGCTAATCCTGGTGAAAGGGCTGCTGGAAAAGAAATTTATCGATAAGATAGGAAAGCATGACACGTTCCAGTTCTTAAGATACGGCTTCGCCAAGCTAGAGTCAATTAGCCCAGTTGCAACCTTCATCTACATACATGAATAAAGAACAGCAAGAAAAACGAAAAACAACGTTGTTAAAAAAACTTAATTTCTAATTCTATTAGGCTTTTCCTCTAATAGCATTAACCTGCGAAATAATCTCGTTCACCAGGTTGCTAGCCTCGCCAGGCTCAATTATAGCGACGCTTGCCGCCTGAACCTCTATTCCAGCAGCCTCGCCGAGCTTCTTCTTGTCGGGAACATATACGTATGGTATTTTCTTCTCATCGCATAGAAGCGGCAAATGAGCAACTATTTCGGGTGGATCCACGTTCTCCGCTATGACAACTAGCTTAGCAACGCCTCTATCAACAGCTTTTGTTGTCTCGTTTGTTCCTTTTTTTATCTTGCCTGTCTGAGCAGCGATGCTTACTGCTTTATAAGCTTTCTCAGCCAGGTCTGGTGGTACCTCGAATTTTACGTAGAAAGGCTTACTCATCTTATCATCACGCCCTCATTTTGATCGGGGTTCTGCATCTCGGGTTTAATGAATAAATACGAGTATATAAATGTGAGTTGATTACCTCTTGCCTGTTAGTCTTCTGGCCTCCCTCTCCGTTTCTCTAAGAATGATTATGTCGCCTATCTTCACCGGTCCCTTAACGTTTCTCGTCAGTATTCTGCCTTTATCTCTGCCCTCAAGAACTCTTACTCTGACCTGCGTTATTTCGCCGGTCACGCCTGTTCTGCCTATAATCTGTATTACCTCGGCTGGAAAACCGAACTCCTCTATAACGTTAACCTCCTTGCTCTTCTCCTCTCCTGACAAGATGCCTACCTCCTTTATGGCTAAACCAACACTTGTTTTGTCAAGCAGAGATTAATTAAACTAACACTTTGATTTCCGTTTAACCAATCAGAATTGAGCGACCGTGATTTTAGGCAAAAATAACAAAAATGCTTTTTAACTAACCAAACAACTCTTAAACAGAAAGAAAACGGTGAACAACGATGCCCGGTAGACCTAGGAAATGCAGTTTCTGTGGAGCGGAGATACCATACGGGACGGGAATGCTTTTCGTGAAAAACGATGGAACAATGCTTTGGTTCTGCAGCAGTAAGTGTAGGAAGAACTATCTCAAGCTAGGTAGAAACCCTGCTAAGCTTAAGTGGACCAAGGCTTATAGAGCAAGCTAGCGAGAGGTGCTAAGCCATGGCTGAGAGAACATTCGTAATGATAAAGCCAGATGCTGTTAGAAGAGGCTTGATCGGAGAAATAATCTCAAGGTTCGAGAAGAAAGGGTTTAGGATTATTGCTTTGAAAATGATAAAAATGACGACTGAGCAGGCCGAGGAGCTATACTCTCCCCACAAAGACAAGCCGTTCTTCAGGAGCCTCGTTGAGTTCGCTACAAGCGGACCCGTTGTAGTCATGGTTCTCGAGGGAAACAACGCCATAGATGTCGTAAGGCTAATGATAGGCTCGACCGACGCTAGAAAAGCCGCTCCTGGAACTATAAGAGGAGATTATGGTCTGGATATACAAGAAAACGTTATTCACGCAAGCGATTCCAAGGATAGCTATGAGAGAGAATACAAGATTTTCTTTACACAAGAAGAACTGCTACACTGACTCCTTATTTTTGGAATTCGAGTATCTAGTAACCTAAATTCTCTTGAGCATGCATTGAACTAAGTTTTTATAATCGATTAATCTCAACTATCGATAGAGAGTGTTAATTTTGAGCACAGCATCTCTAGAAAAAATCGTTAGATGCTCAGCGCTTCTCGAAAAAATTGTTAGTGACTTCTATATTGAATTATCCAGAAAGGTGGATAAAGCGGAGGCAAGAGCGAGGCTCTTATACATCGGTTATGATAGCTACAAGCATTACCAGTTACTAGTCAATTATGCAGTTGATAAGCAATTACCATCAATAGATGTATGCAGAGAGTCTTATGGCTACTTCTTCGATAAGTTATCTAACCTTAACGTATTGTCCATGAAGGATAAAATAAGTAGCGATGAGCTCAGGTCATGGATATCCTCGATGGAGAATTTTGAAAACTCCGTTGGAGAAGAGCTATTCCACAAGATGATTTTCACCATGGCATCAAAGCTGGATTTCAAAGGAAAAGAAGAGCTAATACTAGTACTTAAGCTTCTAGCTGATGACGAGGAAAAACACGCGAATTTGCTTAAGGAAATTCTATCTGCTTAAGAGGTTTCGTTAAGATTAGCGCGTTTGGCTAGTGGTTAGATACCGTTATTTTCCGGCGATAACTAATTCTTCATGGGAGTAACATGTATGAGCAGTTCTGAGAGAAAACCAGGTGTTCTGAGACAACCAATAGTGGTTGTACTCGGCCACGTGGACCACGGTAAAACATCTTTGCTAGACAAGATTAGAGGCACGACTGTTGCTAAGAGAGAGCCAGGAGAAATAACCCAGCATGTTGGAGCCAGCATTGTCCCGGCTAGGGTCATCGAGGAGATAGCTGAGCCCTTAAAGAAGCTTATACCAATAAAGCTCAAGATACCTGGCCTTCTCTTCATCGATACACCTGGGCATGAGCTATTCGCTAACATGAGGAGGAGGGGTGGCTCGGTAGCTGACTTCGCGATTCTCGTTGTCGATATTATTGAGGGCGTCAAGGAGCAGACTGTTGAGGCTATTAACCTGCTCAAGGAGAGAAGGGTTCCCTTCCTAGTTGCCGCTAATAAAATAGACAAGATTCCTGGCTGGAGACCTAATCCGGATACACCCTTCATAATCTCGATTAAAAAGCAGGATAAGAGAGTGGCCGATGAGCTTGACAAAAGAATCTACATGCTTGTCGGTCAGCTCGGAGAGCACGGCTTCATGAGCGATAGGTTTGATAGAATAAAGGACTTCACGAGAACAGTGGCTATAGTCCCAGTCTCAGCTAAAACAGGGGAGGGCATAGCCGAGCTACTAGCTGTGATAGCTGGGCTAGCACAGCAATACCTCGAGAAGAGATTAATCTTCGCGGAGGGGCCCGGAAAAGGCGTTGTGCTAGAGGTAAAGGAGGAGCCAGGCCTGGGTCACACAATCGATGTTATCCTATACGATGGAGTGATTAGAAGAGGAGACACGATTGTGCTGGGAAGCCTGAGCGGTCCGATAGTCACCAAGGTCAGGGCGCTCCTGATGCCAAAGCCGCTGGACGAGATGAGGTCCCCTGAAGACAAGTTCAACAGGGTCGAGGAGGTGTACGCCGCAAGCGGCGTTAAGATAGCTGCGCCTGGACTCGAGAACGCTGTGGCCGGCTCCCCCATATTCGTTGTTGAGAAGGAGGAGGAAATAGCTGAGGTATCAAGAAAAGTAATGGAGGAAATAGAGAGAGCGAGGATAAGAACCGACAACATAGGCGTGGTCGTAAAGGCAGACACCCTCGGTACGCTCGAGGCCCTCATAGAGGCGCTGAGAAGAGAGAACATTCCAATAAGGCTGGCTGACGTAGGGCCGATATCAAAAAGAGATGTGCTGGAAGCAAGCATAAGCAGGGAGAAGGATGAAACCCTCGGCGTTATCCTCGGGTTCAACGTGAAGGTTCTGAAGGAAGCCGAGGAGGAGGCGAGAATAAATAACGTCAAGATAATGCTTAACAACATCATCTACAGGCTTGTGGAGGAGTACATTCAGTGGAGGAAAATGATGAAGGAAACAGAGAGGAAAAGGCTTCTTGACTCGCTTGTTAGGCCAGCCAAGATAAAGGTATTAAGAGGGTACGTCTTTAGGAGAAGCGACCCAGCCATTGTAGGCGTGGAGGTGCTGGGAGGAGTACTGAAGCCAAACACCCCACTCATGAGGGAGGACGGAAGAAAAGTCGGCCTGGTAATGCAGATACAGGATAGAGGAAAAACGCTCCAGGAAGCTAGAAAAGGCCAGCAAGTAGCCATATCAATAAAAGGCAACGTTATGGTGGGGAGACACTTCGATGAGGATGACATCCTTTACAGCGATATTCCAAGCCAGCACGCAGTACTACTCCAAAAGGAGTTCAAGAGCGACCTAAGTGAGGATGAGCTGGAGGTCCTCAACGAGATAATAAAGTTGAAGAGAAAAGAAGACCCGTTCTACGGCTTCGCTCCGAGCACCCAGCCTGCTTCTCGGTCTGGCTAGAAGGAGAGATATTAATTTTATATTCTTCTTTTAATTCAAGAAACATGAGCTCCGGTTATGAAACACGATGAGCTGGAGCAAGAGGTGTTTTGAATAATGGTTGAGGTTAAATTAGTAGTAGCTAATCCATACTCTGATGCAAAAACGGAAAAAGTGAAAGTAAAACCAGATGAAAGCCTCAAGCTGGATGGAGAAATGAAGGCTAACAGGGCATTGCCGGTAGCAAAGGTTCCGCAAGGCCTGGCTGAGAGGCTAGGATTAAAGGACAGCGTTGTGACGCTGAGGTTCAATTTGGAGGGAAAAAAGATAAAGCTTCACCTAAGAGCTCTTGTGGATGCTAGCCTCGAGGACAATATCGTTATGGTTCCGGCTGACCTATTAATGGAGAAGGTGGGCGAGCTGGAAGCTGAAGCCGAAGCATTCCAAGCTAAGGCCTGGCAGCTCGTCCTTGATGAAGCAAAGGCGAGAACCTTCATTGGGTTAAAAATAGGTGATAAAGTCGATGCAAGCATAATTGGTTTGAAGGGAGAACTGGTAATAACTGGCGGCAGCGATAGCTCGGGCTTCCCAATGAGGCCCGATATCCATGGGGGAGTTAAGGTAAAAGTCCTTCTATCAGGGCCGCCCGGCTTCAAGCCAAGAAAGAAGGGAGAGAGAAGAAGAAAAACTGTTAGAGGAAACACCATAACGCCGGACATCGTGCAGATAAATGTTAAATGGATAAGAGAGCAAAAACAGTAAACAATTGAGGTAACACGAAATATGAAGCCACAGCCGGAAGTAAACATAGGCATGGTTGGCCACGTTGACCACGGAAAAACAACGCTTGTTAAAGCGCTTACTGGTGTGTGGACATCTCGTCACAGCGAGGAGCTAAAAAGAGGGATGACAATAAAGCTTGGATACGCTGATGGGGACATTTATTTCTGCGAGTCATGTGAGCCCCCGGCCCAGTACTCCCCTTTTCCACAGTGTGATTTTTGCCCCGACTCAACACCCAGGCTGGTAAGAAGAGTTTCGTACGTGGATGCCCCTGGGCACGAGGTATTAATGGCCACAATGCTCTCTGGAGCAGCGTTGATGAATGGTGCGATCCTCGTAATAGCAGCTAACGAGCCGTGCCCACAGCCTCAGACAGCTGAGCACTTCACTGCCTTACAGATAATCGGCATAAGAAACGTGATTATTGTCCAAAACAAGGTTGACGTCGTAACAAAAGAGAGAGCGCTTAAGAACTACGAGGAAATCAAAAAGATGGTTGAGGGAACATTCGCTGAGGACGCTCCAATAATACCTGTCAGCGCTCTGAAAGGAGCGAATATCGATGCCCTCCTAACAGCTATACAAGAGAGAATACCGACCCCCGAGAGAGATCCGAGCAAACCAGCGTTAATGTATGTTGCGAGAAGCTTTGATGTCAATAAGCCTGGCACCCCTCCCGACAAGTTAGTGGGAGGAGTTGTGGGCGGCTCGCTGATACAGGGAATATTGAGAGTAGGGGAAGAGATCGTTATTCTTCCAGGAGCCAAGATTAAGTCTCCGACAGGCAAGATTACGTATGAGCCTCTGAGAACAAAAATCGTTAGTCTACGATTCTCCGATATACAGGTGGAGGAGGCTAGGCCCGGCGGCCTGCTAGCCATAGGAACCGAGTTGGACCCGAGCATCACAAAGGCTGATAACCTGGTGGGCAACGTTGTCACCAAGGATGAGAAGCAGGTAGAGGTAGTAAGCAACCTGAGAATAAGGTACTCGCTTCTCGAAAGAGTTGTAGGCGTGAAGGAGCTACTGAAGGTCGAGCCAATCAGAATTAGGGAGCAGATAGTCCTGACAATCGGAACAGCCATAACGCTGGGCGTCGTAACAAGCATATCTAAAGACACAATGGAGGTTGAGCTGAAAAGCCCGGTGGCCATAATCGGTAAAGACAGAGTAGCTATCAGCAGACAGGTACTGGGTAGGTGGAGGCTTATAGGTTGGGGAATAGTAGACTAACCTCTCCCCGCCCAAAAGAGCAGAGGCCTCTTCACTGTGTATCTCAATAATTCTTTTTATCCTATACAGCTGCTATACAAAAACAAATAAGCCCTTTCTACTCATCCATGTCTAAAAGGGTGAGGCTTTTAGTCGTAAAGGTCCTGCTCGATACGAATATGATTTTGTTGATAGCTGATGGTGTAAACGTAAAGGAGAACATTGAATCCATCATTGAATCAAAAGCAGATTTTCTATGCCCTGAAAGCGTAGTAAAAGAGCTGGAAGAAATCACTAAGAGTAAGAAGGAAGGGTGGAGAAAGGCTCAGTGGGCATTAATCAACCTCCATAAGATATGTGAAAAAACAAAATCAATAGAAGAAACAGCTGATAGCGATATTTTGCTTCTCGCCGACGAAATAAGAGAGCAAGGATACGAAGTAATTGTTGCTACCAACGACAAAGAGCTACGTAAGAAGCTAAGACAAAAAGGTTTTCCTACAGCGTATCTTGTCGAAAGCGAGATGAGAGTAGAAAGCGACTATGACTAGAATTTTTCGATAACACAATCTTAACGAGCCACCTTAAGCTGAGAGTCAAAAAACTGAAGCAACTCTCCCTCACTGCTATGAGGTTAGAGAAACTTTTAATTACCTTATAATCACCTCTTTTATCAACGGAAAGATTTTTCTAAGGGAAATAAAAATGTATATGCTTTCAAGAGTGAAAGACGTTGTACGCGTACCGCCAGACAAGCTAAATGAGCCTATAGACGAGATAGCTCTCCAGATTCTGAACGAGGAGTACTCGGGACTATACGACAAAGAGCTAGGAATAATCATAGGAGTATACGACGTAAAGGTCGAACCATTCGGCAAGATATACCCAACCGATGGAAGCGTTTACTACGAGGTGGAGATGAGCGTGCTTAGCTACAAGCCGTTTAACAACGAGGTTGTCGAAGGACCTGTGGTTGATATCAAGAACTTCGGGATCTTCGTGAGGATAGGAGCTATAGATGGTTTTGTCCATAAATCCCAGCTAACAGATGAATATGTTGAGTATGACCCCACGAGACCGGCTTTTATTCTGAAGGACTCGAGGAAGTTAATTGAGATTGGAGACAAGGTTAGAGCCAGGATAATTGGTATAAGCGTCGCTAGCGAGAAGGAGGGCCCGAGAATTCAGCTAACGATGCGCCAGCCTTATCTAGGAAAAATTGCTTAGGGGAGCGTGAATGTCTGCTACAAAAAAGGACCTCAAGGCATGCTTGAACTGTAGATATCTGGTACCAAACGATGTTGAGGTATGCCCCAACTGTGGTTCAAAGAGATTTACTGATGAGTGGGAAGGATTCGTGATTATAATCGACCCTGAGAAGTCAAGCGTGGCTAAGTCTCTGGGCATAAGCAAGCCTGGGAAATATGCTATTAAAATTAGGTAGAAATCATGATTATTCCACAGGAAGACCTTCGGGTTTTTCTCTCAAAACCCTTTGGTTTTCTCTTCGTTGGAAACAAGTTCTGGGAGACAGACATCCCGGAAAAATACAACGTAATAACGGTGGGGGATTACGTTACTCAAAGCTACATCGAGTTCCTTGGTGAAGCACCTCCACTCGCGTTTATCGATTTAAAAACAAAACGCACGTCAATAAGAAGTGAGGATATCTCCGGTTACTTTGATTATATAGTAAACATTAGGAACCCCCAGGGAACAGTTTTTCTCGAGGGCATGATAACGAGCTTGCTTGAGGCAACCATCGGTTTCCCCCAGGACAAGGTGCTGGTCATAGTTGAAGGCGAGGAGGACTTAGTGCCCTTGGCTTTAACTTACCTAAACCTGCCTGAGGACACAATGATTGTTTATGGCCAACCAAACATCGGCGTTGTTGCGTACAGAATAGAACAACTAACCATAATTAAGACAGCGGGCGTAAACACGGTGGCTATAGGCTTCTTCTTTTTGCCCGGGAGAAATCACTAAAACACTAAGTCTAAATTCTACTTCTTATTTAATTATAAACGGAGAAAAAATTGGTAGAGATAGATATAGAGGAGCTTCGGAAAAGGTACCCTAACCTCTACAAGGAGCTCATGGGGTCAAGCGGAATTAAACTACGCTTCAAGGACCCTCTTAGGGGCTTTCAGCCCGGCGCCATAGACTTTATACGTAGAGCTGAGACTAAGGAGCAAGCACTCGAGGTTATTGATTACATGGAGAAGAAGGGTGAGATACCTCACGACTACGCTGAGGAGCTGAGGGATATAATAAATAAGCATGGGCCAAGGTTTTTCGGGGAGAAAAAAGAGGACGGCTACTACCTTAAGAAGTACTGGATGAACTATCAGATAGAAGAGGAGCTAAGCAACGATGAACTTGACTACTAGTCCATGCTGAACAGGGGAATCACCGGATATTCTCAGCTTTGTCTTAGCGTTTATAGCCCCAACAAGATTCCTCGCGAAGTCGCTGTGAATAAGATATGCTACATCCCTAATCGTGGCTCTCCTATCAACGAGGAAGACGTCAGGCAAGACGTTGCCCTTCTTGTCAGTTAGCCTGACGGGGTCCTCAACCGTGTACACAGGCACTCTGCCTAAAACCTGGTAAACAGCTGTCTCTATTGCTTGCTGAACGCCTGTTGAGCCGTACTTTTGCATAACGTTTTCCTCTATGTATCTAAGCGCTTTTCTCTGAGCATCGCTAAGCTTCTCGGGCTTCTTGATTGCAAAAGAGCTGTCCCCCGGCATATATTCGATTACTCCTGCCTTAGCGGCTTTTCTCAGAGCTAGCTCAGCCTCAGCTGACGCAGGTATAACGGGTGTATCCTTGAACTCCTCCCTCAGCCTTTTTATATTATCAACTGAGGCTGGGATATCAGCTTTGTTAGCCACAATGACGAGCGGCTTAGAGTTTCTACGCAGCGTGAACGCGAACAGCTCCAGCTCCTCCTTGGTCCAGCTTGACAGCTTCTTTCTTGACAAGCCTGTTTCCTCCAGAGTTTTCATTATACTTGCCCTTGATACTTGTATTCCGGATAGCTTATCAGTCAACGCGTCAACAGGGTCTTTCCCACTCGTGTCCACGCTGACAGCTAGTTTATCCCAGTTGCTGGAAACGATTCGTAGGAACCATAGGTCTATTTCCCTAAGAATGTTTCTGGCCTCCTCAACAGGGTCGAACGTGCCTGGCTTAACCGGCACTCCCTCAGGACTAGTGGACCCGCTAGCATCAACTACGAGGAGGAACACATCCGCTTTTCTAAGGTCATCCATAAACTTGTTTCCCAGCCCTCTTCCCATGTGAGCGCCTGGTATCAACCCCGCCACGTCCATGAGCTCGATGGGAATAAACCTTGTCCCGTTCTTACAGAATCCTGTTCTAGGGTTGCAGCCCTGGAGGCCGAACTCGACGTGAGGGCATTTATCTCTAACATAAGCAATGCCATTGTTAGGGTTAATCGTTGTGAAGGGCCTATTGGATATCTCGACGTCCACCTCCGTGGCAGCTGAGAAAAAGGTTGATTTACCGACATTTGTTTTACCCACAATACCAACGAGCGGTAAAGCGTAGTTAACCAATCTCCTCCAGTCCTCCCTTACTGATTACTTCTCTTGCCTCGCTCATCCCATCTATAGATATATTCGCTAAGCCTAGAATATATTTCCAAGCTTCTTTACCGAGCATGTTTATCTCGTACTGCATCCTGGATAGCTTGGGTGGATAGGACTCGATCCTGGCGTAAACCCTTAATCTCTCCTTGAGGAACCTCTCTCTTTTCCTGAGCTCCTTGAGGCTAAGCATCTTTTCTCTCCACAACAAGGTCATAGGCTTGGGGGTGAAAGGAACAATTGATACACGCACGCTTTCTCTGCTTCCCATAATATCGCGGACAGCGCGTACCTGGCTGACAATAAGCTCTAGGTCCTTCTCATTCTCGTTTGGTAAACCATACATGTAGTATAGTTTAATGAACAGGTTGTTCTTCCTGCACCACCTAGCCACATCCATAACGGTATCCCAACTAATCATCTTGTTTATCAGTACTTGGAGCTTGTCGCTGGGGGTCTCCGGAGCTATAGTGATTACCCTCTGGCCAATCCTCTTTATGAGCTCAACCTTATGTTCATCAAGAGAGTCAGCCCTAACGCTTGGCACGCTTCCCTCAAGGTTTTTTTCCACTAGGTACTCAAGTAAGCGCTCGCCTGTCGGTGAGTCAAAGAAGCTTAGTGTATAGAAAGCTACCTTGCTAACATTGTTCACCTCAACGCCCTCATCGATATAGCTTATAAGTTTACCAAGGCTTCTCTCCCTCCTCGCCCCTAGAACAGCTGATTCCATGCAGAACCTGCACCCCCTAGCGCATCCCCGCGATGGCTCTAGAATAAAGGCTCTCCCCAAGAATGGCTCTATATCCAGGCTTTGTATTTGCCTTAATGGAAAGAAAGCATCATCGAGGTTGCTGACTCTTCCAATAATGCCTTCCTCCTTGATGCCTGGAATCCAAGCCTCATCAACACTGCTCAGGCTGTTCAAGAACTGCTTCTTCTCCGTAGCTGAGAGCATATGCTCGATGAGAGAGTCGAGGAAAGCCTCCGCCTCACCCCTAAGGACAGCATCAGCAAAGCGGTGGAGAGTCCATGGGTTAGCTGTAGGGGAGGATCCTCCCCAAATAACTATTGGCTTATCCCTGTTTTCCCTCATGGGGCTTATGCCTGCTTTTTGCATCATGTTGATGGCTACGGGGTAGTCGAGCTCGTATGATGACAAGACTAGAACGTAATCGAACTTGGCCAGGCTTTTCCCGGTCTCTATGCTCCTGGTTCCATCATTGATATCACTAACTATTCTCTCAGCGAACAGCTCTTCGTGTTGGTTCAAGTAGAAATAGAGTATTTGGAGAGCGAGGCTTGATAGGCTTGCTTGGTATGTTGATGGAAAGAGAAGAGCGATGCTTACATTGTACTTCTTTTTTCTGACCACGTTTAGCTCTCTAATCCTCATTATCTGCCTCACGTTTCTCAATTTCTATTTCCTGCCTACACTTTACGAGAGAGTAATCGGGGACGTCGCGGTCAACGATGCAGCCACTACCTATCCATGCTCTGTAGCCAATCTTGACTCCAGGGAGGAGAGATGCGTTGATGCCTATTCTAGCTTCATCCCCTATTATTGAGCCAAGCTTCTTCATGCCTGTCGATACAAGCTTTCCCTTAAGCATTGATTTAATATGCTTCTCGTCATGCCTGAGGTTAGCCGTTATCGCTCCGGCCCCCATGTTCACTTTGCTTCCAACAACGCTATCCCCAACGTAATTCAGATGAGGGAGCTTCGCGCCCTCGAGAACAACGGAGCTTTTCAGCTGGGTTGAAAAACCAACCTTGTTGTTACCGCACAGAACATTGTCTCCTCTGAGGTGGGCGAAAGGCCCTATCTCCACCGGGCCTCCAATATAAGCTCTGCCCTCAATGCAGTTGCTCCCCCTCTGCTCAAGGAAACCCTCATTGAAGATGCACTCTTCCTTATCGCCACACATTCTTCCGAGAACTCGCCTGTTAATCTCCAGGTACCCCCAAGGGGTACCAATATCACTCCAGTCATCCTCGCCTATCGTAACGACATTTATATCGAGCTTATCCGCAAGCATATTTAATGCGTCTGTAAGCTCATATTCGCCCCGAGGAGACAACCCTATCCTGGACAAAGCATCGCTTAGCTCATCGCTGGGCAGAACCATCAAGCCACCATTAACTACCCCGGGCCTGGTCTCACCCGTTTTCTCCCTAACACCGAGTAGCCTGTCATCGCTGCTAACCAAGAGCTCTCCAAGCTGTGATACATCACTAACTCTAACCCCAAGAATAGATGGCCTCTCGCTGACAAGTTTCTCTATCACCCCCCGTATAAGCTGAGGATAAATAAAAACATCCGAGTAGTATAGAAAGACGTATTCATCCTGAACTCCTGTTTTCAGAAGCGCTTTCCTAACAGCATCGCCCGTCCCCATAGGGGGATCCTGAACAACCAGTTCATACCTGTTTACTCCAAGCTCCCTAAGCCTGCTCTCGATCATTTCTCCTTTATAGCCAATAACGAGTGTTAGGTCGCTTTCACCCAGGCTTTCCCTGATGGCATCTAGGTGCCAGTCCAGAAGAGGCTTGCACAGAATGGGGATTAGGGGCTTTGGCCTACTACTGGTTAATGGCCAGAGCCTCTCCCCCCTACCCGCCGCCAGCAGAATAATCCTCATTCCTATCACCCATGAGTATTGATGCTATGCCCCCCAGAGCTACTGGGAGAGCGTACTCTGTGGATAGGGTTATGCCCGGCATGACGTCCACGATGAGAGTGGAGAACCTGAAAAGACCGCTTGGCACACCCTCCCTCGAGCCCAGCAGTAGCACGGGCCTTTTATCACTACTGAATATCTCAACAATCTTGTCGCTGACCCTGCTTAGAACCTCCCCCTCAGGCTCGAGTATAATGATGGGGTGATCCCTCAGCATTGCAACGAGGTTATGCATCTCGTATACGTGAACTCTTGTTTTCACAGGCTTTCTACCGTAACTCTTCTCCTCCACCCTGAATCTAGACTCAATACCCTCTATTAATCCATCAATGAACCTCTTTAACGGAAGCGCTTCGACAGGCTTTATTAACGCAACGTAGTAATCGCCTATCTCGAAGTTCTGGAGCCCTCTCCCTATCCTGACGCCCATCTTGTATGATGCCTCGGGATCCTCGCTTATATATGGCTCCTGAGCAACTATGAGCTTGTTGAAGTACCTGTAAAAAGACGGCTTTCTCTTAAGCTCCTTGCCTCTAAGCTTCTCCCCCTCAATTATGCTTATGTAGGCGCACTCATCAATGATGTTTGTGAAAACCACGTAGTCAGGTGTCTCGAGGTCCACCTCTAGATTTAGCTCAGAGACTATGGCTGAGCCGACAGCTATGTTTACATCTATGCTCGTGAAGCTATGCTTACCTCTCCTGACAGTTCTAGCCGCGAAGCTTGAGCCCCGGGGCAAACTCTCTCTTGCTATCCTCAAGGCCTCCCGCGCTATCAAGCCGGGCTCAGCAAGGCAGGAGGCCTTCACGACGAAGGCTTTCTCAACATAAGATGATGATTCGAGAAGGCTTCTCGCGAGCTCCTCAGGGCTGGATGAAACAACCCCGACAAGTCCCTTATAACCCCTGGGCGAAACAGTCACCTTTGCTCCCGGCTCTATGGCCTCCACAGCTGTCCTGACGAGCTGCTCGAAGCCAAGCTGAGTTGTTAACAACAAGTTGAAGGGGCAGTTAACCTCCATGACTATCCACGCGGATTATTGATAAGCAACCTGGTCATCACTATTCTGGATAACACAGAGAACTATTTATTATCCACTTATGAATTGGTTAATAAAGGAACGTGGTTTCATAAGTATAAAGAAAAGGTGCTCTGTATGTCCACAAGCAAAGGCGCGGTAAGAGACAAATGGAAACTAAAGAAGTGGTACCAGGTACTAGCTCCACCAGTGTTCGGCGAAGTACCGATCGCCACCACACCTGCCCATGACCCGATCCTGCTGATCGGGAGAACAATAGAGACAACGCTCTACGACATAACGGGCGACTACTCCCAAGTTCACGTCAAGCTTAAGTTCCAGATAATAAGCGTGGATAAAACAACAGCGAAGACAAGATTTAAGGGCCACGAGCTAGCGAGGGATTACATGAAGGTCCTGACAAGGAGAAAAAGCAGCAAGATACAGGGAATCTTCAAGGTAACTACAAAGGACGGGTACATACTGAGGGTATCAGCTGCGGCTTTCACCTCGTATAGGTGCAGGACAAGCCAGAAAAAAGCCATCAGGAAAATAATGAAAGAGATAATAGAGAAGAGAGCGGCTGAGCAGACATTCGATGAGTTCGTGCAGAGCATGGTGTTCGAGAAGATATCCAACGAGATATTCCAGGAGGCAAAGAAAATCTACCCACTAAGAAAGGTTGAGATATTCAAGTCAAAGCTCCTCTTCATACCTGGCCCCTATGGTCCGGAAAAAGCCGTTGTTCTTCCGCCACTAAAGACCGCTTAGAAGAGAAACCTCTTTTTATAATATCTACCCATGGTTGATAGCTTAAGGAACTCCTTCATTACCTCATCGCTTTGATTAACCCTGCTTCTATAACTCTGTAGAAACAGCGGGAAAAATAACTCGAAAACTCCTGGGTGAGAACTTATAACCGCTCTTTCCAGCACTCTGATATCGCTTGCCTTGTCAGTAGGCCTAGCACTGAAGTAGGCTAAGCCAAAATCTAAAAGGTATACATCGTTGCCTCTTAGAATCACGTTTGATGTCGTTAGGTCACCATGCACTATGCCTTTATTGTGAAGGGCAGCCACGTATGTGCCGAGCTTCTCCGCGATTCCGGCTAACTCCTCTCTGCTAAGCCTCGTGATTATGTCCCGAAGGAGAACTCCCTCGATGAACTCCATTACCAGTAATCCTTTATCGATATCCACATATAGCGGGAGGGGAGCTCTAACCCCCGCTTCGTTGGCTGAGAGAAGTATTCTTGCCTCAGCCAGCGTTCTCTCTTTTATTAATCGGCCTGCGAGCTCCTCCCTCATGTACGGCTTTCTGAACCTATGCTTGACAACTACTTTGCGCTCGAGGTAAGTTGATAGGTAGAGGTTTGATTCTGCTCCCCACGAGAGGGGCTTTAGCTCGAACGGCCAGCTTGGTTTCTCCACGGTATATCCACCTCATCGACTCTCCATCTCTGCTCGATCCTAGCATCTAGGGGATTGATGGTTACGCCGTGCTTATATGCTAGTAAGCCCGTCCACGCTATCATAGCTCCATTATCTCCAGCGTACTCTCGTGGAACGTTATGGAAGAGGGCCTCATGGGACTCCGCCATGAGCTTCGCCTTGCTCTCTAGAAGAGGGCTTGCTGAGACCCCTCCTGTCAGGAGGACCTCTTTTTTCCTAGTGTGAGCCAACCCTCTTTCAGCTACCTCAACAATCATTGAATAAGCTGTTTCAATCAGGCTTAAGCACACGTCCTCAAGCCTCTCGCCGTTTCTAACCATGTTTAGAGCCGCTGTGAGCAGGCCTGAGTACGAGACATCCTGTCCCTTTACGCTGTATGGAAGCGAGAGGAGCCTTTCCCCCCTGGAGGCACATAACTCAACTACGTGTCTTCCATTAACAATGTAGGGTGGGGCAAGCCCCGCTTCCCTAGCGAAAGTATCTATCAGGTTCCCTAGAGATATATCTATTGTTTCCCCGAAAACCCTGTACTTCCCCTCCAGGAAGGCTATTATCGCTGTGTTTCCGCCCGACACGTATATGACCAATGGGTCTCTGAAGCCCGAGGTCAACATGCCGATCTCGATGTGAGCAACAGCGTGGTTGACTGGAACAAGGGGCTTACCGTACCTAAGAGCCAGAAACCTAGCTAGAGTCGCGCCGATTCTCAAACAGGGGCCAAGCCCGGGTCCAAGCGCTACTGCGATTGCGTCGATATCCTTTATTGATAAGTTTGCCCTGGCCAACGCCTCGACGAGCACGTCGTAGGCGTTCTCTGCTATGAATCTAGAGCTCTCCCTTGGGTGTATGCCACCGCTTGAAGGGACGTATCTGCGATAAACATTTGATAACACAAAAGGAGGCTTATCAGAAGCTATGCCTACGCCTATGGTGTGCGCTGTGGATTCAATTCCGAGAACAAGCATGGTTTACTTTTTCTCCAAAAACTCTGTGTATCCACAGCCTCCACAATGCCACCTTGGTACTGGTGATTTATGGTAAGCCATTATTTTGCCGCATCTCGGGCATCTCTTATTCTTAAGCTTTATTGTTCCCTTCGAGTAATCGAACTCGTATAGCTTGTGTACGTTGCTCACTTCTTCTCACCCTCCTTTTTCTTTTTCTCCTCCTTCTCCGCTTCCTCGATCTCCTCCGCTAGGGTCTTGTTCTTCTCCTTAACGTGCTTCGGCTCGTACTCATTAGCATCGCTAACTGTCTTGTATATATGTATAAGAATCTTGCTTGTGTTTAGGCCCGTCTCCGTCACGAGCTTTCTGATAAAAAGTAGCTTGAAGTCAACGCCCAGCGCCTTTGCTATGGCTACCCTGAGGTCAGGTATCTTGGGCGTCCCCATGCCCTGGTGATGAAGCCTTCCCTGAATCTCTCTCCTATTTATAAGTGGGTTGTAAAGCTCATTTATAATCTCCAAGGTCATGTTTCCCTCAAGAGGCACTAGCCTCGTTGATTCCTGCCTGCTCATTAACTACGCACCCAGCGGATGTATTTCGTTGATTAATTTTTCTCGATTAACTTGTTTTTAATCACCTTATAAGTATTTGCTTTTAGCGATACAACTAATCACGCATTACTGATAGCAGAGTTTATTAATGTTTTTTGTTTCAATTGGTTATAGCTCTTGATTTCAACGAGAGAGGGAACAAGTAATGGCTAACTCAATGTATGACTACGTAGCTGAGACATGGAGGAAGATGTATAAAGGTGAACTAAAGGAAGAGCTTAGGAAAAAGCTGATTAAGTGGAGAAGAGAGCCAAGTGTGGTCAGGGTTGAGCATCCGAGCAGACCAGATAGAGCTAGAGCTCTTGGCTATAAAGCTAAGCAGGGAATAATAATAGTAAGAGTTAGAGTAAGGAAGGGAGGCAGAAGAAAAGCCAGGCCTGACTCCGGCAGAAGGCCCAAGAGAATGGGTGTAGAGGGATTCGCTCCAGCTAAGAGCCTAAGGTTAATAGCTGAGGAAAGAGCGGCTAGGAAGTACCCCAACATGGAGGTATTGAACAGCTACTACGTAGCTGAGGACGGCGTCTACAAATGGTACGAGGTTATACTTGTAGATAGAAACCCCCCAGCCATAAAAAGCGATCCTGAGCTAAGCTGGATAACAGAGCCTCAGAACAGGGGAAGAGTCTTCAGGGGACTGACAAGCGCTGGTAAGAAGATGAGGGGGCTGAGAAAGTCAAGAGGCCTTAAGGGAACAATTAAGCACAAGTGGAAGAAGAAGCAGAAGGAAAGAGAAAAGAAAAAGAGGCACGAGGCCAGCAGAGGAGTATCCTGGAAGCTAATCTCCTATATGGAGAAAAAAGATTAGAGTGCTTTTTTCTCTCGCTAAAAATAAATTAATTTCTCATGAGGCTTTTTATTACATAGTTTCTCTATACTAAAGGTGTACCTCTATTGGAGCTTAGATTAGGCGCGAGAGCCGTCGAGGTAAACGTGACTAAGCATGCCACGGAGAGCGAGAGCAAAGTTCTAAGCGCAGCTCTCAATGTTTTTCCACCAGACCTTAGAAACAACATCGTATGGGAGAGAAGCGCTGTTCAAGGCCACTACGGTAACCCAATAGTTTTTTACAGAGCCGTCGTTGAAGGGGAGCAGGCGGAGATGACAGCTAAGTACATACTCTCATCTCTTGATAAAACCTCCCTTAGATATCTCTTATCAACACTGGAGTCAAGAATCGATAAGCAGGGCAACCTCTACCTCAGACTACATAAGCAGTACCTTGTTGATGGCAGGATAATAGCTTGGGATGGAGATGACGTGGTTAAGGTAATAATAAAAATAGGCAGGAAACAAGAAGAGCTCGAAGACCTCCTTAGAAAAACGCTCACTAATGCCGAACCTGAATAATAGTTATACGTACAACGCGAACGCTCTCCTGAGGTCCGAGACCTTATACTATAAATTCGTTACCCTCAATAACAACTAACTGCTTCTAATGAGGCATAGAGCAAGCCCCTAGAGCTAGCCGGGGCTCAACTACGCTTGTTTTATTATAAAGCAAAACCATATTTTAACCAGGCAAACTCTACGGTCTTAAGGGATGTTTCAAGCTAAGGTGGCTAGACTTGTGGATGGACAGCTATGTATGCCCCGCTAGCAGAGAAGAACTAGCATCTCTCCTCAAGCTCCAGCGGAGAATGGGGTATAAATACGTTGGGCTTTGCGTTGAGTCAGGGCTAGGGAACAAGGACATTGCTGCGCTGGCAAGGTCGCTGAGCATTAAGGTAATATTAGCCAGGGTTTTATGCGCTGAAAGGCCTGGTGAGGCAAAAAAGTTATTAAGAGAAGGAGAAGGTGCGGAGCTAATCATAGGAAGGCCGGGGAGCATTGAGGCATACAGGTTCATGAGCAGAGACTCAAGGTTCAAGATAATCGAGGTTTCCCCAAGCATGATAAAACACATAGATAGAGGGGAGGCGGGCCTCTTAACCATAGGTGGGGGGTACCTTGGCTTTGATTTAAAAAGACTAATTAACTCTCCCAGCAACGTATCAGTTCTAAAAGCCTTTTTTTCACGTGTATTCAAGTGGAGCATTCCATTCAAGCTTTACAGCTCCGCTACTAATGTCTTCGAAGTCTGGCACCCAAAGCACGTTTACTTCCTAGCTAAGTCAATGGGCTTCCAGGGAAGAAAAGCTTTGGAGGGGCTATCCCCTATAGGCATGGTTAATCAGCTATACAGCGGTGGAAGAGATGAATGAAGAGATACTATTAATCATCGTGCTCATATTATTAGCGTACTTTATTGCTAGGAGCTTTATGATAGAGGAAAAAATCAGGTTACTACGGGAAAACATAGCTAACATGCATAAAAGCGAGGAAAAAGAGAAGATTCAGCTTAGAAAAAGAAAGAGATACGTCGTCTTCCACGTAATCAGCAATCAGCCCCTGACCCGCGTTGAGGAAATAAACAGCATATTCAGCAACGCTTTGAGAAGCTGCGGGGGAGAGCTATTAATAGGGGAGTGCAGGCCACAGGTGGTTTACTTTAGCTCCAGGAGAAGCAGGGGGATCCTTAGAACCTATCATGATTGCTACGAGAAAGTTATTGCTTGTTTATCTACTGTTAGATGCCAGGGAGATAGAAAAATATTGATTATCCCAGTAAAAACAACTGGGACACTCAAGAAAGCTAGATGGTACCTTTTCGACAAAAACTTGGCGAGGTAGAATCATATGCGCAGAATATACTTCGCTACATCAAATAAAAACAAGTTTAACGAAGCATCAAGAATACTTGAGAAGTACGGCTACGAGCTGGTTTTGTTTAGCTTCGAGAAAAAGGAGCTACAGTCCACGGACCTGGGGGAGATAGCTCTACAGTCAGCGCTTATTGCTTACACTTATGTGAATGCCCCCGTCGTCGTTGAGGATTCGGGCTTGTTCATAAAAGCTCTTAATGGGTTCCCCGGGCCATTCTCAAGCTATGTTTACAAAACAATAGGTGTTAGAGGGGTTCTCAAGCTAATGGAGGGTGTCACTGATAGGTCTGCTTACTTCGAGGCGGCCGTGGCGATTGTTATGCCTCCGTTTGAGAGAGTTTTCAAGGGAAGCGTATATGGAAGAATAGCTGATTCTCCCCGGGGGACTGGAGGCTTCGGCTTCGACCCCATATTTATTCCTGAGAACGAGGACAAAACGTTTGCTGAGATGAGCGTCGAGGAGAAAAACAAGTACAGCCACAGAGCAAGGGCATTCGAGAAGCTCGGTATATGGCTGAAGTCCATTGAGCTAAGAGAGAAGCTGATGCAGAAAGAGCTTATTTAGATAGGCCCAGGCTACTGAGAATTGATGAGACCTCATCCTCGCTTAGCTTTCTGTAAGTCTTCGTGTCAACGGGTATAATGGCTACATCAATGTTCCTGGGGCCGAGCTTCTCCTCGCTGGTAGAGGCCAGGGCCTTAACCGCCAGCTTCACAGCCTCTTCAAGGCTCATATCATACTTGTACTCCTTCTCGAGGACCTCCTCAATCTTTGTTTCTCCCCGGCCAATAGCCGTCGCGTAGTACCCGAAGTACTGTCCAGCCGGGTCTGTCTTCAGTAGCTTAGGCCCTGTCGAGTCAACTCCAGCGATGATTAAGCTAACTCCGAAAGGCCTCACGCCGCCATGCTGAGTGTACATCTGCTTAATGTCACATATAGATTTTGTTAAGAGCTCTATTGGTATGGGCTCGCCATAAGTAAGCCTGTGCCTAACAGCTATTAGTCTAGCCTGGTCAATCAGTATTCTCCCATCGCTTCCAAAACCAGCGAATGTTGCACCCACATGAGTATCGATGGGGACAACCTTCTCTAGCCCGGACAAGTCTAGGAGGGGCTTTATCAAAGCTTTCTCGGCCGCTAGGACGACTCCGTCCTTAACCCTTATTCCAAGAGTACTCCACCCCTGCCTAACAGCTTGAAAAGCATACTCAACCTGGTATAGTTTCCCGTCAGGAGAGAAAATCGTTAACGCCCTGTCATAACCCATAACCGTTGGTGAAAAAGCCATGCCTGAACACCGTTTCCCGTTAACCTATTTTTTCTAGACACTTATTAATGTTCCACACAAATTTTTAAACCTACCATGACAATTAAGTCATAGCAATGATGAAGCCGTCCCAGAAAGAGGGAAGTAATGACCTACTCGCGACGAGCTGAGCCTACTATTATTACAGATTGATTACCATTGATTACCTGCGCTTTTCCTTGGGCCCTTTCTAGCTAAATTTCGTTACAACCGAAAGCTTCGCCTTTTAGACTGGGATGAAATATAAGAACTTTTCTTGTTTTAATCGAGAACCGTGGTTGCCCCTTAGCACGTGGATGCGGGGAGCGCGACCACTCATGCCATGCAAGCTAAGATGGGGGGAACGCTGACCACCCCGATTGCCCCTCAAACGACAGATGTATCCCCGAACAGATGCGGAGAACCAGTGAACCCTCCAAGGGAGCCCTCGCCCTTTAGGGCGGGGAGGAGGTCAGAAACATTGAATCTAGGAACTAATCACTGCAATAGGGGTTCTGCGTGGAAAGGGGTTTCCTGATTATTAATTACGAGTCAGCCTTGCCTTTTGCCTAGCTGGTTGAGAAGCGGCGTCAGGGACAGGATGATGTCTTCAATAGTGTTTTTCACCGTCAATAGCTTTTCGAATGGCCCTTGAACAATTATGACCACGGTTCCACTTTTTTTCTCTAGGCTTAGCTCCACGTCTTGGGGCAAATCAACGTTGTCTGGGGACAAACTTTTTATAACCAGGTCAGCAAGCTCCTCTGAGCCAACGTCTAGTTCCAGTCTTAGCGTTATTCTGTTTTCGCTCATCTTAACCACTCATAGAAACCTCGATAACTCCTCGCTCTCAACTTCATAGACACACCATTCCTCCCTCTTCTTGGCTGGTTTTAGCTGTATTCTGCTTGACTGTGCAAGCAAGAAGCAGTTAGCCATTAGCTTTGAGTCCCTCCTGACGAGGATTACCTCATCTAGCTGCAGAACCCCGTGAGTAACGAGGTTATCTTTTATGTATGATAGGGGTAGCGGTAAATCCGCTCCCTCAAGCAACAACACCTTGGTGCCCGAGGCAATGATGCTTCTTGACTGTAAGCTGTGCTTCACGCTCTCTCTTAGGGCGGGAGCATACATGTTGAAGACTGCTTCCATAATCCTCAGGTCGTTATGAACAACTGATGCCAGAATTGCTAGTGGGTTAACCTCAACAAGCACATCGAGTACACCAGCAAGCATTCTCAGGTCGTACTCCCTTTTTGAGACCGTCTCGTAGGCATGAATTGACTGGAAAACCTTCTGGAGCTGAACCGGAAGCTTGGTATGTAGTGCTATCTTCTCTCCAACATACGATATAAGCTCCTTTAGCTTTTGTTCATCAAGGTCGTGTATGCTGGATGCAGGGTCAATGCCTCTTGACCTAAGCTCGCTCGCTATTGCCTCGGGGTTTTCCAGGCTTATGCCAGGCAGAAAAGGCTTAAGCGTTGAGACCAGGGAGTCCGTGACGCTGAAGTTCTTGGCATACGTGAAGGACAGAAACCTGGATGAGCAGTTCTGGACGCCAAGCCCCTTAAGCATCGCTATGAGCTCCGGGTCCTGCGGAACAGCGTCATGTTGCAGGAGGGTAGCGCTGGCGAGTACCCGAAGCTCATCAGTTGGGATCGATACTTCCTCCGACATGAAGAAGAAAAGCGTTTGAGTAGCCTTGTTGTAGGGTAGATTGTACTTCTCCGTTTTCCCCTGAGCTTTTATTGAGAGAACAGCTGTTTTAGGCGCTGTCCTGTTGGTTAAGCTGAGCTCCACTACAACCTGGTTTCTACCATGGTGGTTGGCATTAGCCGTGGAAAGAGAAGGAGTAGTCTCAACGATGTATCCCTTCTGGGCCAGAACACCGTGAAGTATGATAGCCGCCGTCACTAAGGCTCTGCTTGGATGCACCCTTATCTCGACAAGCTCGCTTCCCGTTAAGTAATCGCTGAGAATCCTCGATGCTTTCTGAGAAACGTTCTTTATTATAAGAAATGGGTTTGTTAGCTTCTGGTCAGCCAATAACTGCACCTAAATAGAAAAGGGGTTGAAAGAGTATTTAATGGTATATTCTAGGAGGCAGACGATACGAGTAGCTTCGCCTTCTCCGGGTCGTACGTCCAGTCGGGCGGCAGAACACCCTCTCTCTTGTAGTACTTGACCAGCCTCCTGATTTTCGACTCAACCTCGACTAGGCCCTTCATTGAGTTTGTGTCCTTGGGGTGCTCGCTCAGGTGCCTTCTAATGTTAACTGCTTTCTTGATGAGGTTCATGAGGTCCTCGGGGATCTGTGGGGCAAGCCCCTTCTCCCTAAGTATCTCGAGTATGCTTTTACCCGTCAAGGGTTTAACCAGAGGAATTCCGTACTGGTCCCTCAGTATCACTCCTATCATTGAGGGGCCGTACCCCTTCCTTGCTAGCTCAGCCACCAGCTCCTCGATCTCGTTTGCCTCGAACCTAACCCATCTTGGAGGCGTGATTCTTGCTGGCCTCGTGCTCTGCGACTTGCCCTTCCTCCTCTTCTTGTTCATAATCAACACCTATTCTTGTCTCAGCATTATTTATCAAGCAAAAAAGAGATTTTAAAGATTATTGAGGATAAGCTGTAGCGCCGGGGGCGGGATTTGAACCCGCGCGCCCATATCGGGCACTGGCTTTCCCGTTACCACGAACCCGCTTCTAAGCTAATCTCAAGGCCAGCCCCTTGGTCCGCTCGGGCACCCCGGCTCTAATAATTAATTTTTATTTAAAGATTAATGATTTTATACCTTAAAAGAATTAATGATGCGTGAGGTGCATGAGGGTTGAGCATTCAGGATGAGCTGTTTCTTCTTCTGAAGAAGCTCTCCGAGCTAAACGGTATCAGCGGGTTTGAGGATGAGGTCAGAGGCTTCGTTGCTGACTACGTCAAGATGTACGCGGATGAAGCATTCATAGATTCTCTTGGAAACGTGGTAGCCATAAAGAAGGGAGGCGACAAAAAATTCATGGTTGCCGCGCACATGGATGAGATAGGGCTCGTCGTCAAGTTCATTGATGATAAGGGCTTCATAAGATTCACGCCTGTTGGCGGATGGAACGAGAGGATCCTCCCGGGCACGAGGGTCAAGATTAAGGGCAGGAATGGCTGGGTTCCCGGCGTCATAGGCGTTAAGCCCCCTCACCTAATGAAGCCCGAGGAGGCTAAGCAGGTTCTCGAGATAAAGGACCTCTACATTGATGTGGGGGCTTCAAGCAGAGATGAGGTCCTGAGCCTGGGGATAGAGAACGGTTCACCTATAGTGCTCGATGTGACAACAACGAGGCTTTTTGGCTCAAGGGTTACAGGCAAGGCGTTTGATGATAGGAGCGGCTTAACTGTTGCTCTGAAAAGCTTTGCTGACAGCGAGCCTAGGGATGTTTCCTTCGTATTGGTGGCAACTGTTCAGGAGGAGGTTGGGCTGAAGGGAGCTAAGACAAGCGCTTATGGAGTAAGCCCCGACGTCGCGCTGGCGCTTGACGTGACAACAGCTAATGACGTGCCGGGCGTTGACCCGCAGGATGCTGTCGTGAAGCTCGGCGCAGGCCCAGCTGTCAAGATAATGGATGGCCCGGCTGGGAGAGGCATGATAGCTAACCAGAGAGTTCTGGAGCTTCTAAAGAAGGTTGCAGCTGAGAGGAACATACCGATACAAGCCGAGGTTCTCCCGGGCGGAACAACCGATGCCTCCATCATCCAGCTGAACAAGGAGGGAGTACCCGCGGGAGTGATAAGCATACCATCAAGATATATACACAGTGGGGTTGAGATGATCGACCTGAAAGACCTTGAGAACGCGTACAAGCTTCTCCTAGGATTCTATGAGTCCCTAACGCCCTTCTGGATTGATAGCGTTAAGCTACAGAAAATAAAGTAGCTTTTTAAAACATAACTAAATCCACGGTTAAAGCTATGAAATAAAAACTTGAACCCTTTTTCTAATACCAACCATCGCTGGTCTTCTCCAACGTTGAGGCTTCCAGTTAGAAAGCTTCCACGCTGGTTAGCGAGGTTGAATAAAACGGCATGTAGCTGTTCAAGCATCACGTTTACTATAAATAATGAATGCATGCCTGAACGATGATGCGGAGCATGTAGGACCGGTCTTAGGTAGAAACAACTTGTTTAGTTGCTTGCTTTATGACTGGCTTTAGCCACTTCTTTCGATATATCCATGCCACGGCTAGAGCACCGCTTATAACGTTGCTCAGGCTCATGCCTATCCATATCCCATTTATGCCTAGCCCTACTGGACCTGGCCCGAGAAGATACGCCAGTATGTTTCTGAGAGCCCAAAGCCTAGCAAGGCTTATGGCCATCATTGTCTTTGTATGTCCGCTTCCCTGAGCTATGGCTTGCCCTACCTGGAGAAGCGAGAACATGAATATTGCTGGGCCCATGTAGAGCATGAAGCCAGCCGCTGCCTCTATTACCTCCGGGTCATTAATGAAGAAAGATACCACAGGGTACCTGAACACAGCTAGGAGAGAGCCGTAGATAAAGGAGGCGCTTGCAGTCAGCTTCACTGTTGTTGATGCTACTGACCATGCTCTATCGATACGCTCTGCTCCGAGGGCCTGGCCAACCATAACCGTGCACCCAGCGAGCAGCCCCATTATGAAGAAGTTAATCATGTTGAACGGCCTATCACCTATGCCCCAGGCCGCTAGGGACACGGACCCGCCCAAGCTGATTATCACCGTTAGTAAGCTGAAGCCTAGCGCCTCGCCTGTGTACTGCGCTGATAGCGGCGCCCCCACCTTCAGTAGCAGTGAGATTATCTTCTTGTCAGGCTTCATGTATTTCTTCTCGAGTTTCAGGTCCCTGTGGCCACGTACAATCATGTATATGCTCGCTATCCCCATGGCTCCACGCGTGAGCACAGTAGCCATAGCCGCCCCCGCTACCTCCAGCCTTGGGAACGGGCCCAGGCCAAATATGAATACGGGGTCAAGAAGAGCGTTAGCTAGTGCTCCTATCAAGTTAAGCTTCATGGGCGTGACTGTATCTCCGGAGGCTGATGACACAGCCCTGAACGACTCCCAGTAATTTATGATTATCAATCCAATCATCTCTATCCTAGAGTAGATAACTGCGTACGGGTACACGTCCGGGGGGATCCTCGCCAGCCTCAGTATGTATGGTATAGCGAAGAAGCCGGCAGTAGCTATCAACACCCCGATTATGGTGGCGAACGTGTATACCTGTCCAAGGCTTTTCTTGACTCCCTCCTCGTCATTGGCTCCCTTGTACTGGGCCACGAGGGTTACGCCCGCGCTGAGGAACCCGATGCCCGTGGCCATCAATGCCCATATGAATGGCCATGAGGCCGATGGAGCAGCCACAGCCACTCTGCCAACCTTGCCGAGCCAGTATCTGTCTCTTATACACATCTGACGCTGCCGACGAGCGATCTAGTGTAGAT